>Ga0247733_1000051_pt1 | contig 189492 bp, 160 predicted proteins | sample UWRJL043104R2_FD_180932 | JGI IMG/M metagenome (GOLD analysis project Ga0247733, IMG submission 180932) | Plant litter microbial communities from Arlington Agricultural Research Station in Wisconsin, United States - UWRJ-L043-104R-2 | ecosystem: Environmental > Terrestrial > Plant litter >... | reverse complement strand
ACCTCCAAATCGACCGCAGAGTGGCTTCGCTGCCGCACCCCCCTGCCCACGGAAGCGGATCAAATAACGGCACTGGCGTTCCTTATGGACGGCGCGCTGTCCTTTGCGCCGCTGGCGTTTAGCCATCTGTATCTCGATGACACCGCGGCGTGTAGCTCGCTTGACTTTGCGCTGAGGGTGTTTGGGAATGATGTGGATTTGGGAAAGTGGTGTCTGAAGGAATTGGTTACGCATGGGGCTGGGGTGGGGAGGAGCTTTTCGGAGGGCAGGCTCTGGGATGGGGAGGGGAGGTTGGTGGCCGGGATTACGCAACAGAGTATTAACAGGGCGTTCCCCGAGGGGAAGGAGAAATTATGAAGAGGCGGATCGGAGTGGACGTTTTGGAGTTGTGCAATCGCGTTTGAAGGTTACTTGTATGGTTTAGACGGCGATGTCGTATGTGTAAGGTACTGACAACTTCGATAGGGTACGAAGACTGCAAAAGACTTTGACAAAAGTGGAAAAGCTTATTACGTTTATACTTGCGACCGCGCGGTCCTGCAATCACGACGTGGTTGGGTTGGCTTTCAAAGGCACTTTCGCCGAAGCAGAAGAAAGTAAACCGTATTTGGGCAAATCTCGGTAACCGTTAAGCTCCAACCTCGTATCCATAACTTTTCATGTCAGAAGGTGATTGTGATGATCAGGGGGACCGCAAGTGATGCTACTTCACGATGGTTGGGCACCCAAACAAGCTAGTGCGCAAAGTGGGGTAAGCCGTGAGCTGTGTAGCCACTTCAGGCAGCACTTTCCATGCAGCCTTTCTTCTTACCCCATACCTCCTCTTTTCCTTCCATCCTGCATAACAAGCTAGCATTCCACCCCGTTGGTGCCAAATACAACGGTGTTGATTCGCTGAATCTAAACACCTTTTTCCTAGTCCCTTGTGCGCTGCCGCGAGCAACCGGCGACCCCATACTACCCCATACCGCTTACGGGTCAGCAAGGCCCCGTCATAAACGATGGCTTCTCCTCCCAACGTGTCGGGAGCGGTCTCCCCACATCTCCACAACGGTTCTGCGACTCCTCCTTCCAATTCTCCGCGGTTCAACTTTGTGCCTGCGGTCAGATTTGACGTCCAACGTGACGATTGGGGCATAGATATCTGGCGGAATCTCCGTGTGCATGAGAACAGCCCGAGGGAGCACCCTTCCGTCTACTGGTGCACTTCCAAAGACGACATTAAGAAGCGAGCAATCGCACTTCCTCCCCTCATTAACCATTTCGACGCTTCAAGTTGGTCCTTCGTCCCGAAAATGGATTCGAGCACCATGCAGTGGAAAAAATGCCACTTGCTCTCCCTCCCCAAGGAACTAAGGCTCGAGATCTGGAGACATGTCTTGACTGATACTTCGATGTCCAAAGTCGCCGTGGAACTTACTCGAGCGCCACGTAGCCCGGGCAAGACTTCCATCCGCTTCCCAAATCCGTGCGTCAAAACCACGATCCAGCCACCCCGGACTACTCCCATTAACATCAACGTCCTCGCCACAAACCATTTCATCTACAAAGAAGCCTTGCCAGTGCTCTACCACTCTCTCCAACTCGCTCCCCTGGACCTCGAAGGCATTTTTGATCCCTTCATGCAAACAATCTCGCCGTTCGCTCGATCGCATATCCGCTATGTCAAGCTGCGCATTCCTGCGGCAATTTACGAGCCACAACTCTTCCGTAGTCCGTCAAAATCAACCTACCTTGTTAATTGGGCCATTACCTGCGCCCAGGTCGCCAAGGTGCCTGATGTGCGGGAGGTGGAGGTGGAGGGCTATCCAATATTTTGTGACTCCGACCGCGTCAAAAATGGGATTCTGAATCCACTCTGCAAGATCAAAGCGAAGAAGGTCTTCAGCGCGGATGTCAACGACGAATCACAGAGGGCGCTCGCAGAGGCAGACCAGGCGCTTCAAGGCCAAGCCACGATCCGAAGACAACGCACCATATCCGAAGCGGCCGAGCGCGCTGAACGAGACGCACTCCAGTCAATAGAGATACAGAGAGAAGAAGAAGCGCGGTCACGAACATATTCGCTACTTGAGTTCCCTCCTCCAGTCGCGTCTGCCACCATCGAACGCGACATCGGCCAGATCCCGGGGATCCGCCACTTCGAGCAAGAACTGCATGAACATGAACGGTCGAATTCCGTGTTTGAGTTCGTGTCTGAGGATGAGGTGGACATGGATACTGGGGAGTGGGAGTTGGTGTCGTTGAAGAGTGGGGCGTGTACGCCGAAGGCGACGAGAGTGCGTGTGTTTGATGGGGACGAGGACGAGGACGAGGACAGTGATGCCGAGTCTTGGACTGATACTGCGTCGACGCTTGTGGAGACGAGGAGTTGGGAGAGTAAGGATGGTTTTGCGTTTAGTTGATCTTGTTGCTTGGAGGGTTGTTGTGTGAGAAGAAGTGGGTTGTTAGGCTCAATCACGATTGCAAGCAATGAATGGATGATCGTAACATTGGAGTCACAATGGGGTGTTCTTGCATTTTGATTCGGTTGCTAAGACGCATTCTCTGAATAAAGATGTACTGGTACGCTGATGTTGTGCATCAGTCAATTAGTGCGGATGAGCTTCACAATCACCAAGAGCCAATGCTGAGCGTCGGTCGCACCCTGCTTGCCCCCTGAATCGACGGAGCGAATTGTTGTTTTCTGGTTCGTGGATTCAACAGTGTAGCAAGAACAACAAGGCGAGAGAATGCAAGTGCTCTAATCCTAACGTACCGTCCGGTAGAACTCCAGACGACGAAAAGTGCTGATAACCATGTGCAAAGCGATCAGACTCACATGCCAATAGTACTGGAGAAGATCCTGGGGACACAAAAAGAAGAGATAAACTGCAAAGTGGAATGTAGCAAAAATTGAGCATAGGACGTTGAGGAGGCAAAAGGAATAGGTGTCTGGTAAACAATCGATGCACAAGTGCATCATATAGAGATTTTTGGCCATGACTTGGGGGTACAAGCTGTGCCGCGGACCCCAATTGACAGGGATTCTTTAAAAGCCAGGGACCAGAATTCCTGTGAAGAAGCTCTTCGCTCCCTAGCCAGCGCACGCATCGAAAATCGCAAACATACCCTTCGTCCCCTTTCCGCCCTCCGTCTGACTTTCCGGCACCCTGCCACCCAACCACATCCGATGGTAATCCAGACACGCCCAGCCCCAGCCCAGCGCTTCAAACACCTTCCGGCCGTCCGAATTGCTGCCAAAGATCTCCGCAATCATGCTTCCATCCGATTCGGTCAGGCGATTCATTGCAACGTAGAGAAGTCGGAGTGCTGCGTTGTACGTATCTGCGTATAGGGGTCCAAAACGGTGGCCGTGTTCACAGCGACGCACGAGGATGAAGCCGGTGATGGCTTGGGACGACGGAGAAGAGAGCGCGTAGCCAAATGCATCCTCTCGCGAAAGAAGGCCGTTGTGCGACCAGTACGCCGTGCGGTCGAGACCTGTGTGTTCCATATCGATCCTTGCGAGAATCTTCGGGTCTACAGCCTTGATGTCCAACAGCTCTCCTTCAATACCAACACCTTGCAATTGCAGTGCGTCAAACGGGTTCTGCTTCAGTGATGAACGTGTCATGAGTGGGATCCGAGCGACATCTTCGAAGCCGCGGCGTTTGTAGGTGTTGACTTGCTCTTCGACGCCATCGAGCCCGATAATCGTAGTATTGCTGGCGTGGAAAGACGCTTCCAGCTCTTTGAACAGCACCCGACCAAGGCCTTTACCACGAAAGGATGCGTTGAGTATGAAGAATGCGACCCAGCCAGTTCCATTGGGGTATGTGAATGCGATAACGGTGCCTTCGGGCTTCGAGGATTCTTTGGGAATAAGCACGAGCCAGTTTTTGCCGTTGTTGGCGACTCTGAAATGGGTGATAGCATCATCGGGATCTCGGTTCTATGGAGAGTTAGCATGAGACGGCTCAGTGTCTTTGTCTATGTGCAAGACTATCAAAACTCACCCATCCGAGTTCCTTCATCAACGGCCACCAAAGCGCCGAAACCTCTTCCACGGTCTCCGCTGAGCGGATGATGAAATCTTCACCCCTTGACTCCATGTTTCTATGCGGGTATGAGCAGTTAGGAAATCGCAGGGGACGTTAAAGACAACGTCTAAATATATCTGCGAGATACGAATTGGTACGTAACAACGCGCCGCCTCACACGATAGAGATAGCAGAAGGCCTTTGTGGTGAGCTTCCCCACTTTCGTACCCCGGCCTCAGAATATGTGCGCTCCTGGAACTCCGAGTGCGGCGATGACACAAGTTGAAGATACGTAAGAAATCGCGATTTCGAACAAGACGGGGGTGTTCGAGAGCAACAGTAGGTACTGATGTCCCTCTTGACGAATTTCACCGGCGCTGTTTTTGAAGAGTTTACGAGTATGCACAGAACTCAAGTAGGGTCCAACAATCTGCAAGGCCCTCCGGAGCGGGGCCAGCTGACGGTACCGATGATTGCGACATCGAAGTGGGGTAGACGGATGGTCAAGGGGATGTCTTAAATAGGATCAGCACATTAACATGCGCCTATCCCATAGATGTCAGGAAAAGCAAGTTCAATGCAAATGTTGAGTGAAAGCTAGAGAAGCGCGAGCTGGGAGGTCAGGAATCTGTACTTCACCCGCCACATATGACTCGTGCGCACCGCCACAACTGAATCATCCCCAATATATGTAATAAAATCTCCCCCACCAACTCCACGATCAACTTCACCAACCTCGTATTTCGAGGATATAGACTGCGTCAGAACTAGAGAACAAAGTACGATTACAGCATCTGCTAGGACCGATCTGGCTGAGCTGTACCGACTTCGTACCCCGACCTCACGGCAATATGCCACCCTCCCCGTGCGCACTCTGCCACACGAATCGCGCCTTGATCCTCCGCCCAAAGGACCACTCTAAGCTCTGCCGCAGCTGTTTCCTCACCACATTCGAGACGGAAATCCACCACACCATAACCTCGACATCCCTCTTCACGCGTGGCGAGAAAATAGCAATAGGCGCCTCCGGTGGCAAAGACAGCACGGTCCTCGCCTCTGTTCTCAAGACCCTCAACGAGCGATACGATTATGGCGTCGAGCTGGTGCTGCTTAGCATCGATGAGGGGATACGAGGGTATAGGGATGACAGTCTGGAGACGGTGAAGAGGAATGCGCAGCAGTATGAGATGGAGTTGACGATACTGGGATATGCTGAGTTGTATGGGTGGACTATGGATCAGGTTGTCGAGCAGGTCGGGAAGAAGGGGAATTGCACGTACTGCGGTGTTTTTAGAAGACAGGCGCTGGACCGTGGTGCGGCGAGACTTGGAGTCAGACATGTTGTCACTGGACATAATGCGGACGATATTGCGGAGACGGTCCTTATGAACTGTACGAACTCTCCTTTCAGTCTAACCATGAAGTGGTAGCTAACACTCTTGTAGTACTTCGTGGCGACCTCCCCCGTCTCTCCCGCACAACCTCCATCGTCACCTCGACACCCTCCATAGCCACGACCCACACCAACATCAAACGCAGCAAGCCCCTCAAATACGCATACGAAAAGGAAATCGTCCTTTACGCTCACCACAAGCAGCTCGACTACTTCTGCACCGAATGCATATACTCGCCCGAAGCCTTTCGAGGCAGCGCACGCGCTCTTATCAAAAACCTAGAAAGAGTGAGGCCGAGCGCTATACTGGATGTTGTGAGGAGCGGGGAGGACATGGCAAAGCTAGTTCCGGGCAGCGACGAGGGGTGTGGAGGAACATGCTCGAGTGCCATTCCGGTGGCGGAAGAAGAGGAGGGCGGTTGTGGGAGTTCGAATGGAAGGACAGCGGGTGGAGAAATGGCAAGAGTGGAACAACATCTCGCGCAGAACGAAGCTGCTGCCGAAAATGGGCTCGAAATGGAGATCACGACTGGCCGCGTGAACGGCAAGAAGGGCAAAGCTAATAAAGGGAAACCAACGCCTTCTCGCAAACTCCCCAAGCAGGTCATGGGCCAGTGCAAGATCTGCGGATACCTGTCCAGTCAAGAGATCTGCAAAGCGTGTATGCTGCTCGATGGCCTGAACAAGAACCGGCCGAAGAACAAGATCGAGGTGGACTACGAAGAAAAAGAGCGGGAGCAACCTGTCAACGGCGTGGCGAACGGGTTGAAGAAGCTGGCTGTTGATGGAATCTGAAGCTCCCCTGTGACGACGAAATATTGAACACGACTGCGCGGCAAGGCAAACATCAACACACCTCGAAGGCGCGATTGGCATGGACGCGGCGGCACTGTGCTGGAACCCGTCGTCGCCACTAAGCCGGACATGCGTATCTGTGTAAGCATGCAAGGCACGCCCTCCAACGCACATCACATCAAATACAACACGTCTGCGTCCTCTATGGCGGCCTTGCCGTCATCACATTGGGTCACCGCACCATAGGACCTGTATGTGTCCCGCGGACCTGAGCAGCTCTCGGGTCCATGTGCCTTCCCCGCAAGGCTGTCACGCGGACCCCCTAGCTAGTTTAGCTGGGTCTCCGAATCGCTGCACACTACGCGTGTTCATCGTACACCGCCATATTAGCACACGCAGTGGCCTAGAACAGGAAGGAGAATAGCCGCCCAGCCCCATGGCTTAAGCAACGGTACATAGACTGTACGATCCGATGACGAATTGGTGTTATACCAACGCATCCCCATGACCACAACATCAACTTCACAACTTGATCGCGGGTGGTAAAGCAACTTGCAGTGTCATGTTTTTCATTGAAGCGACCATGTATCGCCACCATGGGGACGAGAGGGTATCTAGCAAGAATGGAAATGCTACTACTCATGCATGCAAGAACATCTTGAATGCCTTCCACACAGCCCAATCCAATGCAACTTAATGCAAACCAACCACAGCCCAGCGACCTACCAAGCCGCGCCAAATGCAGTGATGCCCACAATGCACAGAGTCCATATCCGACCAAGCGGCGCCGCTGCGCTCGTTGCCGCGTCGGATAGTCATACGGTAACCTCGAACTGCTCGCTCAGCTTCCACGAGCCGGTCGCGCTCTTCGAATTCGCGTCGATGCCAGTGGCGCCCGAGCCTTTCTGGCCCAGCACAATGACCTTGTCGACGGTTTCGCTCTCGCCGGTGGCGGGCACGTAGGCCATGTCGCCAGTCGTAGTCAGCTTGCCGTCCTTGTACTCGAAGGTGATCTCGCTGACGGCGGATTGTTCGATCTTCTCGCCTTCGTCGAGGTACAAACGGCCCTTGGCGTTGCCCTGGGCATCGGGCGCAATGAGGAGCTCGAAGCCTTGCTGGCGGAGGAGCGCCGTGGTGTTTGCGCTGTTGACGCGCTGAGGGATGATGGAACCACCGCGGATGTGTACGGGGATGTCGGTGAACTTGATGCCTGATCGCGTGACGTTTGCGCCCTGGCCTTCCACTACCTCACCGGTCCAGTAGTCGTAGAAGAGATCCTTTGGCAGGTAGATCGTCGCTTCTTCAGAGTCTTCCTGGGTGACGGGCGAGATGAGCAGTGCATCGCCATAGAACCACTGCTCCTGGATGGCAAAGGTGTTGGCGTCGTTGGGGTAGAGGAACCACACGGGATTGATCATGGGGACACCGGTCTTGGTCTGGTAGAACAGCGCGGTGTAAATGTAGTCCATGAGCTTGTAGCGCGTGTCGATTGCTTTCTTGCCGGCCTCGATGGTCATGGGCCATTGGTAGAACTCTTGAGGGATAGTGCTGTATTCAGCGTGGTTGCGGTAGAATGGCTGGAAGGCTCCGAGGAGGGCCCAACGCGCGCAGAGCTTCTCGTTGGTGTTGCCGTTGAAACCGCAGACATCAGAGCCGACCATGGGCATTTGGTGCATCGACACCCATGCCAGCATTTGACGGATGGAGATACGGTAGTCCTCCCACGTGGAGGTATTGTCGCCGAACCAGTGTGTAGCCTTGCGGCCGGTACCGGCAAATGTAGAGCGCGTGAGGACCATGGGTCGGAGGCCGGGACGACGTGCAAGCATGGCGTCGTACGTTGTGTGGGCCATCATGTGGCCGTGAAGGTTGTGTGTGTCGTACTGGATGGTACCGTCGTGGTTGGTCATGTTGAACAAGATCGTCTTGTCCGTTATTCCCAAATAATGCGTACCAACCTTGTAACCGGGATCAAATGGATTCCTGTCCGGCAGACCCTTCATCTGGCCCTCTTCAGCACGCTTGGTCGGTTGGAAGTCAGCGGGGAAGCCGGGGATGGGACGTCCGGTATTGGGACGCGGCGCGTGCTCTGGCTTCGGCGGATTTCCACCTGGGTCCGACGGGTCGCAGTCGTAATTCATACAGAAATTAGAGGCTTCGTTCATGTCGACCCAGATGCCATCGAGGTCGATGCCTTTCTCAGCATCGAACGATCTGGCAATCTCATCGGCCCACCACTTCCCAGTGTTGGGGGCGAACCAGTCCGGCCACACGACAGTACCAGCCCATTGGATACCCAGGTAATCAGAGCCATCCGGGTGTTTCATAAACACATCCAGGTCGTGGCCCCGTGTATACGGTTCGTAGTTCTTGTCGTTATGGACACCGGGGTCTAGGATCAAGACGTAACGCTGGCCACGCTCGTGAAGCGTCGAGACCAACTCTTGCACCTTGGCCACAGGAAAGCGCTCAGGATCGGTAGTGAAGTCTTGACGCAGGTCCATATAGTCGATATCGGTCCACATGACCTCAAGAGGGATACCAGCAGTGGAGTAGTTGCCAACGACTTCTGCAACCATGTTCACATCCCAGTAGCCGTACTTGCACTGGTGGAAGCCTAGAGACCAGTACGGGAACATGGCCGAATAGCCAACGATATCCGCATATTGGGTAGAGACATCAGACGGCGAGCTTCCAGCCATGAAGTAGAGATCGATGATACCCCCGATCATATTGTACTCCAGGTACTGGTCCCCTAAGTTCGTCTGATCGAGCTTGACGTCCATGGGATCAGAATTCAGCATAAAGACAGCGTGTGTTCCCTTGTCGCCCCGGTGCTCGAAGTAGACAGGATGGGTACCGTACAAGTTTGCGTTCTGGGGAATTCCGGGCGACTCGGCATTGAGTAGGGTGCGACGGTAGCTCTTGGTCGGCAGCTGGAACGAGTCTGAGTGCTCACCGAGGCCGTAGACATGTGGGTCCTTGGGCAGGCTCGTACGAAGCCGCACGTACTGAGACTCGAAGATCAACTGGGCACTGGAAGTGTCGAACAGTACCTCGCCATTCGACTTTCGCGTGACCTTGAAAGAAAAAGGCGACTCGACGACAGCGAACTCTAGAGCAGAGCTGTCAGGCGACGCCTTGTTATGTGGCGGCCGCGGCACGACATCCTCCTGGACTTGGAACACATTCAGGTCCGCGTCGAATATTTTGACGTGGAGTCGCTCGTCTACGTTTGTGTTAGCGAGAAATTCGAGCAGGCAAAGTCGAACTGCAACACGTACTAGCCTGGTATTCGACCTCTAGTTTGAGATTCTTGATGTCATCTCCAAACGCAGTGCATTCAGCACCTGCGAGTGTGAGGTCGGCAGTCAAGCCGGATCCAGATTTGACCACATTTGAAGCCGTATACCCAGGACAGCTATCCGGATCCCCAGACACTTGAACTGGTGGATAAGGTGAGGAGGGAACCGGAGCAGGAGCAGCAGAGACGAGCCCAGTGCATGCGGCAAGGCCAAGCAACAGCGTCTGTGCGAACATATCGGTTGAGGTTGACGTGCGGTACCGACTGTGTATCGAAGAGACCCACGGCCGTAGAGCTTAATATAAATAATAATGGAGCGGATCAATGTCGGGTCCAGCGCGCATGACCGTACGGTAGAACAACTGTGAAGCAGCTAGTCAACGAGGACGCGCATGATGGTGAACAGGTAACGGTAATAAAAGGTCACTGGTCATTCGCACAAACTGCGGTCGTTTTGCCGGGGCGCAGCGCGGATCTTCATCGACGTTGACTTTTGGCAGGGCGACGTGCAGGGCCCCCGGACCCCTGCCCATGGTGGGTGAAGGATGCTGGGCGTTTGACTGACCTTGGGCGACTTTGACTGGCGCGTCGGAATCAAAGTAGCATCGCGACTATGCGACTACGTCGAATAGGGCGTAGGTACACCACGAAAGTCGCATCCCGCTCCAAGATGGCGGGGAAAGTCGTACCAACGAATTACTAGGGAAAGCTTCTATAAGAAAGTCACACCTTTCTTATTGGCGCCCGCCAGCACGCATCGTGTCTCCACTCACGAACTCTCGACAAGTCGCACGAGTGGCCGGGAATTGACGTCAGGGTCAAGGCCGGCATGTATTGCTCTGCAGGTTGCGGATCGTTTGAAGATCTGCTGCTGACTGTCCGCCCGCCTTTGCACCTGCAGGCCCTCAGTCCTGAAATCACAGTGGGGGCGTCAGCCGGTCCTATTTCAAGACGAGGCTGAATGGCGCGCCCTGGGTCTGAACGGGGTTTTGAAACCGATTTTTCGTGCGAGTGTTGGCTTGTTTCTGTGGGGGGGAGGGAGCATCAAATCTCGCAGAGATGGGGCCAACATAACGGGCAGGTGATGGATCTGGTGGGCTGAACGTCGCCTTGGCGTCATCATCTGGTTGATTGGCTGCACATATGAGGGGACCCCACACGCTTGATGGAACTCCAACCTTTGTGCCGCCTTGCCGCTCGCTCTTCTCCTCACGAACGCGTGTTTGTGAATGTGACTGTGGGATTGAATCTCGCACGAGAGAGATCATTTCCGATCTGACGGGATTTCCGTTTCCCCTGACTCACCACCTCGGCATGGCAGCGTTGACCCTTAAATTCAAGGGACAATCATTCACAGACTCGACAGTACTTTGTTGGTGTGGCAGAGTGAGTGTGCCATGAGTATTACGAAACGACTTCTGTTGGGATTCGGCAGACATAAAAGTCACCAGAGAGCCTCAAGCAATTGTGGTCTTCACCTCCTACAAAGCCTACTGTCCTGGCTAGGCAAATGTCCCAACAACGTCTCCCCCATGACCCAGTCCTCACTACCCACCGCATTCTGCGCGTAAAAGACACTCTCTGGATCCCACTTCTGCTTAATCTCATACAGTCTCTGGTACTTGTGCCCATGGAAACTCTGCTGCCAGTCGGGTTCGATGTAGTCCGACTCTGACATGTATGTCCCACCCCCAGGCGTCAGCGCTCTCCATTTGGGATTCCATTCGTATGTAAGGTTCCGGGAAAGCTGCGTTACGTACTCGGCACTATCGGTAGGACTCCACGTGACGAACATGATGGCGAACATGAGGACATCGCGCCAAGCGGGGTTGACGGCATTGTCGATGGCTGAGGAGCCGGGTGGGTTGCGCATGTTGAACATGATGAGGTTGGCACCTGCGTCGGAGACTTCACGGAGAGCCTGGAGACTGGCGGCGCGCGAAGTGCTGTTCGAGATGATCGAACGAGGGAAGAAACGTGAAGCTTGCCGCATGTTCCACGTCCAAGGTTCCTGCGGGAAGCCTTCTTCCCAGGCGTCGTTGAAGTTGTCGTATTCGCGGATGATGGGGTCAAACGGAACGCCGATGGCTTTCCACTTCTCCACCAGTGGTGCAATACTGGCCCGGAAATCCGCCTCGGAGGTGTTTGGGGCGACCCACGAGGTCATGTCGTGGAAGATCTCTCCATTCACGTGGCGGATGCGGTAGTAAGAGTAGTATCCGAGGTCGGCGTAGTACTCGAAGTTGTCGACGTATGCTTTCTGCGCTGCCCAGAATTTGTCTTTTGTGAAGCTACCACCGGTGGTCATGTTGTACCGCATAGTCGTCACCTTGATCTGCGGGAATGCTTTGATGACCATGGATGTTACTACGCCGAACGTGGAGCCGCCACCTCCACGAATCGCCCAGTATAGATCTGCGTTGGTGGTTGCATCGGCGGTGATGAAGGTACCAGCGGCTGTGACCAGTTCGATAGAGAGGACGTGGTCAGCGGCCATGCCCCAGATGGAAGAGAGGGGAGAGTGGCCACCGCCTTGGATGTAGCCACCCATGTGGCCAACAGTCTAGATAGTCATCAAACCTGTTATCGACTTGCGTGAAGGGAGCAACGTACCTTCCCCTCGCCACCCACAAGGGTCACATCATGTCGCTTCGCAAACGCATACGCCTCATATGCCTGCACGCCCGCCCCAAGTCTCACACTTGGACCAGCGTAGTCCTTGCTCTCATACCAATTGAACGACTTTTCCTTGAGAAAGTGCGTCCAGATGCTCAACGCGCCTGATCCAACACTTTTGGCACCGAAATCATGGCCCGTGTTCTTGATGACTAGGCGAATATTGTGCTCGCGGGCGAAGTTGACAGCCTTCTGTATTTGAGCCACACTCGTAGCTTTGACCACAAAGTTAGGGTATGCGCCGAGTGCGCAAGTCTTGGACGTCGAATTGGTGGATAGGAAAGAAGGGGCGAAGGCCGGCGGCATGCACGTCATTCCCTGGAAGAGGACGGAGCGGATCGATGTTGGGTCTTCAATGCGAAGGGCAGAGTTGCCCCATGTGCTGGAAAGAGACTGGCATTCGGAGGAATTGGTTGCGGAGCCGTTGGAATAGCATGGCGAGGCTTCGGGGACCGTTTTGATGAGTGCGCCTTCCAAGGTGGTGTTGAAGTCGTTCCACTGCTGCAGTGATGGCCAGTCCGAATCGGTAGGATATGTTTTGCATTTATTCGCCTGTCGGACGGACACCTTGTGAGAATCATCGCTAGTTCCTCTCCGATAGAAACCCTTAGATTCAAACAGTCCATCTTTCGTCTCATGTGCCCCTTCAACTAGCAATGCCAAGACGAGAATGGCTTGAAACGCTGTCAAGACAGTTCCCAGTGAAAACCATCCATACATCTTGACAATGAACCACAGCAAGAATTTCCGCGCAAAGAAGAACGTCGGTGTGCATCCGACAGCACCACACTGAGTGCAAGGTCAGACTATATACTCAATGGCCTAGACCGCATCAATCTAAAAGGTCGCTTGTGCACTAAGAACCCTCTGGATAAGTATCGTAGATCTCGTAACTCGATCTTGGAGCGATACGGTAACCAGGTTTGTCATTGTATCACGTTGAAGGCCTGGGCATGCCGTACGATATTGTATACGAATCTTGCCAAGCCGGTACGATCGTCGGTAGATATGGTCTTGCTTGCGAGTATGCCTTGGCTTCTTTCTAAAGAGGGGGTGTAAGATCGCTTCGTCGTTGGCTGACTAGTACCAATCGTAGTCCTTCAACTTGCGAACATTGATCGCAATGAGTCTTTATCCGACATGCGCGTTAGCACCATCACCAATTTCGGTGCACTTTCGAAACGGAGTCTTTGGACGAAGAAAAGTGGTTGGAACGCGCCAGGTGAACGCGTCCATCGCAATGACGTAAGCGCGTAAAAGCACCGACGCCACAGCGCGACACCGGTTGTGGCTCTCAAGGTACGACGGTGGATTTGCCCTCAAACATTCAGATACTCGACATAACCTGGCGCTTTCGCGGTTGTTTTGTGTACTTACTCTCACGCTTGCATTATTCCTTCTTCCACAAGTCCCGAATCTCACTCTCGACGTTGCGATGCCCCGCCGCAGCGCAAAGACCAGCGACTCTCCCGCGACAACAACCGCCCTTGTAGAGAAGACAGCATGGCCAGCCACATTTACGGACGGTCTCCCATTACCCAAGATCGTCGTGTTTGATCTGGACTACACGCTATGGCCGTTTTGGGTGGATACGCACGTCTCGGGACCTATCAAGGCACAAGAAGGCGGGCAGAAGGTCAAAGATCGATTCGGCGAAACTTACGGCTTCTATGCGGATGTTGGAGGCGTGCTGGATGCTGTAAGTCCCTCTCCAACTCGTCGCGGCCCGCCCTAACAATTCCCAGCTCAAGCAGAAGTCTATCATCGTAGCCGCCGCCTCGCGCACCCACGCCCCCGACCTGGGCCGCGAAATGCTCAAGCTTCTCAAGGTCCCTAGCTCCTCCTCGTCCTCCTCCCAGCGCGCGATAGACTACTTTGATCACCTGCAAATATACCCCGGCAGCAAGACGACGCATTTCGAGAGGATACATAGGGATACGGGCATCGCGTATGAGGAGATGCTGTTCTTTGATGATGAGGCGCGGAATAAGAACGTAGAGGTGCTCGGGGTCGTCATGTGTCTTGTGAAGGATGGCGTATCGCGGGATGAAATCGACAGGGGTGTGAGGAGTTGGAGGAAGAGGAATGGGAGAGGGGCTGAGTGAGGCCAATGCGGAAGGGAGACTAATGCCCAATGAGTAACGAAAGTGGGGTCCCTCGAGCGACTCAACATTCCGGACTGGATAGACAGAACTAGAAGGGCCGGATAACGAAGTTGATACTTCTTGGGTACGAAGCCGGTCACGGCTGCGAGACGGTCCGGCTTCTGTTTAACACAATCGGTGCTAAGACAACCGGTGCTAAGACCCACCTGGATGAGCTTTGTCGACTTGTTGTCTCGACCCTGGGGATTACACGAAGGTCAAATCTATCTGGTAGCAATATCGTAAATCCTCGTACCGACCTGCATCATGAGTAGTCTTCATCTCGCTAGACAAACTCAAGCTATACCTCGACCAAGGAACACCATGTATTTGCTTCCAGAAATACTCTGACCTCTAAACAACGAAACCAACACACGTAGGCAAATAATCGATGCGCCTACCCAGTCCATTCCAGTAGGTGTTTACCTCACTTCACTCATGACTGCTCTCGGGAAAGTAGCGAGATCAAATTTCTTTTTACATCTTTCTACTTTCAACCCTCTCGTCAGTCATCGTAGTCGAATCCGACGGTATTGCCAGCTGAAGACCACTGCATCGCCGACTAGAACCGGTCCCTTCCTCTTTTATTTTCTTGCTCTGATCTTTCGGTATGGCGTCTTGTTTGAGCCCACTTCATGGCTTCATCTAGTATGCTTTTCTGGGGATTATGGGGTGACAATTGTCAATGGTGAATTAGATGCACGCCTAACCAATTCAACTCGTAGTGGCTACGGGCACAAAGATCTGGAAGATCTTTCGCAAACATTCCAGCCACTAATTACAATCGCGGAATGAAGCTGCCGCACAGTCTTGAGAGCGCGACCGTTCACCCCGTATCGGTCGATAGCACGTAGGTAAGTGTCCCTACCTCCTTGACTCCTATTAGTCGGCCCTTTGCTGATCGATGACCTTCAGTGATTCTGACTGCCCCTGGCCTGCAGTTGGGACGGTCTTCGACACCGAGGAAAACCATCCGCGGGCATTTTCTCGATATCAGTGTACCTCTACCAGTGCCTGGGCGCTCTGTCTGATCTAGTCTCGTCCAACGCGACCGATATTGCATGAATTCGGATCTGGCAGAGGTTCCTTATCGACTGAGGACTCTGCGCTGGTCTCGACTATGTCCGGCATGCTGTGCTATATGAAAGAGGGTTTACAAGCATATCCCCACAGTGATCAGGTGTCAAATCCCAAGGCATTCATGTCCCATGGCGAATGTAGTGGGTTCGTTCCCTTCGTCCCTATGAAAACCTCAGCAATCGTCGCCACTCGACATTGCCGAACGTAGACTTGTTCTACATCGTTCCTCTGACGTCTTCATTGGAATTGGTGGTCTGTTTTTGGAGCGAAGTGACATGGTATTTGAGTAGTCCCAACGGGTGTGAGTGTTGGAGTAAAAGATATATTTGAAGAAGATGTGGAATTGAATGTCTTTATACTCATAACATGCTGCCTTTCGCGTATCTGCACCCTTGTACGTGGCAGGCGAAATCGAGGAACATCTGCCCACGTCAGTGTACGAAGTCGCACTCTGTAAAGCTCACCCAGAGGGGTCTCAGTGCCTATTTCCTGAAAACATAAGCCGCCCAATCTTGTAGAACTTGACGCAAACTGCGCACCCGAGTTACAACTTTGGTGAAGCTCTTCCAGGATATCGCAGTACTTGCCGTCTTGAACGAAAGCCTGTATGTCTTACTATCGCGACGTGTTTCGCACACCCGGCTTGGGAGCGCTGAAATGTCGGGAAACGGTAACACCCGTAAGAACTCCGACTGCAATTGCCTTGCCACCAACAATCACCGAACACGTCTAATGTAATCACCTGCCGGTGATGCATGGAGCACGATCTTAGAGCTCGACCCAGCTCGAGGTGCAAAGTCGGTATCATCATCTAGAGGGGTTTCGGTGTCTAATGGCTCGGAGCTGGGTTGCCTATTATTGAACAGCGATGCATTCTGTGCCGTACTCTTGTGGATGTTTGAATGAGCTTGGTTACCTTCTGTACCGCTGCGCGTGGCAATGCATTGCCAGTAGGTCATGGCAATAGACGTATCCAGTGGTCGTCGGTGGTCGTGCTGGCGAAAAATGTTGAAGCAACGGAAATGCCACTGACCCTGAGCAACAGCACTCTTGTTGTCTGCAGGGTCACTAATGACGGTGCACGTGGCGAAAGCCCCAAGATTTCCGTAGTCCGGACGTTCCGTGCTTCTGAACGCTGAAGAGTCATGCAATGTTATCGGCTCCTCTCTAGCGTAAGTGGGGGAATGCTGCACGTCGTGGCAAAACGTAAGGCCAAGTTCGAAATTTGATTCTTGGAAATCCTCCCGCATTGTCTCTCATGCGCGTTACGGCTTGTTGCAGATCGCGTGTTTTTTCTCTCGTCCGATCCATGCATCTCATGAACGGACGAGAAATGTGCTGTTGGCGTTAGTGTTTCTGCGAGGCTGAAGGTCGGCTGACTGCCCATCTTCTCCAAGCCGTAGGCAGATCGAATGCGTGATGATTGGCGAGGAAAACATGCCCTTAGCGTATGTGGAGAAAGTTGGAAGCTGACGTTGTGATGAGAGTATTGATTGAGGGTGTCCAGAGTGCAACGAAGGCTTCTCTAGCGTATGTGGGGTTGCTGAGTACCGTGAGCTCGGCGAGGACAAGGTTCCCGGAGAAGGTCAAGGAATCCGGGAGCTTTTGCGACGACGTGATAATGTTTTGAGTCTGGATTTTTGAGATTGTGAGTCGCAATATTCGAGTATACAAATTCATGGCAATGTGGTCGTTGGAAAGTCCTCGGCCCGGTCAGTACTTAAACACACTAGCTTGGAACTAGGTGCAAAACTTCGCGATCATTCGCTGCTGAAACTGTACGTACGTTCCATTAGTGGTAAGGTAGGCAAGCATGGAGCATGGTACCTACGCGGACATCCGCGCAGTCGATTGTCGAGCGCACAGGATGTGCAGGCGGATGCATGACTCTATGCTACTCCGATTCGAGTACGCCGTGTATGCGGCCTGTTTGCGTCGACTCAGAGCGATGGTCCGACGACGAGCCTGAGGAGCGACGAGCCGTGATGGATGGGAGCACATTAGCCCTAGTCGTCTTGCCAGCGCGCCGTCCGATGATAGCCATAGCTTCGGGGTGTGTAGTTGGCAGCGCCTAGCGTGTCAAAAGCTGATCGATGACTGCCAGTGGTAGGATTCAGCAGCCCAACGATGAAGACCCATGCTTCGGAAGTTGAGTGAGCCAGATAGCGTGTCGGGTTATCTGTGGACGGCTTGATCTAATCAAGTTTGTCTTGGCATCCTACGCAAAGTTCTGCTCGTCGACAACTTGTCGCAGTCGTGCCAATGTAACATAGGGCCATGGTTGGTGGAGCGCACATAGGATCACTACACCTCGTCTCGACATGAAGGGTAGTGACGGAGGTGGGAGACAGCTTCGAAGTGTCGCATTGATAGTCTTGGAACTTATGTGGCTGCAGAAAGAGGCTGATTGAATGACCCGACTGTTGGTCGCGTGTGCAAGCGCTATGGACTGCATGCAGCTGTAAGAATAGTCCTGATTCGTCGAAGTATCAACAGATGGCCTGTTGGGGCCTAGGCTGAGGGCGTGCTGCATGAGAGGATCACGTGTTGATCTTCGGAGGCTCCGGGACGACGCCCGATTTGTTTGCATGCCGGAAGAAAAGATAGCGGACGATGCAATGTTCGCTCTTCTCCAGGCTAGGTAAGCAACCGATTTGCGATTGATGCCTGATGGATGATCCTATGCGCAAGCTTCTGTCCTCGCGGCTCGAACAGTTTTGGATGTCGGCCTCGGCGGATGGAGTCCAGACTGTAGAACCCGCGCGACGTTCCATCCACCTGCACGAACTGCGATTGCAACGATACCGCCCAGTCGGCCTTTGCCCCGCTAGGACAGCACTATCTCTTCCCGAGGACCCTGCATGCAGGCCTCGTCATCGCAAGGTCAACCTTGACGTCCACCCACAGAGGAATTTGTTCGCTTCGCTTCGCTTCGCGCCATCGCTCTCGCTCCAGATGCTAAGTGGGCGGCAGCCAACTCCAGGTCCTCTGCACCCAGGAGGGATTGTGCGGTGCGCGGCATTGTCCCGGCCGGGGCGAACAACAGAGCTGGTGCGTGGCTTTGTCTGAGAATTGTGAGGGAGCCGACCGAAGGCGGACCAAAGGCTCAAGCGTGGACCGCGTCACCTGCCCAACGAAAAGCCCAAGGGTTGGTCGTGTGCGATACGGCCGGGACGTGGCTTCTTTGATGCACTGGCCGGGGATCCCCTCCTACGCTTTAATTTCGTAGGGTATGTGGAGAAGTTGTGGGGATGGCATGAGATGGACATGCAATGCCCTATCCGGACTAGCGCGGATGGCGTGTTGTGAATTGCGTGATTGCATCCAGTGTCCTTTCGCGCCAGAAGGGGAACTCACCGCTCTCGCCCGTCATAACCAAATAAGTAGGCCTCCACCCCGCAAATCGCTCGTTTCTACCTATAAAGTCTGCTCTCCTCCTCATCCGTCTAGATCTGGCCATAGCTCGCTACTTGTGGCTTCTTTTGCGTGCTCCCTCCTTCTTTCACCCACTCATCAAAGGCGCCCTCCCACGTGTCTTTCAGCCGCATCCGCGCCACCCCCAGCGCCAACCGTGGTCCGTGTTGTGGAGAGATTCGTCGCCGCCACACGTTAACTCCACACCACTCGTACCTGGACGACTCTCGACAACATCTTACTCGCAGCAATGGCTCCGAGCCTCTTACTGCAGCCAGACGAGGACCAGCCGTTTGTGGCCCCTGCGGTAAAGCAGATGCCGAAGTCTGAGAGCGTCGAGGGCGGCGTCTCGCTCGAGGTGCACGCACCTACCGCCCAAAACCTTTCCGTGCACTCTTCTTCTCCTTCTCCGATCAATGGCGCCGGCGATGCCGGCACTGCAAACGGAACGTCGGGCAGGAACGGTCCTTCAAGTCGTCAATTGGACGGCGAGCATTTCATCACTTCGCAGACGCTCTTGGAGAATGCGAGGAACTTTGCCGCCAACAACGCAGGCACGGAAGCGCCAAAAAAGCCCAATATTTTGTACATTATGGCCGACCAAATGGCTGCACCACTTCTCAAGATGAATAATCCAGATTCGGTCATCAAGACTCCGAACCTCGACGAGCTTGCCAAGACCGGCGTCGTCTTCTCGAGCGCATATTGCAATTCACCCCTCTGCGCACCCTCTAGGTTCACCATGTGCACGGGACAGCTTCCTTCGAAGATTGGGGGTTATGACAACGCCTCTGTTTTGAACTCCGAGGTTCCGACCTATGCACACTATCTGCGGCGAGAGGGTTACGAGACTGCACTTGCCGGCAAGATGCATTTCATCGGCAAAGACCAGCTTCATGGATTCGAACACAGGTATGGGTCCGCAATCGAGACTGCGGACACTCGCTCACTCCGCTTAGACTCACATCCGACATATACCCTGGTGATCTCGGCTGGACGGTCAACTGGGACAAACCTGAGGAACGACAGGAGTGGTACCACAACATGTCCTCCGTTATGCAAGCTGGTCCCTGTGTTCGATCGAACCAGCTGGACTACGATGAGGACGTCATGTACAAGGTAAGCAAATACTGTGAACCGCATATCTGCCGATGCATCAGTTTTTGCATCAAAACTCACAGGTGTTGACTTATTGGACAGTCCAAGCAATATCTATACGATTGGGTACGCTCTGACCCGAAGTCCCGCCGTCCCTTCGCCTTGACTGTCTCTTTGACCCACCCCCACGATCCCTACACCATGACGCAGGACTACTGGGATCAGTATGAAGGTGTCGACATTCCATTGCCCGAGGTGAAACTGGGACGAGAAGATCAAGACCCCCACTCGCAGCGCATCATGAAGACGGTTGATCTATGGAACAACCCAATTCCCGATGAGGCTGCCATTCGAGCGCGCCGTGCCTACTTCGGCGCTTGCACTTTTGTGGATGACCAGATCGGGAAGCTTCGCAAGCTACTCAAAGACTGCCACCTCGACAAGGACACCGTCATTGTCTTCTCGGGCGACCATGGCGATATGCTTGGCGAGCGGGGGCTTTGGTACAAGATGTCATGGTTCGAGAACAGTGCGCGTGTGCCTATGATTATCCACTACCCGGCCAAGTTCGAGCCAAAGCGTGTCACCGAGTCAGTCTCCACTATGGATCTGCTGCCCACCTTTGTGGATCTTGCAGGAGGCGATGCTTCGGCCATTCTTCCGATCGATGGAGTCAGTCTCTACGACTACCTGAATTCGGACAAGCCTGGACTGGACGAGGTATACGGCGAGTACATGGGCGAGGGTACTATCACACCTGTCGTGATGATTCGACGTGGACCTTGGAAGTACACGACGTCTCTCGCCGATCCTCCGCAGCTCTTCAACTTGGTAGAGGATCCAAAGGAACTGGACAACCTCGCTGCATGCCTCAAGCCCGAGCACGCCCAAGTGTTCTCAGCTTTTGAAGCAGAGGCAAGAAAGAAGTGGGACTTGCAAAAGATTCATCAGGATGTTCTACTGGCCCAGCGACGGCGCCGGCTGTGCTGGGGCGCGTTGCAAATTGGTACGTACAAGCTCCAACGTTACGCACTAGGTCATACTAATACAGAAACAGGCCGCAAAGATGTTTGGGACTACCAGCCGCCGGGCATGGAGAAGGACAAGTACATCCGCTCTCACCTTGACCTCGATGAGCTGGAGCGTCGCGCACGCTATCCGGTGGTGGATGGCCTCGGCCGCGTGAACACGGCGGCGGCGACTCACCATGGCGTTGCCGGAGCCTGCGGCGAATAAGTATTCTCATCTCGGCTTCTATTCTTTTGTTCCCTGTGTGCTTTCTACACTTTTTGGCGGGGATTCCAAATTTGCGGGCTCGATGCTACGGATCAGCATGTCACAGGCACAATATGCCGTGGAACGGCATATTAGGTGCATCTAAGTGGTTTGCGTGTTATTCCCTGCATTACGGCTCATCATGGTTTTTGAGCGATTTAGCGGGGAGTTCAGTGAAGGTTCAATGGTATATCTCTGCAAAATGGAGACGGGCGTGAGTGGCACTATCAGATTCAGGTACACGTAGTCAAAACAACTCAACATCAAATACCAATACACACATCGTGATCTTGAACTTCTCGTATGCATAGAGAAGAGCCGTACTCTAAGCTGCAAGATACCTTGCGATAATGGTACCTTTCTGGATAGGCTTCGCCAACATCGCATTCTGAGCCTAGGATCGCGAATTTCTCCCAACTAGGCATGACGGAGTGCTCGGCTCCAACGAATCAGAGGCAGTTGAATGATAGAGGTGACCCACGTGACGCCATCGCCTCACCATCACTTACTCAGTACTGCGACCGTCGATCGCGGAGACGGAGCTCGACCCGCAATCACACAACGCAGCTCTAACAACACAAGCAGCGTCACCGTCATCCACGCATCCACGCATTCACGATATTGATCTCTTGCCTCTACCACGCAAAACTCCGCATCCGAACTTTAAATCCGCCGCCATGTCCACAGCTGCCCGCCGTCGGTTGATGCGAGACTTCAAGGTGCGCCACCCGGGCTTGCGCCGGTCTGCTGAACAGCACACGAGTTGCCAAAACCCTCTGCTAACTGCTGCAGCGCATGCAAACCGACCCGCCCGCTGGCGTGTCTGCTTCACCCATCGCCGACAATGTCATGACCTGGTACGACCCCGCACGCGACCGCCGCCCCTCGTCCTGCAAGTACCCCCACTTACAACCACGCAGGAATGCAGTGATAATCGGTCCCGCCGATACACCTTTTGAAGACGGCACATTTCGGCTGGTGATGCACTTCGAAGAGGCTTATCCGAACAAGCCCCCGGGCGTGAAGTTCATAAGCCAGATGTTCCACCCAAACGTATACGGCACCGGAGAGCTCTGTCTGGACATCCTGCAGAACAGGTGGAGTCCTACATACGATGTCGCTGCGATATTGACCAGCATTCAAAGGTGAGGGATGGCGTCGGGCCCGGGACAGACGTGAGTCGTGCTGACCATGGTACAGTCTGCTGAACGACCCAAACACATCTTCGCCCGCCAACGTTGAGGCGTCGAATCTTTACAAGGACAACCGCCGGGAATACACTAAGCGCGTTCGGGAGACGGTGGAGAAGAGCTGGGACGACTGATGGGTGGCGACGCTGAGAGGAAGAACATGGCATAACGGCGACACGATGGAAGAGTGCATGTAAGGAGTTCTCGGTCAGGGGTAGGGGTCACATCAGTATCTGGATTGTCTTATGGTCTTATGGTCTTGTCTGTCATAGCGAAGGCGTTTGGGTTCATTTTCATATATTGCGGGCCGTCTGACGCTGCAGTATCAATGTGCATTGTAGCTATCATGACACGCCTTTTAGATTTAGTCCCGAATTCTTGAATACGTACAAATGAATGAACCGCGGACGCGTGGTGAGGTCAGCACAGCGTGACGGCCGTTGGCTGCTGCGCGGGGGGAATCGCACTAGTGAACGGCGGTGCCCTGCATCGATGTCAACACCCAGGAAACATGGTTAACTCGCCCAAATACCGCAAAATCCCCGGCCATTTCTTGCCAGCCCTCCCACTACGACGATTCTACACCTCTCGCACCCCCGCACTGCACAGATATACATCTCGCCGCGGTGCGCTACGCTGAAACGGGGTCGTACCTCATCTTCCCCTTAGACGGCGGGGCCAGTCATTTCTCCAGCGACGCGCCGAGCCTTCGAATACCACGACGGTCCCAGGTATCACGACAGCACGACGCAGCCACGCACGACGCCCGCGCACCTGAGAGCGCGCACCGAACGAGCATACTGAGGCCGCTCGGCCGGAGACGCGATATTGTGCCGCCATCATGTCGTAAGTGATCCATGCGGACGAGTGCGGATGGTAGGGGGGTAGCTTGCTAACATACGGGTGCCTGCAGGAGCTCCAATACGATAAAAGGTGCGCTCTATCCTCGGACGGCGGTACGGAATGTGCATGTACAGGTTGCTGACTAGCATGTTGCAGTGGTGGCGCGGTTCCGCCCGCAGAACAAAATCGAGATAGCAAGCGGCGGAGAGCCGATAGTCGAGTTCAAGGAGGAAGACACATGTGCGGTCCAGGTACGGACGCTTCATAATTCCCTCCAGAGGGAGATCGCTGACCGTATGCGCTGCAGTCGAAAGAGGCCTCGGGGGCCTTTACCTTCGACCGCGTGTTCGACATGGCCTCGCGCCAGGCCGACGTCTTCGACTATTCCATCCGGCCGACCGTCGACGATATCCTGAATGGCTACAACGGCACCGTCTTTGCTTATGGCCAAACGGGCGCGGGAAAGTCGTATACCATGATGGGGACGAACATCGACGACGAGGTGGGCAAGGGTATCATCCCACGTATCGTGGAGCAGATCTTCGCGAGCATTCTGGCCTCTCCGAGTAACATCGAGTACACGGTACGGGTCAGCTACATGGAGATTTACATGGAACGTATCCGAGATCTTCTGGTGCCGCAGAACGACAACCTCCCGGTGCACGAGGAAAAGAACAAGGGCGTGTATGTCAAAGGCTTGCTAGAGGTATACGTTGCGAGCGTGGAAGAGGTCTTCGAGGTCATGCGAAGGGGTGGAGACGCACGAGCAGTTGCCTCAACGAACATGAACGCCGAATCGTCGCGGTCACACTCCATCTTCGTCATTACGGTCACACAGAAGAATGTCGAGACGGGCTCGATGAAGAGCGGACAGCTGTTTCTGGTCGATCTGGCTGGTTCCGAGAAGGTCGGAAAGACGGGCGCAAGTGGTCAAACACTGGAAGAGGCGAAGAAAATCAACAAAAGTTTGAGCGCACTGGGCATGGTCATCAACTCGTTGACGGACGGCAAATCATCACATATCCCCTACCGAGATTCAAAACTTACGCGTATTCTTCAAGAATCGCTAGGTGGTAACTCCCGGACAACCCTGATCATCAACTGCTCGCCAAGTAGCTACAACGATTCGGAAACTCTGAGTACCTTGCGTTTTGGTATGCGCGCCAAGTCGATCAAGAACAAGGCCAAGGTCAACGCAGAGCTCAGTCCGGCTGAGCTCAAGGCGATGCTCAAGAAGGCGCAAGGGCAGGTCACAACATTCGAGTCTTACATCGCGACTTTGGAAGGCGAGGTGGCCATCTGGCGTGCTGGAGATCCCGTACCCAGGGAACGATGGACACCAGCATTGGAAATGGGACCAAGTACTGGCCGGAAGGCGCCCTCGACACCCACACGCGCACAAACACCGTCGAGGCTGGATGCCACAAAAGCCTCTGAAACACCTTCAAGACCGGATTCAAGGCTGGAGCTTGAGCGCGCTAGCACACCAAGCATACCATTGGACAAGGACGAGAAGGACGAGTTCCTAAAAAGGGAGAATGAGCTTCAGGATCAAGTCGCAGAGAGGGAGAGTCAACTCGCCAAAACCGAGGATCAGTTAAAGTCTACGAAGGAAGAACTGCAATACTTCAAAGAACGCGATTCCAAGTCCAACAAGGATAACGAGCGGGTTAACATGGAGCTCAACGAGCTGAAGATGCAAGTCGAGAAGCTTAATTTCGAACACAAGGAGGCTTTCATTACCATGGACGGCCTGAAGGACGCCAATTCAGAGCTCACGACCGAGCTAGACGACGTGAAGCAACAACTTCTTGATGCTCGGATGAATGCCAAGGAGACGAACGCGGCCCTAGACGAGAAGAAGAAGAAAAAGGCAGAGGCTATGGCGCAGATGATGGCCGGCTTTGACCTTGGCGGCGAAGTTTTCAGCGAGAACGAGCGCACCATCCGGAAAATCATTGAACAGTTGGATGCCCTTTACGATATGAGCGCATCTGGCGAGGCCGTCGCACCGGACGCCATCCAGGAAGTTCGCGAGAAGCTTGTAGAAACACAAGGCATCGTCCGGCAGGCGGAACTAACCTTAAATGTTCGAAATGACGAGGATAGCGCCCACGGCCGACGTCGTGAAGCGCTCGAGGCACGTCTTTCGGAGTTGCAGCAGTCATATGAGGAAATCCTTGAGCGCAACCTTTCCGATGCGGACAAAGAAGAGCTCAAAGAACGACTGGCAGGAGCGTACGTTGCACGACAAGAAGGCAATATCGAGCTGGCTGAGGAGCTGAAGCAAGACCTCGCCCGCAAGTCGGAGGAGAACCAGAAACTCAACACGGAGATTGAGAACCTGCAACAGCGCATCAAGAGCGGCGCCATTGCTAACGGCGTGGCAAACGGCATCAATGGCAAGACTGTGCAGCAGCAGATTGCCGAGTTCGACAACATGAAGAAGAGTCTGATGCGGGATCTGCAGAACAGATGTGAACGCGTAAGTGTCATTTATCTCGGCTGTCGTACTTTCTGCATAAGGCACATTCGTATTAACCATTTTGGATGAATAGGTCGTCGAGCTCGAGATATCGCTAGATGAAACCCGCGAGCAGTACAACAACGTCCTGCGTACCTCGAACAACCGAGCCCAGCAAAAGAAGATGATGTTCCTCGAGCGCAATCTCGAGCAGCTCACCGTCGTGCAGCGGCAACTCGTCGAGCAAAACTCCTCTCTGAAGAAGGAGGTCGCGATCGCCGAGCGCAAGTTGATAGCGCGCAACGAGCGGATACAGAGCCTGGAGCAGCTGCTTCAGGATAGTCAGGAGAAGCTGACGGCAGCGAATCATCGGTATGTGGAGATCTCTTCCTACCTCTATCTCCTCGGCCAAACTTGGAACACGAAGCTGCCCGAATACTCCCCTCTCTTTACTGCCGAGGAGTTCCATTCAGACGATGCTCCAAAGCCCTATCTCCTTACCTCAACCTCTTCTTCATCCGCTCCTGATGGCTGGACCCTTGTTAACGGACCGCACAGGTTCGAAGCCCAACTCACAGCCGTGAAAGAGCGCCTAGAAGCTGCTAAGCAGGGCTCGACACGCGGTCTTGGTTCGCCTACGTCAGGCGCCTCTTTCGCGTTCGGCGGTGCGGTTGGATCGCGCATTGCGAAGCCCCTTCGCGGTGGCGGTGGACCGGTGCAAGACGGACCGACGCTACCTGTGTTGAGCAATTTGCAGGCGCAAGAAGCCGGAAGTGGGCAAGGAAAGCGGACGAGTTGGTTCTTCAACCAGAGGACGTAGGAATAGGAGGTTTCAGATCCTTGGATATCGTTGATGGGGAGGTCTGTAGTGGCTGGTCTGTTGGCGTTCTTTGGTGTTCGCGACTAGATACGGTGTTTAGAGTCGACGCTGGGATGAATGCTTCTTCGTCTCTTCCATGATTGAGTGGGAGGTCGATTGGGCGGATGCGTAATGAGCCTTTGTATGCGGTGCATTGGAGGGCGTTTATTGGGGCGAGTGGGTTGCCTATGTTCAGCTTATATATCCCCCCGAACCCCTTTCTGTCAAGTTGGTCTTGTAGACTATTATTGGATATTCGAACTTTGCAGTCATAGTTGAAGAACTACTTGCAAGTATTGCTTTTGTGAGACAATGTGTAGGCGACTGAACCGGGCGAGGTAAGCATCTGATATAGTCACTGCCTGGGTGTAGTCTCCTGTTTGCTGCTGCCAGTGCCGGTTCACATTCAGCTCCTCTACTCAAACTCACGCCGAAGATTTTGTTAGAGACCGGTTTTTGAGGATGTCCAAAGCTCAGCTAGCAGGAACTCGGTGCCTGAGGCGTTGGAGCACAGGACATACAATTTCGATGGCGATGCAATCTGCATCCTAGATCTATGGATGGCTACTTCCGTAACACATCTCCGTCCACAACTCAACGAGGGAATGCCTTTGCCTTTGAAGCGGAGTCTGCACAGACGTAAGGGATTGAAGTCATATCGCTCGGCAGGTAGCAAGCTGAGGCACGTCCGGATAGGTTGCATGTTGACAGGCGTTTCGAGGCAACGTACGAGGGTGCTACCACAGGATGCATGTGCGAAAGCTTCGGCGTTCTCGATTCAGTACTACGCGGTTTTCTGCGGAGATGAAGTCACCTGGAGGACCCCGGATGGACGAGAGCACGTGTGCAAAGCGCTTGGGGGCCAATTGCCCAAAGGAAGCAATTCTCCACACTGCGTCACGCATCGGCTTTGCGCTGCTTGCCTAACGGATCCGATCCTGCCAGCCTCGTCGCAAAGTGACTTGTCCACCAACACGACGGCGAATAACGCACCGCGCGAGAGCATGCCGAGCATTCCCGATTGGACGGCGCGAGCACACAAGTCACTTTTCAAAGGATCGTACATTCGAGGTTTGCGGCGGGACGGTCGCGCCTCGTCTCGTGCGTGTCGAGCGCGTCGGTCACCGAGCCGAATCCCTCAGTTAGCCCACGCCACCGGCCCACAGCGACTCAGTCGCGCCGCCTAACAACAACAAACTCTGTCTCGCTTCACGGGGGCCGAAATACGTAGCGAAAAGTTAGGGTGAGGCGAAGTTGTTCGTGTTGGATGTGGTGGGTTTGGAATGGGGAAGATTTGCGCTGCGTTGCATGTGGCGAGGGCGTTGGAGGTGTCATGCAAAGTATCAAAGAAGGGAGCTTGTGAAATGTGCTACTATTGTTTGTGCGAACTAGTATTCTTCCTACTTCTGCTCCTGATGATGATACACGCGTTTCTATGCGGCGTGATTTGCCTCCTCTATAATGCAAGTGATACTAATACAAATGAAGCTCTTCAAGCTGGACTCCAACTCGCAGGGGAGCTCCAGAATACGAATGGGTATAAAGACGTGATAAAGTTAAAAAGCCACCAAACGCCGCCGAATGCGGGATACCAAAAAAGCCTGATCTCAAGGGAAGGTGTCGAAGTGAATGTAAAGGTTCCGTCGAAGGAGTGTATGCGAATAGTATAACGAGTGTGGCTTACGCTCGGCCCGTAGTTGGAACCGATGTGTAGACGAGAAGAGAAAGTCGCAAAAGGTAGATCCAAAAGAGTGATTAGAATGAACTGTGGCCTCGCGGCGATCCGCGCTGTCGAAGAGAAGTCTATGTTGTCGTCAAGCCGTCGTATGTACAAAGTGTCTCTCCGTCCATTCTATCCCATAATACATTATTAAGTATTCAGATTTGTTTAGTGTGTGAGTGCGCATGTTGCACTCAGAAAGGTCTTCCGATCAGGTGCGGATCCGCGAAAAGCAACTCCCCGCTTCTTTTTCTCTGTACCGTCAAGTCGTCTGACATGGTCTCCGTTTTTGAAGGCATGGGGCCGTACGGACTCGGCGGTACAGCTAGGGTGGCACCCGCTACAGGCTTCTTCTTGATGATGAGGGGCGTGGCCATAAGGATTTGGCCTGGTCCTGACAAGGTGGGTTGTCTGCGTAAAGGTACTGGCTTTCGCGTAGTCGCCATGCTGAGAGGTTCCGGGATGGGTAAATACTCATCCATGATGTCGCTCCAGCCCCTCGAGGTAGGTGGAGGGGAAGCCGCGCGAGGAGGTGCTGTGATAGGCTCAGGCGTAACGGTGGTACGGCTGCTTGCTCCTGTGGAGGCATAGCTGTGAGGGGTTGCGCGACCAGATTGTGATGACATGAGCAAGCTAGGCGTTGAGCTGCTGAAAGATGGGTTCAACTTTCGGAGTGGTTCTACCGGTGGAACGCTCATAGACATGTGCCGATCTGGCACGTAACGACTCTCGAGTGAGTAATGCCCAGGGATTAAGGAGTTGCACCTCGAGTCGCGTCCGGGGAAGTGAGAGGCACAGGGTGCCGGAGGCTCATATTGGCTGTTATCTCCAAGTGTTGGCGATGCGACGTGATGTTCGTGACGCTCCGCGAGCGGCGAGTGTTGTGTGTGGGGGGTAGCTACGACCACGATGGAGTCCTCCGTTTCAGTGCCAATATCAACATTCAAAAGAAGATCTGCGTTATCGTGCTCAAAGGGGTCTGCGAAGGGATCCTCGCTCATGACAGATCCGTAGGGTGACATGGGAGGGTAGTCGGACGCAGCCGGATTCTGGGCGTATGGTCTGATCGCAAGTGCTGCAAGCTCAGCGTATTCTGTCCTTGGGCTGGGTTTGGTCACAGAAACGATCGGGTCGCGGAAAGGGTTCTGCTGAGCTGCAGCGTTGGTAGCATTCTGAGCGTCAACTCCTGGATCGCGAAACGGGTCTTGAGAAATCTGTGCTGAAGCCGGTCTATTGTTAGCGCCGAAGCCGACCGGAGGGTAACTAGGGGAATTTTGTGGCAGGGTACTGTAGTCGACAGTATGGGGACGAGGAGAAGACCTTCCCAGCGCCGCTGCCGCAACAAGTCCTCCGTTCCCACCCGACATAGTAGGCACGGCACCACCAGCCTCGGCATCACCATTGCCACCGACTGGGGGGTCGTACAGGTATGCCACCTCGGGGTAAACACTGCCTGTGCTGTTGCGATTGGCTGCGTTCTGATGGTAACGTCGAGCAATATAAAGAGCAGCAACAAGGGCCATGAGTATAGACAACGTTCCTCCAATAGCAATTCCAGCGGTTTGCTGTTTGGTGAGAGGTGGAGGCGGTGCTTCGCTATCCTTTCCAGTAGGAGGGCCGGTGGGGAATGCGACTAAGGGCTCCGTAGTCGTGTCAGGAACGTAACCTGTTGGAGTCGACATGTATGTACCAAATGTGGCGTCACTGGTAACTGGATTTGGGTCTACGTCTGATGTTTGAGTCGATGTTTTTGATGCTTGAGCAGCTGCACCCGTTGGCTGGGCGGATCCCGTTGTAGGTTGAGCCACACTACTCTCTTGAACAGGTGGCTTGTCATTTTTATGGTCAGAATCTAGAGCGATGTTGGTCTCCGAGGTGGGTATCGTGGATGGAGGATTGGTGGGCGTCTCTTTGACCGCAACTTCCGTTGTGTTGTTTCCCGTCGGAATACCCGCAACGTCTGAGGGACCAAGGCTGTTCGAAGTTGGATTAACAATGGAAGATGCCTTTGTACCACCGGCCGTAGATCCTGGAGATGGCTGAAGAGTTGTCCTGGGGCCATCTTCGGTAGTTGGGATTCCCGTTCCAGACTCCGATACACCTGTTGATGGCCTGGCACTTGTGACCACCGAGCCGTCTGATGGACTCGGGTCAGCAAGGGTTCCGTTTACCAATGGCTGCGTAGGCAGTACGTTGGTAGCGGGCTTGGTCGGGGTAATGTTGGAGGTGTCAACAAAGGTGGATGGCAAGATAATTGAGGGAGTTGTAGTCGGTAGAAGCGGGGTTAATAGCGTTTCCGACACTGGAATGCCGGCAGTGACGTTGACTGACGGGTCTGTGTCCAAAGAAGGAATCACACCAGGTGTGATGCTAGGAAGTACTCCAGGCGTGATGCTGGGGAGTACCCCAGGCGTAAGGCTAGGAATTACCCCAGGTGTGATGCTAGGCAGGTCCCCAGGCGTGACAGTAGGAAGGATACCGCCAGAGAGAGTAGGGATTAGACCACCAGAGAGAGTAGGAAGTACCCCAGTCGTGATGCTAGGCAGGTCCCCAGGCGTGACAGTAGGAAGGAGACCACCAGAGAGAGTAGGGATTAGACCACCAGAGAGAGTAGGAAGTACCCCAGTCGTGATGCTAGGCAGGTCCCCAGGCGTTACAGTAGGAATGAGACCGCCAGAGAGGGTAGGAAGTACCCCAGGCGTGATGCTAGGCAGGTCCCCAGGCGTGACTGTAGGAAGGAGACCGCCAGAGAGAGTAGGAAGTATTCCACTGGTGATGGTAGGAAGTAGATCACTGGTGGCCACTACCGGAACGCCTTGCGAGTTTGTAGTCAAGATGGTTGGGATATCCACATCAACGGACGTAGTGCCGTTGAGTATGTCTGTGAGTTCACCAATCGGCGATGGTAAGACTAGCGGGCCAGTCGTTGTTGGTAAGTCTGCGCTCGTCACACCAATATCGGTTGTCACTTCCTGCGTAGGATTGAGTATGCTTCCCGAAGGCAGACCGTTGGAAGATGGCCCAAGCACGAGACCGGTCGTTGGCTTTCCTTCAGTATCCCTCGTGGGTGACACGGAGGGAGAGTTCGTTGTGGGGGTCTCCTGAACATCCGGGATCGAGATAAGTGGAGGTGGCCTTGTGGTGGTAGTCAACGCAGTAGTCGCATCCGCCGTTGTATTTGTTGAAGTTTCTGTTGGCTTCAAAGGCGGGGAAATGACCTCTGTGGGGATTTGCGGCACTTCCGTGTCCGTGGGTTTAGGTGAAGGTGAGTTCTCCGAAGTCAAAGAAGTCCTCGTAGACGTCTTAGGTTGCTCGGCTGGCGGTGGTGTTGATGTTATCTCGTCGCCAGGCGACCTTGAAGGGCTGTTTGTTGTCGGTTCATTGATGGTCGTTGGAACCAGTTTAGTTGGATTCTCTGATGTTGGAATGCCATCTGTCGGGATTGTGGAGTTTACAGTTGTGACTCCATCTTCAACAGTGGTTGAAGTGCTTGTCGATGTTGGACTTGTCAATATTGGGCTTGTCAATGTTGGGCTTGTCGACGTTGTGCTTGTCGATGTTGTGCTTGTCGACGTTGGGCTTGTCGATGTCGTGCTTGTCGACGTTGTGCTTGTCGGCGTTGTGCTCGTGGAAGTTGTGCTTGTCGACGTTGTAATTAAACTGCTTGACGACGAAGTCGTCGAAGTGGTGGTTATTGGTACAGCAGGCACAGCTGGAGGAGTCGTAGCCTCAACATTGGTTGTCGGGACTACAACAGGACTTGGTGAAGTCGTCACAATCGTTTCCGTCTCTTGATCTGATGTCCTCGTCTGATTTCCGCCATGCTGCGGAGCTCGCCTCTCTGCGTGAAGATATCCATATGATAGAGCCCGTGGTTTGTGATTCTGCTTGGCGGCCGCTCCATCTGTTGTACAATCAGCATACGCGAAATCTGAAAATCTAAGTGCAGTACATACCTTGGCCTTGTAGAGCTGCATTAGTTGGGGCTATGAGTAACGCCGCCTGGCAAAGGACGAAAAGACCTTTGAACCACATGGCATTGTCGAAAAATGAGTGACGATAATGACAGCTAGACGACGACAAGAGAGGAAATCTTGAAACAAGAGGAGAGGTATGCCGCTCCTTATGGTTTCCGCAGTACGCGAAGACCGACGGGCCTATGTTGGCCAAATGCTCAGATCCATCGGGTCGGAGATCTTAGGGTCAGAGCAACCCTGCTCGAATACGAATCGGACTGGGGTGGGCTCGGGGTTGAGGCTTAGCCCGCCCGCACCTACCACCTAGCACATCTTAGTCCGAAAGGTACTCACAGGCCAACTAACAATAGATTGGCCACGCGAGCGCATGATTTGTATGCATGTTCATGGCGCGCAGCCAGAAGTAGCCACTAGCTGCCCACGTACAGCTCGTCGCGGGCAACACACCAACAATGCCTTTGAATCCTGAAGCCGAATGCGGTAAACGCAACCACGTATAGCTGCAAACCGTGCAGCTGTCACTTTCGCGAATGCTTTGCTTGAAGAAAATGCGCCGTTTCGCGCGACTTGGAGTGATGGCCTTGCAGGCCCCGGAACCTCGCCGTGTATTACACCACGATATTTGGCGCCACTTTATGTCACACTTGGAGTGTGTAAGACCTTCATTCGTTCTTGTGAATGTAGGATGTGCCATTTGTTGAACTGTACTCTACTGCAAGCCATCCTATGCGGCTATCCTTCGAGTTCGATTATTTGTTTGGACTGCAAGAAACCTCGTCATGTTGCGACACACGTTCTTCAAGCCGTGTCTTTGGCGTCTTCCGCTCCGGCCCGAGGCGCTAACGGCACAGCAGTGGTAGCGTTTCCCGTAACTACCTGTCCCATGCCGTCACGAATGATTTCCTGGAGCCAGATGGGAAAGGCTCGGACCGCAGTCGCAATGCTCGGACCAAAGAGAATTTGACCGCTTTTTGCAGCGACAATCTGCTTGACCATGGCTTCAGCAACATCTACGGGTTCCATAATTGGTTGCTTGGCGTGTTGAATTCCTTTCTCGATGGCAGTGGTCAGCCGAGTCCTCGTCCAGTTCGGATACACAATCGAGGTTTTAATCTGAGGGCACTTGTAGCGATGCTTCAATTCTTGGACTAGAGTCTCGTGTAGAGCTGTAAGGCCGGCCTTTGTGGCAGCATACTCTGCTGCGCCTGCCAAGGTCACCCATGCGGACATGCTTGAGGTGCTCATGATGTGACCTTTGCGCTTTGCGATCATATCCGGGAGAAACTCCTGGATGGTATACCAGTGGCTTATCACATTGACCGCGAAGACAGATTGGAGACTCTTTGGAGATATGTCGAGGATGGAATGTGTATTGCCTATTCCAGCGTTGTTGATCAGAATGGAAGGTGAACCATGGTCTGAGCGCACTGCCTCAGCGGCGGCGTGCACCTCTTGGGGCGAAGTGATGTCGCACGGGTACAGACTGATCCGATGCCTTTCGTCTGCAGGGCAAGTCAGCCCAACTACGCGAGATGGAGAGTGGGCAAGAAGACACACGTTGCTGGAAGACGGCGGACAAGGGTTCGACGTCTAGAACAGCAACTCGGACGCCATAGGAGATTAACTTCTTGACCACCATAGCTCCGATGCCTGACGAGCCCCCGGTCACAACCGCGACCTCGGATTTCCAGTCCCAGGTGCTCTCGTCGGACCAGAACAGCCAATTGTTCTCGGCCCATTCGTTGAGGACATTGTGGAACTCCCGAGCGAGCAGTAGACCCAACATCCACCGCAGGATCTGGAGGAGAGTGGTACTCTGTGCAACCGAAAGAGGCAGTAGCTTCAGCGATCTAGATGACGCGGGGCCCAGCAAAGCGATATAGGCGGCGGCAACCACGAGACACCGAGTGAGACGCATCTCCACGTCGTGCGGCACAGTCGACGCTAGCCTTGACGGTTTCACATGGACGACGGGCAGCGAATAATGACGCGGTTTCTACCTGCGGTCTGCCTGCGGCGGATGCCAAGGCTGCGTACCTGCGTCAAGCTGGACGCTGAGAGAGTAAGCGCAACGGAGATTGCTGGCTGAAGCAGATGTGAAGCCAGAGTGATGCAAGGTACGGGCCCAATGCGTCAGAGTGGCTCTGGATGCGGATTCAGAGCTGCGGGAGACGTGCGGGCGGACTTGGTGGAGAAGTGCCCGGTGGGCGTAAGCAGGTGGAGAGCGGGCCAGAGCCCCATCCCAAACTCCGAGGGACTAGGATTATGTAATGGGGCTACGCGAGGCCGCGAGGCCTAACTGTGCAGCACCTCCAAGGCGAACAGAGACTTCGGGAATCAAGTGAACGCCACACCTGTCCCGTCCATCCATCTTCCCCAACAGGCTCCAGGCGCTGTGAGCTCGTGGCACCGCGTCGCATGCCGCCAGTCCCGCCACCCATTCGGTCTCTCTGCCTCGGCAGCACCCTGACACCCTTCTTGTATCCTGCCTTCTTCGACGCGTCGCTCGTGTCCATCGCGCGCCGATGCCGCATTCGCCGGCCTCTGCCGCTCGCAAGATGCAGCTCTACTGCTACCGAGCACAGTAGCTCCCAGTTCCAACCACCGCAGACACAGCCGTCTCATCTCGATCCCACCCCAGACAGCTACGCCCTGACGCCTTTTGCTGATCGCTGCATCCTCACCCTCGAAGCCGGCGCTGGCGGCCACGGCTGCGTGTCTTTTCTGCGTGAGAAGTACATTGAGGAGGGGCCAGCAAACGGCGGCGATGGAGGCAGCGGCGGCAATGTCTACATCCAGGCTATCCGGGGCGAGACGTCACTGCACAAGCTCGCGCGAAGGCGCTTGATGAAGGGTGGTAGGGGTCGCAATGGCCAAGGAAAGATGAGGGGTGGTGAACGAGGCGCAGACGTACTCATCATAGTCCCTGTGGGCACCATTGTACGTGAGATCCAGCGTCACGATCCGATCGACGACGAGATCATCGAACATCGCCGGTTGGAGCGCTTTGGCAAGAAGAAGGCGGCCGAAGAAGAAGAGGAGGATGGCGAAAAGAGCAGCTATAGAAAGGACAAATGGCTCGTGTTCCCCGGGATGATACCCTCGGAGCTCAACAGGATGACCTTTCCTGTCCTCCCCCCGCCTCGCAAGTCACACCTTGCTGCCCTTCAACCCCAGGCCCCAATATGGCTCGACTTGGACAAGCACATGGAGTCGCCCATGTTGCTCGCGGCAGGATCGATGGGCGGCCTGGGCAACCCTCACTTCGTCACGACCAATCAATTCAGGCCGAAGATGGCCACGCGTGGCGACGCTGGCATGCAGATATCGGTGCAGCTGGAACTGAAGATATTGGCTGATCTCGGCCTCGTCGGTCTGCCCAACGCCGGGAAAAGCACCCTTTTACGAGCACTGAGCAACAGCCGTGCGCGCATAGGCAATTGGGCTTTCACAACATTGCAGCCCAACGTTGGCACAGTAGTTTTGGACAACCACAAGGGGCGGCCCGCTGTGACGAAGCGCGGGCGCGATGGCCACCTCCGCGAAAACTTCACCATAGCCGATGTCCCAGGTCTCATTGAAGACGCGCATCTCGACAAAGGTCTTGGTCTTGGCTTCCTCCGCCATGTCGAGCGAGCAGCAGTTCTCGCATTCGTCATTGACCTGTCCGCCGGCGACGCAGTGCAGGCCCTCAAGCTGCTTTGGCGAGAAGTTTCCGAATACGAGACCATACGAGGCAAAGAGCTGAATGCAGAGACCGAGCGCAGAATGGTTACATACAAGCCAGCAAGCAGTCGCTCGTCGCCAAGGGAAGCTTCGGACCTGGTGGACTTCCCAGACTTGGACTCGACCCTTGAGCCGCTGCCGTTCATCCCAACGACGCCCATATCCGCCAAGCCGTGGTTCGTCGTCGCATCGAAGGCAGACCTGCCAAACACCCAAGACAATTACGCAATGCTACAGAAGTATCTGGAAGATGTCCAGAGCGGCGCGCAACCGCATCCAAGTAGCCGGAAGAACGCTTGGAAAAAAGATGTAAGATCTGTACCTATTAGTGCCATCCGAGCTGAAGGGGTCGAGGTCATCCCTCAGCTCGTCATGGATTTACTCGAAGAATGATACCCCACTCTTTGCGCGTATGCAAGTACGCATATCTCGTATTTAATGACCTAAACCTGCTCCTCGTATTTAGTTGCGTGATTGGCTCTTCCTCATCGTCCAGTCCGCTCAGCACTAAATAAAGCTCGTGTACGTAGCAGCGAAGGCGAACATTCATACAGCATCCAAGGTATTCCAATGGGTAGTTTGCGATTCTTTCACTCGCTCCGTACAGAAGGGCGGCTGGACAGAAGCCACTCGCTTCTACCGAATCGCACCTGTCTGGTGCGGCATGTGGCAGAGAGGGCCTGGTCGCCCAATGTCTTGATACGTTTTCCGGACATCGACTGCTCTCGCCAATTGCGTGGTGCATGATGCAGGTACGGGGTCACGCAGCCTGCTCGAAATATGCTCGGCGCAGAGCTGAGATGCACGCTGCTTCATCTCTTTACACTACCTCTCTCTTACAGGCAACGCGTTTTCGTGTGGGTGCCTATATCTACATCTATACCGAACCCTGAGTCCTAAATCGCAGGGTCTGGACTCGACACGAGCCGAATCGAGCCCCCACTCCTGCTCATGCACTGTCTTAATTCATGCATCTCTGACAAAGGATCGTGCATTTCTCGCACGTAGACCGCCATAGTGATCCGACTCCAACATGAATGTTCGCGACGCTGGCTTTCCACTTCACGGTCAGTCCCGCAGGGGGCCATGTCTGACTGAATGGGTGTCGGTGTTACCAATCAAGGATAAGCAGGATGTAATGCAGTAATGAACGAGGCATAGGTTTGCCTGCTCGATCGGACGCGCCTCGTTCCCGCGTGAAATTAGCTTGAGCAAAGTATGCCTTGCCTTGGATGGAGAAAGCTGGGAAGGCAATAATATGGTATGTGACATGGATCCAGGGAGGCTAATGGGACATGAGTGTGCATTGTATACTGTCCTGGTATAATCGTGCAGTGCTCAATCTGCTCTTAACAAATCGTCGCTGTTGTTGGCTTCCGCAGGAATATTTGATGAGGAGATTTGGATTACTGCACAGCTTCTCTCGCTTTGTTTAGTTTTTCGTTTATCGATTTACCCCGCCCCATGAAAGCAGCCTGGTGCTAGCACTCTTTGCCTCGACCATCAAAACAGTACGGTACATAATCCATATAAAGCTCAGAATCTGCTATATCTCAACAACATCCGATATGGTCTAGTGGCTAGGATTTGCCGCTCTCATCGCAGAGTAACTACTTGTAGTGCCGGCAAGGCCCGGGTTCGATTCCCGGTGTCGGAATAATATTTTTTGCTCTTTTGCTGATCTTTTTGCCTTTTGTGATGAGTATGGGGACGTCTTGAGTGTTGTGCTCGAGTAGACGAACCATATTGCTTCCTCTTGACCATGTTTACGTGATAGAATCCTTCCTAAAGAATGAACACATCTCTTTTGCTCTCTCTTTGTATCACAACTAGGGATGATATGGGCTGCAGCTCCTTGTTAACTAACAAAACAATAATGCGTTTCAGTGCGTCGCGATAACATCGATATGGAAGACGTATATTACTGATCTATAGAAGATGTCGTCACAAACATGACATGGTTGGAAGGAAATGCCACATTTGCATTAATCTATCGTATCGTCATGAGAGAGAATACGCAGATTCCGAGATACCAAACGCCACAAATGCGTGACTCGCACATAACAGATGTCAATCAACCCCATCCAGGTTGTCCTTAGAGTCCCCACTACTGTCATTGCTCATCATCATAACGCCTTCCCTGATACCCTGCTGCAGTCCCCCGGTGAGCCCGCCAACCCACCACAAAGCCAAATCGTTAAGCGCTTTCCCTACTTTCCCATCGTTCATCTGACATATCGTGCGCGACAACTGCAGACTTGTTCGCCTGAGGGAACCTGCCGTCATAATACCGTTGTTGACTAGTCGCTGTGTAACCTTGTGTTCCCTCTCGAATCGATATGCATGACCAATGAATATCTTGATATACGGAAGGAGAAATCGAATGAGCACGAACGTTTGGATGACGATCATCGCAGTGATACGCTGTAGCAACGATGAGTCCTGAGATGCTCCGTGTGCGGTCGTCGATTCTTGTATAAACGGTGCCGCTGTGTGGGCGCAGGGCTCGTTCTGGATGAATGCGAGGTCCTGGGGGATCGCGGCTTGAAGGCTCAGCGTCTCCTCTGGGCTCAAATCGGTCGGCAGACCTCGGAGCAGGTACGTTAAGCCGTGGATGTAGAGTTGACGGGTGAGGAAGGTGGTGGTTTCGTCGTCCTTCCGAGCGAGCGTGTTGGACTCGCCGTATGCCTGCGTGGAGAGACTCACTCCTTCGAACTGTCAGCGGCGTCGAAGATTACAGTGTTGTCTGACGTACCTTGATTCGCATACTTCCAGTTGATGCCAGTCTTCGTTTCCGAAACACAAAAGGCCGGCGGGGTACTGTACGACGACTCGGGTCGATCATAGAAGTCTTCCTGGACGGTAGTGTCGCCGTCGCTGAATGCGACCGAAGTCCGGTTCGACATGTTACTACCGCTCGAAGTAGCGCTACTAGGCCGTGTAGTATACCGGGGAGGCGGGGAGATTGGATGTGTCGACTCGGCGACGTCCAAATCACTTCTATCGGGGATTGGGCCGCCGCGGAAGTCGCTGATGGCACGACGTAGGGATGGTATAGCAGGCATGCGGTTCTGCACCACCGCCGGGAGGACGTTGTAAATCATAGAAGATCTCCTAGAGTTTGTATCGATTGAAAATTGATCCGAATTCACATCTGACGCTTCTTTGGACTTCATCTTGGGTCAAAGAGATCCAGGGTTGTTCTGTTATCGTTGGACAAGCGCCGCATGCGGAAGTGTGCGAGATATGGACATGGCGTAATGCTGGACGAGTACAGCTTACGAGGAGAAGACGATTGCGTGCATCGGCTCTGCATGATGAACGAGAATTGGAGAATTGCTGATGCATGTGAAAGAGTTGGGGTCGGGATTGTTGAGCGCATGGTTCGCTAAGGTGCCCAAACCAGGGCCTAGCTGTTGTCACATGCTAGAGATTGCACTGCAGCCAACCATCTTTCCAACGTGCAGACAAAGACTTCTGCACAACCATCCTCCCACTTCCACGGACTTCCATGTCACCGGATTTCGCTGTTGCTGCTGTGGGTGCATTGTGAATTGTCCATGGAAGGTATTCATCGCGATGCCGGTCTGCTTTGAAATGAATCCCATCACGGCTTATCAACATATGACATCCTTCGACGTACGCCCCAGACCGGTAACGTGTGGCTTTCAGAAACTGTTGAACCGCCGCTAGCACTGCTAGCTTACACGACAGCTTAGCCGTTACAGAAGCCATCCTCGCAGCTCGGGTAGAACCGCACCCTGGGAATGCTGTTCCCATCACACGGTCACACGACTATGTTTCAACTAGTCCGTATTCAACTAGGCCACTACAAATCGGGCTTGAGATGCCACCATGCTTCCATATATTTGTTGTTCTTGGCTTGCAATCATGCATCTTCCCTCAAAGACAATCTAGGAGATTCGCTATAGACTACTACGTTCAAACAAAGGTTTGCGACTAACTTGATCATTCACGACTCCATTGACCCTTTCTTCGATCCTCTCCTCGCCTGCCTCCTCTTCCTCTTCGATCTCCTCCTCTGCTCCGCAGCAGCGTCCCCGAGAGCATCAGAGATTCCCAGTCCCAAGCCTACTCCACCTTCTTCAACGATAGTCGGCATCTGCAGCATCGGTTCCTGCCTCGTGTCGGTGTAACTCAATGGCGTTCTCTTGACCCGCTTCGGAACATGCAGCTTTGCCCATGGAAAAGGTCCAGGCCTTCCCAATATAGATGAGACAAAAGAAGGTGGGGACGGGTCGTAGGGGAAGGGTGTGCGCGGAAAAGTGTTGGGAGAGGACTTTGAAGGCGACGCGATCGTGGAGGGAGGGTTGATGGTTACACTAGAGCCTGTTGAGAGCGCGGTTGTGATGATATCGGTAAAGACATCACGGCGTCTCGCTTTGGGGGTGGATTTCGGCTCGGGTCTTGGAGCAGATGGTGCGAAGGAGATGTGAGCCGATCGAGGATTGGGAAGATCTCCCCATGGGGGAGTGGTACCAGACTCCAATGGGTTAGAAGAGCTCTGAGCGTCGCTGACGGTTGGTACTGGCGTCCCTTCGGCAGGCTGGACAAGATTCTTCGGCTCAGTTAGGGCTTGTTCTTGTCCGTCTTCGTTTGGGTCAGCGAAGGCGTTGGTCTCGCGAAACTCTTGCTCGGCCACTTCGACCCACAAATCTTGGTCAGCCGATTCTGCTTCACTCAGCTCATCGGTGTCCTCCTGCTGGATGTCCCCTTCTGATAACTCAGCCGGGTTTTCCTCGATCGAATCGGCAGGACTAGCAGAGACGCGTTCGCAGCCATGTACTTCCGTATGATCATCTACAGTAGTAGCAAAATCCTCCGCTTCTCTTTCGTTCGGTCTATCTTTAATGTCATTCAAAGTCAGTCGCGCCGTCATGAGTAGATTCTGGAAGCGATGCTCGAAGAAAATGAACGCTCCGAAGCAAATCAGGACGGCTGATGTGGCCGGGAGCCATCGTGTGGCCATCAGCTTGCGGAAGGTTTCAGCGATCTTCATGTTAGTGTTGTGTCGAGTGTCTCTGTGAAAGGTTGGAAGCGTGAACTGTGCGGACTTGCTCGCGACGTCGGGCGATGTTCTGATAAGAGCGTGCTTAAACAAAGACGACATGTCATTTACCGATCATCCTTTATGTTGCAAAGCATAGCTAACAAGAAAAATAAAGCGAGTTGCTCATGAGAACGACCAATTTCTTTGTTATCCATAGGAGACGCTTGAGAGTCTCGAACTCCTACGTACCATGTTCTCAATGTATAGCCTAAACCCAAGTTTTCGATCAAGAACAGCAGTATGTAACTTCCCCTTATTCGCGCAAAACCCCTCATACGGTAGGGGATGGGGGTCCTTGGACTTTAAGTGAACACATTTCAACACACACGTTAAAATAATATGTGTCTTTAGAACACCTTAGCTACCTGCAATTATACAGTACTTGCGCTACTAATGAACAACATCTCTGTCATTTCCTCTAAGCCTGGTTAGTGAAGAGCCTTGATTTACGGCTTGTGACTAGAGCGAAAGTTATATCTAGCTAGCAGCAAAGGGTTACCTACAATTACCGCGCTGCAGTTAGTGACCGCAGATAGTCTGCATGAGGCCCCTACTTTGCCGCCCTGCCGGGCCCTCGCATTCCATCGAAGTCTAGGACCCCCTCACATGGGCATGCCCACAGGAACGCCAGAACGAAGGATGATCTGTGATTGGCGTCGGGCTTCATAACAGTTCGGAACGGATGCATAGACTCGGGTAAACGAGGCGCGCATCAGCGACCCCGCAGTTCTCGTGGCCTCGTTCAGCCTGGGTTGAACCACTCACGATCGCAACCAATATGGAGGTTTTCCGAAATAGAGTGATGAGGACCTGTACCCCTACACCATCGGGGCATCAATATGTTGTTTTCCTGCGGACGCGGGCCGCTGGTAGTGCCGCATGCAGGCACTTTATTGAAGGACGTGATAACGAATGCAGCAAAGCCATCTGATTTTGAACGAATATATTATGCATGAACGACTTCTCAGTATCCTTCATTCTAACTATCCTCATTGCTAGGATTCGTTTCTCCCAACGTAAGAAACAATGGCTACCGAACCCGAGCTAGATCCTACAAGAGCTGCAAGAGCTGATTCAGTCATTGGCATCACTTCGTTATCTGATTCCGTCCGAATGGCTCAAGATCTCCAGGCTGCAATAGCCTCGTTTGCTACAGGGGACGGGTTCCTTATACTGTCTCGGTTGACCGACAGGATTCCGGTGCTGGAGCAAGACATTGAAAAGAAGGGGAACCAAATTAGCCAGCTTACTTTGCAACTAGCCACCGAAAAAGAGAACCACTCTACCTACGATCAAAAACAACTGAGCACCTACAACGATCGGTATGATGCATGGAAAAGCAAAGAAGCTTCGTTTCATGCCACGATGGAAGAGCTGCAGAAAGGACTCGAAGCCAGAGAAATTAAAAACAGGGCACTCGATAAGGAAGGGGAAGAGTTGAAGGCAAAAAGCCGTGGTCTTGCGGAGAAGTTCAAAGTAAATACCGCCGAATTGAAGGAAAAAGAGCAAGAAGTCAAACGCCTGAAGCAGCAGCTTACAGAGGCCCGGACAAGTGCAAGTGGCTACGCAAAGCAGTTGAGCGAATCACAGAGTCGGATAACTATGCTGGAAACGTCATCAGAAACAGACAGGAAGGAGAGTGAAAAGCTCAAGGCGGATTGCAATTTATACAAGGACAGACTGAACCAGGTGATCAGTTTCTCTGTGACTCTTAAGAAGCTCAACCTGGAAGATACGTACGTGGCTCGAGACATGATGCCATACCGATCGCTTACACTGCAATTATAGAGCCAACGAACTGGCAAGCTTGTGGAACTCCGCTCTTAGATTGGTGGGAAAGTTCTTCGGCCAAGATTTGCCTGATGACATGCTCCGGGTATGCTTTGTAGTTCGTCTGTTAAGTCATTACTCACTCCGTCTTCCAGAACGACTGGGACAATTTGCACGACAATGCGATCTTCAAACATCAAATACCGCTGCCCCATTCCAATTCCAATGTTGCGAAGAAGATGCGCATTGCAGTGGTTCTTGGTATCCTCGCGAGACTGGTCGACAAATATATCTTCCAACCTACGTATCTGCTGAATGAAGACAGTGGATTTCGGGAGCTTCTATGGAAGCAAGCCACTGAGGATCAGATGAAAGAGAGATTTACCCGAGGTGTCATCCTGTCCATGTTCCCCGAGGAAAACGAGTCACACGGAAAGGACAGGCTTTTTTTCGTCGTGGAAGATCTGTTTAAGGACGCCAACGTAGAGGCTTTTTTAGCTCATGGGTCTGTTGCATCGTTTAGATACGAGCTGGACAGCTTCCTGGTGCAAGCACAAAGCGTGTGGCACTCCATTCAACACGGCAGGCAGAGGCTTGAACCCAACTTCCAGTACAGGCACGATGCCGATTTCAAGTGGCATGAACTCGATCTATCGGTTGTAGAGGGGAAAGAAGACGTACAGCCTAGACCTCCAGTCACTGTCGATGGTCTAGCGGATGAATTCTTCGTTCTCTTCCCACGGATCTATCTCATGGAAAGCGTGCCAGAACCAATCACCGCCGGTACTGTTCTTCGAAGAGCTCATTGTCACGCCGCGGCGCAAGAAGTCCACCGAACTACCGCTAGTAGCCTATTCTCTCAGCCACTTTTGAATCGCCAACGTACCAGGCCAAGTCGAAGTATGACAACCAGCGGTGACGGCGCTCGAGATGGGCGCACCAAGGAACGTAAGCCGGTTACATCGACCTATGTGTGAACCGGGCGAAACAGAACGATCGAATCTAAATGAACGAAAAGAGTGTGTCATCCTGGGTTGATTCCTTTTATTTCTCTAATTTTTCCTCCATTCTAGTCCATCTTTCCCGGTATTGAACGATGACGCGGCGTACACTATTCGAAAAGTTCAATTGTGGTCTGATATCAGCGTTTGGGAAGATGGCTCGTGGTCTAAGATATTGGATTTGGACAGCGAAAGGGTGACGGACGCAAGAGCGATCGTCATGTCGCTGCCCCATCGTGTCACTGGTATCAGGTACAGAAGTCGGAGTTTGGGAGTCATTGAAATGCATAAAAAGGATACGAGCGGACAAGATGGATGTCATGGAGCTGCCTCTACATGGTGAGATATCTTGCAACTATCCACTAGCATTTCCCACTGTTCACGCAAGATTTAACTTTATCCGGGAACAAGCTGCCACTTCAACCAGCATTCTTCCTCGTTATCCCGGATATATGCCGAGAAGGTAACGTTGAGATCGCACGAGAAAAGCCAATGACTTCCGCATGACCAGGAGATTACACAAGCACGCATCAATCACCATCAATACAACCACACACATGCAAAAGACACAACTTGTCAAACCAATTCAAATATCCATCTTACATTATCTTATCATCATCGCAACAACTTTTCCCCGTCTTTGCACTCTATGCGTTCCCAAACTCCCCGCAAAGATAGATAGATTGGAGATGAGTGCGTATGCCAAAACAAACAGCAGCGTACAGAAGCCGCCTCTTTAACTTTCAAACGCCCAGAAACCCAATGCAGAGGTCTATATCCATCCCATGACAGCCGACGAGGGTATCCCAATAAAGTACAAAGAGGCGGTAAAATGTACAAGTGTAAAAATACAAGGTTGCCGGTGTCGCAAAATGTGTTGTGTCAAATAGGGCCGCTATAAAGCCTTTGACTTGTTAGCTTCATGATCAGAGGGGAAGAAATACCATGGGACTTACTCAGTTGAAGTTCGATTCACGTCCCCGGCCACCGCCACCGCCGCCGCCACGGCCTCCACCATCTCGGTCACCACCAAATCCGCCTGGGCGCCCTCCGCCAGATCGGCGATCAAAGCCACCCCTATCGCCTCCACGGTCACCACCTCGGTCGCCTCCGCGGTCACCTCCTCGGTCGCCTCCACGATCACCACCTTGATAACCTCCCCGTCCACGACCTCCGCCTTCTCTGTCACCGAAACCACCTGGGCGTCCACCTCCGCTGGAGCCACGGTCGAAGCCGCCCCTATCTCCACCGCGTCCAGCAAAACCGCCGCCGCCTCCGCTTCGTCCACCACCTCCACCACGGCCTCCACCGAAGCCACCCCTCCTTCCACCGCCCGAGTACAAGGACGATGGGGGAGGGGGAGGAGTCGGCATACCCCATCCGAACTCCGCTAATCTGTTTGCGCCCTCGAGGAGGCCTTTCTTGTCGCCATACCATTGGAAGCTGCCAAAGAGGCCCTTGAAAGCAGCATCTAGCTGGTCTGGATACACCCTCTTGTGTGCATCTACGCACTCCTCGAAGATCTGATTCACACGCGCGGGCACCTCGCTCGGGGCTGACATGTCGATCTTTGCAGACTCAATCGAGTTATCGGGCGTGATGGGGAGGTTCCTGAGGCGGCGGTTGATCTCGTTGCGCTCAAAGGGCGTCACAAGGAGCCAACCCTGTCCCTCTTTGCCCGCACGACCCGTGCGACCCAATCGATGGATGTAGGATTCGCGTTCGCGGGGAAGGCCGACTTGGATCACGTGGGTGACATTCGGGAAGTCCATTCCACGAGCAGTGACATCGGAGGAGAAGAGTATGCCGGTTTTGGCAAAGCGGAACTCGTCAGCGGCGCGGGTACGTTGAGCTTGTGAAAGCTTGGAGTGAATCTCGTAGTTCTTGATGCCAGAGAGAGGCTTGTCGCGCTTGAAGCCACCGCTGAGCTTGTAGAAAACCGATGCGGCAAGAGTAACCTCGGCCGTGGAGTTGAAGTAGATGATGGCCTTGAACGGAAGGCTGTCGCCGGCATTGGCTTGCTGCACTTGGTTCTGGATGAGTTCGTACAAGGAAGGTATGATGTTCTCGAAGCCTGCTACGTGGACCACCTTTTGAGGTACTCTCTCGTGCGTAGGTTCCTCGTTCTCGTCGACACACCTGGCGAAGTGGAAGCCGGGCTTAAGAGTCCTCCTGACCAGATCCACGACATCGCGGGCAATTGTGGCGGAGAACATGAGTGTCTGGCGCGGAACCAGCTCTTGGTCTGGTAGGTTCTTCTTGATCTGCTCAATCTCGTCGGTGAAGCCCTGGTCCAGTAGGCGATCCGCTTCATCCATGACGAGCGCGTCCAGGTTGGGTGCCCGGATACCAGAGTACTCGTCGGAGAAGATGTCGTTCAGGCGGCCGGGGGTACCGATCATGAGATGGCAGCCCTCCCTTTGTGTCCTCCGCAGCATTTCCTTCTTCTGTGTGCCACCGACAGCAGTCTGCACCACCAATCCGGTACCGATTGTGACCTTCTTCGCCTCGACCGCGATCTGCTCCGCCAGCTCTCGTGTCGGCGATATAATGATAGCCCGGATGTCGTCCGGTTTCGCTCGCTTGTAGCCTTTCGTCTTCTCGCCAAGCTTGGGGTCGTTCTGGATGATTCTCTGTATCACGGGAATGAGGAAGCCTAGGGTCTTGCCAGTGCCTGTCTTTGCCTGAGCGATGCTGTGGACCGTTAGGAAAAGAATCGTAGATCAGATAAAAGTGACTTACATGTCAACGCCGCTCAATGCCTCGTTGATAGTTCGTGACTGGACATCGGTCATGGTCTCCAGCTTCATTTGCTTGGTGATGGTGTTGATAAGGTTCGGGTGCACCAGACCGCGCGTCGCGAGGTCGGCAAAGCGCGTGACAGGTCCACCTTGATCTACCTGTTGATCCGCCTCATCTTCTTCCGCCTGCACGGCTTCGATCTGTCGCCACTTTGCGCTCTGGTGGAATGCCGCAGTTGCGACGGCGGGCATCCGGGGAGCTGATCTGCATATCGCGGTCGAAGACTGAAGCAGCGTCGATCGCGTAATCCTAGAAGAGAATGCTGCCGACGTGAGACTCCTCGAGAGGGTCGCCGGACATCTTCGCAGGGCACCACCGAACATGATGTAAAGGGGACTCGGTCTTCCGCAAGACGAGGTAATTACAATGGGTATCGAAGAGGAAGAGGGACGATTAAACGAATACGACGACCAAAAGACGGGAGAATAAGAAGGCCGCGCGATGGCAGGCGAATGGTGATGAAGGAGAGATTGATGGTCGAAAGGAGACGCTGCCACTAGAAACTTTGAATGGAACTTTTTCGCGGCGGGACGTGCCCGGCGCGCTCAAGCGCCGTTATCATGTCGTCACGTGCCGATTAGGAACGCGCCTATTCATCCACATGTCAAATGCCAGGCGTCCGTTCTACGTATATGCACCCTTGAACAGCACGCGACAAATGGGACAAAAGACAAGACTACAATCGCAGTGTATTTCATTAACTTCACATTGACTTCTCAGCCTATAGACTGATGTACATGGTCTGAAAAGTTTTTCCCTTAGGCCTCGGTGCTTGTTGTAATAGTGAAAGCCAATCCAATAGAGCACAATGTAGTTTATGATGTATCCCTGACGTATACATACCTTTCTGTACTTAGACTGGGGTAATTCAATGCACTCTAAGCTTGCTCTGCAGCGACTCCTCGGGGGAAGCTTCGGCATCCGACAAGGCAAACGTGATGGAGAATGTGGATTCCAGAGATACACTACTTCGTGTATTTGACAACTCTCTGATTAGCCCTTTGATGGTGTGCTCCACAAAATTTGGCCTGGCCCAACTATTTGTATCTATCTTTGAGACGTGACTCTTTCCCGACATCGCCGCCCCGCTATAAAAGTTCCCCGCGATCACCGTCACCTCGGAATACTTCCACGCAACTCTACATTGACTCCTTCCCCTCCCACCCCACACGATATGCCTTCACGAAACTCAGCCTTTGATTTGTCGAAATGCGCACGACCAAATATCCTCGCATTGGAGCCCTATCGCTGCGCACGAGAGTAAGTCTAGCACCTTCGCAATCCTAACGCTTTAAGCAAAGGCTCACAATATCAGCGACTACAAAGATGATGGCAAGAACATCCTGCTCGATGCGAACGAGAATGCATATGGACCGGGTCTAGCACTTCAACATGACGGCACAATTTCAAACGGGACGGCGAATGGCGCGTCCCCGGCGGTGCACATAGATTTGCTTGGATTGAATCGTTACCCCGATCCGTACGCGCCCATACCCTCGATGAATGAGCCGAAGCTAATTGCCTCTCAAGCTACCAAATAGACCTCAAGCAAGGCCTCTGCAACTATCGCAACATAAATATCCACACCTCGAAACCCCTCACTACCGACCACCTCTTCGTCGGCGTCGGCTCCGACGAAGCCATTGACGCCCTCATCCGCGCCTTCTGCGTCCCCGCCCACGAAAAGATCCTCGTCTGCCCGCCCACATATGGAATGTACAGTGTGTCGGCACAAGTGAACGATGTCTCGCTTGTCAAAGTACCGCTGAAGACGCCCGGCTTCCAACTCGATGTACCCGCGATAAAGGACGCACTTTCGAAAGACTCTAGCATAAAGTTGGCATATCTTTGCTCTCCGGGCAACCCAACAGGTGCGGTCCTGAAGAAGGAGGACGTCAAGGCGATACTGGAGCACGAGAGCTGGAATGGCATTGTGGTACTGGACGAGGCGTACATTGACTTTGCGCCCGAGGGGTCAAGTCTGTCGCAGTGGGTGACGGAGTGGCCCAACTTGGTTGTCATGCAGACAATGTCGAAGGCTTTCGGTCTAGCAGGCGCACGGTTAGGCGCCGTTTTCACGGACCCGGCTATCGCGAATCTATTGAACGCAATGAAGGCACCATACAACATCCCGAATCCGACGAGCCAAATCGCGCGGGCAGCTCTGAGCCCGAACCATCTGAAAGTCATGCAGGAAAACATTGGGCGCATTGTCAAGCAACGGAACAGGATGCTAGAAGAGCTACCAAAGATACCCGGCGTCGGCAAGTTTATCGGCGGCGAGGAGTCGAATTTCCTGCTGTACGAGTTTCTCGATGCACCGGCGAACCAGGGCGGGAAGCCATCGAACGAGACTGCGCTGGCTGTTTACGAGAGTTTGGCGGAAGAGAAGGGCGTGGTTACGCGGTTTCGCGGCAAAGAGCATGGTTGTTTGGGGTGTTTGAGGATTACCGTCGGCACGGAGAAGGAGGTGGATCGATTTTTGGAGGAGGTTAAGGTCGTCCTTCAAAACTGCTTCCAAAAAACGGGCAAGTTGGGAAAGAAAGATGAGGAAAAGAGGGAGAAGGAGGCAAGTGCTGTAGTGGCATGAGGTGGATTCCCGTGTGACCATGTCTTCGTGACTACCCCCTACCGGTCCTTCATCTCGACACTGGATAAGTGTATAAATCTCAACGCCTCGAGCTGTAATACACGCGGCCTTGGAAAGGATTGATCATAGTCCAGAGCGCGACGGCATGTGCTTGGTTATACTTCGAGGTGGCCGATGCTAGGCTTGTAGGGAGTGTTCCTAGAGACGTTGGTGTTGTAATGTCCAGTTGCGTAAACCTGTAGTTAGAATTAGAGTGATACATATACATACTGTTAGATACGTTTGCTATGTTCTCCACTGACTGCAGTAGCAATAATCGTTGCAGACATCCAATCTTATATCTCTCTCAGGTGAGAAGTGGTCCGTTGAAATCAAAGCTCAACGCAAACCAGGATAACTGAGCAAAAGACTGAATACCTGCATATGTACGAGTCCATAAAGGATCAGCGCACTTCCGGCCACCAATGTCTACCACAACTTTGAGATGGGATGGGATGACGCGAAACGGGATGAATCGCGTAAGCTTGGGGATGGGTATGGGGTGGTATGGTGTGATATCCAAAGGGTAGCTACAGCTCTCGTGGGAATTGGGGATTGGGGATTGTATCGCGTTGGAACGGGTAGGATGTGGATGCAATTTACACGTTAGTTACCATTGACGCATTTCGACGTTATTAGCTACGCAGTATATGAAGTTTGGCTTATTGCTCATCGAGGGTCAATAGCGTACGCGATACACACAACTTAACTTTGGCCGAATTGAGAGACCTATCGTTGTGTGAACATTCGCATAGGGGCATCACTTGATAAAGTCATGGCGTTCGTCCATACCCAGCGTCTTACTTGTCATAGCACCACAATCGAGAAGCAGCGTAATGTATGATGTATCTCGTAGTTTATTACTACTATTGCTGCTCAAGCAATGAAAAGACGCAAACGCCTTAGCTGACGAAAATGGTATCCATGTCCCAACCGCGCATCATTGCAACCCGGCAAGATGTACCCAAAGCCAGTCGCCTTCCAAACCCTATCATGAATACAAGTAAATATATCACATATGCCATAAGTACCTCGTCAGGTATCCTTCTGCCATCAAGACATTACACCAAACCGAGTCGTCTCGCACCGTTCCGTGCCGCGTCGTCCGATTCATACATCGATGCTGCGCGTATCGTGGCGCGTATTCCAAGACTGTTCCCACGACGAAACCGAGTCGAACCAAGGCTTCTAGACTTGGCTCATGACGGGGCCGCGACGGAGACCACCGCGCATGTTGGCGCTGCCCTTGCCATCCAAGATGGAGAAGGCCATTGAGGCCACGAACGCGGCCCAGCCGAACCAGAGGAATGCGGTTGCGGTCTGAGCTTCGCGGCAGCGCTTAGTAGTGTTGGGGGAGCCGTTGGTGATGTGGTTGGAGGTCGTGTAGCCCTGTTTCTGTTAGCTCATGTTTCGAAACATCGATGATACGATATCGGAAGGAGAGGGAACGTACGGCGTTGTTGCAGCTGTGCACGCCTAGATACGCCGCTGTCGCGACAGCAGCGCAGAACCAGAACAGCACGTTGAGCACATCAAGCGCGATGTTGACGATTGGCACGCTGAAGCTGTCGAGGAAAGTCGTCGGTATGAGGTAGAGCAGCGATAGCATGCCGAAAACGGCAACGAACATGTCGTAATTGACCATTGCTGAGTTGCCGCGGAACGATGTGGCGATCATGTTTCCGACGAGCGCCATTACGATCAGTGCGCAGAAGAACTGGCAGCTCGTTAGCGACATTGCGCAATGCTTCGCGAAGAAATTACGTACCTGCAGACCGCGGAGGCCGAGATTCAGAGATCGCGACACCATGTTTGCGTGTGATGTGGGATCGGACGAAAAGTCGTTGATGGAAGCTGTGCGGATGTAGGCGCGCGGAGTGCAGCGAAAGCTTCTCGGGAACAAAGGCAGCAGCTATCAAAGCGTCAGGGTCCAAAGATACAAAAGCGGGCGATGGAGACAATATGGAGAAGAGGTGGATGGGGAGCGCTTGTGTATTGAGATGATCTGAGCAGAAGATCCGCTATAGGAGAGTGCCTGCCGTATATAAAAGTCAGCAGCAAGCTCACAGCATCGTCATAGCCAACCCAACGACTGGCCGACCATACGTCACAAGGGTCCCATCGGCGTCGCGGAAAATCGTAAACAAGCCGGTTGTGGCCGGATCGGGGTCACGTACCTTGGCGAAAGAATCACAATTCTTCGACTTTGCTTGGACTTGGGGGTGCAAATAGTTTCGAAAGACGACGAGCAGTGCAGGAGAACTCCAGATCAGACGAGATAGATAAATAAGATGATATGCCATCCGCAACACGCGTTGCTACGAGGCTGAGATGTCAACGCCGCCCCCGATTGGCCGCAAAGGCGTTACTGTGGCAGACACAGCGGTTGATTCGGCAACAGGATGACGCAGGGATCAGGCGCATCGTTCTCGCCATGATCGCATCCGTTTCAAGCGGCCAATATTGCTCCGAGACGAACTACCGCCGCTCCAGACGTAACGAGTAATTGAGCGAACGGGTGTTTGTGCCGCTTGCCGCTAGTCTAGACCTTTCAACTCGCAATGGTCTTGCGAGTCTCCGAGGGCGTGTGAGTGGTGTTTTGCAGATCGCATGATGATGAGACTCTAGACTCGAGCGACGACCCCGGATCTTCGCGATCGCCCATGCGTTTGCTGAGCGCACTGCCCAAATGGCGAGGGTGCGGCCGGCCGGGTTCGGCTGGCTGAAAGCGTGGGTCTTGTACGGCGACGGCGTGACTGTACGTACTCCTGAGGATGGGATACCCGGAGTTTTGGCACAGTTTTTGTGTCCCATATTGCTGTAGTAGCTGATCGGTGTGAATGCGTTTCTATAAGCTAGTTGCAGGCAGAAATCCTGATTTGCTCAGGCTCAGGCTGTGGATGTGCGATTTCATGAGCGTCGGAGGGGTAGTTACTGGCAGAATTCGAGAGTCTCATAGGGCGAGCAAGTGAACGTGCAGCTCCGTGAGGGGTAATGGGATGGCCTGATTCACCATCGTGCCCGGCAGACGTAACGCTGCAGTCGTGGAGATGTATCTCCATGGAAGTACCCGAAGCTAACACAGACGCCCAAGGGGACTATGACCACGTTGCAGGCGATCTCAGTATGCACCTCGTGTAGACCTGTGACGCAGGAGTACTCATAGTCATAGCATTGAAGGAGAGGCATTCGAAACCACATTATATATAGTGCGGAGATCACACTTGCAGCTCATCTCAAGATCATAGCCCAAGCGTGTAGTATTGCGATGCGTGTGACATGGCCATATATACAGAAATGTTCCACCCGTATCTGTATTGCAAAGACAAGAATCTCAGTCTAAGCCACTTTTTAAGGTGTCTCGCATCGAGCCCATCGACTGCCGGTGACAGGAGGGTTTTCAGCTGATTCTTCTTCGACTTCTGCTGAGCAGCGCGTCCCCGTCCATGCCACAAGAGACTTTGGTCGGGTGTTGCAAAGTCGTGACTCCTCGATGAGGAATGCGTGTGATATAGAGAGCGCATGGCCTCGGCGCTGCGTAGGGGGAGTGAAGGGTCGTCTACTATGCGAGCCCTTGGTGTTGTCAGGGAGGAGAGGCTTGCAATGATGGGTATCGCCTTCCTGCCAGCTTACTGTGTCTCTGCGTTGCGGCAGATCTACATTGTGAGATTGGTCGGCCTTGGGAACGGCGGTAGTTCAGCAACGCATGTGAGGCTGGCTATGAGCAAAGCCAACGAAGGAGTTCTATATCTGGTGGGTATGGCAAAACCAGCCTCACGGCGAATTGAGATGATCCCAGGTGTAACAGTAACTCTCTTCGGACTGTTCCCTAGCCATGTTAGTGCCACCATTGATATCTAGCTTACCGTCGTTATCGTGCTTGCTCTCAGATCGCCGGCAAGCGGCTTCTGATGAGCACTCATGCAGTCGACCCGCGCTATTCTTGCCCACCGCCACTGCCGAGTCAGGCAACCGTGGTAGTTCACCAAACATAAACCGCTTATCGCCGCGACGGCATCATGCCCAAGCGTCTTTTGCCGCAATCATTTGAGGTCTCAATGTCTCAGTACTCCCATAGCCGCGTATCTGCAGAGACGGGCGGTTGCCTTCCGCAATGCTCAATGCGGGGGAGCCTCAGCGCATTGAAATTCTCCAAGGTGGTATAGCGGGCTGATGGGTATACTGTGGAGGAGGTACTACTTGTGCACAATGTGAGTACAATGCCCACCTTATCGCTTGTCATCGTCGCTCATACGTGCAATGAACGACGATGCAGGAGGCGGGGCGGCGGTTGGCTGGAGATGAGGAGGCCAAAGGGAGTAGTCGAGGCGAACACAGAGGGATACAAGCTCGGCGGCGATGCAGGAAGTTGCTCCTGAGTCGGTACTGCCGCCGTCGTCAAGGTCCTGCTTCTGCAGATGAGCGAGTTGACTGCGATTGAGCGCGATGAACCATGTTGCTGTGGGCTCTCGGTGTAGAGGTCGCGGCGGCGATGAAGATACAGTCTGTATTGGCTCGAGGCAAGGTAGGCAGCGGAGAAGCAGCAGGCGATCATGCTGCAGACTCGAGTAGTGAAGTGGAGGCAGTGGCGAGAGGAAAAAAACAGTCCTGAACAACAGGGAAACCCGCCGGCTGCCTCGTTGCCCCCAGCCGTTCTGGGACGATGGCCGCCGTGTTTTGCGCAGGGTTTCCTCTGCAGGTCTTCGTAAGACGCCGAAGAGATGGAGATGGACGGCGAAGGGGCAGAGGAGGGGTCGGAATGGCGCTGGAGAATGAGGGGAAGAAGAGCTCGCTGTCGAGCTTCACCCCATTGCCAACATAGCCCTCCGTTGCCAAACGTGAATAGCAATGCTAGGTAATAGCTGCGAAAGTGTAAGCAATGCTTTGCCTACCCCCTTCCATCCCCCTCACAAGTACCTCACTTGTACGCCAGACAAGGAAGATGCCCCTGACATCTTTTCTTGAAAGAGGCACTGAGTCCAAACACTACAGGTGATGGAAATGTGCGCCCCTGTTACTTCCTTCTTGACGCGCAGCGGCCGCTTCGGTGGTAGCAGCTGCCATCACCACCCACGGCAAACCGCCCACAGCGTTCCACCTCACCGAAGCCATCAACATGCCCGCTATTGGGGCCATACATAACACATGGGCCGCGTACGCCCCCATTGCGACATCGCCGTGGTCTGCGTTGACGACGAACTAACCTCGCGGTGCAGAATCTGCAGGACGACCGCCCTGGCCGACTTTAGCCATGAACGATTGAACCGAGAGCAGACGACGCAAACACCCTTGTCGTGTCCGAGCTCATCAACTACAGACACACCCACACACACACACACACGCTGCAGGTTGGTGTGCCGGCCTGCTTTTGCGGCATCGGCAACCCATCCGCGGGAGATGCAGCGCGGGGCGGCACCAACACGTCGGACCGAGCGCAGCGGGAAGGCTGACGGACCGGAGTCCATGGCGCGATACATTCGGTGACCTCTAAGCAAAGGGCGGCACGGTTGATCAGCCAAGCATGAAGGATGGCACAGACCGTTGGCCGCCGTGCCGTCGAGCCCGGCGCCGAAAGATCGCACATCGAACCGAGTCCACAATCGAGGTCCAGAAGGCGATACTCGAAGAGACAGGCAGAAAGCAGTAATGAAAGCTCATGGATACTGAATGGATGCCGACATCCACCTTGCAGGACTTGTCCTCGATCCGAGGGTCATATTAAAAGAGGATTCCATCTTGTTGAGGTCTCGCCTGCAGACACCGGCACTCCCGTCTCTTACAAGCGTCGAGAAACGCATAGAGTAGGTTGCAAGGGTTCCCTTCTGGCCTGCGAGCTGAATCGTATCTCTTTGTGTTGCTCGAAAAGCTTGGATGTTGGGATCGGCGCTGAAGCTCTGCAGGAAAATGCGGGGTCGGAGAGCATTCTTCGCAGCTGCAAGTGCCAGCAGGGAATGATACATGGCGTCCTCTCGTGCATCGCAGAGCAAGCGTTGTGCAATGCTCCAAAGCAGTGTGCACACACCCCGCCCGCTGAAGATTGCTTCGTGCAGCAGCGTTCATGCCTAGCTCCAGGAACAGCCTCCCAGCCGGTCCAACTTGTTGTTGCACCCTGGCAGTGGCATGGCGAATGAGAAGAGCTCGGGGACAGCACAGAACGTGGCTACAGGATCTATGCCCAGCGGGGGCGAAGTGTAGCGTCAAGCTGCCATTTCGTGTGTGCTCTGGGAGCGTTGTTGGCGCGTGACGTCCATTATTCCGCGACGAACCCGGGCATGAGGCATCTCTTTCGCGGGTTTTCCCATCTATCGCCTTGGCCCGCCGGGATTCGTTGATGGCGTCTGAAGCGAGGCAGGATGGCGTGCATAAAGCCTTGAAAGAGGAGAACTGGGGCACAGTCGGGCCCAACCGAGTCCGGAAGGGAAGAAGAGGGGTCTCCTGGGTGCGCCTAGGCTTCCAGTCGACGCATCCCATCCTAGCCTCCGCCGCTACTGTATGGTGGAAAGGTCCCACGACGGGATTTTGATGAAGTGGGAGAGCTCTGGGGATCGCACGATGTTACGGCGCGCGTGAAGGGGGTCGGTGATTAGCTGACAGCTGCCCTGGACCGTGGCCTCGCTACCCCCGAACGGCAGCAGACAAATTGCAGCAGTTCGTCCCTAATTGTGCAGGGCTAGCCTGCAGTTGGCCTGGCCGTCTCCGCATTTTGCGCATCTGCCACCCAGAGCCCCTGATCCTTGGCCCGGCCGTGTGCCATGCAGGAAGCCTCAAAGCGTTGAAGGCTGCGCATTCTGATCTCTCTTCATACCCTCTGTGATGAGCGCGCTTCCCCCGAGGCCTTCATCCTGTGCAGCTGGGAGCTTTCGACTGCCGCTTTCCCGCCCAAAGCTGGCCGCTCCGCTGCCGTTGTCAACTCGCACTCTTGTCTGAAGAGCAGTCAGGAGCTCCCGTGTGTGTTCAGTCTCCACACGTTTGAGAGCGTCGAACCACCCGCCAAGGAACCAAGCAACAGCTGTTCCCTCCGGACTTTGTGGCCAGCCATCGCCGCCGCCCTCTTCATTTTCCAGAGTCGCTCGTGGGACGGAGCGATTATGTGCCTGCTCCTGTAGGCGCGCGTTCTCAACTTCAGCGACTGGCTTCCGACGGAGGCTGCCCTCAGCTAGTCGAGTCGTGGCGCTTCCCCACATTCTTTCCACTGGAGGGACCCTCGCAGCGCGGCCTGTGTAATTCCATGCGACGACTGATGCCCTAGTATAAATTGTTGATTCTTCCCGATTCTGCGCGTTCTGAAAGACTAGGGATTAGACTGGTTAAAGAGTTGGCGCTTTCTGGGTTTCGTTTGAGTATGCGCCGATCCGATCAACCACGTCTGGCGAGGCCGATGCTTACTATCCGTGTCAGTTAATTCGGGATCAAAATTGTTTCTCAAGACTTCGGTACCAGCAAGATAGACTGGGTTGGTATGTATGGCTCCTTTCTGTATACCGCTTGCCGCCGCCTGTGCCGGCGGCCCCTTCCTCCATTCCTCGCTGCGCACCTCGACGAGGGCGGTAGCACACGAATCGTGCTGATGCTCGACAGGATATATTGCTGGCTATTAGATAGAAGGCTTGCGTTCACGAATCGCCGCATCGGTGTGTATTCCCTTTCTGTACTCCGGTAAGCAGACTCTTCTTTCTCGTCGCTCCTGGTACCCGCTCTCCTTGCCCACCCCCTTGTCCAAGCCTGCCTTTTGTTTCCATTTGCCTCTTGGTGTCTGCCGTGGGTCTGCTGCCATGCCAGTGTAGGGGTGGTTGGCGTCGCCGTCTCCGGAGCAGTCGAGAGGCGCTGCGGGGTGAGCGTTGACACCAGGGGGGCATGTGAAGGCCCTGCAGGTGTGGATGCCTTGTGCAGATTGGCTTCCGTCTCTCTGTAGTCTCAAGAGGCTTCGCAGCGTCATTTCATGTCGAGGGCGGTTGGTGTCGCTGAGGGTGGTGGTCGGCTGCAGCGGGGCGTTTGGGGAGCAGACAGGAGCAGATTCACAAGAGCGCGCAGAGACATCCCCAAGCAATTGTTTGCATTGGAACCGCCCCTACATATGTCGAGGCACTTTTCATCGAGTTCTCTTTCTCGCCTCTCCTATTTTCGAGTCTCATTCTCCGTGTGTGCTGGGCTAAGATGGCGTGTGGAGGACAGTAATTCCTAGAGCACCGCTGCCAACCGCAACTTCCGCATTCAGCATCCCCCACGACAACGAGCTCGAGCTCGCCGGCCTGGAGTACTTGGACGAGCACCGAGGGTGAATCTCTGACCGCCTTTGCACGCCGCCCGCCAGACCGTTGCACAAGACGCCGCCCATTGGGCTCTTCCTTGACATTACGGCGGCCAGCTCAGCAAGTGCCGAAGCTCTTGGTGAGAGACAAACGCTGGCCTTCTGACCTCCTTCGGTCCACACCTAGCAACGGCCGCTTGGACTGTCTATATAAACACCGCCTCTCGGCCCTCCATCCACCTCCTCTCTCTAACCACCCACCACAACGCTCTCGACACCACCTTCTCCCGTTCTTTCACGCCTACCCTTTCATCAATACATCTCCAGCTTCTCTGCTCCCAAGAAAGCGTCTTCGGTAGACCTGCAGCCTCTTGCGTGGCACCTCTGCTGCAACGGACGCCAGCTCACTCTACCGTCTGCACTCCGCCACCAGCGAAGCCACTGGTGCACCTCACCCTGAGCCTCTTTGCAGACCCGGTCTACGATACAACAATCTTACACCACCTAGCTGCATCGCCGAGAGCAACTACACAACAGACTACGCCACTGACGGTCTCGTCGTGAGCTGTCCTGGTAGACAGCCTTTGGGCAACTGCATGTGAGTCCCGCGATCCCAAATCACTCCCCCCACAACATCAACATCCCGCAGCCTCCCACTCCTACATCTGCCCTTCTCACCTTCCTTCTCTCCCCTCCCCGCTCAACACATTTCGGCCCGCACGAACCCCCATTGCAGCTGCGTGCGTGCTGCGTTGGAGCCGCTCATTTCAGATCGTTCCGCCATTCTACCCAGACAAAACCGTATTAACAGCGACCTAGATCGACACAAATCGACCGCAGAGAGACGCCACAACTGCCTGTCACAAAGAACATCAGCACAACTCCGGTTCAATCTGGTGTACCTCTAGCTCCTTTCTACACATCTGCTGCACCATTGGGCTATCGAACAGCTCTTTGCTACCGCTTTCCCATCAGACTCTTGACAGTCCTATAGACTGTTGAAGCTCGGTGAGTTCTCATACGTGCTAGTCTCCGCTTACACCGCTTCGCGGCTTGCCTCTTTTCCTCTTCCCAGCTTGCGTCAGCGCCAGCCTCTACCGGCTAAGCAGATGCTGCAGCGATTCTCTTCTACCTACGATACTTACCCCGCTACCCCACTTTTGGCCGCTTGATTGATGCACTTGAAGTGTCTATGCTAACGTTAAGATACTTAGGCTTTACACGTGTCTATTTTTCCTACATATAGCGCATACTTACTTGCGCGTTACTTCTACATCCTCCAACACACCTCCGCACATACCTCAGTGCAAACATCATTTCTTGCATTGAAGAAGCGGTGCTGGTACAACTGGTCGAGTTCCTTACACAGGTAGAATGAAGGTTCGCATTTACCTTGGATTGCACAATTGGTGCACCGCACTAACTGAAGCAGAATCAGGAATCAGCCATGAGCTCCAATTCTTACAAGGGTAGCCTCACCGTTGGAGGTGCGGCCTTTGACAAGTCAAAATTGCAGATGCGGCGTCCCACCCCCGATAGTGATGCCTTGGCGTCGAGCGATGAAGACCGCGACCACGTACCCCCAGCCCGTCCGGTCGCAAACGCAGTCTATCCCGGTGGACGACGCCCCTCGTCTGGTTGGCTGCAGGATATTCCGATGAACCGGAAGTTCTCGCTCCCTTCGGTCTCGTTTGCCGGCTCCCAACCGACGACACCGTCTTTCGACACCACCGTCACCCGGCCGCCAACCACCACAGCCTCGTTTCCCTGGAACACTCCGAGCTTCGCCCCGGCCAATCAGACTAGCAGTCGCCTCAACCAAGCTATTCCTTCGCCGACGTCCGCATACCAGCCTGGCATCGTTTCCCCTGAACAAGAAGAGGCCATCAATCACCTTCTCAGCCAGCAGACTTCGGTCAGGAAAACTGTTCGTTCCCAGTCCTATAGCGTGGGACAAGGTGACGTCGACAACTCTGCAGCTCACCCCAACCCCCGTACCCGCACCTCGGTCCGTCACCGCCCATCCAAGCCGAGCTTGCTTGGTGAGTCTACTCATAGGTTGGGCCAGCTTCACGAGGTCGACAGCGACGAGGTTGAGTCTTCCAACAGCTCCCAGCAGGGTGTTCCTCTCCCGATCGACTACTACGAGCGCGAGCGCCAACGCGAACAAACCCTACTGAGGCAGGCTGCAGAACAGCACGCCCGCGCCCGCAGCCGCGCAACCTCTACTGGCTCACCCAACTCCAACCCGGCTCGGAAGACTACCCAGTACACTCGCACACCCATCATGTCACAGAGCGACTACGCCATCGAGGAGCTCGACGATGGTCAACTCGACAGCCCGATGCTCAGCATCACACGTCGCTTCAGCGAGCATGTCGCTGTCCCCGGCCGCAATGGCGATCCGGACCTGATCGCGTCACCGAGTTGGGCGACTGGCAATGTCCAGCCCCTCGGCCTCGATCCTCTGAGTCGCCGCCACTCCTTTGCTCATGTCGGCAGTCATACTCCTACAAGCTTCCACATGGGCACCCTCGGCAACACCCAAGAAGAGGACGAAGAGGAGGTCTCACCCCTTCAGAACACACAGTCCCCAGATCAGACGCCGACAGAGCCATTCGAGGTAACTGCGTACTTTACCGGCTATGGCCCTGCCTCGCGTGCCATCAACGCCTCCGCCATCTCAGCTGCCCACCCGGATCCGGTCGCCCCTCATGCCCCGCTCGTTGCCAATCCTTATGCCGTCCCGACAGCCTTTGGCCGTCCCAGCCGTAGACTTTATGTGGTCGCGTTCAAGTGCTCTCGCGCTGACGCGTATTTCATTTATGACAACACCGGCTTGGAGGTTCGCCCAGGAGACCTCGTCATTGTTGAGGGCGATCGCGGCTGTGATCTTGGTCAGGTCACCCATGCAGACGTCAGCCTTGAGGATGCAAAGAAGCATAAGAACGAGGCCAACCAGGAGCACCTGCGTTGGCTAGTCATGTTTTCGCAATACTCTCTCGCTGGCGGCTCTGGAGACAATCCCATGCTAGGTGCCTTGGCTCGCGCTGGTGGATTCCCGAATAGCTACAACCGAGCCCAGTTGAGCGGAATGGGCGTTCAGCAAGATCAGGAGTTCAAACCGAAGATGATCAAGCGTCTGGCTCAGCAGCACGAGATACACAGTCTGCGTGACAAGGAGGGCCAAGAGGCAAAGGCCAAGCGGCAAGGAGCGAACAAGGCCCAGGAGCATGGGTTTCAGATGGAAATCTTGGACGCTGAGTTGCAGGCGTAAGTCACGACCCACTCATCGGCTCCGAGTCCATTGCTAACATCCATAGTGACCACCACAAGCTCACATTCTACTACTATGCGGAGACTTATGTCAACTTCAACGCCCTTGTGGCCGATCTTTTCAAGCAATACAAGATCCGCATCTGGATGTCTGCCGTCAACCCTGCTTCTGTAGTCAACCCCACCGGCCAGACCCAGATCCAGCCACCATCCGCTAGGGGTCCGGGCGCCATTGAGCACACCCGCACATCCAACGCTTCCACTTCCGTCGGTGGCTTCGGAAATCACGCCTTCCATACCGAGCAGTACGGTAAGTACATACTCAACACCCCTTGCAGATATTCTACTAATATTGGAACAGGGTCCAACCGTGGACGACGCAATGCGCCTCAAGGCAATACCTATGAAGATGGTCACTACGCCTTTTCCCAGCAGTTGCCGCAGTACCCCGTTCCGCAGAATGCTTACCCCCAGAACGCCTACCCGGTCCCGCCCTATGGTCAACAGATGGCGCCGCACATGTATGGTCGCTCCACCTACCCCAACGCGACTGCGAGCGGTAGCCCGATGGCCTTCGACGGAGGTTACTATCCGCCTGCGGCAACGTACACTGCTTCGCCTGCCTTCAACACGGCACCCAGTGGTCCCTCTTCCCGTGGTGGCTATCCAGCGTCAACCTCTGGATCTTACATGGCTTCTAATGTCGGCGGCACTACCTACTACGGCACCGCGGCGGCGAACAACAACACGTATACCACCTCTGGACCTGGCGGTGCTGCCAACTACAGCACGGCTTCTGGCTACGGCGGTCAACACACTTCTGGCGGCTATGGCACTAACACTGGCTACGGTGGCGGCAGCGGCACGAACGCTACCTCTGGCGCCACTGGCTTCAGCACGTCCGCTGCATACGACCCGGCCTATGCCATGGCCAACCTTTCCTTTGGAAACTGAGGCATGCCCATAGGCTATGCTCAAACTTCATCATCATTCCACAGATTGACCTTTACTCGGTGGACACGACACGGCATCATCGGTTATTAGATTGAGAAGTTAGCTCTAAAATGCAGGCTACTTCACGGTTGTGGGTTTCAATCATGCACATGGGATTCTCAGGTAGTCACGGCCGGCATTGCGGTGACATTGGTTTGGGTCTGGGAGACGATTACAGCATGTCTAAGCCTTACATCTCCTTGTTCTTTACCTTATCTCCCCAGATCCCCGGTGACGTGTGGCTTTTAGTCTTTCTGCGCTTCTGGCTGGTAACGTGGCGGACAGGTCTTTCGGTCTCTCAATTTCATGCCTATGCGGATCGGAAAAGTAGAAAAGTAGATAGAAAATTCCCAAGGGAAACAAGCTCTGCGTCTTTGCTGATGGTGAGGTGGTGATTCCTGCTTCGCGGTAGATCATTGATGTCGCGTCCGATCTTGCCCTTTCAGCAGAGTTTCACTTGATGTATTACCCTCCGAGGTACTCGTGGATGAGTTTAACAATTGTTGGATTTGAATGCTCGGCATGATTGTGACGCGTCAGGTTTGGGGATGCTGTGAGTGAGCACGTTGTAAAGCTCCTTTAGGAGTCTGTGGATAAAGTTTTGCAGATGGTGTTCAGCGTAATTGCGAGGCGTCAGGTTTGAGAAGGTCCGCCGGATAGGCACGGTGTACTACTACCCTATGAGAAACCCGTGGATGAGATTTGCAGAAGACAACCTCCGACGACCAAGAGGCCATTACGACGCGATGTTGGGCATGCTCGCACCTTCCCCATCTACTAGGCACAACACAACACAACACAACACCACCACTTTTAAGCACCCTACCCCATGCCAACCGCCCCACGCGAGGATGGCACGACAGCGAGTCCAGTCTGCAGCATCAAATCTGCCTCAATCGCAAGAAGCCGACATGTCTCGCGGACGCACGAAGAAACGTGGCTCGGGTGGGATGGACACGAGCACGGACAGCCAGTAGGTCAAATGAGCAGTCCACTTCAAGTGGGATCAGATAATTGAGACTGAACAGGCAGATGCTCGCTCTAGGTGAGCTCATGAAGAAGCCGCGAGGAGACCAGGAGCAGATGAAGCAGTTTCGCACGCAGGTTGCAAAGGATAAGAAGGACATGAAGGCACTACTACAGCGGCGACTCCAGCAAGCGTGAGTCAAGACATACCGTCCAGCGCGTATACAGACAGTGACTGACATCATAATCACTCCTCAGACAGGAAGAAGACACCCGCCGCCGCACCAACCTAGCCTCCCTCATCTCCAGGGCCCTCCAACCGTCGACCGATCCCACGAAACGCGCCGCTCCTACGTTCGCAAACACAACCATCGCGGTCAATCCAACTATCGAGTCGGCCAGCAAATTGAGCGCCGCTTGCAAGAGCTTGGTTACCGAGTACAAAGGCTTCGAGGCTACGATTGCGGCTATGGCGGACGACAAACAAAGCCATATCTCTGAACAGTGGGCGCAGAACGTGGCCGAGACGGAGAAGAAGCTTAGATTGGGGCACAAGGTCGCTCTGAGGAGTGTAAAGAAGGTGCTCGGGGCTGAGGAAGAGGAGAATGATGCGGACGCTGATGATGGGGAAAAGGAGGGAGAAGTGATGTTGATGGGGAAGCTGGACTACGAACTACTGCAAGGCTTGAGATATGCTGAGAGGGGTGTAAAGAGGATGGTAAGTCAACGCAGGTTATGAACAGAGTTGTCGAGACGGTTACTGATCGTACTTCTCAACTAGGTCAAGGGACTTCCGAAAGACTTGTAGGATATATGAGGGATGACCCAAATTGCGTGGAATATGGCAACGCAGAGTTTGATGGAAGATGTGAGATGGTCATGATCAAATTGTGAGAGCTGTGAGCATAGGAAGTTGAAGAACATGGTTACTTCTCGCAGTATATCTCTCAGGGTTTATCGTTCACGGTAAGAGGGCAGCGGGAGTCGTACCACAGAATGATATAAAGAATCCGTGCGAGGCCCCAGCCTAGCCGATAGTATCATCAACGCGCCGTAAATTGAAGCGTCAACAACGATGATTTAGCCCATTCTCCGTCTCGGCACGTCGTTGACCTCGCCTCGCTTGCCCGGTCGGAGCCAGTCCAAAAAGGTAGTTAGCCACCCACACCCACTCACCCCCTCAGTATGCTTTGGGGTCACATTATCGGCAGAGCCTGGGCACGGACTCGGGGTCTGGGCAGGTGTGTATAGACCAATCCAGATTTCATTCAGCTGTCATAAAGACGATACAAGCACTCTACATATACAACACCAGCACGATGGAATGACATTGAGGCTCAGTCCAGTTTTAACTCCCCTCTTTCAAGCACCCAGCGCTGCCAAGGTACTCAACGAAAGATGATGGGCAAAAAAATACGGGGATCAGGGGAGAGAATATGAGAGAGGGTGAAGCTCAGCGATATCGGCTTGCTTGCTCAGCTGTATCAGTCTGCTTGATCAGCCGTATCAGTCTGCTTGCTCAGCCGTGTCAGCCTGCTTGCTCAGCTGTAACAGCTTGCCTGCTCAGCTGTATTGGCCAGCGACCCAGACTCAGACCTAATTAGTGGAGGCGAAAAGTAACGTGGGAGAGTGCATGGTACCTGATGCGATTATTCGAGTGGCGGTGGGTATGGGTATATCTTCTCCAGGTTCGGGTCGTCGTACGCACGGGCAGGCAACCGAACCACAGCGGACTGTGGGCACTGTTCAGGGGCCGTCTGATAGTGGGTGTTGCAGACTCGGAGAAGTATGTCATGTACCCAGTGCGTTGTTTTCCATGTACAGTCAGGGGCATTGCATGCCAAGTTCTCATGATGGGAGAAGTGGTCCCGACACACCTAGTCAATGTAAGGATCTAATAACCCTGGATCACTTGTACATTACACTCGGAAGACGCGTACTTGGAAAGCCCGTCAAGACGGGACGGAGTCCCCACATGCTTCGGCACCATTCGGTACGGCACATTCGGAATCGGCACGAGTACCAATGGCATAACGAACGTTGGTTGTTTGGCGTTGCCAAAGTGAACATACGGGGCTTTGAACCAAGCCGAGTATGGGATGTACAAAGAGGAACGACCTTCGCCGCTGGTATTTTATTACGCGGCACAATAGGAGCCATTCTCCGATACCTTGGGCTGTTTGACTCGCTAGCCGGCGCGGTCGATACTGCGATTTGAAGGAGGACCCGCACAATACGACCAGTTGACCATGCGTAAGCTCACATTTCCCTCGGCAAACATCGATAGAGTGGATGGAGCGAATCATATAAACCACACCACGCTACATATGCCACAAAACAAAACGGACGGTTGCTTAGAAGCGTCGCTGTCCTAGTTTGCATCACGACTATTACTGGGGTTAATATGTTCCACTTAACAGCGGTACCCCCAGGCCATGTCAACATGTTCTCAAGACGCGCGACATAACGGCTAAAGATCCGATTTAGTTTCTCCTGCAACAATCCTCGTTAGACTCCTTGTAGAGATGTTCCGATCTTGCGGCCATGTGCCCTCCTTTCTTCCCCTCCGTGAGTGAGTAGAAAAGACGATATTCCGACCCATGGACTATCGGAACGCCGGATTAAGAGAACAAGCCGCGTGAGTGCACTTTTTGCTATTACTAAACTGGTTGATGAACAATAAATATTTTACGCGGTTCTGGTCAAGGAAAAACACCGGAAGAACGTTTCGCCGCCGCCGCTCGCTAATCACGGTTGCGTGTCGCACGTCGACAAATTACTTCTACCCGCGCGAACTTCTGACCTCAACCCGCGATACTAACCACACAGTCGACAACACCCCACGACCAGTCAAAATGGGTGCCCTCAAATATGTCGAGGAACTTCAGAAGAAGAAGCAGTCCGACATGATGCGCTTCTTGATGCGTGTCCGCGTACGTACCGTGCAATTGGCATTTCGAGAACTTCGACTAACATTTTGCAGTGCTGGGAGGTATGAACCACTGTTCTGGAGACTCCGGTCTCCCTTGATGTACTCGTTGAACATAGCTGAGAGTGCATCAATAGCTTCGCCAACTTAAGGTCATCCACCGCGCCAGCCGTCCCTCGCGCCCCGACAAGGCTCGCCGTCTGGGTTACAAGGCCAAGCAGGGCTACGTTATCTACCGCTGCCGTGTCCGCCGTGGAGGTCGCAAGAGGCCCGCCCCCAAGTACGTATATTGTCTGGCTTTGAATTATGAATCAGTTTGCTAACATCGCTTCCAGGGGTGCCACTTACGGTATGCGAAACGAAAATATCGACGTCTGAATTCATTTCTAACAATGCTACAGGAAAGCCTACCAACCAGGGTATCAACCAGCTCAAGTACCAGCGCTCGCTCAAGTCGACTGCCGAGGAGCGTGTCGGCCGTCGCTGCGCCAACTTGCGCGTCCTGAACTCGTACTGGATCAACCAGGACTCGACCTACAAGTACTACGAGGTCATTCTCGTCGACCCCAACCACAAGGCCATCCGCCGCGATCCCCGCATCAACTGGATCGTCAAGCCCGTCCACAAGCACCGCGAGAGCCGCGGTCTCACCGCCACCGGCAAGAAGAGCCGTGGTCTGGGCAAGGGACACGGATACAACAAGACGACTGCCGGCCGGAGGAAGACGTGGAAGAGGCACAACACCCTGTCCCTCTGGCGCTATCGCTAGATGCGTTGAGGTGGCTGAGTGCTTGGTTGGCTGCGTCAGCAGTCTCTTCATCAGGATGGGATGGTGTGCGTGGGGAAAATTTCTCAAGGCTACATAGGCTTTGCAGCCTAGCTGCATGACAGCTGGGCGTGGCTCCAAGATCGAATTCGAATGATAACAACGATTTCGATATCTTTTTCACTTTTGAAGAATTTGCTTGCTGCTCGGGAATCTTGATGCACAGCGATCAGGCTCTCTCGAGGCGTTCCGAAGATCGGGGGAGACCTTTACCCTAGACTCACGTGAACTGCTTGATCCCCGCATATGTTGTTCTATATGTGATACTTGTGATTCACCGGTGAGCTGCATGCTGCATGGTGCCCAACGTGGCTAAGCGACAACGTCAGGTTGTTCTGCCTGTGGAGACGCATAGCTCAAGGCAGAAGAATCCCAACCATGCACTTGCCCAAATTCTGATAGATCCCGTGCTCACTCCAGGCACCTCAGGACCAAGGCGCCATGATCCCTCTAGTTTCCGCTCCGGTGTAGGCGGAGTCCTGGATACGCCTGGCAGGCTGAATCGGGACAAGGCACGGCAGACGGTCCCCACGGACCCCACCACAACACATGCGGACGCCAGGCCAACGAAGCCGACCTGCAGCTGCTTACCGCCTCCAATCGAGTTTGCAGTACGACAACACTTGCTTTTGGTACTTGCTGCTCTTACGCCATGCTCCACTGCTTCTGACGTAGTCCTGCCTGCCTTCTGTCTGCGCACGCATCACGCCCTTTACAATGCAGCACGCGCACGGCGGACCCTCTTCTAAACCGTACCGCCTCGCCTCGAAACGCCAAAACAGTGCAAGTGCACGAGACGACCTCGTGTAGGCCTTCGCGTCTGCCTGCCGCCCGGCTACAAGACCAGCAGACCATCACCTCGACGCGCCGCCACACCCTTCCCACCCTCCGCGAGGCTCGCCGTCAACATGGTCAAGGCCGACGCCGCTTGCAACTACTATGCAGACCTAGGTGTTTCCGCCAACGCAGACGACAACGAGATCCGCAGGGCTTTCCGACAGCTCGCGCTGAAATGCCATCCCGATCGGAATCCCGGCCGCGAGCAGGAATCGGTTTCCAAATTTCAGCAGATCCAGGCTGCGCATGAGATTTTGAGCGACCCGTTGCAGCGGGCGAAATATGACAATGAGCGGAAGAAGTTTAGGAATCTGAACATACCACCGTACAATCCAAACACGCCCCGATCGCGCCCCCCGCCGCCTCCTCGAACTGCGTACACATCCACCCCCAGCGGCTCCTACTATCGTCCTCCTCCCCCGAGACCGCCTCCACCACCGCAGCCTTCCCCGCAACGTCCCCCGCCGCCACAGCATCACTCTACGTTTGCAAACGGCGCAGATAGATTCGCCCCCAGAAATTTTCGGGCTCCGACTGCGCAGAGACCAGATACACGGCCGCCGGATGCGGATCGGGCAAATGTCTTTACAGCATGGCAGAAGATGAAGCAGCCGAAGGCCGAGGAAGCGCGGGCGGCACACAACCCTAATAATCCCAACGGAGCGCCTTTCGGCCGCAGCAAGACTACGCGAGTGCCGTCGTCGAAGAAGGGCTTCGACCCTGGCATGCCAGGACAGGACGAAGGCCAAGCTCGTTCGGCTTATAGGTCAAACTACGAGCGCCCTGATCCGTCGCCCAACATGGCTGAGGATGTGCCTTTCTCGGAGGGCAACCGAGTGCGGACACCCTACCACTCCGCCGCTGCAGGAGAGCGTACATCCATGTTCGGAAAAGGGGTGGACAGGTCTGCGAGCGTTCGAAACCCGCCGACACATTCGAGCCGGCCTCCCTCGGGCGAACAAGGCCACTACTCAGACTCGGGGCATCGAGGGCAGCGAAAATCGTATGGCGTACACACCAAGAACCAGACCTTTCCTCACATGTACGATTCGAGCGATGAGGAGGAGGAGGAGGCCGAGGTCTTTCCAAACGGGAGGAAGCATCGTGGACCGCCGCCTCCGAAGGAGTCGCCGCAACAGCAACCGGCATGGGCACAACCTGTCTTCGAAACTCCGCAGAAGCCAGGCCCTTCAGTAAACGGAACTTCCCCGAACCCTTTCAAGAGCAAGAGTGCGGAAAGCATAAATCTCAAGTTCTCCCCATCCGACTGGAATGGCAAGTTTGAAGGCAAGCCAGACTACTTTGTTCCCAATCCACAGAAAGGAGCTTCGAACAAGGGACGGACATCTCCTAGTCGTGGGCGGCCACCTCAACGTACGGCAACGTCCAGAAATCCAATCTCAGGACAGTCGCAACCGCCGCCGCCCATCTCTCCGTTTTCGCAGCCGCCACCTTCCGAGATGCCACCGCCGCCACCAGGCCCACCACCTAACGCGCATACAGCGTTTCCAGTTGGGGCCCCGCCTACATCACACGCAACCAAGTTTGCTCCAGAACATTGGGCAGAGACATTCAAGGAACCAAGCTGGGCGTTTCCGACCAAGGAGACATCACCAAAGCGTGCCTCAGCTGCAACTAGAAGACCCAACCCCGCTCGAAAGCCTTCCGTGGTGCACGAGGGAACCGCAAAGACAAGCCAGTCGGACAGATCGAAAACGAAACACCAAGCTTTTGCTGAAGACGCTACTACCGATGGTGACGGAGATGCCATGGATATCGACGATACTCCGCCTGAAGAGATACCGAAGTCGGCGCCAGCGGCCCCCAACTTACCTCCGAGATCTTCGCCAAGGTCCATGAGCACTGGAAATGGAACAGGTACCTTGCCAAATGGACATGCTTCTGCGCCCACATCTGCTACTACTAATAAAACACCTGGTCCAGGTCTCAACGGTCTGTCTGGTCTGGCTACTGTCGAACCGTTCCTTCCCTCCACCAACGGCGGTCTAGGAGGCCTAGACGATCTCAAGGACACCCTACCATTCCAATCGCAACCATCCAACGCTCACCCAACCAAACCCAACACAGCGCAAAAGCTCAAATTTCCGCAGGTTCCTGCAGCACCTCAACCACCGTCCAAACTCACCCAGGCCTCTGTTGACTCCTACTTCACTCTCATGGAAGGCTATGTCCGTCAATACAAAGCCTACAACGAAGCTCTCACTAAGCACTTTGCCGCTCGTAATGTCGAGCTCGAGGACCTAGATGAGCAGTTCATCCGTCAACGAGGGGAGACAACGCAGAAGCTAGGATTCTCGAGCTATCTGAAAAAGATGAAAGAAGATGAGCAGGTCACGACGGTGTGGAAGGTGGCGCAGGAGATCCACATTAAGGCGCTGGAGCAGTGTGGGGAGGTGAGGAACAAGATGAAACAGTACTTACACTCGGGATGAACACAATCACGCTCTTGGATTGACAAGTACTAGGGAGTCTAAGCGTGATTTCGTTAAGGGTAAAGAAGTGGAGGATGTCGGAGAACCATTTGCGGAGGCGTGGTATCAGGCTTTTGGTGTGACGAAGAAGCCACCTGCGGACACGAGGACCCGGACAGACCGTTCTGGGGTTGGCGCCGAAGCTTGTAAACCTGCAGGTCTTAAGACGAAGAAGAAACAGAGGATTAGGGTGCTTGGTTAGTTGGGCGTTGTTGGCGCTGCGAGATACCCTAAGTAATTTTGATATTGGTGGACTTTGGCGTGCAGTATGTATATCATAAACCCACTCATCAACTGAAGAACAGCGCATTGCTGCAGACTATTTGCTGTTTCGCACAATGCTAGAATCTGTGATCGCCTGTGTTATAGTGACGTGATTTAGCTTTGGTGATGGGCAATCAGAGGGTGCAGCTAACGCAAGCCTCCCATCAAAGTTTGATAAAGCCTTGTGTGGCTTGAAGTAGTGCGACTACTCGTGCGACTACGCCGACGACAGCTTGTCACGTTTTTTGGTGAGTGTGAACAACGCGCTTCACAGGAATGTGATCAATGGAATGCGTATTCAGTGACGCACCTCGTCCGGCTTTTGCAAAGTGGATCTTTGTCGTCTCGTATTCTCTTCCACAGACCTAAAGTGCGCCATTTGTTTTATCAGGGCATACATACGGCTCCGTGTACCTGCTGACCCGGTCGTAAACGGTGTACATAGGCGACTCTGTGCCTTGCACAATGTGTCGCTCATGGCCAAATTGGACTGAGGGGAGGAATGCGACTGCCTCGCCGTGTTTCTGGAGCGCGTCTTCCCTCGGTCCTCTATCGCGACTACGGTGCCGACATTTCCATCGATTTGAGAGTACGATACAGAACTGAGCTGGAACCGTGCGGACACATGTACCAATATGTTTGTTGACGCGAAACATGTGCCCTTGTCGCCTCGACAGGGTCCGACGCAGATTGGGGACGCGGCGATGCAGTGGGCGAGGAGTCGGAGAGGAAGATTTCTGGTTGCGTCGGTGGTGCTTTTGGTTGTTTTCCTGGGTTTGGAGGGCGCGAGGCATTCAGAGGTGAGTTGAATATATCGTCGCGAAAGCTATGGCGAGGCAGCGGCGCGTGGAGTCTTGATGCCGTGCAAGATACGGCCGAGGAGTCTTGATGCCGTGCAAGATACGGCCGAGGAGTCTCAGCTCTGCTAACGCGAGACATTTGCTAGACAATATCGTCGTCCTACCACACGCTTTCCTCCAACTACAAAGTACCCTCATGGCGTGCCTACGCGCCGGCTTCTACAGCCTCGCCGCTGAGACCGTCAAACACGTCGCTCGAGCTCGAAAGCGGCGAGATCGAGGAAGTTCCCGCTCACCTTACCAAGGCGACGCCTAATTTCCACCTCCTCATGCTTGCAGTCGATGAGGACGATGACTTCTGCAAAACAACCCTGTCAGCCATGATTTTAGACTACCCGCCGCCGACGATCGTCAATCTGTATGCTGAACTTGAGGACGCAGTGGAATTGGAGAAGGCAAGATTGGAGGGTGTCTTGAGGTATTTGAGTGATGGGAAGAAGATCAATGATCAGGATTTGGTGCTCGTTGTTGATGGGAAGGATACGTGGTTTCAGCTCCCGAGCGAGGTTATTATCCAGCAGTATCAGAATATGTTGAAGGACGCGGATGGGAGGTTGGCGAGAAATTATGTTGGAGATGTCACGCAGACGATCGTTTTTGGGGCGGTCAAGACGTGTGAAGATGAGGATTTGGCGTGTAAGCACTTTCCGCCCTCGGTGCTGCCGGGTAATGTGTATGGGAGGGACACGGGGAACGATGTACAACATACGCCGGCGAAGTATCTCGATTCGAAGATGTTGATGGGACCGGCTGAGGATTTGAGGCTGCTTTATGAAACGGCTGTCAAGGTGTTTGAGGAGAAGAAGAGCCCGCAGGCGACCGTGCAATCCGTTATGGCTAGCATATTTGCAGAGCAACAGATGGCAAGGAATTCGCAACATAGGAGGTTCATGAAGGTGTTACCTTCGAAGTGGCTCGACTACTTTGGTGGATTAGCTGCGGAAGTCGGATCGGACGAGCTAGAACAGATCTTCAACACGACTCTTGGGGAAACCAGTCGACACGAATTCAAGATCGGCATCGACTACACGCACACGCTCTTCCAACCCCTTGGAGACAGTGCTCCTGACGAGCTCATCCCACTCATCCACGACAGCTCAATCGACCCATCTCAGTTCCATCACTCGGGCATGCCTACGCCTTCCCTCACAATCCCCTCCGCTCTCCAGCAAGCCAACCTGCCCTTCTGGACGCCGGACATCGGTGCGCACAACCCCTCGCCGAACGGGAAATCCGCGCACATTGACAAGCTCGAGATTAACGGCGAGCTTGATCACCTCGAGCACCGGGACACTACGTGGGATCAGATCAAACTTGTTCAGAATACGTATACGGGTGCGATTCCGGCGGTATTCCATGTTGACAACCGCTCGCCGTCGAAGATCTTCCAAATGGAAGGGTGGATGCAGAATCCTCCCGTCGCGGATATTACCTGGAACTCGCTATGGTACGCGACATACGAACGTGCCCTTCTCCGCAAATACTTCCGCAACTCTCAATCATCTCTCGGCTACCACACCGCTGCTATAGGTGGCGATAGACTATGGGATACAAGAGGGGGTCGAGGCGGCGTGTGGACGGAAAAAGAAGAGCTGTGGTTGCCTTGGGGAGAAGTGGATGGCGTGTGCGGGAGTGTGAAAAAGATCAGGAATGCGTTTGCAGATGAGAAGGGGGTTTGGTTGCATGAGTTGGATGAGGGGATGGGTGAGGAGGCTAGAGATAATGCAGAGGCTGAGTTACGGGAGTATATCTTGGAGAAGGAGAAAGAAGCGATGGAAAAGGAGGAGGAGAGGCTAAGAGAGGAGGAAGGGAACCTAAGAAAGGAAGAGGAAGAGAAGGAAAGTGAGGTGGTACAGTTAGTTGCGATGCTGAAGATGAAGGGGGAAGAGCGGAAGAAAGCTGAAGAGGATGCACTGATTAAAGCGGAGGAGGATGCACGAATCAAAGCGGAGGAGGAGGAACAGAGGGCGAAAGAGGAGGAAGAACGGGATAGGGTGGAACGGGAGAGAGAGCAGAAGGCGTACGAAGAGGGGCAGGATTTGTTGGAATAAGAGAATGTGCATGGTGGCGACGAGGGTCATCGAGTGGGAGGATTCTGGCCTAAGGCGCATGAACGGAAGCACGATGACTAATGACTCGGCGAAAGGCAGCTCGATGATACGAGGTATTCTTAATATAGGGAAGGGTATAATACTAACTGGTACAAAGAGATGAGGGGGTGAGGACAGTGGTCAACGGTAAGCTATGAACGACGTCATGCAATGTTCGGCTTTCCATAGCATATTTTGCCTTATTGCAATCACATAATTTGTAGTATCGTCAATATCAACAATAAAATTCTTTTTCTGAGCGTGTAGAAAGCTGTGTATGTACTTTGCGGTATTTGATACATATGGCAATGCCCGAGATCTAGATCGTGTATCTAAATCGAGGAATCTACGATTGGACACTCCACTCTTCTTCAAAGTAAATTTCTACAACTCAGGCTCATACATAGGATCCTCTGTTGAACTACTAGACATGCTACGTGCAGCCGCTCATCTACATGGGAAACAAAAACACCTTCAGGCAACCGCAGTCGTATCTGTTGCCAGATATCGAAAGGTACACGTTTGAATGCGGCTACTACGAAGTCAGCAAAGGCAAGCTACTTGTAGCGAGCTGTCAGTTCACATACCCTCGCAAGTAACCACGTTGTTTGAAAAGTCATCACGTAGAGCACAGGAAGCCTTTTTCAAAAGTAATTGGCAGAACTATGAACGCTGAAACTCCACTTCGCAATCGCGAGTCGGCGACCTCCTAGCAATACCGTGCCCACCTCCATAACCATTACAACCGCACCTCACCGGATCCCCTGGACTCACACAGACAGATCTGGAGACCTCAAGAGACCCATATTCTCGTGCGCTGGAGGCCGCCGATGAAACGAGCATGCATGCCGCGTAGAAAAGCATGAGCTGAAGAGCAAGCACGAAAAGCATCGCCAAACTAGAAGAGCATGCAAAGCTGGGATACAAAGTGCCGTCTCCTTAGGCCAGCGTCGACTCCCACTCGTTATACACGTGGTCGCCAAAATACTGGGACATGTTAGCAGCAGCCCCATCATGGCGAAGATGTGGTTGGAAGACATACCCATTCAATCTCGTCCTCAATATCCTCCCCAAGCTTGCGCCATCCAAGAACCCGGTCTTGGACTAACTCCTCAAATATCCCGACTACACCAAACTCCTCACAGGCCTCCTCCATCTTCACGCGCATCTTGCGCCACTGCTCCTCGGCTTTCTTCTGGATAAGCTTCTTGAGAGTAAATGACAGATCTCCATGGCTCAGTAGCTCCAAAATTTCCTCGCCGTAGGCTTTACGCGCGGTTGCTGCTTGGTTAAGGGTCGCGCATGCGAGCGTGCCCCGGATCTCGGCACACTGCGTGGCGTGGTATTTGGCTTGAATAGCGTCCGCGCCTGGTCCTCGTAATGCTGAGAAGAATGCCTCAAACCATCCTCTCGACTCTTCCTCACGCCGGCGGTGGTGTTTCTCGCGCTCTATGTGGTGGCGGTAAGTCTGCAGTTGTGTGGTGATGGGAGAATCCGGTTTGAGGATGTGCTCGTGCACTTGATCGGCAGCTTCTATTGTGGATTGGACGAGCGCCACAGTATCTGCCAGATTGTACAAGTCTTCCTGATTCCACCAGGGGCCAGCGCCTTCGTTGACGAGGTCGTAACACTTGAGCACCAATTCTTGGTGAAGTGGCTCAGCGAAGTCGCTATTCTCCCTTTTGACCGCCTTGTGGACGAACACTACGATGCTTACAATGGCGCGTGCCACATTTCGGACCTTGGCCGGATGGTGGATTGGGCCAATGTTCAGGGTCTGGATCTTGTCGTTGATCACGTTGTAGAAGGGGTCCTCGCCCATGGATTGAAACTGCTCGAGGAAGTCGTCCATGTCGTATTTCTCCTTGTAGAAAGGGCAAGGTGGATATAGAGACAAGGATGGCATTCTACGGCGTCCTTCGTTCTGTATTGGCCAATTGAGGCTACGGTGTCGATCTTCAGCGTCAGCTCTATGTCGAGGCTGGCCGGGCCTTCTCCAGTCCTGGCGTGACACAGCGTTATTAACAAGCCGTCCCCGCGTGAAGAACGATGCTGGCCGGGAAACAGTAGCTGGCTCGATATCTTTCGTAAGAAAAGAGTGCTGCTTAGTGTTGTCGACTAAGGCCGTCTCCTCAAGCTTCTCAGCAGGTACTGGCTCAGGCTCTGAGACAGCCAGATCCTCTTCTGCAACTGGGAATTGCTGCTCAGTGGTCAGTGCTCGCAAGAGCTCTCTTTCCTTTTGCTCAAAGACCACATTGACCGTCTTGCCCTCTTCCTCCCTAAGCTCTTTCTTTTCCCAATCATTACTATCTTCGACCTCGTCAAAATATAAGAAGCCGATACCACGTTTTCGCGAGGGGTAGTGCGGTGGGTAGTTGTCTTCTAGGGAACTAGTGTCGTCAATCTGGTGGTCACCCGTGTTCCCGTTCTTCGGAGCTTGTTGCGCCTCTCTATGCTGCGTCTGAAAGCTCTCCAACTCGGCTTGATTGGCGGCATTTCCCTGTCTCTTAACCAGATGAGATTTCTCTTCGTTATGAGCGGGAAGTTCTGACTGTGCTGATGGTAAGGGCTTGGAATTTGCAACAGTTGGAGTGTCTGCGACTGAGTAGTGTTGATCGGTGCTCTTGGCAGTTGAAGACTCCTCTACAATCTGAGCAGCGAGCTCAGGCAAGTTATCGGGCAAGACCTCGAGCTCTGCCCTACCTGGAACGTCTTTTACGGCTGGGACTATCTCTTCAGATCCCCCGGCTGAAGCAGACTTTTCCACCATCCGAACGGGCTCGAAGCACTTCTTCGCGACTGGCTCCAAAGCAGCTTCAGAAGCAACATGGTCAGATTCTGCAGGTTGGGGCTTGGCCTTCTTCTTCATGGATTTCCTGAGATTGGAAAGTTGCCTCTTGGTGAGGCGGAGCTCTTCGGCTTGAACACGGCACTCTCCTCTAAGCTCCGAGAACTGCTCCGATAGAATGTGTAGCAGCTCATTGTTCTCCTGCAGCTGCTTCTCGTGCTTCTCGTTCGAGGCGTCCACCTCCTTCCTGTGCCTCTCGCTCAAGTTGTTCATCTCTTGCTTGTGCTTCTCTTCCATGGCGTCGAGCTTCTCCTGCATGCATTTCTGAGCAGCGGTCGCCTGTTCCTGCTGCACGAACTGTTGCGACCTTAGGTCTTTGAGCTCTAGTAACATCTGATCTCGAAAAGCCTTCATGTCTGACGAGTATCCAAGAAGCTGATTGGTTTTGCGCAACAGGGGTGGGCTCGCATCTGACGATCCAAAGCTCGTAGCTAGAGCTGATGTAGGAGCAGCCCCATTTCCAGTTTCTGCGTCATACACACCAGCCTGATTAGCGGCATCCTGAGATAATGCGTCAGTATGCTCAGTTGCACAAGGCTCTTCCGCTTGAGAAGATTCCTCAGCGTGCTCCACTACAGAGTGTCCACCGAGAACACTTGTCTGGCCAGCGATCCGCGGACTTGCTGGCTCGTTCTTCTCAGCTGCTTGAGTCTGGAATTCCTGAGCCTTCTTCGTCTCTTGATATCTATGGTTCCGTCCAACAAGCTTCTTCTTGCACACAGGAAGGGAACCTTCGAGATTGGTGGAGAACGAGGCCTCTTTGGCCGACAGTGGAGTTTCAAGCTTGCTCCGGCTCTCCTCAAGTCTCGTTTCCAGAGCGTTCACAGCTTTGGTGTTGAGCGTGCATGAGCTCCCCAGAGTCGACAGAGATTTCGGGACCGTCGATGGAGGAGCCGCAGAGGTGGTCTTTTCAATTGCATTGTTTGTGGACGGACCAACCTTGAGTTTGGAGAACGATGAGGTCATCTCCTCTTTTGCAGGCTCGGGAACGAGTGTTGGCTGGTGATTATCTGGTCGGTTTCCATTGTCTGAGGGAGACGTGCAGCTGACGGATGATGCAGATTTCTCCTTTGGTGTAAACCGAGGGACCTTCACTAGGTTGTGGAAAGGTGATAGGCTCGCATTGTCTACCGCAGTAGAGAAGCGGGAGAATGGTGCAGACGCCGCCTTTTCCACGGACTGAAAGACCATCACCCGCTTGCAAGGATCCGGAAGGCTTGCAACGCTGAATTGGGGCAGCTGGCGTTGTGCAGGTATCGGTCGTGAAAGACTCACATTCGCTTGCTCACCCGAGGAGAACGTTGCAGCGGAGAGCGTCTCAAGTGCTGTTGCACCAATGGCTCTGGATGACCACCTACCTAATTCCGAGGCCACCTCATTCTTCCGGAGCACGAAATCTAGTTTGCCTCTTTCATTTTGTCCCAATACGAGTTTCTGAGGCGCAAAAAAAAAGTCTTTCTTCTCTGTGGGCTTGCTGTTGCTGCTGTTGACTCCAGACTGCTCGGGTGTCTGAGCGCCAACCACTAGTGGTATCTTTGGGTCTTCCGTAGACGACTTCGTTGAGGATGTTGGGGCCACAGGAAACGAGGCCGTTTTCTCGTTGGGTTCGTTACCATAGACACCAAGCTGTCCGACATTCAGCGTGTTAAACTTTGAAGGATCCTGTCTCGCTTTTTGGGCCTGTGTGCTGTCTTGACCACCCAAGGCCATCGATATAATCTTTTTCAAGTCAGGGTCTGGCTGCGGACCCACCGGAATTGTTGGCTCAACGGCTGAATACGAAGCTTTAATGGCGTTCGCCGGCGTGTCGAAATCGAATCGAGCGCAACCACTGCCCGACGGCATTAGGCTGAGATTATTATTGCTGACACTGCTCAGCTTTTCAAAGATGCCGCCATCATCGCTGCTCGACGTGGGAAGATTGCTGCTGCCACCACTATCCGACGTGATTGATGGCTCGCTACGACCACGATCCGACATGAGAATAGCCTCAGGATGACTACCGTTAAACGGAGTCGTCATGACGGATGCACCTGGATCATTCTTCGAAGTATCGAAGGTGAACGGGTTGCCTCCGAAACCGGACGTCTTTGAAGTATCGAACTTGAAAGGATTGCCACTTCCAGCGCATGCCTTGCTAAAGTCGAGGCCACCAGTAGGCGGGGTGGAGACGGACGCGTCGTGATCAATCATCGATGTATCGAGGCCAACCAAATTGCCACCACCGATTGGCCTCGACGTGACGAAAGTGTACAAATCCCCGTCGCCTGAAGCCTTAGAAACGTCGAAGCCACCGCTCTTCGACAGTGTGGAGACGGACGCACCGCGATCATTCTTGGGCGTAACAAATTTGAACGCATTGATAGTACTACCGAATGCCCCGCTAAAGTCGAAGTCCTTGCTTGGCTGGGATGTGAGCAAACCATTACTTGGTTGAGATGTGAGGTCTGGCAGCACCCACGACTGCGATAAAGGGTCTGAAGGCGTCTGCTCCGGGTTGCTCAACGAACCGTTACCAAACATCGAATTGTTCAGGTCGAATAAGCCGAAATCGATGCGCGGCGTGATGGCAGTGTTTGTCGTGCTGGCTGCGGTTGGTTGAGACTCGGGAAGAACTGTCGATGTCGGAGAGACAAACGAGTTAACCTTGGCATCGGACGTAGAAGTTGCCCAAAGTAATTCACTACATCGAAAGAGCGATACGTCCGCCGACTTGGAAGCGACTGGCTTAGAAGTGTTTATCATGAGGGTGTCTGGACCAGGAGTACCCTGCTCAGAAGCGACGGGCTCCATAGTGTCCACCATGAGAGTATCTGGTTCATGAGTGCCCTTCTTAGGGGTAACCTGCTCAGGAGTAACCTTTTTAGGAGTGATCCGCCCAAAAGTCAAGCCAAACAGTGGTGACTGCATCAATCGTTTTCTGAGTGGTGCTATCTTACGAGGCGTGCTATCCGTTGATGGAGGACCAGGCAGTAGCTGCTGATTAGCAGTAGGCTCGCCAGATTTGACACCTGAATCGACAACTCTACTAGACAATACTTGTGGCTGCATAGTCTCTGCCAACGCAGCAGCATGAAACTGAGTATACTCAGCCTCATACTTGTTAACCGCTTGATGCCACTGGATGTTGTTTTCGATGGTCGCAATCACCTTCCACTTCGTAAGCGCATCCTGGTATGTATCTTCATTGATCAGATGGCGAAATCGATTTGGATGCATGTGATCAAAGGAGTACTTTGACCAGGCTGCGGCGTTGTCGTTCCCGTGCAGCGGAGAAGCGATCTGGTCAAGCTGAGACTGCGTGTCGAAATCTAGACGGAAGTCTTGATTGTCATGCTGAGAGTCGTTGTTCAGGTCGTCATCTTGATCACCAAAGAGGGAGTCGTCGTCCAAGTCCAGGGCGTCGAAGTCGTTATCATTCTCCGGGTTGGAAGCATCTTTAGAACCGTGATCAAAAACGCTCTCCTCACTGACATCATCTCGAGGACAGTAGGAGTTTCGGTTTTGCTCTTCGGCATCGCCTTCAGCGTCACGGACGATGCCTTCCATCTCCTCGTCTTCTTTTGGAGAGCCGTGGTTGGAGTCGTTCTCGGCATCGTCGTCATGACCGTCAGGAATGTCGTTGAACTCGGGGTCATCATCGTCCGGAAGGTTGTAGTACATATCCTGGGCCTCTTTGTCGACACAATTGTGGTCAACCTTGCCGTTGCCATTGTTGAGGTCCGACAGCAACGGAGGAGATCGTGGAAGCTTGCTTTTCAAATCTCGCATCCACTCCTGCACGTTTCCGGCTTCACACCAGCCCTGCAACATATTTTCATGGCTCTCAATGATTGCCTTGTGCGTCACTACATCGTCGTTCGCGCTCTCCCAAGTGTGTTTTACGAATGCCTCAAGGAGCTGCTGCAGGGTATAATCGTCCATGTACGACGGTCGGGTCGAACCAACTCTCAATTCCCTCAGGCGGTCAAAGAATGGAGCGAAGGTATTCCAGGCGACGTCACGGCTTAGTTCAGCCTTGCTCTGCCGCATAGATACAAGCTGCTTGGCGAGTTCTATCGCGTCCGGTTTTTGATCGAAGGTCTGTGGCAGGTGCTCGTGTAGAACTTGACACCAGACCCAATAAGCCTTCAGATCCTGGCACAGTTTGATGGTTTCGGTGACGTCTTGCATAGAGTAGCCAAAGGCGGCATAGTCGGCGGCACTGAGCCTGATACTCTCAACGAGAGCCACGGTCTGCGTGTAGACCTCGTCGGTATGAATGGTCCAGGGTTTGAAAAATGGTAACTTGCCGAGTTCTATGTTCAAGTGTCGAACGATTGGGATGAGGAACTTTGTTGTGTCGTATTGGTATTGGTGTTCCTCGGGATTCGTCTCTTCATCGAAAGGCTGGCGTTTAGAGAGCTTGGTTAATTGAGAATCCGTTGGTATGTGGAAACCACCATAGCTCGCATCAGTGTCGTGAAGGAAGTGCATCCATGTCTTCAGAAGGCCCTCTTTCGCCCACTCGTCCAACTCTTCACACCACTCATCAATGGTCGAATCAAGGTCCCCGGTGGCGTTTGCATTCATGTCAATGTACAGCGCTATCTTGGCGCACCGATCTCGAATGGCCGCAGTAATATCGCGGTGAGACTTGACTTGAATGGTCCATTGGGTGAAGGTTACAGGGTCCTCGTCGGAGACCATATTGTTCAGGGCCGTGACATAAATCTCAAGCTTGGAGCCTGCCTTGATATAGCGGGGATTGGTATGGGCGGGAGTGGCTGTCTGGCCGGAGTATGGATCCATCGAGGCCATGGCTAGCGGGTCGGCGGTAAAGTTCCGGTGATCAATAGAGAACTGAACTATGTGTAAGCTGATTATTATATGGAGTGTAGTGAGTTGTGGTCGGATGGGGTGCGAATGTGATGTGGAAGCTACAAAGAACAATAGAAGGGTAAGACTGGGTATAAAAAGAAAACTTCTGGTAGCCGCAGCCATCAACTAAGGCAGATACAAAGGAGGGTGCAATGGTAGCCTCGGGCGAGGGGTGAGTAGGGTAAGAAGAAAGGTCAACGTACCAGCTGTGACCCAGGTAGGGGTAAGGATTGCAGTTGTGTACGCTAATCACGGTCGCAAGATTTCAGGGTTTCTGTATCGGGCGAACAAGTACTGATACGGACGTGTAAGTACTTTGTAGGTTGTGGTAGAGGGACCTCGCAGCGTGGGGTTCGAAACGAGTAGAGTGCGGTTTGCTTGATCAAGGCGGGTTTGCCAAGGCGGTTCGTTAGCGTGGGCTTCGTGTAGGCAAAGGGGAGGGTGAAAGGGTGCACACGTGCGGCGGGTTTGCGACCATGAGGTCATGGTTTGGGGAACGCATTATGCGACAGTGAAAAACTTCACATTCATGTGTACATAACGTTAACCGTAGCAACGAAAGCATGTGTGTAGTGTGGAAGATCATCGGCTTACTGGTTGTTCCATTACGTCGCTATGGCACAAGGCAAAAGAATGCTTCTCATCACCACCCACCTGGTTTCTATGGGAACAAACCACCCTGTCGTTGCAGGTACAAACTGCGGCGCACCTATGCGACAAAAAGCACTGGAGCCCCTCTGGCTGGACTTTGCGGACTTTCCATACCAACCTTAGGCGTCGCTACTTAGCTGGCCAGGTAAAAAATACATAGAGCGGAATTGCTACGGAAAGGAGAAACACCACAACTGTGACACATACAGTGGCATAGTAGGAAGTGACCGTCATGGCTATGCTAAATGCATGCATCCGCTCTACTAACAACCATCTTCGCTCAGTCTCGCTTTCGATTTCAGGCTCCCATTGTGTAGAAGCCATCTGCTGCTGCTTGTAGGTCGCTAGTTCGCTTGCGAAACCAGGATCAAAAGGCCCATGAATTATACGTTGTATCGAGTGCGCATTGATCTGACCCACGAGTTGGCGGCTGGAAGAGACTTCGTCTGATGGAACTCTGGAGAGACCGTCACAGTAGTTGGAGCTGTCGGCCTCGCCCAAGGCTGAGTCGTTGTGCGTACTTGTCTGGTGTATAACCATCCCGTTCGTCTTGTCAACATCATGTACACATGCCTTGGAAAGAAGCCGCTGCTGTCGGCGACTGGAGGCTTGGACATGAATCAAGACATGTACATTTTGACGTCCTGTGTCTTCCAACGCATCGTCCTCGTCCGTATTGTCCAGCAATGACACGTGAGCTTGTTGGAGAGCGAGCCATTGTCGAATGGTCTCATGGTTGAGCACTCCGACTTTCTCACTGTGTACATGGAGAAGTGGGGAATAATACCAAGACTCTAGACATTGTAAGTTGTCTTTTCGTTGTCGAGCTGGTGCCGGCCAACTTGTCCGGTGACGTCTTGGCGTTGCTCCGGGTTTGATCGCGTGCAAGATGGCTATCGGTGCGTACCATAAATTCTGCTTGGTCAACTTGAACATGCTACAAGCTCTCCGTGGCGAGTTCGGTGCGATGGGTGGTGTAAGCGAATGTGAAAACGAATGCTCATCAATAATACCTCGAGGGCGTCGCTGGCGAGACAGTTTAAGGAGGTTCCTCGTCCGATGCTATATAGTGATAGCGCAACCTCTAGTATTTCGTGCCTAACATCGTTGGGAATGCACAATGCATGAAGCAAGCCCGAAGCAGATTCCTCAGGATGTCTCAGTACCTGTTGTCTCGCACTGAACAACGTGGTGGGGATACGAACCCCGTCGTGATTGCAACATATTTCAATCCTGGGTACAAGACAGCAAGTGCTGAGCCCTTTCGATGAGCTTTACCGACTTCGTACAAAGTGCTTCTTCATAGTAATACAGGTCTGGGCGGGTCTAACACAGTAAGCCTTTGGGTGAGCGTTGTAGAAAGCGACTTCATTTTCCGACCTTAGGATTCATGGCAAAGGATAGTGTTGATTTACATCCATCCTAGGCAGGCACGCGGCTGCTCGCAAGCCGGTACCTAGAAGCGCTCACCAGTATACGTTGATGTAAACATCAGGACAGCACCGCTCATGCTGAACGTCGTAATATTCCGTAAAAAAACCTTATCGCCTTTTTGCTTGTAAACATAATGTAGTGCGTAAAGATGCTCTAGATGCATGGATTTGATCCGAACTTCTTTCCTTCGTTTTCGGAAAGATAACAAGACTTCCTAGTGCGATCGGCTACGTACTCACTCGAAGAGCTGAACTCAAGTGCGTGGTCTGAAGTCGTGAGTCATGCACCATTGGTGGGCGAAAAAAGTGGTTGAGATGTCGACAGGTGTGTACGTCCCTCCACTAACGGCAAGAGCTCTCGGACCAAGTCCAGGGTACGTACCAGGTACCGCCAACGCAACAACACCTTTATCCGCTTATACTAAAAGACGATGTCGTGTCGGACAGTAAAACTTTCCAGAGAACGTGTGCATGTTCACAGAAAGTTGACGACGAGAAATCGTGTAGCGAAATGAAACGAATTAGCAAGCTTTAGTACTTGTGTTGCTCACCATCAACCCCAACAAAGGAGACGAGACTTGCAAATACACAATCAACGAATCACCTTGTTTGGTTGCAATAGGTTCTCTTCGACTTCATTTAGAGTATCAGTGCAGACTGCGCAGTAGTTTCGTGAGGGTAATAGCTATAATACAACGGGGTGTTAAGAACTTGGCCAACTTCACAATGCAAGATCGAGCAGTATTTTAAATCTGCTCATGGAAGAGCAAAAGAGCCCATTACCAGGATACCTCATGGTACTAAACAATTAAGAGCGTGTTGTTCGACACTATTCCTACGCGTTCCCCGCAAGGTCCATCTGGCACCCCCAAAAATAAGCGACGCCGATCCAGATGCCGTCCCCACTTACGCCACCATTACCATCCCATACCCACCATCAGTCTGATTGGGTCCAACAACCGAAACACCGGGATTTAATCCACACGCACCACTGGCCTCGCTGCACAAAATAAACACGTTGGTAGATATATTAACTTTGCGGAAAATTGTTCAATCTCAACAAGATCAGCCTGCCCGTTTGGCTTAGTGGTACAGCGTCTCACTCGTACCATCGTATGCGATATGAGAAGATCCTCGGTTCGATTCCGAGAATGGGCACATCTTTTTGGGAGTGATGTTGGGACCAACGGTTGGGGAGTTGTGGGGTTGGTTTTTGGGGGTTGGGGATTTTTGCGACCTCGAGCGGGCGAAGAATCGAGTCGAACTTTTTTAGCGGTGAAATCTTTAGGCCCTTGATTTGACTTTGGCACGTCCCCTCCGTCCATTATATGGTACTACGTTGGCGGATCACGTTGATAGCGACTGTACTGGACATGAACTCTAATATTTTTGGATCTTGGAAAGGTTGGCAAGGTCAAATGTAATTAGTGCTTGGAGCGCCACTCGCGGCGGGGTGCGGTGTACCACATCACGCCCAGCACGATAGTAAACACCACAACGACGATCGACGCAAACCAGTCGCCAGACTCCACCTTCTGGCGGCCATGAAAGAAGTAGCAAACGCACAAAGGGAGGCGGTCTGAAACCTGGCGGATGCAACTTTCCCTCACCGTGACCATGGGATTCCTACGAGCCCGCACCACCATCTCTGCTTCAGCATCTCCAGACGACAGCTCTCAAGAACAACCAGCTACAGATCTATTCGGGAGTCTCTGTCCGTCCCCTCCACGTCAACTGCACGCTCGCCGGACATGGCGCCCCCGCTCCACGGCAACAACGATCGACCGCGAGAAGCGCTACCTATGGACAGCCAGGCAGCAAATATTTCGCCTGGCGAGGCAGATGACACGACACATAGACTCCTAGAGATCGCTAGCAAAAGTTCCATGCATTCTCTAAGCGCGCCCTTTGCGTGTTGACATCTAAAGGCATCATGGCGGAGTCGTCCCATAAGGCAAGGGCCTTTTGCGCGACGCTGGTCGACCAAGACGAACCGCTTGAAGACGAGCAAGCACAATGGCACGAAGGCGACGACTCGTCCCTCGATTCGTACGCCTGCTATACTTGACTGCGGATTGATACTGACGAACAGTAGCCTCGAGCGCGATAGAGTCCATCGAACACTCCGCTCATCACCAACCGGGAATGCTTTGAGCTGGAGTCGTTCCACCGCCGCCGCCTAACTAGATACACTTCTCTCCCACCGACACTGCCGTACGGCCCGTACGGTACCCGCCGCCGTTGTACCTGGCAGGACCGAGAACTCGCAGGGTTTGCTATGGTCCTGGACCATCTACGGCAGGATTCTGGCGAGATGGACGCAGCGGAAATTGGATGCCCGTCTGCGGCCCACCGTTAAGCGTACACTGGGAGCGGTGACGGTCGGGTTGTAACTCGCCTGGGGCCTCCTACACGCGGCGAGAAACGCAGCGCTGTGGCTGCTGGCTCCCTACATTCTGCTCACCATCCTCTACACGGCACCCGTCCCAGCACTAGGTAAACGTCCCCGGTGACATATAGAGCCTCGCTGACCTCACGCAGCCCAATACGCTTCCAGTTGCCATCCGTACTTTATATATCGAAGTGTTGTATTTTCATAAGGCACTCTATTAGGAAAGGGAATGTAGGATCATGTATTTAAGAGTTGAGTTCGAGGATTTTACCTATAGCAACACACCCGACCCGCCGTAACTCAACAGCGCTATGCTGTGCTAGTAAGTACGCCATCAGCGTGTGCGAGCTAGCCTAACATCGAACAGAAACTTCCAAGGCTCTGGACGAAGCTCTCGCAACAGAGTGGTAGCACTGGCTTAACAAGCATCGGCCGGGAAAGCGAATGCATCCTGCTATACGATAATGTAGTCCGTGAATTGCCCACGTCGGAGAAATTAGCTTGGAAAGCCATTACGCCGGAGCTCGAGTATAGGCTTACACTGTTTAGGGAAGCAGTATCCTAGGAAGGTACGATAACTCTATAACTTATTATCGCTAGCCAAACTGACAGCCAATAAGCCGAGTTGGGCAATCTCTATAATGGGCATAACGCGCGGGTCGCTGGGAGGAATTAGGTAAGAAAGTAGTCACGCTTAGATGATCTTGACAGCTTAGAAGATATTAGCGGGACATGAATAGATGGGAAAAAGAGTGGTATTTTCTTAATAGTAGTAGCGCAGAAGGGTAGATAAGGGTAAGAGTCGTACTTGCCTTTACGTTGTCTATATCCTCCGTACATTCCCAACACTATCCCACTTCCTCCATACCATTATTGCCCAATTTGCGAGCGAACAAACTCCCATAAGCCACTCGCCCTAACGACTATCAAGGTGGCGCTGGCTACCACAGCGAATTGAATGACGCGCTGCCAAGCCTGACGTTTATCGCGCTCTTTTGCCCAAATCCTTTCATTTTCCGCTGTTTGCTGACAGCAAGCAGCAATGGAGCTATCGATGTCAATCGACGGGGGGCGTTGAGGTGGTGTTGGCGCTGGGCCATTATAATCGGATATGGAGAAGGAGATTTTGACCATCGGGTTTACTTGGCTAGGTTGCCTGTCTTTAGTGTTTTTAGGTGGTAGGGTTGCTCTGTGTATTGAATGAGCTTGTAAGACTTGTAGTAGGAGCGGTTATATATACAGTAGTCATCTCACAGATTGAATTATTCACACATTATGTAAATATTTCACAAAGGCTCTGCGAGGTTATTCTTAGCTCTTACTCATTGACTCGAACGTAACTATCTAGGCTTTCGAGCAATTATCACCTCACCCTTGGTTTAGTGATTTGTATATTCATGGCTAATTCATTCCACTCAACGTACCGCTTGCCCTTTCCTCTTCCTTCGTTCAACTACCACACTTTGTATTGACCAATAGGATTTGGTCACGCAAGCTACGTGACTGCCTCTTGTTTTCGTCCGAAACAGCTAACTCGAGTCCGACTTTGGTACATTTCCAATATTTTTGGATCTTGGAAAGTTTGGCAAGGTCAAATGTAATCACATTGCTGATCCTGCAAAGGTGGCAGCCCATCCGTATGAAGATACCAAATATCCACTCTCGACTATCTGAGCGCGAAAACCCCCCACGAACTCTCTCTTGGGGTATTATGGAAAAGTAAAGGCGAGAACGCAAAACCACAAAGCTGGCGTCAAAGTCAGGACCGCAAGATCCCGCGCCAGCAGCAGAACTCCAGAGATGAGAGAAAAAGCTCAAATGCTAGAAAAAGCCGACCACCATAACCCGCGCTTCGCTTGGCGAAGTTCAATCATATCACCGTGTCGCATATCCTCGTGTCGCGATTTCGGGGAACCAAATCGTCTCTCCGACCCTACTAATCGCGCTCCTGCTGGTATCCCACGGTCCCGTCGCCACGATTATATCCGTCGTTCCAAGCGCCGACGCGCGAATGCAATCTATACTCGATTAAAGGGTGTCTACATGTATTTGTTGTGTTTCGGCGCGCCTACTGCTCGTCTTGCATGATTTCGATTTGTTGGGCATCGGGGATCAGCTCGTAGTCGCCTTCTGGCGGGAGGTACAGCGCTGAAGCGGCGATGGCCAGACTGGTCAGGAAGAGAAGGGTCCATGAGGCGGTGACAAGAGACCACGAAGCGTCAAGGTACCAGCCTTCGAAGAATCGATCGTGGTGGTCGAAGAGGTAGGCCTGCATGTGTTAGCAAGCTTGTTCCCACGGTGCTATGTTTCGGAAAGCGACTTGCCACAATAGCCATGCCCGCGCACTGCACGAAGCCCGAGAACAACAGCAGTCCGCAGATGATGCTCCACCCCGCCGTCCTGCGCTGCACCCCGCCCGCTATTATAACGCCAAAAGAGACGAGTGTGCAGAGCTCGAGGACGACGTCAAAGGAGATGAGGAAGCCGACGGTCCTCCACATGCTGCAGAAGTATTTGTCCTTGGAGCACGTCTCCTCGTTCGGGAAAGGGGTGCAGGTGCCCGTGACGCTCGAGCAGCGGCTGTGGAGGCCCAGGGAGATTTTGCGCTCGTCATTCTGGGGCGGTTAGCAGAGTTCTGGGGCGGGTCGCGAGTGGAGGAGAGCTCGAAGCAGGGTGGTAGAGAGCGTACCGAGCTGAAGCTGGCCCATCGAGGCATGATGATGCTGGCGATTGTCAAAGCCGTGCCTGCGCGTCTTAGTCCTTGCCACCTGCATGCCTTTTTTTACTTTTCACGAACGTACAGGCAACAGTGAGCAACAGCCCGCAGGCATACACCCCTCTCCGCGTCATTTTGACAGAGTGCGTCCGATGAGACACCCGGGGACGGAGATGCCGTTCTCAAACCGTTCTATAGAGGAGGCTCTCGAGGGAGGAGCGGGCTGCGGGAGGCGACACGGGCGCGATGCTGCGGTTTGGAAAAGCGGCTGGCTCGCGGGCGGGATCGTGGTGCCTCGGACTTGAACTGCACCTCCTCCACGGGTTATGCAACTAAAGGTCACTGCCGGTATGCGTGTGTAAGGAGTGAAGCATTTCACGATGGCGGGGAAAAAAGACTGCTGGTAGGCCAGGATGGTTGCCCTGCCCGTGCCCGTGTGCCGCACCTTGCGCTCACCACGGACAGCTCCAAGCGGGAAGTGATGCGCGATGACGATTGGGGGATGGCGCTAGCGGCACGCACAGGCCATGCGGTAATCCAATATGTTCACCGCTCACACCCTCTTCCAACTCTACCAAATTGATAGCGGGTACCGCGTCCACGATGTTCGCCTCCTCCCTTACGTAACCGCGTGTAGGCTCAGGCTAGTCGTCCAAGCCGCCTCGTTGTTTCGTTGAGGCGCGTCCCGCCAGCATGTGGATCCAAGCGGCCGTCGTGATGCGGTGCTGGCGACCGAAATGTACAAAGCCCACCTTAGCGCTATCCTCCGCTTCATCGTGGTCTCCAGCATGTGCCCGGCGCGACGATGCCAATACGAAGGCCAGTCCACATCAGAGGTCAGCTGTCCCTCACCACCCCAACATGTCCAGAAGGCTGGCGGGGCAGTGATATATGGCGGAGGGCTGCAGCATGGGCATTCGCAATTCCATCTCTACTAGCGCGAGATAAGGCCAGCCACACAAAGGCCGCACCCCTCGTGGAAGCATACCCCCAAACACGTGGGGCGAGCGCGCCGTCTCATATGCATCCGTGGGAGATCGAAGACATCGTGTGAAGTTGTTGGAGCGTCAGCACGGGTAACTTTACCGCTTCTTTCGCAGTGACTACTCACGCAGAGCAAGGACGCGGGGACTCCACATGCACCCCAGTTCTGTTGAGGTGGTGGGTCGCTGCATGCTGCAGTGCTGCAGTTATCTCGAGGCTGTCGTGATCGCCGCTCTGGTTGGACAGCGCAGACGTTGGTCCGCGAGATGGACATTGGCGCAGGATGACCTGCATGGAAACGAGGCGAGGTTGATAACCTTTCGCATGCCATATAGGGAAGGAGAGCGCTTGTGACTTGCACGTCGGAATGCTCCAACAAAACATGCATGACGCGTCTATATAGTCCCCGTGGGCCCTGGGCCCAGTGTTGGTACATCGGTTTACATATCGTACAGTATATACAAGCGGGCGCGCACGCCCATCTAAAACATCAGCTCCCCAGCGCTCCGCCTCGGCTTCGGCTTCTGCAGCATCTCGTAGCAGAGCAGTGACGCCGCCACGCTCACATTCAGACTGTCGACACCCACCTCGTCCACGTCGCGTCCGTGACGGATGCCGACCTTGTAGTGCGCCATGTTCAGTAGACTGGATCGTAGTCCAGTGCCTTCGGCGCCCATCATGAGGATAGTGGGATGATTTTCCACGGGACAATGCTCGGCGGCGAGCCGCTTCGGATTCTTCGCATACGTGTAGATGATACTGCTTGCGAAATCGGCGAGAGACGCTTCGCTCGTGGTGGAGATGGAGTGAGGGCGTTGCTCTGCCGGAGGGATAGCATCGCTGGCATATACCCGCCAGCCTTCTCGCGCGCTCCTGCCGAGAAAGTCGGTGGCCTGGCTGACCTGGAAGATAGGGATCGCTTCAGCCGCACCAGCTGAAGCTTTGAGGGTGATATGGCTCCATGGTGCGGTCTGGCGCGTGGCGGTAACGACTGCATCCACCCCGAGGAAGTATGCGGAGCGGGCAATGGCCCCCAGGTTGCCCTCGTCCAAGACGCCGTCAACGTACAGTACGAGCGGATGCCTCCAACCCGCGGATTTGTACGGGTACAATGTTTTCGTGCCATTAACTGCTTCGTCTTCCTTGGTCTGCCTGTCCAGAGTTAACTCAAATGTGCCTGATATCACCGAGGAGGATCGAAGCTCGGTTATAGGAGGCACCGGCAGCGGAGACGATTCTAGAATAAAACCCTGGATAGTCAGTAAATTGCGTTGGCATCAACAAACGTGTGGGTGTGCTCACATTGTGTGGTCTGCCATTGCTCGCTTTGTCCAAGACTCGCAGATACTCGTCTCCGACCTCTTGGATGGGAAGACGAATTGCTCTTGCGTGCTGCACAACTGCATCCATGCCGTCGCGATTCAGTCCCCGATTGTGGATGTAGAGCTTGTACAGCTTCCGACGGTTCGCTTTGATGGCCGCCAGGACACTCGAATGACCATAGAGGAATTCGGAAGCGGCGGTTTCGTATGGTAGTGAGTCCGGAGCTCTTTCAGCTCTCTTGTCACGAGACGTGTCGTCCATGTGCCTTGATCCGAAACTCCTTTCCGCGCTCCGTTCAGGCCTCTTATCGAAAGACCTCTCTTCCGGACCCCGTGGTCTGAAACTCCTTTCCTCACTGCGTTCAGGTCTCTTGTCAAAGGATCTTTCTTCCGATCGCCTTGGCTTGAAACTTCTTTCCTCGCCGCGTTCAGGTCTCTTATCAAAAGGCCTATCTTCCATCTGCCTTGGCCGGAAACCTCTGTCCTCTCCGCGTTCAGATCTCTTATCAAACGACCTTTCTTCCATCTGCCTTGGCCTGAAGCTTCTTTCGTCGCCACGTTCAGACCTCTTATCAAAAGACCTTTCTTCTGACCGCCCAAAATTGGATCTCCCTTCGCGAGGTCTTGCAGGGTCTCGTGTCGGTCCTGATCTCATGACGGAAGGCGTGTCTTCCGACTGCCCTCTAGTATTTCTCTCGCGAGGTGCCCCAGGCTCCCAAGCCGATTTGGATCTCCTATCGAACGATGTGTCTTCCGACTGCCCCGACCTGAACGTCCTCCCTGTCGATCGTCCCCACTGAGGTGTAGTCGTTCTTTCGCGATGTGGCGAGGGCCCCGCACCCCATTCGGATCGACCGTTGAAGGCTGTGGATCCTGCCTGGCGGTGGGTAGAGGCCCTCTCACTAGACCTCCAGTCCGAAGATCCACCATCTCTCCCAAGTCTCCGCTCAGGCCCATCCCTCCCGTCGCGACTCCCCCTCACCGCCTCATCCCTAGGAGGACGGGATCCGAATCGCTGGTCTCTCGAAGTATGCTGTCTGCCTCGCTCGATGGCTGCGGTGATCGACTTGTAACGGCAAATCGTTCGCGGAAGGCTAAGTCGTTGCGTACGGAGGATGGTATTGGCCAACAGGCAGGACTGGACCATGACAAGACAGATTGAGCAAACTCGATGTTGTGACGTTTGACAATTGGTGCTTCCGTCCTTAAAACTTTAAAGTGGGCCTTTCACGCGATTAGCGCTGGCCAGTCTTGGCGCGATCTGGTCGCGTCCCCCACATCCAAGTCACTCACTGAACCGCATCGCCATCCAATGCCAGCCCCACCAACGTGGCACGCGTGTCGCATCGAGCAAAATCGCACGTCATACCACTAGCGGCACACTTTCGTCTACCAGCGAAGCTCACAGTTAGCTTCCCAATTCGCTGCTGCGCAACGATTTACCGCGTTCCGCTTAGCCCGCCTCCGGGTCTACTGCCAAATGAGCAGTGAAGAAGATGGCGCCGACCTGATGGCGTCCTTCCAAATGGGCGCCCGTCCCAGTGCAAAAGCCAAAACTTCTCCCGGAACCACAAAGCAGCCCTCGTTTTCTCCGGGTGCTTTTGTGTCTGAGCAAAGCTCTGGAGAATATGGAGCTCAGAGCCGAGCTCCACGAGCAAGCGTGCGGAAGGTGGTTGCGGTGAAAGCGACGCCAGTCCGCAATCGCAGCCAGTACAAATACTACGAGCCGAAGGAGACGGTAGAGAGTATTCTCCGGGAATACCGGAAGAGGGGCAACCTCATGTTTGAGGTGAAACTCACGGGTGGTGTCAAGAAGCAGGTACGATCAAGCGCTGAGTGAAAGGCTGTATGGGATCCAGAGGTAAAGGTGTACCCGAGCTCTGGATTCACTTACTAACGCCCCAAGCTCAGAAGTACATATGTTACGCCCCTAAACGCAATCTAATCTCTTGCAGGTCAACTTCGACGAACTCCTCGCCCTCGACGACGGACATAAGGTCTTTCAAGAGTTTCAAAACTACGACGACGGAGCTTCAAGCTCGGTCAGCACAGCAAGCCGAGACATGCGCCTGCGTGCAAAGACCACCCAGACCCGGCATGACGGCTTCGTCGGAATAGAAGGATTGGGCCTGTCTTCCTCCTCCGATGAGCTTGTCCAGCAGAAGCCGCGCCAAACTCGCCTCACAGTCCTGTCGAAGCGCGGCACTAGCAACAGGGCATCCGTGCGGTCACAGCGGAGTAATACTATCAACATCTCTTCCAGTGAGAGCGAGGATGCGGGCTCCAAGCGTCGGCGAAGGCGAAAGCTACCTCAAGAACCTACACGGCGATCTAGCAGGAGCCGAGCTACCGTGCAGGCGTTCTCTGAGGAAAACAACGAGTCGGACGACGATGACGACGACGATTCTAGTGATATCGACATTCTGACATCGGATCTCATGACTGGTGGGCGCAAGCGAAAACGCGGTCCCGGGAGGCCATCTCGCGCTATCGGTAAGATTCCTCGCACTGGTATAAGGCAATCAGATCGAGCCACTCGTGCGCAGAACAACATGCAGGAAGCAAAGGAAGATGACATATACCGATCCGACTCCGACCAGAAAGAGGCCAGCGCCCCCAAGATCAACCATGCGAAGGAGATCTTCGAGACTTTACCACGCAGCAATATGTTCAGAGCTCGCCATGCCGAAGGTTGCGAAGTCTGCTACGAAGGCCCCAGTCTCTCTCCGCTGATCTACTGCCAAGGTTGCTCACTCGCATATCACAAGAACTGTCTAGGCACTCGCTCCAGTCGAGATCACCTCGTAACAAAAGTTGGAGATGACGACTACGTCCTCCAATGCCGGAGGTGTGTTAACGTATATCGTAAGAAAGATGCTACCGCCCCGGATCTCTCCATGTGTCAGGATTGTCACCGCTCGGGCTCCGGTTGCAAGCCGTTCAGACATCGTCAGACGACGGCCCAGGAGCAGAAAGATCGTGACGAGAACGACGGACTTGACCCTGTCGTCAGTGTGTCACCACAGCTTATCAACAATGCGCACAACGTGCTTTTCCGCTGCACGAAGTGTTCGCGTGCGTATCATTATCACCATTTACCCCCGCTTTCGCCGTATTCGATGGATATATTGCGAGAAGAAGAGGAAACTGCAGATGCGCGCTTCGCGGAGTACTCCAAGAAATGGATGTGCAAAGAGTGCGATGAGACAGAAGCCCAAAAAGTGTCTGGCCTTGTGGCATGGCGTCCGTCAGACGTGGAAAACTATCGACCCGGGACGTCGTGCGATATGGTCAACGAGGACGACAAGCAATATCTGGTCAAGTGGGAGGGGCAGTCATACTTTCGTGCTGCATGGTTCTCTGGTGCTTGGACCTGGGGAGTCACTGCCGCTGCCATGCGAAAAGCCTTTTTCAAGCGTGAGGACGGCCCTAAGATGCGCACTGAAGATGCGATTCCCGAAGAATTTCTGCGCATCGATATTGTTCTGGACGTCAAATACACGAGCTATGTTGACGTCCGCAGCGAGGAGATCCTCAAAGCCCGCATCAAGGAGGTCGACAAGGCTCTCATCAAATACAAAGGCCTGGGCTACGAGGACGCTGTCTGGGAGAAGGTACCCACAGCCGAAGATGGCGAAAGATGGCTTGACTTTGTCACTGCGTACAACGACTGGGTTGCGGGCCGCTACGTCCGATATCCCAAGCAAGGCCCTCTCCGGGGTCGCCTGGAGAAGATCCGAAGCAGCCCATTTGCGAAGCTAGAGAAGTCAAAACAGCCGGACAATCTCGTGGGGGGCGAACTGATGAAGTACCAAATCGAAGGGTTGAACTGGCTCTACTATCAGTGGTATTGTCAAAAGAACGGTATCCTCGCAGATGAGATGGGCCTCGGCAAGACAATTCAGGTTATAGCTTGGATGGCGACGCTTATAGAAGAGCATAACTGCTTCCCGTTCCTCGTAGTGGTACCCAATTCTACCTGCGCCAACTGGCGTCGAGAAATAAAGCAGTGGGTGCCTTCCCTGCGGGTGGTCACTTTCTTTGGATCTGCCGCCGCGCGAAACATGGCCTCCAAGTACGAAATGTTCCCGGAAGGCTCCAAAGAGCTTCGGGCTCATATTGTGGTCACTTCCTACGAGGCTGCTACCGACGACAGTTGCAAGAGGATCTTCCGCGGCATCAGCTGGGCAGGTCTCATCATCGACGAAGGACAGCGGCTCAAGAATGACAAAAGTCAGCTCTACAGCGCTTTGACGGCGGTCAAAGCACCCTTCAAGCTCCTCCTCACCGGAACGCCACTTCAGAACAACGCTAGAGAGCTTTTCAATCTACTCCAGTTCCTCGATGACAGTATCAACGCCGCCGAGCTCGAGGAAAAGTATGCCGAGATGACGTCGGAGAATATCAAGGAGCTTCACGATCAGATTCGCCCCTTCATCCTCCGGCGCACCAAGGCTCAAGTCCTGACTTTCCTACCTGCGCTGGGACAGGTCATTCTCCCAATCTCGATGAGCCTTTTGCAGAAGAACCTCTACAAATCGATTCTTGCCAAGAATCCGGAGCTTCTGAAGGCGCTTTTCACAGCAGGTAACCTCAAAACGCAGGAACGAGCCAACCTAAGCAATATTTTGATGCAGTTGCGCAAGTGCTTGTGCCATCCGTTCGTATACAGCCGTGAGATTGAGGAGCGGACCGACGTGCAGGCTGTATCGCACCGCAACCTTGTTGAAGCCTCCGCTAAACTTCATCTTCTGGAACTTCTATTACCGAAGCTACAAGAACGCGGTCATCGTGTCCTTATCTTTAGCCAATTTCTTGACATGCTGAGCATCATCGAAGACTTCATGGACGGCATGCAAATGGGCTACCAACGCCTCGACGGCACCATGGGCTCTTTGGAAAAGCAGAAGCGCATTGATCAATTCAATGCTCCTGATTCCCCGCTATTTGCTTTCCTGCTGTCTACACGAGCGGGCGGTGTCGGGATCAATTTAGCGACAGCGGACACCGTCATCATTCTCGATCCGGATTTCAATCCGCATCAAGACCTGCAGGCAATATCCAGAGCGCATCGGATCGGGCAAAAGAAGAAGGTCCTATGCTTCCAGCTCATGACAAGGGCAAGTGTCGAAGAGAAAATCGTCCAGATGGGCCGAAAGAAAATGGCTCTTGACCATGTCGTAGTTCACGAGCTCGACGCAGACGACATAGAGGAAAAAGACGTAGTGTCGATGCTGAAGTACGGTGCTGCTGAGCTTTTCAAAGACGACGCAGCCGATCACGACATCCGTTACGATGACGCGTCTATCGAAAAGCTCCTTGATCGCAGCCAAATCGAGACCAACAGGACAAGCGATAACGACGACTCTGCCGAATCGCAGTTCAGCTTCGCTCGTGTCTGGGCGAACGATTCGGGCGCACTTCAAGAGACTCTCGATACGGTAGAAGAGGAAACCGCTCCCGACCCTGGAGTATGGGACAAGATCCTCAAAGATCGTCAAGCAGCAGCGGCCGCAGAAGCGCTTGCCCGTGCCGATGCTCTGGGCAGGGGCAAGCGAGCCAGGATGGTACGCATCAACTCAAATGAAAGGTGTACACACTCTAACACGTGCATTAGATGGTCGACTACACGGCCGAAGAGAGGGAAGCCGCTGAAGCTGCGGATGTGCTTGGAAGCGCTCTCAGTTCGCCTGCCAAAGCCGATAAGGATGTCGAGAAGGTGGACAAGAGGCGAACAAAGAAGAAATACTCGTCAGAGGACGACACCGACTTTCAAGCTGATGAATCCGAGGATGACGAGAGCGATGCCGAAGCTCGTGCCGAAGCGCAAGTCGAAGCAGAAAGCCTCACGGACGCTGATGCCCGACAACGTCGCGCCAGCACCCTCGCCAGCAAGTCGCTGTACAAACAAAATGCGGCAGGTGCGTCAAAGATTCCTGCTGTCACACTGGGCACTTCAGGGAAGCCTAAGCCTGGTAAATCCGGCAATCCTCCTATGGCACACCCTGTCGAATCTGAAAACCCCTTAACTGATCGGACGATCAACTCCAATACATCTCAAGTTGTGGATTTGACTTTGGACCTACCGACTAATAGGCCTACAGTCGCGCCATTTCAACAAGCCCGACTGCCGATTCGCTCTCCTCTCGAGACTTCGTTCGGGCAGTATAAGAATCCTACATGTTCGGCCTGTCATAAGCAGCATCCTCGCGGTGCTTGTGAACTTAAGGCGGCTGGCATCGAGCACTGCGGTCTCTGCGGTCTCGCTCATTATGGCCACGCGCGTACCTGCCCGCATATCAAATCTGAAACGCAGGTTCGCGAGATGCTGCAAGCACTTAAAAGCTCTCCGGAGAAGAAAGAACTCGTCGACCTTGCTATCAAGTACCTCCGCGGCGTCAAAGGCCACCTCGTCCAGCAGAAGAAGAAAGACAAGGAGAGGAGTGCGATGCAGGCTGCAGGTATCCCGATTCCGGGTCCTAGCCGTCCACCTCAAAATGCGGGAGAAGCGGGGGGCGGATCTGGACAGTCAGGCGCTGGCGTCAATGAGGTTCGCATGGGCTACGGACCACCGCCGCCGGGCTTCGGTCAGGGTCTGCCGAGGAGGTTCGCCCCGCCGACATACCATGCGCCTATAGGCCTCCCGCCGGGTAGTGTGGGCAGTCACTTTGTGGGCAGTCACTTCGTGGGCCAAGGACAGCGCGGTGTCATTCGGCAGCAGCGTGCAGGTTTCGGTCCTTCGCTTGAGGACTACGACGTTGAAAGTGCGCTCAGGGGTTTCTTGGGGAGGTAGATGCGAGTGGACTGTACAACAAGTTCTTTGAGGGAAGGGTTCCCTGGTTTGATTGACGGCGATTATCTGCATATTATGTGCATCATCATAGTGAGGGTATATCTCGCATGATTATGGCGCATGTGGGTTAGGCATACGGACGGTCTGGCATTGATGGATTTTAGCGTCATTGAAGGCGCGCATGGACGGAGTGCCATTGGAGACGTTTGGCCCTTTGTCGAGCAATGGGAGGTCGGATGGGATATCTCCTCGACCTGGGAATCTTGTGCTAGAACACATGGTTTCTCTGTAATTGTCCTGCTTTGAAGCTCCTCATGTGAATGATTTGCCCTTGCGTGTCCGTCTATATGCACTCTTTCCTGCTTCAGAGCATGGCTGAAGCATATGCATGCACCCTCGAAACTCGGTGGTCGTTGACCTCAACCCACCCCACAGCAGATGTCTAAACCCAGAACTCACACGCACGAAACACGCATCTGACGCTCCCCTTCCATGCAAATCTGGAGCCTTCCAATTGATATGTCCACGAACCGCACCGGCGTAAATATTACCTTTTCGCCACACCTCTCGAGGATATGATCTGTGTCCGCGAAGTGGCTCGCTATCTACACGATCTTGTCGATGCCGGGCAACTTGAACGTGTAGCTAAGCTACAAGAAAATGATCTTGATGGTGCGTGTGTGGATATCTTGTATTAAGTGAGGCGTCTGGAGTCCGCCTTGGTTTACGATGCCGCTTAAGCCGTCCTTGGGACTCTTTGCTGTGTTTAATCCTTGGCAAGAGAAATATATGGAGTAGTTCGGATGATTGGAGGGCTGCATTCAGAACATGGCGTAAACATGGCTTCCGTCCAAGATGCTTGGCTTCGTCGTCGACGACTTGCATAGACACTTTTCCTCATACGATCATATACATACGAATGCAGGGATAACTCTTGGGAGTATGCATCAGTTCATCCGAGCCAACAAACAGCATATGAAAGCCTTCCTCACTCCTCTCACCATCTCAATATCATCATCCCCAAACCCCATCCCACCATGCCTTTCGAGATCGCCCTTTGCACCGAAGCCGATCTCCCTCGCGCTTTCGAAATCATCTCCCTCGCGTTCGGCCACATCCACGCCTACGTTGAAGCCTTATGGCCCGAACACGAGACCCCCTCCGGGCGCGACGCAGGCGCAGAGCGCCTCCTCTACGCGAAACAAACACAGCCCTGGGCACGGCTCTGCAAGGTCACCGACACCGACACCGGCGAGGTTGTCGGGTTCACTAAGTGGGATGTGTATGATGGTGTGATTCCCGAAGTGCCGACAAGCATGCCGCCGCAGTATTACAAGGACACAGATGCGAAGGAGTATGCGGAATACATCTGGAAGGAGTTTACGAAGAGGAGGTGGGATGCTGTAAGGAAGAGCGGGGGGAGGATTGTCTGTGAGTATTTTGCTCGACTAGTGCAAAGCAGTTTGATTGAGGGAGCGTTCGGCTGATGGTTTTCCTGTAATAGCGCTGGATATCACGGCTGTGGATCCTAAGCATCACCGGCGTGGTGTGGGGACGTTGATGATGCAGTATGGTGTTGGCATTGCGGATGAACTCGGTGTAGACGTGCGTATCCTTGGCCTTTCTCATCTTCCCCGCTCTCACCTTCTTCTGGAGCTGCTCACTGACAGTTTCTCGAAGGCTGTGGTCGAAGCATCTCGCGTGGGTCGCTTTCTCTACGAAAAATTCGGGTTCGAGATTCTAGAGGACGTCTTGATTCCCAATCCGCCCAAGCAGCAGGGACAGCAGGAACAATTCATTCACTGGATGCAGCGGCCTGCGAAGCCTGGAAAGGGCGGCTTGGCTTCGGACGTGCTGCCGAATTAAAGTTGTGGGTATGCCGGATAGAGAAGGTCGTGCATGAGTTGATGCAGACCCCGCTTCCTGTGAATGTTTAGTCTGGTGCGCTGCGGTGGACCGGACAGGGGCGACAAGGCTGAGTTTCGATAATGCTCTGCTTGACACCTCCCAGCAAACTGCGTTGCTACTACCCTGCGGTTCTCATATAGCAATGCGGCTCCAAACATATGCTCCAGCTTCACGACGAACACTCGAATGTCTAAGACTCCCTCGTGATATTTGTTTCAATATTCCGAGCAGGTTTCATCTTGGGGTTGGTTCTTATTTCGAAGAAGAGTCGAAACTTGCGCGTACCCGTTAACATACTCCAATTCAATCTCAATCCGAAATTATCAACTCGTTCGCCTCCGTCCCCCTCACTGCCTTCTGACCTTTTTCATCGACATAGTTGAAATGTTTTGTGATACCAATGAGTCAAGATGTCTGCAACACTGCACCATTGTCAAGGAAAACTTTCATCCCCAACAGTTCTAGCAGAAGGTAATTGAGGTAGTGAGACAACTTCCTCGCCGTTCTCTCGCCAAAGGCCACCGGCTTACAGCAAACTCTAGCGCTACTTTTGAAGATGTCGGGGTCAGAATCTGGCGCGTGAGATGTTGAAGAGAAGACGCAGAAATGAGATGTTGTATAGGTGTGCTTCGAAGCCGCATCGGACAAGCGACAATTAAGCCATCTGCTAGCTTTTAGAATGTTGTACGGGCGACGGCGAGGTGTAGGTAGACGCCTCGCTGTGCACACGAACCCCACCTTCACCGGAATCTGAGCATGCGCCTATCATCCTTGTGGTCATTCAACGTGCGTGTACGCAGCCATGGTGCGATGAAAGTGAAGCGAAGTGCCCAGGGTGGTAAATTCCGCACCAGGCGCAGGACGTAACATGATTGGTCGTACTCCACCTAATCCATCGTCAACAGACTTTGTAGTCTCTAGTGCGACGCTTTTCACGACACATAGGCAGCATACAGTAACGACACTGCGGGTACCACGCGTCGTACTTCTTCGTTTCCATCCCATCTGACGCGCGACGAAAATGCCGACGACATTTCAGCTTTCAGCCCCCAGACCAGCCATCCCTGTGACCGTGGCAGATGGCATTGATATTGACGAGGCGGGGCTGATGGTATTTCCAGCGTTTGAAAATTGGTTAGAGTCATTGGGATCGAATCTGGCCATCCAGAAAACACCGGGCCATACATTTGAAATGGAACCTTGGAGGCTAGTTGAGGTGAAGATACATGCAGTCACCATCTTCGCGAATGGGAAGATAGGCTTCATGACTATAGAGGCTATCTTAAGGAAGAGCGACGGAGAGAGTCCGGAGAACAAGCTCGACCGGGTGGTGTTTCTACGCGGAGGCAGCGTAGCAGTGTTGATGATACTACGACCTAATAACTCTAGGAACGAGCGGTACGTCATTCTCACCGAGCAGCCACGGATTGGCGCTTGCAGTACATCGTTCCTCGAAATCCCTGCAGGCATGTTAGATGAGAAGTCTGGAGATGTTAAAGGAAAAGCAATTGATGCAATTGAGGAAGAAACAAATCTGAAAGTCCGCGCCGAGCAGCTCGTCGATCTGACGAAGCTGGCCTTGGAAAATACCGACACAACCGAAAATTTACAACCAGCAATTTACCCGAGCCCAGCGAATCTCGACGAATATATTCCGTTACTTCTTTGGGAGAAAGAGCTGGATCGGAAGGAGATTGAGGCTTTGAAAGGAAAGCTCACGGGCGAACGAACGCAAGACGAGCTAGTCAAACTACGCGTTGTTGAGTATGAAGAGCTTTGGAGAATATGCGCAAGAGACGCGAAGACATTGGCTGCTTGGGCGCTGTACGAGGGTCTCAGCCGGTCGGGCAAGATTGACAAGAAGCTACGAGAGATTCGAGTCGGAATGGTTGATAGATGTCTCGTCAGTTGAGTTTGCGCACATATCTTTAGAGCGACTCTGGACTTGTGAGCAGAACCACCTCTTCCAACGGCAACGTGGACCTCGTATTCAGCGACCACACTGCCTGTCGAATTATTCATACCAACTCCAGCATTCCTACATTGGATTCCCTTGTGCTGGTCTTATTGATGTTTACCTGCCGTGTCACGGCTGCGCAAGTTTCAAGTAGTGGCTCTTCGCATATACCATTGCCATGCCTCGACTCACTCCTACACACAGTCCACCTCTGTCACTAAAACCCAGCAATGTACCGATGCTTGTCCGTAACTTCCAACACCTCCAACCTCATCCCCACACGAATCTTTGCCCCCTCTCCCCTCGGCACACAAAGCATCCCAAAGCACGGTTTGAAGTTGATACCCTCATCCACCCTCCTATACTTCATCAGCGTATCCCACGGCTGCTTCTTATGCTTCACCGCCGTGTCCGGATCCACATTCGGAACCTGGCACCGTGCACATCGCTGCGTGACATCCAGCGTAACCGCATCCCCTTTGGAATCGGCGCCAGGAGCAGGAGATATGCGTAGCGTCTTCCAGCGATCTTCATCCCACGGCTTGTCCCCTTTGACGAGGATGTTGGGCCGGAAGCGACGGACGTCTATGGTGAGGTCTGCGGCAGCTTTGAGGCGCGTGTTGAGCTCGCCGATGCTGCTTTCGCAGCCTACGAGGATGGGCATCAGATCGGGGAAGCAGGTTGATGCTTCGCGGCCTAGGACGTCCTTTGCACCGTTCGATGCCAGTGCGCGCGGTGAGTCGGAGAACGGGGACTTGTAGACTAGTCTCACCTCCTTGCCGAAGAACTTGTCGAAGGTGCCGGTCAAAGAAGGCGGGTAAGAGTGGGCTGATGTGTCGTGGCCCCAGATATTCGCGTTTACACTCTCGGTGTTGGCGGAGAGCCAGTCGGCGCTTGGATGGGCAGGGATGCTAAACTCGAGTTTTTCCTCTGTCGAGTTGGGCGCTGGGGCGGTGACTGTTAGGGTGTCGGTTGCTGAGTTGTAGGTTGGGCGGATGAGAGTCATTCTGGAGTCGTTGCGGATGGTGAGGAATTTGTGGTCGGGGTATGTGACCCACATCCACTGACGATCTGTTGCACGTTAGTATATCGGTCATTGTTGTTCACATTAAATATGGTAGTAGCGGCGTGATGAGGGACAAGAAGCTTCAAGAAGACGGCAAAACATACCCAAATCCAGTCCCGTCGGTAACAATCTTGCCTCCTTCACGGTCAACCCATGACAAGATTTGATCGGGTGAATGAAGATACTCGTGATCTCTGTCGGAGGTGGAAGCGGTCCCGGACCTGCAGATTTCTTGCTTTGACTCCTGTTGAAGTAGAGATACGTGAGAACGGGGATCAAGAAAGCTGAGATGGCGATAGCTCCGCGGCTGGCTTGGGAAAGAGCCATTGAGAAGATTGGCGTTGATGGTTACGAAAAGATTGTTCGTGTAGAGAAGGTGTTGCGAGAGCACTGCGCGGGGTTTAGAAGTCCTCTAGATAGCGGGATGTGACCAATCTTCGTCAGCCTCCTTGGTCTAGATTCGCAGAGTACAGCTGTGAGCAAGTGACTCAGGGTATCAATCACACCCGGAATCTTAGCCTCTGTGTGGGGAAGAACGTAGCATTTATAATCGGAAGCGATTCGGATAATGCAGGAATGACGATGCGGAGAATGGATACATTAGCGCGGGCGAAAGCAGATGCGTCCGCGGATAGCGTCAACAGCGTGCCTAGGTCTGATTGGTTAGATCCCACATCACCGTCCCAAAAACTAGCAAGGCGAAAGCTGGACAAGCTCAAATGAAGAGCATTTATTGAGCGATCGTCGGCAGTCGTCGTCGTTGCTGGACTCCATGCGACCTCTTGGTGTGAACCACAAACCCACAGTTCAACTTCAACACGTGCAACCATCGAGGCAACCAGCCATAAACATGCATAACGGTCAAACATGCGTTCGATTTCCTACACATATATCTATCTACCCGACCTAATCTCATTACAGCGTTTTCGAACAACAGGACAAGGGGTAATCGGGGTATTAAGTCCTTTGCAAGTACAGGATACGCGGCGCGTGAATCGACGTGTGCTGTGCGAAAAAACTTTGAGAACTAACAAAGATACATTATGGGTATACCCTACTATCCGCCTTTCAATCGCCAGGCTAAATCAAAGATGAAAGGAGTAGGAAATTGGAGCAAAAACAAGAGAGGAAAAGCCGTAGAGGTGACACTGTGCTCGTCTCAAGTACGTCAAGCTATCGGTGTTACCCAAGAGCCCACCGGTGCTGAGAGCGAGGTTCGGAATCACTTTTTCAGTGAGTTTATTGGTTTGGGTGTTTGGTGCAAAAGGAGAGTGGAAGTGCCGGAGCCTGCCGGCGGCTGAGGGTTGCACCAACGATGCTGTTGAATGCGTGAGTGGGTGCTTCATCCCCAGTTGAGCTCGTCGTTCCATCCGAGATCCCTCTGTGAGACGACCGTGTGTTGCGAGATGTTACTCGGTCGTCTCCGCATCATGATTCGCGAGAAGCGGTTCGTATGTTCGTCTTTGGGTGGTGGCGGCGGAGGCTGATCCGAATGCGTCGCGCGGTGGCCTGAGCTTGCTATGTTGATCAGCTTTGGGACGAATCGGCGCGAACTTGTGCTGCTGGTGTGGTGCAGGAAGTTGGGTGGCACGCTCTGTCTCGGGTTGGTGTAATTGGCGTATTGCGACGTTGGAACCGGTACGACTTCGCGGGGTGCCGTATTATAATTCATGTATTGATTTGGCTGTTGAAAGGCGACGAGGTCGGGAGTGGACGCGAAGCCGGCGTTGGGCCAATTGGCTTGGAAGCCTTGCGTTACAGGCTGCGAGAAGTCGGTAGACATGTGCGTCATGTTGGGGTTGAAGCCTGCAAAAGTGCCCATGCCGTTGACATCGGCGGTCAGGGTAGCGTGCGTCATGTCGGTGCTGACAGGCCATTGAGTAGGCGTGAAATCTTGATGCATCGTTTGAGGGCGCGAATGCTCCACGGGATCAAGGTCCATCATGACCGTCTCTGAGCCATGCGAGCTCTGAAGCCGGTGATCGTTTGTAAAATCGAAGGGCTCCATCTTGCAGTCGACAATCTCCGAAGTCACGGTAGACTCTGTCACTTCAGGGACGGGCTCCGACACGGGTTCGGGTTCCGGCTCAACATCGTTGGGCTCAATCTCAGCCAGCTCATACGTGTCCTGCACAACCTTGTCGACGTCGAATACCCGGGTATCCCACTTCGTTTCCAGCTTGTAGCGTAACCGATTGCACTTCTTCGATTCCCATGTGAGACGTGGCCAATTCTTAGAGTCCCCGTGCCTCTGCGTCATCATTCGGTTCCATGACTCCGACACGTCCGATTGCTTCAAAAGACCCAAGACCACGTTGGTGAAGTTCCACTTGTTCTTCTTCTCTTCAAAATGCATGGCGATATGTTCGCATCTTTCTTCCCATGTCGGCAACAGGCAGGCACAGAACCCACATCCCCACGCGTCCTTGTCGTGCATGACGATCTCGTACTTTTTGACACATGGCGAGGCTTTCCGGCTTGTAGGTTGTCCGCTTTCTCTTGGCTGTTTGCAGTTCTCGCAACCCTGTGGAAAGTCAGTTTTGTTCTACTGGGAGTCGTGCAAGGAAGCATACGTGAAGCTTGGTGTGATGTTCTCGGAATCGCTTGCCCGCGTGGAATATTTGCTCGCAGTCGGGGCATCGCCATGTGAGTCTCTGCTCGTGAAACTCCTCCTCATGCGACTTCCAGTACGGCTTCGACTTCAGTGCCTTGTCGCAAAAAGTACACGCAAAGTTCTTCGGTGCCGAGGTGTTGGAAATGGTGGAGAGGCGAGACGACGCGGTGGAGAGTCGGGACGATGCAGCGCTGTAGTGAGTGAAAGACGAATCGGTGGAGGCGATGGACGAGCGAGGGTCGGACAGCATGCTGTTCACTCTGCTCGAAGGTACGCTCAAGTAGGATGAGTTACGACTTCCTAGCGTCGACATGGACGACCTGTCTGGACGGTTGATGCGCACGCCATCTGGAATGTGGTTAGCAAACGGGACGCGCGTGGGTGCGACCACACTGACCTCCACTGCGAGCTGCCTCAAGCAGCAAGAGGATTGACTTGTCATCGAGGTGTTTTAAGCCATTGATGTGGTCGATGACATCCGGCGTGAGCGACGAGGCCTGTCCGGACAGCCTGGGCGAGGGAGACGCGCTTTCCGACACGCTGCTCAGGGGGGTGGAGCTTTGGAGACTGCGACGCGGTCGCTTGAAGCTGTTGCTGGGCTGGGGCGTGCTGTATTGAAGGAAGGTAGATTCGTCGGTCTCCATGTTATTCGAAGTCGCGTAAGAGGCCCAATTTCATCCCGGAGATTGACGCGCAGAAGCCAGGCAGGCGTGAGACGTGTCGAAGTCGTGTAGAAGGGGAGGCGATCGTGTGCTCAGAAGGGGGGGTCTTCGAGAAGAGCGGCTGGCGTGGTGATGGACGCGGGTCGGGAGATGTGCGCTTGGTAGTCAGGCCGTCAGGAAGTCGTTGATCATCCAATTTTCCGGGCGGAGCGGATGGCTCTTGTTTTGAGGATAACTCGTTTCATCGGGACAACCTTGAAACCCGCTTGGCATGCACGCTGTCATCTCTCCCCGTGCGCAGGGCTGGGTATATTTAGCACCGGGATTCCACGACTAAGCCCCTGTCTCGCCGACATTACGAGATGCCATCGACGGCTTCTTCAAGCCATCCGTCGCCGCGTCCTTGGGCGCAACATGCGTGCGAGTGCGCGTGCGGCGATTCTGGCGGATCGTCGCGATGGCTTCGATGGCGTCGCTGGCGTGCGATGGCCCCTAGGCTTGCCGGGCCCTTTTCCCTCAGGGGTAGCTATGCGAAACCACGCTAGGCCCAAGCGAGCGCCGCCTCTAGTCGCCCACGGCTGGCGACAAGAACGGCATCGTGAACGGGCTCAGCTACCTCTGCACAGCCTTACCAAAAGCCGCATCAGATGGCTTGCTGCCTGAGCTTGGGTCGCAAACAGCTTCTCGAGCTTTCGCTTGCGCCATCCCACGAACTGCTGAGGCCGACCATGCCGCACTTAACACACCTTTAATTCTATATCAACGCTTCGGCGCGGGCATTGGCCAGAGTCATGTCTCAAGCCTCGTTCCATACCTTTGGGTCTGGGGGGGGTTTGCGCAACCATGCCCGCGCTTGGGGAACAATGCATTGTCTGGTGCATCGTCACGCTGAGCCGCGAGAGAGCGGACTTGGTCGACATTCGGGAGCAATGAACCGCGCCAGACGACGAGTCGTTGCGCGTCGACGCGTACGTGATCGGCACTGTCGTCACGTGTGTTCGCGGTCCAGGGGCCGGCGTAGATCCTCGAGGGCGACTCAACAACCATCGTCATGATCGGACGATGCTTCATTTACTTGGGACCGAGCCAGGACTTCTGCAGCCATCGCTCCCGCATCGTTCGAGATCTCCCATCGCCCTTTGCCGGGGGTTTTCGAAGGCACCACTGGACTCATTGCCCCTTGGCGCTGGCCCTTAAATCTGGGGTACGACGTTTCAACTGCACATAAGCGTAAATCGATGCTATTTCTAGGTGGACTTTACCCAAACCCATCAGATGAAGAAGAAGAAGCCGGATGCGACAAGTCATTGAACGCTCATTCGCAGGGTTCGTGGTCGTAAGTAAATGATGAAAACGAAACATCCGGCAAATATCAACTTGATTTCGATCAGCTAACGACTCCACTTCAGCCGGCAGTTCTTCGCCACGGACAGGGAAGTCGCGCTCACGGCTAACCTGCTGCTTTCGATCACTTGTTGCGAAGTCGCTTCAAGTTAGCTCCATCCTTGCACTGTTGATGCAGTGGGCTCCAACATGCGCAGCGGCGAGGTGCAGATGCAGTCCTACAGAAGCGAACGCTACGGGTCCGGGAAGGTGGTTTGCATGATCAAGTCGCTGACCCGGCCGTGACCTGCAGGAAATGGAGATTGCTCTTCTTCGGGAACCGAAGGGTAAGATCAGCTCGCTTCAGTACGTACAAAGCCCCCGCCCGCCTAGTCGAGGGGCCAAAAGAGGTCCGCGATACTTGAGTTGCTCGCATGAATACAGGCTGCGCACTGTGGTAGTTCCGGGAGAGGAAGGTACAAAGCTGAAGAAGAGGTATCCAAGCTTTCTGAGCTGTTTGCAGGAGTCGTGGTCCATCTCAGACCACATCGCGAGATCCACCGTCCATATGATATTTTTGAGGTCGGTTACGGAAGCTGAGACAATGCCTTGTTGTCTCTCCACCAAGCGGTCAGACAATTCTGGAAGTAAAGATGCTGAGTACAAGCTTAGTAGGCGAGACATGCGCCGAAGGATCTCCGGTCGATGACAGCGTCGTTGGATCGTAGAAAGACCGAGACCAAATTGCCCAATCATTTCAGCAGCATGCTAATGGTCGAGTGCCGTCAAAGCCGTTTCGTCCTGATTGCAGCTCTCGATTGTTGGTTCTATGTATTGGTTCGACTGCGCGTAATAGTGAGCTTGAAGGTTCCCCAAGTATACGAGGATACCGCGAAGAGGCCTGAGTCCAGGCGCATATACCGGCAATGATAGTTGCTATATCTAGATTAGCAAGACCATAGCTTTTGGCCGCAACGAGTTTGTGTGGTGCCTGAACACGATACGAATGGGTACGGAGTATCGTGGCGCTGCAGTGCGACATTTGCAGATACTCTTCGCGCCTGCTGTGCCACGCAAAGAGGATACCGGCAGGCTCGTGCGAGTGCTGCTTGAGAGACGGAGGGTAGTCCAACCTTGAATTATTACTGTGGTCGTGTGTGCAGGAGAGACAAGTGGTTGAGCAGTCTTCGGCAGCTTTCCCACCGAGCATGACCTGCCAACCCCTCCAAATGACGCGAGCGGGGTATCTCGCCATCGCAACACCCCAAAACGTTACCGGATGCGCCACAGAGCGCGTAAATGCCGCCCAGCAATGTACTCAACCTCTCTGGATCTGTCCGATCACACACGCGATTGGGTCCCATACATGTCGGTATCCCAACAGGCATGTCCCGGCCTAACGGCTGGCTGCTATGAGGACGCGGTACTTAAAAGGATGCATCCCACGATTGTGGTTTCGACCACACTTTCGGCATCTTACCACTTTCTTATTCATATCCTCGTTACGAATAAACATCAAAATGTCTTCAGGCAAGACTGTCACTCTCAATACAGGCTATAAGATCCCGTACGTCTCTGCAATCTGTGCCCTGCTGCGTACGCATCGAAGGCCGCGAGTACTAATGAACTTCCTTGTAACAGCCAGCTGGGATATGGTACCTGGCAAGCTGCTCCTGGTGAGGTCGGCAATGGTGTCTACGAGGCCTTGAAGATCGGATACCGCCACCTGGTATGTTTTTTCCCCGCTCTTAAGACTTCGATATCCTCTTGGTCGCAAGGCTACCCTGAGCACGCAAGCCCATTGTGATACCTAAGTATATCGGCGATAGATCACTAACAATACTCTCTCATTAGGACCTTGCAAAGATGTACGTATATCACTATAGCATCCCGAAGGCCGTACCGCAGTTTGTCTGTTTGCTACCACCAGAGCCCCTCACACCGTCCGATGGAGTCTGAGCTGGGATGTTCCTCGGTGAAAACAATATCGGCGCTAGTGCTCCCCGCCCAAGACAAACAGGCTGACAATAAATCCACCAATCGTAGCTACGAGAACCAAAAAGAAGTCGCCGAAGGACTCAAACGTGCTTTCGCAGACATACCCGGTCTCAAGCGAGAGGATATCTTCATCACCTCGAAACTATGGAACACGCAACACGACCCCGCTCATGTTGAAGCTGCCCTCGACGACACTCTCGCCGAGCTCCAGCTTGACTACCTCGACCTCTACCTCGTCCACTGGCCCGTCAACTTCGGTCCAGGCAAGGACCCGCACGCTGATCTCTTCCCTGCTACTTCAGACCCCAATGAGGTCAACATTGACAACTCCATTCCTAACAGTGAGACCTGGAAGGCTGTGAGCAAGCTCCCCAAAAGCAAGGTCCGATCGGTTGGCGTGTCCAACTTTACCTACAAGACCCTCAAGGCTCTCGTCGAGAAGACTGATATCGTCCCAGCCGTCAACCAGATCGAGCGCCACCCCATCCTTCCCAGCAAAGAGCTCATCGACTACGCCAAGGAGAAGAACATACACATCACCGCCTACTCAGCTTTTGGCAACAACTTCTTCGACATCCCCCTACTGATTACCCGTCCTGAAGTCAAGGCGATCGCGGATAAGAAGGGTGCTACGCCCGCTCAGGTTATCCTGGCCTGGAGTCAGGTCGGCGGACATTCTGTCATTCCCAAGTCCGTTACCCCGTCGCGTATTGCGGAGAACTTCAAGGCCATTGAGCTCAGTGAGGACGAGATTGCGGCCATTCAGAAGTTCTCTGATGAGCACCAGGGCAGGAGGAGGTACAATGTTCCATACACTGCCAACAAGCCTCGCTGGAGCATCAACATCTTCGATGAGCCTGAGGAGCAGGAGGCGCCTAACAAGATTGTGCTGTAGAGCAAGACCGTATTATTGCTAGATGAGAATAGATAAATGAAACTCATCAAGAAGTGCATCAACCTTGAAGGCTCTGCAATTCGAAACCTATTCACCACTCCTATGGTCAAATTTTCAAAACGCATTTGCTCAATGCTGGAACGATGAATTGTGCACATGTGCATATATGTGCATGGACCAAGTGTTGAGGATTTGACTCGACTCCTCATCATAGAGTGCATCTGAATGCTGTGCGTGGTAGACGATATTGAAGGGAGTGCATCGTGGGATTGCCACTTACTGACGCGTTGGGGTGATATTGTTGACCAAGCATTGATGGTGGTGAAGCGTGATCAGATGGACGAGGGTGAGGTGGTTTGGCCGAGGCAGGAGCGCCGCGCCTGACGCGTTCGCGTCTCGTGTGTAGAAACGCGTAAAGCTCGCTCCACCAAAACCATTTCCCCGCCACAACCATTGATAGCTCTAACTTATCAACGCTTAGAGCTCTCTTTCTTTCCATTATACTTTTTACATTGACTAGCTTCTCATCGATTTCTTGTTGCTTTCATCGCGTGTCTTAATCTCTTCACATTCTGCGATTAGCCATCCAGACCACCAAAGTGCACCACGCGCGAGCTTCTCACGCGTAGTAACCGATATGTCGACCACAATGGACCTCGTTGATGACGTCCTCGGCAGCTCACCAGGCACGACACGCCCAACACCAATTAGACCGGCGAACGCGCTTTCCAAACTTGCGGATAGCGATTCAGAGGCGGAGACCAACGCACCCACGCGAAAGGCTGGCGGAGGATTGCTATCACGTCTGCAGGTAGAGTCGGAGGACTCGTCAGAAAGTGATGAGGAGGTCACTAATCGGGCTGCTGAGCGCGCAAAGCAGCGGCTCATGCTCACGAAGCCCGTGGATACCCTCAGCAGCGACGATGAAGACGAGGGCAACAACGAGGGCGCGTACGAGCGCATGCGGAAGCAATTGATGGCTGGCGCGGGCCAGAAAGAGCCCCAAATGGAGCAGGTCACAGAGCAAGCCAGGAAAGCTAGGATAATCACCTCCAGCAGCGAGGACGAAGACGATGCACCCGTACAAGCGAGCCGAGCCCGCCGACTCCTATCCAAACGCCAACGAACTGCCTCTCCTCCCAAGTCTCCATCTCCTAGCGTGCGGTCTCGACGATCATCGCCAGGACTATTTGTAACCCCGAATGCTTCCCCCGCGCCGAAGAGAACACAACACACTTCCCCAGCCGAACAAGACGCGCAACCGACCCACAATGCCGACTTCAACGAGCGAGTTGAGCGAATACGCGCCGAGAGGCTGGCAAAGCAGAAGCAAAAACGAGAGGAACAAAAACGCGCCAAAATTACGCGTCGTGATGACACTGAAGATTCTGATGGCAGGAAGTCAGATGGTGAGGACGGCAGGCGACTCACCCAGCTGACGAAGCCCACTCGGAAAGCTGGAAAGAAGGCTTTGGAAGCCATGGCTCGGGAACAGCAGAGGATAGAACGAAGCATGCAGCTCACACATCAATCGAAAACAAAGAAACGATACGGCACCAAAGACCTTTTTGCGAAATTCGGGTTTCCTGAGGGCGTGGAGAGTGTGGACACGGTAGGCCTTCCAACTCCAGACCTTAGCTCAGTACCTGCCTCATCGGATGCTGAGGAAGGTATCCAGAGCAAGGACACGCCGCCCACGAGTCCTCCTAGTTTCGAGGATGCGCAAGAGAAAGTCGACACTATGGACGGCATCGAGACTCCCGAAGCAACATCACCCCTTCCATCCACCAAGTTAGACAAGGGCAAAGGGCGAGCTCCCGAGTTCCAGCATGTTCCTTCGAAGGCATCGCTTGAGCAGTCGACATCAGTCATCGTACAGCGAGCTCAACAAGTACTGGTGAGACCAACTGCAACCAGCATGGTAGAACTATCAGACTCGGACGACGACCTGAAAGTTGTGAAGCCCAAGAGCCGATTCCCAATCTTTGATAAGCTTCCGGAGAAGAAGAACCGAGACTCGTCCTCCTTGCTACACCTTCGCCACCTCGCCGGAGTGAGGTCGCCCGGGAAGAAGCAGCCCCAGGGCGGAAGGTCAATGAACTTTGCGCAACTCGGAGCCTCGTTGCACCAAAAGGCTCGCCAACAAGCCCACAAGGAGCGTCAAGAAAAGATCGAAGAGCTCCGTAGGAAAGGCATTCACGTTGAGACGGAAGAAGAACGAGAACAGCGACAGATGGAGATTGAAGATATGGTCGCGCAATTCGAGAAGCAGCGACAGGAAGATCTCAATCTCGCGAAATTTGAGCGCAAGGAGGCCAAAGCAAACGGCGAGACTGGCGACGGACTTGTCTCGAGCGACGAGTCGGAAGACGATGACTACGTTGCGAGCGGCGAGGAGAACATCGCAGAGGGCGAAGACGAAGACGACGAGGATGCGGAGGGTGTGGACCTGGAGCTCTCTGGCTCAGAAGAAGAAGAAGAAGCAGACGAAGATGTAGACAAGCCCACTGGCTTGTTCGACGAAAGTGCAGACGAAGACGGCGAAGAAGAGGAAGAAGAAACAAAGGAGCAGCCTCGAGCGCCCAAACTGGAGGTTGAGGATATGGAGGATGACGACATTGAAGCACCTATTCGCAAACGTGCTGTGCACCGGAACAAGCACGTGGTAGTCGACGATGAGGACGACGATGAAGATGCGGTGCCCCGACATGGCTCACCTACCCAAGTTGCTACTCAGGATAACGCAATGGCCGCTTTCGGATTCGGTGATGTAGCACCAGCCGTTGGCCTTACGCAAGCATTCGCGGGCACGATGGCCAACATGAATTCCGCGTCTCAAGACGACGAAGTCTTGCTACCAGAACAGGAACAGGATTCTCTGGATTTCCTCCGGAGCTTGCCTGATACTCAGCCCGACGCTATATTTGGACATGCAAATGCCTTTCTCATTCCCAATAGTCAAGCAGCCACTTTTCAGCAGGCCGAATCGCAGGATGGCCCGGTTTCACAGCTAGACCTGGGCATCAATCAGTTGGTCGATGCTTCTCCAGCTTTCTCTCGCACTCAGCACTTCGATACTCAATTCTCTGACGTTCCCGAGCCCACCCAGGATGCCGGCTTTCTCATGTCTCGCTCTCCTGCTGGCCCCCTAGCTCCTCCATCAACAGTTGACACGGTCATGATGAGGTTAGATGAATCTCCCGTGGCGCAGAAGAAGGGCAAACTCCGAAGAGGGCGTCAAGAGACCTCGATCGAACTTTCTGACATCGACGTTGAGAATGTCTTCTCCGGCTCAGATGTCGATGCTGAGGACAAGACGACGACCAAAGCCAAGGATGTCTTCAGTGTCATGAAGAAGGCTACAAAGAAACAGCAAAAGGTCGACAACTTCAATAAGAAGACTAGTTGGGCTCGCGATGCCATCCAAGAGCAGGCCGAGGAGTCGGAAGATGAGTACGCTGGTATTGGAGGCGCGAGCGATGATGATAGCGACAATGAGGCGGATGAAGAGCTCACTAAGATGATCGATACGAGCGACGTCAAGGTGGACGAACGGCAGCTCGCTGCTTTCTTTGCGTAAGTTGATGATCTGTCCAATGTGTGAATTCTTTCTAACAATAGACAGGGACAAGTCCCGTAAAGACGATGAAAAGGGCATCAATCAGCTCTACAAAGACTTCAAAAGCGGAAACTGGCGTAAGAGAGCGGCTGGTCGTGCTGACTTTGAGTTATCGGACTCAGAGGACGAAGCCGAGATGCGGCAGCGAAAACGACAAAGGGAGTTCCAGCAGACCACAAGGGCACTGCTACAAGATGAGCGTATTGGCAAGATTGGTAAGTAACTTGGACTCATGCATCTAGACAGCATACTAACGCAGTCACGCAGCCGAGAACGTGAAAAAGACCGCCTTCTTCAAGACCCTAGTCGACCACTACGAAGACGCCGACTACGACTTCCTCAACAACCCCGAAGAGCCCCTGACGGAGGCTTCTCAATCACAATCCGAGGACAGACCCACCGAAAACGAAGACATCTCCATCCCTGACTCCCAAACCGCCGCCATAACAACGCCCTCCATCAACCTCTTGAAGCGCAAATCCACAGACTCGCAAGAGAAGGAGAACCGCCCCCCACCCAACATGCGCCGCACAGCTGCCTCCGACACCCTGGCCAGAAAACCAATGTCCATGGCCGACATCGAACACTCCGTCTCGGAACTCTTGGAAGACCCACGGATAATGGTGCCAGACTCACAGTACCTCTCCGACAGTGAAGAAGAGCTAGAAGTCGGCCTCCCCACACATACAGACAAACCCTCGAAACCCATCACCATCGATCGCCTTACCCTCTCCCGCACCTCCACGTCCTCCACAACGACCACTTCCACCACAGACGATACAAACTTGGCATTCCACTCGGCCTCCGCCACTTCCCACGCTCCAGGCTTCCGCGTTCCCAGCCTGCTCCGCCGCGCTACGAGTAATTTCTCGACGGTGTCGGAACGTAGTGCTGGGAGTGGTACTACTACGCCGGCCGAAGGAGGTGTAAGGAGAGGTGGGACGGGCAGGAGCAATATCCATGCGCAGGCTCGGGAGGCGGAGAGGAGGGCTGTTATGGAGAAGGCGGAGGGGAAGAGGAAGGTGGCGCTTCAGAAGAAGGCGGGGAGAGCGAGGGGGAAGCGGAGTGTGCTCAGTGGGTTGGGGGGTGGGTTTGAATAGACGACTGAAGCTGCGAGAAGTGTATTGCATAACCTGTCTTTTACGGCGTTTGGCATGGGCAACGGGGCGTTATGGGTAGTGTCGTTATACATTTGGATTAAGCGTCTCTATTCGTTCTCTTCTTAGCTTCTGGAGTTTTCCCACATACAGTATGGTACAATATGGTACAGTATATACAAGTCCAATCCACATCAGACCGTTCCTCACACCTTCTCGGTGATCCAGATAGCCGTCCTACAACCTCCTCGTATGACGTTGGTCAACAATTCGTACGGCTTCGCCTGCTTGCTATCATTCTCCACGGCATGGTCCAGGTGCTCCAATTCCTCGTCCCTTATCCGTCTTAACTCGCCAATCATCACAGTCAGCTCCTCCCCCATACTCTCCCCCCTCATCTCCATCTTCTCCGCCCAGTCCAGCAACACGCGCACCTGCTCGTTGTAGTGCGTCCCGATCTCCGTCTCCACCGCCTCGGTGCAAGCCATGGCGGCCTCGCGGCCCATGACTGCGGTGCCCCAGCCCAGCATTGTCGCGGCAGCGTGCCAGACCGGATACAAGGCTGTCGGGCGGATACGATGCTTTGCGAGGAGCGAGTTGAAGTAGGTGAAATGGCCGGCTTCCTGGTCGTGCATGTGCTTCATGAGGGGACGCAGGTGCGGATGCGAGCGGAGTAGTGGCGGGGTTTGCGCAGAGTATATCAGCACGGCGGCGAGCTCGCCTGCATGGTTCACACGGAGGGCGGAATCGAGGAAGTCGCGTTGTGACTGCGTGAGCGGTCGCGTGGGTGGGGTGTGTTCGGCGACGGCGGCATGGCTGGAGGGTATGGAGTCGTGCGAGGGGAGGGCGACGGCTGCGGAGCGTGCGGACGTAGAGGGTTGTGGTGCTGTGTTTGTGGGCGTGCTGTGGATGCGTGCTTTTTGGCGGGAGGCGGATGGGATGGCACATGGAGCGAGAGCATGGCGGATGGCCGGGTGCAGGCTGCGCGCGGCGGTGCGGGCCAATGAGGGTTTGGGAAGCAGGGCGGCAGACATGTTGTGAGCGAGGGCAGTCTACTGTCTCTAATTATTGTTGCCCGGCGGCGGGCGGCGCGGTGAAAGGGAAAGTCGCAGGCCTGGGGCGAAAATGGACATGAATATGCGATGCGAATAGGCACGTCATGGCGCTCGCTCCACTGTTCCACTCACTGGTCGCGCTAACGCGGTGAACGCTCGGACCCGCGCGGCGTGCTGCTAGCCGAATTCAACCCCCCAGCGCGTCGTCGCTTCTTAAACTGCCACTGCCCCCGTCACTCTTGCCCACCTCTCTCCTGCCCTCACCACTCCCTCCCTCACACACACCTTTGCGCCAGACCCGTTGCTTGGCCGGCCGCGCCACGCTCTGCACCCGCACCGCCCTTCTCGTCCCCGGACTATCGCCAATCACACCGCCGACGCCCGCCCGCTTCCAACATGGCTGATCTCGACGACGAGCTCTTCGCTCTCGCTGGCGGGGACGATGATGCAGACGTCGAAGAAGGCGAGGCGTAAGTCTCCCCGCTTTCACAAGTGCTTGTCTCATTCCCACGTCTGCCTCTTCGATACCAGACGGATGGCCCGCTGCGGGCCTCAAAACCCGCGCTCGCTCTCCCTCTCCTTTCGCGCCCCCTCGCACACTGTCGCCCAAAATGCGTCTGACTCCCCCCAGCTCCTCCGTGGCCGCTTCATCACCAGGATCCATCGGCTCCGGTGCCATGGATGAATCCGACTCAGACGGCGAGGACGAACCGCCACCCCGCGACTCCGACGTCCCCTACCCGCTCGAGGGCAAGTACCTCGATGGTCGTGACAAGGCGCGCATCCTGGCCCTGTCGCAGCTGGAGCGTGAGGAGATCCTAGGCCAGCGTGCAGAGGAGATGAGCAGAGCCAACTTCCAGGCCGAAGTCGCCAGGCGCGCCGCCCACATGCAGAACAGCAGCAACAGGAAACGCAAGGCTGACTCGGAGGAGCCCGACTCCCCACGCAAGAGCAGCCGACAGGTCAAGCAAAAGTCGACCAGCGGCTTGGAGGCTTACAAGCGCGATCGCGAGCAGCGCGGCCAGCAACGGCAGATCCGTGATGATCGCGATGATGACCGCCGGACCGGTCGTCGGCGATCCAGCTCCGGCGATCGTGATCGTTCTGATGTTGACGCCGAGGGCGAGAGCGACGTGGACTGGGACGAAGAGCGCAAGCCTGTCGTTCGTGAAGAACTGCCTGCCTCTCTGTCACACTTCGAGTCGGTCCGCGTTGGTCGCGGTTTCTTTTCGCAGGTCTGTTTCTACCCCGGCTTCGACGAGGCCATGCAAGGCTCGTTCGGACGTATCGGTGTGGGCCAGGACGCGCAACGAAGGACGCTGTACAAGATGGCGCAGATCAAGGGTATGTTGTCGTTGACGTCGGAAATATGAAAGTATCTAATCGTATGCCAGGCTTCAGCACCGGAAAACCCTACGTCTTCGAAGGCAAGAACGGCAAGCGTGTCGCGACAGATCAGTACGTGATCTGCCAGCATGGTACGGTCAAGAAGGAATACCAGTTCCAGTTCTTGTCTAACCAGCGCTTCACCGACGTAAGTCTTTGCTCCAGACCCCATGTCGCTAGCCACCACTAACGCACCCGCAGTACGATCTCGACTCTTACAAGCAATCTCTCTCCGAAGCAGGAGCTAAGCCTCCGACCCAGGCCGCCCTCAGGAAGAAGTACGACGACATGAAGAATCTCGAGAACCGCTTCTGGACCGACGCCGACATCAACGAGCGTATCGCCAAAACCGCAAAGTTCTCCCACCTCCTAGCCAAATCATCATCCGACAACCCCGCCCCCAGAATCCCCACACAGTCAGAAACAGCAGCAGCTCGTATTGCCGAAATCAATCGACAAAACCGAAAGGCGGAGCAGGAGCGCATTCGCAAGACACAACTCGAAGAGCGGCAACAGAAGCAGCAGGCCCGCAAGCGAGCAGAGCAAGCGGCGCTTCGGAAGAAGTTGGCCGAAGAAGAGGCGAAGAAGGCCCAGGAGGCGGCTGCGCTGAACGAGGGCAGCCTGGAGGTCGATGCCTTGTTCGACGGGGACTCTTCGCGGGCGACTACACCGAAGCCACAAGAGAAGAAGAAAACGGAACGAAAGGGGTTGCCGACTTTCAGGAAGCCGAAGATGGATGATGATATCATTGCCTCGATGGACATTGGTGTCGATATCGAGATCTGAGTGCTGGGATCGAACGAGTAAGGGGCATTGTACAGGCGTTATAGGGGTGCATCACACATTATTCGACGTGTGTACGATATCGCATGCGAACCGAATCTGCTGCCATTTCCGGACCCCTTCTTTGGTCCGGTCATCTTCTTGAGAATATTGTTACTCTACGGTATTTGGTAGCTTTGCATAGTATAGTCGACAGACGCTTCCTGCCGTCGCGTCGGTTCGGACTGCTACTTATAGAGATAGAGAGAGCATTATATCATGCATTACTTCCAAAACAACTGAAGAGTGTGCACGTAGTGTGTGAACTTGATAATTGTCAAGCAGCGAGTCTACATCACAACGCAATTGGTCACCCCTCCCCCACTCTTCGGATCAAGCATCGAATGTTGCAAAGTAAAGAACCGGATTTTGATATGCCATGGAACTGGACGAGTAAGATGACAAACGCTCCACCATCCTCATGCAAACACGCTTTGAATCCAACCACCCCGCTCTCCACCAAAGAAAAAGAAAAGTCCAAAGCAACCACCACTCCACGCTTACACCTCAAAAATCTCCGTGACCCCCTTCCAATCCCCCCTCTCCCTGACCTCCCAGTACCCGTCCGCCCCGGGCCTCAACCGCCACACGTCCTCCTCCCCCAACACAGACGCCTGCTCGAGCCCGACCTTGCTAAACCACTTCGGCGTCCACTCCTCGCCATGTTCCTCCAAGACCCTCCTCCTCGCCCTCTGTCTCTCTTCCAAGCGAGCCTTCAGCGCCTCCGCACGATCCATATCCTGGTCCTCAGCCGCGCGCTGATCAGGCCGCAGCCGGCTATCCGTCGGCGGGAGCTTATCCAGCTCGACGCCCGTGATTTGGTTCAGGGCCGCCGCGAACGTAGTGAAGCCGTAGTGTCGCGGGGGCGTATCGACGAGGTCGCCGACGCGCCAGCAGGGCTTGCCCGTGGGTTGGTTGTTGGAAGTGAATTGCAGTTCTGAGGTCCATTTGCCCACTGCGCCGATGGGGAGGGCAGCGCCTGTGTTGTCGAAGACTTGGACGGAGACGTCTTCGCTGCGGCCGGCGAACATGCCGCCGGCTTTGAACGTGCAGACGGCTTTTGCGCCTGTGGTCTCGGAGATGATGGTCATGGTGCCTGTGGGCTCGAGGTACTTCTCCCCTGCGATGACGTTGCGGAGGAAGGACGTTGCAACGTTCCAGCTAAAGTGTTCGCCCGAGGCGTGAAGGAAGACGCGGACACGCCCGTCTGTATTCAACTCTGCGCTTTTACCCCAGAATTTTTGGACAGGCATGGGGGACTGGACAAAGGACCAGTGTTGGGATTCGGCGTGGCAGGCCATGCGGACGGGGCGGTGAACCACCTTTTCAGCAATGAAGCGGAAGCCCTTGTCCTCGCGGACAAGCTCAAAGGTTTCGCCGAGCATGGGGTTGAAGGGTTTGCGGGCGGCGCGTTCTTTGGCGCGCGCGTTGCTGAAGTTGGAGATGGCGAAGGCGGCCATGTATACGAGGCGTTCGCCTGTTTCGGACGCGGCGTTTGCGGCGGCATCGAGCAGCTCGCTGTATTCGAGCTGTTCCGCTAGACGTTGGAGAGCGGAGGTGGGCTCGTTGGAGGTTACCGGCATGGCGATGGTAGAGAGATCTTTTCCAACATTCTTGCGAAGGAAGGCGATGAGACTCGGTGGCGTGGTCTTTGCTGCTGGCACGTTGGGCCGGCGTTGGACTGGGCTGAGTGGTAATGGAGATAGAGACTTTGGCTTCGTAGGGAAGAGAGACGGCTGGATTTCCAGAGACCTGCGGTGGTCGAAGAAGCCTGCGCCGTCGTTTTCCGATGAAGATTCAGACTCCCCGTCGGACACATCATCGCGCTCGTGATCCTCCTCGCTATCACGTCGGATAGTAAGAAGCTGCGATTTTGACGTAGCACCGTCATTGGCGTCGAAGAACTCATCAGCCGACTCTTGTGAATCTATACTGCGGCGAGAAGACATGTCCGAAGGAGCGGCAACTGTTCGTCTATGTCGGCTTTCCGCCAAAAGCTCAGAAAATTCCGTCACCACGGTGTCAAGATCGCGTAGCAAGGCCATGCAATGGTCGTGGATTCCCTCATCCTGTACGGGAGGTCCGCTAAGAGGGCCGTGGCGCTTAGGCACGGCCAAAGCCCCGCCGTTCGGTACAGAAGCTGGTGCAATTGCTGCTCCAGGGGACGCGACACCGACCTGGGCGGAAACGCTCCTTCTGAACAGACCAGATGGACTGTGGGTACCAGAGCTGCTGGCTTTCCGCTTCCAAAACGCTTTCTTGTCGAAGTTTTTGTCATCCGGGAAGTAGTCGCCAGATTCTTCGGAAGGGCTCGGGGATAGGCTATCCATTGCCCTGCCTGGGCCTATGGCGGAAGAGGATGCGGTATATTTTGGATCCGTGTCTTGGGCGAGCCTCCGAACCGCGTCTCTCGTCCCTGCGACTTTGCCCACGAGATTCTCTACTCGTGCCCACTCGGTTTCTTCCGCCAGGTTTCGGACGCGCGACATGCCCGCCGAGCGAGGATCAGTGATACGCACGGTTGGGGACATCATCGCGCCCGCATTACGAGATGCTCTGTCAAGCGCGTCCCTCCACATGTTGAAATCTTTGGCGTTATTTGCGCGCAACTGCCACACTTCGGCGCCAGAATCCACAGAGATCTCTCTTGTATGGTCGTTCGCTCCTATCGCGGCCAGCGAGAGCGGAATGGCGCCCCGGAGCGCCGAAGAGTGGTCATTTCGATAGTAAGATAGCGTTGAAGAGGTGAAATCTAGTGAGAAGAAGCGCCTTGCGTATCCCTGGTTCCGCTTCCTCCGCTTCTTCTGCAGCACGCCCGTGAGGAAGGACGAGCTGAGCGAAGGCGCTGCGCTCACGTGAGCGGATTTGGGACGTTCATTGAGCATGTGGTGCGGCAACGACTCGGAGGAGTCTGCGACCGCTCCCAACCCAGGGCTTGACTTCCCGGGGAGATTCACCGAGCTTCCTCCTGCCTGGGCGTAGTGCATGTGGTGTCCCGACTTGGGCGGCGCATTCGTGGGATATGTCATAAGCACAAAGGTGGCTGTCTTGGACACGGTCTTGGAGAAGGTGTTGTCAAAGACCAGGCCGTACATGCCGCCCTCGCCCTCGGGCACATCCCAAGTGCCTATGGACACCTTGTCAGCCTCACATTTGCCCGCCCAGTGCACCTGCTTCATGCCAATCGCCGACAGCTTCTCCAGCACAAACGTCTTGTCATTGCGCGAGGTCGAGGCGCCGCGGCCGCGCGTCTGGGGTACTTCGAGGGCGGGGGTCGAGGGCCCGGAGGGCGCTTCGATGGTCGTGGACGAGGTCAGGTTGGGATTGATGCCACTGCTGGCGCCGGGGTGCTTGAACAGGCCAAAGTTGATCGACTTCTTGTGCGGCTGTATGCTCCACGAGATGGTGTGGCCGGCGGAGACGTTGACCCAGCGAACGAGGTACGACTGGCACTCTATTAGCTGCAGCAGCCATGGCGGGAGGGCGACTTGCCTTGCTGTGGACCTCGAGCTGCTCCATGCCCGCCATAATGGATACAGTCTATTGTCGGGCTCGTTGGTGCTATGGGATAATCCTCGGGGCTCTTGTCGCTGGCGCCTGGAATGCGGGCAGTCGAGAATGGCGCGCCAAACAGCGATATACAAGCGAGAGTCCACGTCACCAGCCTTCAGCAAGTGTTCATGACGATACGGCAGAATTAATACTAAGCCCGGAAACTCGACGTCGCGCGTCTTGAGCGAAGGCACGTAAGCTTTAAACCGCCGAGAAACCTGCTGTCGACGATGCCGCCTGCTACCTCGGAGAGCTCTTACGGCCGAGGACGAGGATGAACCTAGGACGAATGACGGAGGTTGGTTATGTATGGGAGCTAACGAGGTAGTGCGAGGATGGGTCAGCTTCACGATCGAGTGCAATTACTCATCTTGGGTGGTAAAAGCCAGCTGTTGACAACCGCCGCATGCCACGCTCGCGGTCACATATGCACCGTGCCGCTGGAACGCGGGCATGCGGCCTGTGTCGCGCTCGTTCGGGTCTTCCAGCTTCAGCCTTACGCCATCGTCAGCCACATCTATTTTCATTCCACGCTACGAGAAATAAGGTATCGATGATTGCCTCAGCTTCCTGAACTCTGGCCTGATGATGCTCCAAATGGGTAGCAATTGCACGAAGTCTGCGTGGCGCCGGTGGCTGGTCCACTGCGAGTTCATCCCATGATCCAATCGCATCGAGCTTCCAACCTTTGCACTCCTCAGTCCTCTACTGTCTTCCATCAAACGCATCTCCAGTAACCGAGGCACATGTCAGCAACGACTCTAGGCCGATGGCTTCCCACCGATACCGTACCCGCGTACCCGGGACTAGATACGACGCTCAAACTCGGACACGATAGTTCCGCCATATTACGGCCGACTGATCTGAGGTCTCGTCACTCTACCTCTGCGGTTCTCGCCGGAACGCCGGATCCTTCCTAGCCCGTGGCTCCCGGCGCCGGTCGATGTCAGCCAAACGTTCGCAGGAATCCATAAGACAGCTAACTATTGTATGGTACCGACCACGAGGGCGCGGGTCGGCGTGCACACAAACGCCGATTAACTTGTCAGCTGATTCCATCTCTTGCTGGAACACTTGTCGTCATCCTCTCGAGCAGAGCTTGATTTGTTCGACACTGACTCCATTGTTAGTGACTGGCGTAGGAAGAGACTTCCACTGTTCTCGTTCTCGCTCTCGGTCATGGTTCAGCGCCTCGATCGCTCTGATTGGGCCTGGACCGACCATGGATGTGGAATGTCAGCCGGAGAGCCACTTTCCAACATCCACACCTCAGAGAACGCCAAAAGTCCCTTCAATTCTCTATCGACGCAAAATGACAGCGCAGACAAGAATTCTTCCACCGCCACATTGACAGTGTCGCAATGGTCATGTATCGCGCTGTTCCCTTTCGGACACGGAGCATGCACGGCCAGAGCGGACGGTCCATTTCGGACTGCATTTTCCCGCCGAATGGCGTCGATCTTGTAGCAACACTTGTCTAAAGGCACCATCAAGCTTCTGAAATTGTTCTTCGATTGTTCGGCGCGGCTCCCGTAGCTTCCTGTCAATATGCAGACAACCCACAAACGAGCAACACATATAGTTCAATTTAATCTAGCGGGTTTCGCGTCGGCGTGGGTCAATGATCTCCGTCCTTATAGTCTCCCATGGATATATCCATGATACTTCTAGGTCTTTAAATAAAATGTTGTCTGCATAGGTTAAGGACATTTTTGCTCCGTTTCTTCTGCACCCTCACGCGAAATCATGAAGTCTGTTGTGTTGGCGCTCGCGCTGGTTACGGCCGTCTCGGCTGCTCCGTATTTCAGGGAGACTACGTGGTCGGGGTGGAAGAATGTGAAGCATTTGTTTGTCTTGTAAGCTACATGATTCAGGCGGAAAGTATGCTGTGCTCATCAACACAGCGGCGACTCCTACACTCAGACTGGCTTCGATGTCAAAGGCACACAGCCGTCATCATCGAACCCCTTCGGTAACCCACCATATCCGTAAGATCCCAACTCCACCTCAACCCCTCGCATCCACTGACCAAACAAACAGCGGCTGGACCTCCTCAAAGTAACTCATAGCCCTCTACCCCAGATGCTCCCCGTTAACCTCCCACTAGCGGTCCCAATTGGGTCGGCTTTCTTACAACAACCTACAATGCCAGCAAAATTCTCACCTACAACGTAGCATACGGTGGCGCAACCGTCGACGCCGCCCTCGTCACCCCCTATAAACCCACTGTGCTCTCCCTTAAGGACCAAATCCAGGACCAGTACATTCCAACCTATGGTACACCATCCAATACGTCCGCACCATGGACGGCTTCCGACTCCCTCCACGCCTTTTTCATCGGCATCAACGATATAGGCAACTCGTGGTGGCTGGAGAACGCGACGACCTTGTACGATCAAATCTTTTCCGTGTACGGTGGGCTGCTTGACCAGGTCTATGATACTGGCGCGAGGAACTTTCTGTTCCTGAGCGTGCCGCCTGTTAACCTTGCGCCGTTGACGTTGGATAACGGGGAGTGGAGTGTGGAGAACGAAGGTAAAATGATCGGCGTGTGGAACGAGAAGTTGAGCAATATGACGGCGGCGTTCAATGCGCGACATGGCAATGTCACGAAGACGTTCATTCATGATACGCATGGGGTATATGGCGCTGCACTCAAGGATCCGAAGGTATTCCCGCAAACGGCTGGCCTGAAGAACGTCACGACGTGGTGTAAGGCTTACGAGAAGTGAGTGCTAAGTCCAAAATGTGTAGGAGCATGTCGAGGATAACTACTGACTTAAGCGTAGTGGCACGCCAAACTGGTACTCCAACGACTCTAGTTGCGCGCACCCAGTGAACGAGTACTTCTGGCTCAACAACCTCCACCCCACATTCCCGATTCACAATGCGACGGCCGCATCAATTGTAAAGTTGCTTGAATGACGTGGTTAGCGCAGTCACGGGTGAAAGACAATGTCACTGTATATATTTGATAGAAGAATATGTATACAATGCCATGGTCATTGTGACTACACTTCGTTTCTCCGGCGATATAGTCACATAAGAGCTACACCCCAAGCGCGCACTGATACTACTCACAGACGCACAGTCTCGCTGCAATTTCCTGCTTCTCACTCGCGCTGGAGAGCACCCTTTCGGACGCTAACAGTGCAGTTCTTCTGGGCTGGCTTCCAGGGCAAACCCCATCCATACGCGAGTCGCCCTAACATGAATCGGCTCAACCAACTCAGACAGCCTATCATCCCCAGAGGAGGCGCCTTTAGTATTGACAACCCATACGAACGCTTTGCTCCCAACCGCGAATGCCCGCTACCTATATCTGAACAGACTGATGCGGACAGGATGGCTTTCTGGCTTGACAATCAAGATCGTCATATGCAGACACCTCCCCCACAAGAGTCTCCGGAGCTCGAATATGAGGTAGGTGGGGAAGAAAACGAGGAGGCTGATGCTGTGGATGATGTCCTGGATGTTGAGGATCAGGCAGCTAACGCAGAAAATGAGTCGTCTAACGAAGGAGAGCAGTCAGCTAACGCAGATGTGCAGTTGGCCGATCCCGAAGACGAGGTAGACGAGCCTGAAGGGGTGATTCCCGCTACTGTTGAATCTCCCCGGCGATTCGCAGAAGAATTCGAGCCTATTCCGTTGCAAGATGATCCAGAAGACGACGAGCTCGACCCCCCAGAAGGCGCACCCGGACGCCGCATCGACCTACGCGCCGTTCAACAGAAAGTCGCTCATATCCACAACCTCATCGTCCGCGACGGCAAGTTCGAGCCCTTCCTTGGCTACCGCCTACCCGCCAACTACAACGTCTCGCACATCGAACAACTCCTCGCGGAAGCAGGTTGCTATCCGAAAGATACGCATCTCACGGACCAAGAATTTTTGAGCGAGCCTGTAGCCGCTTGGCTTCGCGAGCTGGGAATCTATCTGCCAAATGGGCCCAACATTCCGCCTACGGATCGAGCGCCTTCTTTGCTGGGCTCCAAGACGGTACAGGTCCCAACCCGCATCGGCTATAGTTCCCCCAGCTTCACAACATTCGTGCAGCACCACCTCCGCATACTAATGCCGTCACATCCACTCTACCCTTCCCCTATTGACAGTATGTGTGAGCTCTGCCACGAGCCATACAGCACATCCCATCCACCCATTCTCATCTCCGACGCAGGCGGCTGCCGCAACCACATCTTCGGCTACCAGTGCCTACGGAAACACCTATCCAGCAATACCTCAGTCTCACACAAGTGCCCCAAGTGCCGCACGCGGTGGTTTCGGCCTCGTCGACACGAGATGCGGGATGTACTGCGTGCTTGGGCCGAAGTCGATCGGAAGGAAGAGGAGGCTGTGCGAAGGGAGGATGAGGCTTTCGGGGGGCTTTACCTTGGGGTGAGGGCGCGGCGCGTGCTTAGGGATGGGGGGATGGTTGCTTGGGATGCGGCGGGGGTGATGGCAGGAGAGGGGACGAAGTGGGTGTTGAAGAAGATGGGGTATGGTACATTGTGATGCTGCTTCCGGCGGCGGAGCATGTTGCGCTGGGGGCTAGAAAACGGGTTGTCTCTAGCTACCTCTGAGGAGAGCTTTTTGGCTGGAAGATGTGGTCTACTTGACAGTCCTGCATATGGTGTTCGCGATACCATATGCGGTTTTCTTCTGGCTGCCTCTTCGTGCGGCGCTTGTGGCTGTATGAAGTTCAGCCACTAAGATTGCTCGTGTATTAGAGTTGAAGTAAAACACAATGTTAGTTTCTCTCCTTCATTGAAAGACTGCTGAAAATGAATATGTGAGGAACATGTCTTACTACTCAGTGGCCATCCCTAGTCAGTGGCCACCCCTAAAACCCCACCAAAATTGCACTTTGATATCGCAACCACCCCAAATAAACAAAGTCTAAAAGTTATCTGCCATGATTAGAGAATGTTCAGAACTTTCTTTCAAAGCCTTAACGTAAGAAGCATATTTGTCGTAGCAGTTTTGTTATGTTTGAGGGCTAAATGTTTAACACCTTTAGAACAGATAGCTCTATTGCTCTGAGACATTAGTAGGAGCCTTGGGTCGAAGTGTAGAAAGCTACTGTCTACGTTTTGAAACTTATTATCAAGGCGTTGTTGAGATAACCAGTGCAACTTTGATGGGGTTTTGAGGGGTGGCCACTGACTAGGGATGGCCACTGAGTGGTGATACACGTGAAGTGGAGCGCTGCTTAGTCACCTAATTTCCATGAAATAGAAATCACGTGCACTCGCGACCCCTTGTGTAACCATGCTTGCAGGGGTCTCCCAGAGCCTCAACACCCCATCTAACGAGATCTCAACAAACTTCCAGCCTTGCTCGGTACTACCTTCCTGCCCGATGTCCGGCAATCCGAGGCATTTCTGCAAAGAGGGGCATCACCGCAGCGGTTGAATACGCGGCTAAACATGAAACGCGTCAACCATTTGATCGCTTTTGCGCGCGCAATTGCTACTACTTCCCGTCAACATGTCGGGCTCTGAGCTTTTAAGGTTGACGTAGGACCCGTCTGAATTGCGCTCCCGCTGGTTAATACGGCTAAATGATGGCGCGGCGTGCTTGCCATAAAGGCTTCGCGATGCCGACGTGGAGCGGGGCCTTGTTGATACACCCCCACTAACATCCCACCAACAATACATACAAATCACATACAGCACCAGCACCAGATACTGAAGAATCAACACCAAACGCAATCATGGCCGACAAAGACCCCATCGTGACCCACGTCTACACCGCCGACCCCTCCGCCCACGTCTTCAACAACAAACTCTACATCTACCCCTCGCACGACCGCGAAACCCCCATCCAAAACAATGACTCGGGCGACCAATATGACATGAACGACTACCACGTCTTCAGTATGGAGTCTGTCGGCGGCCCCGTGACCGACCACGGCGTCGTGCTCAAAGCAGACGATGTACCCTGGGTCTCGAAACAACTCTGGGCCCCCGACGCCGCGGCCAAGAACGGGAAATACTACCTCTACTTCCCCGCGCGGGACAAGGAGAATATCTTCCGCATTGGAGTCGCCGTAGGAGATAGCCCCGAAGGCCCCTTCAAAGCCGAACCAGAAGCTATCAAGGGCAGTTTCAGTATCGATCCCGCGAGTTTCGTCGACGACGATGGAGAGGCATATCTATACTTCGGCGGCCTGTGGGGCGGCCAACTCCAATGCTACTCCTCAAATGACGCATCTGCTTTCGATTCCTCCCAACTAGGCGCAAACGAGCCCTCCACCGGCGCCGCCCTCACCGCAAAAGTAGCCCGTCTGACCCCCGACATGCTGCAGTTCGCCGACCCCGTCTCCTCCGTGGACATCCTCGACCCCGCCACCGGCAAATCTATCGCCGCGGAAGACCACGCCCGTCGCTTCTTCGAGGCCGCCTGGATGCACAAGTACAACGGCAAGTATTACTTCAGCTACAGCACAGGGGACACGCATTTGCTCGCGTACGCGATTGGGGATAGTCCGCTCGGCCCGTTTACGTATGCGGGGACGATTCTGGAGCCGGTGGTAGGGTGGACGACGCATCACAGTATTGCCGAGTTTGACGGGAAGTGGTGGTTGTTCTATCATGATGCTACGTTGAGTGGGGGGCAGAATCATTTGCGGTGTGTGAAGATTAGGGAGATTGTGTATGATGGGGAAGGGAAGATTAAGCTGGCGGAGGAACAGCCTAAGATTAAGCCACCGCCTGCGAAACTGGAGGAGGCGTAGACAGATAGCTGGATGGATGTGCATGTGGATTTGAGTGTATAACGTAGTACATTTGCGTGTATGTCTATTTGTTCCAAAAGTATGATACCATCTTCCAACGTGCCGTCGATTGCTAAGTGTTTCATTCACCACCAGTGTTTTCCATGGATAGATATCTAATCCATAGATTTGAATCCATGGATTGATGGATATCCATGGATTTACGGCGCCTTACCTGAATAGGCAGTAGCGTAGCCTAAAGAGGTAAGGCTCATGTAGGTGGTCAACGTTGGGGAGGTGTATAGTAGTAGCGAGCTGTCATACAATAATATTGCAATATCAACCTACCAACCTTACTGAGTGATGTAGATACGTACACCGTACACTACACCTATTAACTCTCTTAATATACTTGATATCCCCTCGAATTACGATGCCCGACCTAAGAAGTAAACGTTTAACTCTTACTAAGCTAAGTAAGGGCCTATTAACCACACTGCCGCCGCCGGGCACTACGGGGAGGGGCAAAAAAAGACAGTAAATTAATTAAGAGGGGTCCTAGAAGCGTGTAAGGCTCTAAGAATTAAGCCTCTACAAGTCCTCCTAGGGCTTAGTGCCGCTATCCTATCAACTAGAGCTATCTCGAGATCTTACTAAGGTAGAGCTTTTAGCGGAGGACTCTAAGGTTAGTAAGCTAGAATTCTTATAAGTATCTTACCCGACGGAGCTCTAGCGTATAAATTAAGATTTATAGAGAGTAGTAGTAGGTAGGCTAGCTTCTAGGTCTCCGGATTTTAATTATACCTAGGTTAATTAGAATAAGCTCTAGCTAGGGCTTATAGTGCCCCTTACCCTATACTACTTTAAGAAGTCTATAATATAGAGGTATAGGGTTCCCTTAGAGTAGAGAGAGAGTAATAAAGAGTTCTAGCTCTACCGGCTCTACGCTCTTAAGCTACATAGCTACTTTATATATAAGACTAAGTACGGTACTAGCTTTATATAATTATACCTCCGTAGATCGCACCTAGAGATCTTTAATATTAATTTAAAAGGTAAAGATATTATTAATCGGCTTAGCCTCGACCCGACGAACCTAAAGAATATCTAGGTAATTAGTTATCTCTCTACTATATTTAATATTAAGGTATTTTATTAGTTATTAGTACGCTAGGTAATTAAGAACTATATCCCCTTCTATAAGGTAGATAACCTAGCGTTTAGGGACTTACTCTATTACTTAAATCTATAAATAAAGTACGATAAATTAATCCTAGCTAATAATACTATCCGTAGGTAGGTAGTATAGAAGTTCTACTACTAGAGATTAACTATTATCGCCGCTATTATATTAGCCTAATTATAAATCTATATAGCCTTTAATTTATAGACCTCCCCTAATAAGAAGGCTATAAATGGCGTAGTAGCTTATTTTATAGATTTAAATAACTAGTTTTAATTAATCCTAATTACCTTATTACCTCTAGTTAAGTCTCACACTAGGGTTAATATCGTAGAGTTAATTCTAGAGGCTATTCAGGTATATAGCTTTAAGGATAATCTTAGATATTTTATTACTAATAACGCTACTAATAATAACACCGCTATAGAGGCTATATAGACTTATTACCTATTAAAAGGACGCTCTTTTAATCTATTATAGCGGCGTACCCGGTATATAGGCTATAACTATAATCTTATTATATACGCGTTATTATTCGGTAAGGATCTAGATTAGATTAAAATTAAACTATTATAAACTTATAATCCTATTAATTATATAAAGTAATAGAGATCTCTTAGAGCTATTAGACAACTACGTAATATTATATAATAGATTATTACTTTACCCTAAAGGATATACTAGTTTAAAGAACTATAAAGGACTCTTTAGGTTAAGAAATAGGTATTAGGTATTAAGCCGTAGATTAAGAAGTTAATACTTAGTAACGCTACCTAGTAGAACTCTATCTTTAATATAATTATTTAGTCCCTTAAATTAATAGACGCTATTAATTAATTTATTAATACTAAAGGACTATATAAGAAGAGGAGGCTAGTTAAAGACTATAGCTAGCTTACCTAAGGGGTTCTTTAATACCCTCTAAGTATTAATAATTAGGCTATCTTTATTTCTTATAAATAGCTACTTGCCCTATTAGCTAACGTTACCCTTTAACTATAAAGTAACCCTTATAGTAGGTAGAGACTCTTTATTAATATTAGCTATACCTTTCTATTAATAGAATTTATCCTTAGCTACTATAAGACGACCTAAGCTTTATACGCCGTAAGGGGCGACGACGTTATAGCTAGTATAATTTAAAGAGCTTAGGAAAAGGCTAATAACTACTATAAGAAGCTTAACGATTCACCTATATATATAGCGGCGTTAATACTTAATCCTTAGTTAAAGATATAGTATATCTAGCGTTAATAGGGGAATTACTACTAGAGTTAGAACACCCGGGCACAGAAGTAGGTAGAGAAGCTTTAGGAGGCTAATTATAAGAAGCTACCCTCACTCTTATAAGGCTTAGAGAGATTATAGCCTATAGCTATCTAGTTAATTACTAACTACTAGATCTACGCAATGCGCGTGTTCCAAGATAGCTAGAGTAATAATAGCTTAGGTAGTAAGGACGAGCTCGCGGAGTACTTTATAGAGAAGCTAGTACTCTTTATAACTAACCTAATTAAATACTAGCTAAGTGGTCACGTAGTTGAACGGTGGCCTAGGTTATCTCGTATAGCTATTAATATCCTATTAATCCCCGCCATAAGCGCCGAACTAGAGAGGATATTTAGTTTAGCCGGAGTACTTATTACGAAGCGTCGAAATCGATTAAAAGATAACGTAATTAAAGCTTATAAGTGCCTCTTATTATAGGATCGATCAGGCCTAATTTAAATTAGAAAGGGAGGGATGCAGCTTAACTAGATAGATAACGGCGATACTAGCTAACTAGAGGGCAACGAGGGTAACGAGGGCGACGATAAGGGTTCTCTATTACTATTCTCAGCGTATAAGAGGACCTAGGATAGTACTACGTAGTTTGCAATTGAATTCAACCCTAGTGGGTAACCCTAGAACGTTCACAGTGATTTGCCAAACCTCAATACCAAGCCTAAAGTATCACCGATTACCCGATTAGGAAGGACCCCTCCGGAGCCTTTAATATTGCCCTTGATATAAGCTTTATATAAGGCCTATCTAGGTATAGCCGATCTACTATACAAAATCTATAGATATCTAGCACTCTATGGATAATGGATCTATGGATTGGATCGTCAAATTTATCTATCCATGGAAAACACTGTTCACCACCACCTGACCAGCCCCATGCTATATGCCACCCTACACTGGCCAGCCGCGCCCCGAACCAGCATCTGCATATACCTCGTCCGCTGCTTGATCGCCTCTTCCTCCCTCTTACGCGCCTCCCTCTGCAGCCCCATCCTCTCGCGCTCAGCCGCCTTCCGAAGCGCATTCTGCCTCCTTTGCCTCTGCTGCTCCGGCGTGAGTTCCACATCAACGACGACGTAATCGTCCCAGTCCTCGTCATCCTCAGAAGAAGAGACAGAAGAATCAGATGATGACTCCGACGACTCGGAGCTCTCCTCGCTCTCCTCCACATCCTCGGCCTGGATCCGAACAGGCGCAACATGAACCCACAACTCCTCCTGCCTCTCGATCAGACCCTTTAATCGCACCCACTGGTCCTTGCAAGACTTACACGGGGACGCCATCAACGTACACATCTTGCACTCCTTTGCACACTTGTCTTCCAATTCCCCCTTCAGTATAATCCTCTGAAAATTCAACAACTGTCCTCCATACCTCGCGTCCTTCTTGGCCTTCCTACTCTCTTGTCGCTTCTGCATCTCCACCAGATTGCCGCGCTCGGGGTTGATGCGTGCCTGCGCGGGATTGCGCGCCATCCTCATCATCTTAATATGGAAGCTTAGCGAGTCGACTCTCTCCTTGGGCAGTAGACGCGGAAGAGTGGCTTCTGTGCGGTTGGTGGTGGGGAAATCGGTCATAGCATAGGGACGTCGAGACATGCCTCCTGTTCCCTTGTCCTCGCTGAGAATACTCAGTGTAGTTGTCGTGATGCGGACGTCTCTCGGGAGCCGTTCGAAAACGACGTGTCCCTCATCGTCGGTTCCGGTAAATTCCAGACTCTTCACCTCGACGAATTCAAGGGAACTGACAAAGTCAACGGGGCGATCTTTGCGGCCTTTGTAGATGTTGGCGAGTGTGAGGGCGCGTGCAGGGGTGGCCTGTGATGGTACGGTCTTGACAGGCATGCGTTTGATTTGGCCCATTTCGGCGGTCGGATCTATGGTAGGATAGGTACGTCGGACCATGGTTGCGCGTAGTCGCTTAGTGCAGAGAGGAGTCATGTTGTCCTTGTTCTTTGTCGTTGGCTCCTTGGTGAGGTTTGGCTTCTGCGCCATTTGGGTTGCTTGCTCGGTGCTAGTGGGAACAATCGTTGTCTTAGGCTGATTGTGCTGGACTACGAAGTCTGGGTAGTTCATCTTGACGGTGGTGACGACGGTAGGTATTGTAGGTCGTCTGTTACAGAGTCGGAGACTATGAGAGGTTTGTTGTGGGTTGGTGGCCGGCGAGGTGTCCTTGTGTTGACTTGTGTGTCGTGGTTTGGCCGTTGGCGCGGCGGCGTTGACGACGACGTTGCGTATTCGATACAGTGGCAGAGTAGACGAGTAGAAGGTCTTTGGCTCGAAGCTTGAAATTTTTCGAGCTGAGTAGTGCTTGGGGGAGCGCACGACTTGTTATTTCATGCGGCGTGTGGCGATATCCCCAAAAGACAGGGGGCACAGTGTTGAAAGTCGAGTGTCTGTCCGACGGGGGATGAGAAAGGGGAAGGATACGTAGGGCCGTTTATACGGGCGACATCATGGGCAGTGTGATTTGGGTCTGATCCGGTCCCTCCAGTTGATCTGAGGAGCACTCGCTAATCCGAATGATTTGAGATGGTTTACGGCCGTTGAACATATGGAACGGTTGTAGCGTAGACGAACAGTACCGAGGATCTGTTTTGGAATACAAATTTCATTGGTACTTGAGGGGCGTGAGGGTAGCGCTAGGGATGTCAAACCGAAGTTGCGGATGGGAAAATGTAGTTTTCTGATACCGAAACGACGGGATTACGTCTAGAAATTGCGTAACCATGGATAAAAATTATGTGAGTGCTGGATAGAGAGAAGCATTCGGAGCTTTTTTGTGATCAGCATACATGCGGAATTGGGGGGATTCTTCACTATTCGCTTCATCTTGGGGTCCTCGTAGGACCAAACGCAACATGCAACGAACGGTGAGTAAGGGAACAATCAATCCGTGATTAAATACGTCTATATATGAAGGCCCCCTTGAAGAAATTGCAGCTATACAGGTCAAGCTCCAAGTCTCCACCTATTGAAACCAGAAGCGCCGGATCCAAAGCGGACTGGCCAGAGCGACATGAAGAATCTGGCAGAGATGTAGAAGTAAAAAAGCCGTAGGTTCTACGTAGGAGGAATAAAAAAAGGGGGCCGCAGAACTGCCACGGTTCGGACAGCTCATCCGCCGAGTCGGGCTGCTGCAATTGTCGCGTCAGCATGGGCCTTGTTGTCTTGTGGGCTGGATGGTCCACGAGCCAGGTCCGGAATACCGGTGCAGCACTAAGGGCGAGCTTTTAATTCCGAGACGAGACTGGACTAAATGTCCGCGGGCGTATCGGTATCGTCGGCGTCCAGGACAGTCGCATCGAATTTGGTCCTCTTCGCAGAGCTTTTGCCGTGCTTGGGAGACACATCGTCGGTAGCCCTCTTTTTCTTGCTGTTGGCATTGCGGGCTGGGACAACGCCTTCGTCGGTCGCCAATATCTCCATGGTATTCTTGGGATTGCTCGCGAGCTTCGCATCACGGTCAATAAGTTGAGTCTGCATATTCTTGGCCTCCGAGGTGATGCGTTGCAGCTCCGCCTTCGCCCTCTCATGCTCCCTCTTCTCCTCCGCCAACTCGCTCTTGTACCACTCGGCCTGGTTCTTGGAACGCGCCGTTTCCGTAAGTCGCTTTGCTCGTTTGGTAGACTCATCAGCAAAAGCCCAGAAGTACTCGGCGTACTCCTGATCGTTCATGCCGACATGGTTGCGTAGTTCTCCCTTCACATTGTGATTGTGAGGGTACCTGCTCCAATACAGGCGTCCGATGCCCCGAGTCGACGTCCGATCTGGATGGTTGCGGTACAGTCGCATGATCTGCACCGGGTATGCAGCATGGGGAGGGAGTTCCTTCTTGCCAGTGTAGTCGGCTCCCAGGCAGGCGCGAATCTGAGCAGCACTGACCAATGGATAGGTAGCGGGCTCTCCCTTGACGAAGTTGGGGGCCCGCTTGTGGATGAGCTTTCGAAACTCTTCTTCATTGAAAGAGAATGGGCCTACCCAAGGGGTGAGGTCTCCAGGAGTGATGGGGTAGAGTCCCTTTCCTCGACGGGCTGTCCAAGTAGACTTGGTTGCAGATGATCTGACAAAATATGAGAAAGTGAGCCGGCTATAGATCCCGTACTTACTTGGGCATTGTTGAGATAGTTGCGTCTCAATTGACCACGAGAGAGGTATTCGTTTGTCGAACAATTTGTTGGTCGAAGGTGAAGGTTGAGGAGGTGTCCTGGGATCCGACGACGTCTTGCTAAGTACACTAGAGGCGCCACTCGAAAGACCCTGAAAAGAGTCGAAGGCTAACGACCAAATCTTGTAGGTTCAGGTAGAGGTAAAGGCCGTGGTATCTGAACACCTGCCCAGAGTACAGAGCGCTGGTAAGAGAGCAGCTGTCCGATTGATATAAACACCAGCGACGTCGCTAGGAAGCCGGGTGAGAGAAAGAAGCTGCAAGTTTATTCCAGGGAGGACATCTCATTAGCGTGCCATGTCAGACATCAACGAGTGCGCAACGGCTCGAGGCGCAGTCGGAAACGATGTCCCGCAATGCCGGCGTGTTGACACCAGGTCGAGTGTGGGGTCGCCCAATCGAGTCAACAACAAAAGACTGCAATGCAATGCATACATATGATGCCATAGATGTCGGACTCGATGTTAAGATGGATAAGTGCGAAGGATGTACTTGCCAAAGTTTTGAAATCTGGTTCAAGCTACTGCACGTCATCCAGCTAAGCAGGCTGGAGGATCGCATGGGGAAAGTGGGGGCGGATACATCAACGTCACATCACGAAAGCACACCAAGCCATTAGATTGATTTAGAATATTCTCACGATATACCACAGAACATGCAATCCGACTCCCACGCCATAAATTCCGCTACGACAGACACAGTGTCGTACGAGAGATGAAGATATTGCCGACGCAGCCACCCACCACCCAAACGCCCCGTCCGTAGTCCTACAAAGAGCGCAAAATGTGGGTATCGCAGTTGAAATTGGGGTATATGAAGTTGTTCCGCCGCGCCAGTGAAGAAAGAAAAAGGCCATATCCGTGAAACGCCGTTCTAGCAAAAATGCACAATGGCCGCGAGGAGAAGAAGGGGAAGACAGTGTACTAACTCGACGAGTCTAGGATGCGGGTAGCGCATCACATACCATGTATATGGTACGACATCGTTCGAGTGCGACCGTCATACCAGGTGTATCAATAGTCCATACGTCGTAGGCGTGGAAGCGAAGAAGACCGGGAGCCGAAGCCGTGGTGGAATCGATAGTCGTTTGGAGTGGCAGCCGAGTACGCAGCACAGGCAGTGACTCGAATGACGGCAACTCGACGGGCGCTTAGGCCTTGGCCTTAGCCTTCTTGGGGGTGGCAGGCTTTTGGACTCCACCCTTTCTGTTGACGCGCGAGGTCTTGGGGGACTTGCCCTTGCGAGGGCTGCCGCCGGTGGCCATGGTCCAAGTGTTACCATGCTCGTTGAGCTGGGGAAGGAACTCGATCGAAGGGACCTGCTTCGTTTCGCCAAGCTCGAGCATGTTGGTAATGTTGTGCACAGTCTGCTCCACCTCCTCCAGCGTCTTGTCCGCACCAAGGTCCATGGCCAGCTCACGCAGAGTATCGATCGGGGCCTCGAAGTGCTTGTTGGTGCGGGGAACTACGAACTCGGCCGCGTCCTCGTTGTCCATACCACTAGCAACCTTGCGCGAGTAGAGATTGAGGCGGTCCTCCTCCGACTTCTTCAGCGCAACCGTGTACATGGTGCCCGGGAACTGCTCCTCGATGATCTTGAACTGACGCAAGACAAGCTGAAGCTTGCGTGCCTGCCACTGATCCGAGTTGTACGTGGCCCGCTGATAATGCTTGCGGCAGAAGAGCGGCCAGTCCTTGATGACCTTGGTGCAGGACTTGTTCCTACCGAAGTGGTCGGAGATGACCTTGCGAGACAGGGCGATGGTGTACTGGCCGGTCTGGCACTCGGCGTAGTCGTCATTCTTGCACTCGAACTCGCGCTCGACGGGCGCGGCCGAGGCACCTGCTGCAATAGGAGAGGACTCGACATCCATGTCGTGGTCAAGACGGGCGATATCAGACGCGAGGGAGGAGGAGGGGGCCTCTTTGATATCGGTGGCGGCGGCCTGGGGTGTAACAGGGGCGTCGGCCGGGGCGGATGGAGCAGTGGCGACAGGAGTGGAGGGGTCTGGCACGTCAACGTTGTGTGAAGGCGGAGTCAGGAGATTGGACACACTCATAGTCGCGCGGATGTCGGTGGACTTGTCTTCGGAGCTGGCCTCGGTGGTAATGGTGTTGGCGTACTCGGCCATGGTGGGTGACGCAGCAGTCAGTCCGTGACAGAGGGAGTCGTTGATGTAGAGAGTTGATCGGGTAGAAGGTAGAAGCGAGAAGAGAGGTTGTAGGGTGTGATTGCAGCTGTAGCGTGCTGGCTTGGTTGTTCGCCCTTGTGCGTTGAAGCCGAGTCGTAGACTGGAGTGCGGGATATGAGAGGAAGTCCCAAAGCAGGTGAGCGGAGGAACTTTTTTATACAGGGCGAGAGGGTGCCAAGATTGCCGCTTGAGTGTGGGCTTCACTGCGGCATCGGGTGGCGGAGCTCGCGGTGACAGTGAGGTGACTGAGTCCGTTGTATTCCCGCCTTCAACGTGGACGCGGAAGGCGCGCCCCACAATACAAACACAACACACCCTTATTCACGTCACGCTGGATGCGAAGCGCTGCCTCACACAGCTTCGGACCCTGATCCTCCCATAGCCGCCTCAAACCACCTACGCATTCGCATATCACGCATTCGAGCCCATGAGGGCCATATGCTCGGCCCATCGCGTCGCCAAGTCAGCAGTTCATCGCGACTTGTGCCAGTCACCGCCTCATTTGGGCTCCAAACGATCCTGGCTCCGCCCCAACTGATGACTTCGCTCGCTAGCGTGAGAATAGGTACAATGCCACTCGGGCGTGTCATTGTGCGGGGACGACGACGTGTTGTGTCACATCAAACGGAGACCTGGATCATTGGTTAGCGCCGAAGTAAAGCCTCGAGTTCTGCACGGTGACTATGTTGGGCATTGTTCAGGCTCGTGCAGCGTGCTGGCCTCGTTCGTTTCCGGCCCGTGCTTGATATCACTGGCTGTCGCCTGCGGCCACGGTACCAGTTGACGATTCGGATCTGAAACCAACAGAACAAAATTAAACAACTGGAAAGTGGCCAACCATGATGCTGTGTGACTGTGGTAATCGGGACGCAGGACCCAGGTCGCCCGAATGACTTGACCCAACGGGCTGACTCCTCCAGATGCACACTCGCCACGTTCACACATCTTCACATGCAGAGCTCCAGATGAATCTGCGAGATTCATCAGAAGTGCGAGCGACACGTAGGACAGACGTACCTGTATGGTATCAAGCTGTGTCGTGGTACTACACTGTCCTGCCGTCACAGCGCCGCCCAAGGCAAGACAAACGGCAGCAACCGACAAATCACAAAAGCGGCAGGGAGATTCGATTGAACTCGAACATGACCAGTTCAAGACGGCGAGAAGGACTGCGAGCTTTATACATGAAGGGGGGGGGGGAAGTTGTGGATGTTGAGCCATCTGATAGACGGATACCGTGACTCTGATACTGTACACGCGCTTCTCAGTCTATTGAGCGTATCGCGCCGCGAGCAAGTCAAGGTAGCGCAAACTGCCCCTTTCGGTATTCCGCCTTTGCTATAATACGAAAGGAAAACTCCCCCGAGACGCGAGATGGAAATCTAATAAGAGGAATAAGGGTTTACAACGCTACCTATAGAATTCAGTGGATTCGTTTCTAGGTATGCTACTGAGGACTGGTCTAGGCTTGCTAGGCATAATCTTTATTTTCACAAATATCCAGAAGACTGACTATTGCTTACATACACTATTTATTGTAAACCAAGGAGAAGAAGAAAGAACCATTTCAAGCACTAGAACCGTAAATAAGAGGAACCATGGAATCTCCAATGACAAGAACATTTTCTTCAAAATCAATGACACATTGATACCGACGAAGAAAGTCCAAACCCAGAATTATCGGTACTGTCTGGTAAGGTGCATCCCACACAGTCAAGCTAGTGACAAAAGATTTCCTAGAAATAGACAGCTTAGCAAAATGAATGCGAACTAGGAGCGGTCTTGTCCCAACTCCTCTTGCAATGCCCGAATACCTTGTATCGATCAATGGAAACAAGCCAACTTCTCTGGTGCAAGCTGCTTCGATAAGAGTCGTTTGTGCCCCAACTGCGACCATGGCTTTGAACGTAATACCGAGAAGCTCCAGCAGGATGTAGCAATATACTGCTGGCTGTTCGCGTTGATTAGACCGAGTTGGCATCGAGATTTTCAGGGCCTGCTGATTCAGCCTCCTCCGAATAACTTGTTTGACACCCTCGTGGCTGAATCTCCAAATCCAAGATGACGACAGGGTATTGAAGCCTTCTTGTATGTCTTCCATTGGTATGTAGTCCAACAGTATCTCTACGGTCGCCTGATGTCCCCCAAGGAATGCCCAACTTAGGGCAGAACATTTTATGTAGTCCATTGCGAGCGGGTCTCCTTCTCTTTCTAATAAAGTTCGTGCAACTTCGATCTGGCCATTCTTCGCTGCCTTCATGAGAGCAGTCTCTCCCATCTCATCGACATCTTCAATTTCTGCATCGTGTTTTAGCAGAAGCTCTACTACAGCGTCGTGCCCATGTTCTGCCGCTTTATGTAAAGCAGTTCTCCCAAGATCGTCTCTCCATGTCAATTGGGCACCATGGTCAAGCAGAACTTCTGCCACCTCGACATTGCCTGTAGGAGCGGCTAGGAAGAGAGCAAAATCTGTTTGAAGCCTTATGTCAGACTTAGACATGTGTTTGAGGAGTTCTGTCAATATAGCCAGTCTACCCATTTGTGCCCCCAGGTCTAACGCCGTCAGACCTACACTGGTCTTCACACTAAGTGTGATTCCCTTCTGGAGAAGCAATCGAACGAATTCTGTATGTCCGCGGCGCGTGGCAATGTGTAGCGCAGTTTCCGAGGTATCAAGAAGATGAGTGTCGATTGCGACGCCGTTGCGTAGAAGCAAGCGAAGTAAGGCCTCGTCTCCTAAGTCTGCGGCCATTTTCATTTCACGTTGTCCATTTCCAAAAATACGGCCTCCGTTCTTTAACAACAAGTCGACGATACGAACGTTTCGGCTACGGAGAGCGTAATCAACTGCAATTCCTTTCTCTGAAGTCGGGTCGGCTCCGCGTTCGAGGAGCAGGCGGCAAACGCTTTCGTGCCCTTCACCGGCCGCAAAGGCTAGAGCGGCTCCTCCAATCGGTCTTGCTGCCTTATCCTTCTGTCTTCGACGTATCAGTGTTTTCACCATATCTCTTTTTCTGTGGGACTGTTCTCCTTGCCCCAATTCATCTTCCCCCAACAGTTCCGTCACGATACTGTCCAACCCGAAGAACGAAGCAATGCATAGCGCATCGTTTGGCTGTTTGTCTTGATCTAGGTTTTGCTGCCGCATATGAATACAGGCTTGAAATACTTCAGAATCTGGCCTACATATACTTCTGACTTTCATTAACAAAGTCGGATCTGAAGCTATGCTGGCATGTCGTGCATGGGTGTCCCAAAAAGTCAAAGCGTAGTTGAGAAGACCTTCTCCGTCGGGCGCTGAGATTTGGACTCCTGAAAGTGCGCGGTCATTGCCAGATTCGATGACAATTCTTCGCGAAAGGAGCCAGTCTATGCAGATTCGCGCTAGTAGTAGGTTTGATCGTGGGGCGTCGAGTGAATTCCTCCAAAGGCTTAGATCCTCCGACGTGCGCCGAGCACGGCAGACCAAGAACTCTTTTGCGGTCTGATGAATCAAGAAGACTTTAGATTCGACGACCTTAATGAATGGACCACATAGCTTCTGCAGGGTGCGTTCCATCATCAGCTCTAGCCGTGGGCGAATATCGGCTTCAGAGGCATCGCTTTCCTGTATCGCCTGCGCTATGTTCAGCTCTTCCAATGATAGTGGTCTCATTGACTGGGTTACAATTCGAAGTATCCGTTCTAGCTTTTCCTTGTGCCGAGGTTGTGTTCGCTGTAGAATTTTTTCATACACATTGTCAAGGCCTTCAGGTAGATCGTCCAGCAGTCGATGTAGTGACTCTTCGGATGTCTCCGCACTCTTCATGATCATATCGAGCACTAGCGATACCCAAAGAAATGTATTGCCTGCGCGTTCGAATAAACGGCGTTTGAGGTCCACGTAAGTTTTCTTCGTGCATCCAGACCCTGCTAATGCTTTGTGCAATCGTTCCTCGATCACAAGGATGATGTCTTGGTGGATGCTATCTCCTTCGCTTCCCAGCTGTAATTGGATGTTGGGCACACCATTCAACTTTTCTGTAACCGCAAAATCGAGCCGAGTCGTCATAAAGACTTTGATAGAATCTCCATTTGGCTTCCTGTAATTCCGCCAGTAATAGTCGGTGAGTAGGGATAGGAACTCTGCTCGGCCGCCTTCTTCGCACTCATCGAGTGCATCAATTGCGAGAACTATGTTCCCGGAAGCACTGTCTGTACAGCAAGCTATGAATATCTCCCAGAGAGACAGTAGCTCGTTACCTGCCATTGCTCCCTTGGCCCGAATATGTGGGTCTGCAATAGTCTGAAGGTGGGGCTTAATCGTCAAGAGCTGGTGCAACACGCCTTGGAGCATAGAGACTACTGTATTCTGTGATTCCATCTTGGCGTCAAAGAAGAAATAAAGAACCGTGGTTGACAGGGGTTGACTTTCTTGAAGAGTCCTGACTAAGAAGGCCGACAGCACGGTTTTACCGCATCCAGGTGGTCCTGAAATACACAATAGTGTCGATGACTGTGGACGGATCCATTGCCGAAACTGGTTGTGTTTGAAGAGCCAGGTACAAGTACCCGATACTGGCGTAACGATAGTCATCATGTGGAGTTTATAACTTGAAGTATATAGACTCTGATAGAAGTGTTTTCGATCACGTTCCGACTCTCTTACTTCTACTAGATGAGTGCTTAGAAACGATTCTATGTTCTCTTGTATGAGACCTTACATTTGGTAGATTGGCGTGGACTTTCCAGTCGGAGAAGGGAAGCGCAAATTTCTAGCTGCCTCGCTATTTCGTGGCCGTTGAGGTACGCCATCGTTGCAGATGCGATGATAGGTTTCGCAGCGTAGTCTTCAAGGGCAACCATCTCAAGGCCTCTCGCGACATTGAACCGGTGGTAACGACCAGACAAGCCCACATGACTGTGATCTTTCATAAAATTTTCAGCTGTCAATTCGGTTTCCGTGGCAATTCTCAATATACTTCTAGCAACGTCTTGCAGGTTCTCTCCAAAACCTGTCATCCTGGCTTGTCCGGTGCCAATGCTGATCAGGCATTGGATCCTATCATCTGCATTTGTCCAAATGCTTCTGGCCTCGGAAAGTACCTGTCTAACGGGATTGTTGCATCCAGTGGCCCCATCGACGAATTGTTGACCGTACTGTCCAATCGTGATGGGATCGAAAAAGGATGGTGCAGCAGAGGTGGCCCGGCCTGCTTCCCAGATAGTGCAATTCATGTTGCCACCATCTCTAGGTCTATAATTGCGAAAGATGAAGGGCTGTGTTATCTCTCTACTACAGGCGCACACAAATCTGGAGCTCATTCAGCTAGGAGATCATCGAAACATGTTGGGGACATACATTTTGCACTTTGGATTCCCGGGCTCTAGCAACTTGGCCTCAGACGGTTCTCCAGACTTCTGTGTCTGGTCCTTCATGACCTGCGTCAGTACTTCCGAATCGAACTTGCCTCGAACTTGTACAACGTCCTGCGCGCGGCCGAAAAGATCATGAGCGGATCTTTTTGCACGGAAGACATTCTCGGAGAAATGAACGTAGGCATTTATAGCATCAGAGACCGTCATTCTCAGTCGGCCTAACATTATAGCGATCAACCTAGTCATCAATCAGCACCATTTTGCACAGTTTGCGGAGGGTTATCTAGAATGAATTACCCGCCAGTGCTTGTCCCGCCAATTAGGTCAAAATATTCACACGGCTTTGGAGGAGTATCAGGATTGACGGCCTCCATAAGACGCTCCAGGATAATTAGCGCTGATAATCCACGGACGCCCCCCCCGTCTACAGCGGTTAGCGATGTATGGTGAAATGACTATTCCGACCTACCGAGTGACAGAAGGCGCAGAGGCCGGGGCGTAGGTGGTGGTTCCATTGTGGTAGAAAACACACCGCTTACCATCCAAAGCAACTGGTGGAAGGAAGCGTGTCACAATGTTGAGGCTGGCTTACGATCGGGCTGGCGGGGTGGGGCGCTAAATAGGGTATCAAAAGCAAAGCAATGATAGCAGGACGGAAGGCTGTCTTAACTATTTTCCTCCGTGAACAAAGATCATCTGACATCCTTCCAGGCTTATCGCCGAGCAGTTTTGCCGCTTTTGTGGTACCTACTTATCATGGCACGATCTTCTCAGCCTTCCTGCAATGTCCTCAGCCTTAATCCTCCCGCACTTCCTAATTGGCTAGCTAGCTTCCACTGCCCATGTCCTTAGCATTTATAATTAGGTAAACTCGTCAACTTGAAGTGTTATCTTCAGCCTCCCTGCAATGCCCTCAGCCTTAATCCTCCCGCACTTCCTAATTGGCTAGCTAGCTTCCACTGCTCAAGTCATTAGCAGTTGTAATTAGCTAAACTCGTCAACTTGAAGTATCATCTTCAGCCCGGTAAACAAGTTTTGTGTTACGGGCAAAGATCAGTCACAGACGAACAACGAAGTGGTTGGCAGGTTCGGGCCTGAATGGACCCCGATGGACAGACCAATGCGCGGTGCAGGATTAGGTCAGTGGTCACGTGACCATTGTCCCGCTAAGACAGGTGATCCTAGGGGCAGGGGCTCTAGGCAGGACCAAAACCACGAAGGTAAGACTGTATAGATCAGGAGGAATTTTCTAAGTTTCGACTCTTTGTAGTCAACTCTCAACACTGTTATGCTCTTTAGATTTGCTTTACCAACTTGGTAATTAGGTTACTTACTGTAGCTATAGAATTGGTATACATCAGAATCACCCCTACACTCAGGCAGTTGAATCCTGTGCTTGAACCTCCTGAATACTACCTATAGCAGGGAGAATGGTTTAATATTAAGATCCTTGATCTATACTTGAAGTGATTCGCTCGGAGAGTCCTCGTATAATAAAGTATGGACATACGTAAGGGGCTCGGGTTGATTCTCGCGTGTTGATGATGTGAGCACGATACACGCTAGATGATAACAAACTGTTTAGTATCACAAAAGAGTAGAGTGCATATGTGAGGTGTAGAGGTGTAGAGGTGTTGCGAACGTTCGATACAGGTTCTCATCATGTTAAGCGAAACTGCCTGTTTAGGCAGCTTCTCCACCCCATCGATTATAGCGGTGCTGATGTGGCAACGGTCGTCCGCCCCACCCCACCACCGAACCTACCACAACAGGCAGCACCTCAGCCTCCATCGATCACAGCGCTAAGGTTCACCCCTCACGGCTGTGGCACGACAGCCAACTAGTCCGCCTCTGTCGCAGGCTGACGCAGGCTGACGCATGCTTGCTTATCTGGTCCCGCTATACACGTGTGCACATTACACATGTCGCTAACGCGTGTGATCAACGCTTGTGATCTCATCTCCAACTTCTCCGAGGCGGGAACTCTATCGCACATTCAATGTTTCTACTCAATACATAATTCCTATTGTTCGTTCTGATATCCTCCTTGCTCTCATTTATTACTTTTATCTTGCGATGGTCGCAATCTCGAATCCACTGCCCCACCTGCGAAAAGTCCACCGACACAATGTCGAAACGCTCAGGTCCGCACCGCTCGCGGAGATCTCCGGATCACTCGGAGACTTGGGCACACTGCTGCCGCTCATGACCGCGCTCGTCATAACTCGATCTATTTCCCTGCCGGCGACGCTACTCTTCACGGGAGCTGCCAACATCCTGACTGGCGTCGCTTTTGGGATTCCGCTGCCGGTGCAGCCTATGAAGGCGATCGCAGCAGTTGCGATCGCGAGAAAGTTCTCGCTCGAAGAGAATGCCGCTGCCGGATTAGTAGTCGCCGCAATAGTCGGCATCTTCAGCGTCACCGGGCTGTTGAACTGGGCAAATCGTGTCACGCCCGTACCAGTGGTCAAGGGCATCCAAGTGGGAGCTGGCCTCTCCTTGTGTCTGAGCGCCGGAACGAAGATGTTGGTACCACTGAGCTGGACTGGCCCGTGGTGGGGTGACAATCTGCTCTGGGCCATCGCAGCTGTCGTCTTACTTTTGTTCACGTTTGCCTATCCAAAGCTGCCGTACGCTCTAGTAGTTTTCGCCGTTGGGATGCTCTTGTCTTTGCTCTCGCCTGGCGACAACGCCTCAACTCTCGTCATGCCTGCTATCCCCATCGTGCATCCATCTGGCCAAGATTTCTGGAAAGCGACTACAACGGCATCTTTGGGACAGCTACCCCTGACACTTCTCAACTCAGTCATCGCCGCCTCAGCACTCGCCTCGGACCTGTTACCCACACCTCCTTATCCGACAGCCCCAACAGTCACGGAGCTTGGAATCTCAGTTGCGGCAATCAACCTCATTTCCTGCTGGTTCGGCGGGATGCCAGCGTGTCATGGCTCTGGCGGGCTCGCCGGCCAATACCGGTTCGGCGCTCGCAGCGGCTCAAGCATCATCTTCCTCGGATTGGTCAAATTCATTCTCGGCTTGGTTGCACTGTTCTATTCCGACCCGATCGTCAGCGTTCTCGCCGGGATACCGAAGTCTTTACTCGGCATCCTCGTTCTCGCCGCTGGCATTGAGCTTGCCAAAGTGGGCGAGACCCTCAACACCGATGCAAGAGATTTGCGGGTCTTGGAGCGCAATAGCCCATGGGACGGCAAAAGTGTAGTAGAGCTGGACGAAGTAGAGAAGAAGGAGAGATGGATGGTTATGCTTGTTACGGTTGCTGCCTTGCTCGCATTCAGAAACGATGCAGTTGGATTCATTGCTGGGCTAGCATGGTCTTGGGGCTTCAAAGTCGCCAAACGTGTGGTTGAATGGAGGGAAAGACGGCAGGGGCGAGCGTTTTGGCGGAGCTTCGCACATCGACCAGAAGAAGGAACTGGGCTTTTGGCGCATGAAGAGTCGGACAGAATTGCGTGAGCGTGTGAACTCCTTGGGTATCGGTATTTGCATAGCGTTCGGCTTGAGCTTTTCTTCATTGGGTTAGTTTTGATGCATCTTCTTCGTTCCTCTTGCGACCGGTTCCTACTGCGTCCTAGAAAAGAACCTCAGCAGGTACTGGCATGTTTCGAGCGCTTACACACTCAAACCATCGTGTAACATGGCGATGATTAACTGCCTATCGGAAAAGCACCAATCACAATGGACCCGTGGGTTATGTCATGTTTACCTTCAATGGGTAACACTATAGTGGTTGCTCCTACAAATCGTGGAGATGATGCTAGCCTCAAAAAGGCATGGCGCGGAACCTTCTCACATCCTCTGAATTGTAGCACCCGCCCTTCATCCCGCACACCACCCGCAATGTCTATTGTCATTGATCGTGAACATTCGTTCCGCGGACCGCGTCATGCATTTCATCTTAGCGACAAACCGGAGCTCCGAAGGGCCGCGGTATCTCACAATATGCCTAATCGGCTAAAGTGCCCTGACCCCTCTGCGATGGCGAATTCTGCAGAGACATGCTAGTCTTCAGAGGCGATGGCAACGGAGATTTGCTTGCATGCAAGGCCCGCCGTTAGTTCTGGTGTTGGGCGTTTGAGAGGCAATGGGGGATGCGATCGAGAATCGCAGGCAATACAAGACAACATATCTGATGTGACCCGATTACCCATTATAGATGGCTATTCTTTGAAAGGAGCTACAAAGACAACTAAGACTCTGCGGGGTCCCGTATACCCCTGCCGAGAGATGATCTACTAGGTGCGTACCCGGCAAGCTTCACGCTCTAGAATGCTTATACCCAACCTGTTCATCTATATGCTTGCTAACTTCCACTAGCCCAGGAGATCGATGAACGCCATTCCGGGTTACCGGAACAATTAAATATATTAAAGACATCATGGCCTTCCCGTCGCAATGTCTCCAAGCTGCCGGTCTCCGTCTGCCCACATCGCCAATTCTTCGGCCCGTTCCTCTCGCTTCATAGGACGATGGTTCTCGCAACTTTCGTGGCCGTCACGGCCAGCCTGGTAGCCTTCACGCATGCAGCGTCTTCAAGCGCACAAGCGGCGGCGAATCTCTCAAATGCGAAGACATCGTTGACTCTGATTTACCAAAACAACTTGAACGCATCGGACGACAAAAACCATGTTGGAGCACTCGTTCTGGACGCGGTCCCACAATCGAATGCCGCCTCTGCCTGCGCTGCTTTGAACGAAAAACTCCTCCCGAAGGCCACACTGCAGAAATACAAAGCAGACTTTACTCGTGCATTATCGTATCAGGACTACGCCGAGTACTATCCCACGGACGGTAGCTTCTATATCGACAACGGGGTTGTTACGGTGGATGGTCAACTCAGCTTTGCTTCGGCATCAGCGCGTGACCGGAAACTCCCGGTCTTGTGTACACAATCTGCGAACAACGGTTCATCGAACGCTGGAGTAGTCAGCGGAAGTCAGGTTACTGTTGCGTCTGGAGGCAACACTTTTGTTGGCTACCGGAACCAGAAGTCTTTCCGTTTTCTCGGGATCCCATACGCCGATACCCCCAAGCGCTGGAAGTACTCCACAATCTACTCCAAGAAAGGCCAGACCATCCAGGCTACGGCTTATGGACCTCAGTGTGCACAAGGCAGTTCGGGAAGCGAGGACTGCTTGTTCGTCAACATCCAGACGCCATACGTACCTAAGGCAGGATCGCGGAAGAACTTGCGTCCAGTCATGTTCTGGATTCACGGAGGAGGCTTCACTGGCGGAACTGGTGCGGACCCGGTCTCGGATGGTGGCAACCTCGCAAGTAAGGAGGACATTGTTGTGGTCGCAATCAACTATCGACTTTCCACCCTCGGTTTCCTCGCTATACCCGGCACTGATATCCACGGCAATTACGGCATCGCTGATCAGATTGTGGCTCTTGACTGGGTCATCGCCAACATCGCATCTTTCGGCGGCGATCCCGAACAGATCACAATCATTGGCGGATCGGCCGGTGCTGGATCAGTCCGCACGCTTCTCGGCTCGCCCAAGGCCATAGGCAAGTTCCAGGGAGCTGTCGCCGTGTCCAACCTGGGAGGTGGTGTAACGCTCGGTCTCGACGGCGACTATGGGACGACATACTCTACCTACTATTCGGTTAACCAATCGTATACTGTAGCAGGGTCGCAGATCTTCTCTGGCGCAAACTGTATCAGCGGTGATCTTTCGGCTCAGATCTCGTGTCTCGAGAAAGTCCCTGCACTCCAGCTTGTAGGACTTCCTACAGTCGCGCGATACGTGGTCCAGGATGGCAAGTACGTCAACACGCCAAATCTCATCCTCTCCAAACGCAACGACAGCACCGCCCACATCCCCGTTATCTTCGGCGTGACCCGAAACGACGGCGCCTCGTTCTCCGATTATCCTACGACACCAGTCGCAAATTTCTCTCAGGGCCTCCAAGTCGCGCTAGGAATCAACTCAACATGGGCACAAAGAGTCATCGATTCCAAACTATTCCCGCTCTACGACAGCGGAAACTTGACCCTAGATACCTTCAACGTCTCCCAACGCATTGCAACGGACAAGACTTTCCGCTGCATTGACCAAGCCACCGTCTACGCCGGTAGCGCAACCGGCGCCTTCGAGAAATCCTACTTCTACGAATTCGAGCGCACGGCCGGCGGTTACGACCCCAACAATCTCGGTGGTCCCAAAGACAACAACCCGAACAATCCATACTTCCGTCTCCACGGTGCTGAGGTGTCATTCATCTTCGGCACATTGAGTAAACTCCGTGATGCCAACGACCTGTATACCCAGCAGCTGGTGTCAAGCTATTTCGCAAGCTTTGTGAAGACGGGTAACCCCAATCCGGATCCGGAATATTTGAGCGTAAGAGGGTATAACAAGGTATCGGATGCGGTGAGGAAGACGGGAAGTTGGGGAGTTGTGACGGGGAAGAGGGGGGAGGTCAGGCTGTTCGATTATCCCGGGGGTAGGAGTGGGTTTGTGGATGTGCCGCAGTGTGAGTGGCTCGGCTATGGGCTTGATTATTACCTCAAGGGCGGGATATAGCGCTGAAGGGTCTTGCAGAGGAGACTAAAGAAGTTTGTGAGTGGAACCTGAAACTTTTATAGTAATGTGTATACAAGAATCCATAAACGCGCGGGTTGTCAATGACAGCACGGGCACTTTCAGGTGTGAGGGAACGCAATTTGATATCAATATAATACACAACCCTACAGTGACCTCTAAATAACTCTGATGATAATAGAGTAATCCAACAAGATTCCAACAAAACCAACTCCATGGGTACAAAACAAATGCGCAAATGCGACAAAGTAAAAAAAGAAGTCGCGGACTCTACTCCGGTCGAGACTTCGAACTGCACTAAAAGCGAAGGACTTCCACCAATATAAAACCACCGCCAAGAATCCAGTTCCCGGTTGTATTCAATCACCAATCTTCATCATCGACGCTCGGCTACGCCTGCCCATCTTGCATCCACTCTTTCGTAAACGGTTGACCGGCCGGACCTTGCCCAGTCGTCCAAATCGGTTTCGGGTCCACCATGGCTGTGCCATCTGGTTTCAAATCGACGCGATATACGGCTTGAAATGGGTCTTTTCCGCCGGCGCTTGCGCGCGGCGAGGTAATGTATGGCAGCTCAAAGGAAGCGAAATCTTCAGGCTATTACACAGTTAGGACTCGGTGGAAGTAGGTCGGAAAGGAGAAGACTTACACTAGCATCCGCATTGTTAGGTCCGCCGACATCCACGCCCGGTTTGGAAATAACATAGAAGTTATCGCCTTGGATCCAGGTAGCGTATGCGTATCTCATGCGATCGGAGGTTTCCGCCTGCGCGCCATCGCCAGCCGCATCCATACCGTGCCAGTGCTTTCGCGCATCATCCGGAACGACATCTCGCATGGATGCTGGCATTTGAGGCGCATTTTGAGTCGCATTCTGGGCCGATTGACGTTTCTGGACCTGAGCCGCAGGACTACTGCCGGACTTGTGGGTCACGATTGCGTTGTTAATATTTTGGACGACCTGTGGGTTGGTCCTAATGGATTCGTCGATGTCGATACCGCTGGAACTCCACCATGTGCCTCGCTGATTGATTCTTTTGAGATTTGCGGTGGCGGCCATTGTGTCAGTGATTTGCTTCGGTGTGACGAGTGCACCGGGGCCGTTGTCCACTTTCCAGATACCTTCGGTTTGCTTCGCCACATCTGCATCAGAAGGTCTCTCCTGGTTGTTCGAAGGGTCGGATGACGGGTTGTTCGTCAGAGGTGCGTGTTGCGATGGATCACCAGCTCCTGGGTCGGTGGTGGATGCAGGAGGAGGCATGGGCTCCATCAGCATGGGCTCATTCATCTCTTCATCTTTCTTGTCATCTTTGAGCTTTTGATCTGGATTGTCTTCGGGTTTTGGAGAAGGTTTTTCATCGCCGGTGAGTCGTTCTGGGGCGTTATCTGGCGCTTGGTTTTGAGGAGCTGAATCTGGACCTTTTGGAGCGTTTGGGGACGTGTCACCTGTAAGTCTCTCGGGGGAACTGTTTGGCGCTTGGTTCTGACCGCCTGGGTTGACTCCAGGCTGAAGAGCTCCGGGGGTACCGCTTCCAGGTGCATCTGGATCTGAGCTGCCAGGTCCGGGTTTACTAGGTTTGGGTTTGGGGTTGGGTCTGGGCTTGGGCATCATCATAAAACGAGGCGCTCGAGCAACAAGTGCGTGATGTTTAGTACTAGGATCGACGGGGTCGTTGGATGGAGTAGTCTCAACCGATTTGGGGAGAAGTCGTTTGGAAAAGCATGGATTTTGGGTCCACAGTAAAGGATCTATTTGGTGTTAGTGCGATGAATAATATAGCTCCGCAAGTTGTATGTGTACCTGAAAGACTCAAATCTTGACAGTCCGAGTTCCCGTTACCTTGACCGGTCGAGACGTCACTGGCATGTACTGGTAGCGCATGAACGCCAATATTGTTGACCGATGGGAATGAACGCCATATCGATGCCACTGTTGCGAGCTTGAGCAGCGCGTGACTTCTCATGGTTGGCGATAGCAAGCTGCGGAAACCGAGGATGGGTAAAATCCCAACGTTGGGGTATGACGAAGTCGCACTCTGCAGAGCTGATCCAAAGGTGTGTTGATGAGAGTCTTCGTCTACTTGACCGGACCCTGGCTAAAGATTGCGACGCAGTTTATACCTCCGGATTGGAAGACTTAGTGGTAATAAAGATAGGAATGCTGCCACATAGAGATAAAGAGACGACGTTTGAGAAGGAGCGAGCTGTGTCCTATGACTTCGTTACGGGAAACAAAAAGGACATATATTCGCGTTGGATGTCATCTCCAGACTAAGGAAGAGTGCTCGACCCTCATGATATGAGTGCTCCGATGTCCGTACTCCAGAACATACCGCTCATGAATATGGGCTTTGGTTCTCCGACTTTGCTACAAGCTGCCACTCGACCAGAAGGACCATTTTCGTGAGCCGGAGAGGTGCCACTTTCACGGCGATGAGGCGTCCGTGAGCGATTCAGGTGGCCTGGACAGGCGTAAATAGTCCGTACCGATACGGAGGTGGTAATCATGGCGAGGTTCCGGTTGTGCATGTTACCGGCTGAGAAGATGCAGCGGTCAAGGTCAGTGATGATCTTCAGCGACTTTGCCACAGCAGCGGCTCCGACCGGTGGGCATTCTGACCCTCTTACTTGGCACGGAGCTAAGTATTAGGGTGTCAGAAGCGCTTTGTATTTAATTGGTGCTGTGCCACCTGCGGATTCGCTCGACGAAGTTACGCCCGAAACACACCCACATTTGCGGCGCGACTCCGAAGGTTCGAGATCGGCACGTTGAATCTTCACACCACAATGAGAGAGTGTAAAAAGCTATGAAGGATAATCAGTATCCAGGTAACTGGAAAGTGTGCTAGGAGACGTGTTTTCGTCACTGAGACTGTGGTACAAAGTATGTCGTGAGACGAAGATATTACGACATTCTGATGGGAGACAGTCCGTGACAGGACTCCTCGGATAAGCTTTGCAGAACATAGCTTTATTTTCCAGCCTTTGGATCGACCGCACTGCAACGATATACGAAATATAGGATGTTGGACGTTCGTAAGAGGCCATGAAAAGTCGAGGAATGATCACGTATCCCACAGTCGGGGCGTGTTCAATGCCCATGGCTGTTCTACGGAGTGTAAGCAATCAGGCGTTATCTGACCCGGTCAATCGGTGTGGTGAGGCAGTTGAGCATGTGAGCAGGGGGCGGAGTGTTCGAGGCCTGCCATTGGGAGGCTGAATCAGCAATTTCGCTCCATCACGAACCACGAACCTGCAACGACAACCTACGGCAGTGACATTCGAAAGGATAGCCTACGTTCAAGCTTCGATATCAGAGCCGATATTGCCATCGCGGTTCGTGCCTCGATCTCGTGCCGTGTCATGGAACAGAGCTCCCGGGCCAACCCCTCTTGTACCACCTTGTGTTCGGAATATGAGTGAGCTGTGCCGCGATCCAGCATCCGCATCGGAACTTGTGCCGTCCGACGGGCGGTGTCAGTAACGGAATATGTGCGGTCAGCACCATCCTCGTAAGCTATTCCCAATGACTTTCGGTACATCAAATTTCGCAGAGGAGCCTGTCGAAGCCATCCGTCGTAGCTCGGTCTGTATTGCGAATGAGTTCTGAAAACTGCTTGTAAGTTTGCAGTAGAAGAGCTTTCCGAATAATCCCCTAGAATGTAAGTAACGCTGGCGAAGCGGAACCCCGTATAATTGTACTTTCAATGTGTTCAGCACGATAATATCTCACGATCGTAGCCACTTCGGGATCAAGCGCCAATGCTATCTCGTCCTACCAAATGCTCCAACTACCTTATACTATTATAACAAGCCCCCATCATATTGTACAGTCCCATCTCGACGTCCGCTACTGACTCTCAAGCACCTTCTTCGCACCATCCACAATCCGCTTAACCTCCCCATGCCCCCTCTTCACCACCTCCTCCATGCGCTTACTCGCCTTCTGCGCATCATCCGGCAGCACAGTCTTATCCAGCTGGAACTTCCTCAGCTTCTTGTTGTGCGTCTGCCGCGCCGTCTGTATCCACTTATCTGCCTGCTCCGCCGCGCGGGTCGCCGACTCGATGGCAGCGCGGCGCGATTCGCCGGTTGGAGGGGGAAGGGGGACTTGGATTGTGAGGGGTGTCGAGGTTTCTGGGGAGAGGGGTGTGAGGGAATGCGGAGACGCGGCTATGGCGGTGGATATGGGTTTGACGTGCTGGACGTATTGTTAGCGCGTCCTGATCGAATGTTAGACGGAGGGGCAATGGAGTCTCTACGCACCTCAGCCTCTCCGCAAATAACCTGCAACATTCTACCTCTTGGAACAACCTGCGCAATATCCCCCAACTTCAGGGTCTCCTTGCCCTGGCCATCCTTCCCGGACGTCCCCAACTGCACCTTTAAACCCTCCACCACCTCCGGATTCAGTCTGCCGCCGCTCCGCAGCTGACTCAGGTCATGTGTGAGTTTCTCAATTGCTTTCAGGATTTGCTGTTCCACGCCGGAGAGGTCCAAGACGTCGTCTGTGGGCGTCAGTTGGCCGTTCTTGGTGGGAGGCGGGCCGGTATCGGTGCGGGCGGGTGTTTTAGCTTTCTTATGACGCGGCGCGCTGGAGACGAAGGTTCGGGTGGTGTTTTGTAAGCATTGTGAGGTGGTGGTCGGGCGGGTGAATCTGGGGCGTGGGCGTGAGTTGGGAACTTTTGGTGTTTGGTGGTAAGGATTGGAACGGCTTACAAATGGCGATGCGCAGGGGCAATTGCTCGCGCAGGGATTAATCGCGTGCTTTGGGAGCTCAGGCGTACAGCTATGCGCGGTATGGTGACGTGCGACATGATTGTGGTTGTGGAGAGTTGACGGGATGGTTCGACAGCTGTGACAAGCAGCTCTTGAGCACGGGCCAGGATCCACTTTCGCGTGGAGTGATCGATGTCATTGTAGGTACAATTCGAAAACAATACGAAGCTTAAACAAATATGATACGTGCAAATATTAGGTAAAGTATCCCACCAGCATGAGTTGCGGCTCGTTGTGAGTAGTGGCTTTTCTATCAGTGTTGAGACAGCACGCGATCAAGAGACACCACACCCGATAATAGCTATGTAGATCCCCGTGGCCTGTGTCGGAATTGCCGAAGAATGTGTCCGTCTGTATGAGATGGCGGGTGCTGAGAGTTCGCTGGTTGGCTTTGTACCATGTATAGACGAGCGACAGGAACAGCGAACATATGGACATAGTGAGACCGAATCAAAACAAATCTCCATCTATCCTCCACCGCCCTCCCCAGCATCCTGCAACCACTCCCCAACAGCCCGCCTCTTCTCCTTCTCCGCGTCAATCATACACACCGCAGTCGCTACAATGATCCGGTACAGCCACGTCTCCTTGAGACTCAGCACTTCAATCCTCTCATTGTGCTGCGGCGCATCGATATGCCGCAGGCAGTCCTTCGAAAGTCGTAAGATGACGCTATCGTAAAGCTCTAGCCGGCCGCACTTCTTCCCCGACACCGAACTAGCGTATTTCCCTAGACAGACTTCTTGCAGGAGCGTTGGGTCCGGTTCTTCTTTGATTGGAATCTTCGCAATGAGCTTGAGGTGGTTGTAGCGAACGAACATGCCGAAGACGCTCGGCTTCTTGATGGTGCTAGTTCCCTTCCAGTAGAAGTCGACGTCGCCGTAGCGGAAGTGGTACTGCCGCGTGTGAAGCGAGAGAGGGCGGTCCCAGTTCAGGTACACGACCCCTTCCACTTGCGCAACGTGCTCGTCCTTCATGGGTTGTGCATCTGGGTCCGGGCTGGTGCCACCTATGCGACTCGCTTTGACCTGGTGGACGTACGCTTTACCAGACTCGCCCCATAGTCGCCACGTCCTGACCTTGTACCCTTTAAGCATCATACCGTCCGCTTTCAACTCCTTTTTGCTACCACCGTTGTGCTTCCAAGCAACCACTCCTCTCGGGTCCAACACATCGGCAGCAAGCGAGTCTCCATACTGCAGCTTGTATCTTCTCCAGAACGCGCTTCCATTCATAAGTACTACCGGCGGCGCATGTTTATCCTCGCCAGCATAGAGGACTTTTGGTGGATCGTGGAATGCCAGATACGGCACGTGTTGAAAGAAGGCGCAACCAGAGTGTTCGTGTTCTGTGTCCAAGTGGAGATCAGGTTCCGCTTCGGTGTCGACAACAACACCGTTCTTAGTCTTTTTCTTCGCTGTTCGAGCAGCGCGTTTCACCGCGCTCCGTGGACTCTCACACTCTAGGTCGATCTTGGATTGTAGGCGCTTGTGATAGTCCTTCTCGTGGTAGATGTGGTATGTCGTGCGCGCAGCATCTGCATCGCCCAAGCCCGACGCTGTGGTCGGGAGGCGGGTCACCTGTTCATCTCTGTTCAATTCCTACCTCTGATCAGTCTCTCTTCCTTGTAATATCTAGCTGGTCAACGCAACTTACCCCATCGCCCGCAGTCCCGATGATATTAGAGTCGGTGCCCGCTGTGTTGGTCATGTCTTCGACAACGGCATTACCAACGCCACGAATTTACCTGTAGTGCTCTGACTTTCCAGACGAATCAAGGAGACGTGAACTTTAAACATTGGTTTAGATTAGAGGCTGTCGACTGCCAAGCTCTCACAGCCTCCACGCGCATCGTATTGCTCGTGTTGGCCTAATGCGACACCGAACGATCTTAGACACGTGCACTATAATCTTGCAGACACTGTTGGTGCGTTGGGAGAGCTAGGTGGAAGCTATGATGGTTTGGTCTGGGTGGAGGAAAGATGCGGAGAGGGTTGGTCAACGGATGCCAAGTCCAAATTCGCTGTTATTAGCTAGTCATAGTCCTGCCCGTTTCGTCACCACAAGTTCAGAGCCACAACGTTCGACTGTCTGCCAAATCGTAATGATTGTTCATGTTTCAAGGCACACTCTGCGAGTGTAGAACCGTGTTATCAAGGGAGGAGGGGTACAGCTTTAGCACACCAACGCGAACAACCACTGGACACCGCATATCCTGTCATTTTGTTGACACGGTTTTCAGCAGCGTCTCGAGTCGCTTCGTTCCGTCGCTTGACTTCACTCAACCAAGCGCATCCGCCATGTTAAGCCATCGCTCAGGTCTGGTCGACAGAATAGCTACATTTAGTCTTCCACGTCTTGACGAGACAGCCTTTTCAGGTGGCATCCGTGTCTCGGTCTCGGCTGTAGCATGGGCCGCCATTATATCTCTGTCAGCTGGTGTCAGGCAAGCTGTGAGGTAGACCTAGATGTGATTTTAGCTAGAAAGAGAGAGGGGGAGAAGTTGGACCCAAAGATGCGGAATCGATCGCTTTCCGCTCGGAACATGTTCCGCTCTTGGCATTCTCCACCAACATTGATGACGACGTTCTCTCCCTCAGCTTCTAGTCGAAAACGCCTCGTATCACACCAACTCCTCCTTCACCACTCACATCTACATGCCCGTGTCCTCGGTCTTCTCGCCATACACCTGTGCCCGCTGTTTGCGAACGAGCCGCGGCGTCGCAGCTCCCCCGAGATCGATCCGCGTTCGCCACATTGCCCCACGAGGATATGCGGAATCAGCGGCGCAGCGAAGAGTCGAGGAAGTTGGGAAGCAAGAGAATGATGTCAGCGAGAGTAGACCTGAGGAGGGAAAACTAGAAGGCGATGGGAAACATGAAGGAGCCATGACGCGCCGTTTGCGCGCCATGAGCGAAGAAGCCCTAGAGAGTGGGGGACGTGGTGCTCAAAAAGCCGTGTCTGAAGCCGGATTCAGCGAAGAGCTTAAACGTGAACTAGAAGAGCGAATAGCCTCTGCCAGTTTCCGCGCCGACAATCGTTCAGCCTTTGCCGAAGCTGAACTTCCCACATCTGCGAGCCGCCACATACGCGACCTCGCCACAGCCGATGCGTGGTCAGGCACCGAGTCTGTACTCGATGCGAGCTTGCGCATGCTCAACGATGCACACAAGCCTCTGAAGATCAAGGGAGGAAAGATGCCTACGCCGAGCGCGCAGCTTCCCCGCTCGATCGATACGGGACGAACGAGTAAAGCAGCTTCGGGAACACGGCTAGCCAATGCACGAGACAGGAGCGGTCTCTACTCCAGCCTCAAAGAGTCTGACATCGATGAACAGGAGAGACAAAAGCGCTTCCAAGAAATGAAAGACCGCTTCTCCCCGCATGCCCGCGCTGTCGTGCCAGGTACTATCAATGGCCTCGCCTCCCTCGCAAACGAGCGTATAGAAGACGCCATCGCACGCGGACAATTCAAGAATCTGCCCAACCGCGGCAAGGAGGTCGAGCGAGACTACAATGCCTCCAACCCGTTTTTAGATACCACCGAGTACTTCATGAACAAGATCATTCAGAGGCAGGATATTGTACCACCGTGGATTGAAAAGCAGCAGGAGCTGGTGTCGGCGGCGAGCAAGTTCCGGAGTAGGCTCAGGGCGGATTGGAAAAGATACGCAGCTCGCATGGTTGCGAGCAAGGGTGGTACATTGCTGGACCAGATGAAGCGGGCCGAAGCATACGCAATGGCGGAACTCCTTGCGAACCCGCAGAAGGGGAAGCAGGAAGCTCTAAATGCCGTGGACGACAGTGGACATCTCTCCCAAATCACGTTATCGGGCGAGCTCAAGGTTGCATCATCCAGCTCCTCGACGACCCAAGTCGCCGAAGAAATCGTCGCCGAAAAAACAACCGTCGACCCCAACCAACCCTCCACTCCAGAAGCTGTCCCAGAAACCTCACAAAGTATCCAAGTCCCTCTCTCCACGCCCACTTCCTCAACCCCACCCTCTCCTTATCCCTACCGCGACCCGCACTGGGAAACCACCGAAATCCCCTACCTCACCGTCGCCATCGCAGACCTCAACTCCAAAACCCGCTCTTACAACCTGCAAGCCCCCGACCTCGCTAAGAAACCCTACTTCTCGCTACAACGCGAACTCAACGCTTGCTACGCCGATGTGGCGCCGCAACTCGCCGACGCTATCAAGGATCGTGCTTTGAAGCCGGCAAGGAAGGTGGAGGGCTTTGCACAGAGTTTGGCGGGCGGAGGAGGCGTCATGGACAGGTTTGTGAGCGAGAAGGTTAGGGTGCGGGACGAGAGGACGGAGAAGAGGTATGGGTTCAGGCAGTTCTGGAAGGAGGTTTGGGCGCAAGGTAGTTGATAGCAAGGTATCCATTCTTCAGACCATTTCTATTAGGAGTGTGCGAGAGGGATCCGCTCTGCAATGTGGCGTATGGCCGACAGCGGGACGAAACGTCCCCTTCCCTTCCCTTCCCTTCCCTTCCCTTCCCTACCCCGCACATTCCCAATCCCTACAGCCACAAACAGCCACAAGATCAAGTTCGAACATGCCCTCGCCCTGACGCCAACAACACCAACTCCGACTATGACAATCGCCGCGCGAGCCGCTGCAAAAACATACACGCCTCCCAGTCTCGTACAGACCCATCGGCAAGCGCACACTCCATTAGAGAAAGCCAAATGCAACTTACATGCAGAGAGGAGCAGTCCCCAACACTCCTCGACGATCTCTGCTGCAAAAGGAGAAGACGTGAAAACGTGCATTGCACCGGTCAGACGCGAATAGATCGTTGGCTTTCGATTTCCGTTTTTAACTTCAGTTTCGGTTTGGGGTTTACACCCGGAGTCCTCGCTTGTGGCTATTGCATGTGGGTTTGGGAAACAGGGTTGAGAACTTGGGTGTGGGCACGGCCTCGTGTTTGGTTCTTGATTGTGCCACCCTCCGAGTGGATGTCTATGCGTCAGTTGCAGGTGACACTAAACCCCTTCTGCGTGCAGGAATGAAGAGTCATGGCGCTGAAGAGAGAGTTCGACTTGAGTGTTACACTGCATCAATGTATGTAGAGCAGGACCGGAATATGGAGCGAGGATCGGCCCGCATCGAACAAGTGTAGATCGGAGCGCAGCGCGTAAACCGTCTCGCACCGAACAAGCAGACTGAATACGAGATTTTGAAACGAGCTCTGGGGTGGCAGATGCATGGGTACGGCTGTAATATTCATAGACACACGTCAAACTAGGTGACCTAACGGCCGGGGTTGATGGGGCCCGTACCATCACAGACCCCAAGGCCGATCGACATGTCAGGTATGGGGGGTTCCGCATAGGTGGTAGAACACGGACTGAGATGTGAAATAAACGAGTTTAAACGAGGGTGCCTAATAGCCCAACGTAGCCCTTAATCTCGAGGAGAAAGGTGCATGGCCGAGGCATCTCAACGAATGTCGCGCATGATCAGACCAGGGTATGATAAGCGGTGGATGGTCTGATGACAGTCTAGGCATGCACGCATTCGACCCTTCTGCCCCACAAATCCATAAACAAAGTTTTTGAAACTAGGACTCAATGATGTCTTGATCTGGTGACCTGGAGTTGATAACCATGTTCGCTTATCCCACTGTATGTCCTCAGTAAACATAAGGTGTGCTCGAAATATCGATGCTTTGGCCACGGAAAGCCCTTTGCATCCAAGCATAACACCCTGTATCCAACTCGGGCATTTGACCGCGCGTAGCGTAATATAGTGTGGCCTGGCCAGCGACCACGTTCGCTATTTGTACTAACGGTCTCGTGCAGATACGATCTTGCATACCGTATATGTAGTGTGCATCGTAAGATATTCATCCGCCTCGAGTGGTGTAGTGCAGATCTCGATGGGATCTCGATTGGATCTCGCTCATTGCCGATCTTCGACAATTCAAGCGCCGACAACACACACCCGAATGCTTGTACCAGTACTGAATCCGCTATCACTCCTCGCCCTCGTTCTCGGGCCGATTGATTTATTCCCGCCCCCGTCGTCAACGATGCGCACGTTGGGTGACTCCGTATCGCGCGCTTGCCGCGCCGACGTCTCGTCATGACAATGACTCATTGAACGACGTCCCGACATTAAAGTTTTCTGACCTGCACCGTCATACGGTTGGCAAAAGCAAACGCGCATTGCATGGCCTGCAGCTTGTCCAATACCGTTCTCAGACGCTGGCGGACGTGCACTCATCTTCATCCTGTCTTTCTTGAATGTAGGTCTCGAGGTCAAGAAATTAAATCGAGATCTAGTCATATCACTAGTAAAGAGACAGGACACGGAACGTTCGTGAGAAGGTCGCCGCCCCGTTGTACCGAGGGCACGTGGAGTTTCGCTGCAAGTTATGAGACTTTCGGGTCGGATCACACCGCCACAACCTTTGACCGTGGGACCTGGACTGATGGCTGTGACAGAGGTGTTCGTTGATTCGGGCGTAACTCGCGAACTCTCTGCATGCCGGTAGTTGTGGTGATGTCGCAGGTGCTCTGGTAATGGCGCGAACGACTGCGGAGGTGTCGCCATAGGTACTGGCGCCGGTCTGATAGGAGGGAGACCCATAGAAGCTGAAAGGGCATTGTACGCCGTTGGTACTTGTGAGTTACTGTAGAAAGATGTTGTTGTCGCGGATGGACCCGAAGAATATAAATTGAGGCCAGATGTATCAGTTGACAACGGAGAGCTACTCTCTGCCTGTATCAAATTGCCAGAAGGCGAGAAGAAGGATAGTAGTGGTGTCGTGGGATTGGACTGCACAATACCCTCTGCGGCAGCGATGGGGAGCAGGGCCGATAAGGCCGAGGATGTCATAGAGCGAGGTCGAAGTTGTCCTGCCTCTGCTTGTCGACGCTTCGGGTCGAGGTACAAATTTACGCACTCTTTGGATGTAAACCATACAGGCGTAACTGGGCGCCGAGCTGGTTGTACGAACTCATGTTGCAAGTCGAGGTCAACGCCCAGAACAGTGCCAGAGTACGAAGTGGACATGCTACAGAAACTAGCATTTCGACTCGTGTCTCGGGCACGGTCGTAATCTCGAACAAAAGTCGCATCATTGCGGTTGGTAGGTGCGGCATGCAAGGCATCTCGAACCGAAAGTTCGTCTTTGATGCGGGGATATAGCGTTGCGGCGCCAACGTGAACGTGGTCCTGTGCCACATCGCGTGGTTCTGGAAGTACAGGCCGCACGGATGACGCCGTTTTTAACACATCTCCTGGGTGCGATAGGCCATCGATTGGAAGCCGGTGAGGAATGAGGCTAGATCCGGCGTTCGAATCGGATGTCGGTGGTGAAAGATGCGCTATAGGAGGATGGACTCCAGCTGAAGATTCAGGACGTCGGTCAGAACTCGTACCATTTATGGACTGAGGTTCAATGCCACCAGGCGTCAAAGTAAAATCCAGGTGCAAATCTCGAACAATGGCTGAGGCAGCTAACGCTTGCCCATCGGGTGGGGTGTTTTCGCTTTTTCCGTTGCGACCTTGAGTTTGTGGGCTGACAGGGTGAGAGTCTGGCCGCTCTTCGCCACAGTGTGACGAGGTAGCATCTGTCATGGAGGAGGACCTGGACCGAGTGCGCGAACCGCCTCGAATGTTGTGCAAAGCATCTCGTAGTAATGACTTGAGGCCTTTGCTGTTGAGCGGACGCTCGACGCAATGTGTTTGATGTGCATCAGATCCTTGAGGTCTGCGAGAAGCTGTGAAACTAGGCGCGGGTAATAAATGTGACGGGTCTGTCGCGTCGCGATCTCGCTGGAACTTCCAACTTGGCGTTTGGACAGCCGTATGCAGACCAATCTCTTCACGTGGCTCCTCTTCGATGTTCTTGAGTGCGTTGTCATCCAAGCCCTTGATGATTCTATGGGCAGCACGGCCATGCGATATGTCATCAGCGGTTCGAACCGAAGGGTAGCGACCGACGCTGATCAGAGATCCTCGAGAGTTGAGTGTAGAAACCGAGCGCTGCTCAATAATCGTGGCGAGAGGTGCGCCATTGGAGCGGGTTGCAAATCGGACGGCTACGTGGTACGGGTCGGCTCGCGTATTGCAATGCTGGCCACCCACCCCCTGGACAAGTTGAACTGTGGATACGGCCACGTCTTCTGCGCTACTATCGTGGTGGGAGGAACTCATGTTTGCACGACCGTCATATGAGGCGTCCGAGCTCATGAAAGCTTTGTAATATGTGAAAGGATCTTGGGCTGGGACATCCCAGCAATGGGACCGCCCACCTCCCGTATCTGCCAAGGTCAAGGCTGCAGTATCGGCTTGGTATGGCGTTTTATCTGGCTCTGGTCCGCCTTGCTGGCCATCGCTGCAATTCCGAAGGCTGGCATCTCGGTACTGGGAGCACGGCATGTTGCTGCAGTGGGTCTCAAAAGTATGCCAGGGTAAACAAGTTGAGATCGAGCTGAGATGACGTTTAGACCATGGTGACCGTAAGAAGCTGTCGGGTACCGGTTTGGGTTGTTTGGGTCAATGGGATACCCGGTGCAAGAACTCATGTGCCCCCGTTCCTTCTTCCAAATCACACGAGGCGAACTGTCAATAGTGTATTGCACCTCGCAGGAAAGGGCTGCCATGATCAGCGATTGCTCACCACCACATGCTTGTTGCACGAAGCCCAGTCCACCCTCGAGCGGCCTGAGAAGATGGGCGACGATATTGTTCGCGACGCCCGACAGCGCTCTAGGAGGGAGCACAAGAGTTTCGAAACACCGGGATCTGTGTTTCGGTCGGAACCAAATGCACCCAATAACGGAGCAGAGTTGGCCAGTTCCCTTGTAGCGGAGCATGCTCTTGCCTGAAAAGAAACCCAGCTGGTATTAGCTGTGGGCTCAAGAGCTACCTGTCAGATGGTCCACTCGCTCGTTATTTCCCAGAGTGATCGCGCCTGCAGCACGTCAACGGCAAGCAGCTCGCACAACTGCAAATCATCCCCAGGGGACACTGCCCAGAATTACTGCATATGTGGTGTTAGGTTGCCAGCTGGCAGTACCTACAGAAGTGCAGATGGACCGTTTCACCAGCGCACCCTAATTGAACTTACGATGTTCCACTGGCAGGTGGCCCGTGATGAAGTCGCACCCTCTGACACGCGCGGTAATGTCGGCCCACGTGGAAGAGCGCTTTCTATGGCAGGCCGTGATTGCAGCTATACCTAGTCTGAATTGGGCTCACAACGCATCCACGGTCCATGATAGATCTGCTCGAATATTGTCGAGGGCCTGGTCAGTTCAATGTGAAGATTGGCCGGGACCGCGATTTTCTTTTGTTGGAGGCTGATGGTGGCGTCCGGGCGTTCAGAACTGACACACACTGTGGCCGCCACTGGGTAGCGATGCAGCTAGAGCGCTACTGACGCTAAGAATGCAATGTGATCCGTCGATTGTGAAGTGCCCGGGGTCTTCACTCCTGTGGGTTTCGCTAGCGGAGCCATGAGACCCTTGCAATTGTTGGGACGGAACAAATTATCTCGCGATGTGGGAGCAGGGACTTGCACATCAGATTCTTTCTGTGCAAGGGTAGTTGCCGTTTGGTGCAAGTAGGAAAGTCGAGGCGGTCTCTCGTTTGGGATGGCGTGAACAAAAGTCCAACGTATTTTGGCTTCGGTAGTGCCGTCAGCGCGTTCGACCCCCCATCCAAGAACGTCCCCTTGTGGCGTCCGATGACCTTCCATGCAGACTTCTGGAAGCCGCAAAGCCAGTCGTCGCTCTGTGCACATATGGGCATACTGAGTACATGTTGGGATAAACATGCCCAAGGTAGACCGGCTCATCTTCGCCGGTTTCATATAGTTTCGAGAATTGGTGGCTGTACTGAAGCCACAGATGATCACTTCGACCACGACTACCGATGGGAACTAGTGACCGTATCAGCATCGCTATTGGTTCGGGTGCGGATCCTTACCGATCTAATAGTCATGTTCCTGAATGGGTCAGGGTGTTGTAAGACAGGATGATTGGCTCTCCGGAGGTGGTGTCCGGAGGCCCAAGAGTGGGTGTTTGCGCTAGCTGTTCAAGCCCCCGCACTCTCCGTGCTGGCCGTCGTTGAAGTAAGATGGTCTGACTCAAAGCCGGTAAGCGACCGGAGCTACCTGTACCAAGGGCAGATCAGGTACATATCAAGACCCTGGATTTGGTGTATAGACGCACAACTCACGTTGTGAAAACCACGAAGCTGATGCCTGGCCCCCGGACCGGGCAGCATAGTTCAGCAGGCCCACATATTTCCAAGAACCTAGCTGTGTCCTGGTAGCTTCCCACATTCCTTGAAAAGCCATGTGCCTAATGTCCCCGCAATCCAGCAGCGCCCTGCCATAGACTTGTCTGTTCTCGGGATGGTGGCGGCGCTCATATCCGTCACCCTGGCGGTCGGGCCTCTCGCTTCCCCCATGCGTGCAGATACATGTCCTCCTACGAATGATGGGTCGAGCGTGGTTCTAATTGGACTCGGAAGCATGGTTGTGTGCTAGCATCGATCGATGGGCCAGAGGCTGAGCCTGAGAGGCGCTTCGCGACAAATGAGAGTGACTGTAAGTGCCTGTCGTAACAGCATGGAGTCGTATGCAAGAGCGAGCGTGACCACTTGCGTACGCGCCAGAGATCGGCAAAAGGCGAAGTTCATAGTTTGATGTCGGAAATTTGGTGCTAAGCCCTCCTTGGCCTGTACCGATATGCATCAACGGATGCCGACTGCATCGGTCCGAATGTGGTGTGGAAAAAGGCTCCTGTGCTGAGATTCGAGCGACAGGTCAAAGCCAGCGGCGTGCCGACTCGGAGCAGCCAATGTGAGTCCGCCAGATAACGGCACCCGAGATCACCGTCGTCACATGATCATGTGTATGTAATTGTTGCCTCGGTCTTCGATAGTCCTCTCGTGGAGTATAAAGAGGGGAGGCTAGCAGCATGTGCCCCCACTACCGACCCACGAAGCTGATAACTCTTGGACACTCCAACCTCTCTGCTACACAACATCATATCTTTCCCGACGCCGATATGTTTAACCCTCCTGCCATGAGCTCAAGCAAAGCCGACGTGATGATGCGGCTTGGCTTGTCTGGAAGCTATGGCGAGCAGGTCTACAAGATGATGCTCGTTAGTATTGATCCAACTACTTTGGCGAATATCTACTTACTAGTGATACAGAAAGAGGCTGCAAAAGGCAGGGATCGTGTCAGCAATGACTACAATAATCTCACGGACCACTCCCAGCGCGACGCAACGATTCAGGCGCCTTACAAATGGGATGAGCTCAAGGAAACCGCGAAGCATAAGGAGATCCTGTACATCGCGGAGTACGCCGGTCCCTCCACGAGGCCATACTTCCAGATGGGCCGATATCGAACAAACGTTGAAGAGGAGAATTGGGTCGCCCAATGGTTTCTGTGGCACTGCTTCCGCTATCGCGACAACAGGCCTAAGGCGGCGGCGGGCGGAGGCGGTAGCAACAACCATGGAGGTGAGCCGTCGGTAGATTGATACAATTGGATTTCAATTGCTTGGAAGAAAGTAGCTAATCTTTGTCAGGGAACCCAAACGAACCGGATCCGTACTGGAATGTTGTGATGTGACCCGCAAGCAAGGCAGGTCCATGAGCTTCGACCAGCGGGTTATAAGCGGACGAAAGAAAAAAGTCGCTTCAACTGCCATTTCCTTTGCAACTCGAGGGTTTTCCTTTGCGACTAACGGATGTTTGGTCTCAAGTACATGACGCCGCCTGCCATCCCTATAAGACTCCGCTTCCTCGGAGATGTCTCGGTTGCTGTCTTCCACGCTCTTTCTCTTTCGATAATAGCCCTGATATTTTGTGCCTCTCTCTTTCCTCTTTACACTGTAGATGTCCGTTAGGTCACTGACTTCGGTCGTTAATCTATCGCTTCGCTTCTTCGGTGCTGTTGAAGCTGACATCGAGCTCCCTTGACAGCTCTTGCCCGGTAAAACAAATCAAAGAACATTGTGACAAACAGCTGAAGCCGCATCGTCGGTATGTGAGGAAGTGATGTGGTGTTGCGGAGATGTCGTGAGGGATGAAGTGCAGCTAAGCTTTGTCGTAGCCCTGGTCCGGTAGGAAGAAAGTGGGGCCATGCGGAAGCTACGACCGAAAGAGCACGAGATAAACATACAGGTATAGGGATTCCCCTCGAACGTTACACTGAGACTACAATCAAGCAGCCCTTTGGAAGTCTTGGCAGGGAGTAGGCCGGCTATGTAGCATTCATTTGCCTTCAAAGATTGTCTTCTATGACGAAGCAGTGCGAATAGCCGACTCGTCAAAGCATACCAACGCTTGCTAAAACTCAGTTTAAATCCTCCGCCTAGCTCAAGATCAGGACATTCTTACATCATACGGGGTGCAAATTGTTGATCATTAGCTCATTTTCAGCCCCGATGTAATGATCGGCTTCATAACGATAGAATTAAGACACCAGACCGTTTTGATACGGCTATTGGATGCGAAGCGCCGCTGTCGGGAAGATTCGTCGGAAGGCAGCTTCAGACACTCGAGCACACTTCAACGTGATAGTTGTTTGATTAACGTTGACAGGAAGCTTCGGGGTTTCGCACACGGATGCAGCGCTTCTCGAAAACATAGAGATTAATTAAAAGCAACAAATTTTGACTCTGCTCCCTCGGCGACCGAATGACTTCCGACGCATCGGATGAGGGGAGATCCGAGGATTGGCAATGGTGTGATTTCATTGGTATCGAACGCGGTCGGAAGATGAGCTGATCTACAGAAACCCTGTATGTGAACGCCATCGCTATGCAAAAAGGAACGATTATCATCCGAGACGAGAATCGCCCGCCACACTGAAGCTGCCCATCGCCGGCGCCAAATGATAGTTGAAAGAGACCCAAAATTCGAAACATGGTGACTGAAGGGCGTACGCATTGTGCACCAGCTCAGTTTCACCATCAAAAGTACTACCGTCCTGCGATAACTCGATGCTATCCCGCACGGTCATGTCGCGGGCACCTGTATGGTTCGTGGCATTTGCTCACTCAACGATGTCTTATACTGCTTCGTTGCTGCCTCAATGGCACGGACGAGGGGTTCCACGATTCTCTTGACTACCTTGCCGCCGCCCTTGACGCTGTTGGGGTCAAACTTTCTCCTCTTGCCGGTGCGCTGCGTGATCGATTCGATTTCTCTCTTCGTCCTGTCGATTATGCTTGTCCTTTCGCTTTCGGCCGTATTTTCAACTGCTTTGAGTCTGTCAAGCGACTTGTCTAATGTTTCAATCAATTTTGCCACTTCATTGGCACGCTCTGGGTCTCCTGAGTAGTAGACGGCCCAAAAATAATGGAGAAACTCGACAGTGGTGTTGTGGGTCATGGTAAGATTATCAAAGACCTGTTCGGATAGCCCTAGCTTGAGTGCTTGTTCGCTAGCAGGCGTAACTTGGGACGATAAATAGTCGTCATTGTGCAGATGTCGCTTTCTGATTGCTTTGGTGATCTGCAATGTGGCTGCAGTTCGGGAAGATTTGCTCCCGACTCTGACTTTCTTGTCAGCAGTAGCTTCCTCGTCGCTACTGCTATCGTCCTCAACGCCAATTGAGGCATGGAGGTCGATGCCCGCTTTGTGACCTTGGCCTGCCGTTATATTGTTGAACTCTTGCTGCATGATGGCCAAGACTTGGGCCGGTGTGCGCTTTGCGTAAGTGGCCGCACTGCTCGAAGTATGCACGCCTTGTCCTGCCGAGAAGAATTGGCTCTGATCCTGCACGTTGAGCACAATGCGATTGTCATCGGCTGCACGCTGCAGATCTCGGAGCTGAAGTTCTTTATAAGTCTCCTCGTCCAGGCCTATTGGTCCATGGCGGCTACCATCAGAAGGCGGGACGTCAGCCATCATCTTCTCACTCATGCGATTCAGCACGCGAAGGATCGGGACTTTGTCGTTTGTGTTTGGCCTCATGGTCATATCGGGCCTGTTCCCGAGTCGTTGGCTGTGATTCTGCTCGTTGCCTTCCACGTCTAGGAAATGCGGCACGGATGACATGACAAGGTGGGGGGCATCGTCGGCGGCATCGTCAAGGTTTAGATACTTGTCAAGCTTCGGGTCAGTCGGGTCTACGTCAGTGATTTTCTCCCCCCTCAGCTTCTTGACCAGGCGGCTGTTGAAGAAGCGAGACCAGAAGTCGCCTTCGGACATGCCGGGCACGTTCTCGTTGTACACTTTCTTGACCAGAGGGTGCTGGGCAAAGATGAGCTGGATCTGCTCCTTGCTCATGTTGAGCTTGAACTGGCCACCCTCGTTCTTTGGCTTGACAACGGAGAGCACATTGTACGTGCCCGCGCCCTGGGATTTTTCCACGGCATGCGAGCGCAGCAGATGGACCCTCGTCGCCCAGAACTGGTTCGAGAGCTGGCCGAGGGTGATGGTGTCGGGCTTATCGCGCACGGCCTGGTCGAAGCGTTGGCGTAGGGCTGGACTCGTGTTGAGCAGCGAGCGCTGGAGCTCAATGTCGACAAGCAGCTTTGCATCGTCGTATCCGTCCTCTTTGTCCTTCGCGACCGTCTGCGCGATGGTCATGGCCGCCGATGCGCCACCCCCATCTGGCTGTGGAGTTCCGAGAGGTGTAGCCACGGCTTGTGCCTTCCGTGCCTCGATCCATTTGCGCAACGTACCGGTTATGGCTTGTTGGTCGTCGCGGGCGGTGGGGGACGTGAAGGTGAAGGTGTAGGCTTCGGTCTGGTCGGGCGACTTTTGGACGGCGACCTTGATGGAAGCTTTCGCGGCTGTAGCAGGCGTCTGCTGGAGGTCTGGACATATCAGTAGTCAGCGACTGGCCACAAGACTAGTAGAATGCGCGCGAGTGTCTATGGGAGACATACTACTAATGTCCGCCACAGCTATGTCGAGCACAGAACCGCCACTGCTCGCCTTCCACGAGACAGCCCGGCCGTCGGCGGAAACGGCGAGCTTGCCATCCTGCTTCTTGAACTGGGCAGCAGCTTCGGGCATGCTGAGGGTGTGCGCGCAAGGGGTCAGGTCGTGGCAGCCGCTGTGTAGAGGCGCTGCACGACGAATGATGAGATCTTGAAGATGGGTGCACGGGCCGGGCGCTAGGCTCGTTCACATGCAGCGCTCAGCCCTACCACGGTGCAGATCATCCAAGGGAGAGAGAGAAATCATTTGATGATGGGGAAGGCCTTGGATGCTGGATATCTCATCACTGGTTGTAGATGGTGGACGCGGGACTGGGCGAAGTACAGGGTCAATAAGTTAACCATCACTCATCTTGACAAAGGGGCGAGCACCCGTGGGAGGGATTGCCAGATTGGCCTTTATGAAATGGTCTGTGCCATGCACCCTCTTCTTTCATACTTTGTACCTACACATTTCACCTTTCTAGAACCTGACATTTGAACGCTAATTGCAAAATGTGAGCGTCGGATTATGTCTCTGGCACGTCACCCGCGGCTGTGGCTTGTACACAGGCTGCAGGCCATTGGTCCGAATTGTTCGAGCACCTGTGATGTCCACTACTGGAATGCTTCGCACACGGTGCGGTCAGCTGCTGGACAGCCGGTGCATACCAAGACGTCCGGCTATGAGGCAGCAATGCGAAGACTATGACCAACGTCTTTTCATTTGATGGACGGACGGTGCTGCACTTTGCGCGCTCTGAGCCATTTTCCGGCAGCTATTGCACTAACCCGAAAGCGAGCCGGCCGAGGAGTGACGAGCCTCTAGCTCCCTGTCCTCTTGGACTTCTCTCCGCAGAATCTCTTCTCCCATTCACGACTTTCATGTCACCCATCGCCGGCCCTCTCTCCGCCCGCACTTAATCCACCATGTTGCGCATCTCCGCGCGTTGCACCCGACAGCTCCAGAGCTGCTCGGCGCGCGCAAGCTTCTCCACATTCGCCGCATCGCCGTCCCGGACCGCCATCACCGCAAGTCGCAGGCCGCTTGCTCTGTCGCAGTCCCAGCGCCGGAAGTATGCCCTCGCCGCCGAGGACACCGACAAGGGCGTTGTGCGTACTGCCCTCGCTGCCTGCATTGACTGCTGGATCTTGTCGAGACTCTGCTAACAACGCCACAGGATCCCAATGACTCCTTCCTCCAAGGCAACACGGCCAACTATGTCGACGAGATGTACATGCAGTGGAAGCGCGAGCCATCGAGCGTGCACTACTCATGGCAGGTCTACTTCCGCAACATGGAATCTGGCGACATGCCCGTCTCGCAGGCCTTCCAGCCGCCGCCGACCATCGTGCCCGCCCCCCATGGCGGCATCGGCCCCGACTTCAAGCCCGGCCTCGGCATGGTCACGGGTGAGGGCTCCGATCTGATGAACCATCTGAAGGTGCAGCTGCTCGTGCGCGCATACCAAGCCCGAGGCCACCACAAGGCGAGGATCGACCCGCTGGGCATCCGTGGCGAGGCCGTGGCCTTCGGATACGCGAAACCGCGCGAGCTGGAGCTGTCCCACTACAACTTTGGTGAGAAGGACCTGGACCAGGAGTTCGAGCTTGGTCCGGGCATCTTGCCGCGCTTCAAGACGGAGAACCGCAAGCACATGAAACTACGGGAAATCATCGATGCCTGTGAATACCTGTACTGCGGCTCATACGGCGTCGAGTACATTCACATTCCGGACAGGGAGCAGTGCGATTGGCTGCGCGAGCGAATCGAGATCCCGAGCCCATACAAATACTCTGTCGATGAGAAGCGCCGCATCTTGGACCGCCTCATCTGGGGCACCAGCTTCGAATCGTTCTTGGCCACCAAGTACCCCAACGACAAGCGTTTCGGTCTCGAGGGTGGAGAGAGCTTGATCCCGGGCATGAAGGCTCTGATCGACCGCAGCGTCGACTACGGTGTCAAAGACATTGTCATTGGCATGCCGCATCGTGGACGTCTCAACGTGCTCAGCAACGTTGTCCGCAAACCGAACGAGTCCATTTTCAGCGAATTTGCCGGTACTGCTGAGCCGGGTGATGAGGGTTCTGGTGATGTCAAGTACCATCTAGGCATGAACTTTGAGCGACCCACCCCCTCGGGCAAGCGAGTGCAGCTATCGCTTGTTGCCAACCCCTCGCATTTGGAGGCCGAAGACCCTGTTGTGCTGGGCAAGACGCGCGCGATTCTGCACTACAACAACGACGAGAAGGAGGCCCGCACCGCCATGGGTGTGCTCCTGCACGGTGACGCTGCCTTCGCCGGTCAGGGCATTGTGTACGAGACCATGGGCTTCCACCAGCTGCCCAGCTACCACACCGGTGGCACCATCCATCTCGTCGTCAACAACCAGATTGGTTTCACGACCGACCCTCGGTTTTCTCGATCAACCCCGTACTGCTCCGACATTGCCAAGGCCATTGATGCGCCAGTATTTCACGTCAACGGTGACGATGTTGAAGCCTTCAACTTCGTCTGCCAGCTTGCGGCTGACTTCCGCGCCGAGTTCAAAAAGGACGTGGTTATTGACATGGTTTGCTACCGAAAGCAAGGCCACAACGAGACTGACCAGCCCTTCTTCACGCAGCCACTCATGTACAAGAGGATTGCGGAGCACGAGCCTGCGCTGGACATCTACACCAGGAAGCTTCTCGAGGAGAAGACATTTACCAAGGAGGATGTCGACGAGCACAAGGCTTGGGTGTGGGGTATGCTGGAGGAGAGTTTCAACCGCAGCAAAGACTACCAGCCGTCAGCAAAGGAGTGGCTGACGTCTGCCTGGAACGGCTTCAAGTCGCCCAAGGAGCTTGCAACCGAGGTGCTGCCGCATTTGCCGACCGCTCTCGAGCACGATACTCTCAAGCACGTTGCTGAGATTATCGGCAACCCACCCGAGGATTTCACGGCTCACCGCAATTTGAAGCGAATTCTCGCTGGGCGCACCAAGACTGTAGTGGAAGGCAAGAACATTGACATGGCAACTGCGGAAGCGCTGGCTTTTGGTACTCTCTGCATGGAGGGCCACCACGTCCGTGTCTCTGGCCAGGATGTCGAGCGTGGTACCTTTTCGCAGCGTCACGCGGTGCTACACGATCAGGAAACAGAAAAGACGTACACACCACTGCAAAATGTCAGCGATGACCAGGCGACTTTCACCATTGCTAACTCGTCACTGAGCGAATTCGGAGTGTAAGTCGTGAGAATCTGTGCGATGATGATTCATGCTAACGACGTTAGTCTCGGATTTGAATACGGGTACTCGCTCTCGTCGCCAAACGCACTTGTCATGTGGGAAGCGCAGTTCGGTGACTTTGCTAACAATGCTCAATGTATTATCGATCAGTTCGTGGCCTCGGGTGAGGTCAAGTGGCTGCAGCGATCGGGTCTCGTTATGAGCTTGCCTCACGGTTACGATGGACAGGGTCCTGAGCATTCGTCTGGTCGCATGGAGCGGTACCTGCAGCTTTGCAACGAAGACCCGCGTGTGTTCCCGGAACCTGACAGGCTCGACCGCCAGCACCAAGACTGTAACATGCAAGTCGCCTACCTGACCAAGCCATCCAACATGTTCCACATCCTGAGGAGACAGATGAACCGACAATTCCGCAAGCCGCTCATCCTCTTCTTCTCTAAGTCGCTGCTGCGTCATCCTCTGGCCCGCTCCAACATCGAGGAGTTCACTGGTGATTCTCACTTCGAATGGATCATCTCGGACCCTGCCCACGAGTCTGGTGACATCAGTTCCCACGAAGAGATCAAGCGTGTCGTCCTTTGCTCGGGTCAGGTATATGCCGCCCTTGTCAAGGAACGCGAGACCCGCGGAATCAAGGATGTTGCCATCACCCGTATCGAGCAGCTGAACCCCTTCCCCTGGGAACAGCTCAAGGAGAACCTCGACTCGTACCCGAACGCACAGAACATTGTCTACTGCCAGGAGGAGCCGCTCAACGCGGGTGCATGGAGCTTTACGCAACCTAGAATCGAGACGTTGCTCAACAAGACGGAGCACCACAACAGGAGGCACGTTCTGTACGCGGGACGGAATCCCAGCGCGTCCGTCGCCACCGGCCTGAAGGCATCGCATAAGCTGGAGGAGAAGAACCTGCTCGAAGCAGCGTTTACCGTCACGCAAGACAAACTGAAGGGCGAGTAAACTGGCATGATGTAGCGTGGATGGAGGCAGGGCAGCTTGAGCTTGTGATGACGTACCATTTCTCTCCTTATTCATGTTTGCATTGCACTATTCCCTGTAGCAACTTGGTGGACGCGCATTGGACGATTGATTAGGTCCACCTCTGACGGGTTGGATCGCAGCACACGAGGGCATTTTTAGCCTTTTGTATTTTTGCATGATTCGGAGTGTATGTATATGGTCTGGGGTGTAGTATAAAAGTCGCATTGGGTTATCGTGATTCTTCGCCTGTGACAAGTGCCCGCCAGCTGTCGAGTGCTCGGTCGGAGGTGTGCCGAGTTCATGTGTACGCCTGATGCAAGACGTCAATGCCGCACGCTTGGCAGAAGGCATTCGGTGCATCTCTGCAGTTGACTCGGCATCGAAAGCTCTTCTCGATGTTGTTTGCATTCCCTAGCGCAAGGGGCAAGCCGGCATGTGCAGCATTAAATCCGCGGGCGGGCCGGAAGATGTCGGAAAAGGTCCCACCCCAGGAAAACGCGCCCCGCACACACCCCTCCATCGTCATCTCTTCGCGAGTACCACAAAACATGCCGACCATGCGCTCTGCACACACACGCTGGGGGCAGCACTTCAATAGGATCGACATGGGATGTAACGACATCTCTTCTCCCACATGCTGCAAGCTGGAAGCGATGGCAGCCGCTCGTGACCTCCAATGCCCGTGCCGAGGGCCTTTGTATCCAACCGCTGACCTCTGCAAACAAATACCGACAGCTGCCTCCGCGCGCCCGATTCTAGCCTTTTGGACCGAGCTTGCTAGGTCCGAAGCACCCGCTACTTTGCTTTGATCTTGTGCTAAACTTCACCTCACTCTACTTTTCGTTCATTCTCAATTGTTTGTTGATACCGCTCTGAGCCTACACACAACTGCAGCTTCACCGTACAAACCGCACCATGGCTAACAACGGCAATGGCAATGGCGACGCACCGGGGGCTACGCCGAAGATCAACACTGATATTGTCACTTTGACGCGGTTTCTCACTGAGGAGCAGGCGAAGCACAAGGAGGCTACGGGAGACTTCACGTATGTGTCGCCGGATGGAATGACCACGCGGACGAGCTAACTCATTGCTGCACAGACTGCTCTGCCATGCCTTGCAATTCGCGTTCAAGAGCATCTCGCATTACATCCGACGAGCGACTCTGATCAACGTACGTTCAGCACCCCGTTTCCCTCACAGCAACAGCAAACAGCATCTCACAATTTCCAGCTCACCGGCCTCGCCGGCGCCTCCAACGCGACGGGCGACGACCAAAAGAAACTCGACGTCATCGGTAACGACCTCTTCATCTCCGCCATGCGCTCCTGCGGCCGTGTCCGCGTCCTCGTCTCCGAAGAAGAGGAGGAATGCATCATCTTCGACGAGTGGCCTAACGCCCGCTACGCCGTAGCCTGCGACCCCATCGACGGCTCGTCCAACCTCGACGCTGGTGTCTCCGTCGGCACCATCTTCTCTATATTCAAGCTTGCCGAAGGCGCGAGGGGCACAAAAGAAGACATCTGCCTACCCGGCACCGAAATGGTGGCTTCGGGCTTCACCATGTACGGCGCATCCGCGCAGCTGGTCATCACGATGAAGGGCGGCGGCGTGAACGGATTCACGCTCGATAACAACTTTGGAGAGTTCATCCTGACGCACCCGAATATGCGTATTCCGAAGAAGAGGGCAATTTACAGCGTCAACGAGGGAAATTCAATGTACTGGGAAGAACCGGTCAGGGACTACGTCAACAGCCTAAAGTTCCCCAGTGAAGAGGGCGGGAAACCGTATAGCGCACGGTACATTGGGTCTATGGTGGCGGATGCGTATCGCACGCTGTTGTACGGGGGCATCTTTGCGTATCCGGCGGATAAGAAGAGTCCAAAGGGAAAGTTGAGGATCTTGTATGAGTGTGCGCCGATGGCTATGGTGTTTGAGAACGGTAAGTCTCCACAGCTACACATTTGTTGATCGTGTGCTAATGAGACCATAGCGGGCGGTCTTGCCGTCGACAGCAACATGGCCCGCATGCTGGAGGTTGTGCCCGAGCATATTCATGATCGGAGTGGTATCTTCATGGGTAGTGAGCAGGAAGTGCAGAAAGTAATCGGTTTCCACAAGAAGGGGTCAAAGTAGGGCGCTGCTCATTGTCGCGATACGGTCAAGGCAGGAAGAATGCTCTATGAATAGAGATTGATATCCAGGTGGCAGGGGTGTGGTTTGCGGGGAGATAGCTGGGTCGTCGGTCGAATGTTGAAATGGCGTATATTGCGGCGCGGTGGACTTTCTCCGATATTGTACGTGTGCCAAATATGAAACGGATGCGAAGATTGCCGGAGCACAGCCAAATGAGAGCGTATGAAAGATGCTGGAAGTGGACGTTTGATTTTGAATGTTCCACATATTGATGATTAATGCGATGGTATTCTTAGGATTGCTGGTGGAATGCGAGACAGGCTGGCAAAGACCGAGCGGGGCGTGCACGCGTGAAAGCGAAAGAGTTGAGATGTACCATGGCTATGCGGCGCATAGATAATGTAGGTCATATTAACGGCCTGCACCGAGCGCGTTCGGAACCCAGGTTCTCGAACCCTGACTTGGATGCTGTACAGGCCTTGTACCGAGACGAGGCGCGCGACCCATATCCAGGTAGCAACGCGCTGAAGGATTCTGACCGGTCGATGCAGCCGTCTCACCGTTACACAGATCTATCTGGGAATGAGCCGCACCACCAACGTGCGAGATGCTTCGGCTTCGTATATGAGGCGTGGCAGTTTGCCTCACTGTGCCTGTAGAGTTTTGCTTTTTTACGCCGTAGTGCTTGTTGGTTAGAAATGGTCTAGATGGGGGCATCTTAAGCTAGCCTGCCGTTCTATATTTGTGGTGTGAGCCTCGAGGAATGCAGCAGTGCCGCTTGCGCGAGACAGGATCGCGAATGCGATGATTCCGCGACACGATTCCACCCATCACAACAGCCGCCCTCGCGCTTCGATGGTTTACGGTGTGCAGTGTCTTAGTCGCCTGTGTTGGAGGCGTCTTTTCGCGAGCACGCACTTGCGATTCTAAGCGTTAGTCACATTTTGTTTATTCGTGTGGTTCCAGACGCTGAGTTGTGGCGGTCTCCTATTAATACTCAAGCGGGTGGGAGGGACGGTGTGGACGATCACCTCGACCGTCGTCTGAGCCGAAGCCAGCTGAGTCCGTCAGTGTCCAGAGTCTACCAGCCCCGGATATAACTCGCATGTCACGCGGAGGGTTGGTCAAATAAATTGCCATCGGACGACAGTCGGCATATAATAAATTGCGAAGTACGGTCGGACCGTCCAAAAGGCCCAGGCGGACGGATCGAGCGAACTGGTCTGATAGATGGCCCCCCCAGTGTATTCTTAGCCGCCAGACACACAGATCATGTCCCAGGATGCTGCAGCGGGTGCCTGCTAGTCACACCCTCCTCTGGCGGCTCATTCGCCGTCGACGTCTCCACTTGCCACCCTTCGAGCTAGCCGGCCGTCGAGCATCCCAGGACCCCGGCCGCCAACGTCGAGGACGCTCTGGGCGAGCAGCGAATGGCGACCTCAGACCACGCAACCGTCTCCAGACGCCCATCGTTCTCCTCATTCCCTTGCCGTAGAAAGCGCGCAATGCACCGACAAGTGTGCCGTACGCCCCGGCCCCAGCCCTTCCTCCTGTGGGTTTCTGCGTCGCCGCAACGTGACTGAGCGCCGCCGTCTCCGCCCGTTTGCCCCATTGGAGTCGTGACCGAAGTCGCAACGTGCTGCTAGAGCCGCTGGAGGCTTTCGGCTCAGAGCCTATCGCGACGGCCGCAGTGCACAAAACCCCATAGAACAGACCGTCCACCATGTCGTCTGATCTCTACGACTACAGTTCCAGTCCCCGGTCTCCCCTCCTCCCTCCTCCCCCGCCATCGCCGCACCCGAGCTCCCAGCCGCCGCCGTCACACTTCCCGCTACCGTTACACGCCCACGCGCGCCCCCAGCAGCAGCAGACGCAGACGCAGACACAGACGCCAACGCAGACGTCTCCCCTTCGCCGCATCGCTGTGCAACCGCCCATCATAACAACCGCCCTCGCGCCTCCGCACCTCGGCGCGTCGTCGTCGTCCTTCTCGCACTTGCATGGCCATACCCCCGCGAGCGCGACTTCGTTAGGCGTGCCCTTTTCGCCATACGCGCCTTCGCCCAGTCCCTCGTCCTATGCGCCCTCGCCAGTGTCGGCGGCGCCCGGTATGGCTATGAGGAACATCACCAGTGTACCATATAATCCTCAGCAATGGGGGAGGAATGTGGCCAGTGGTGGACAGTATGTTCCTCATGGTGCTGCGCAGACGCCGGTCGGAACGCGGTCGGAGGTCACTGGCATGGAAGGTAAGTCTGCCTTTGCTCAATTGGGCGTTTCGTCCCAAATCAATGGAGATGTCGCCCCATACGTTTTGAAGTATTCCGGTCCACTAACACCTGCTAGCGTCGATGCCATCCCCACCGCCGCCGTATTCTCCAGGCCAGACCACAAACATATCACAAAGCCTCAATTCGTCCCCACACCTCTCTGGCAATGGCTTCCCTACCAATCCTCCACCACCGCCGCCTCCCCCTCCACCATCGGACTATACACCCTCGCCCCGCCCTGTGTCGGGCTTCCTTAGTCGCCCTGGGTCTATGATCATCCCCTCAAGTGCGACCAGTGTGACCTCGAACCCTCAATTCCCTCCGCCTCCGCCGACTAATAAGCGTTCTGGTTCACGGGACAAGTTGGCCTCCAAGTTCAGTCTATCGTCGTTCCGGAACCGGAATTCCGAGAGTTCTCCTGGTCCAAGCAACATCGAGGCGTTGCGGTTGAATACGAGCGAGGCGATCCAGCGTGCTCCTTCGTCTCCTGGCTTTGTAGGGTCGCGAGCATCACAACAGTATGTAATGGGTCTGCTGTAATGAACATCTTCTAATATCTGTGTAGCTTCTTACCAACCGCACACGCGGAACGCCGCTGGAGTCCAGAGAATTACTCACCAGTTCGAGCGCCGACTTCTCGCCGAGCTGCTTCCACTGGCGTCCTTGCTACGGAATCCCGTACCCCAGTAGAAGATTCGCCTACACCTGCGCAGGGTGGTTGGGTGCCACCTCCCCCGCCTGGCCCTCCTCCCAACGGCTCGAGGTCCCAAAGTTTGGGCCGCGGGCTAGATTCATCTGCCAGCCGGCAGTCTGTTCATCTCCCCGCTCCTCCTACACGAAGACCTGGACAGAGTGTCCTAGGCCCCATCCCCCCAACGCCCGTGGGCTGGCAGGATGAACCAGTCCCGCTAGCGCGGTCTCCCGCTGCCCGAGGTCTACAGATTGACACGAGTCCTCAGGCTATCCACACTCCAGAAAACCATGCACAGTTCGCCGACAGGGAAGATGTGTCCATCTCATCTGAACCTACAGAGTCTACTTCCCGCACGAATAGTACTCTTTACCGTGACCCACCCCGTGATCAGAGCACACGCGGCATCCGTGAGCGTCGAAGCGAAAGCCGTGCCGCTCGCGAACGCGTAGAGCCCAACAACAATCCTTGGGCGCAGGACATGGAGGGTGCTGTGGCACAACCCACTGATTTGGTGTTGGGAAGCCCTGATGGTGGTCTGAACCGTCGTGGCGCGGTCAACAAGGGTACTCCGCGAAGTGCTGGTACTATGCGCTCCCCACGCAGCTCTACTCTCATTGACGAGCCTGGGTCTTCAAATTCCACCCCGCGCATGGATACTTACCGGAAAGGGGCGGCCGATCCCGCCCCTACCCCGCCGTTTTCACCAGGTACGGATTCTTTCGGTCCTCTTCGTCAAAAAGTTTTTACGTCTATACCTTCCAAGGCTCTCCCTACTCCACCTCTACGCACCTATGGCAACGACCATGCGTTGGACCTGACTGACAGCTCATCGCCTGCAGATCGACCAAGATCACAGGCATCGCACCAGTCGGATATCGGAGCGGAGGGAATGTCGTCTAGCATATCTCGGCCTGCTGCTAGCGACCCATTCGCCGAAGCAGCTATCGAAAGGCACCGCCGATTCATTGTCAATGAACTGGCCGCCGGAAGTGACCAAGATCGCCTAGAGCTCTTCGCCGAATTCATTGTCAACGAATCTAGACTTCGAAGAGACCGCTACTCTGCAGCTTTCGACGCCATGGCGGGCGATGTTGTAGATTTAACGCGGGACCTTTGGCGATCGAATAGCACCACCGGACGACGATCAGCGACTCCAAGCGCGAAGAGTGGTTCCATCGTCCCTAGCGGTACAAGATCTCAAGGGTCAACGGCTGGTGAGTCACCAGACACAAGACTGTCTATATCGATCCCTACCACAGCTGCGAGCCCGGCTTCTTCGGTGCAAAACTTTACCCCCCAAACGGAGCCTGCGTCTCCTACAAGTGCGTCAAGTCAACGTGCTCGCGAGACGTCGTGGAACTATCGGCCGGTCTTGTCGCCCATTCCCAGCATGGCGATGAGCACAGTAGCTGATGAGGAAGACTCGCGTGGACGTTCAGCGAGTCGATGGTGGGAGGCTAGTAACGACGGCACATCTTCCGGTATTGGCAGCAGGAGACTGGAAAGGAGCAAGAGGGAGTCGAAGTACATGGGTCTACCCAAAGAAGCCCGGGAGAGCCTGCAATGGACTGGAGAGAACACGCCCTCGCCCGGACATCGCGCAGAATCTAGCAGCCGGCAGGCATATGGCCCAGATGAGTACCCACCAGAGAAGGTTGGCCTGCATGAAGAGACACCGAAGAAACGCATGCATGACTTGTATCCGGTTTCTGCGCCAGCGACACCGGACCCGCGCAAGCTGGATGTGTCTAGGCTGGTGACGCTACCCCCGTCTTATCCAAGACACCACCCGGCGGTCAACAACAATCATCCCGATCTTGCCTCTATCCGTACCAACCTCCGCAATATAGCTAACTTGGAGGAGGTCAAGGTGACCAAGGAAAGCTTCCACACGAACATTACGGCTAGAAAAGAGCAGGAAAGCACTGCGTTGGTCAATCGGAGAGCGGAGCTTCGTTGGAACGTCCAAGAGAATGTGAAGAACGGCGTCATGAGCTACTCCGAAGCCGCCAAAGCAGATGCAGATTTCGAAGCTCGCGAACACAAACGCGCCCAAGACCTCGTGCAGAATATATTTGACCGTTTCCAGGCAGAGGTTGCCAACCCGCTTCACGCCATGTTCTGCGAGCGGATCAACAAAGTTACGGCGTCTATTGAACATCTCAAAGGTCGCTTATCCAGCGACGCGCAGGAGCTCAATCCAAATCAGACCCAAGAAGAAGGCGACGAGCAGCCCGAGTTGCTCGAAATGCTGACCCTGCTCAAGTGGCTCTTCGAGGCTCGCGAACAGCTGCACAAGGAGTTGTTCGACCTGGAAGACGAGCGCAACGATCTATACAAGGACATCATTATTCTGCCGTACATTCAGGCGAAAAATGATCAAAAAGTCAAGGAGGCTAGAGCCTTCTTCGGTCGGGATGCTCAAGATCGTAAGGTCACATGGGAGAAGGACATTCAGAAGCGATATGAAGACTTGATGAATGTCATTGAGCAGAACGTCACCCGAGGAGTGGAAGCACAACTGTCAGCATTTTGGGACATCGCCCCCGGCCTCCTCGCCATCGTTCAAAGAGTGCCATCGCAGCTGAAGGGATTCGATGTCTTGATACCACCGCAGGAGTACGAGGAGAATCTGGCCTACCACGACTTCCCGATGCAGTACCTATACAGCCTTCTCGCTCACGCGGGGCGTTCGGCGTACCAATTCATCGAATCGCAAACGAACCTTCTCTGTCTCTTGCACGAGGTCAAGACGGGCGTCATGACGGCTGGCTCACGGCTGCTGGAGACGCAGCGCATCCTGGAAGGCGAAGATCAAGAGAGCGTTGATCGCGAGATGAAAGCCATTCGCGAGGATGAGGAGTGCAGGCTCACAGACGACCTGAAGGAAAAGGTGGGACTTGTCGAGAGCCAATGGGACGAGGCACTCGGCCAGGGTCTCGAGGACTGCAAGATGCGGGTCGAAGATTTCCTCACGCAACAAGGCGGGTGGGACGACGGTCTCAAGGAATGACGGATGTGAGGTGAATGTTGGTGTCTGCATCGCATCTGGGGGTTTCACTTTTGTTTGCATTTTGTTGTGTTCAGCACAGATACCCATTCTTAATCTCTTTTCGAGCGTTGGCGCAATGAGGTGTAGAAGAATGACATGGAGGGCCTTGGTGGCTGGCTGTTGTTGGCAATACGTGTGCTTTGTGCCCTTTGACCTTTTTTCGTGCGGTCCGACAGCAGCAGTGCTTGAGTCAACACCCAACAATGGCAGGGCGCTCATGTGGCATGCGGCTGTCTTGAAAGATAGACTCGCTCCTGCCTCTACTTCACCAGATCTTCGATACCCTCCTTACACTATAACCACCACATACCTAGATCGCGGCAGTCGCAGATGCGCACTTTTTGCAGCACAGTTGATCCTGCCAAACAGCTCATAGCTGTACCTTGACCCGTTTGTCGCCACTTCACCTTCAGTCCCTCATTGCTGCCGCCGCGCACAAGCAGGCAACGTCTTTCATTCACCGCCAGCGATAGCGCTGACCGAATCGGGCTAGCGCGACGCGGGCGTCTGTGCGCACAGAAATCTTCCTCGCACTTTATAAAGGCATTAGCCCTCCTCGCCGTAGAGACCCCAACCGCCTCACCCACAACATCCCACAGCTTCTCCCCGCCCCGGTCTCCCGCAGACCGTATAACTCCAGAAAAGCCACAAAAAAATCCAGAAAACAACAAAAACCCACGTCTTGACGACTCTCGCTCGTCTCGATCGCTCCCCCAGTCGCCCTCCTTCAGTCTCCTGCTCCGCGAGTAGAAGGACCCCAGCGCGCCTGCCTGTTCGTTCTCTTGGACTCCTAGCACCTGTATATTCAGCACTTCATCGTTGTCGCAGCTTGTTAGCCGCAACAGGTAAGCCCAAGTCACCTCACTCACCTCCAAACTTTTTCTGCCACATGCAAGCGAGCGCACCTCCACCCGCCCGCAAAAATTTGCACACGTCCCTGACCGCCGCGCAGTATACGCAACATGTCTGAAGTCGCCAATTCCACCTCTCCCGTGCAGGACGGCGCCCCGGCCGCTGCCAACGGCACCTCCATCAACACCGACGTCGCCCCCGCCCAAGGCGATGTCCAGACACCCGCCTCAGCGACGGCCCACCCCAACTCGGCGTCGCTCTACGTCGGCGAGCTGGACTTCTCCGTCACCGAGGCCATGCTCTTCGAGCTCTTCTCTTCCATCGGCCAGGTCGCCTCGATCCGTGTCTGCCGCGACGCCGTCACCCGCCGCTCGCTCGGTTACGCCTATGTTAACTACAACAGCTCGGAGGACGGCGAGAAGGCCCTCGAGGAGCTCAACTACACCGTCATCAAGGGCAAGCCGTGCCGCATCATGTGGTCCCAGCGCGACCCAGCTCTGCGCAAGACCGGCCAGGGCAACGTCTTCATCAAGAACCTGGACCATGCCATTGACAACAAGGCTCTGCACGACACCTTCGCCGCTTTCGGTAACATCCTAAGCTGCAAAGTTGCGCAGGACGAGATGGGCAACTCCAAGGGCTACGGATTCGTCCACTACGAGACCGCTGAGGCTGCTAACAACGCTATCAAGCATGTTAACGGCATGTTGTTGAACGAGAAGAAGGTCTTCGTCGGCCACCACATCCCCAAGAAGGAGCGCATGAGCAAGTTCGAGGAGATGAAGGCCAACTTCACCAACATCTACGTCAAGAACGTCAGCCTGGACGTGACTGACGATGAGTTCCGCGAGCTGTTCGAGAAGCACGGCGACATCACCTCCGCCTCGCTCGCGCGCGATGAGCAGGGCAAGAGCCGCGGTTTTGGCTTTGTTAACTACATCAAGCATGAGGCCGCCTCTGTCGCCGTCGATGCTCTTAACGACACCGAGTTCCATGGCCAGAAGCTGTACGTCGGCCGTGCTCAGAAGAAGCATGAGCGTGAGGAGGAGCTGCGCAAGCAGTATGAGGCCGCCCGTCTCGAGAAGCAGTCCAAGTACCAGGGTGTCAACTTGTACATCAAGAACCTGGACGACGATGTCGATGACGAGAAGCTCCGCGACATGTTCACGCCCTTTGGCACCATCACCTCTGCCAAGGTCATGCGCGACGCCATGCCCGCGGAGTCCTCCGAGTCTCCTTCAGAGGAGAAGGAGGAGAAGTCTGGAGATGCTGAGGAAGAGAAGAAGGAGAGCGGCGACGATGAGGAGAAGAAGGATGAGGAGAAGACCGAGGACAAAATCGAGGACAAGACCGAGGATAAGACCGAGGAGAAGTCCGAGGACACGACTGAGGACAAGACTGAGGACAAGACCGAGGGCGCCAAGGTCACCATCAAGGGTGAGAAGAAAATTCTCGGCAAGAGCAAGGGCTTCGGCTTCGTTTGCTTCAGCAACCCCGACGAGGCTACCAAGGCTGTCACGGAGATGAACCAGAAGATGTTCGGCGGCAAGCCCCTGTACGTCGCTCTGGCTCAGCGCAAAGATGTCCGCAAGAACCAGCTCGAGGCCACCATCCAAGCCCGCAACCAACTTCGCATGCAGCAACAGCAGCAGCAGCAGTTCGGTGGCATGCCCCAGATGTTCATGGCACCTGGTCAGCAGCCGATGATCTTCCCTCCTGGTGGTCGCGGCCAGATGCCCTTCCCCGCTGGTATCCCTGGTGGCGCGCAAGGCGGTCGTGGCGCTGGCTTCCCTGGCGGTATCCCTGGCGGACAGCAGGGTGGACGCGGCGGCCCCGGTGCTCAGCCTGTGCCCCCGATGTACATGCCGCCCGGCATGGTCGCTGGTGGCTTCCCCAACCCGCAGATGTACAACCCGCAGCAGTACATGCAGATTGCCCAGGCCGCTGCCCAGCAGCTGAACGGTGGACGTCCAGGTGCTGGTGGACCTCGTGGTCCCATCCCTCCGCAAGGCATCCCCGGCCAGGTTCCCGGCATTCGAGGCGGCCAGGCCTTCCCTCCCCAGCAGCCCGGTGGTCGCGGTGCCCGCCCTGGCCAGCCGATGCCCGGCTTCTCTCAGCCCGGCGCTCGTGCCGGCGGTCCTGGCGGCCCCGGTGTCGACGTCTCCGCTCTCAACGCCGCTCCCGCGGGCCAGCAGAAGCAGATGCTAGGCGAGGCACTGTATCCCAAGATCCACGAGATGCAGCCCGAGTTGGCCGGCAAGATCACTGGCATGCTCCTCGAGATGGACAACGCTGAGCTCATCAACCTGTAAGTTACAAACGTTTTTGTAAAAGAGCTTCGCTAACAACTCTAGTACCGCCGACGAGTCAGCTCTGCGCGCTAAGGTCGACGAGGCCATGAACGTCTACGACGAGTATGTCAAGAACAAAGATGGTGAGGGCGAGAAAGATGCTCCCAAGGAAGAGCCCAAGGAAGACAAGGCTTAAACTCTCACAGGTGGCGCTGAGTAGGACTCTCGTCCTGAGAACACCTTTCTCGGCTCCCTCATGATGACAGTTCGTTGACTTCTTGATGGCGAATGGCGTACGGTTTACGATTCCCGCTGGTCCTCCATGCCCTCCAGCTTTACTCCCCCGGCTACCTACCCCTTCACTGGACGTAGGTTGCCACCCCATCTCGACAACAACGTTGAGTTGGGCTTATGTGGTTTTTCTTTTCTGTATTATGATATAGACGGCCAGGTGTGTGGGCGGGTTTTGCAGACTTTGATACCTCACAGTGGGCCTCGATCCTTTTCTTAGGCTCCTCGTCGCATGCGAGTATAGTGGCGGGTTTTCACGTTGGTGGTGTGAATGGATAGTGAGGATGAAAAGGTGTGCACGAGTATGAGTCTAGCCCGAGTAGCTTTATCTGCGACATGTAGATGATACGTCGGAATAGATATTCTCGATCTTCATGCCTGTGTGTGCACTGAGCAAGTCAAATGTGATGGCGTGGAGTGGAGCGAATCTGCTGTTCGTTTCTAAGATTCTGATGCTAAGGTGTTGCAAGATGGATTGCAAAACCGAAGACTGTTGAGGGTCTAGTACGAAATAGTTTGTGCTGAGGAACATGTGAATAAGCTTTACAAAAGTGTGAGAGACTGATTGTACACTCGATCTTTATACGAGGTATGAGTGCAGTAATTGTCCGTCAGGTTTTTTAAAGTCATAGATTAGGGTTTGCGCTGCCCGGGGATTTACTACTTGGACATGGAAGTTTGCAAAGAACGTGGATCTACTTGCGGCGAAGTGTGCGTCGAGGAGGTTGGTATTGAAGATGAATGGATGTGTAAGCGCTTTAGTTCGGGTTGGCGGAGTTGTGCGTGTGTGGGGAGGGGAGGCAGACACAGACGAAGGGCAATACGAGCTGTTGTATTTAGCCATATTGCTTCCCATTTGACTGTTGTACGGTTTGTCTTTGCAGGAAGACGCCAGTGCAAGGCATAGTAGCGCCATGACATTGGACTGCTAGAGTCTTAGTACCTTTTAAAACATGCGAAGGGTTGTGATAGAGGAGAGATATCATAGTTATTGAGAATTCGCGACATATGGCGTTCTTGTTGTCTTGATATAGTACGAAGGCTGGAAGGGATGTTATCCGGGCTTAGAGGGTTGAGCAAGATGTACGCATCGAAGACTTGAAGTGCAGAGATTGTTGGTCCGAACCCAGTTGTGAAGTGAACACCCTACGTGTGCTTGCTGTTGGCAATTTGTCATGCTGCGCTGGAGGGCGTTTCGATATATTTGGCACGAAGCTCCGATGCAGTGGATTCGGGTTATGTTAGTCCCGAGTTGATCGGATACGGGGAAGTGGTGTAAATATAGGTCAGCTCGGTTAGCATGATTTGGAAGAGTGTTATAGACGGGTAGTACTAGGTATAGGTGCTGGGCCTGAAAGTCTGATCTCCTTCTAGAGCGCGCCGGCCCTGCATGGTGACCTTGAAATGGACGGAGACAGGGGGAGATGAATGCAGCTGTCGTGCTCCCCGAAAAGCTCCAGATGTCTGATCGAGACACGCCTGCGGGTGAGTGGTACTCATCCGCTGCAAGCTCGATGGGTACGTCTTCGCGGATTCGTAGGGTGTCTGGGGGCAGTTCGCCACACACGACTAGCTTGTTGTGCCGTTTCCGAATTCCTGAACTTGTGAGAAGTGTGAAAATTCCTAATCCTGTTACTTGGGCAATGTGAGCAATTCCGAGCGCGGTCTTGACAGCGCGGATGAATAGCGTGTACGGGCTCTCTTTCCCTTGGAGGCATCGGAGAGGTGGAGGCTGGCACCTCTTGAAACGAAACATGGAGCAGGAGCTCGGTGTCGATATCAACGGGGCGTAACTACCAGTGCTGAGCGAGCGCGCGTAGATGTATTTGGGGCCCATGTTGTGGTACATTCATGTGCGAGATATCAGTACTTGTGCTGGCTGACATGACCTCATGTCAAATTAGAGCTTCAAATGTGACAGCGGGAAGAAGAGGGAGGACGCGTAATAAACCGTCAGTGTGCAGCTCAACCCAGCAACTCTCCTATCGATAAGCTAAAAATAACTAGCGTCCCCGCTGATGAAAGCTTGGCGAGCTCGTTCTCGCGCGAAACGAAACATCGACACCATCACTCTCGCCAGCCTCAATCCCCCTGCTACCCTCCCCACAATCGCGAGCCATTCCTCTTTGCTGAGGAGGCATCTAGTAGACTCTCGTTACGGGTATCTCACAATGGCATTAACAGTTCCGGTTTCGCCTGCTCCACAGCCGCCTACATGCTGAGCCGCAGCGTCATCTTTCCTCCGCTGCAGCATCGGGGCGGAATGCTAAATATATGCCTCCCCAAGTTTCGGACGCGTCGACTTCTAGCGGCTACAATCTATGCTGGGCCGACCCGTTCTGTGACCAGCGCTTACTTCCTACCTTTATACGGCCATAATCATCGACATTCTTCGGTCTGAAGCGTTCCGATGACTGTGCCACGATTGTGGTGTAAGATAGCAATCTTGAGCCTCCCGTCTTGGCACATTTCCCCAGGTCACGAATTTAGTGACCGCGCTTGCACGGTGCTGTGAGTGGTGCGCTAGGGCGGTCAGCTTCCCTTCCAGAACGCAAATACACACGACCTGGTAGCGAGATTGTTTCACGTTTCGTACTGCTTCCAATCGTGGACTACACCTGGTACACTGACCCAACGCAGATGTCAATATTATCATGTCGAGGTTGTGGCTTTCCTGCAACCTGCCTTTGCCTCTACACAGCTTTTCCTCAGTACGTGCTTCCTGGTATCGATGGTGCTGGGACAGTTCGTGATCACTCGCTCTTGATCTTATTTTCTTTTGTGAACTTCTCCTTCCTGGCACAATGACCAACCAGTCACGACAATGGCCGCCTTATCCACATATCCCAATATACCTCGAGACGTACGACGATAATGGGACGGCAAGATTCTACAACACGATCTCGCCAATCTCGCCCAATGTTCGTCCACAAGACGGGGCCATTCACTCCCTTGCAGCTGTGTCTACGCAATACATTCCACCTGTCTCGCCTGCAGTCACTCATTTCAGCAATCTCTCTCCTATATGGCCAACTCAAGAGCCAGCAACTATTTTCAACCAACAACAATCCCTTCAGCCAGAGCCCCAGTCCTTTCCATGGGGCAAACCTCGCTTGCAGTTTGCAGGGAGACGCCCGAAACCACCGGCGATATCGGTGACAACACCAAGCGGGACTGCGGACCTTGGCTTGGGAATCGAAAACAGCGGAACGTCCCGCAATGCTCCAACGATATTACCTAGTCATAAGAAAACCGAGCGTTCCTCAAACATCGCCCAAATCATAGAACAGAAGCTTTGGCGATACAACTCATCCGAAAATGTGATCAAACGATGGCTGTTCGAGATTATCAGCTGGTGGGTGAGCGCCATTTCTATGGCTATCATCGTTGGTTTCCTGATATACTACCGCAACGGGAAACTTCCTAGGTGGTACGGGGGGCTTACGCTGAACACGGTCGTTTCAGTTCTTTCGAAGATCGCTGGTGCAGCCTTGATTCTCCCGGTGTCAGAAGGATTAGGACAGCTTAAGTGGAGTTGGTTTCGAGGAGATTCGAAGAAGATGTGGGATTTCGAGATCTTCGACAACGCCTCTAGAGGGCCATGGGGCGCACTACTCTTATTAGTACGGACCAAGGGTAGAGCCCTTGCAGCACTGGGGGCACTGGTAACGCTTTTTTCCCTCGCACTCGACCCTTTCTTCCAACAAGCCGTGGATTTCCCAGAGCGATGGGTGCTCCAGTCGAACAGCTCAATCCCTAAAGTAGTGCAATACGACCCACGCTATGGCATTGAATACAAGAACGGTGTTGAAATCGGTCGCCAGGACATCGATCTTCGAGCGCTGTCCGAGAAGTTCTTTTACGACAACGGTACACAACCTATGCAGCTAGCCAACGGAACACGACCGGAGATTCCACTGTCCTGCCCAACGAGTAATTGCACCTGGCCACACTATGATACTCTCGCAGTCTGCAGCCAGTGCGAAGATGTCTCAGACCAGCTTCAGCATGGTTGCTTCGATGCAACAGTGGACTGGATCGCGAACTTAACCGGGAGCGGAGGGGAAGGCACCTACCCAAATGGCACAATGTGCGGATACTTCCTCAACAACACGCTTATGACGGGGTACAGTCTTGACAGTGGCAAACCTTGGGCAAACGAAGTTCTACTCATGCGAGCACTACCCCTCATTACAAACCCCGATCGGCTACCGCTATATGGCGACGGATCAATCCGCTTCAAGCACATCCGCAATCCGCTGTTTGATGTCGTCATTGTAAGCGCCAAAGATGGAACGATTGAGAGTGTTCGTCAGAAGGAACCTCCTGTGGCTCTCGAATGCGTACTTTCCTGGTGCGTTCAGACCCTGAAATCTACCTACTCATTTGGGACGTACGAAGAAAAGGTGATCCGGACTGTCGTGAACGACACAGAAGGACCTTTCCCGTGGGAGACAAAGCGAGTCGTGAGCGACAAGATCAATGGAACCACGGTGTTCTACCACGAAAACCCAACCATAGAGATCGCCAAGAATGACACCGGGAGCATTCTGACTTACGGAGTTTCTGACCAAACGCATCGATACACAGTCACTATCTTTGATGACATCTTTCCGTCTTGGACTACTGTGGCCAATGCTTCCGCTCTGCCGTTGCTGCGGTTCAAGTTCAACATTCAGAAAGCGACAATGCTTAAAAGCTTGGACTTTAACCCGTGGTTGGAGTCAGCAGGTATCGCGCATCACATGGAAAGACTGTCGTCTGCCTTGACAAATGCGATACGGTCATCCTCCGATAAGGAAATGATATCTGGTGATGCATACGACAAAGAAAGCTACGTCAACGTTCGGTGGGAATGGCTTGCACTACCCCTTGGTCTGCTGATTCTTGGTGCAGTCTTCCTCATCGCCACAATAAGGAAGACCGCGAGAGAGAAGGACGAGGTTGGGGTGTGGAAATCATCAGCGATTGCTACTCTCCTATACGGTCTTCCAGATGAGATGCAAAGAAAGATCACCGCTGCAGAAGGAATGGGCACGCCTCGGGCTAAAGCGAAGAATTTGAAAGTCAAATTGCATCCTAAGAAAGGTTGGCGATCCTCCGGAAACCTCATCTCGCCGATTACCCCACGGATGAAAAGAAACGAGCCACCACCCGGATGGATTTGAGCTGTAAAGATCGAAAATCACCCGAAACAAGGAAAAGAGATGGTTTACAATTACGATGCTGTCAAAGTACATTATAACTTTCTTGATAGAGCAGTCCGGAGGTTGAGCGTGCAGGAGCAGAGCCCTGACGTGCGGAGGGATGTTGCCAATGCATCCTCATTAGAAACCACCCCCGTCGTTGGTGCTCTGTCGGGCTTTGAAGCCACCTCCGTCGTTGGTGCTCTGTCGGGCCTTGAAGCCACCTCCGTCGTTGGTGCTCTGTCGGGCTTTAAAGCCACCTCCGTCGTTGGTGCTCTGTCGGGCTTTGAAGCCACCCCCGTCGTTGGTGCTCTGTCGGGCTTTGAAGCCACCCCCGTCGTTGGTGCTCT
>Ga0247733_1000050_pt1 | contig 192892 bp, 223 predicted proteins | sample UWRJL043104R2_FD_180932 | JGI IMG/M metagenome (GOLD analysis project Ga0247733, IMG submission 180932) | Plant litter microbial communities from Arlington Agricultural Research Station in Wisconsin, United States - UWRJ-L043-104R-2 | ecosystem: Environmental > Terrestrial > Plant litter >... | reverse complement strand
GGATTGCCCAGAGGATCACAAAAGCCTCAGGACGCGCGAGTGGAGAAGTGGGAGCTGACAGTTGGCATCGAGATCCACGCAGAGCTCAATACAGCGCGGAAGCTCTTCTCCAGCGCCGCCACGTCGGTCAATGCGGAACCAAACTCGCATGTTGCTCTGTTTGATACCGCCTTCCCCGGAAGCCAGCCACAATTCCAACAAGAAACGCTCATACCTGCCCTACGCGCCGCCCTAGCTCTCAATTGCGACATACAGCCCAAAAGCAGCTTCGATCGGAAGCATTACTTCTACCAGGACCAGCCTGCAGGTTACCAGATCACTCAATACTATGGTGAATTCTCTCCTCCCGTAAGATATCGAACGCTGTGCTGATAGCTCCTGCAGAACCCTTCGCCAGAGATGGCTCCATCACCCTGTATCCGCACGACTTTCCCGCTGGAGCCTGCCCCAACGATGGTCCGGTCACAATTGGCATCAAGCAGGTTCAGATGGAGCAGGATACTGCCAAAACTGTCCAGCAGCCGCCCTCGACCCACCTCCTCGACTTCAACCGCGTCTCGCACCCGCTCATCGAGATTATAACGTTACCCCAAATACACGACCCTACGACTGCGGCAGTATGCGTACGGAAAATACAGGCTATACTGAAGGCCGTCAATGCTGTCACAGCAGGTATGGAGATGGGTGGTCTTCGCGCCGACGTCAACGTATCGATCCGTGAACGCCACGGCCACTCTACCGACCAGAGCCAATCGTATGCTGGTGTTACTGGACTTGGTCAGCGAACCGAGATCAAGAACCTGGCGAGTGTAAAAGCTATTGAGGATGCTATCATCGCGGAACGAGACCGGCAAATCGACCTGCTCGAGAATGGTGGCATGGTCGAGGGCGAGACGCGCGGGTGGACGCTGGGTAGCAAGACTACCAGGCGTCTAAGAGGTAAAGAAGGCGAAATCGACTATCGGTACATGCCCGACCCTGACATCGCTCCGGTCATAGTTGGCAAGGTAAGCATACAATCCATCATGAGCGATGAAGGATGCTAAACGTCAGTAGGACCTTGTCGATCATCTCAGAGATACACTGCCAATGCTGTCCGATGACTGCGTCCGCACACTTGTGGACAATAGTGATTACAATCTCACTTCCAAAGACGCCAGTACTCTTCTCTCGCTCGACGATGGCGAGCGCCTTGACTACTACTACGACGTTGTTGAGCACCTTCAGACGGCTTTCGCAAACCAGCCCGACATCTTGGCACGTGTGGGAAAAGCAGCCGGTAATTGGTGAGTACATTATGCGAAATTGGTCCCATCGTTCCCATACTAACTCTAACTAGGGTTCTTATGGAGCTCGGCAGCCTCCTGAAAATCGAAGATGGGTCGGAATCTCGAGTACCGTCGGACCAGCTCGCCTCAATCATTTCTCACGTGCTACGCAAGCAAATCACAGGACGAGCCGCTAAAACGCTTCTAACCACGAAGTTCGATGGTGATGCTCGACCCGTGGAGCAGATCATCGCGGACGAAGACATGCTACTACGCCCGCTATCCCGACAAGAGTATATTGAACTAGCGCAGAAGCTGCTAGAAGAGAAAGCGGACATGGTCAAGGATATTGTGGAAAAGCAGCAGCATAAGAAGGTCAAATGGTTCGTCGGGCAGATGATGGCCAGGGGCGCGGAAGGGACGGTAGAACCGGGTACCGCGGAAGCCGTGTTGAGAGAGCTGCTGCAACTACCTCCTATCGATCAGCAATAGTTGTTGTGTTGGTAAATGGAAATCATTTCGTGCTTCCTATTGGTCCTTTCATTGATGTACCGTGGATATGATACCGTTGTGGGTTGGCTACCTGTCACGCAGGCCCAACGTTGGTCATGCCTACCAACCTCTGCGAGCTACGAGAAATGGTATCGCGCAAAATCCACCAGGTCTACCGACAGGGCCTTCGCGCCTGACATGTGTAACACTCCTGCACTGTGCGTAAGTCACACAGAAAAGCTATTCATAAACTTGCGCTGGAAGTCGGCACCCTGGGCGAATTACCGGAGTTTGGATATTCAGCTGCATTCATCGCACGAGACAGGCGCATGCTTCCTTGGGAGTATTACTCGTTGAGGTCGGCGATGGCGAGGAAGTCTTGGTTGGCGAGTGTGCAGGGGAGGGTGGGTCTCTTGGGGAAGAACGAGGGGGAGGAGGAGAGGAGAAGGGATATATTGAAGTGTTGGAGAGAGTTCAAGAGGGTGGTTGGGGAGGATGGGGATGGGGGTGAGGACGCCAGCGAGATGGGTGGGCAGGATGGGCAGACGAATGATGATGCTTCTATACTTTCTATTTATGCCTCTTCGGTGGGAAGGAGTATAGAGGAGGTGTCTCATCACGCAACCATTCTCCCATCTATCAACGCTGACGCGTATACAACAAACGACCACATATCAGAATCCACCGGTCACATCATTCTCAGCCCTCGCATCTCCAATTCGACTTCAAACGACCGACAGTCTGAATCTACCGGTCGCATCGTTGTCAGTCCTTGCTTCTCCATCGACGTGCCCTCGGAGCCGGCCACCCATCCGGATTTCGACAATCTCGGATCGAAGCAAGTGACAGTGCCGAAGCCATGTCGACTGGTCAAGCTTCTCGAAGAGCACATTGTTGGTCCAACGAAGAAGATGTGGCCGCAGCGAAGACTTAGTACGAGGGCTTGGATGAAGCGGGCGGGAATGGGAGGTAAGGAGGGTGCGACCAAGAGCACCGACGAGGATTCTCAAGCGAAGCCTGTCCATCCTACGCCAATACAGAAAACAGAGGAGTCTAAGGAGCCCGCACCGGCATACAAACTGTTCTTCAACGCCGCACGCGGAATAGAGGTCGCCACTTCTACTGCGCCGCCACAAAGTCAAAATATTCCCCCTTCCCCTCGACTCAAACACCGGCTTTTCAATCAAACATCGCAACGTTCGACGGATTACAATCTACATCCACATCTATCATCATCAGACAAATCTCCGCCCTCTCCCTCTTTAACAGTAGTATCTCCGACTCCTAACTCGTCCCTTGCCCCAGAGCTTCAGGCGCTCCTCGCTCGCGTTGACCATTCCGCATCTCATATACAGCAACATGGCATGCCTTCACCTCCCAACGCTGGCTCAATACCATCGCTAGTCTCGACAAAGACGCCGTCTACTGTATCCTCTCCTGGCGTTACAAAGGATGCACCGCAACGAAGTCCAAGTGAGCAAGCCCTATGGACACAATGCGGCAGTCGCTTGGACATCGTAGCCGCGGAAGCCGCTGAGCGAACTCGTTCTGAGCTTCGCAGACAGCGTATTGAGAAGGTGACATCAAGGCAAGAGGAGATGGTGCAAAAAGCTGTCGTATTAAAGCCCGCGAAGCCGAAGCTGGTCTTCAATAGATCGGTGGGTGGGGGTACGCATGCAGGTCAGAATAGAACTATTTCGCTGCCAGAGATGCAAGAGAAGAAAACTAAGTTGCCCTGGGTATCTGTCTCAGTGGCTGCTGCTGTCGATGCCGCATGGGAAGACGCGTGGCACAATCCACCCAAAGCTCCGGAGGATGAGCTCATAGTTCGAGGCGTCGAACTAAGTACCACCACGTTGGCAACGATGGACTATACAGTAACGGATGCCGCGTTCCGCTTTCCAAGGACTGGACACATGAGGATGGGGAGCGGAGCGACACTCGTTGAGGAGGATGTGGAGGAGAAGGGGGAGGACTGGTATTCGTGCTATGAGCAGTGGCAAGATGGGGATGAAGATAGCAGGGTGAGGACGCCGCTTTTGGGAGGGTGTTCGGGGCGTCTATAATGCGAGGATGCCTTGCTCAAGCAATTTTTATTCTCAAACCCATAGTTACTTCCAATGGTGCTGCATGCTTCTTTCAAGCTACACGCAGGTCATCATGTAGGAACGCGTCTACTTCCTGTGCAGTACTTTGATTCGAGGCTGGTGCGTCTGTCATTGTACCACTGTTGAACAAAGGCTCCAGCCGTGTAGCGTATAGGGGATGCTCTGCTAATAACACACACGCTGTTCACATCTGTGCTGTAAGTGGGTGTCTCTTCCTCGTGATGGTAACATTATACGCGAATATACTGAACTAACGTTACATCTAATCTCAAGCACTTCAACGTATCAACCCGAGCACCACAAGCACTAGACAAATTCCCAGAAATGCTCGTCATTCGTATGTAACTTGATTATCCAGTAAATCGCCTCGATTGAACCCATGCAATTCATCCTTGTGCCTAACAATCGCACTGCTCCCAACACCTAGACTAGGACCTAAAGCATAAACCGAAATCATCCCGCGATATACAAGCCCGTTAATGACTGATATACTGAAACACAGCACTAACGTCCTTCTCACTCGTCTCCTGCCGTAGCAGCAAATCCTGAATCTTCCCCAACGGCCCCGTTTCCCCATCATTCACCATGTGGTTCCACGTACTGGTATCTCCATAGAGCATAGCCGGTGCTTTAAGAACCTGTCTTCCATCTTCCTTGCGACACCGCTTACACTTGAATGTATCGTGCGTATCGCTCGTAGTATTGTCTCTATACTGGAAGAGTTCTCGGAGCGAATCGATGGAAAAGTGGCGCTCGACGTCCTCGGCGTTGTCGACGACGCAGGAAGAGAGCGACTGTTTGTGCGATTGGCGTTGGAAGACTTTCTCCTCGATGGTGCCCGTGGTGATAAAGCGGTAGACGAAGCAATCTTTCTTCTGGCCGTCACGCCATACACGAGCGAGAGCCTGCTGGTCGGCGGCGGGGTTCCAGTCAGGGTCAAAAAGGACGAGTCTGTTTGCGCCGATAAGGTTCAGACCGCAGCCACCGGCTTTGGAGGAGAGCAGAAAGACAAACTCCGGGCCGTCAGGGTCGTTGAACTTATCAACTAACTTTTGGCGCTTGGATACGTTCATTGTGCCGTCGAGACGGAGGGCGCCGTAGCCACGGGCACGGCAGAGTGCGGCGAAGACATCGAGGGTTTGCGTGTAATTCGAAATGAGAACGATTTTGTCGTTGGTATCTGCTCGAATACGGGCGAGCATACGGTCTAAAACGAGCATTTTGCCAGAGTACCACACTTTCACGTCCCTGTCTCTACCTCTCGCGTCCTTTGGAACGAAATCATCGGGGAGGAAGTCCTCACAGCCTGGGAGATCTGAAGGTAGGTCCAGAAGATCGGGATGGTTGCAAAGCTTCTTGAGCATGCCGATGGCTTTGAGGGGTTGAGATCCCTTACCGCGAAGCAGGGACTTAATTTCCGGAGAGTTAATGAAGTGGTTGTAAAGCCCCTTTTGGAAAGGCGCGAGGTTGCAGAAGACGACGTGCTCGTATTTGACCGGGAGATATTTGGAGAGAATGTCGTTAGTGCGGCGAATGATGAACTTATTGACAAGAGCAAGGAGCTCCCGAAGACGTTCGTCACCTTTCTTGCGGGCCTCGTCCGTACCGTCTGCGTCGCGACCTCGGAGGATAGGAATCTCGTATTGTTTACGGAATTCCATTCTTGTTCCTAGATAGTTCGGATTGGCAAAATTGAGTAAGGCGAAGTATTCCGAGAGATCGTTCTGAATAGGTGTACCGGAGAGGATAACTCGTCTTTGCACGTTGAGCCCGTTGAGAGCAGTGAAGGTCTGGCTTTCGCCGTTCTTCAATCGATGCCCCTCATCGCAGAGCAAAAGGCCAATTGGCGTTTGAGCCAGCTCTCCTGAGTTGAGGCGAAGCGTTTCGTAAGAGACAATCAAAACAGGCCTGACGACAGCCCGTCCAGAAGCGATACTCCATTGCCTTATCTGCTGGACAAGCTCCTCTTTGGATGCTTTACCGTCAATGGCGAATGGGGTGATTGCGTCCGGACCCAACCATTTGATCAGCTCGTTTGCCCAATTCCTCACCAAACTAGACGGACACGCGATTACACACTTCTGGATGGTACCTTTTCCGGCATCAGGCGATTGTTTTAGTAGTGTCCACATCAGCGCGATGCATTGAAGTGTCTTGCCGAGGCCCATCTCGTCTGCCATGATGCAGCCATTCGCTTTGGGGTCGATCAAGCCCGTCGTCGCACGATATAGGAATTTGACACCTTCAACCTGATGCGGACGAAGGACCTTGGCTAGTCTTGGGTCTATCACCACCGGTACCCGGGGCCGTTCGTCGTCAACCTTCTTCTTGAGACCAAGTATGTCTGCGAGACTTTTGTGGACGATCGGGACGTCTAACTCTTTCTTCTCCTCTTGACTCAGCTTCGGCTCTATTTCCTCCTTGGGCACGGGTTTATCTTCGACCGTAGGATCGTATAATACGATTGCGAACTCTCCACTGGGGTCGTGTAACGGTCGCGCAACGAACACTCTCCCTATTCGCAATCCTAACAATGGCGGGGGACGAAACTGATTGTACCCTCCAATGTCCTTGTTTTTTAATGGAACGATGAACCTTGCTTTGAAAGCGGTATCCTTGTCCTTGGCCTTGAATACTGGAAAGCGGTTTGCGTCCCGAGTGGCGAGAGCTAACCGGTCATCGTTGGAGTATGGTTTGTCGCCTTCCTCGTTCTCGCCGTCAGCGCCCGCGTAATTGACCTTGCGTCTCTTCCTCGCAGGTTTCTCCGTCGTGCGTGTCGAGATTGCGGAACCTGGGCATCTGAATGGCTTGTGCAGGCGATCGGCTGAAGCGGGTGTGCCACCGAGCAGGCGTGTCGGCGTCGCGGAAGGCGTGCCTTTTTCGCCGGCTATGAGAGGTTTCGGGCGATGCCTAGTTGTAGTGAGCATTACGAGGTGCAGTAAAGTGTTGGGCTTTTGAACTTACATTTTGTCGTAGAGATGGTGGTTGGACGAGGGATGTGGCGATGAGACGCGTTCGAGATCCCGCAGCTTGGGTGCCGTGACGCGTCGGCACGTGTGCGCTAGGCTCTGTTGATCTCTCGCAACCTTGAACCACCAGCACATTGCGCACCATGTTCGACTTGATGACGGAAACGATAGCGGAGAACGACGCAGGAGCAGTGCTGGAGATGGTCCTCGGTTGCAGCAAAGCGCAATTACCAGTAATCGGACGCCATCTGACTACCTCAGTAGAGAATCTTCACTACCAAACACACTGCAAAGGCTACCAAGTTTTACAAAGAACTGTACATTTGAATCGACGCTTCGTGTAAGTATACAGATTTTATACAGCAATATACAAGCAGGGTGACAGCGCCAGCTCTCCGGCTGTTTGTTCGCCATGCTCCCTAGATGCTTAAGCAGAACTCCTCCGTGATGCAGTCGCACATGGTGTCTTCCTGAGACTTTCTTCGGTTTGCTGCCCAGATCGCCTTCTACGTCTCCTCACCTGGCACCCTGTTCTCCTCACGCCCTTAATGTGTCGCCCCTTTGCCTCATGGCACAACAGTCACTCCCAAACTTCCCGCCTGTCCAACTACACTTCGCACCAACCCCTCGAGAGCCAATCCCTTCAACCTTCCCTCTGACTGCTTTATCCTCGCAATCTCGTAGACATGCTTCAAGCTCACGGTTCCCACCGTGCCCATCACAGCATTTCCAACCGTCGGCGAATTCGTACTCGTCTTGCCCTTCGCTCCGTCGTGGTTGTTCATGGGACCAGGCACGTTTCCAGCACCGCGTATTTTGGACTTTATGAGGGGCGCTCCGGCGGCAGTAAGGAGTAGGGTCGCTGTCGGTGGTGTCCGGACGGAGAAGTGGAACGTACGGTCGGGGCGGACGGTTATGAGGCAAGGAACGGGCGTGCCGGGAATGTAGGATGCTGTTCGCGCGTTGAACTCCTGTTTCTAGAGTTAGCTTGTATCCATGGGCTAAGATAATGCAACGATAGAGGCTCCACGACGCATGCGCGCGGCCAGTCCATCCTCTCGGAGCTGAAAGAGCCCAGGTTGTTCGCGCAGTCATGTTCGTGCTCCACGAGAGATTCTATTGGACGCGTCCTCGTGAAGAGAGTGCGCTCGCAAGTGTTGATGACTTACTTTGCAGAAATCCATGCTCTTCACACCCTTACTACCCAGCGCGGGGCCAACCGGCGGCGAAGGCGACGCCTGTCCCGCACCCACGATCAACTTGACAATCTGATCTCTCGCTATCGCTTTCTTCGCCATTGTGTGTTGTGTTGCTGGAATACCCTCAATGCATCGCTAGGCCTTTGCGGGAGTCTTCGCGGAGAGGACACCGGGACGGATCAATATTGATCCGCACTCACGATAGCTAGATCGTCCGGAACTTTACAAGACGATCCAATTTTTGACATGCATGGTCACTCAAGGCCCACGGGTATACGCGTTCGGTAGTTCACGTCCATGTAAATGTGCTCGTATTCTGTTATGTTTGATTGTGTACCGGTCATCTTGAAAGCCGTGGAAACCCGTCGTTCCGGCCGTGTGTCCGTGCTGCTCGACTCCTACTATGACCGTCCACACGTTGCTCAAATAGGCAAATTCTGGTTTTCGATGCGGCTCGAGGGCTCAAGCTGCACTGTGACACCAACAGGCCCGATTCTGACAAGTCCCATGCTTAATTATCTGCGCAGTAAGCATCGAACAGTCGCTTGCCGAGCACCGAGCAAGACTTTGACTCCTTAAACTTCTTCATCAACGATAGGGCAGGCGAGTGGTTTCACGAAGATTCGGGCCCCAAGATAGCGTGGGAATTCATTGTTCTAAGTTTGATTGAAGGAGTTCGTGGCTGGTTGACGAATTTAGACGGCTTACGCGAGCACTGTGAGCATTCTCAATAAGTATGACGGCATGCACGTTGATTACGACAAAAGCAGTAGCTATCAAACGAAGACTCGAATTATGCGTCTGCAGGTTGGATGCCGTAAGACCGTCTCTGGAATACGCGCGAGGCGAAGTGTTCATATGTAGGTTTGGATGACTGATGGCGAGGTGGATTTAGGATTGTCTCAATCAAACGTGACTAGGGCAGCAGAATCCACGAGGATGGCCGTGAACGGACCGATGTCTCATCTCAACTGCAACACTTCCAACACGAGCGTAGCAAGATGTGTGTGGCAGCTCAGCGATACGAGTCGCGTGCGAAAAGCAAGACGGTTTTCTTGGTCGTCGTCCAAAGACGCGGGGCATGGGACTCGGGGTCTTGTCAGCGATTTTCCCTAGAGGAGGTCTCGCGGGTCTGTCCGCTGCTGCCAGTGGGTCGGTGCGTCTATTTTTGCATGCTGCACAGCCACGAGCCACATTAACTAGTCGACCACGCTTTCTGCCGCTGGCGAGCGTAACCCCCAGCGGGACGTGATCCTGTTACGCGATAAAGAGCTGCACCCAAGGGGGCACCAGCGTCTTGCGCCGCCTGGAGAAATCACCGGCCGTTCATCTTGTTTGTGCAGGAAGGCGACGGTGAGCACGCGAGAGACTGCCCGCGGGGGCTGGCTCCACAAGCCGCGGACTCTGACGTGTGGCGGCTGGCGGCCCCTGGTTGGCCGCCAGAGTCCAGCCTGTGCAGAGCTGTGCAGAGTCGCATTCCTCAGCTCTGCGCTGGCGCACGCCAGTGGTGGCCGAGCCCGACGAAGGCGCAGGTCTCGTGGCGGCTCCACCGTCTCGTGGCGGCTCCAGGCAGTTGGAGCAGCACGAGCAGGTGGATAAATAACCATCCAGTCGCTGTCGCGCGACCTTTGTTGAGAACCAGTCCACCATCTCCGGCAACGATCTTCACGGCTGTTCTCGAACACTTCCCGTCGATAGTCTGCGATAGCTGTGCAGAATCCTGCAGCTATTTGTGCATCCCTCGACCATAGCGCCGCGTGTCGCTCGCTCCCTTTCGGTTGTCCCGTCCCCGTCACCCCTGCACTGAAACCCTGACCGACTTGGCGCCCCAAACTTGCCCTCCTCCCTCCGTCTTCCGTCGTCACCAACGGCTTCAACTCACGCCCGCGAGCTGAAACCACCCTTTCTCCTTCTCCTACCGCCTCTCGTTTGTCCCTCGTTTCATCCGCTTTCCTGTACCATCTTTCCATTTTATCTTGATCGCCTCCACCTAGATTCACGACTTCCTCCGGCTCGAGAAGGTTGACCCTGCGGCCATATACCCTTTAATCCACCGGTTTTCTCCTTTTTGCGTTACGAACCTCTTCCCATCGGCGACTGCCGATCGTAGCCGCCCACCGCATACGGCGGCCTCTTGCGCACCGTTCGACACACCAAGGCAACCGCCTCCAGGCGATATTCGAGCAGCATGAGGGCCCATATCACATATTACACGATGCTCGCACCGTTCATATTATTAGCGTCAGCACCGCTGGGTGCTTTGGCCGGCGACGTTTTGCAGACCAACGGCTACAGCAACTGCCAGGACAACTCCGACATCACCGTGAACAAGCTCGACATCAAGTTCGACAGGAACACCAAGAAGATCAAATTCGATATTGCTGGTGTCAGCAAAAAGTCGCAGAAGGTCATGGCCACGCTCATCGTGAACGCCTATGGGAAAGAAATCTATAAAAACGAATTCAACCCCTGCGACGACGCGACCAAGGTTGATGAACTATGTCCAGGTAGGTCCCCGGCGTTCTCAACGACCAGTAACTTGAAGCTAACGTCTCGCAGTTCCAGAAGGCTCTTTCGGTGCTCAAGGCGAGCAGAGCATCCCTCCTGAGCGCTTGGCTGCGGTCCCTGCCATCGCGTTCGCTGTTCCCGACCTTGACAGCCAGGCTACAATGCAGCTTAAGGCTGTAGACGGAGGCGAACAACTAGCCTGTATCACATCGACGGTCACCAACGGAAAGTCGCTCAACGTTCCCAGCGTGGCCTATATCGCTGCGGGTATGGCAGCCGGTGCGCTTGCTCTTTCTGGACTGTCCGCGCTTTCCGCTGCTGGACAGGCTGGTGCTCCCACCTCCAGCCCCACGTTCGGAGAAGTAGTGGGCTGGTTCCAATCCATGGCCCTGAACGGAATGGTGAGCGCACCGTTGCCCGGTGTTTACCAGAGCTGGTCCAAGAACTTCGCGTTTTCTACTGGTCTGATCTCCTGGGATTCCGCTCAACGAAGTATCGACGGTTTCCGGGAAAAGACCGGGGGCAACCTGACCCAGAACAACGTCGACTTCTTGCGCAACAACGCCACTCTCGTCCACGTCGATCAAGGATTGAACATGACGAAGCGTGGTTTGCAGTATGCGGCACTTTGGGCGCGTGACGAGGTCAACACGAACGTTGGTAACGACACTGAGGGTTCTACTGGGGAAGACAGCAAGGTCATGCACCAGGTCAAAGGCATGCAGGGCTATGTTGAAGAGCTCACGATTCCCAACGGAAACACATTCATGACCGTTCTGCTCGTTTTCGCTATCGTCATTGCCGCCATCACCGTCGGCATCCTCCTATTCAAGGTCATTCTCGAAACCTGGGCTCTTTGCGGCAACTTTCCCAAGCGATTGACCAACTTCCGAAAGCGATACTGGTGGATCCTCGCAAAGACCATCACCAACTTGATCCTCGTACTCTACGGTATCTGGACGCTTTACTGTGTATACCAGTTCAAGAATGGTGACTCGTGGGCCGCTAAACTTCTCGCTGGTATCACACTGGGCATCTTTACGGGTATTCTCGTCTTTTTTACTTGGAAGATTCACAGCATCGCCCAGAAGTTCAAGAAAATGGAGGGAGATTCATCCGCGTTGTATGAGAACAAGGAGGTCTGGAGGAAGTACAGCATCTTCTACGAAAACTACAAGAAGAACTACTGGTGGATCTTCGTTCCGATCATCATCTACATGTTCGCTCGTGGCTGCGTCATTGCCGGAGCAGACGGCCATGGTATGGCACAAATCGCTGGCCAGCTCATTGTCGAGGCAATCCTTTTGGCTCTGCTCCTCTGGGCTCGTCCCTTCACCCTCAAATCCGGTAACTGGATCAACATCATCATTCAGGTTGTCCGCGTCCTGTCCGCCGTTTGTATTCTGGTCTTCGTTGAAGAGCTGGGAGTTGCCCAGACGACAAAGACTGTTACCGGCCTCGTACTGGTCGTTATGCAGGCGATCTTGACGGGTCTATTGGCCCTTCTCATTGCCATTAACGCCATTGTCATGTGCTGCAAGCAGAACCCGCACCGCAAGAAGAGGAAGGAAGCTGGTAAGTCGATGCCATCTTCACAAATTGTTGAATTCATACTAATAACATACAGAGAAAGCGCGCGACTTGGACAACCTCACTCCACTCGATGCCCGCAACTCGCTTCTTATGGACCCTCAAGAATACAAGCGCAGCTCGATGCCCTCTGCCTTCGGACCGCGCGGCTACGAACCCGTTCCGCTTGTTGAACAGAACACTGCCTACAATGGAGCTCGTCCGTATCACGACAACGACAATCTTCTTACCGATGCCGCGAGCTTCGGCGGAAGAAGTCAAGGCCACGGCCGCAGCATCAGCGGCGAGCGTAGCGACAACCCACCAAACACTAGGGCACCACGGTTGCCATCCGTCGATCTCGGCAGCCACCAGCCCGGGTACACACAACAAGGAGGCCCGTGGCAGCCTCAGGGCCCCTACCACCAGGGACAGGCGTATTAAACCTGTGTGCCCATAAAAATAATCGACCAATTGTACATTTTCGCGAAGGAGATCCCGAACCTAAAGTTTAGGTTGGAGTGTATATTTTGCATATGCGCAGCATTCTGCGAGGCACCATATTGTTTCTGATCCATAGTATCAGCATTTTGTGATATTGAGAAACCAGCGGGAGTAGAGCGAACTCCCATGACACGAATGTCTTTCCTTGAGTACCCTGTTAGCGTTATAGATTTGGAGACAGCCTTGTAATTCACGATCGCGGCCAGTGGCCTCGCGCGAATAAGTTCGTGAATGGAGTAGGATAGCGTTGAGTAAATACCATCAATAATTCTCAAACGTATAAGCAGGTTGCAGACAAATGCCATGGATGTGCTCAGTCGCGGTGTCTTCTTTTCTTTTTTTCTTTTCGGAGCAAGCTGGCCTTCGCGTTTGTTGAGACCCCACCCCTGAGGGCTGAAGTATTGCCCAGTGCTTGACACCAGCCGCCTAAGCAACCTGCCAATATATACGATCCGCTTTCCTATCTCCACGCACGCTTAATTGCTCGTTCCCGCGAGTTGGCGCGCGCCCATCTCCCGCGATGCCGTCGCTTGTGGGCTAGGTTGGTTAATCTGGGCCGGTAGCGATACCATGGTTTGGCGGTGCGGCTGTAGATGGCTTGGGGCTAAGAGCTGAGGAACGCGCTGTCGGTGTCCAGGTAGGGTTGATGTATCGAGTTATGCATAGGAAGATCTGAGGTCTTGTCTTTTCTTTTCTGAGGGTGCATGTTGGGCTGCCTGTTTTCTGCTTCTGGGGTTGCGTCGCGTCTACTTGAGCGGATGTTGTGGTCGACCATTGCTGGCGTTTGGAGGTACCGAGCCATTTGACAGCTCTCTGCACACAGAGAAGTATTCTTCTCGATTTCTACCATTTTCTCTAAACTTTTTCGCGTCCCTCGTTCCGCTTCGTGTTTCGCTTTCCATCCGAATGGTGTTGCTGCCCCAACTGTAACAATGCGATACACCTACGCCGCTGCATCAGCAGCACTCCTCTCCCTCACAACAGCCGCCTCCTCCTCAAAACGCGGCCTCTGTCACGTCCCCTCAGAATCTCACCCCAGCGACGACACCATCTGGACCACCACCCCCGGCTCCGACCTAACATGGTACTACAACTACAAAGCGGAACCCTCTAATGCCTACGAAGACAGTGAAGACCTCTCCTTCGTACCCATGCTCTGGGGCGCCTCCGACACAGAACAAGGAACCCCCTTCCTCGACTCCGTCAAACGACAACTCGATAGCGGCGCAACAATCGAATACGTGCTCGGCTTCAACGAGCCCGATGGGCCACAGAGCACGGGTGGTTCGAACATACCTGCTGATCTAGGCGCGTCGGCGTGGAAGAAGCAGATTGAGCCGCTCAAGGACATGGGGGTTAAGTTGGGGGCGCCGGCGGTTACGGGGTCGGAAGATGGGTTTACGTGGTTGGAGAATTGGTTCAATGCTTGTGATGGGGGGTGTAATCCCGATTTCATTCCGGTGCACTGGTATGGGAGTTTTGAGGGATTGGCGAGTCATGTTGGGAGGGTGGTTACGAAGTATCCTAATATGACGGTTTGGGTTACGGAGTGGGGTTTTCCGAATGAGGAGTTGGAGGCGACGCAGAAGTTTTACAATGAGTCGGTTGCTATGTTTGATCGGTGGACGTAAGTGGTTCTCTTGAAATACTTTCTCTGCGACTCTGGCAAGTTCACTGGCTAATGAGAGATGCAGCAATATCACGCACTACTCCTACTTTGGCGCTTTCCGCTCAGACGTCTCAAACGTAGGACCCAATTCAGCCATGTTGACGGAGGAGGGCAAGCTTACGGATATTGGGTCATGGTATCTAGGTGGCGCGGCTACCAACAACATACCACATAAGGGGGCGGCGGCCCAGATTGCGAGCACTGCTTCATGGAGTTTGGTCGTTCTTGCCGCATGCATTTATGCGGTACGATAGAGGGTTTGATACGTATATTAGATGGCATTATACGGCGTTGGAAAGAGTATCTCGAAATTTACTGGGACCGGCAGATTACCGTGGACATACCTGGGGACGTGTTTATCATGGTTATAACTAGGCCTTCAATAGATTACTCTTGAGCATCCGAAGCGTCGGTCTTATTACATATGGATGGAGGGATACGCGAGGTACGGGCGAGGTGAACCACCAAGGAAGAACACGACACGGGCTCAGTTCAGGTCGAATCTACTGGCAAAACAACAGATCATGATACAATCGCGAATTACTTGAATGCTGAGGTGTTCGTCAACTTTCTCCACCGCTATGCACAATGTTCTCATCCAAGATTGTGTGAGGTTGTCAGGTGACGAAAAGAAGATGCAAGTAGAGACTCACAGTTGTGCTATCAATTGGTTTTCCACATGTTGGCGTTGACGGTATATCCTCGGAGTAGTGCTGTAGTTGCTAAATCTGGCAGTGCGGAAGCGCAATCTGCGTCTCCAAGCCCTTGAGCCCAAACACGACGTACAGTCGTATGTTTTTGACGGGTGGAATTTTTCTGCAAGCTCAGCCTAAGTCGTTGACCTGTCGCGAGAGCGATGCCATCGGACTCATCAATCGAGATCAAAGGTACATGCCCACTTCGTATGGTATGCGTGATCTGGTCCTATGGTACCTCGAACATTCCACAGTGGTATTCGGGAGATGTATGTCGAGTGCGGTAAGTCATATGGTTTGTGCCACCACACCCCGCTTAGATACATAACTCGAACATCGCCAAACAACGCGTTTACTCTTCACTCATCGAGCCTCACAATGAATCCCAACATCATCACCTTCGACGTCTCTGGTCGCCAATTCAAAACGCAAAGGGCCACTCTTCAGACTTCTCCGTATTTCCGCAACCTCTTGACCAGATGGAACGATTCTAGTGATAAACAAGAGGATGGCTCCTATTTCATCGATGCAGACCCGGATGCATTCCAGCATATCTTGAATTACATGAGGCGTCCGTCGAAGTTTCCCTTATTTTGGACGAAGGAGGCAAGCTTCGACTACGCGCTCTATAACAGAATCGAGACCGAAGCTGATTACTTCCTTCTCCATAATCTTCGCGACTGGATACGAAAGAAACGATATCTCGATGCTGTCAAAATCTCCTCCGAGGTAACCACAATGTTCGAAAATCAGATTGGTTTCGGTTGGAATCGGGTCATAGGCGACAATGGAATGGAGATTCAGAGCCTCTGTGGTTCATACACAGAGAAATCGCGATTCGAACCGTCCGGGAAATTCACCCTAGTGATGAGAAGCACAGTTTTTGATGAGACAGTCTGTGTGAACAATAATGTGGGATTTGAAGATTAGCGACGTCGTGGATGAGTTTAGGGGCTTGAAGATTACGCCATGCTACGGATTTTCAAAGAGTGGCACAATTCCTCCCGCCCGCGGATGTTTTCAAAGCGAGCGAGTCGCAACTTTTTACGTACAATAGCAGAATTACTACAACAAGAGATCTCACAACGCATCCGACGTGGAACGATACCCATTATCTCTACTCCTGACTCTCGTGAGCGGCGCAAGCTCACCCATCCTCTCGCGATCCGCCAACTCAAAGTCGAACTCGCCAAGTGCCGCTGAGGATGGCGAAACACCATCCATCGTATCGTACCTGTTTCCTTCTTTTACATCGGCTAGTTTGAATGACGTCTTGGTCACCAATCTCGTACTCTTGCGCAGTATGTCTTTGAGGGTGATGCCGGGCTTGAGCGCGTTCGCGACGGACGATACTGTGGACGCGGGAACTATCGGAAGGTTGTCAAGGGGCTGTTGAGATAGTAGGGCGGGGTCGATGGTCATCATGACCATGTCTCCGTCTTTGTCTTTGGGTGGTACGACTGGTGGCTCTACCCTTGCCGGTTCTTCGGTCACACTGGCGAGGGGCGAAGACGGTGAAACACTTTTGCGCCGCCTAGCGCTGGCGACCAGCGAGTCCCAAAGGTCCATTCTTTCCGACTTCTTGTCCTTTTTGACTTTCTTGCAAGGTTCCGGCTTTACAACGCCTTCGAAAGACGTGCATGGAGGAGGTGGGGGCGTCGGATGGAGATCAATGACTGGGAATTCGGCGACGACTGGTGTGTGAATGCCGAACCGTTTTCCCCATCGACATTCGGATGGATAGTCGCACGAGTTCCAGCAATCCATCACAGGCGCATTGGTCTGTCGGCTGCATTCGCTAAAGGCATCATCTTCCGAAGTGGGACAACGCGGAGACAAAGGATTTGCATCGTGTGTCAAAGCCTTCCTACCACTTCTCCTCCACCGGCCCCACGTCTTCCACCCTTGGTAGTCAAACTCACTCGCACACGCCCTATGCTTCTTCACCTTTCCGGACCGGACCGGTTTGCGCCACGACTTAATGGTCGTAGTGCCAACGCAGAAATAGTGCCCATCATCAAGACAGCGACGTGTCACGCCGACGGAGTAGGTGCGTCGGCATTGGTGGCATTGCCAGACCCATTTGAGAGGAGAGGGTGGGCGCACGGGGTCATTTGGAATGGGATAGTTTCTAGTCCGGTGTTGAGGTGGATAGGAGCTCCGTGCGAGAGGCGTGCATGGGGAGAAAGGCGAAGTTGGAATGGCTAGATAAGAGGATCTGAAGGGCTCCGGGTGGATTCTGAGCTTCCGCTTGTTTTTGTTTTCGGCTATGCTGGGAGACATCGCATTTACAAAATCTCAATGTCGTGGGATGTATCTAGTGATGGTGTGGTATTTCCGTCGAAAGTTGATGGTATGCTTGCTTGAAGCAATCGTTTTGCTCAAAGTCCTGCTTTGCTGCGTTGGAATGAGTATTGTGAGTGAGAGAGAAGCAGAAATGTGATGAATGTCACATCTCAAGTAAATGACGCCTTTGGTCTACATCCCGCCACCACAGCCCGCAACAGGAACACGGAAACACCGGACAGAATTGAAATGCTCAAGCCACCTTCTTTGTCGGCACGCTGGTCAACTTACAAAGGCCGTTGGAGAGGGTGGCTTTGTCTGTATGATCTCGACTCAAAGCGTGCTTTGTCTACCAATGAGTGCTTATCTCATGAGCCACGTTCCCAAATCTTGTGTAACATGGGTCTTTGTTCGAATTAGTGACTTAGGTGACATGTGGGTTCGGATACTGGATTCCGATGTCCGTGGCGTCGGGGACGATATTTTCGGATGTGACGTGGAATATTTCCGAGTAGGGCGGGGGAGGCTGATGTAATTCTCAAGTGAGAAGTCATAATGGGATAAGACTGTCCGCAAGGTTCTCAGAAGCTTTTCTCTTATGCTGACAGCCGCGTACTTTCGCAGTCACGACACCATATTGCTGTTGGCCTGGGACACGTCAAATGCATGTGACCGTGGTGTTCCAATTAATGCAGGAGTGAGATTATAGGCGGATACATAGATGTGAAGAAGTCATGACAGAGTTTAGAGGCGAGAGTTTGAGTAGGTTGACGAAAGCTTGGAGGAGAGAATGTCCAGAACAGAGAAGTTTAGGGAAGAGACACTGCAAGAAGATAGCTTCCAATGTAGAGGGACACGGAAGTAATAAGCTGGGAAAACAATGATACTTCCCAACTTCATATCTTGTGTGATCTAAAACCCAGATGATACTCTCACCCCCTATCGGCACATAAATTGCCCAGAGCCACCCGGTAGGTCGAAAACCACGTCGGTGGAAGATCAGTGTGGGCATAAATGCCATCCGACCCTTATGCAGATACCACGGCCTTCCAAGCGCCGCTACTGCACCACGACAATGCCAACAACCAGTTCCACACCCCAAGACACGGAACCAGGCATCTAATCAACATCAAGCAGTCCGACGCAGATCCAACACATGTGAACGCCGTCATCACTTGACCATGCCTCGAAGCCAATTCGTCGGGAGAACCAGCACTGCGGACTCGCTTCGTTATCACCTACTGTATGATGGGTTCCGCTTCGCCTGGAAGATTGGCACCTCTGGTGAGTAGAAGACACACCAAGCCAATACTTGGACATGGGGGCAACACACGACTCACCATGGCCGTCCCTCCACAATCCAATCTGCACATCGCCAATCACCCGCTCCAGACACGAACCCGTCCCGCCCTCAGTTCAGCTCAGCGCCCCATCACTCCTGCCCCAGAGATAACACTCCACATCACCAAATCCGCCCACTCACCCAAACAAGACCGTCTATCAATCCGTCGATCCACACCGGGAGGATCCCCACCGCCGCACATACGTGACATCACGCCACCCCACAACTCCTGGCCGATCTCTCAAGTCGCACGTCGTTGACGCGTTTCCCCAGATTCCGAAACGCGGGCAACGGAGTGAGCTTGCTCCATGCGGTGGCACAGGCCGTGCCAGAGATAAGGGAATGGGCCTTGGCATCTAGAACGTGAGTTACCATCTAGACAGAGGGGGTGGGCAGTCACGCTTGGCAGATAAGGAGTGGTCTGGCTTTATCTGACAAGGCGCTCGTGGGCTGCTTGTGCTCGACAAGCCCCGCTTGCCCTGGTCCCTTGTGAAGCTTGGCTGTATGCGTGGGTGGCGGGTACGGGTCTGCCGCATGTCTTAGTCCAACTGATCGGAGCCATCGGATCCGGTCAGCACGGGTGGTACAACGTATCTTGGGTAGTTTCGTGATTTCTCTCGAGGCAGTTGGTATTAAGGTTGAGGTATCATTCTAAAAGACTATATGTACAGTACAGATTGGGAACTATTGATTAGGGAAGAAAGTGCTTGCTCTAGGAAGGCCGCAGATCGAATCTGGACAGTGATAAAGACAGGCAACTGTGTTGGTATCTCTTGAACTCCATCCAAATGCTCAGACAAAAGACAAAGACTCCAAGTAAAGACCAAATCAAGTCGCGTGACGCACTTAATGCTCAACCTTCTCAGGGAGCTCGGTACGTCCTGCCGCGACGGCGTGTCGGTCACCGCCAATACCAGTGTGTGCGGTTCCGTCGTGGCTGCTCTCGCTCGGTGCCTTGCCCTCGAGCATTTGGCTGTGCTGTGCGATGCCATGGCGTTCGCCTTGAGGGATGGAATGCTCTTCCGAGATGGGGTCGCTCTTAGCGGGAGTCCACGCGAGGTAGTCACGGCGGACCTCAACGTAATCGTAGGCAAACTCGCCAAGCTGGTCGTCGTCCATTCCTAGAAGCTCAGCTTCTTCCGAGGCGCGGAGCTTGAGACCGGGGATCTTGTCGATGGCGAAAGCGATGAGGGCGCTCATGACGAAAGAGTAGGCGGTGCAAGCAACAATGTATGCGATCTGGATGTACATCTGCTTCCAGTTCTTCATGATCCAGCCACCAGGGAACAGTTCGTTGTTGATACCGTCGAGACCGATAATGTACGGGGCAGCGAAGAGGGCGTTGAACAGGAGTCCGACCATACCGGCGACGCCGTGCTCAGCGAACACATCGAGGGCATCATCGATCTTGATCCAAAACTTGACTATTGGTTGTTAGCAAATTTCCTTCAGCGACAAGAGTGAGAGGGACGTACTCTTGGTAGCAAAATTGGCCACGATACCGGTGGTGATGCCGAGGACAACGCTAGCCCACGGGGGGATGAAACCAGAGGCTGGAGTGGCGGCGACGAGACCCGAAATGCATCCGGAGCACCAACCGACCATGGACCACTTGCGAGCGAGGCGCCAATCGAGAATAACCCAAGTCATAGCGGCAAACATGGCAGTTAGGTTGCTGTTCCAGCAGGCGACCGTGGCGCGGAGATTGGCACCAAAGGCGGAGCCACCGTTGAAACCCAACCATCCGAACCAGAGGAAGACGGTGCCGAGCGTGATGAGAGAGACGTTGTGGGGGCGGAAGTTGAGCATCATCTTCTCTTGACGGCGGCCAAGGACCATGGAATATGCCAGAGCCGACATACCGGAGACGATCTCGACGGGACCTCCACCAGCATAGTCTAGACCTCCCCACTTGAAGAACCATCCGTTGGCGTTCCATGCCCAGCATGCAACAGGGCAGTAGACGAGTGTAGCCCAGACCCAGATAAAGACCATCATGGGGATGAGACGACCGCGCTCGGCAACGGCTCCGACGATAATGGCAGCGGTGACGGCGCAGAATTGCATCTGAGAATGCTCGTTAGCGGGTGGACCGAGTTGCAGTCGTGGCTATACATACCTGGTAGAAGGCGTAGAGAAGCTCCGGAATCAGGACACTTCCTTGACTGGGGGCACCAACAACGTTCTTGAGACCGAATTTGTCCAGGTTGCCGATGAAGCCATTGGTGGCGGTGTTGCTGAAAGCAAGCGTATAACCCCAGAAATACCACTGAAATGTGACGACAGAGGCGGAGAACATGCAGGCCCAGATCATAGACAGGGCCGACTTCCTTCGCGCGAGGCCGGAGTAGAGGAATCCGAGACCCGGTATCATGACCATGACCATGGCCGAGGCCACGATGATGTAGGCCTGGTCACCGGACGAGTACCATTGATTCAGATTCTCGGTCGCTGAGGATGGAGTTAGCCCAGTGCACGGCGCAGGGTTTGGGCATGTGATATAACACAGCATGGGGACGTACCCGAATCACCACCAGTGACCTCGTTGGTGCCATTGAAGGGGGCTGGCGCGCCAATCCACGAGTAGGACATGACGGGCGGGAGTGCTCTTGCTTCACGATTGAAGCCGAGTCTTGGAGGGTGTAGGGAGGGGAAGGAGGGTGAGTTGGTCGGATCTGGATGAAGGAAGAAGACAAGAAGAGAAAGGCAATCGGAGCAGGGCCCGTAATATAAGAGGAGCCAGGAAGAAATCGGAGCCCTACAGATGGGTCACGGCAGTGATGCCGGGGTCTTTTATGTGAATCTTCCCTTATCAGGCCCTGTCGACGCGCCTGGCTATGGGGCAAAATAGACGAAGACCCGTAACTAACTCGCAGCGCGCGCCGTGGGGTCGCTCCGATCTGGAGCTTTGTTCTTTTGGCAGCCGGGGCTAGAGCGGCCGGCGTCACTGTGCATTGTCATTTCGAGGTCCTTATCTTTGGCTGGTTGCGGCTTGTCGGGCGCGCCGCCTGATAAGAGCGGTACAAGAGGGGCGCGGCGCCCACACGGCGCGCAGCTGGTGTAGGGAAGCCCTCGCTGGCCGGCCACGCAGCGCATCCATGGGGCTTGCTGTGCTAGCCGCGCGTGCGTGCGGTGCGGTTGTCGCACGGCGGGCGTGGTACTGAGTGTCGCCGTTTCATCTCGAGCTGCGGGGCTTGGCGAGTGGGATGCGTGTAAGAGGATTATTCAGGAAAAGGTACAACTGATAACGGGTGCGCGCTGATTGGCCGGCCGGCGCGCCATCACGCTATGCCCTTTCTCATCCGTGGGTTCGATAGAGGCGATTCAACGCCCAGCCCCCCTGCGCCCTCGCCGTCCGCCTGCTGCTCAGGTCGACGCCGTCATGGCGACGCTGCGACCCATTATGCGATTCCGCTGCACAGAGATAAGCCCTCGACGACGCTCGTCTCCCCGTCTCCCCGTCTCCCCACGACCACGCCCGTCCACGCTCCCAGCCGAGCGTCTCACACCACTCCCGGCCGCCTGGTCCTTTCCCAGCACCACCGCTGTCGTGACTCGTGAAGCTACACATGCACTCGTGGGATGCCTCTCGTCAGCTCAGCTGCGAACCATGCTGCAACGCCGAGAGTCTCTCGTGTCCGTCCCAGGCGCCCGTCCGCGACAGTCGGCGAGCTTCGACCAGACTGCACCACCTTGGCATCATCCTCGTCTCCGTGGTACGACCGCCCCGTTTGACATTGCTTGCGCGCCTCGCCGTCTTCTTGCGGCGCTGTGCATAGCCTGAAGGGCGTTCCGTAAGCACGTCTGGCGCCGTCGGCAGCGCGCATGTTGAGCACAGAGAACGACGCAGTCTCGCCGTTGTCGGTACAGTAGTGCCATTGTCGTGTGTCCGCCGGCGTGGCGCCAGGTCCCACCACAGCCCATCGGCTGTCAGCCTCTATCAATCTGCACGTCAGGACTTCCCGCCTCCACTCCCCGCGCCGCACGTGCAGAGCGGGATGAGTACCACTCTCGTGATTTCCAGCTGCCAGCAATCTGGGGGCGAGTGGGTGGTGGGGTGCGACCGTATAGGTAGCAGCTGTGCGTGTCGTGGAGCTGTTGGCGTGGGACAGACGTAAATTTTGTTTCTCGAGGGCCCAGCCAATAGACGCCGGAATGGAAGGACCTCTCCCTGTCCACAACTTATGTTTTTCTCCACGGTCACCAACAAACAAGGCATTGTTCGCATGTCGAAACTGCGTGCCTATCTGCATCCTCGAAAAGTTGACATTCGTGTTGAATTTCCTTAGCCGTCGGCGAGGTCTGGCCTCCGAAGCCGGAGCGTAACCTCGACCGCGTAGGCTAATGCAATACCCATTGATCCGTACTTAGACTAATTTCTGACTGGTACATGTGCCTGCGCCGGATCTGATCGGTTTCTCGCCTTGTCCATTCCGCAACCACCCGGACGTCTCGAACATCTTTTGAGGCCGTGTACCATTGGTGCCTGTGACGACATGGCCTCTAGGATACACGTTCCATCAAAGGCAATCGCCTAGCAAGTTCCGACGCAAGTCGACTAAGGTGCCTTGTTCACGCGTCGACATGTGTATCTCCAGATCGTATAGACAGTCGCCTCACCTGTGACACGGAACTTCTCAGCAGATATGACTTCCAACCCTACGACCGATGCGTACGTCACTGGCTTCAAGCACCGCGCACTGGCATAGTAAGCAATCGACGTAGTGCTCCGGATAAGGCAACCAGGCACGCGATCGGGCACAATATTCAACAACGTGTGCGGACCGAACTGCTTCAGGCCCTGCCCGTGGTTTCGACATCATCCGGCGCAGACTCAAAAACGGTCATGCGAAGTGGAGTCATCTATCCAAGAGAGGTATAACTGGGCACTTCTCACCTATTGCATCGGATGAGAGACACAAAAGCGGATGATAACGCGGATTGGGAACTACGCTGGCAAGCTTCCCCACGGCTTCAGTGACTATTGTCTTATCCTTGAGGCCTCTTGTGCACATGGCAAAGTATGACGAAATTCGTGCCCGGCCAGACCCTACCACAGCCGATTTGTTTCTTACAACCGCCCGCTGCGATCAACCATTGGAGCCGGCCGCGAAAGGTTGCAGCAAGTCTCGCAAAGTGGTTATTGCGCGTTACACAAGATCTCACCCGCTTCGCCAATCTTAGATGCTCGGAGTATTTACATGCGTCGGTAAGACTAGGTTCTCCACTCTTAGTAAGTGTCTAGCAACGCCTAGCCCAAAAGTAAGCAACGTTTCCAGGCTATGAAGAGACTGTTAGGGTCTTTGTGCATTAGCCTGATCGACAACATCGATTCCTGATATCTGACACGGGATACGCCTACCGCGGCTTCACAATATCTATGCCGCAAACTGTTTGGAGCTTGCTGTACTAAAGATACTCGGGTCGGGTCAGGTTAAGCGCCTATCAGTAGGTAGAATGGAAAAGTTATTCCGTACACGTGAAACTTGCCAGTACTGGCTGATTCAGCACACGTGCAATGTCCGGGCATCTGATTGTCCTCACGTATGTTCTACATTTCTTATGTATGTCGCTGGAGAATGCGAAAGGCATGAACTTCTCAATCTTGAAATCGTCACTAGAAGCACCATAGCAGACCAATTGAAGCAGCCTTCACACAAATACTCGAGTCGACCGCAATACCGGCTCTTCACTCCGAACCCCTCGCAAAGACTAGTCACAGAACGGCCCATGGCCGCCTTCGTGGTTGCCATTCCTGTAACGGATCACTCTCAATTAGGCTAGCGCAATACTGCTAATTGAAAATGCGGGGAAAGCCACAACCTTGAACCGACGTCTCTACTCTGCACCTGCAAAGCACCCCTGGTTTTTACCCCGCCGAGTGGATTGAATACCTCTCTAGCAAGGGGCAAAACCTTGTTCGCGCCCGGTGAAGACTTTGTGTCACCGCGAAATTTGCTTTGACCACACCCTTTTTTGACGTCTCGCGCCTTCCTTACAACTGTATCCACTTCGACGCGGTGCTTTGGCCGTAATCGATTCGACTGGACCAAGAACTGGATTCGAGCACGATGCCGCTGCGATCGAGATGAAAACCGTCCTACGCGATGGCCGTTCGACTTCACTCGACGGCTTCTGACAGGATGGGTAAATCGAGTGCCTCCCACCACCTCCACCTCCACCTCCACCTCCACCTCTTACAGCTTGGCGCTGCAAGACGCAAAGTTAAACGGCCCGAATCTCATGCGAGTCTAGGGAAGCGTCCTCCCGGATACTGTTGTACCGCAGCTTTCTACCGCCAGACGCACGACCATTCGCTTGTGGGCCCTCCACTGATCTGCACTTTCACGAAACTCGCTAGATTTTAGAGCTTCCTGCAGCGGGTATTGGATGCTCAAGGTCATAATTGGTGATCATATCGGCTGACCAGTCTTTTGGTCGCCACCTGGACCGGATTCCTGGTCGATTGATTCCGGATTCTGCCGCCGTCGCGGCAACGCCTGCTAGCGTACGGAAGTAGGGTCGCGAGCTTTCAGCTTTCGGACCATTTCCGGGGAAGTGCATCAGAAGTTGATTGAACTGGTCTCGGCTGGCCTGCGATCAGGCTGGTCCTAGTCAGCTGCCTCCCCCAGTGTCGCAAGACGCATCTTCAGGATCACACGACAACTGTTGTTCGAGCGCCCGAGCACCCACTCCGATCTCCCCTTAACTGTCGATTTGACGTGTTGTTGTCCCATAAAGCTCTTCCAACTCCTCGTCTTTATTGTGGTGAGAGATTGGTCGGAGGACTTTCGATCTCGAGAATCGAGGGGGAAGTCAAGTCTGCTCATGCTGCGGACCGGCACACCCCTGCTTGATACTATGGAGATGTTTTGCGCACACTTTCACCGGTTCTACTTGAACAAGCGTATCTGGGCTTCTGCCTTGACCCTGTTACTTGACAAGGTCGCTCGGATCCAGACCACCCGCACGCAGTCCTCCAGTCGTTGAATGGTATTTCACCCCTACCTACGACTTCGTGCAGTGGTAAATCTAGTTGCCAACTAACATGCAGCCACCATCTACATAAGCCGAGACAACGAGTGCCGCATGTGCTGGACCATGCTCCTTTAATGAAAATATGCAGCAGCAACTGAGTTGGCCGGCTCGCTACCGCTTCACATGTACCAAGACAGGATCGACTCGGTACACGAGGTTGGACCCCGTAGCCCATACGACATACGGATCTGCCGTCTGGGGTAATGCAGGGTCCCCGGCATTGCCACCTGGAGGACAAAAATGAGACCATCATCCCCGATGTCCGTCCCTATATCTCCCCAATTATCATGCACTTGACATACACAACTTTGTGGACTTGGCTGACGGCTATTGCTCTGTTCAATCTATAAGACTCCACTTCTAAGCTTTGCTTTTGCTATCCTCCTAGAGACTTCTATTTCACTATGGCAGGCGATATTTCTCAATTGGACTCGACTGTCATCTCAAAATGGCCGGAGGCAAATTTAGTCGACCCCATTACACGGATGTGGTTTCCGATCTACAGTATTATACTCGAGGTGGCCACAACTTTGGTAGTACGTTCGGTCTCGAGACATCAATTACTCTGTCCGATGGGATCATCTTTGCGTCGGATAACAGCTACTGATCACCTCTGGACATACTTTACTGACGTCTCTCGCTCCTAGATACTCGCAAGGATATGGGCGCAAGCAAGGAAAGCCACCCCTCGCTTTGGTCTGGACGATGCAGTCATATGTGCGGCTTGGGTATGCCTCTAGCCACCATTTTTCGTAGATCCCGGCTCAGCAAACTAGGTGTTCGTCACGCTATTCACAGTTCTATGTCTACTTGGAACACTGAAGTACGGCTTTGATAAACACATTTGGGATGTTCCGCGAAAGCTGTACAGATCAGCAGCCCTGGTAAGCGTCTGTGCCTCAAATGTTCGAAGAAGCTGCGCTAACATCTCAGGTGCAATGGCTTAGTGATGGCGCCTTCACACTCAGCGTCTGTCTGACGAAGATCTCGGTTCTGTGCTTTTATCGGCGGCTGGACTTGCCGTGCAGGGCATCGTTCAAGAGACTCATCCACGTCTTCATGGCATTCACTGGCTTTTATACGCTAGCAATCCTCTTGACGGGGACACTTCTCTGTCGTCCCGTCTCCGCTTATTGGACGATACCGGAGCCAAGCATGCAAGCAGGACAAAAGTGTGCTGGTCGGGGTATATACTATCTCATACATGGGATGATGGGTACGTAATTTTCTGGTGTACACTATCCATTATACTCGCGGGGGCGCGTCCGCCAGCCCAAGACAATGCGTATCGGGACCCCTCTTGATGAGCTTTGCTGATTTTGTCCTCCACCGTTAGACACGTTAGCGACGATGTACACCATCGGGATTCCTTTCCTTGCTCTTTACAATCTTCCCATGTCGCAAACCCGACGTAACGCTCTCACTGCAGTTCTGTTTGTTGCACTGAGGTTTGTTGCGTCTATCGACCGGTTTTTGACTTACTGACAGGAAATAGCGTGTTGGCTGCAGGTATAGCGCGAACCGCGTACATGTTTCGGCTTGCAAATAGTACGAATGGGGATGCTACATGTAAGTTTGCCCGTTCTGGCACAGGATTCGTCGTGCTCGATGTGTGTCTATCACGCATATCACGTGCAGACACCACTCGACTCGGCAAACAAGCTCCGCCTCTCGAGATTATCTAACATGTTGATAGGGAACGGCTTCAACGTCTGGGTTTGTGCGCAACTTGAAAGTCAGCTCGCTATTATCTGCGCCTCGTTACCGTTCCTTCGCGCGTACCTCATCCCAAACCCGTCTGTCCCCATCGTCCTCTACACCAACTCTAAGCATGACTCGGTAATATCCAGAGTCAGCAGCTCCTTGTCCGGTCAAATCAGACGCCTACCCCTTGTGCGCACCACGACCCCAAGGATCGTCGAAATCTCCCGACCCATACCCCAGACGCTGGAAATACCAGCATGGGAGTTTGAAGCATTCGAGTCGCCCAGATCTGTTGGCTCGCTCAGAAATGCTAGTTCGCCCGGACTTGCTAATTCCCCCGCGCCCGTGCCACCTGCCGACGAGATCTCATACGAACAGTATGTGCGAGGCCAGTTTGGGCCGCCGGCGCCGCCGAAGGATAGTCGGGCGTTCTAGATCGGTAGCGGAGGGAACACGGTGAGATTGTTTGAACCTAAAGCAAGGGACAGGGGCTGTCACTGTTCTGCATGCGAATACCCGCCCGAGAAGATGCTAAAAAGGAGCGCTGCTCAATGAGGCCGACCAGAATGCGTACTGTACGCAATAGACTATCAGAACAGAAGGATGCGCGAGTGGACAACCCGGCAATTTCGCTAGTCGTGATACACGATGCAGGTATCGTGGTGTAGTGACTTGGTGTGCTACAGGTCCAACTTTACTGTAGGCGATTCTCGCACACCCTCAATCAATGGACTAGTTGTTCTGACGTGACACCCATCAAGTGGTGAAAGTGTAGTTTCAACTTTTCCCAATCCAAGGGTCAGATCTACAGCACCATTCCAACGGTCGGTACCTCAGCCTTCAACTAGAAGAGATCGCTAGCACTCGCCGCCATATTAATGATTTGCACACCACCAGGAGATGTGCCATGTGCTCCCGAACAAGAGTGATCCCCGAAACCATGTGCGGAGGGGTGTCACGAACCGCTGCCGCTCGCAGACATGTTCCCCCACCTCTCCAGCTGTCGTGGCTTCTCCGCACATAAAGTCATTGAAAAGATGTTCACTCGTCCCGTCCTAGTGGCCGGCTAAAGGTGGATTCGCCGATGTCATGCAGGACGGCCAGGCACGGTCCACTAAAGCTTAGTGGCGGACCCCCGCCAAGCCTAGTCCGCCATCCGCGGTCAAACGAAACATTCGTAAACGCAGAGACGACCGACTGTCACCTACATACAGACTGTCCAACTCAGCGGCTGCACTGCATCCGTACCGATCTGTCACAATGGTGCTCTCATTTATCCTCATTCAGAACCGCCAGTATGTACCCTCCCTGCTGTCAGCGCTGCCACGGTCACATTCGGGAAGCTGGGGATTGACGATGCTGTAGGGGAAAGACTAGGTTGGCGAAGTGGTATGCGCCGTATAGCGTAAGTCACACTTCTAAATTGCTCGATGCGGGTTGGAAACGGGAGCACGTACTAATTCGGTCATAGGATGAAGAGAAGGTCAAGATGAAGGGCGAGGTATGCAAAACATTCCCGATACGTTCTGCTTCCATGCCCATCCCCTCGTTCTACACCAAAATAGACGACACGCCACGCTTCCTTTTCGCAATTCCACCCAGAGACATCGCCCGCGTCTCCACTCCACACACACCGCTCGTATCCATCCCACCACCCCTCCCTAATCCCGCAATAGGTCCACCGCCTCATCGCCCCACGCGACCAAAAGCACCAGTCCAACTTCGTCGAATTCCGCAACATGTCCAAAATAGTCTACCGGAGATACGCGGGGCTATTCTTCTGCGCCTGCGTCGATACGAATGATAACGAGTTGGCGTATCTGGAGGCGATACATTTCTTTGTTGAGGTGTTGGATGCGTTTTTTGGGAATGTGTGTGAGCTGGACCTTGTGTTCAACTTTTATAAGGTGAGTGGGGGTTTGGGTGCGGTATATAGTGGGGAACGAGAGGCTGACTGGTGTTATAGGTGTATGCGATATTGGACGAGGTATTCCTAGCGGGCGAGATTGAGGAGACGAGCAAAACGGTGGTTCTTACGAGATTGGCGCATCTGGACAAGCTGGAGTAGGAGCGGGGATGACCCGTCTCATTGGAACCACAAAAGAGTACGATCACAACATGCGCCAGTCAACCTTGGAGTGGAGGAGTGGGGAGTCTCCCGATGAACTTCACCAAGCCAAGGAAAACCGGTAGGCTGCAATTGATGCGTTTGCCGGCTCGGGTACCTCAGTCCAGAGTCGTAAGCAATCCGGGGAAAAGCATGGCTTTGGCTGGCAACGAGAATTGCTGATACCCTCTGGAAATGGACACTACCGGTTTTGTACTACACATCTAGGGATGAACACAATGGTCTGTGGCCGAGGAGGTGTCTCGAAGATCTTCCCTATGAAGATCGAGAACCTCGAAGAAAAGCTTCCCCATCCTTCGCGGAGGATGGTCTACGGGGACCTCTTGGGTGGGGGTTGGAAGAAGGGTTATGTCGTAAGCTCAGAAGCGGTGCAGACTGCACTCAATCCTAGCGTCGTGGCTCCCACGTCTCAAATCTTTTAAAGCCTATCCTACACACTCTCGACCCCTTAGACACCATCAGAATGGCCGCGAATACCGCTTCTTACATGTCGTCGCGGTGACTACGGCAAACGCAATAGTCTGTCTCGTCATCTCGACCGATTTCACCGAGACCTCCCGGCCTGGGCACCACTTGCAGCGGAGCCTGCTATCCTCCGAACGATGCGTTTTGATCATGAAAGTTCTCTCGTAAAGGCGGCTACTCATACCATGGCCGTTCACGGCGTCGCCGGCATTCTAATTTTATCTATATCGCATCTTTCCGCGTTCCACGTCTTGACCATTCATATGTCAATGACTTCTTGGACGGACGTACTCGTCCTCAGAGGACGGAAGCAAATGATGAACGGGTTGCAGCGCATATCTCCATATCCTGCTCACAGAGTCAGGGGTGTGGTCACCTTAGTGTAGCATGCTCTTTGCATATCATTGACGGGTTGATGCAGGCGGCGTTGTCTGGTGGTGCTCATGATGGCTGTGAGCCATTTATCAATCTACCAGTCCGACGGAAAGATTTGTGAACTGCAATGCGCTCCGCACGTGGTAATGACGCGCCTCGGGCGATCCGTAGTGTGGTGGCATTCCAACCGTGGGCACGGGCCACAGCTCAAGGTCGAGGTCCGACTGCGAAAATAATAATGCCAGATCACCCGAATTGAAACACCGGCAGCCACCACGCGCGTATGTCTTTCCTTTTTGACATGGTACCCTCCAAGAACCGTCCGCCTTTTTGATTATTCCTGACCGTGCATGATCGCCCAAAACACGTTGCACACCCCGCCTCCTTGACCGTGATCGCGAGATCCCCGCGCGGCATCATGTCCTCCGACTTCCAAATGTACCACGCCCTCGGGCAAGGCTCACCGAATCCAAACGGCCCGACGCGCAAAGAAGAAGCAAACAAATTCCGTCCTCCGGTTGCTGCCAGTCCAGCGGGATATCAGCAGTCTGGCAGTCCCGCGTACGGCCAAACGCCCAATCAGTATGGTGGCATGCCAGCCCAGAATGCTCCTCCGGCCCAGCAGCAGGGCTACTTCCCACCACAGCCGACGCCGCCATATCAAGGTGGCCAGGATGTCAATAATCTGGCACAGCAGGTCGGCGGAATGGCACTCGGCGGGGAACAGACGGGAACGGTGAGGCACCACAAGAAGAAGGGCCGGCATGCGCATCACGTCCTTGAAGCTAGTGGAAGCTCACAGGCCTTCAATGGAGTACCCCAGACTGGCACACCGACACAATTCCTGGACCAAAACTCTTCGCATCCAGGAACGCCTCAATGGGCGCAGCCTGAGGTCACCCCGGCGATGAACCAGTTCCCGGCAGCATCGCCAATGTTCAACCCGGGAACCCCGGCGACTGGTTATCAACATGCTGCACGAACCGGAGCGCCCGCGACCGGTACGCCGGCTTCGTCACAGCAAGGAAAGGTGGATCCTGAGCAGATACCTGGGATACCGCGGTCGCGAGATGCCCCGGCGAAGTACTATTTGGAGCACGTCTATCCGACTATGGAGCAGCATATGCCTCCTCCAGCTCTCACACCGTTTGTAGCATTCGATCAAGGCAATTCCTCTCCGAAATTCGCCAGGTTGACACTGAACAACATACCTTCCAGCAACGACGCGCTCTCTTCCACACACTTGCCCCTTGGTCTCATACTTCAGCCATTGGCTCCTCTTCAAGAAGGCGAGCAGGCGATACCAGTTCTCGATTTTGGTGACACAGGGCCGCCAAGATGTAGGAGATGTCGATCGTATATCAATCCCTTTATGCAGTTCAAATCGGGCGGGAACAAGTTTGTTTGCAACATGTGCACTTTCCCCAACGATGTTCCATCCGAATATTTTGCGCCTACCGATGCATCTGGGGTGAGGGTGGACCGGATGCAGCGGCCAGAGCTGACTCTGGGTACGGTCGACTTTATGGTGCCCAAGGAGTACTGGTCGAAGGAGCCCGTAGGGTTGAGGTGGCTGTTCTTGATCGACGTTAGTGCTGAAGCCGTCAACCGAGGGTTTCTGGACGGGTTCTGTGAAGGTATTATCAGCTCGCTCTATGGCGCGGGAAGAGAAACGGCAGAGGGCGAACCAGAAGCAGAAGGCAGACTGCCGAAGGGCTCCAAGGTCGGTATCGTCACTTTTGACAAGGAGATGCACTTCTACAACCTCAACCACAATCTGGAAGCGGCCCAGATGATGGTCATGCCAGACATCGAGGAGCCATTCGTGCCCCTGAGCGATGGTCTGTTCGTGGATCCCGAGGAGTCGAAAGCAGTCATCACGTCGCTACTTACACAACTACCCAACATGTTCTCGGAATTCAAGAATCCCGAGCCATGTCTGTTGTCTGGCTTGAACTCCGCCGTGGAAGCGCTTGCAAAGACTGGCGGAAAGATCGTCTGCTCGCTAGCTACCTTGCCAACATGGGGTCCTGGACGGTTGTTCCTCCGCGACGATGGCAATGTACACAACACCGACGCGGAGAAGAAATTGCTCACAACGGAGCACCCAGGATACAAGAAAGTGGCTCAAAAGATGGTGGAGGGCGGCATTGGCATCGATTTCTTCATGGCCGCGCCTAGCGGCGGCTACCTCGACATTGCTACCATTGGCAAGTAACTCTTAGCCGTGATCTTCCAGGCTGTGCACTAATTGTCATATAGGCTATGTCTCAGCTACTACCGGTGGCGAGGTCTTCTATTATCCCAACTTCCACTCTCCTCGAGATACTCTCAAGCTTTCGAAGGAGATCAAGCACACCGTAACTCGAGAAACGGGCTACCAGGCGCTTATGAAAGTACGATGCTCGAACGGCCTCCAGGTCTCGGGTTACCACGGAAACTTCTATCATCACACTTTTGGTGCAGATCTGGAGTTTGGCGTGATCGATGCTGATAAAGCTATCGCCGTGCTGTTCAGTTATGATGGCAAACTGGACCCTAAACTCGATGCTCATTTTCAGTCCGCGCTCCTCTACACGACCGCAAGCGGCCAACGCCGGGTGAGGTGTACCAATACTGTCGCTAGCGTCAGCGAAGGTGTGAACGAGTCTATGAAGTTCATCGACCAAGATGCTGTTGTGAGCATCGTCGCCAAAGAGGCCGCCGCCCGCATGACCGAAAAGAATCTCAAGGAGATCCGGGGAGCATTGACTGAGAAGACCGTGGACATTCTTGCTGGGTACCGAAAGAACTTTACCGGCCAGAACAATCCTCCTGGTCAGCTCGTACTCCCAGAAAACCTCAAGGAGTTCAGCATGTATATGCTAGGCTTGCTCAAGTCGAGAGCATTCAAGGGCGGGAAAGAGCCGACTGACAGAAGGGTGCACGACATGAGGATGATCAAATCGATGGGTCCGCTCGAGTTGTCACTGTACCTGTACCCGCGGGTCATCTCAGTGCACAATATGGACGAGAAGGACGGCTTTGCCAACGAAAACGGCCACCTGCGCATGCCGGAAGGTGTACGAGCATCTTTCTCGAAGGTGGAAGAGGGTGGCGCGTACCTCGTGGACAATGGTCAGATCTGCCTCTTGTGGTTGCACGCACAGGTGTCCCCAAACCTGCTCGAGGACCTCTTCGGCGAAGGGCACAACAGCTTGAAGAGCCTGGACCCCTTCTCATCGACTCTACCCGTGCTCGAAACGCATCTCAACGCTCAAGTGCGAAACATCCTGCAATACCTCGAGACCAGCCGTGGCTCCAAAGCACTAACCATACAGCTCGCCCGACAGGGCCTGGATGGTGCCGAATATGAGTTCGCGCGGTTACTCTACGAGGACCGCAACAACGAAGCGCAGAGCTATGTGGACTGGCTCGTGCATGTCCATCGGCACATTCAGCTAGAGGTACGCTGATCTTAATGTTCGAGTGAATACTTCAAGATGGTTTGGCTAACTCGTATGACAGCTTGCGGGACAGCGGAAGAAAGAAGATACAGGAGACGGGTTGGGTTCCACCTTTGTAGGTCTGCGGACCCCGTACTGGGGGTAAAGGAATTGAGTTGGTGGTTTGCATTGCATAGCGATTAGCTTCAGGACATAGCGGGGCTTACGTAGACGAAATGAATTATGGCTACATGCGAAATCGAAACATGCATACAAATCGTAAAGTTTTTTTCCCGCCCAACAATCCTCAGGTCCGTCCGATGTACGCCGCTCGGACCACCCGCGACAACCTTTTGTTGCACGTGACGTCTCGGTAAAACTCTTGGCGTGTGGGCTCAATTTTGAACGTCAACTTTGCTTAGGCCAGGTCCCTTCTTCTCGACAAACTAACCTACACAGTCACCCACAATGCCTACCAGGTGTGTATATCACTTATCTCTCGTCGTTGCGACAGGATCTAATTCCATGACAGGTTGAGCAACACTCGCAAGCATCGCGGCCATGTGAGCGCCGGTTACGGACGTGTCGGCAAGCACAGGAAGCATCCAGGTGGTCGTGGTATGGCCGGTGGTCAGGTATGCACACAATTCACAATCTCAATCGAAGAACCGTCTCGCTAACATGCAATTCAGCACCATCACCGAACCAACATCGACAAGTACCATCCTGGTTACTTCGGGTGCGTTCTCTCGCTCACCACGACCTTGATCCTTTGCTAATAATCGAACAGAAAGGTTGGTATGCGTTACTTCCACAAGACTTCGCAGAAGTTCTGGAAGCCCGTCGTCAACCTAGACAAGCTTTGGTCCCTCATCCCCGCTGAGAAGCGCGACGAGTACCTCAACAAGAAGTCCGACAAGGCGCCTGTCCTCGACCTTACCGCGCTCGGCTACGCCAAGGTCCTCGGAAAGGGCCGTCTTCCCCAAGTCCCCATCGTCGTCCGCGCCCGCTACGTCTCGAAGGATGCCGAGAAGAAGATCAAGGAGGCCGGTGGTGTCGTCCAGCTCACCGCATAAGCGGGAGGGGTGTATGGATACGGTTATGGATATGATACCTACTTCACGAAGCATGGGTCGGATCAGGATAAAAGTCATCTTTGACAAAGGGCCTAGGGTCCGTGTTGCCGATTCGGCGCACGTCGACTCTCAGCGTGGTGGCTGAGGAATGGTTTCGATTCTATAAGAAATTGAACATCCATTCCTGAACAAACCTGTCTTGCCCAAGGTTCCCGTAAGGGACCGATACTCCTCAGGGGTGTTGTGCGGCTGCACTGCTTCGGTGGTGTTTCCGTAAGTCGTTGCTCGACTGGGCGTTGCACTTGTGCAGTGATGTCGTGCTCTTGCAGTGATGTGCTAATGTTGACACGGAAGTGCGAACTCGACAATTTGGCTGTACTGCCACACCATCCCGCTATTTAACGACTGGCCTACTCGCATGATTGATCTAGCATTTACATCACTTGCGCATATCAATGACTTCTTGGTGTTGACGTTCTATCCACTTCGAGAATTGTAGGTCCACACGGCTCCTTAGTGGACAGCGTGATAGTACACGTCCTTACTTATCGTAATTGGATATACCCGCATCGGCATTTGCATCGCTCTAATGATTTTGTTTGCCAATTGGAGTTTTGAAGACGATTAGTGAAGCGATGTCTTTACCAAAGGTGGTGGCATGACGTCGCAAAGCTCATGCAAAGGGGTGGTGTTGTCAAAAAGTTTAGAACATGGACATTGCATTCTTCTAAGGTTGTAAATGGAAGGCTCTAAAACCAGGGTTGATCAGGATTCGACCTCAATTGCCGAACATATCGCCAGAAGATGCTACGTCTAACTGGGGTTCGGGGTGAAAGGTACGGTTGAAGTTCACGCAGGAGTGTTTCAGAGATAGTAGCATTAATGAAAATTGAGCTATCATTCCCAACATCTGGTCTACCCTTGCAGTATGGTGCACATGATATCATAAGAACAGGAAATATGCCGTTAATATCTCGGGAAGGGACAGTGCCGCTGCACGCTGTAAACCGTATCGTGACCACGCGGATTCAATATTCATCCTTCAGCCGGAACGTGCATCTTGGACCATAGACCCCAGTAGGGTCGTACAGGTGAGAATTACTCCGGTGACCTCTTCGTCGCAAGTGGTGCCGGCGAATCATGTCGTTTAAGAGGGAGAGGTCTCGGTTTCGCTTTCTACAAGTTGGAGGGCTAAGCGTGTAGAGGTGTGCCAGCGGTTTAAGTTCTACATGACGCTGGAGAATGACGGGGCACTCTCGGCCGCTGCGAGAATGAAGAAGCTGTGGCTTTGGAGATGAAGTGAAAGATGCAACAAAAGAATAACTTCCGTGGTGACGCATACCTGCTAATATGCACTACATATGGTTACTCCTCGATACCACAATCCGCTCGGTATTTCCGATCAATAACGGTGGCTCGCTTTGGATTAAAACACCTTCCAAGCCAACCTTCTACTTGCACACACTCCGATGTTAAAGCGATCGGGGACGGAGACATCGGAGACCTTGACGGTATTGACGATTGCTTGCGGTGGGATACCCATCCAGATAACCTTTGAGGAGTGATTGATATTTGCGACCCATCCGTCGAAAGCGGAAAGGAAGAGTACGATCTATGCGGTGGTCATGTGTCAACGCACTTGGTCCGAGATATCGTTAGGCAGAGAGCGTATTGCATTGACCTTGGCGTCTCTTCTACCTTCGACATGTTCGTCTGGTTACAAATTGAGATAAAGAGATGTAGGTCTGAAGTCCATAGTGATAACAATCCCATATTGTGTCAAAACGATCATGCGTATAGTTTGCACCATCGTTGCACAGTCGATGTAGTAACATAGCTCCTTCGCATACTAGTCATTTGGGATGAGTGTACATAGAGAGGGTATCCAAAGACATCTGAACTGGCACGGTACATCATTGCGTGCTGCTAGAGATATAACTATTCCACAGATGTGAGAGGCCGATAGATTTCCCGTGTTCTCCCAGACTGGTCATACGATCTTGGAAGCACCATCTGCCAAGCCACACACCGGTAACAGACTGAGAATGTGCTACTGGATGAAGGGCCCTGAAATCGGCTGTCATTCACCTGACGATGCCTCGTGGTCTGTCAGTCATTCGTCTGCTCAAGGCGAGTGCGCTGCGCATCGCACGGCGCGGACCTCAAGCACTAATCATTCCTCTAGAGCATACCATTGACCTCCTCATTTAGCCACAACATAATGTCTCAACGGTGCACTCTTGTTCCGCCTAACGGTACTATGGCTCGGGCAGTCGCACCCACGTCTTCGCTGGTACGCCACGAAAACAAATAATCTCAAAATAGAGCCTAGGCAGCAGTCATCCAGTAATCCAGGCACAGCTTCAAACTATTAAAAAAGGTCTATTGTCCTGGTTGCACCATATCCACTACACTCCACACCCCGCAAGAAGCTTGACACTGTCCGCGAATTCGAGTCCTCCGGAATAAAAATTTGCCGACGCACGCTAAGCAGGGGTAGCTTCCGCCCCGCAACAACTTTCCACGCGTCAACCTCGACATAGAAGCCCACGAGAACGACTTGGACGCGCCACCGTCCACATCCCCCGCAAAAAGTGTCGCCGCCGCTTTCCAGTCCGGTCGATCTCCACCGCACCGCTATCCCGCTACTGTCCGCGGGACTATCGCGAGACTGACACCCTCTCACGAGTCCTGCTGCCGCTGAACTTCTAGTCAAGTCTCCTTGGCAGTCCCGCCCCAACCGAAACTCTTCGCAGGATACTCACACTGCGCACCACACCTGTTTGCATTCAGCCCACGATGTCGTCCAAGCGTCCGGCCACGCAGTCTGTCGAAGACATAAGACTCCAAAGTCGCCAGGCATACCTGAGCAAAAGAGAGGAAGTAAAGCTTGCGGAATTGCGCGTTCAAGTTTCCGAAGAGCAGGAAGAGGAGCGTCGAGCGAAAGAGCAGGGCAAACCACTGAGCAAGCGAGAACTTCAAGAGTTCGCGAAGAACCGCGCCACTTTAGCCCTTGCGACTTCAAGGTTGGCCATAGATGATGGCTTGGGTGGCTACGCAATTCCAGATGCTGAACTGAGTCAGCGGAAAGAGGAGGTTCTGAATAAGAGGATCAAAGAGTACAAGACAGAGCACGATCTTTGGGAAGATGAACAGGCGGCGAAAGCCAAAGCTACTGGAGGTCACAAGCCAGGAAAAGAGCAAGAGGAGGACTACGAGTTCGTTTTCGACACCACCCAGTCTATCCAGTTCGTCAACGATGGGAAATGGAAAGACCCGCAGAAGCAGATGCTGGAGGCTACCCTGGCCGCCGCAGAGAAACGCGCGTCCAGCATCGAAGAAGTCCGTCGCTCCCTTCCAATGTTTCAATACCGGGAGCAAATTCTTTCCGCTTTAGAGGAGAACCAAATTCTGGTCCTCACAGGCGAAACGGGAAGCGGAAAGTCGACTCAGATACCGCAATACATCCTCGAGAGCGGTTTTGCAAAAACCCTGCAAGCCAGGGGCCCATCTGGTGATACAGCAGGGGGTATGATCGGTATCACACAGCCCCGCCGTGTGGCCACATCCTCTGTTGCTACGCGTGTCGCCGAAGAGCGCGGGTGCAAACTGGGTACGGAGGTCGGCTATACCGTCCGATTCGAAGACAAGACGGGACCTGATACCAAGATCAAATTCATGACAGACGGACTTTTACTACGAGAAATTATGACGGACCCAATGCTCTCTAACTACTCGTTCATCATGCTCGATGAAGCGCACGAAAGAACAGCGAACACGGACGTTTTACTTGGCCTTCTTAAGGGGCTGGCAGGGTTTAGACAAGACGACTTTCGACTGCTTATATCTTCTGCCACGCTAGATGCTCAGAAGTTTAGCGCGTATCTCAACAATAGCCCGATCTTCAATGTTCCCGGGCGCGCTTACGCGGTCGAGAACTTGTTCCTAAGTACCCCCGAGGCATCGTACTTGAGTGCGTGTATCACCACGGTCTTCCAAGTACATCTATCAACACCACCTCAGCCACCTCCAGGGGAACAGTCAGCTGCCGGCAACGATATCCTCTGTTTTCTTACTGGGGAGGAGGAGATCGAAGCCTGTGCTCTTGCACTCGAGGAGACAGCGCGAAAATTAGGCTCGAAGGCCCCCGAGCTTATTGTAAGAAAGCTTTACAGCTCACTTGACCTGGATCAGCAAAATCTTGTTTTTCAACCGACCCCACCAGGAGCTCGAAAGGTCGTCATTGCGACCAATATCGCCGAGACTAGTCTGACGGTTGACGGTGTGAGGTACGTTATAGACTCGGGCTACAGCAAAGAAATGACCTTCAATGCTTCTACGGGTATGTCGTCTCTACAAGTGAGTCCCATCTCAAGAGCAAGTGTGAACCAGAGGGCCGGACGTGCGGGTCGCGTGTCAGATGGAAAGTGCTTCCATCTATACACGCGCTGGTCGTACTGGCACGAGTTGGATGAGAGCACAACACCCGAAATACTGAGATGCGACCTCACCCCGGTGTGCCTTCAGCTGAAAGCGCTTGGTATCAACAATCTACTCGAATTCGATTTCTTGGATCCCGTTCCAGTTGAGACGGTCGCGAAGTCTCTCGAGCTGCTTTATGCTACGGGCGCGATCAACTCTACTTCAGAACTCACAAAACTGGGGCGTCGCATGGCGGAGTTGCCATTGGATCCTTTGTTGAGCGCTAGCATACTTGCCGCGGACAAGTACGGTTGCGTTTCGGAAGTTTTGACTGTTGTGGCAATGCTACAGGAGTCTGCGACCCTATTTCTGAGGCCCAAAGATAAAAAGCTTCATGCGGATGCAGCCAGGGCTCGCTTCCAGAGCGCGACTGGAGGTGACTTCTTGGCACTCCTCAACGTGTACAACGCATGGGTTGAAACGGATCATGACCCTTTGTGGAGTAGAGAAAACTTCTTACAGCAAAGAGCCCTATCTCGAGCCCGCGATGTACGAGACCAGTTGGAGAAGCTCTGCGACAGGGTAGAGGTCGGACTATCGACCGCCCCCAATGACGATGTCGCCCTCCGGAAAGCCCTAACTAGTGGCCATTTTACTCACTCAGCGCGTCTGGCTCGAGACGGACAATCCTATATTCTAAAATCGGGAATAACGGCTCAGATCCATCCGTCGTCATCGTGTTATGCACCTGATCGGCGCCCAAAGACTCTGTTGTACTCGGAATTGGTGAATTCGTCCCGAGAATTCATGCGCAACGTGATGCCAATCGATCCGGCTTGGCTGGGTGAGTGTGCACCACATTTCTTCTCGAAGAAGGAATTGGAAGAAATGGGGACGAACAGGAAGATGCCTAAAGAGAAGTCGAAGACGGGGACCGGATACAATATGCCGGCCACAGGAACAAAGGTCAAGGCATAGATTGAGCGCGTGTTCGGAAGGAATGGTGGTCCGGTGAAATGAGGAGATTTGATACCCAAGGATGATGTAGTACGATAGAAGAATAGAATTGATGCAAAATGAATGAAAACTAGACATTACCGCCCAACATTCTCCTTTTGAATGAATTGGATACTCCAAATGATGATAATGTGGTAAGGCCTAAGGTGGGGGTATACATTGTGTCGTGAATCTCTTTCGTGGTCCCCTGGACTTCGGCACACCATTCGAATCTTCTAGGTAATGGGTGAAGGTTTCTTTTGCATCGGTTGCGATCTCGATTCCATATTCTTTCTCGTTGTCAATTGCAACACGTGGCTGTGGCCGAGGACGAGAAGTGCGAATGGAATTATCAAGAAGCTCAGTGCTGCTAGCAAAGTCATGACTAATCTTCTTGCGGTTTGCCGATGGTTCATTGCTCGTGTTGTTTTTCTCTTCGCTGTTGCTCGCGAGGTCGGCGTGCATGTTACACGATTTCGAGTGGAATTGATGACGCGCTGCTCGTCATCGCTGGAATATAGCAGGACAAAAAGAATAGCAATAGCATAGCTAGGAAGTGACACAGAGCAATATATGAAGAACAGTGTTGGTGAAAGGCTGCAGGTTCAATCTAAGTGGTCAGGGGCAATCCGCTACCGATTAAGAGAAATCCGCTATGGGTTCATCGAGCAGAGTCGTTCAAAAGCAGTGGGAGATAACAAACAGTGAGATGCTCATCCGAAGTGACTTTTTTCTGAAGCCATCCATGCAGGAGTAAGTTGCTTGAATCCACCTTTACAAATCGAGTTGAGACCAGCTAGGATACCCTATTAAGAGACTATGTCGCATGTAGATTTCACGGAACATGACAAAGAAAAGCTATTCATTGTGTATACTTTCTCATCCGACAAACTTTCCGCCGCAGTAAATGCACACGTCGCATGCCAGGAACAAGATTTTTGCTAGCGACAGTGGTGACGCCCAATCCTTCCCCTGTGCATCCACGTTGCCATCCACTTCTTCACCAGCCAGTCTTTCTTCACCTCGTATTATGTCCACGGTATCTGCATGTTCCGCGGCCGGCCTCACCTCTTCTCCGTCGATCACCATAGCATCCGTTACGTCCACAGCGTTCTCCGTGCCAGCACCAATTTCACTGGTTTCTTGGCCACCACCCCCGGCGCTTCCCTTCTTCACACTCTTCAAACCCTCCTGCGCCCGAACAAACTCCTCACTCAGAAACACTGTCTCACAGAGTCCACAGCTCTTCGTAATCCGCGGTGCCTGGATCGCCAAAAAGCTTAGTCCACAACGGGAAAACTGATGTCCATTCAAGCACGCCGCCGTATCCAGATCCGCGAAAGGGATTGGAGCATCGCAGAGATCGCATGTATCATCCCCTATTGCAACACCAGGATGAAGTGATGAGGGTTTCGTAGAGTCAGATGGGTCATTCTCGGTGGCTCCCGGTGGTTCCATGAGGGATTGGATGAGTTGAACGACTTGTTGGTGTGAGGAGAGAATTTCGGAGCTGAAGGAGTTGGCGCGCGAGATAGAGTTGGGGAGGTTGAGTGTTGCGGCTGCGAGGCGGTAGGCTATCAGGGCGCGTTCGAGGTCGAGTTTTGTGTCGGGGGTGCAGGATAGGGACATAAGGATTGTGTAGCGGTCTTTGACGGATTGTGGGTTTAAAAATGCTTGACCTAAAGGAAACGTGCGTTAGCAGATGCCCACGATATACTAATAAGATAGTCCAAAGGCAAGGCGTCGTTCAACCTACACTTAAACTCATGCACGAGCACACCAAGATCGCCCGAATCGTAAGCGGGAGTCTCATTCGTAGCATCGCCAGCACTCCCTGGCTCGTATACTTTCAACATCTGCTCCAAAACCTGTCTCGTAAATCCAGCGACCTGCTGATTGACTTCCACTGTATTATCAAGCCACTTCCGTATGGTGTAAATGACAGCTTCCGCGGACGTATTTCCAGCTGGAAAATTGATGCTAGGTTGACCAAAGCTTCGCAGGCCATTGACCGCAATAGTAGAGCGTCGAGCCGCAGGCGGACCGTACTCAATCATATCAGACGGATGCAGCGTGTAGCAGACCGCAATGAAGTCTCCTAGCGGCGAAGCACATAAACCCCAGATTTTGGACTTGGCATGGCCTTGGAGCTCGTTTTGAACACTGAATAGGGTTCTGCTATCGTTTATTTGCGCGCGCCAGCTCGGTGTTGGTCGAACAGATAGGGTACCGCTCTCAGAAACCTCCATGGATGATGCAGTATTGTCCATCGTTGTGGTGAACGTGGAGAAGTGCAGGTGCGCTAAGGAATCTGTAGGATGGTCCCATACGACTCCCGAGTTCTCGTCGTAGCGACCGTCTGGATTGTTGAAAGCTTTCGAGAGTATGGAACCGTCGGTTGCAGAGACAGTAAGGCAGGTGATACCGGTATGGGCAAACACGGCGAGTATGAGTTTGTCACCGTCGACAACTGTTGGAGACCATTTCATAGCACCGTTGTTTCGGATATCTATCTCGGCAAAGACAGCTTCTTCACCAAATTCGATAGTACCATGCGTGTAGGTGAGATTGCGCGCCCGGACATGCTCATTCGTCGAGTATGCCAATATGGACTGGTACTGGCCGTCGCATATAACCCAGGGGCTCCATGCAATTTGCGATACAAACCGCTGTTGCTGCATGAACTCATCGAACGTAGTTGCTTCCGAGGAGATAGCATCGGCATCTGGCGTGATCGAGAAGTGTCCCAGCACCTTAGCACTCCAGTCCTTTTCGGCCCCAAGGGTTGTGATCGGAGACTTGACGACTGCAAATATGACTTGGTTGTCATCATTCGCCATAGCAATGAGATGGGCGCCCCACTCGGGCTGCGTACCGATACTACCGGAGGCCTGCGCGGTAGGGAGGGTGGGCGCCCACACGAAGCATCGAATTCGCGATCTCAGACGCATCTTCTCCTCCTCTTCCGAGTCCAAGACACTCTGTTCTCGCCCCGCATCTCCAGCGAAATACTTGGCGAGAGAGTCATTCACTATAACCCTCCTCCGCCAACTCGATTCCTCGTCCAGCTTTCCATCCGCCGACCAAACAGAGAAGACCAAGCCAGAAGTAAGCGCACCGAGAGCACATCGGCGATGCTTTGCAAGTCCAGGCGACGACCAAGCAATGCTGATAGGAAGACTAGGCGAGATCTCTTCGCCGACGGAGAGGTTGCAGTAAGGCGCAGGGTATTTGGGCGGCAGCTCCTCCCTCGTGAACCAGGGGATTTGGAGTGGAGTGTGTTGCCAGGAAGTTACCTGCTGCTCTTTGTCGTAGTATTCGGTATTCGGGAACTACTCAGCAGTTAGAAACGAAATATGCGCAATCTCTTGAAGTGTCCATGCTCATCTACGCAGAAGTCTAATGACTACAAATAGATTCGACTCGCACTCCGTGCAGCCATCAATCTAGGAAGTACAATACATACCAACATCTCAACATTCTCCTCCGAAGCAAACGCGATAATCCCATCCTGCGACCAATCAATCGCATCGCCGCAGCACGCCCAAAACTTGAGCTCCGCAACGTCAGACATTGTCGTTTTCTACGGGATCACGCGACCCCAGAGCCGAAAGCGAGGAGGTTCGCGGTGGCTATTGCAGCGAAATGTTGAAGTGCGGAATCGACGCTGTTGCGGCGTCATCTTCCTGTCGTGGTGAAGATGCGGTCGTACAACGCTGGCTCGCCTCTAAAATTTGGGGCCTGCGCCACACGTGCCATGCGCCACATAAAAGTCTCATCTGCACGGCAGCAGTGTAACCGTCAAAAAGGCAGACGATAATTGCATCTAGTATACACATATATTCAGTTGCTACCAGGTATCTCGCCAGGCCCTATAGTATACATATAAAAAGCCAACGCGCTCCCAAGAAGGAGTATCCACAAAAGCGGCCATTTAAACTCCAATCAAGTATGCTACAGAATAAGAAAGGAGTGCGCTCAATTAGACTTGTTCCCACCGCCGCACCAGCAACGACCATCACCTTCCTTCTCGACGTGTACGACGAGGTCCATGCCGCGTCCCCTGAGGAATTGGGAAGTCCGCTCGCGCACGTCTTCTAGATCCGCGATTCGGGAAGCGATGATGTGGATTACGCCTAGAATTCGGGCCCGAGGAGCGTGAGCGTGATCGTGGTCGTGATCGTGATCGTGATTGTGGTCATGTTCATGGCCATGATTGTGGCCGTGATCGTTATGAGAGTGTCCATGGTCGTCGTGATCGTGATCGTGATCATGCGAATGGTCGTCATGGGAGTGCCCGTGGTCATGCGAGTGATCATGGCCAGTGTGATCATGCTTGTGGTCGTGTTCTCCATGCGAGTGATCATGTCCGCACCCCGCCTGCTCCTTAGCATGCACTTCTGCATGTGCAGCGCCTTCATCTTCTAACCAAAACTTCGGCACCGCGTAGCCTACTACACCACGTAGGGAGCTCAGCTCTTGTAGCGTAGTACGGATGCCGTATTCCACGTCCGCAGGTAGAGAGAGCATGAGACGCATGCCGGAGCTTTTGACAAGCGGTATAGCGGAGAAAAAGATCAGCACGGCGATGATGCACGATGCAATAGGATCCCACCCCGACCAGCCATAGTACTTGGTGAGCAAGGTCGAGATGATAACAGCAACGGAGCCCAATGCGTCAGCGAGAATGTGGAGGAAGATTCCCTGCATGTTCTCATTGTCGTGGGAGTGCCCATGAGAGTGGCCGTGGTCTCCGTGGTCGCCATGATCGCTGCTCAAGTTAGTCCTTGGTCGTACGAAGTAGCGGATATTAAGCTTACTGATCATGTGAGTGCCCGTGGCCATGGTGAGCATGGCCAAACGCTGTAAGACCCACTATGTTGACTATAAAGCCGAGGGTGCTGACTATCAGTAGCTCGTTGAGCCGATGGAGCTCATGTCCTTCCCAAAGTCTCTCTACAGCATCAAATATGATCTCGAGACTGACCAGGCTGTTGCACAATTAGTATATGTCAATATACGTGCTATTTGGGTGAACTTACAGAAGGAACACACCGTTGGCGAAGCCGGAAAGCGTGTCTACCTTGCCATAGCCATACGGGAATCGGACGTTCGGACGCCATTTGCTCATTACCGCAGCAGCTAGACCAACCGCAAGCCCGGCGCAGTCGAACAGCATGTGAATGCTGTCCGTGAGAAGCCCCAAAGACCCGCTCACGTAGCCATAGAAGAACTGGACAACCATAAAAGAGAGGTTGAGCCTATTCGAATTAGCAAGCAGCTCGAGAAATGATTCCTCACGATATCAAGAAGCATCGAGACTTACACTCCAAAGTAGGCAATGCGACGCGAGTCTTTCTCAATCAAAATGCTATGCAAAATCGACCCTGGCGTGCAACGTGCGATGATGAATTTGGAGAGTCCGGAGTGGTTCCCGTGAAGATGATGATCGCCATGATCTTGAGAGTGCGAGTGCTGATGACCCGCGTGTGACTGGTCGTGAGAATGCGGCTGAGGGATGGTTGATGAACCTGTGTCGATCGAGACCGCTCCAATAAGAGATGCGCAAGTCAGAGGAAAGAGAACACATGCTTGTAAAGAGTCAGCATGCTCCCAGACACCAAATGCCGCCACCAACAAGCTGCCCAATGCTAGCCCGCCCTTATGGGGGTTCCGCAAGGCGGCGGGAAGGGAAAAGTATACAAGCGCCGTCGCTGATGCCACAGACAAAGTAGAGAACAGCAAAGCATGATGAGAAAGAGAGGGCGAAGAAGACGAAACACTCGAGTACAAAATAGCCAGGAAAGCCAGTAGAACGCCTGAGACGATCGTGAGCAGCGTATCCCGCGGTGTGTTGATAAGCGGGGACGAAGGCTTTGGCAACGAGGCTCGGCCAGAGGTATGAGTGATCCAGGCATCCTGAGACTTGGCTCCGGTCATGATAGTCCATCCGGCTGTTGGGAGTGGTGGGGGAATGGCGAACATGGATGCTATAAGCGCAAGGTAGCCAAGCAAGATGCCCGCCTCTTCCACGCAGTTGTATGTGTCTGCGAGCACTCCTAACAAGATTGCACCGCAAGTCCACTTCCGAGTGCGAAAGGTCCGTTTCGCGTCCTCCCACGCACCGTGCTTCCCTGGCTTCTGCTCGAGTCCACCCAATCCTGCCGTTATTCCGGCGAGCAAGATCACTGCCGTTCTAGCCCCTCCCAGCTGCATTGTCGCGTAGAACGGCAGTAAGATGCTGAGGGAAATGGTGGCTATGCGCAAGAGCGAGCTGCCGCTCAGCAAGGTATTGACCGTGGCCCCACCTTTTGCCGAACTAGTCAGCGATTTCCGCCTGTCTAACGGCTGTTCTGTGCCCGAACGGATCTGCGATATCAAACCAACCAACAGGAGCGTTGTCGAGGACAGTGTACATGCGTGGAGGAGCTGGCCACCAACGGGAGATGTTTGGGCGCTGGGGAGATCCGCTGCAACTATTGTTTCCGCTAGCTTCGTAGGAAGCCGTCGGGCCTGGGCGACAATACTCGGGTAGGCCAGCGAGGCGAAGAGGTACGGGAGGGGTATGAGGAGAGCGGTGAGTCCTTCGGGGAGGTCGAGCCATGATCTACAGCGAGTCAGCGTGCCGTCGTAGTGACCGAACCATAGGAATCGGCTTACGACGATGAGGGCGGTGGCGCCAGCACGGGAGGAGTCTCATGAATGGGCGAAAAGCCAAACTTCTTCCCGTTCGTCTGTACCGGCCTGCCCAGGTCGGACTCGCCCCGCGGTCTAATTTTCGGCCTCGTGTTCATAAAGGGCTTCAGCGTGTACGTGGAATCGGACGATCGGGAGTGGCTGTGGCCCTCGTGTGAATGGTCGTGGTTATTGGCGTATGGCGACAGAATTGGAGGGTTCGAGTGGCCGTTCGAGTCAGATCGGTGCTGGCGGTGGCCCCCCGCGGACGTCGGCTGTCCCCTCGGCGGTGACGCGACGTTGGATTGCCCATTCATGATGGCGGACTGATCGGACGAGTATGGCGACCGCGAGTGGCCATGTCCGTGGGTCTGCGTCGCGGGATTGAAGGGAAGCGCATACGTAGACGCCATGGGCAGCGCGTTCAGACGTCCGTCGCTAGAGAGACTCGGCGCATCCGAACAGGTAAAAAGGCCGAAATCCCAGGACAGGGCTGTCCGCACCAGATTCGAAAAAGCGTCAATTGTCGCACGCGTCGAAACGGGAAAGAACGATTGCGGGGCGAGGGAATGGAAGGGTGAGGGGGGAGGACGGGGCGTCTTGACGATTGTTTCTCTAGCGTCCGCGTTCAGGGGTCTATCGTGATTGACAGTCATGGCAGGTCAGACAGTTTCACCTTGATCGGGTGGCGCGCCTGCCGCTTGTGGCGCTTGTGGCTGAACCAACGGCCAACCACTCCTCCACCGCATCAAATTCGCGACGAACCCAGGAAACCCTCCGCACACCCCCACTCGCATTTTGACACAATGTGGAGCGAGGACAGCTTCTCCGAGACGTTCAACGAATGGTTCGCCTTCTGTCTCTGGGGTCTTGTCGCTCTGTCGACCCTACTCACTCTCGTCCTGCTTACACTACCCTCCCAATATAATCCATATAGGGACAAGCTGTTGAAATTCAAGGACGAAGAGGGGAACGAGATCGAGGTGAGGGGAAAGGATGGAAAGAGAAAGCCCGACTTCAAAGCAGGCCGGACGACTCAGGTGGTTGTTTTGGGGGACATTGGTCGATCTCCACGTATGCAGTATCATGCAATCAGCATCGCAAAACATGGCGCAAAGGTCATCCTCATCGGATATCAGGGTTAGTTCTTGGAACCAACTATTTCATCGTCTGAGCTTACTTTGTCTCCAGAATCCGAATTACATCCCGATATTGTGTCCAACCGACTGATTGAGGTGGTACCTCTAGCACCTGCACCCTCAGTTCTCAGGTCTAGCAGCAAGCTGCTTTTTCCGGTCCTTGCACCGTTGAAAGCACTTTCGCAGGCATGGAGCCTCTATCGTGCTCTGGGGTACCGATCCGAGCCCGCAAGATATATGTTGGTGCAAGTGAGTAAAGTGCCCTATTAGAACTTAGCAGACGTTTGACAGCTACAGAACCCACCTTCGATACCGACACTCGCCATTGCCGCTCTCGTGTGCTTTCTCAGGAACACAGAGCTCATCATCGACTGGCATAACTTTGGCTACTCCATCCTCGCGCTTAAGCTTGGATCCAGTCACCCACTTGTCAAAATCTCTGCGCTATACGAGAACGTCTTCTCACGCATCGCATCTCAACACTTCACTGTAACCGAAGCCATGGCCCGAGTACTCAAGAAGAGCTATGGAGTCGCAGCGCGAACTTTGCACGATCGACCGGCAGCCATCTTTCGTCCCATCAGCACACACGAGCGAACAAAATTCCTTTCCAGGCTGCCAGAAACGGCACAATATGCCCAAGATCTGTCGTCTTCATCGAAGAGCCCGTGGAAGCTAATCGTGAGCCCTACATCATGGACAGCCGACGAAGACTTCTCTGTTCTGCTTGAAGCACTAAGTGCATACTCAGCCCAAGCTACCTCAAAGGTTTATCTACCTAAGATCATCGCCATCATTACAGGCAAAGGCCCACTCAAAGAGCACTACCTCTCCAAAATCAAAGTCATGAACCAGGAAAAGAAGCTACTCAATGTCGTCATACAGACTGCCTGGCTTTCCCCAGAAGACTACGCCACCCTTCTCGGTGCAGCTGACCTCGGCGTATCGCTTCACACTTCTTCCTCCGGCGTCGATCTACCAATGAAGGTTGTAGATATGTTCGGCGCCGGCCTTCCGGTCGTTGGATGGGGCAAGTTCGAGGCTTGGCCGGAGTTGGTTAAAGAGGACGTGAATGGAAAGGGGTTCGAGAGCTCTGGGCAACTTGCGCAGCAACTCATCGATTTGTTCGGTAGCAAGGACGGGCTTCTACCGACGTTGAAGAAGGGTGCATTGAAGGAGAGCGAGAATAGATGGGACGATGAGTGGGATCGGGTGGGTGGGAAGCTGTTCAAACTTGTTTGAATCCGAAATTGTTCACGAAGCCTTTGTTCCTGGCATACCCGTATGTAGTGCGCTTGTGAGTGCGCCGAGCGAAGTAGCTAGGCTATGGGTTTGTCCTTAGGATCGTGCAAACCTGAATACCTTTGAAAGGTGGTACGAAGATGAGACGCAAGTAGACAAGATCAACACAACGTCTTTGTACAGAGACACTCCAAGCCAGAAACAACAGATTCTGACCACAACTTCAGTACGACACCGTACCGTGGGTCATACTCCCGAGCTGAGGAAACCCTGAACAAAGCAAAGCCAACTAATATTAGCAAATCAGACCCTCACGCCTTTCTAGCCCAGGTTTTTCTTTCAACATCGGTCCGTCTAAAAGTAGTTGCGTCCTCTACACCAATCCGCACCATCTAACGTAACTCCAGATAAGGCTATTCTCGGACCACGCACACGCTTACCCCGCATATAGACCCATCACCCAATCACCTCGAACAAAGCGCCAACCACCCTTTCACACCACCACTGACCAGGGTCGATCATCCCCGCATCCAGCCACCCCTCACCCTGCATCCAGCAATCGCACCACGTCTAGATTTCTGTTGGGACCGAAATAAGCTTCAGAAGGATCTAGGGTTTACACATGCCCTACCAAACCCTACCCAAAATCCTGAAGTGGAGGTGAGGGTTGCGGTCTTGTGTATTGTTGAGGCGGGGATGGTATAGGCAAGGTAATGATTTTCCCTTGATCGGTGGTGTTGGAAGTGAGTGGGACGTCAGTGTGAGTACAAGCGCTCTTGCTTGTGGGCGCGATTGTTGTGGCATGGACCGATTGTGGTGGGATTTTCCTCGGCTGGGTCCGTTTGCGATAACGTTTATTTGCGACTTATGGCGCTTGTGGAGACGTTTGTCAGGGTCTCACATGTTTCACTGGTTGTTGGTGGAACCTTGTTAAAATAATACTGAATTCGGAAGGTAGAACCACCTCGGTGGCCTGCAGTCAAAGAAACAAAGACCCGAATTGTGGACCGTTACGAAACATTGCATAGCACGGCTGCTGATCGACAATAATGCGGAGCGTAGTTGGTAAAACTTTTTATATTGTGTTTAGTAGCGTGCATTCGCCCTACGAGCGATGCAAGCAATTGGGTATCATATGCATTCTGAGTTGAGCACTTCAGTTCAGAGAAAAGAAATATCTCGCGCCATAGCCTCCATTCCTAACCAGTCCATCGTGAAATCTTTCGTTATACATAATAGTGACCTTCAATGCCCTCGTTCAATCTCGACATGTCGTTGTGGTTGATGGTATCCCCTTCAAAGGAACCGCGTGTTATATAGTGTTCGGTGCGCGAAACATTACGAAAGCATCCTCAGCGGAAGGCATGCCGGCGTACTACGCAACATCGCATCGTTCAAGTCCAAGTCTTGCTGGTATGAATGTCGGGGTCCATATGCTCTGCAATGGACGAAGCAAACTCTCGGTCGTGCTCCGTGCTAGAGGATCGTCGCCGTCGCTGATTACGGATCTGATGCTCGGCCGCCATCAGGCGGCTTTGGATCCAAACACGCGACTTCTCATCCGAGCGGACCGCGTCGGTATTGAGAAGCTCGGTAAGAGTAGCTTTGATCTCTTGATTGAGCCCAGACAGCTTGTAGACGTCCTCCGTGTCCGCGATAGAGTGTCGATGCGCCCTGCCTGGCTGAGTAGCGATAGGGACCGTCGGCGTTGGATCTGTTGAGCTGTAGCCAGGCGACCAGCTAGAGCGGTGTTCGGTGGGTGACGAGGATAGCGATTGGAATTCGGGTGATGAGACGGTCATTGGGGCTGCGGTGGGGAGTTGTAGAGACAGACGACGGCGGATAGCTTCTTCTTGCGATGAGAGAAGCAAGTACTTTTGCATCGTTTCGTTCTAGACGTGGTCAGTAAAGCTGAGCGTGTCTATCTGAGACAGTTTTACTTACTGTGTCTGTAGTGAATCTTGAGGGAGGAGCCATTGTTGTTGTTGGTGATTGTATTTTGGTCGTAACCTGGGCTGACTGGGCAGCTTGTGAGGTGAGATGTTGATGCTCAGTGTCGCTGGAGAACAAGACTTCGTAGTTCGATGCGGGGGAGTCGATATATGATAAAGAGGTTCCAAGCCACGAGGGGTACAGATACACTAAGGCTCCAGTACCGTGAGGGTCGCTCTAGAACAGGTGCTTGCGGAGCCAACCGGTGCTGGTTCGACGTATGTGATTGGCGGAGGTGAATCCGAATGGTTGCTATCAGGAGATGGGCTGACGGTTGAACACGAAGTCACGCTATTCGTAGCCAATAAAATACGAGTTTGGAATGGTTTCGGGCGGAGTAGGATGAGTGTTGATGAAGTTGCAAACGGCAGCGGAGGACATCTAAGGGGCCCTTTTATCGAAGTCAGAGGGATGCGCATTCCCCACGACTGATGCGGCCATGACGTGAAATCCGCTTCAACTTTCCCATGGCTGAATCAGGCTCGGGCCCTGTCGCGCGGATACCTTTGAGCCACGAGCGCCTCAACCCTGCAGGTCTGAGGCCCTCATGGCCCCGACAACGATAATATCCGCGGTCGTGATTGGTGGTTGTCGTTCATCTGGCGATCGCAGGCAAGGTGGTGCCGTGCGAAATTCGCCAAGTAGCGCATCACGTCACCGGTTTTACGGGTCGCAAGGCGTCTCAGATCCTGATACAGCGCAGCATCGCGATCGTGGTGCCCTTGCCCAAAACTCGGAATTTCCGGTTCCTGAAAATCCTGTAGCAGCCTCTGGTGCCCTGCATGCGTGGTGCTTCCGCGGAACGGCTTCTAGCACTTTCGCATTGCATTTCCATTATCCTATAATTTGGTAACGATATCACCACGCTCTCTACCTCGAGAGTTCTTTTTCACCAAGCACCACGCGAACGATGAGATGTGAAAACATTTGACATTAGTGGAGATAGATTGCCTTCGCTTCTGAACTTTCACGCTGGCCCGCAACAGAGTCAGACCTCCGACGTCATTGTTTCGTGCCCAGTTAGGCCAACTTCTCGTCCTACCGAATTCCAAGACACGTCTGACGGAACAAATCCGTGCACCAATCTACGAAACCAATCATGATACTCAGCCCAAAACAGAGCCCTCTGAGCTCACTCCAATAACCTGGCAAGCTCGCGGACGTGGCGCACCTCCACGCGCAACGCCTCACAGATTGCCATTTTTAGCAAGGAGCGTGGCTTTAGCTCCTGGATCGACATCTCTCTGCCACTGCCCTTATTCGTCACCGCCACATTCGCTGAAGCCGCAACAGGTTTTTCTTCAGCCTCATTACGTGGCTCATTTGCATCCCGTCCTTCTAGGCTCCCGTGACAGTCCGGTTTATTCGCACGCTCTGACCTTGTACGCCAGATAGACGAGTCGGTTTCCACGAATTGGGGACAACTTGTGTCGCAAACTGGGAATCCGCGCGGCTCTTGGTACAAGACGAGAGGTCCTGGGAACATCTGGTTGAGCTTTGCCGACGTCGTACACCGACCTTGGGATTACGCTGTGCCTCATACGGAGCTCCGTTACAAGACAACGCGGGCGGCTGCCTCCGAGATCCTGTGCCTCGTTGTGGTACCTCCGTCAGATGGAAATTGTGTCAGCTCAACGGCCCGTCGGCCACCGAATGAGTTGTGACATGGTGTCTAATTGACATGGCCTAAGTGATCGTCCCGTGAGAGCCCTAGATTGCTTTGGAAGAACAAGACCAAGGCAAGAAACAGTCTCATCTTCTGGACGGTGGACGTCATCCGCGTTGACGACGCATTACGCACAGAATCCACGTGGGGAACGCGCTGTTTTACACATGGTCGAGCCATGTGTCGTACACGTGCCATGGAAATGCGCTGTCGAGCCCGTCGGAGGTTGCCGCAACGTCATACGCGGGATGGGAGTTTGAAGATAAGCCGATCAGCGGGAGTGTGTGCGGCGAGCACACAATGTCCACTTGCTACCAACGATGTTTCTCTTGGTCGCGTCTTATGATTCTGGGCCGCATTTTGGAAATTAACGCATCCTCCTGTCAATGTCGCGTTCTGCAGTCGCTTGTTGGTTGACTAGATCGGTCTATCAAAAGCCCAAAATTTCAAGTCTGGAGTGAATTGGTTCCAAAATAGAAACCGAGTGAAACTCTGAGCCTGAAGGCCTGTTCTTAAAGCTCCTGGGTACACGTCGATTGATCGAACAGGAGTGTGGCCCGTGGTTCGAATATGAGATTCTCGGTGACTCAGCGATATTGGGGAAGCACGAGGAGAGCCTCGGAAATATTCTCATGTTCATTCGTGTGTCTCCTTTTGAGGCTGCTACTCAATCGACCGAATAAGTGAGGATGAGGTGGATGCAGCGAGGTTTTGGCAATGGCGAAGGTTCCGGAGCAGCCCGCCCGGACAGCTTTGGCGCAGCAAGCACCGGGAGTGAAATGTACGCCGATACAAGACGCGCTTCATCTCGCATGGTGGGCAGACCCAAACGGCTGGCGGGTTCTCATGCGGCGGTGGGACACTGGGTCGAGTGGCGGGCTTAGTATCGAGAAGTTTGACAGCCGATGACCTCTGACGAGATAACCTCTTCGGGCGCGTGGTTCACCATCCGTGTCCATGTCTTCAAAAGAGATGGCAAGCAATCTGACACCGAAGGTGGCCGTGATTGAGTCTCCATATAAAAAAATGTTTCGGCTCGGACGAAGTGTGCCTCGCTATTGCTTTGAAAAGAGTATTTGATGGCTGGCGCTCTGAGACAGCTTGCGGAGACGCGATTGAACCTTATCAGCAGCGTGACGCGCAATCTGTTGCTCAAGAATCAAGCGATGCTGTCGCTGGCGCGGACAGGCGCCGGTGGGAGTGTGTCGCATACCTAGCTGTCCAGGACCGCTATTGACAATACTGGGCTGGACCGATGTCGACCGATACCTGTTCAAAAGCATGTTCCTCTGGAGAGACGAAGATACGCATCGCCACGCCCGTTGTCTCCAGCGGCTGCATGCTCGGACCGTGATTCTCAAGGGTCAGACCAGGTCCAGCGATCACTCCACCTTCATATCCATGTATAGGCGCCTCGAGACCTTCGCACATTGACACACAGCCACCATACGGGCTCAGACGCAATTTGTAGAGAGATTGGGACATGTAGCCTGTCGAATTTGGATGTAGAGCGCCATGATAGTAGTAGGCGGGAGCAACGAGCGAGTAGCCGTACGAGGGGTGGACCATCGACGGGTTCGACGAGGAAGCGTGGAACAGTGAAATGTAGGCGGAGGGAGCAGACACGGCAGCCCAGAATCCGCCAGTCATCTTGACCCAGTTTGTCTGCGATTGTTTCGGTGTAAGTGACATACGACTCCTAGCCTGGAGTGCTTTTCTGCGGACCAGGACTACGGTGTCTACCAGTGGCTCGCGAGCCACTGGTAGGGTAGAGCGCACGATATCACAAGGGCGATCCATGGGAACATGGCAACACGAGCACAACGATGTTTCCTAAGGGTTGGCCAAGACGACTACAAGGCTCCGATCATTCCTGTGTGGCGAGGCGCTCGTTCCAGAAACCCTTACCGTAGCTCACCAGTATCTCGTCACTCTTCCCGATACCCTTGGTTCGTTTGCCGCTCTTTCCAGCACTCAGCACAAATACGCCCACCCGCTTCTCCAAGCTGTCGTTTCCCAGATCGACATAGATATCGCGGAACTCGGCGTTTGCTCGCGTCGAGACACCTCGATAGTCGTTGATGAACCTGGCTTCGTTTCCCATCTTCGAGGCGTCGACGCCGATGCCACGCTCGCGGTCGAGAGACAGGTCATAATCGGATTCCTCATCTATTTCCGCCTGGTCGTGCACGTAGCCTAGGTACGGGAGGATGAACGAGTCCGGGGGGAGGTGTTGGCTCGCGAAAAGGCCGTATTGCCCGTTGGCAGGGTGGGACGAGACGTTTATCGGCGTGATTTTGACGTTCGTGTAGGGTGCGTTTGTCTTGCGTGCCTGTTCGTTAGGTAAGTCGGACTTGCAGAGAATCAAAGCGGCGCTGATTGTGTCGCTCTCGAGCTTCTTGGAGTAGCAAGGCGCGCCCAAGTAGACTATGTTCTGAGGCCAGCTCTTGGGAGCCATCGCAATGGCGGGTTGCAATGCACTGTTGCGGGCTGTTCAGTGGATCTTCCAGCGTGATAGCGTTCGAAGGCAGTGCTTGACGGAGGCTGTTCCCCTGAGCTTTGAGACGCTGCAGGCCTACTACAGATGCGGCGAGAACACGAGCTGTAAGTGAGTCAACACAGACGGATGCGTTGTAGATGTGAGTCGAGGGCCGGTGGAGTGGCCAGAGTCGGAGATGGCCTGATGTTATGCGTTCCCCCAAAGAATATTGGCAGCGTTCCCCACCTGCCGTGCCCCTCGAACGTGCACGTGCGGGCTTTGCGAGTGCTCCCGCCAACACTGGCATGTTCAGCGTCTCCTGAGTCCTGACAGCCGCCAGCACACGATACGCGGTGCAACGGTGCAAAAGTGCATCGGATGCGGTCTCTGGCCTCTCCTCTTTGGTTGGCTGGTTAGTCATCGCACACAGGACCACACGACAACGCGACGCGTTGTTTTTGTCTCGAACACATCACCCCACACGGCGGATGCTGCATGCATGAAATCGATATCAGCCATGGCGCTACCGCCAACGTCGAAGGCCTGCAGATCTGCGTTGCGAAATTACATGCCGTTCAGATGAAGCAACTAGCGATCAAGTTGCACCAATGACCAACATGCAGCTATTAATGGGCGGCTACGGGCGGCGCCGACCTAGCGCCGAGCAGTCACATTTCGCCCCGACGCATGAGCCTGTGTCCGCCGAAGTCGAAGGTTACTTTGGTCTCGTCAGCTCTCAGTAACGTCGTTCTGCGCGCATCCCTGATGTCTTCGGGGTCTTGCCACGCTGACGTTGACCCACCAGTTGCTTTAGTGGATGGTCCAGACGCAGGAACCCGTGCAGGGCCCGCTCTTAGCTATCTCCACAGGTCAACTCGGCTGACAGCTACCCTTTTTGGTCGCTCCCGTTATCATTTGCTATCGGCGCCGGCTATTTTTGCGTCGAAGGTATTGATGCGAGGGCGACAAGCAACCCGGGCCAAGAGAGCGGCCGTCGATACGGTAGCATGCAATCCTCTTGGGCGACACGACGACCGAGCATTCGCAGACCGCGCACTTGGACAGCACGACTCCGGGCAGCACGGCTGGAATTCCTCCGTCTCAAACCTCGCCATGACAGAACGCATGCACGTTGCTCGTACTGTTGAGTCGTGGCTCCCTTCATGCGGCGCAACTATCATGGAAACGATCCGGCCTAGCGGGCGACGGTGCGGCGTGAATAACTGATGCACTAATCGCAATAGGACGAGCGCCTTCGACCTGGACATGGAAGTGTTGAGGCTACATGGGTGCTTGGCAGGGGATGTATTGGTCTTTAATTTCGTTTCCTCTCCGCTTTCCCCAGTTGGTCAACTCGGGTCAGCTTAGCTACCGCCACGCTATGGCCCTATTCACGCCGCCCCTTTTCCATATCGTCAGACGCTATCACCGGGAACGCCACGCGCATGGCCAAGCTATCCAAATGTTGGTAAACGAGGGCAACCGTGGAGAGACTCCCCTGCCAGACGCCACGGCGGTACTTTGTGCGCTGGATATAAAGTGCTCTCCAGGTCCCTACTCGTCTTTCTCTTTCCTCACCACACACTCACTATACTTAATACACCGGTCTTCGCCGATTTCACTCGTTTTCAACACCTCGATACTTAATTACCAACGTAAATAATCACCACCTCCCAACAATCAAAATGAAGTCCTTCGCCGCCGTCGCCGCCCTCGTGGCTGTTGCCAACGCCTACGCGTACAACACAACCACCCCGGTTCTGCCCCCGGTTTACGAGACGACCACCGTCTCTCACTTCACCACCGTCTGCGCTGGCCCGACCGAGATCCCCGTCGGCCCGTCTTCCACCATTGTAAGAAGTTTTCCTCCAAGACTTTGCAAGCAGCTGCTAACGTGAAACAGACCGTCACCGAGGCCGTAAGTTCTTCTTCCTCGAAACTTCACGAGCAACTACTAATGTGAAATAGACTACCCTCGTCGTCACCGATTGCCCCTGCACTTTGACCTACCCAGTAAGTTTTTCCCCCAAGTTTGCGTCTCTTCGAGTAGAATGCTAATGCCTCAAAAGGTTGCGCCTACCACCGCTCCTGAGGTCCCGGCCACCACTGCTCCGGCTCCCACGACTTACCCGGCTGCGCCCCCGGCTCCCGTCTACCCTACTGCCAACGGCACTGCTCCGGCTCCTCCCAGCTACCCCACTGGAACTGGTGCTCCTACCACCGGCGCCCCTACGCCCACTGAGTTCCCTGGTGCGGCTGGCAAGGCCGGTCTCTCCCTTCTCGCCGTTGCCGGTGCCCTCGCTGCTTACTTGTAAGCGGATTCGTCACTGAGAGCCATTAATGTGGACTATTCCAAGTTCAACTTGACGGCTCTTCGCGATGAATGGGACTGGTAAATGGTTGTCGTCGGGATGAGAATTGGGTTCTTAATGGCTTATGACTTCAGCGGCTCTGCATCACGATACCCTATGCATTGCGATGTCGGAGTTGGCCTTGGGGTCATGGTCATGGTCCTTTGCGCGCACCTGTGTCGCCGCAGACATTTTCGATTGTACAATTTAATATTTACGTTGCGGACGGGCTACTCTGTCAAATCCCTAGCTCGAGGAGGGTTGTGTGTTGGTCTGGCGGGATGCCATGTTCATAGACTTCTCTGCACTATAGATGAGAGTTGATAATCTAATTGACATGCTTTTCGCTGCTATACAAATTGTTCACACTATGTATATTGATTTCGGACTGCCAACCTACTATGCTTGTGCTACCATAAGCAACATAATGCCAAGGATAATCCGATATCAATATATCACGTCAAGGTTCCCCAATGTGTCCGTTCCATAGAAACACCAAAACAACAGCCATCTCAACCCACTGACGCGGGCACTCAATCACCCCCGAGATGCGCGAAATTACCCCAAACGCACCCCGTCTGTGCACCTTATCAACCTGTAGCGCCAACTCATCTCGCTTCCTCCTCCGAATCCAGGGTTCGGGCTTACATCCATGTCCCGCTGTCAGCCACCGACGGCAACGACGAGTATCGAACACACAATCGGTCTTCGCGAGATTGTGTTTCTGGCGTTGGACGTCTACGCCGCAAACAGGCATGCCGAGAAGGTTCCCGCGCACCCACCTTGTTTTATTTTCTCTTCCCGCTTTTCAAGTTGGTGATGTGCCGAATTCCGGCCTAGAACTTGGAGCTGAAGCCTCAGTGCCCACACGCGCCGCTCTCCCGCATTCGGCAGAAAACCCGCATTGGGACTCTCAGACAGAGCGTTCCGCTAGAGAACAAAACCTGCTCGTCTACTTCCAACTCGATATTGATTCAAGCTGCCGTTCCACCTGCCGTGAACCGCTGCTGAACCTTGAGCTGGCCCCCAGGCACGTCCTCTCCTTTCCAGGACAGCTGCCAAACGGCCCGTCCATCACTACCAAATTCATAAACTTGTTTCAAACCCTTGATCTTTCGCCCTTGCTCGTGTGCTTCTACGAGGTTCTTACGAGGTCCTTCCCGCGTCGCAGGTGGAAGGCCGAACGAAGAACTCTCGTGCGAGGCATGCACCACGCTGTCGTATCCGCGGTGCTACCACGCAGGACAACGGCAGGATACCCATCGTTACGGGTGCCGCGCTGTCGTGTGATACTTCGGCGCTATCTGCCAGCTTTGTATGCACGGCATGTTGCCCTTACGTTGTGCGCCGACCGATTTCCGGGGGCAGATTATAGGTGTTGTGCCAGGTTCGGCGGGCGTAATGCGTCGCAAAAGCTGAGGCCCGTCTTGATAAGCTTTGCGAGTGCGAACTTGTACTTAGAGGCCATGGTGAGCATTCCTACGACTCCAAGCTTGAAATGGTGTCAGAGACCGAAATCACGACTTGGAGAGAAGAGTAGCGTAAAGTACATAAATCTAGATCTATGTCTTGAGGCCGAATGGTTTTATGCGATGATTGATGGGTTGTCAGGCTTCAGACCATGCTGGCTCTATCTGCTTGAGATCAGTGAGCGTCATTTCCACCTCTGTGTACTTGCACCATCCAGTCTCGTCTTCGCGCCTACCCTTCGTAGCATTATGTGATACTGCGACTGCACTGGACACGCACAAATCGGACAGCGATGCTACAGTCTATTGCAGGGGATGGAGGAATCGAAGGAATCGAAAATATCACAAGCTTCAAGCACAGGGTACTAGTTAAAGGTCGATTTCGTCTCTCCCAGGCCACAATCGGATATCTTGCCAGACCGGATAGGCATGATGAGATGAAACGGGCGATCTCGAATATCGGAGAGGCAGATAGTCAAACCCTCGTTTTCCTATTCCTCTTTTGCATTTCGAAGGAATGCCAATCGTCAAAAGAAGAGTTGTTGAGCGGATGTCGAAACCCCCCTCAAAGCCGATGGTGTCTTCCTTGCGCGGAAGCGTTCCGTAGACGCGGAACACCTACCCCACATGCCGGAACCGTTGATATCATTGCCATAGCTAAAAGTACTCAGCACCATTGTCTTTCTGCCGAACAAACACACCTTTCTCCCCTTACAGTCTTAAACTCAATCAAGATGTCAATCCAAAAAGTAGCCCTAATCACAGCCAGCTCAGCCGGTCTGGGAGCCCAAGTCGCGCGCGTCCTCGCGCCAGACTTCCGCGTCGTAAGTACCATACCTTCTGTCCACACACACAGACACTCTCTTCATCTAGTATCAAGCTCCCAACTAACACTCCCCAAGGTAATAAACTACTCCACAAACCAATCCCGCGCCCAATCCCTCATCACCGAGCTCTCTAGCATCCCCACCACGCACCCCTCCCCAACAGCCCCCCGCTTCCACCTCCTCCAAGCCGACGTCTCCTCCAAGTCCTCTGTCGAATCCCTCGTCCAAGAAACCATCAAAACAATGGGTCGCCTAGACGTCGTTGTATCAAACGCCGGCTGGACCCGCATGACAAACTTCCTTGATATAAACGAAGGCGTCAACGAAGATGATTGGGACAAATGCTTCGTCATGAATGTAAAGACACATCTGTGGCTTGCATACGCTGCCAAGGACGCGTTATCCGAAACAGAGGGCACATTCATCACTACAGCGAGTGTAGCTGGCGTGAAGCCCTCCGGATCGAGTTTACCGTATGCGGTCACCAAGGCGGCGCAGATTCATCTTGCAAAGGGATTGGCGGTTATTTTGGCGCCGAGAATACGGGTGAATAGTGTGAGTCCGGGCATGATGTTGACGGAGTGGGGACTCAAGTTTCCGGAGAGCAAGAGGCAGAAAGCGATTGACAATACGAAGCTGAAGAGGTTGGCGACGGTGGAGGATGTTGCGGATCAGATTAGGACGTTGGTGTTGAGTCGGAGTGTTACGGGGCAGAATTTGTGTATAGATGGCGGGTCTTCGATATAGCGTTTGTGTAAGGTCAATGTCGATATGTTGAGAGTAGATCTTTGAAACGTTCCAGATGCTTGGATATAGTCGTGTACTTTTGTAATGTATCAGCTCGCCACAAGACTCGTTCCATTGGACTTGAAAGTCGACGTTTGGGGTGCGTCGAGCGTAGGTTACTTGTGATAACGAAAGTTTCAAGATTCGCCATATATATCGCTATCATACATACGCCATATAAATAATTCATAACGCCATTCAGCTGTATATACACAAGTAAAGCGCTAGCATCCATATCCCGCAACGCTAGAGGCTCCCAAACACATCCCATCCCATCACATAGACTCCCCACTCTCCGCTCTAGGCCTTGATCCTTCCGTAGACGCAAAGAAATTAGCCCCCCTCTCCGTCGGCGTCATAGCCCTCCTCCGCTCCACAGGACTCCACTCCATCCCGGGCGCCGGTAATCCCGCAATAGCAGCATCATCTCTCGCCCTCAGTCTCCCACCACCACCGTCACCCAACCCCTCATCATCTGTCACCAACCTAACCCCCGCATTCCTCTGCCGTTCCCTCTCCCTTTCCACCCTTTTCCCTTCTGCCTTTTTCTTCTCAAATTCAATGATCAGCGCTTTGAAATATGCCTCCGCAGCTGGAGTAGCAGAATAATGTACTGGCGTCCAGGAATACGCGTTCTGGGCGAGGGGATTGGCGCCGTATTGTAGGAGCATTCGGAGGGCTTTTAGTTCGCCGGCGGCGGAAGCGTGGTGGAGTGCGTTGTTACCTTTGTGGTCATGGGTCGTGAGGATGGTAGGGGCGTGGAGGAGGAGAGTGGGGATGAGGTGGAGGGTTCCTGCACCGGATTTGCAAGCGAGCATGAGCTGTTGGTGGTGTTAGGTCGTGCATATAGTAGTGGGAAGGGGAGGGAGACTTACCGCATCTAGCCCATCCTTATTCTGCCATGTTATACACTCAGGAAACCTCTTCGCAAGTATCACGCCCATGTCCTCCTTCCCCGCCATGGCCGCAAACATAAGCGGCGTCTCTGAATCATTGTTACGACTAACAGTCTCGTTCTCGTGTCCCGCCTCAATCAAGAAGTCCTAAGTAGCGCTCCATTAGCCGCTCGTCCTTCAGACCACCATGCATGTGCGCACGAGGGTAAGACGAGACGTACAGCAATCTGCGTGAACCCATGGCGCGCCGCGATATGCAGACTCGTATTGCTCTTGTCCGCAAAATCCGGGTTCTGCAAGTACACACGATTGTTCTGTACGATTCGTTTTACAAGGGCGAGGTCGTTAAGGAGGATGGCGCGACGTAGACGCCGCGGTACGTCAATCCTAGGCCGCGTGTGTTAGCTCCGAGGCCACGGACGGTACATGGACAAATACCAGGATAGTCTTTGACGTGTAGGGCAGTATGACATACATGATAGTAGTTGTGGAGCATGGTCAGAAGGGCAGACCAGAAGCATGGGCGCTCAGTAGGAGTGTCGACGTTGGAGGGGCGGAGCTGGTTTACGGAGCTGTACCAAAGGGGCTAGTTCCCACGAGTGGCAGCATTATTCCGCGACGTGAATGACAGCAACGTTGTATGCGAAACGACCATCGTAGCTTCAGTGTCAACTCTGAACGGAAATCGAAGTGAATTAAAAGAATTAGCCAAGATATTTTAGGTATTAAGGCCAGGCACTTGAACAATGCATTGCGTAGCTCTCCACCAATCCGCGCATCACTCAACACAAGGAGTAAGCTAGCATGCTTCATTAACTGTTATTTTCCAGCACAGTACTAGGCTGATCTATCGATGCTCGTTCGAAGCACGACTATCGTACACCCAGAAGTCTACTGCCCCTCACAGTTCCGCTCTACAATGGTCTATAGCCCATCGAACTCACCCCCCGCATCATCGTCGTCGATATCGCCGTCCTGAATCTCCTTGGCAAGCTCTCGCTCCCTTTCGCGGGCCTCCTGAGCGTTCTTTAGCTCCAACCGATGCTGGTTCATGGGGTATCGCATCGCCTTGACACATTCATCATGCAGCGTCAAGCAAGCCCGGATACGCTCGTGGAATGCCTCGCCGGGCTCGCGGGTGGAATAAATGTCGCCAGCCTGCTTGGTCTGCATGAAACCCTGCTCATGGTCGATTGAGGCCTCAATCACACCATCGCGAATCGCCTTCGCAACAATGTACTCGGCGGACTCCTCGCTCTCCAGACCAAGGCGAATGCAGATATCGCGTAGCGAGATGCGTGAATACGAGAGTGAGAGCATGCGGATGCCGGTCTTGATGACGTTCTGTCGGAGGCGGAGGATCAAAGTATAGGTGCCGTCCCGGTGGAAAGTGGAGGAGTAGGTCTGGACGATCGCCAAAAACCCTTGGAGGTCGCCAACGCGGACAGCCGCCACGAGACGGAAATATGGCTCTAAAGCGCGCTCGAGGCGAGGTTGGCTGAAGACCGCGCGTTCTGGAATGTCACCCATGAGCAATTCTACCACAATCAAGAGCTTCATTGAAGCCTGATAGAAGCCAGTTGCTACAGTGTTGGTGGGCGACTTGCGGGTAGCGCTTGTGAGGTGCTCATGCGCTTCGGTGTAGGAGAGCTGAATGGCCCGTATGCGACCGAGGTAGTAGAGGTACCGTGCTACCTGGTTGTTGGGCGCGTTCTCGGGAAACTGTGTCTGCGCAACGAGGAGATCGGCCTGTGTAATGTCGGCAGTCGAGATGTAGTTCCGGAGGAGCAATGTCGACACTGAAGCCTGGGTATCCAAATCCTTCCTCAGAACTGCACTGCGGAGGGCCGCAAGAAGTTTTCCACGAATTGAAATGACAGGAGACTGCTTGGACGGCGGTTTCGGGTCCAGCTCCTCGTGAAAGAGCGCGAAGTAGAAGTAGGCCTTTGCGGCTAGCGAATCCAACGTCCGCCTGTTCAGCTCTCGGATCTTGTCGACCAGTTGGGTTGAGAATTCGGCGCCTTCCTCGAAGTCTTTCTGGTCGTACAGATACACCTAGAACCGTCAGTTTCGAGATATGAGCCAACATGTCCGTCCAACATACCTGAATCAAGATTGCTATGTAAACATCAATTTCGGGTATGGGCTCCTTGGTGTTGCCCTTGTTCTGCTGGATCTCCTCTTTGTATTGCGAGGCAACGCTCTGTATCGTCTCCCCATCCATGCCAATGGCCTCGATGAGCACGCGTGCAGTGGCGTTGCTCGGCGAGTATGTCAGGACGATGACGGAGCATAGCACGCGGTCCGTCAGCCGCTTTCGGAGCGACGATATTGAGCGGAGAGCCCTCAGGGTGAAGCGGGTATCGAACTGGGCCACGGCTCGCTCCAGCAGGGTGAAGCTGGCGCGGATATCTTGAGCGGTGGGGTCAGCGCGGTCCGGATACAGATACGTGTTGGATGCGAGATTGGTAGCAATCATGAAGTTGGGACACATGCGGCGATGCGGCAACGACGTGGTGCAGTAGGTGCAAGGGCACGAGAAGGTAACCATGTTGCGATGTGATGTCGGTCGACTTACCAGCAACCGTCTTCTGCTCGACGTTCTCCGTCTTTGGCTGCTCGCCGTCGGCGACGACGCCTTCCATACTCTCTGCCATGGTGGTCACTGATGTGACTTCGGGGTGTTTGCGTTGGTGGGTGTAGAAGGTGCAGGCGGCGGTTGCGGTAGGCGGAGGGCAGAGTGGAGCTTAGGTGATGATGAGGCGGCCGAGAGGCGGGAGCTCTAGCTGGCGAAGGCGCTCGGAGCAGGTTGTTCCGAGCGCCGGTCTGTTTACAAGCGGAGCAAAGTGGCGCCCCGCCTCCAGCATTCGCATGCAAGTACATATACTATACCGCCGGTATGACCCTTCTTGAGACGCACCTGGAGCAGATCTCGCTTTGTGCGCAGTCCATCGCGGAGCTGTCGTAAGTCGACGTCGCGAAACACAAGTGATCACATCTGAACGCGCCCAGATTCCCCCCGCCAAAGATATTCACGAACGCGCTTCTACAACAGCATGATATCACGGCACTCATTCGAGATACCGAAACACACGAACGGGCATTGTTCACCGTCCCTCCACCCCCGCCGGTACCAAAAGCACAAGACCCCGCCTCAGGATCAAACAGACGGAACACCATCTTCAGTGCCAATGGAGTTGCGACAAGTATCTCGGGCGGAGGGGCGAACGCCGTGAGAGCACCGAAGCGGAATACTGCAGTGGCGGCGGTGCTAGGAATCGAGCTCGTGGAGAGAATACGGAAAGGCGGCGGTGGAGGTGCGGGCACAGGTCTTGGCTACCGGACATTCGAGGGGAGCAATAAGAACGATGTGGACGTGGAGACGCTGCTAGAGGGTGCCGAGAAGCTCATGGGAGTGTAGTACGTACTTCCACGTTATACGACTGACGGTGCTAACATGAACAGCCCCATACCCGGCGCTCAAGACCGGATCGCAGCGATGCGACAACGACACAGCAGACTTGAAGCGTCATTGGAATACTACGAAGCGCGAATAGCGGAGCAGACGGAACAATTGAGCGCATTAAACCGGTCACGAGGATACGACGACCCGCAGCCAACAGAAATCGGGGTAGAGATTGCCGCACCGATCATGACAGATGAAGACTTGCGGCGGGAAGAGGAAGAGGTCAGACAGCTGGAGCGGAAGAAGAAGGGACTGGAAGACCGGGTCCACTCTATGGGAAGAGATATATCAGGAGTACTACGGTGATGAGATACGAAAGGGCATGTTTGACGAAGAGTGAGAGTTACTAAGATACCCAGGCTCACATTGCAAAGACGTCTTTAGCTTGTGTTTATTCTACCATGCCTCAGCGCATATGGTCATCTGGACTTCAATGGGTGAACGCGAACAGCGACTCAAGAATTTATGATAAAGCTTTTATAGATTATAAAAGCTAGGTCAAGTTAGACCTTCAACATTATGTTGACAATAACCGTATCATGACATTATGCAGAAGCTGCTCTTCGTAGGATAGTCCCTCTATTGTCCCTTCCATTGGCTGATCTCCGCCTCGGAGATATGTCTCAGCTTGTTCACACTCGGAGCCTCTCCTGTCGCAACACCCTTCGCCAACTCCACGAAACCGCCAATCGTCGTCCGCTTCGAGACCGCATACTGAGCAGTGCTCGCCTTCACCCGGATGATACCAATGCGCGGGTCTTCTGGGCCACCGTCGTGCGTTCCGTCACCGAGATCACCTATCCAGGCCTTTAGAGCAGGAGAGTAATGCTTCCTGACGATGTCGCGATCCGTCTCAATGGAGGCGTGGCCAGAGATGGAAGCCCATTCGCCGGAGTTAGTGATGAAGCCGAGGTTGACAGATCCGTGGGCCTGGAGGTCGTCGGTCTTGCCGGACTCGGTGTTGGTGTGGAAGAGGAGGTCGAAGCCGTTGCCCTCCTATAAGTAGTCAGTATCGGTATGTCAGGGTAGAAGTGAGCAGCAAATGGTGCTTGGAGCACGACAGCAACGCACCTTTGCGGCAAGCGCCATAGCTCTTGATGCCAGCAGATCGCTATCCGCAGTCTGTGTCGTCAATAGACAGAACTTGGTCTTGTCGAGGAAAGATTGGAGGTCCTCGACCTTCTCCTTCAGGGAGGGCTCCTCAAAGTTCTTCGCGGTGTATGGGTCGGCCGTCTTGTTGCCCGTGTCGGCATTGCTGAATGAAGCCATGGCAAGTTGGTATAGGAAGTTATGAGTATGTGGGCTGCAAGAAGGCGTTAGCACGCGCTCATCTCAACTACTGACTTTCGGCACGGTGGATCAATAGGACTATCGTGTGCAGCCAGATGCATCTCGTAAGACACCCAGCGGCGCAGAACGATACCGAGGTGGGAGAACAACACGTACCTGTAATTTCGAAAGTCGAATTGAAGTCGAGCAGTATCGTGAGCGGCAAACGTTCGAATGCCCCGCCCCACGTACTTATAAGGGACGTTCGGATCGTGAAATGATGACGTCACATTACGTTTGACGCGTTCCACAGGCAAAAGACCCCACCAGCCCACATTATGGGGAAATGGCGATCTAACGATTTGCATCACCCGCCACGAGGATCGCGATGGCGGTCCTTGATGGCCCGAAAACGCCATGTGGGTCTAAGCCTTGTCGTCGTGACGGTATGACGACGAAGTCACAGCAAGTCATGGAGAAATATTGGGTAGCAATCGAGATTTCTCGTCTAATCCATCGTTCTACATGGTAGACATGGACACAGAATGCATACGGAACCAATTCGAACACCGTCCCAGGCCAAACCCGAAAAGCCAGGGATGTCGCCATGCTATGAATGAAACAGAAGACCGGCCAGCATTCAGGATCAAGGTCAAGGCCAAGGTATCCTGACAATTGGCCGACTTTTCGCGACCCATACCACGTTCAAGCGCGAGAACTTAGTGCATAACATGCTGTCTATGCCTCTGTCACCTCCTCGCCATCCTCGAGGCTGGCCTTCTTCAGCTCCTCGGCCACATCAGCCTCAGCATCCTTCTCCTGCTCGAGCTCGGCAGCTGCTGAGACCGGGCCACCGTTTACAGCTTGGTTCTTAGCCGCGGGCTTACGGGCGAAGTCTGTGGTGCCGGTCTCCTCAGCTTCCAGGCGATCAATCTCCTTCTGAGCTTTGGCAATGTTCTGCACGATTGTTAGCGCAGCTACTGGGCACGAAAACACTGACGCGACTTACCTCCTTTGTCTGGCGATCCTGGTCGGACTTCCAGTGCGCCAGCTTCTCGTTCAGCTTGTTCACGGTAGCGGGAACGTCCGCCTGGCTGGACGGTGCGTTCACACCAACCTTTGAAAGCTCCTCGATCACGCCCATACTCAAATTAAATTTCGAGTCGGCGGACGCAGCCGGTGCTTTCTTGCCCTTCTTTCCCTTCTTGCCGCCCGTGCCGACGAAGTAGCTCTCCTCCAAGTTGTCCTTCTTTGAAATTCGGGTGCCCTTCAGGCCAGCGTCGTCGACAGTTCGCTGAGCAGAGGCGGCGAACTTGCTCGCGGCAGCTGTCTCCTTGGCCGGCAGTGCGCTAGGGTCGAAGTAGCGGATCAAGCCTTCGGCGGCGATAATCTCGTCCATGTATGCCGGTGAGCTCGCCTCCTCGAGACGCTTCGAGGCGGTCTCCTTTCGCTTGTTGGCGACATACTCCTCCTGCTCCTTCTTGCGCTTCTCCTGTCGGATCTTGCGGGCCTGGTAGTCGTAGTCTGCGAACGCCCGCTTCCTCGAGTAGTAGTCATCCTTGTAGTCCTTCAGCGCCTGGTACTTCTCCTGCTGCACGGCGCGGGCCTTGTCTGTCTCGTCGCGGAGAGACTTCATGTTCTTGAACGCGTCGTCCTGCTCGGCCTTCAGACCATCCAACTCCGTCTGCAGCTCGGTGTATTTCTGGCTGATGGCCTTCTGCTCAGGGTCGTCCAGCTGCTTCTTCTGCTCCGCAATCTGCGCCTTTAGATCATCGATGCCCTTCTGCTGGGCATCGAAGCCGGAAAAGTTCTTGCGCGCCTTGTGGAGGGACGTGATCTCCGAGAGCGCTTTCTTCTCGTCCACTAGCTTCATTGTCCCAGTGTCTACCTGTTTCTGCAGATGGGCGATCTCGCGATCCACATCCTCGACCGTCTTGAACTGGATCTTACCTTTTGAATTCTTTAACTCATTTATGCGTGACTTCAGCTGCTCGTCAAGACGCTTGATCTTGTCGTGCACAGCGCTGCGCGACGTCTTGAACCCTGACTGGGTCTGGCGGATCTTCGTGAGCTCCGTCTTGAGCTCTTGCTGTCGCTGGCCGTTGGGAGAGTCCTTGTTGTTCGGACGGGCGAGGTCTTGTTTGGCTTTCGCGGCATTCTGCAAAGTGGTTAGGTGCCCAGCTGGGACAAAGAGATTGACATGTTGCAAACGGGAATGAAGTGCAATTGGCAGCGGGGTGCGAGCTGTTGGTGTTACTTACGAACTTCTCGCGGGCCGCCTCGTGCTCCTTCTCGAACTTGGCGAGCCCCTCCTTGTAGACTGCCTCATCGGGCTTCTCAGGCTTCACGAACTCCTGCTTCTGCTGCTTGCCCTCGGGGGCGGCGGTGTCGGCGGTGGCCACCTTGGCGGCGGAGGGAGTCGCCATCTCGGCCATTGTAAACTGTTTGCTCAGCCGGGCGTGTCGAGTGTTTGTATGGAGCGCGCGACTGCAGGAGGGCGAATTGAACGGTCGTGGAGCGGAGCGCTTGCTTATATGTAGACCCGCGGACCTCGAAAACTAAATTTCCCCAGCGGGCGACGTTTCGCTACCACCACAACGGGCCTGTGAGCGCAACTTTAGCCGACGCGCTTGGCGGCCTCAGTCACGATTCTTCGCTTATCGACCTCGACCTTTCACCCTCCATCGCCATGACTCAGCTCGACCAGAGGAGAATTCCTATTTTCCTACTCAAGACCAAGTCCGTTCCGGTCGACACGTACGAGGAACATTTTGCTGTACTCGAGAACGGCCAATATGCACCCTTTTTTGTACCCGTTCTGGAGCATAGGTTCAAGCAGGATGCCCTGGACCAGGTGCGCCAGCATATCGTGAATGGCGACTTCACAAGCCCGGATGGAGGAGCGCGCCCCAAGTACGGTGCTCTCATTTTCACCTCCCAGCGCGCAGTGGAAGCGTTCACCAACATTGTCGAGGATATCAGGGGAGACAGCCGTCACTCCCTAGGGCTATGCTTGCCCGAAAACGTGCCGCTCTATGTAGTCGGGCCAGCTACTGCGCGTGGACTCAGGGCGTTGAATCTCCCAAATCAGATCCTCGGCGAAGAGACGGGCAACGGAGACGCGCTTTCCTTATTCATTCTGGAGCACTACAACGGCCTACAGCCTGGCGCTGGCAAGCCCGGCATTTTATTTCTCGTAGGTGAAAAACGGCGGGACATCATTCCCAACACTCTCCAATCCACCGGTCTTCCGCAGGACAAAAGGTCAGAAGTGCACGAACTCGTCATCTACGAAACTGGGGAAATGCAGTCTTTCCAGACAGACTTCTCCGCTCTTTGGCGGAAGCAAGCAGACGGCGGAAACCTGCGTCAATGGGTTGTCGTCTTCTCTCCTCAGGGGTGTCGCGCCATGCTGGAAAGTTTGGGCCTCCTGGGGTTGACAACGGGTAGAGCACTCCCACAAACACCGCGGGATATTTCGATTGCGACCATTGGTCCGACAACACGCGACTATCTCATCCGGGAGTTTGACTTCACGCCCGACGTTTGTGCAGAGAAGCCTAGCCCACAAGGCATCGCTGAAGCTATTCGTTCATTCAACGCACGTCTTGGGTGAAGCTATTAACGATCCCCGTCCAGTAACGTGGTCATTTCTGCGGACACAGCGTCGATCGACTTCAATTGAATTACCGGAACGCGTTGGAACACCGTTTCGACGACTTGGTCCTGGTGTGCACAACTGCTGGTCCTACGTGCGACGACATAAGCCGCGTGCCGGTGTGCCGTCGACTGCAAGCGTTGCGTAACACTGTACTTTGCTTTTGTTGGGATCTCATCGTCGAGATGCCTAGCGCAAACGCCGCCTCGTTTTACTATTTCCACGTAAGGGCACCTGTTGTTGTGGGGGAAGAATGTAAGTATAAAAGCGCGTAGTCCAGATGCAACCCGCAAGCTTTCCGTCGGACGCCGAGTCATGATCAACATGCGGTGGCCGGAGAACGATAACAGGATACGACTACCGGTATCTACTGTACTTTGAGACCAATATAAGAGTGTTGAAGGTTCCCCTGACGGCACAACATCATGTCACGTGTTCACCTGTCAACGCGACTTCCATATCTATGACGCCTGTGACGTCACCACAACGGAACGCGACATCGACGCGTTAAGCTGCGCTACATGTCAAGAGGACTAAAAGACTACAACTTTCATCTACTACCAATCTCATCAATTGAAGACACGATTCCTGCTACCTCCCCCATTCAACAAAGGCCTTGTATTTGCGTAGTAAACTCGCTTTCCACCTTGCCAATGGTCGGTACACGCTCATCTACGGCAAATACCACGAGCCCGAAGAGAGACGACGCTGCAGCTGGGACCAAGAGAAAGGCTGATACTACCTCTCCTACTGGCGGACACAAGGTAGCGAAGAAGCAGACAACCATTGAGGAGACGCTCGGCGGCGACGGGGTTAAAGATGCTCTCCAAGACACCGAGATGAATGACGCGTCAGTCGTGAAGGACGGCCAGAAGGAGAATGCTGACGACAGCAACGATCATTCTGCCGAAACCAACGGCTACTCTTCGAAGCCCGGAGACAACGACGCAGCCAAGACAGCGGAAGAGAACGGCGACGAGCAGATAGAGGCATCTGAAGCGACCAAAGAAGGACCCACGAGCGGTGAAGCCAGTGGCGAGGGTGCCATTCAAGAGTCGTCACAGCGAGAGAAGACGCTCCCCTCAAGCATCCTCGAGAAAGGCGTCATCTACTTCTTTACACGTAACCGGGTCGGCATCGACGAAGCTGAGAGTGTTGGCGATCTTCAACGCACGTTCTTCGTCCTTCGACCTCTACCTGCCAACGCGAAGTTGGGCGATGGAGCGCTTCCGGATTCTCAGAATAATCGACTCTTTGCGCTGCCGAAAAAAGTATTTCCCAAATCACACAGCGATCGCTTCATGACATTCGTAGAGAAGGCACCGACTACGATCGAAGATCTCAAGGAGGACTTCATGAAGGGTAGCAGCTATGAGACCAAGACGGTTGGTACGCGACATGTCGATCCGGTGACGACTGCTGCGGAAGGCGTTTACGCTATCACACGAACTGAGGACCGATCCACTCATCTGGTGTACGCGATCACGATTCCTTCCGAACTAGGTGAAGTGCAGGAAGATCTAGGTCTGCGGCCCCAGGGCAGCTTCATCTTCAGCGTCAAGAACCCTGAGCGATCTGGCCCGGCGAATGCGAGCCTAGCGCAAGGCCCAGACTTCCCTAAGGAGTGAGTACTTAGCTTGCAGAACTTTTTTGTCAAGCTAACGAGTTTCCAGATTCATCGAGGAGTTTCGCGGTCTTGCCTGGTCTGAGGTCAAACCGAAGTATCTAGACTACCCGAATGCTCAGTTCCTCCTCATCGGCGAGAAGGTAGAGAATGCCACCGAGCCCACTACGAAGGACAAGAAGCATGATAAGGACGCGCCGAAGGAGGAGCTGGAGAAGTTAGAGTGAGTGCACATATATGCAAAGTTTGTTACTTGATTCACTTGCTAACACACACTTTCACTAGGCATGAGGACGAACTACGTGTCGAGCATCTACAAGGTATGTCTATAGCTTCTACCTATACCTACCGCTCTAACTCCCAACTAGGTGACGACTCCGTCTTTGATGATCTCAAGATCAGCAAGAACGACTACCCCAAGGTGCCCACCACATGGTAAAGCGACATGTTTTCCATTGTCGTGTATTACCTGCCGGGCTGTATGATATACATGGAGTTCCATCTACGGTTGGCTGGCGTGTCAGGGCTACTGGCGTTTCCAAAATGTGCTACTTGTGGAGACATGGATGAGATATGGCAGTGTCGAATCTACTGGACATTAGGTGTCGGGTAAACGTGTGGGCGTCTTTCTTATGGGTACCTTGAAATCATTTTCGGATGCTCTCGAGCAGAAGGAAGCTAGATGAGAGGAGCTCACTGAAGCATCCCCTATCACTAGCATAACCCACGGACTACAAAGGCATCCCTTATTGTGGATTGAAGTCAAGGCTTATCGTGCCATTCCGCTCTGCATTCAACCAGCGTCTATGAGTTCATCGCTGTGCCTTCGTATGCTCACATGCCATACAGTTGATCCGACCTATTCACCCACAAACGCCGATGCCATTCCTAAATCCGACGGCACAACACAATTCCACGCCATCTACTTCTCTTCCAAACCTAGCTTTGCCATCACCTTCTCACCCCCGTCAACACCAACATCCACCTCGGCCTTATCCTGTCCCTCCACATGCCCATCCGGCTTCACCTCCACCTTCTTCGGTCCCCCAGGGTATCCCGTACCCTTGTCCTTCTTTTTCTTTTCCTTCTTAGGCGGCGCGGGCGCCGGCGGGTAGGCTTTCTGCTCGATGGATTTCCAGGCCTCGTTGCCTTGGAATTCGGCTTGCACGGGGGCGAGGAGTTGGATGAGGGCTTCTGTTACGGCAGGTTTGAGTGTTTGAGGGCTGAGCTGGGGTGTTTGTTAATGTTTTGTGTCGGGTGTGAAGGTAGTAGGATTGGCACTTACGATGTCGTTTAGGTAGTCTTCGTGCATTTGCTTGATGTCGGTGTAGACGAGGGGCTCTGCGTCTCTCCGTTCTACAACGAATTGCGGCTTTCCATGTTTCAGCTCGCCCGCGGGTAATAGTACGTACTCAACGAAGCTGAGCACACCATTCTCCTCGACCTGCTTGGGCGGTGCGAAAGCTTTCTTCAGCTTCTTGCGCACTGCATCCGCCGTGTCTAGGACATCGATCTTGGAATCTGGGTCGCTGGCGCTCATCTTGCCGCCTTGAAGACCGGGGACCATGGGGTTCATGAGATGTGCTCGCTCCCTGTAGCCGATTTTGGGAAGGACTTCCTTTGCGAGTGCGAAGATCTTGCGCTGGTCCACGCCGCCGAATTGGACGTCTACGTCGAGGTACTGCTCGTCTGTACGCAAATCAGCATCTTCCCTCTTCACTCATTGCAACAAATCAAATCAAACATACCCAAAGCCTGCATAAGCGGATAAAGCAGCCCACTCAACGGCGCATTCTCCGTCTGCTTCACCACCTCCGCACCCGCCTTCTTCGCATCATGCTCACTCGTTATACTACACAGCCTCAACACATCCATCATATAATCTGGCTTGAGCTCAAAGTCCGAACCCAGCACAAACTCGAGCTTGTTGATGGGCACATTGACGGCTTTGAGGAGGCCGGTAATGACGAAGCGGTAGTATTCTGCGCGGTACTTGACGAGCTCGATGGGTGCTTTGAGGTTATCGAGGAAGCCGTGGATGTCGGCAAGGAGGATCTTGACGTGGCAGCCGGCGCGGAGGAATTGTGCGATTTTCAGGACGGGGACGAACTGGGACTTGGTTAGCACGCGACCATTGCGCCTCTCGACAGGACGGTACGTACGTATCCGCAGTGTGGTCTCCCGGTCGTCGCCGTGCCCCAGTAAATCTTCAGTGTCTCCCCCTTCGCCAACACGGCGTCCATTATCTCCGGATTCAGCACCTCCTTCAGGTTGACCTTGATCAAGCTCATGCGCTCCTCCTCCGACAGCGCGGTATCGAAGCTTCGGTCGACCTCATCCGATTTCTGCTTCTGCAATCTTGCTTGCGCATCTTTGAGTTGTGTTTGTAGCTCTCCAATGCTCTTCTCTAGCACCGCGATTTCATCTTGAATCGCTGTGGTCGAGGCCATGGTGGGGTAACAGCGCCCGTTGGCAGGCGTACAAGGGCCAATTAGGGTAGATGTGGTTTTGAAAATGTTTAGTAGCAGGCGTAGGTACGTTGGAGAAGCTATGCACAAGCTCTTCTAGGTAGCGCGTGGAAATAGTTGACGGTGAGTCGGCGGGTTGAATGAGTCCTTGTGGGGTACAGTCACACTATGAAAAAGAGGGGCCCACTTTGTGGCGGTGCGTGTGGCTGGCTCCCTCATGAACCTATCTATATAATCAATTCTGCTACAATTAAAGACACCAGTTGACGGACATCAAGAAGGGCATAGTACCACGTGATGAACCGAATCTGGAGAATAATAGTTGGCTCTGAATTGTCTACGCAATCGTAGCCGGCTATTTACATGGAACGAACAGCAGAGTCTTAGACCAGATAATATGTGATTGCTTTACTACAAGAAAATATTTGACCCAAGATGCCGTACTCCTACAAGTCTTTTCCCTTTTCCTTAGCTTCGCACTCCGACTAGGTATCAATCATGTCGAGTCCACCAAATCCTTGCACACCATTGCGCCCCACTCTGCAGAAAGCTTGCCTTAGCAGCCTCCAGGCTGAACATTGTCAAATCGGATTCAAGCCTTCTTCGATTTGCCGATGCTAGTGTCGATGCTGCCGAGAACCCAAGTGGCTGCAAAAACCGCAAACAATCCCAGCGTTAGAACTATCGGCTTCCTGTATCCCGCAGTCCATGAGTAGTCATATGTCACAATCAAGTCGCGCTCCCTGAACTCATCGACGAGATTGATGGCGTGTAGCTCCAAAGATGGGCGGCCAAGGGTATCCATGAACGTCTTGTGGACGCTGGTCGAGCTATTGACTAGAGGGACTGTGGTAGAGTACCTCACGTTCGTAGCGCCCTCGGGAAGAATAACACGGAGGTGCACCCGCGCATACGCGATGCCCTCACCAGCACGGGGACCTTCGAGGAACGGTACTTTCAGTACATAGGTATCGCCAGTCGCCAGCTTGCGGAGGTACGTGTTCAGGTCGGCGTTCCATCCAACGCGGAAGCTGTACTTCCAGCCGCCAAAGACAGGGTAGCGGGGTTTTAGCTCGAGAAGAGCCTCCTTGTTGCCGGGTCTGAAGCGCGAGGTTGAGACATTGCCGATGTCGTCGGTGAAGTAGGCATCTACGGCACCGGGGTGCAGCGGCAGCTTGAGCTCTTTCAGTGCTGAGGACGGAGGGTTCATGTACGACTGCTTCTGCCACTCGACGCGCGAAAAGTGGTTCTTGAGCGTCGCGCCCTGGTTGGTGAGCCAGTAGCGCTCCTCTGAAGCAAGGTTTCCTCCCCAGTGCGAAACCTCGAGGTCGCGCTCCAGCAGTGTAGCCTGCGTCAGTGGCTTTGTGAACTCGTAGCGCACGCTGACGGGATGCTCCGCGCCGGCCGGGATATCGTTGTAAGGTCCGTAAGTGAAAGTCGAGCCTTGCTTTTGCGGGTCAACCTTCTTCTCGGCGTTGAGGTCAGCTACAAGTGTCGTGTAGTCGGGGATGTCGCCATTGGGGAACTTCAACTTCGTCTTTTGCTTTTCGGTGATGTAGGCCGAGGGCGTGTAAGCGCTGAAGGTGTATTGTACGTATTGCTTGTCGGACTGGCCGATCTGGGCAGGAACAGGGACGACGGCGGAGAGTACCGAGTACGAAATGCTCAGAGTCTGCTGCGCCTTCGGGGCGAGGGGTGTCGGGAGATGGATGAGGTAGAATTCTGTGGAGCTTTTGCGCGGTGTCAGTATAGGGTATCTTTGGTACAGCATTCCGCCTTACCTTTCTGCGTCAAATCCAACAACCTCTACTTTGAACGAGCCCTTCTCCGCATCTTTCTTATCCCTTACCTCCAGGCCGCCGACTCTTGACAATAGACTCGCTTCGAAGGGAAGGTAGTATTCCGACTGCGGCTTCGCGTCGATGTTCTCAATGACCACATTGATGACCTCTCGGGGGTATGCCTTGTCCAAATTCGTCGTCCGCACCAAATTGGCGTTTTTGAAGACCTGTGGCGGCCTGAATGTGCTGGGAAGCACCTGTCTCGACAGCAACGGCTGTGAGAGGTTCAGTTCGGCAGAAGCGAAGCTCGAGAGAGTTGCTAGGCAGCCCGCGAAAAGGGCAGTCGACCTCATCTTGGGTAGCAGTCAAGTTACCCAAGTATTTATGAGGAACTGGGGCGAAGAGGAGGGTATGTTGGGTTTGGAGAATTCGTGGAGGTCGCAACAGCTCGGAGCTGATGCGTCGTGTCCACTTGATTCTGCCGGGCGGTAGCCAGTTCCGCTCCGCGCTACGCTAAGAATTCCGCCCCCCCTCCCCGGCTCGGTCTCCACCCAGACGTCTTCTTGAGGCAGGGCTTGCTATCGGCGTACTAGGCTCACACCAGAGGCTGATACCGCTGCTTTTGGTGTAGTTTCGGGCTCTAAAACGTGCTCTATACCTACCTAGAGGCTAGCCGATGGCTAGCTCGTGAGGCCCATTGTGGGATTCTACGGTATCACGACTCCAGGTTAGCCATTGGACCCACCAAGATGACCATGAGGCTCCTGTCACGCGTTATTACTAGGCCGCCCCTTCAATCGAGGGGACCTACCGCTCATGCTACCTATGGCAGTGTAGGAACTCGCCATCTTACCAACAACGGCTTCTTTCGCGTCTCGGAGGAGGTGCGGGAAGCTTTGCATTCGAACAAGCCTGTCGTCGCGCTCGAGACGACGATATACACGCATGGTGAAGATGAACACACGCTCCTGGAACTCTGCGTAAGCTAACAAGTTGTCGTAGGCTTCCCATACCCAGAGAACGTAGCCCTTGCCGCCCTCCTCGAAAGCGTCGTACGCGTAAACGGCGGGGTCCCTGCCACGATCGGTATCCTTGACGGCGTCGCTCGTGTAGGAATGGACCCGGAGGAGCTCGTTAGTCTCACGGCTTCCGCCAGCAAGGCCACTACCATGAAGCTGTCGAGGCGAGATTTGGCCTATGTATGCGGACTGCGATTAGCGGGCAAGAAGTTCAACGGAGGCACCACAATCGCTAGCACGATGCTGCTTGCCGAACTAGCTGGAATCAAAATCTTCGGCACCGGTGGGCTTGGAGGCGTTCACCGTGGTGCCGAGTCGAGCATGGACATCTCCGCTGATCTCACAGAATTGGGGAGGACGCCGGTCACCGTCATTTCTAGTGGCTGCAAGAGTTTCCTTGACATTCCCCGAACGCTTGAATATCTCGAGACGGAAGGCGTCTATGTAGGCACGTTCGCCGACGGCCGCAAGGGCAATGTGGATTTTCCAGCTTTCTGGTCCCGAGACAGCGGAGTGAAAAGTCCTACAACTGTTGAGAATGAGATCGAGGCTGCGGCAATAATCCGTAAGTGCTCCATATTGTCATCTATTGCCCACCATGGGCGACTTCTCTTGGATTGTACTCATCATTCAGCAGATGCTCAGCACTCGCTCAAGATTGCGTCTGGAATGCTTTTTGCAAATCCTGTCCCTGTAGAAGCTGCCATTCCAAAAGACATCATGGACTCCATAATCGAGGAAGCCTTGCGGCAAGCCGACGCTTCGAACATCACCGGCAAAGACAACACGCCATTTGTACTTGCCAAGGTAAAGGAGTTAAGCCATGGCAAGAGTATCCCAGCAAACAAGGCCTTGATTGAGTCCAATGTTCGGAGAGCCGCGATAGTTGCCCGAGAACTCGCTATCTTGGAAGCGAAGCAACAGGAAGCCGAAGGGTGAGCAGGACTTCGCTCTTTAAATAGACCCTGGCGCTGATTGTAAGTATTAGACGTACTTCAAATTATAATCCGGTTCTGCCCAGTTCTGCGCCCACTGCAAATGAGCATCGTATGCATTCGTCTGCAGTACTTTCCACACCTCCGCCAAACCCACCGTCATCCACGATCTCGTCCACCCCTGACATAATCGCAGCGGGAGCGTTAGCGGTAGACTTTTCGTGTACGTACTAGCCTAAAACATACTGCGTGTCTTGCTGTATGCTTTCTTTGCGCCTTCAATTTGGCCTGGGCTTCAGTTGAGACTGCGGGTATGAAAGTTTTTATGGACGAGACTTGCTGATTGCTAGTTTTAGGTAATTATGCACCATTTGCCGGCTCTACAGCCCCGATCGACCCAGCACCACATACATCAAACCCAGCCATCATTGATCAGACCCTTGGCGGCGTAGCTCACAATATCGCGAAAGCAGCTCATCTCCTTGGTGCTGCAGTGCAACTTCACAGCGTTGTTGGGAATGACCTTAGCGGCCGTGCAGCATTAGGCCAGCTAGAAGCAGAAGGTATGTCTACCGGTGGCATCGAAGTACTTCCCCACCCATCTCGAACTGCTCAATACGTGGCAATCAACAACATCAACAAAGATCTCACACTCGCCATGGCCGATATGAAGATAGTCGAGACGATACCTTCCCCAACCACCACGCGTATGCTCCAAAAGATCTCCACCTCTCCTCCGGAAGTGCTCGTGTTAGACGCAAATTTCGACTCTGATACTCTGCATGAGTATCTTGCCATAGGCCGTTTATCTCCTACAACTACTACAATCTTCGAGCCGGTCTCGACCGCGAAAGCACTCCGCATCTTCCCATCAACCCCCGATCACGATACGTCACACCCGTTCCCCCACCCGATCGCCGATATCATAACGCCAAACGAGCTAGAACTAACCGCACTTCATAATCACGCCTACACCCTAGGCTTCTTCGACCACCCAACCTGGTTCGGTACCATCGATGCTCTCGGCATCCCCTCCTCCGGTCTCCGCGTCCCGCTAGCAATCACTACAACCCCTGCCATAGTCGACGCAGGAATTCCCCAACAAGCCATAAAACTCCTCCCATTCTTCCCCACTATCCTCACCAAACTTGGTCCGCGAGGCGTACTGCTCACCCAGCTTCTCAAAGCCGATGATCCTATTTTGACCTCAGCGGATGAGTCACAATATGTGCTCTCGCGCTGCAAAACTGGAGATGAAAAGATTGGGGGACTTTATGTCAGATTGTTTCCTGTTGAGAAGATGTTGAGGGATGAGGAGGTGGTTAGTGTAAATGGGATTGGGGATACATTCGTTGGGGCGCTGGCTGCGGGTCTGGTGCAAGGAAGAAGAATTCAAAATGTTGTCTCTTTTGCGCAGAAGGCGGCGACGTTGAGCTTGAGGAGTAAGGATAGTGTTAGTCCGGAATTGAGGAGCTTGAAGATGTAATTGGTTGTTATGTAGTATTGTGGGTAGCTATGAGGTTTGTATAAGAGCAAGAATAGGCGGTAAGGGCTTCTATCAAATGCACATCATCAGTCTTAATGTGCGAAGTTGAAGTAGATGTAAAGACAGCAGAGAAATCTATGCATCTAACGCCTTGATGTAGATCAAGCAATCGACGACTAGTGTTCATGTTGAGTACGGAGATACCCGCTTAGAATGCCGCCTTCTTGTAAACCTCATCAACAAATTGATGGCGGTTCAGCGCATCCTCCCAATCCAACACACCCTGCCCTTTCCCCTTCCCATCCGCAAACGCCTCATACAACCTCGCTACATTCCTACCAAACAGAGGTATCTCACTGAACTCATCCTTCTCAACATCCACCTCTTCGACCTTCTCACTTGAATGGTCAAAGATCTCAATCTTCCTATCTCCATCTGCAATCTGGAGAAAAGAGTTTGGTCCTGTGAGCTGGATCTCACCCTTGTCGCCGTAAATGCGCCAAAACATGCCGTCACTGTCGGATTTGGCAAAGACGGGTCCGCCGCGCATATGGTAGGATAGAACCGCGCCGGAACCGAAGGTGCCGTGAAGGAGGATTTGGTCTGGGACATTACGGGTTACGGTGGTGGTGGGTTCGCCGGTGTAAGTTGTGAGTTGGACGGTGGGGTGCGAAATGGCGAGGAGGGGCTGGAAGGACTCCAAATGGCCCAGGACTACGCTGATGGATTCGAGCGCTGTTTGGGATTAGCTAGTGGTAGACATAAGTCGATACTCGGCGGACTCACCGTGAACAGTGTATATAGTCAACATGTTACCACCGATGCTTCGATCTTCCGACCACGCCATGCCCTCCCATGCTGATGCTCCCGAAAATGTCGTCGTTCCGTGGAAGGTTGAGCTGAGTACTTTGCCAATCCTGCCGCTATCGATGATTTGCTTGAGTTTCAGCAGAGTGGGGCTCACACCAGCCTGAAGTCCTACGAGCGTCTTGACACCCTTTTCCTTCGCCACCTTCAATAGCTCCTCTGCTTGGGCAGCATCCTTTGCGAGCGGCCACTCGCAGAACACGTCCTTGCCAGCTTTCAGTGCGGGCATAAGGCCGTCGTAGTGCTTGTCGACACGGGTGCAGCACACAACCAGCTCAACGTTCGGGTCGGCTGCGAGATCCTCAGGCGTGCCGTAGGCCTTGGTGGTGGGGGCCAAGCCGTGGGTGGCGATGGCTGCTTTGGCGGAGTCCACCGATGAGTTGCAGAGAGCTACGACTTCATACTTGGTGTTGTTCTTTAGGTAATGGAGATGGGCCCAGATGGACCACGACTGGGAGGAGGAGAGGCCAATGAAGCCAATCTTGATGGGTGCCATTGTCCAAGGTAGATTTGGGATGTGGAAAAAGGGGGGTTGAGAGACGGATCGATGAAGAATGGGTAGTGTAGCGATGAAGAAGACGATGAGAGCTGTTTGGATAACCTATATACACTGTAGAGAACCATACTTATAGTTCTTGTCAACCCCTAGGTAGGTGACAAACTATCGCGAAAGAGCTGCGGAGGACTCTGCGGAGGACTCTGCGGAGGACATGGCGGACTTGCGGAGGAGGATCATATCCTTGGCCTGGATTTGAAATAGCTGCTGCACCGGACGATTCTACACGGAGGCATCGAGTCGCTTGATCAAGGTGTACAAGTATGCCTTTTGTTCCATCACTATAGCAGTGGTGGTGGTTGCTAGGGGACTACGTGAGTATTGTTGGTGCACGTGCCATCCACGTAATCGGGAGCGGGTAGCGTCTGATTGGGCAATGGCATTATCTCATCCTCCCCCGCCCTGTGTTGCACGAAGACGCATTAGATGGCGGTTCCGATTGCATTTCCACTTCGCATCGTCGAGCAAAAAGCAACGGAGGCTCTACACACTGCCGTCGATGCTGTACTGATCTCCACCCACGTGGGCCGTTTGCGCTATCTCGTTCGTTACCTGAAGCGGCGCTTTCCTCACTAGGCGCCTGGCCCAAGCTCTTCCCAAAGCTCTGGCCGTGATCAAAGTCTGCGTCGGCGGGGAGCTCTCTTCGACATCTTCTGACGTCTGTCGACCTGTATATAGCTGTTTGCTTGGCTCTCTTTCATTCTTACTTCTCCAGCACCCGTTTTATACGCACAGAGGCAGGCAATCGCCCGTCGTTGCCCGACATGAAGTACGTTGATCCCTGGCCTGCATCCCGTCCCCCACGCAAACATGACATAGCCGAGCTAATCAACAACGCGCAGGTTCGGCCAGCAGCTCAAACAATCGCTCAACAGGGAGTGGGTTTTCAACTACATCGACTACGAAGCCCTCAAGGAGGCCCTCCGCGCACCTCGCAACTGGGACACCAAGTCCGAGGAAAGCTTCGTCAAGCAGCTCGACAAGGAGCTCGACAAGGTCTACACCTTCCAGCAGGTCAAGGCTGAGGAGATCATCCGGCGCATAGCCGCGTCGGACAAGGAGGTCACTGCCTGCGTAGCCAGGTTAGAGGCCGGCGGCCGCAATGGAGACGAGATACCCTCGGAGGAGGACTTCGAACTGCTGGAGGAAGACGTGAGCGATATCATCGCAGATGTGCACGATCTGGCCAAGTTCACGCAGCTCAACTACACCGGTTTCCAGAAGATTATCAAGAAGCATGATGTAGGTGACCCATCGCTATCTGTAATGATTCCACTAATATAACCGGCCAACAGAAAGTTACAGGTCTAGTGTTGAAGCCCGTCTTCGCAACTCGTTTGACGCTCAAGCCTTTCTACCAGGACAACTACGACGCCTACGTGCTGAAGCTCTCGAAGCTCTACGATACCGTACGCACCCGAGGAAACCCCATCAAAGGCGATTCGTCTGCAGGCGGAAAGCAGCAGAACTTTGTTCGTCAGACGACAAAGTACTGGGTGCATCCGGAAAACGTGCTAGAGCTCAAACTCATCATACTGAAGCACCTGCCTGTGCTGGTTTTCAACGCGAACAAAGACTGGAATGAGGAAGATACCGCCATCTCGTCCATATACTTCGACAACACCGAGACGTGGGAACTATACCAGGGCCGTCTGAAGAAGACGGAAGGCGCAGAAGCGATCCGCATACGTTGGTATGGCGGCATGTCAACGGAGACCGCTTTCATAGAGCGGAAGACGCATAGAGAAGATTGGACTGGCGAGGAGTCTGTCAAGGCGCGCTTCAAGCTGAAGGAAAAGAACGTCAACGCGTATCTGCGCGGAGAACTCATGCCAGAGCAGATATTTGAGAAAGAACGCAGGGAGCACAAGAGGTCAGAGGAAGATATTGCGTCTGACGAACAGCTTGCACGAGAGATTCAGTACCGAGTCCTCACCCGGAACCTTGTCCCCGTTACACGCTCTTTCTATCACCGCACCGCATTCCAGCTACCCGGCGATGCCCGTGTGCGCATTTCTCTCGATACAGAGCTAGCCATGACCCGCGAGGACAACTTGGACGGCCGTAAGCGCGCAGGTGACAACTGGCGCCGCACAGACATTGGGGTCGACCACCCATTCAAACAGATCCCTAAAGAGGATGTGGAACTATTTCCCTACGCTGTGCTTGAAGTCAAGTTACAGACACAAGCAGGCCAGGAGCCACCGCAATGGATCCGCGATCTGACGTGCTCGCATCTTGTGGAAGCCGTACCCAAATTCTCCAAGTACATTCACGGAACATCGACGCTCCATCCGAAGAGGATAAAGTTGATACCATATTGGACTCCGCAAATGGATGTTGACATTCGAAAACCTGTCACCCACAAGTTTGGCATCGAGAGACCTGGCGCAAGCAACGATATCAGTACTAGTGGTAACTTGGAGGACGATAGCGATGATGATGATGATGAGGCCATGGGTCTTCCCCCGGCGAACGAAGGGCCGCAAGACGACGAGACGCTTAGGAGGCTTCGCGAAGCCCGCGACACTATGGAACAACATGACCTGGACCGTCAGCGTGACTATGGTACGATTGCCAGTGGGGGTGGGCCTAACGCACTCGACGTTGAAGAGCGTATTTCCGCGCAGCAGCTTCATGAGAGCGACTATCCCATATACGACTCCGACAGCGAAGATGAGGATGAGATCGAGGAAGCGCGGCAACAAGGAGGCTGGCGTTATCGCGCATTGGTAGCAAAGCACAAGGTAAAAGTTATTAGCGAAGCAGTGCTGAACGGTCTCATTGCAATTATACCGAAACCGACACCGACGGATGTGGGAGACGGTGCCTATACGCTGGGTGTCCCGAGCTGGAAAATGCCCGGTGAGATCAAGCACTTCAAGGCACCCAAGGGGAAGCGTAAGTCAAAGGCATTACTCTGGCATCTCACAATCGCATGCTGACATTCATAGGCATCCATGTCCCCGTCCGCGTCGAACCCAAAGTCCAGCTAGCAACCGAACGCACCTTCCTTTCTTGGCTCGAGTTCAGTATTCTCCTTGGCTCTATCGCTGCCACTCTCCTCAACTTTGGCGACGGGCTTGCCCTCGCTGCTGCTTGGGCTTTCACCGCTGTGGCATGCTGTGCGCTATTTTACTCTGCAGGCTTGTATCTGTGGAGAGTTAAGATGATCAGGAATCGAAGGGCGGTTACGTATCATGACCGGGTCGGGCCTACGTTACTTTGTGTGGGTTTGTTTGCCGCGGTGGCCATCAGCTTTGGGTATAGGTTAGGTGTTGGTGGGTTCGAGGGAGGGTTAAAGGGATGATTGGTCTATTTCTACTTCTGATCTGCAGCATTCTTTTGCGCTGTTAATAGTCTGCTAGCTGTATGATATCGGTTCTGGATAATGAATGTTGAGTATGGGCTTGAAATTAAGGAATGCGAAACATGTCAAAGTACTGGAAACGACTGACGTGTGTCCCGCAAGGGGCGCGAGGCTAAGCTGGTGACTCCTGACTTCTTCGCCTCGAAATCACGAAAGAAATGAATACGCGTCCTCGACATTCCAAGCAAGCGGTTCTTCTCCTTCGACATCAACTCCAGTCAACTGCGGTCATTTGCGCGACGGATGATGACCGCACAATTACACCGATGCAATCCTACTCTACACAGATCCTCAGCACTCCCAGCCCAAGTCTCATCCTCCGCGACGTTCACCCATTTCTCACTCTCTTCCTCAACATCCTTTCCAACCATTTCAAACTCCTCTGACAGCCTCGGTCCCGGATCTGTCGACTCCTCGACGAACTTCGCCCTCGCTTCCTCATACTCATCAGCGGTGCCCATCCTACGCATATCATTGAGCCACTGCCATCGCTTATCGAAGGTCTCCCTTTGCCACTCTCTTATACTCTCGAGCGTCTTCGCCACTTTCTCGTGCATCTCCTTTTTCTTCGACAGCCTGGATTGCCGAACCGGATCACTTGAATCTTCCCTGAATCTCCTCTTCGCCTCTTCGTATTGCTCAGCGGTGCCTGTGAGACGCACATATGATACCCACTCCAACCGCTCTACCAGTGTCTCTCTCTGCCACTTCCTGATCATGTCCACCTCCTTCTCTGTCTTCGCCGCTTCATTCTCCTTCTGCTCAGCAAGCTGTCGCTTCTCCTCAATTTTCTTAAACCGCCACTGAAGAGCCCAGAGAACCAAACCCCGTAATGTATAATCACTGTACTCTCGGAATATGTTTGCGCGACTGATACTGTCTTTCGCAATTCGTCGTCCCATGCCACTCCATTGCGTTGCCTCCAACTTCTGCTCCAACTTGTGCGTAACTAGGACAGTCATTTTCAGGAATCTGTTTTTCACACTTGTTTGCTCTTCCAAAGTAGGCACTGCCGGTAAATTAGCCTTGTACCATGCTAGGAGTAGCTTCATGTCTTTGTGGTGTCTATATAGCCAGGATTCTATCATCATAGTTGACGGTATAGGGCGTTGGCTTGGGAGTTGTGGGGGTGAGGGCGGTGGCGATGGCGGGAGTGTGTGTTCGGAGACTAGTTGCTCCAGTGGACGGGTGAGTCTGGGTTCTGCCATCTTGCTCGGAAGAGGTGGTGGTGTTGGCAGTATTCGTACGTGGAGTGTGGGGATGCGAGGCGGTGGGTGTTGTGTTATCTGCTATGGAAGGTGGACTTGAGAGGATGGGCAGAGCAAGGTGTATCTACGCGGTTGATAATCGAGCAGCAGAGCGGCATGCTACCCATGGGAGCAGCATGATTTTGCAAGTTTGGGGTCAGTGGGCATGTTGCGACCTGATCCTTGGGACGTCGCGCGGATGCGCCGCTCTTCGAGAGCCGGACTTTGGCGTATCGTTTGCCGAGGGTGATCAGTATTGGTCTACAAAAAACAATTGTTAGCGTCTCGCGCAAGCTTAAGATCGTTTGGCGTTGCTGCTCTCATCTCGCCGACTTACATCAATGCTGATAGGGCAAGACCCCAGTATGCGAAGAGCAAGCTGTCTGTCAGACAGCCCGTGAACCATGTACCATCCCCCACACCGAATCATCACGACAACGATCGCTATTCTCAAGGTACCAGAACAAGCTTATGTGAAAAACTTCACCAGATATATAGTATGAGCAGATCCAAAACCTGAGAACTTAAAAACATTTCGGTCACTAGGTCAAGGAAGATTGAATTGGTGGCGGAGGGTTGAGTGGAATGGACAAGTGTACAAGATAGAGCTGTCGGTGGATATGTTCGGTGATCGAGTACTCGATCAATTAAGGTAGATTGAATGTTTGTAAGAGCTATTGCCATCACTGCGCTTCCGGCCGAGGAACTGATTAGTAGAAACCGGCGTCCTCAAGCTAGTGCATTCTTCCCTATCAAAAACTCTTTCTCACCACAAACTAAAGCTTCCCCTCTCCTTTGATAACATCCCTAACCAACTTCAATCCCTCCACCGCAAACCGGACCATATTCCCCTCCCGATCCCCACCCAACCCCGTCTCCACCTCCCTGGTCACACTCCCCTTCTCAGTCGCCACAGCAAGCGCCACATACCCTGGTGTGCGATTCCGCGTGCTCCCACCCGTCGGTCCCGCCGTACCACTCTCACTAACAGTATACGTCGAGTTCAGCGTTTTACGCGTGTGCTCGGCGAGCCCGAGAACGATTTCTGGGGTAGGGCCGGAGTAGGTTTTGAGGTTGTCTTGTGTCCATCCTGCGAAGGCGATGCGGGAGTCGAGGGTGTAGAGGGTCAGGCCGCCTTTGTAGTAGCCGGATGCGCCGGGGTAGGAGAGGAGGGCTGCGGAGATGAGGCCACCGGCGGCCTGTGATGGTCCGTCAGTGCACTGGCATGTTCACGGATGGAGTGAGGTATACTGTTTCTGCTACTGATATTGTCTCCTTGCGTTCTTTGAGGAGAGATGCAACTTCCTTGACTATTTCTCGCAGCTCCTCTGGGGGAAATGAAGACGACATGATGCTAGGCTGTTTGGTTGTCCGGCGCGGAAACGTTCTTGGAAAAGGGAGGGAGTTAGCAAAGTCGAAGAGTCAGAAGCCTAAGGTGATTATAAATGCAGCTGTGGTCAAAGAGCTATCTCGGAAGTGCAGGATACCCATGGCGGGGTACAAGGTCTAAGTCGTATGGTGACGCCATGTGGGGTAGCTTCTGCTAGTGTAGCCGTAATGCACGACCGTTGGAGCTACCATTAAGTTTCAGAGGGACGACGTTCACATGTTGCGCGGTTGGGGAGACTGGCAAGGCAAAGTAGATATAAGCAGTAATGTTCGGTAAGAGGACAAAACAGGACTGGTAAATGAAGAAACAGGTTGCAGACATGGGTGCAGTCGTAGACTGAACATTGTGATTACATTAAAAGTAATCGAGGAGCTCGACAAGAGCGAAAAGGTACTCGATTGCTCAATAGAGCCCAAAATGCCCGCGTTAAAGCGACGAAGGCTTTTGCATAATGATCTCCAACCAGTAACAAATGAGAGGAAGGAAGGTACCCCGCTGAAAAATTGAAAAAGCCGACCAACGCCGTTCGCTGAACATTCTGAAACGTTGGGTATCATGTAGTAGACGTATTCTCGTGTAATAATCTTCACGGAAGCCATAGATGGCGTTGAGTTTGGTAAGCCAAGTAGAAGGCTGCATCGGTGCATCGCCACAGCCCAGGAAGAGCCAAAGTTGATGACTCAAGGGAGCGCAAGACACAGGCGCCCAAAGAGGCGCGACAGTCCCAAACTCAATATTCCGGTCGATGCAGTCCTGGTTTTCCGACGGATCATGCGGCTTGCGGATCTTGCAAGGGATGGGCTGGATCTCGGGGGAATGTAGACGAAGGGCTCACGTGCTGTGAGTTTTCTGGCGAGTTGCTTGCCGAACTTTGTGGGCTCGGCGTTATCGACCGGCTAACGATGTACAGTTCGGGGAAGGAGTTGAAGATGAGGCGCTTCCAGTAGGCTATCGATGGAAGACCGACGTTGGCGAGCGACGATTTTAGCGTAGGTTTCTCAGCGTACTTTGCGAGATCCTCAGGCAGCAGTAGATCCTCGGTGCGGACCTCTACCCGACTGTTGCCTCTCGGTATCTTCTTCTTGGTAACGCGCATGAAAGGCAGGTCTGAATCTGAAGAGGGCGGCCTCCGTTAGCGAAATGCACGAAGAGTCGCCGCAGTTGAGCCTCAAGCTTACCAGAGTCTAATTCTTTGCAAAGGTCGTGCTGCGACGAGACCTCGAGGGCTTTGCGGCCTGAGCGATAGCGATACACCAGTATATTTGCCGTGTCGTCTTCGTCCAGACCAAACAAGGTGCTCGCTTTACTTGACGTGGATTCGCTCGTCGACTTGCTATTCCACGTGTTCGCCATGATCAAATGTGAGGCTGAGACGGGGTTCTGTAGGGCTTTCGGGCGGTGGGCGGTCGAGATTCAATGTTGTAATGTTCGTGGTTCACGGGCTGAGAACGTGGCCGGCGGGGTTTGTATAGGAAGGGCGGAGACAGGTTGCGCAAGTCTGGTGATGGGGTGAGGAGGGCTGGAGCGAGGGCAGGTGGAGTGACGACGACGGCCTGGGGCGTCTGGCGTCACTCTGCGCTGCGCCTCAGCGCCGTGGCTGTGGCTGGTGCGCCGGCGTCGGCCGAAGCAAGCCGATTGGCGACCCGTCTGACTGTGCTTGATTGGCCAGAGCGGCCTTTCCATACCAGCACCAGTCTACCTACCGCCATCACTCGGAGAAAAAGAGGAAGCTATAGTTTTGCACCCGTGTGGAAGCGAAGCGCCTCTCCCGCCAGGGTCTGGCCCAAAACATACCAGATGACGTTTCTGGGATTATTCCACCCTGACCTCCGATCTGACTGCAGTTTTCCTCCGTCACATGAAGGGCGGGCGTCACCAGGCCTGCCGAGATGCTTGCTACTGCGTGGGCTGTATGAAACCATGAGGAATTCAGCGGAGACTGCCCATCTTGTACAGCCTGAGAGGCAGCAGGCAGCAGGCAGGCAGACAGCTTGCAATTCAGGGCCATTTGCAGGCGCGCACTCGAGTCCAAGTCATGTTCCACCCCAGACGATCGTAGGGCAGCCGATGCCACGGCGGGTAACGTCAGCGGGCTGGCTGATCTCATCACCTTAAAAAAGCTGCCGGTGACGCGCGAACACTTCCACCCCTTGGCCACACTCGAGTCCCTGGGGGAGAGGAATGAGTCGAGGCCTCGTTATATCGAGCGAGGGCGCGAGGCGGAGAGCTGCTGCACTCCATGTCCGCCAGGAGCAGCAGCACTGCCCGCCAGCCTTGACGCCACGAGCGAATCAGGAGTGAGTTTCCCCGTCGCGCGAAGCCACTTGACTCCTTTTGGGCGTCGCGGTCAGCCACCCCGTCCTCCGCGCCCACACCTCCATGTCGGAGCAGTCATGAGGCTGTTGATGCATCGCGGCCTTTAATATGCCTGGCTCCTCCTATACCTAGCCTTGCACCCGTCGCAAATCCCTCATCGCCCTGCTACCGCCCTCTGATCACGCTCCGAGTCACACACCTCGAACCACGGTACAAAGCACAGGCTGGCGCTAATCCAACACCTTCAAGATGCTGCAGCCTCCGGTCGACTCGTCGCGCGCTCCCTCGATAATGACTACGGCCACATCGGCCTCGGCGCAAGATAAGACGGGCCACGTATGGAGTATCTCGGTCGACGAAGACAACTGCTGGGAGGATCTCATATTGACCCTGGGTACGTACAAGTCTGTCAAGTTTGCGACGGGACCCTGGATCGCGCCAGCACTCTCCCGCCACGCCAACGCACCGGTACAAGCCGGCGCAAACGTATCGGTTCTCGATCATGGACAACAAGCACTAACGACTCTTTCTAGATGGCGGCGGCATTCGGGGCTACGCCAGCCTTCTCATCCTCCAACGCCTCATGCACGACATCGCAGAGTGCGAACGACGGTTACAGGACGAACTCGGACCCATCCCCGACTCCACGCGACGAACCTTTGACGAAAATGAGCTTCTCCCCTGCCATTACTTTGACTACATGTACGGCACCAGCACGGGCGGCCTCATATCAGTCATGCTCGCGCGACTGAGGATGACGATACCACAATGTCTGGAAATATACCGCAAGGTCGGAGAGGACCTGTTTGGTCACCGGAGAAACATGCTGCCGTTGGCGACGAAATACCATCATAGACCGTTGGAGAAGGCTGTGCAGAGCATTGTCAGTGGTTACTGCAAGCACCACGCTGGGTGCAAGGGAGACGACTGGCACCCCTGGATCGTGGATGAAAACAAGTCGGTGGCCGACTCCGCGGGCTCAGAGGGACTCTCATCCTCATGGTCTAGCACGAGCGGAAAGACTGATCGAATATGCCAATCGTACGTATCAACTTTTCGTTTTTTTGGGGCACAAAGTGCATGAAATAAGCATATCAGTAAGGGGTTCAGTACGAGACAATACGTGGTGCTACCCCTCTGCATGCATAGAACATGCGTCGCAATCGTGTATTGGTTGCAGCGTCCCTACGATGCAACGTGTACCGACACCCTCCTGGATGAGCTTTACGGATTATAATTCGGAACTTGTACCCAACAGCTGCTAATTGCCCACAGCATCTGCCTAACAGCAACCCACTCCGGCCAGATCGACGAGGCGTATCTCCTACGCACCTACGACCACCACTACGACCCAGATATCGCCCCCGTCTGGGTAACGCCCTACAACGAGGGTGCCGACAAGCTCAAGATCTGGGAAGTAACCCGCGCCACTTCCGCCGCCCCTTTCTTCTTCAAAATGCTCGAAGCAGATTTCGGTGTGAAAGGCAAAATTGGCTTCAAAGATGGAGGAATTCGCGAAAATAACCCTTCATATGCCGCTTATAGCGAACACGCTTCGCTAAAGGGCGACGATCACGACCCTGCCTTGCTACTTTCAATCGGTACAGGCAGACCGGACACGAGTAACGACGGTTTCGCTTCAGTTTGGCCAGGACCTTTCGGGAAAGTCCCGTTGATGAAGAAATGGTCCGAAAAGTTTGCCGTTTTCAAGAACGTTTTGATCAAATACACAGAAGGCGAAGACCGCCACAAAATGATGCGAACAATCGCTCGCGGCGAGCATCGGTGGTACAAACGCCTCAACGTCGACAAGGGCCTCGAAGATCTAAAGCTCGACAATTGGGAAAAGGGATCATGGACCAATCCGCAAACGGGCATCGCAAAAGAGGTTGTGGGAGGCAAGACGCTTTCGAGAATGGAGAAAGTTACGCAGGCGTACTTGGAGAGGGAAGAGGCGGAGAAGAAGATTCTGCTCGAGTATGCGCCGCCAAAGCTTGTTATTCAGCAGGTCGCGGAGAGACTTGTGCGGCATAGGAGGTTGAGGGAGGCTACTAAGCATGATGACATGAGGAGGTGGCAAACGCATATGGGGCAGTGGTTGACGGGTACACTGAAGGAGGAGGACGGCATGATTCGGACCGCGCACGAAGCTTTGCCACCAACAACCACAACGGCGACGACGACAACCGTACCATCCACCGAGGCTTCGGCAGCACGGATAGCGGACCATGCGTCGAGCTCGAGATTACACCCGTCCTCGCCACAGCCCAAGGTCCCCGAAATCGTCACCACATCCGTCGCGAACGGCCGATAAGATGCCGCCTTGTCTCGTTGTAAAAGTCACCAAGACACCTCTGGATGAGCAATGTCAGCGCCGCTGGTGCCACACCACAAAAGCTTGACGCGACGCGATTCGGGCCTTTCACAAGTATCGGTTCAACAAACCGACTCTTCTCTCTTCAAGTACCATAGTTTACAAGTTAGCATTAGGTATCAGCGATTTCAGCATGGCATAGCGTGGTGCAGTGGAGCGAAGCATTTGACGAGCGTTGCATATACCTCATTTTCGGAGACTGCGGGTAATCATAGGGCGTGGGCGTTTTCGATTTTGATTTGTACCGGACAGCATAGCATAGCATTTCGCGCATATACCATGTTCATTTGGACATATTCGTAACGTATATTTAAACCTTCGCTCCTGACTTCGTCTGCTCCTCACTATATGACTCCCGCATAAATTATTTGTCAATTTCTGCTCACCGCTCAAGTCGCAGCTGCAATTCCTGTACCTGGACATAATGCAGCCGACACCGCATCAGGTCAACGACTTACGGGTTATACCACGTCTGCATACGCCGCAATGGCGACATCTTAGTACAGAGCGGCCTCGTAACGACTGGTCGAATAAATGTGTGTAGCTCTCCCGACGTTGGAGATTTTGGGATTTTGAAGGCATGTACTAGCAGCTGAGGCGTGGAGGAGGGTTTTACGTGCTATGTGTGACATCCGCATATGTGGATGTTGAGGTGTCTGATGATTTCGTTTTGAAGCTATGTAGGGGTTCATTGGGAAGCATGCCGTCTGTGGTGCTGCGCAGGAAGCGATTGAGTATACATTCTCCAAGCATTGGTCTCGTTGCAGTAAGCTTCAACCTCATAAGGCCCCTTACTCATGGCTGGATGTCCCCAACGACATCTCAATCCATCCATCAGAATCATCCCCGTTCCACATCTTGAGTCACTAGTCGATAAGATCATACGTACGCCACTCATCAAAGTTGCAACGAAAAGACATGCACAGCGGAACAACCAACGGCCAAGCACCAGAAGAATCATGGCCCTTAAGAGAAAAAGCAGTGCATGACTTATAGTCAGGTTTTAATTACTAGTATCTATCGTAAGGATCGTGTAGAGCAGATCAACATCAAAAGAGTGACTTTTTCCTTCCCTCAATGAACTTCAATTAGAATCCCCAAACGAACCCGCTCTTACAAACGCCCTCTAACAAGCCCAATAGATCAAAACACAAGTTTATTGTCTTTGCCTTCTGGACACTCCTTGACTGTACCACAATCATACCAGTCATCCAGGAGGCGGCCTGATGACCTCATCCCAAAGCTAGACGCCGCTCTTGACCGCACTAGCGCTAGGATTGGGGCAGGTAGTGATAGTGGTCTGCGCACCGCTGTTGAAGGTGTACGTATTGGTGACGGTAGTTGTCTTTGTCGTCGCCCCAGACGCCGTTCGCGTTATCGTCGTGGTTCCTGAAGCAGGAGGCGTGACGGTTCTACAGTTCAATTAGTTCATCGTTACTCGGAAGGATGGGTCGCCAATGGACTTCACTTACGTCTCGACGGTCTTTGTGCTGGTAGTGACAGTCGAAGTAGCCGTTGCAGTGCCTGCCGTGTACGTATAGTCCGGTCCAACATAGTACCAGCCATTGCGCTTGACCTTTCCAATCGGACTGACACGCTTGCGGTGAAGCTTAATCTTGGGAAAAGTATCGGTGTTTTTGCAGCCGGAAATCAGTTTAGCACCCCACACATTGGAGTTCTTGTTGGGATCGCCGAGACCGCCCTTGTAGTAACATTGAAATCCGGCGTACGAGACGTCAACACAGCCGCTCTTCTTGTCGCATTGGTTCATGCAGTCGTTGAACGTAGCGGCATAGTCGGAGCCAACTAGAACACATCAAGTCAGAGAGAAACGTGATGTGTTGGAGTAAGTAGGACTTACTATCATTGTTGTTGCGGTCAATGCCGCACTCGATGGTGTATTGTGAGCCGCATGAGCCCGTGAATGTGGTGCCATCGGCGCTGGGGCAGTTGACACCAGAGGAGCCAGAGCCCAATGATCCTGGCCCGGAGCCACCCACTAGTGACGTCGGAGCGGGTGTACATTGGCAGGCGTACGGGCTGCCGTATATAGTCGTCGTGGTAGTGACTGTCTGAGCAGGCGTGGGTGCACCTGTTGGGGTTGCTGTGATCTGGGTAGCGGAAGCATCATAGGTACCGACCCTGATTGCACCCAGTACGCCACCGTTGTACACAGGTAAGCTGACTGTGCTCTTAAGGTAGCAAGTGTTTCCATTGAAGGAGACGTCGGTACATTCTGTAACGGTTAGCATCTGCAAAAGCAAATGTGGCAAACTTCCACTTACTGGAGTCAGCGGCGCAAGCGTCAATGCAGCTGGCAAAGTCTGGGCTAGAAACCTCGGATAGATCACCGCCCTGGATGTGTCAGACTGAAGTCTCTCAACGGGGAAATTTGAGCAAACTTACCACACGGTCTGTGTAGCACTCGATGTAGAAGACGGAGCCCCCAGAGTAGTAGTACGTCTTGTCGTCGGCTGGGCAGCTGGGAACAGGGCCAGTGTGAGTGGCAGTTGGTGCCGTTGCAGTCGTAGTCGCCGAAGGTGCGGAATCCTTGTACGGATACAAGGCAGCGCCCCAGATGCCCTTGTTCGAACCAGGGGTGCCTTGCCCATTCTTGAGGTAGCACGCTCCGCCTGGTGCGTAAGAGACGTCGACACAACCAGCGGTTGAGGCGCACTGGCTGACGCAATCGTAAAAGGTGCTGGCCAAAACGGACTTGAGATCATGGTTACTCCTATCGACGAAGCATTCGATGATATAGTTGCCGTTTGAGGTGCTGTAAACGGTACCATTGGCATCTGGACAAGCAGCGAGCAATGGCAAGGATGGGTAAGGGCTCGAAGAGGAAGAAGCCACTGGAGCTGCGCTGGGGGAGGAGGCCGAAGGAGCCAAACTCGCGCTCGGAGTGGGGTTTGGCGAAGAGACTGCTGGAGTAGAGCTCTTCGAAGGAGAAGAGCTCAAGCCTGGAGCAGAAGGCAAGTTTGGAGATGGCGTGCTTGAAGTAGGGGCGCCCGAAGTAGAGCCAGAACCTTTGGCGGAGCTAGATGAGGAAATCGCCGAGCCGGCGCTCGATTTGGACGAAGAGCTAACGTTCGGAGCCGGGACCGTTGGTGCGCAAGAGCTGACATATTTAGTCTGCGCATCGGTAATGACAGTGTTGGAGGAGACGGTGTTGGTCTGAGTCACTGTGGACGTATAGGCAGTCTGCGTGGTGGTCGCAGCAGGCTGGGCTACCGCCGTGGCCGTGCTGGTAGTCGTGCCCGCAGTCGAGGTTGTGACAGTGACAGTGCTACCAGGCGAAGGGGAGGTTCCAATTGTGAAGGTGTAAGGCAGTGGAGATCGACTAGAAGAAATGCCCTTCACGCCCGCGTAGCCGATGGTGTAGGCACCGTTGGGAATTGATGTAACGGGCACGTTCGAGCATACAATTTCACTGTAAGGGGGATATGTTATCGAATTGAAGTCGCAGGTGGCGGTCTTTGTCCCAGAGTAGACGTAAGGAGTGAAAGTTGCGACACCGGAAGTGTAGCTGCAAGTAGTGCTACCCGACATGTACGTGACCGGGACGCCAAAGTAGTTGTAATTGAGCTTGTCGAAGGCGAAGGTTGGCACGGCGCCATTGACCTGGCTGGGCAGCTGGCCCGCGACGAGAGAACAGCCCGACATGGTGATGTTTGTGTGGTTCGAGGTTTGCAGTATGAATGGTGAATCTGGATGCTCGTGAAAGAGCTTTGCCAGGCAGCTAGATATATTTCGTCAAGTCGACTAGCATGTACATGATTAAATCTTGATGAGGCAGCTATGATACCGAAACATCAACCTTCATCAGGACGCGAATCTGCGAAGTCTGGTAGGCTCAATCGTAGGAAAGCCAATTACTATGCTCACACTGCAAACGATCCAACATTACCGCCGATATCTATGTGCTGTTGAGTCTCTGCGCGTCGATGACATATGTTCTGGTAGCTCCATCCTATCCTGGATCAAGGGTGGGGATAGAGACAATTCTGCTTAACATCGCTTGAACGTACGAATTCAAGTAATGCTCAACTGCGAATGATGAGACGATAGCATCGTTGTGTTTTAATACGTCGCTGCACATCGACGCCATACATTTCGGAGTCTGCGTCCCGGGCTGATGGTGGGTCACCGAGGAGTACGTCACATGAATACCATTTGCTTTTCGTGAGAAACTGCATCGCGCCAAGGTACACCGGCGTACTCGACGGGTTGAAGTGGTCGATATGACGGCGCTTGAGCTCCTCAGATGAAAGCCCAAGTGAGGATGTTGTTGGTTGAGAGACCATCAAGGCTGGAAGATCGGTTCGGATACTGTGCGCTATGCAAGTGCGACCGTTGTTTCGGGGATGCAAGTTCAACATCTTCAACAATTCTTCGGTAGATTTGGCCAAACCAGCCCTCCGGTGGTTGTAAACATGGAATAACATTGGGCTCACAGAGTGGCTCCAGAGTCACTCGTTGCATCGTCAACGTAGATGAGTATATTCGTCGGATAGTGCCGTTGCCCGCTGACGAGCTACTACCAGTGCTCGGTGCCTGCATTTCTGACACTTCACCAGCTCTGACAAGCACGCGCGAGTGACGTAGACATACCGTACCTAATTTGCTCGAACCGTTTGACCCCACAGCGTTCCAGCCTCCACCTCGCCCACGAACCCCGCCCCACTACAACCTCAACCACCAGGAACATCTAGCATGGCTTCGTTCCCCGCCTTTGGCAGGCTACTGGATGAGCTCAAGGTACGAATCATCACACTCGCATTCGACGATGCGAAAGCCACTAGCGGCAACAAGATCTTCATCACTCTCGCTCCGAATAGCGCTTCGGTGTCACCAAGCCTTTGGGGCATGTTTCTGGTCAACAAATTTCTTCACACCGAGCTTCGCCGACTTTCGGAGGGCAACCTCATCTTCCCGCTAAAGTCTGGATCCGGGGCGGTGAGCGGAACGACGTGGTGTACTTCAATTCCGTAACCACCATCCTTCGTCTTGATATTCGCCCCTTGGAAGCCAACCTCGATTTCAGAATGCTCAAACTCAACCAGGAGATTGAGCGACTCTCCGCAGACCTGCAAAAAAGACTCCAGCACCTTGAGATGAGCGCAGATGCTCTGATTGGAGGGTTGACGTAAGCGGAAATCTGAGCCTGGCGACGTTGATGTCTACCTCTTTCTTCCTGCTCTCTCCACTTTGGTCGAGAGGCTCCTTACGGGAGGCTCCTTACGGGAGGCTACCGCAGACAGTAAGAAGAGTAATTGGAATGGGTGACATCTATACGGTCAGGTGAAAGATCGGCTGGATTGCAAGAACGTACATGGATTTCCGATATGTGTCCGATGCTGCGGGGAGGACTAAGCATACTGGGTAATTGGCGATTGACCTGTCTCTCATAATTAGCACAAGCAGGTGTTCAAATACACATCTTGTCACGCCTTTGTTTCTTGCATGGCTTGAATGTTCGCGTTGGATCTCAGAGCACGAGGGCAAATAGAAGTCGAGGCACCGTACTGCTTTTAGGTAACTTTAAATATACTACTCAGGCAGCCAAGTTCTTAGCCGGCCTCTTCATCAGCTGTAAAAGTGTCAGCATCTCAAAACAAAATCTAACATTCAACTTACCGTCCATTCAATCACATCTTCCCCACCCCACCTTCTCAGGTCCAAAGCGATATCCTTGATGGGCTCATACCCCCATCTCTCATAAAGCGGCCTTCCCATTAGACTAGCCTCAAGATAAGCCTCCACCCCCAACTCGTCCGCCTTATCAAGCCCCTCCTTCAGTAGCAAACTTCCCGCACCCCTTCGATGATGGTCTGGATGCGTCACCAGTGTATCGAGCGAGTAGTACGACCTCAGCCCCATGATCTCTCTTTTGTTGGGGTAAAGCAAGGAGAAGAGCGCATTCCAGACTTCAGGATGGCCCTCCGCATAGGGTTCCGTAACCTTGAGCTCCTCGTCGACTTCCTCCGGGGTGCGTAGAGTGGCGTTAGGGTCTGACGGACGGTGGTATGTCCAGCGGGCCCCCGCCACTATTTCGTTGGTGGAGGTATCCACGCATTTGGTGTACATGACGCCTTTTTTGATATTGTCGCGGATTTCTTGTACGACGCGATCGAGCGTCTTTTCGGAGGCTGGGGCATTGGAGTAGAAAATTTTATTCATGTCGTCGACGAAGGCTGCATGGCGGATGCGCATCCATTGTGGTGCTTCGTCTGGAGTGAGGACAGAGACGACTAGATTGGGGTCCGGCATCGTGACGTGTCTGCGGTTGGTGTTCTGAACTAATTGAGAGGAATGACGGATTGTGTTGTTGCTCCTTGTTATACAATGTAGGACAGGAGTCGTGAGTCGGAGTTGTCTATGATCGTGAGTCATCAAAAAGGCAGGACAGTCCTTCTTATACCACGCCTTGTGCTAACCCTGACAATTTAGCGACCTTCTCGATTGAGACAAAGTGCGCGGATAGCCTGTCTGGTAGGCTTTGGACTATGTGAGTGGACAGAGTGAAGAGGCTAGAACCGGAATGCTCTCGGAATCGGAATCAACGCTGGACAAGAGGGTGGAGATGGGCGGGAGTGATGCGTGCCGCATACTCATACTACCTAGGTGTATACCTTTGACCGGCTCAGTCCAGCGGCGCGCGCTATACCAAGTCCAAGATGCACATGGAAATAAATTGAGGAAATCGAGAAGCGGTTCCTTCCCCGTCGGGCAGGTTGCGCAAAGCCATCGATCGCGGTCAGTCGCTCGCCCTTGCCCCGCTAGAAAGCTTAACGCGGACCCTTGCAACTTTTTTTTGCCGACGACATCGAAATTTGCGGCCGCCGTTGACAGCTCCACGCACAACCTCGCAATGGCACCCAGCACAAAGACCGCGCGCACTTTGAACGCCCACGAGCGAGTTGCGCCGGGAATTACGAAAGACGCCCCTAAGTTCCGCCCCGAGTATGACCTGGAGCCAAACGACACAGAAGAGGCCGCGCTGCAGGTGGTGAGCACCGGCACGGAACAGGACTGGGAAGGCTTTGAGGAGCGAGACGCCGACGAGGGAGAAGACGTCGATGAGGAGGAAGATGCCAGTAGCGACGATGAGAGTGTGGAAATTGTAGTCGAGAAGAAGGAGAAGCCTGTGCTGCCAAAAGACGCCGAGGAAGAAGAGCTCGAGCGCCTGATCTTTGGCGACTCCGCAGGCTTCAAACACGGCATAGAATCCTTCTCGCTCAAACAATCGGGGGGCACATTCGACGACGAACAATCCGGCGCTTCTGACGAAGACGGAGACTACGCGAACGCTGCTGATCAAGACCTGTTTTTCTTCGATGCTGGTCCCACCGCTGCGCCTGCCGGATCGCTCGCTGTCGCGAATGCAGACGAGTCTGAAGACGACGGGGAAAACCCCGCCTGGGAGGACAGCGATGATGAGCGCTTGGTCGTGAGCCTCGCGTCGGTACCACAACTGAGAAAATTGAGGGAAACGGTGGACGACGACATGGTCAACGGCAAAGAATACGCGCGTCGGCTGCGGAACCAGTACGAAAGACTCTATCCCACTCCCGAGTGGGCGATCCATGCCACCGGAAAGGCGAAGCGGAAGAGGCGGCACACAATGGAGGATGACGAGAGCGACGAGGGCTCCGCGAGCGACATGGACATCGACGAAGAGGACCTCTCCACGCTACCAATAGCAAAACTGCTGAAGGATGCGGATATCCTTTCGCGAACATCCAGAGGGCCTACGAAGAGACGGAAGCTGCAGGCTGGCACAGTAGACATCCAAAGACTGAAGGACGTCTCCAAACAAGGTCCAGTACGTATTCCTTTTTACGCACTGCCGATTATTCGCTGACAATTTCATCCACAGTCCGCAATCACATCTCTCTCATTCCATCCTACTTATCCGTTACTACTCTCCTCCGGTCCCAGCGCAACGCTGTCTCTGCATCACATCAACCAGGATCCGCTAACCCCAAACCCCCTCTTGACGTCTCTTCACATCAAACGCACGCCTCTCACCACGACTGCTTTCCATCCCTCACCCTCGGACTCGCGCATTTTCCTCAGCGCGCGCCGACGCTTCTTCCATGTCTGGAATCTGAGCACTGGCACGGTGGAAAAGGTTTCTCGCGTGTACGGGCATCAAGAAGAGCAGCGCACAATGGAGCATTTTAATCTGTCGCCCAATGGAAAGTACATGGCTCTGCGAGGCTCAGCGAGGAAGGGCGGAGGTGTAATTAACATCCTAGATGCCACCACTATGCAATGGATCACGCAGGCACGTATCGAGTCAAGAGGTGGCGTTGCAGACTTCGTCTGGTGGAGCGATGGAAGCGGCCTCTGTATCGCTGGCAAAAACGGCGAGATTACTGAATGGAGCGTCCAGGATGGTGTCGTGGGGCGCTGGATCGACGATGGCGCTGTGGGCACTACGGTCATCGCGGTTGGCGGCAAGAGCGGACGAGATGGCTGGATCGGTGGAGACAGGTGGGTTTCCGTGGGAAGCTCCAGCGGCGTAGTGAATATCTACGACCGAAGAGCATGGAGTGAGAACCAACCGTCAAGCAACGGCATCGCTACGGATCCCAATGGCGGTATACCCAAGGCGCCGAAGCCGCTCCGGGTGCTCGATCAGCTCACGACACCCATTTCACATCTAGCATATTCGCCAGACGGGCAAATCCTGCTCATGGCGAGTCGCTGGAAGAACAACGCGTTGAGGCTCGTGCATTTGCCCTCGACGACGGTGTTCAAGAATTGGCCGACAGAGAAGACGCCGTTAGGGAGGATCACATCGGTTGCTTGGGGACGACCGACAGAGGAGGATGAAAAGGAAGGCAGTCTGGCATTGTTGGCGGTTGGTGCGGAGACTGGTCGCGTGAGGCTGTGGGACGTGAGGGCTTGACAGGCCATCTCGACGACCACCGCACCGGGAAGGTGCGCTGGTGAGGACGATGCCCGTAGGTGATTTTGCAAATTACAAGTCTAGGCGCCCGTCACATGTACGGCTCCCTGCTATCTATCTTGCCGTCTATTTTTATTTCACTCTAGGTCGACTTTGAGTATATTGTGGCACGCAAGTGATTGGAGGGAAATCCTGGTTGCGGCCGACCATGTACAACGCGATTGCGGAAGGTCGTTTCTGGCACCCAGCTAGTCCCATGTTTCCATTCCCTTCTCAGCTTCTACTGCAATAACGATCCGGCAATGGTACGGCTGCTCCCGTGCATCCGCTAATTGCAGGTAGCATCGGCCTCCCACCACACCACAGCCAAGACGTGACTTCCTTAACTGCATCGATGTCGCCCACGGCTTCACCTTTGACTTCGGCTTCCGCATCCCACCCCAAGCGCAACACCTTCCGCTCGCCATGGCCAAAGCGCAAACATGGAAGGGAGCATGCTGCAGCGTCCAAACAACCTCCCCGCAAGGCTTTGCGCAGCCCTCCTCTTCCCCCTCTCACCAACTGTCACCTCTTGGACAATATCGCAGTCATTGTGCAATACACTTCCCCCAGCATCTTCGCGGCGACATCATAGCTACAACATCTTCTGCCCTCCTCTGATATGGGCAAGAACAAAAACAAGGCCAAGATCCGCAACAACAAGAAATACAAGACACCGCAAGACGGCCTGTCCAGCGGCGAACCTTGTAGTCTACGATCGAGCGTCAGCGGCGTGACCACAGCAGCGAACATCCGGACCTACGACGGCACCGCAGAGGATCCGACGCCTTCCAGCATGTCCTCGTACGCCATGAACATTGAGGCCAACCCGAGCTCCAAGTCCAAAGAGCAGGGGGAATCCCTCCTACCGCCTCGACCGCGACGGCGTTGGTGGAAGCGATGGATGCCACGGCCTTGTGGATGGTGGCCCTGCCGCACGTATCGATGGATCCGCGATTTTCTCGCCGCCTTCTTCCATCTCTTCTTCACGCAGTACTGGATGGACCAACTGCACACTCTTGGCCTAGTGGCCATATTTGTCTTCGGCTGCTGGGTAGCCATCGAAGGCTTGTTACATATGTTCCCACCCGTTACTGCTCAAGATGCAAACTGCAGCGTCGTCTATGTAACTGTGCCTGGTCCCATCGTCACGGTTTCCCTGATCGGTGCGACGCCTTCTGATCCGAATCATGGCACATACTACTACTCAGTCATTAGCGGAACAACGCAATGGCTGAACAGTATTGCCCCGCCGACACGGTTCAGCACTCTCGTCACGACGACGCAAGGAGCCATCACCACGCCGAGCCTACCTCTCAGCAGTGGGCAACCAATTACTGGTTCATTGCCGCCAGGATTGCCTCCAAAAATTTCGTCTTCAACCGCAGCCCCTCCAGCACCAGGAAATCCGTTGAATCCCACGATCATTACCAGCTCGACAGCCTTGTTCACGCCCAGTGCGAGTGCGCCTCTAGGAGGAAGCCCGCCTGTGTCGTTACCACTTGCGACGAGCGCCACAATTCCAATTTCCGGCGGAACCTCATCCGGCGTTCTCGGATTACCTAGCACGAGCGGGCAACCGCTACTGTCACAGCCGCCACCAGTCGTTGTGACGAGGACTGTTATGGGCCCATCTAGTAAATTCACGACGACTACCACTTTGTGGAACGGTACGTAACTGGTGGCGCGTCGAAATTCCCAGACAGCGCGGCCCCTAGCATAAGACAATTCACCCTGACACCCCTTTCGAAAAGCTTTGCTAATCTTGTCCACCAACCAAAAGGACCGAATCTTCCAGCCTCTCCACCATCGGGTTCTGGATCCAGCAGCGCGACACAGTCAACTCTTGGAGTGCCTTCTATTCCGCCTGCGTCAAGTTCATTGACCACGATCTTGACTCTGACGAGCGTTGCGTCCAATGGGCAACCCGTGACCATTACTCAAAGCTCGACAAATCTCGTGAGTGGAGGTGCTCCTGTTCCGCCGTCATCAACGATTGCATCTCAGCCTTCAACCCAGCCTAACTCGGGTTCGATGGGTACGCTATCGACAGTAGGAAGTACCCAATTTACGGTATCTCTACCGACTCCGTCTTCTACACTTGGTCCTACGATGTCGAACCCTACGAATTCACCCGGGAGTCCACCTGCTTCGACCGCAACTGCAACACGGGTATCCTCTGGGCCAAGCACTTCAGTTTCGTCTCTACCCGCACCATCCCCGACAGGACCTGCTTCATCGCCAACGAGCCCTGGACAATCCGTGCTCTCTACTAGCTCTTCGTCGACCCCATCGCCGAGTTCACCATTTGGAAACTTCCCGCAAACCAGCACCAGCACCATACTCACTTCGCTTTCCACCAGCGTGGGGAAACCGACTTTGAGCCAAAGTGTTACACTATTGCCGACTACAGTAGGGTCTTCTAGTGACTCGAGTAGCATGGGAAGCAGCACTCCGACGTCCAGGTACGTAATCCAGGCATACAGACTGCGTCGTAGCTGCAAGGCAACATGTAACCCAGTATGAGACATTATGGAATGAGCTTTGCTGACTTCGCACCCTGAACTCTAGGACCAGTACAACGTCAACACCTTCAGGAAGTCTGGTGCCGTCTATGCCGACGAGCACTAGCCGTAGCCCGCCAATTTCTCAGCCTGTATCGACTGTTACTCAAACGAACCTGTTATCGACCCTGACAACCTCCATCATGAGCCCCACTACGGTTACGTCGTCCATCTCGTCTTCGTTGTCAGTCATATCAACACAATCGTCGATGCCGCTCTCTAGCACTTCCGTACCGCGTTCAAGAACTACTATGACTAGCCCTAGCTCGCCGACGATGCCTACATCCCCAGTCTTTGTCAACACTACATCATCGCTCAATCTCACATCCAGTACCTTGTCATCGAGCACTACTACCGGCACGTCGAGTTTCTCATCGACCCTGAGCTCTTTCCTCTCTAAACTCACCCCATCGTCCTTGATGACAGGGCCTAGTTCGAATTCAGCATCACCGATATCCGGGAGCTCTTCAATTGCGGGAGGATCAGGCTCTGGCTCACCTACGCCTTCATCGTCTATGACCCTAGGCCCGGGTACTACTATATCCTCACCATTGTCCGGAACGCCTACAGTCACGCAATTCACGAGTTCAGGAACTCTCGGTGCTAGCCCTCGTTCATCTGATGGTTGGAACGCTACAGCGATGCCCATCTCTTGTAGTGGATCTTCAGACAGTCCGCAATGTCCACCAGGCATGGGGCCTTTCAAGACTAGAATCATGGCTTACGGGGATACGGAGTTTAGCTTCGTTTTTCCGAAGCCAGACATCACGACGACCGTGTCATACTGGACAGGGACGTATCCTTCACTTACTGGGCCAGACTGGACGAGCCTGCCGCTGACAACAAGAACCGCCCGGCTGACGCCCCAGGCAGGATTGTCTTCATTGCCATCTTTCGAGCTCCTCAATCCAACGCCTTCGAGGAGCGGGCTCAAAACGGTCATTCAAACGCTGGTCGAACCTTGGGCAGCAAAGCCAAGGGAGACGAAGATAACAGCGAGACAAGAGCCAGCGGAACCTGCCTTGTGCGGCGAGAATGGCAACTTCACTCTCAGCTTCGACGACTCGACGGTGAGCGATGATAGCACTGACATTCTGCCTGTCACGGGTATACGCAATCCATATCACCACCTGTTCTACGCCAACGGATTCGCCTATGTGCCGGACAAGTGGGAACCGTATCCCGCCATCTCTCAGCCGAATGTTGCCATGTTCCTACCCATCGGCGCCAGCGTTTTACCGAGCTCCCCCTTCGCGGGTACTCTTCTGCCCGGCGAGCTGGGTGGGGGTCCGCGTGCTTCGGTGGACGCATACTGGTTCAACGCGCACTCTGGCTACTTTGGTTGTGCGCTCAACGGCATCACGCCTTGCACGCTCCGTATCTCGGGATTCCGCTACGATGCCACGCTCAAGCAAGAGGTCCTCGCCATGGAACAGAACGTTACGATTCCGCCGTGCTAGGGGTACATCAACTGCAAGCTCATGCCTGTCGTTTTCGACCCACAATTCACGGGTCTGTCCGGGATCCAGTTCAATGCATTCACGTATAACCTGGGAATCCCGCAGATCTTCTTTATGGACGAGCTGAAGTTGGAGTGGTGGAACAACACGTGTTCGGCGGGGATTCTGCGCATCGGCCACAGTTAGTAGACCATATCATGAGGGAGGCATTCTTTTGCGCTAATTCGGTGGCTAGACTACTAGTCGACGCTGCCGGGGGCCGCCATTTTTGGAGAGACATATGTTGTTTGGGTATACTAGAGGGCACGAAGGATATGAGGTTAGGATAACATGGATAGAGTGTAACACTGGGTTCATGACACCTTTTCAGGAATATAAACCAGGTTCCTGCAGATGGCGGGTGTCGCCGTGGTGCAGGTGATGTTGTGTGGCGAGTGATGGGCGCTGTGGGAGGGTGTATTGGTGGAGAAGTGGTTGGGTGTTGTCGTCTCTCACATGGACAGCCGTATCTGGAACACTCTTCCCAAATAGGGATGGATGGGATCCACGGGAGACACGGATTCGGACCTTGGGATCCGGCGTGCCTGCCACCGTCGTGAAAGTGAGATGCATTCTACCACGTTTGCGGCATCTGCCTCGGCGGCTCGCGCGTGATGGACGCTTGGCCCGCGTGACGCGACATGGGACGAGTCCCGCCTGACATGGACTGGCCTGCTGCGATGTATGCGCCCTCCAGAAGAGCTGTCTTTTCTTCCCCCCTCTCCAATCGCGGTTGCACGCTACAGGTATCGCGACTGCCGATGCGACTGCTCGCCTCCACGCTTGCATCCTTGTACAAGTGCATCTCCCGGACGTCACGGACCGGCGATCAAACGGAGCACTGTGTCGCGCGGACATCGAAGCGCCCTGTCACCTGGAGACGCAAGCGAAGGCTGCTGCTGGAGAGGGGAGGCTAGCCCGATCGAGCTAGCTCTTCGTGGCCTTACATTGCGCCAACGGCCTTTCAAGCGTCCTCTCTCACACAAGACTTATCCTCGTTCGCGAGGCTCCGATAGACTGTCCTCTCACTCACTCACTCCCCGCCCTCTCCCTCTCCCTCGCTCCTGCGTCGGCCTTTCACCGCGCGCATACCATGACCGAGTACTCGTCGGGCTCGCATCCTCCCCCGTCGGAGGAGCTCGCAGACAAACCCCACCACCTGCCCCCACCAGCCCTCCAGCACGACGCCTTCGCCCACCAACTAAGCCCGCCCAACCCGCCCTTCTCTCCCAATCCCCCGCGGGTCACATCTCGCCGCTCCAGCGACTTCCGCCCTTCGTCCTCGCGCGACGGCATGGCTGGCGCCAACGGCAACGGGCCCATGGCTGTGCCTGGCGGCCCGAATACACGCATGGGCAACGGCCAGGGACATGCACACGGCGCAAACAACATGCGCGACATGGCCTTTGGTGGACCGCGCAGCCCGCCCAGCAACAAGAGTAGGTCGACTGCCGTCCTGTGTAGCCGCTGCAAACATGTTGACGGCGACAGGTACCTCCCACGTGCCCTGCAAATTCTTCCGCCAGGGCACTTGCCAGGCCGGCAAGGCCTGTCCGTTCCTGCACTCCAACGAGCCGCTAACGGAGCGCGCGCCCTGCAAGTACTTCACCAAGGTAAGCCCATCGCAGACAGGTCCATTGGTCGCGCTGACACGGCCAGGGAAACTGCAAGTTTGGTCAGAAATGCGCCCTCGCCCACATCCTCCCCAACGGCCATGTCGTCAACCGCAACAACATCGCCCCCGGCGCCGGTCCCTTTGGCCGTATGAACATCCCTCACCACCAAGAGCCTGCTCCCAACAGCTCCCTCTTGTCCATGCACATGGCTCCTGCCCAGCCCAACTACCCGTACGCGCCTCCGGATGAGTACGCCCAGCGGCCTCAGTACGAGATGATCCCCAGCATCGACACCACATTCTCCTCACACCCAGGCTCCAACTATGGCTCCCCGCCGAATGAGAACGACCGCATACCCATGTCCCCGGTGCAGAAGGGTCTAGGCGTCATGGATGTGCAACTGCCGGCTTCCTTCGACAGTCAGGGCATTTCGCACATGGCGCGCTATGGCCCCATTGCTTCCTCTGTGCCTGCCAAGTTTCTTGCCCACTCGCCCCCCTCTTCATTCCAGGGTGATTCGTCAACCCTTCGGAATCTACACGATTCTGCTTTCGGCGGAGAATCTCGTGGCAGAGCTCCAAACCTGGGTTCTTCACCACCTGAATCTATCGACCAACATGTTGGACGTAGAATCATGCACTCTGAGCTGGGTGCCGGCCGCTCCAAGGGCATGTTGTCTGCCAGCGTGGGTGCACGTCAGCCTTTGGCCGTGAACGACGACTGGGACGACCTAGGTCCGATTGGTCAGTTCGAGGAAGAGCTACTCCCCAGCTCCCTCAACGACCTGTTGACGCCTGAAGAGAAGATCCGGCGCTTTTCACGCGATCACGGCGATACCGATGGAAACTTACTGTCCCACAGGGGCTCCATGTCAAGGCTCGGTGCCTCACCTACCGCGTCTGATATGAAAATGGGCTCGCCGAACGCAGCCACATCCTCACCTTCTCGATTCCAGTCCCTCTGGGGCAAGCGCCCAGCACAAGACACCGGCTTCGAGTCTGGCTCGCTACCCGGAGCATCTCAATTTGGTCACGTTGGCTCTCCCCTTCGCAACTCAACCTTGCATCCTGGTGCGAGTCCCTCATTGCGCGCTCTTCCTCGCCCTACTTCCGGTGACCCTAGCCCCTTTCTCTCATCTCCCCCTCGACAAGCCTCAATGAGCATGATTAGCCAGCAGCTACAGCGAACGCGCCTTTCATCACGCGCGTCGGAAGAAGGTGGACTCAACAGCAACCCTGTTCATCCCGGTATGAACCGCGTCACCTCTACATCTAGTATTGGAAGCTCAAGCGGCCGTCTTGGTATGGACCGCGCTGTTAGTAGCAGCAGCATCAACCGCGAGCGCATCGAAGAAGAGCAAGAGGGTCTTTTCAACATGGAAGAGGAGGACGAGCTGATGGCGAAGGGCCGGGATGGTGCGTCTACCACGTCAAGCACGAGCAACAAGCGTCTGAGCGGCTTGTCATGGGGAAGCGGCGGGAAAGCAAGCCCCAACCTTCCTCCCATCGGCGGTCATCGACCCGGAAAGTTCTAGACGGACCAGTACGTCAATTCACCGCGTTTGCAAACAAAACAGCATCCAGCGCGAGCAGCGATCTACGAGCTACGACGAGCACGAACACCACATAAAAACACGGTTTAATCTAAAAGCACAAATACCCCTCTTCGTTCCCTAAGCCAGGCGTTTTCCGGATTCTTTCACTGCCGAGACGGCGATCTATACAACAACAAAGGCCACATTTCGTCTCATTTTCGATCTTTTCTTGAAAAGTGTAGCGAGTCGTACTCGGCTTCGGCAAACTTGCATATTGGGTGTTTCCATATTTTTGCATCCTCTGTCCGACTCCGGTATTCTCGGTGCATATTCCGATGATGGTGCGGACCACTATCTCGAGCTCCTCGCGGCTGGCTCAAAGTTCACTTCACAGATGTGGCTTTGTACAGCGATTTCCGAGGTGAATGGCGGAGCTATCTACGGCGTTTACATGTTCTCCCCGGCCGTCATACGACGACTACCTTGCTTACGGTGCTGTGGCTTTATGGTTTCTATAGATGGCGAAGAAGTTTTTGTGCACGGTATGAAGGGCATGCGTGTATGGATGGATGGATCCGTATGGACATGGATGGCTTGTGCTTTTGAGAAATGATGGAGCAATATCGCGAATATATGGTATCCAGCGTGTATGTGTATCAGGTAGTAGAGTGAATAGACTTCCCGAGCAATGGAACTCACTTGATACGACGAGCTTTTCTGGATGCTTTGGCAGTGATTTGGTTCCTCCTTTCATCTATCACAAGCCATTGTGAATCTGAGGTACAAAGTATCTTGGATTTCGCAACCAAGGCTTTGCGAACTTGGTAATATGCCGTCAGGGCTAGTCTCACCACATGGCAAAGCAGGAGCTTTAATGGAACTCTTCTAGGTCGTTCCAGTGATGATACACTTTTCCCTTGATGATACACTACATAGGTAATGGGCCGACCGCGCCGTCCCAACATATTGCTACATGCTATTCCTCAGGGTAAAACCATTCAAAGGATGTCCGAAGACACTACAAATACGCCTGAACACCCAGCGAGCTCTTCCGCGGCACCCCTCTCGGGCAGTCGATTAGCCTCACGCATCCCAGCACGTCCTCGCCTTCACTCCGCCTCCGCAGCCGCAAGCTTCAAAATCTCCTCTGGCCCCTTCCTAAAGTTCCTAGGATCCTTGTTGACAGCCTGCCACACCTCTCCATGCCTCGGCTCCGCCACCGCAGCCTTACTCAGCACCTCCGCCTTCTTCTCTTCGGTCCCGTGCTGCTCGAGAAACTTGTAGTACCAGACCCACGCATCGCCATAATCCGGATCCAGGACGACAGCCTTGGTGAACCACGTGGATGCTTTGTCGAGGCGACGCTCGGACCAGAAGATGCGGGCCACGACGACGAAGAGCTGCGCGTCCTTTTCTACCTTTTTGATGGCTTCAAGAGCGCGGGGTTTGCGCTGCGTGCGCGTCTCGAGATGCATGATCTTTTCTGCCCAGAGGAGCCCTGACGTGGGGCACTCTTGGAGGGCTGCGGCCATGATCTTTTGCGCGGCGTTGATATTGTTCTGGCGGCGCTCGAGACGAACAGCTTCGCAGAGTAGTTCTGCATTCTTCGGGTTCTGTTGACGACCACGATCAATCGTTGAGCGCGCCTTCACGACAGCACCCTGCTTTTCCTGTATGCGGGATAACAGGATATAGAGGACTGGAGACTTTGGTGCTGCTCGCGTACCGAGAGACAACGCTTCCTGCGCTTCCTTGAGCTTCCCGGTGGATTCGTATATTTGGCCTTTGATGGCGTGCAGTTTCCAGCTTCCAGGCCAAGTTTGCATACCCTGGTTGCAGATATCGAGCGCTGCCTCGAAGGCGCCAAGCTGGCGTTCCAGTACCGCCGACTTCATGTAGATGCGATCGGTAGCGGCAGAGCTCCGGGCCATCTGAAGGAATTGTCGTGCTTGATCGTACTCTTCGGAGTCGACTTCAAAATCAACTGCACGGGTGTAAAGGTTCTCGTTACCAGGCAGCTGTTCAAAACTGCGCCCGAGAATTCTACGTGCACCTTCCGCATCCCCAGCCTGCCACATCTCGCGCGCATAGAGAAGCCATAGTGACTCCGAGTTCGGGCAAGCGTTGACGGCGCGTTCCAGGATATGAAGAAGGGCTTGCGTGCCACCGTGATGCTTCTCCAGATCGGCTGATGCATGCCAAACGGTTGTGCTGTACGGGAAGATGTTGACAGCATGCGCAAGAATTGCCCTAGCCGTCGTATGCCTTCCACGAGCGGAGGCATTCTTCGCGTCCTCAAGCCAGACATCCCTCCGGTCATCATCCTCGTCCAGTTTCCAGCCAATCGTCGCTTTGATAATCGCGCCTGCGGTTACCACGTCACCCTCTTCTTCGCATATTTCAGCTTGCGTGATCCACTCTTCACGGGTAGGCATAGCACTCTGCTTGATTAACGATTTCACAGCACGCTCCATGACCTTGTCGCAAACGTCGACTTTTCCGAGCTCCTCCTGTAGACGACATGCCTGTACCCAAATCGCCCAGCTTGTCGGTATAGCTGCTCGTGCCGCGTTCAATACCTTCTGAGCATCTACCGGACCACAAACGCGTGCGTAGGACCTCCACAGCTCTTCTGATAGCGGGACCGTCTGGGTGGCTTTGGCAAAAAGGAGCTTAACGCTCTCAATGTCTTCCGTATCGTTGATCAGGACTTTCCAGAGTTCTACTGACTGCGGATTGTGGTCGAGCGCCTGTCGGGTGACCTTCTTTCGCGCAGCCGGAGTCTGCTCAAGATCGATGGCGGCCATCCAGAGCTTAATCGCCTTTGGGTTAAGCTTGATACCGGAGGCCGCGATGATTTTGGCATTGTGCAAATTCTCGCGATTCAGGCGAATGGCTTCTTCCCAAACGACGATCGACTTTGGACACATCTCGCATCCCGTTTGGATAACCTTTTTCGCCATGTGAATCTTTCCTGCGACCTCTTCTAATCGAGACAGCGCCACGTAACCAGGACCATTGTGTACGTTGGTCTTGACTGCGGACTCAAGAAGCATCCGGGCGCGGTTGATGTCCTCAACAGGCACCTCCTCGCCCATGGCTTGCTTCTTGTCTAAAGATGTGAGATAGCCACGAGGATCAACGGAGGTTGCGGTTCCTGACGTGGTGGCTGTCTGTGTTCCATCGCTGACTGGAGTATTCGCGGCAGAATCTAATCGCACTTGGAGGGCGTTCTTCTGTGCAGTACCGATAGACGCAAAATTGGTCATTGTGCCGTCGCCGCCACCATCGGAAGACGAGATGGATGTCTCGAGTTGGCCCGAGGAATTCGCAGCCTGGATCACACTGTCGGGTACTGCGTATGATCGTGCATTCGCCATGCGTGCCTCTCGCGCGCGTTTTGCCTTGCCCGTCATGTCTCCAACCTCCGGTAGCGCCGCCCATTCTTCTTCGGAAACGCCGCCGAGCGCTCGCTTGAGGTCGGCAAATTGTAGCTGGATTTTCGGATTGTTCTTCTCGTATTCGTCGCGTTCTTTCTGTTCGCGGGCTTCCCTAGACGTCGGACATGGGTCGGTATCTGTTCGTGCAAAAACAACGTTGATGAATTTCCTCAACGACTTGAAGTGAGGGGAGGAGTAGATGTTGGGGAAGGTACAGGGGAAACAAGAAACTGGGGTTGACTAACCTTCTGATTCGCCGCCGCTTGTCCATCTTCTCGTCCACGTCTTGGTATATGCGATCTGCTTCGTCGTCCTCCTTGTCGTAATTCATACCACTTGAGAACAAGCCAACTTCGTTGTCTGGATCTTGAAATCGGTCCTCCTCTTCGTCACGCTCTTCCTCTTTCTTCTCCACCACCCCGTACGCCGAAGGGGCTGCTTGCCCGAGCGACGCAGCTCGCTTGGCCAGCATTTCCTTCATTTGCTCCTCCGAGGGACCTTCACGGGCGGGACCAAGATCACTTCGTGTGGTGAAGCCCGTCGCACCACGCCCGAGACCAGCAACATAATTCTCGGGCGCGGGCATGGACAGGAAATCTCGTCGGCCGCTCATCTTGTCGGTGGGCGCTCACTGCGCAGGATCGTGGTAATGCGCTGAAAGGTAGGCTGTCGCTGAAATGCTTCTGTTCGAGACGGAACCACCGAAGAGCGGATAAGGAGGGCGACAGGACGCAATCGAGTGGACGCGCACGAAGTTGCGGTGGCAGAGGTTGCAGGGGTCGTCGCGGAAATAAATGTTGGACGACGGGAAGGCTGAAGCGTTGAAGCTCGCGGTCACGTGATGAGCGCTAGCTTTATTCAGCAGCTTGCGGAAAGCTCAACACCAAATAGAAGCCTCGTAGTATTGTTTGAAGCTAATATTGGTCCTAGGCAAGCTAATGATATAGCAAAACTTGTTGGCAATGGCTAGAGAAGAAAAACATCATCAACATTGCGCCGCTTTCTGCCCAGCTCAGTCGGTTTTCCATCACTCGTTGGTTGAGCTGCTGGAGGTGTTGTCATTATATAGGTCTGCCGTGTACCACCATATGTTCATCAACGTGGAAAAGTCTCTCCCAGTATTCAGTATACAGCCCGCATCAAGAATTACTTTCTCAGCCGTGAACGCCAAACGCCAGTGTATGCCGACGTGAAAATTATATCATTATGCCGCATTTGATCGCACAGGAGCCTTGCCGTTCGTACTCTTCGTAGTCGCTAGACTTGGTGGGATGACCGGTAGGGGAGGAGAGTATGGCGGGTTCCGCAGCGATGGGTCGTTCCTCAAGTCTTTCGAGCTGTTACCATTTAGTATGTGTCATGCTAATCCCGATCGCACGTAACATACCTTTTCGCCTTCCTCACCTTGCCAATCCACTTCTTGAATCCACTCTGTTTTGGACTAACAGGATCGCCATCCGCCGGCTTAGCGATACTACTCCTCTGACTGTTCGGGCTGATCTGACTCTGGTCCTGGCTTTCGTTTCCGTTGATGGTGTCTTCATACACTTCTTCATCATCATCATCATCTTCATCCTGGAAAGGTGGTGCCCACCGCTCTACATCCCCATTCACAACCACGAACCAGCCCATCTTTTCTCCTGGCGCAATTTTGTCTCGCAGTTCCACGAGCGCTGTCCAGGCCCCGCTCTCCACCCCTGCCCCTCGCACTTCATCTACCTCTGCCCCCAGCTTGATCTCATGCACCTGGTCACACACGTATGCGTAAGGCTGGTCCTTGACGGTCTCGTCGTCGGGATCGTATTGTTCAATGAAGCGCAAGTTGGGTAGGTGGTTCATTTGATCTGCGTACTCTTTTCGGAAATTGGAGAGCAGTTCAGCAGTGGTATCGGGTGCCATGGTCCATTCTGCCGCGCAGTCTTCGAGGTTCTGGAGGATGATGTGGATGCGGATGGCGCGACGGGGCCAGCGAAAACCGTGAACAAGCCAGGTGGGCATCGTGACGTCGGAGATATCTCTCTAATATGATGAGCTGAGAATAAGTTTCGATCCCGATTGGAGTGGACGCGACTTTGCTTGCGACCAAGGCTTCAATCTGATCTGTCCTCAGCGACCGGCGCAGCCTTGAGAGGTCGAGTATATTGCTTCTGCGGCTGGCTTTGGTGCGGGTGATGGGAAGGCTGAATCCCTGTACTCGGTGCGAGTCTTCAGCAGCCTCTGGCTCTACAGTCATTCATGGTCACCTCGCAGGTAAGCAAGAGGACGGGTAGGACGCAATGCTCGCTCAGGTCGGGAGTCTTGCGCGGCGAGATAGCGAGCGCAACTGCTGCACCAGGAAGTCAACGTGAAGAGGTACGGGAAGAGTAACGGCGGGAACAAGAGCGGCCGCTCGATCGCAATATCGACCTGTAAAGTGCGGGCAGAGGATGGCATTTATGGGCGCGGGGGCTGGACCGTGGTAGTGCGTCCATGGTCAAGCTGGTGGTTCGAGCGTAGATCAGAGGGCGGCCCGGGTGCCTTCTCGTCTATGCAGGTCAACCTAACGGTCCCGCTTCGCATCCCTGCAGCCCTCATTCCCTCCGCGTACCGCGGGGGAACTCCAACTTTCGCATTGCCTGCTCATGGCATAACATCGCTGGCTCGACCGCCTCTATTTATACTACACTGGGCCTTTGCCCGTCGCCTACATCATGCCTCTGTACGTGCCCTCTACCTAGCAGGTATCTTACGTGTGCCACACCTGCATACACGAACTGACAAATCTCCAGTCACCTCCTAGGCAAGAAGGTACGCGATCTACGAACAGCATGACGCTGCATAGCATTCCGTTAACCCCACCAGTCATGGAACGTCTACAACCCAGCCAATATTGCCCGTGTGAAGGCCGACGAGGCTGCTGCTACCGCGCGCGAAGATGCCGAGGACCAGCGCATGCAAGAGATCGATGCCGCCCGACGAGCGGCCATCTTGCGAGGCCAGACGCCACCACCGCTACCGGAAGAAGATACACAGAAGGACGAGCAAAAGAGAGGCCGAAGGGAAGGACATGAGAGGAAGAGGCGAAAGTTAGCCGGCGAAGATGATACGGACATGGACATTCGGTTGGCAACCACCACGACATCGAAAGATGGCGAAGATAACGCGAAAGTTTTGCAGTTGAGGAAACCGGCCCTCGATGCTCCGTTGACGGATCACGCCGGCAACATCAACTTGTTCCCTGTGGACCACAAAGAAGCGATGAAGCGGCAGAAGAACGAAGAAGCCGAGAAGGAAAAGACGAAGAAGGAGAGGTCGTTTGAGGACCAGTACACTATGAGGCTCTCGAACGCTGCGGGACGGGGAGGTCTTGGGAACCCGTGGTACGCTTCTGGTGGCAGGACTGCTGCTAAGCGCGAAACCAAGACGGGCGATAAGGCATTAGAATACCCAGATCTCGAAAGCAAGGACGTCTGGGGTAATGAAGATCCACGGCGCCAGGATAGGGAGAAGGCGCGAATCACATCCAACGACCCCTTTGCCTTCATGCAGAAAGCCCAAGTCCAGCTGAAGAAATCGAAAGAGGACAGGAAGAAATGGACAGACGAGCGAGAGCGGGAGTTGTGGGAGTTGCGAGCGGCACAGGAGAGAGAGTCGAGGCGGGGCAGACACAAGAAGAGAAAGAACAGAACTGGAGATGGCCTGGTTGGCTCACGCCTGGACAGTCGCAACCGTGACACGGGTCGTTCGTTTGGACACAGACAACGCCATAGGAGTCGGAGCCGAAGTCCCCAAAGACGAGACGAACATGACTCCTCACATAAGCGGAGACGCATCGGAAATCAGGAACGGGACCACAACAAGATTCGAAGCTCCGATCAGAATTATTCTCATCGAAGTGAACGCAGCACCTAGATCAAGGGCATACGAGGCGTTACGGGTGAAATTCACAAGTATTACCAAGCCCGGAGGCGCTGTATTGAGTAAAATAGATCCTATTTCTCAGCTTGTGTATCACTCGAAATCCCACGGATTTCCCATGCATGAAAATCGCTGCTCCAACTGCACTATACTCAGTACAAGAGAATATTACGATCTCTACTCAGAGTCCGCGGTTGTCTCTGCTCGGATTGGTCTCCAGTCTACGTAGCTTGCCTCCATCCGGCAATTATTGCTAGCGTGTCTCCGTGCGTCATCGTCGTGGCCTTGAAGATCCCTGTACGCCCCGCCGAGGGGCAGTCGCACCTTCCTCGGCCAAAATATGTGGATAGACGGTAATGCATAAAGTCTGCCTGTCCTTCGCCGACATTGCCCACATCTTAACTTCACCGTCTCAAGCTTCACTACAGTACAACAACACATTCAGCACCTTTTCGACCAATTTCAACTCCGACAACGAACACAATGGCCTCCCATCCTCCCGCGCAGTGCTGTGCCATCGGCGTCAAGCATGAGGGTATTGCTAAGGGCGAAGTAAAGACTATCGACAACAGTACGTCCCCCTCCAGCAATTAGCACATGCCATCCAATACTGGACCCCCGAAGTCTTGCTATTGCGACGCACTTTTTACTCCGAACTATGGAGCTCGATCCCACCTCCCTAGTCCTATACTAATCAAAGCAGTTCGAACCTACTTCACCTATCCCGAAGACAAGAGCACTCAGAATGCTATTGTCATCGTCACAGACATCATGGGCATGGACTTTATCAACGTCCAGCTGTAAGCATACCCCAAAGCACCTCTTTGCTTCACCTCCACGTACAGCGAGCTAACACCCGGGTTTTAGGATTGCCGACCAATTGGCAGCCAATGGCTACTTAGTTGCCATTCCGGACGTGTTGGTAAGTGTGCATTATAACTGTACTGAACAATCTCTTACTAACCTACTTCTAGTAAGCTACTATATTTAACTATCCCACATATCTTTGTCATCTTTGTCGAGTTGCTCGAAATAGCTGAAACCCGGCATCAACGTCTTACCTTCTATTCGTATCGCTAACTTAAGCAGTGATGGCAACGTTGTCCCGCTGAACCCACCGGCGGATTTCGATGTTATGCAGTGGGTGAAGAACGACATGCCACATCCTCCCACCGTCGACCCTAAGATCGAGAAAGTCATCAAGCACTTGCGTGGCGAGCTAGGCGTGAAGAAGCTTGGAGGTGTCGGGTATTGCTTTGGTGGAAAGTACGTCTGCAGGTGGTTGAAGCCTGGCTCATTTGATGCCGGGTTCACCGCGCATCCAAGCTTCGTGGAGACGGAGGAGTTGAAGGGTATCACAGGTCCGCTCAGTATTGCTGCTGCCGGTACGTTCGTTCTCACTCATTACATCCTGCGCACTTGTTACAACGTTTCGTTGTAAAAGGTTGCTAACGATGTGTACAGAGACCGACCAGATTTTCCCCGCCCCCAAGCGCCGCGAAACCGAAGACATCCTTGAGAAAATGTCTATTCCTTACCAACTCAACCTCTTCTCTGACGTGGAGCACGGCTTCGCTGTCCGCTGCGATCTGAGCAAGAAGGCGGCTAAGTTCGCTAAGGAGCAGGCGTTCTTGCAGGCTGTAGCGTGGTTCGACGAGCATCTCAAGCAGGCGTAAGTGGGATTTCGTGTTTTACAACGAAGCTGTGGGCGACGCGTGCGGTCATTGGCGGGGACGGAGAGGAGTAGTAGTTGCGTTGTAACTCATCGCAAGTGGTGGTGGTAGAGCACGATCAAACAGTCCTCCGTCGTACGCGCATCTTTTCTTCCCAATCATGCACATCACTGTTGTTGCTCTCCCCAGCCATACGTAACTCCTCACCTCTCGCACGCCTCAATCTCTGCCACCACCTTCTTGTACCACCACATCCCAGCTTGTCACTGTCTCTTGCTCTCCTGGCCCGTCCAATCGTACTCCCAGAATTTGTCCAATCCTTGACCTTTCTCACCATCCACACTGCAAAGCAAACCGAGATGTAAACGAGGTAGAAGGCCGCCCACAGACAGTAGCCCGTGATGAGGAATTCGAGAAAGGCTTCTAATGTGTACCAGGTCTTTGGATGCCAAGTTGTAAGCTGGGTGTGGTGCGCGCTGTCGACGCGGTGGTGCGGGCGGGTGACCATAGGTGGCGGGGCTGGTGGCATTTCGAATGTAGAGATGAAAAGCTGGTGAGAGAGGGTATTGGGAGAGCTGGAGTAAGGATGTGTGTTCCAATAAGAGCTGTGGGGGTGCCTGCTGACCGTGTCATTGATGGTGGCGTGGTGGTGAGTGTCGCGGCAAATGTTAGCCCTATATCAAGCCAGTCGTTAAGGTTCCACGGTCAGTGACTACTACTTCTTTCGTCTTATTACGGACTTGCCATCTTTTATGATCTCGGACGCTTTCGGCAAGAGCAAGTAGTAGCCCTCTTGTGTCCATGGCATTGAGTGCTGAGGTTGAGCTACAACGTTGGTAAAGCTCATGCGAAGGGTTTTATCACCCATTGGTTCTGCTAGTGACTTCGCTGTCTTAAATTTGTCACGCGATATGTATCGTCACGTTGAGCATCCGTCTTTGCCCGCAGGTTATGATTTTCTTGGAAATTTCGATTGGCCGCGGCGGCGGCGAATAAGACGTGTAGTAAATGAGGGCAAGCGCGTCGCGTATTCACGTGGTCAACTGTCTTAGCATCTCAACGTTGGCCGAACGAGAGCATTGCACAATGTTAGCATATCAACTCGGCTTATGACGAAGCTCATGAGGAATTCCAGAAAGCACATCCACATGGAAAAGTGGAGTAACCTTCCGGGCCTCGCTATCCAATCGCACCAAGCTACCCCGCTGCGTCATTGTTAATTCCGCATCCCGGAAATGCCTCGGAATGAGAGAGATGCTTACCAACTATTAGCAGCTTAAACTTTCATCCCACTTACCGTTTCCTTTAGTTGATCTTCCGTTTACTGTTCAGATCGTCTGGTAGTCTTCTGAATTTCACAGCTTCCAAGAATCTTCATACACAGACTTCTGCAAAATGTCCGACAAGATGCGAGCCGTTGGTCTGTACCCTAATCCTGACTTACCCTCTATACTGACATTCCTTAAGATATCAAAGACGGCAAAGGCCCTGTCTCTTCCCTTCACATCACCGATGTCCCCCGTCCCTCTCCGCGCGCATCCGAGGCCCTCGTCCGCATTCGCGCTTTTGGTTTGAACCGCATGGACTTGCTCCAGCGCGAAGGCATGTACCCCGTTCCACCCGGTGCGTCGAAGATCCTGGGTGTAGAGTTCAGCGGTACAATCGAAGAGCTCGGTGCAGACGGTGGTGGAAGAGAAGGCTTCAAGACTGGAGATGAAGTGTTCGGATTGGCGTATGGTGGAGCGTATGCGGAGTACATTGCTGTCAGCACGCACATGCTCGTGAGAAAACCGAAGGAGTTGAGCTGGGAAGAGTGTGCGGGGATTCCTGAGGTACGATTCACTTCCCGACTTTGGCCTGCAACCTTCGGGTGAAGCGCAATGGGAAGACATACGCTGACTGAAGATCGAGTAACAGACCTGGATAACAGCAACCCAGGCCATGTACCTGGTCGCCAAATTTCAACCCGGAAAGTCGATCCTCTGGCACGCAGCTGCCTCTAGCGTCGCAATCTCTGGCATTCAACTCTCCAAAGCCGACTCTGCCTCCGCCGTCTACGCGACCGCCCGACAAGACGAAAAGTGCGACTTCGCAGTGAAGGAGCTCGGTGCAACAGCCGCCTTCAACACCAAAACCTCCAACTGGTCGGAAGAAGTGCTCAAAGCTACTGATGGAAAGGGCGTAGATATCATCATCGACTTTATTGGCGCAGAGTACTTCCAGCAGAACTTGGACGCCATCGCGAAAGACGGCGTAATCGTGAACCTGGGTTTCATGGGAGGGATCAAGTTGAAGGAGGGTACGGATATCAGCGCGTTTATCAGGAAGAGGGTGTCTTTCATAGGTAGTAGTTTGAGGAGTCGCGATGAAGAGTATCAGGGTAAGTTGAGGGACCAATTGGTCGAGCATGCGCTGCCGCGATTCAAGGACGGGAGGTTCAAGCTTTTCATTGACAAGGTGCTTCCGTGGGAGAAGATTCAAGATGCGCATCAATTGCTGGAGGATAACAAAACGAAGGGGAAGGTTATTTGCACAATATCGTAGGCTACGAGGCATGTAGATTGAAAATTAACTGATTTCTAAAGTATGCAGACGCGGTGGCGAATGCAAGAAGTGATGATCCCACATTGCGTCGCTACCCCACGCATCCAAGAGCCAACAAAAAGACAAACCAGCCCTCACCAACACCTACAGCTCAAAAGGTACATTCTCAAGGGCAAAAAGATCGACATTGGCCAGATTCGAACTGACGCTCCCGAAGGAACAAGATTTCTAGTCTTGCGCGATAACCACTCCGCCACAATGCCATTGGTGACTTTTCAACTTGATGTTTGAAGAACATGTGACAATTGACAAGAAAGCTGTATTATATACCTAGAGATAATTTTGACAGCATCTCAATGTGAACAAAATGACTCTAAAACTGAGTAAAAGAATGTTGAGGGGCGCAGAAAGAGTCATGCGGGGCAGATTGTGCAAATTGGGGTTAGCGGTTGGCTCGGTTGAGTGAGCCGCGGTGGATAGGCGATCGACAAGACTACAATAGCACATAATTGAGACTGCAGTCCTTCTTCAAAAGCTCACTGGCTCAGTGCAAGCATCTACATGGTACATGTCTTTTTGTGTTTTTGCTTTAAGCAGTCTCCACTGCGTGCTCTTCACATTAACACCCTTTTTTTTTTAAGACACTATCTTCGCTCCACCTCTCCACCTCTCCACCTCTCCACTTCTCTACGCAGTCTTCACACTCACATCCCTCCTGGGTTAACTTCACGAGCCGACTGGTCCGTACACTCTCGCACTCTACCCCTTGTACAGCACATCCGTCCTCCCTTCCCCAGCATTCTCATTCTATAAAACACGCGACCCAAACCTCTCCATCAACTTGTTCAAGAATTGATCTCCAACCCACAAGCATTGCGCTCGGATTTCTTTCCTCCTTTTGATGTACGGATGACATCCTAGATGGTCTTGTGCGCGCTAGTGAGCAAGTGAATGTTGCCATTCGTAGCGGCATCTATTATGCAGAGCGCGGAGTCGAATGAACCAAGGATTTCCTTGATTCCCGCAGGCGTGTCAAGAAGATTGGGCTTGTTGATTACGAGTCGGCAAGCTGTACCCATATTAGGTCGCTCGCCTCGCGTAGGTATTTCCATTCGAAGTACAAGTCGATAAGATCGGCGCGCAGCCAGAGGTTGCTGAGATCCCAAGGGAAGTTGCGATATGTAAGGTTATCCCTCAGTGTAAAAGGCTGGCTGGCCTTCGGTACGTTCCACTGTGCGTACAAAAGAGGGAGGTTGGAACGATGGTACGTGAAGCCGCGGAGGATGTGGTATATGCTTTCACCCTCTCGCTTATAGCTCAAATCTTACTTCTGGTACGAGAGAATGCTAGCTGGCATACGTAGGAGCAGAAGCAGCGTTTCTTCTTTACATTGTAGACCTTCTTGAATATTTCCTCCAGCAGAGCTATTTCGATATGAATCTAGCTTACGTTAATCCGCAGTGAGAGGCCAGCCACCAGCTATGCTAGCTGGTCCCTTCTCGTTCACCAACAATGGTAATTGTCCGGGTCATACATAATCGAAATTTTCAACCTTTTGACAGTTATCTCGTGTTCACCACTCTCTTGCTCCCTTTCCAGCCCAGCAGTACAGGGAAATCTCAGTTAAGATTGGTTGAAGTGGAGGCAAAGACTGCTCTTAATTGATCACACGCGGTCTCACGAGGTGCTCCTTTCGCGCATCCCAAAATCAGTCTCAAGATCCTTTTCAATTTGACCTCGCGCAGGCCCCACGCAGCGACGAATCCCAGCAGCGCAAAAAGGATCGAAATCTGCCAGACTCTCTGAAGCGCTCCTTGATATGTCATAAGAATTTGGCTCCTCAAAGGTTCGTCGAAGCTGTTAATAAAAGTCGACGATGCCTTCTCATACGCAACACCGCGCTGCAGCATGTTACGCACGTCGCCATCGCTGATCTGAGCAGAAGGATGTTCGAAGCGGTTGTTGAAGATCGCAGCCGGAATTGATACACCCCATATGTTGCCGAGACTTCGGAGAAAACTCCATGTGGCTGTAGACGCTGCGACATCGCTCTCGGGAAGTTCTACCTGAACCGCGGGAAGGATGGAGGTTGTGACGAGGCCGACACCCGCGGCGGCAATGATCTGAAAGACTGTCCATTCAGCGGTAGTTGAGGATATGTTTAGAGTGGTGAAGAGTCCGAGCCCTAAACTTTGAAGAGCGAACCCAGCGATGCAGAGAGGTTTGTATCGACCTGTTGTAGTAATGAGCCCACCAGCGATGATGGCGAAAGGTATAACGACGATTATTGTGGGTAGAAACTGGACCCCCGATCGAGTGGGTGAGCTGAGTAGAACGCTGTGGAAATATACCGGGAGGAAGTAAGTGATCCAGTATAGAAGCATGCCGTGAAGAAACACCAGTATGAAGGCAACGAATGATGTACGATTTTTGAAGAGACGTGCAGGCATGACGGGCTCGCTCTGCCATCCTGTAGCTTCCCAGACATGGAAACCGACATAGCCGAGCAGTCCCAGTACAAGAGGTAGGATCGTGTGCCAGGATGCCCAAGATCTCAATGTTCCTCCGTATGTTAATGCGATGAGTATGGACACCATCGAGAGTACCAAGATAGCGTTTCCGATATAATCTAACCGCTTCAACTTCTCTGCCACTGTCGATTCTTTGTTGTAGTTGACCTGCAAGAAGAGCAAAAGGAGTAAGAGCGCAACTCCGGAGACCGGCAATCCAAGATAGAATACCCACCGCCAAGAGGAGTGGTCAACAAGCGCGCCACCGATGAAGGGTCCCAGTGAGGATCCGGTAGCAAAGACAGCGAATATAACGCCGAGAATGGCTCCTCGCTTCCGTTGTGGGACCAGGTCGCAGACAATGATGTCTATGAGCATGTTCACACCACCAAGGCCAATGCCTTGCAGCGTCCGCCCAGCGATCAGCATGTCGGCTGAAGTCGATCCACCTGCGATGCCACTTCCGAGTGCGAACATAGCGACCGAGAATATTACAGGCCATCGTCTTCCGAAAACATCGGCTAGCTGTCCAAAGAATGGCTGGACAACTGCGCTGCACCACGTGTCAGTCCACAAGGCTTTCGTGAACTGGCCCTCACGACCTACCTGGACAAGAATATGGCATTCACAAACCACACGTACAACTCTCGTGAGTCAAGATTCCGGGCGATGGTTGGTAGCGCGGTAGCTGTCACTGTTCCTTCGACTGCAGTCAAAAGCGAAGTTGCGCAGAGACTTGCTATAACTAGCCAAAACCGCCATCCATAGTTCTGTTGGTCGTTGGTGTCAGGGGAAGTATCATTTGTGGGATCTGCGTCGAGTGCTGTCCGCTGCACAGTCGCAGTCGCCGCGTCGATTTCTGTGCATTTATCCATCAAAGCTAAAGTGGATTGGAATAGGATTAGAAGTAACAACGGTCCAGGATCAATACTTGAATTCGTCGAAGAAAGCGGAGGTCCATAACCCAACATTAGTGGTGCTACTGTGCCGCATCCGACTATGGCACGGCTTCAACACATATTGCGGGGTTTAGATGAGAATTGCAGAGGCCGAAAGCGCCGATACAACGTGTTGGTGGCATGGGCGGCGAAGACGGACGAAGGTGGGCGGAGGCAGACGAAGGCAGTGAAAGCATAGGGGCTTTCGAAAGGTACATATGCGGGGGCGGCGCCGAACGCCTTCGGTATAGCCGTCGAAACCAAGCAAGCCGACGTCTGACATATCTTCAACATCTTATCATTCTTTCTCCACCATGGCACCCCAGAAGGAAGTCGTTCTCAAGCTGACCTCAATGCGCTACAAAAAGGAAGGCGTTTCAGAGGAGGAGTTCCACGAACATGGCAGCAAGTTCCACGGCCCAAAGGCAGCCATCGTCCAAGCCCGCCACGGGGCAATTCGTGTAGCCCAGGTACAGTCCGATCCCGTCCAGAAACGTGTCGAAGTTGACGAAAGTAGTATCATACGCCCTCCGCCATTCGGGCCATGATCACCGAGAAAATGCCGGGGATAATTCCACCAGGTTGGAAGCTCGGCGATCACGACTGCCAGGTCAGCGTGTATGTTCGGACCACGGAACAATTGATGGCTATCATCACGGACCCTGATTTTCAATCGCTTGTTGCTGGAGATGCGGCCATTGGGTGAGTACGCGGAGCGAGACGCAGTAGACCTACGCTGACTCGACCCCAGTAAGCTTTCCTTCCCTCGTCTCTTGGACTCCGTCCCTTGTTGCAGACATCGAGTCGTTTAAGACGGGTTCAACTTGTCTTACCGCAAGGCTTTCGAAAGTGTGGTCAACCATGGCGCTAATTTGAGTAGAAGATCTCGAGAGGGCCACGGTGGTGGCAGGTTGGGAGGAGGTGTACGTTGAAGACGGGAAGATTGTGAACGTCGAGGATGGAAAGAGTCTATACCCTAGCTTCGCAGAGTGCGTAAAGCTGGGGTGAGGCTAGCCAGCCTACCAAAGCGCCTGCAGACTTGAGCTTCTAAGTGATGACTGGAGTCAGCTGCATGGCAGGGTACATCGGGTCTCCGGCTGTAGCATCAATGTATATCGTTCAGAGACATTAATAACCTTCTATTACTCTCATTCGGTCGCTGCTGATCATTCGTCTGCTTCCCTGGGTATTTGTTTCGGCCTTGTGACTCCATGCGCTGTAAAATCAAGGGGTTTACTTTGCTCAACCACCCCCTGTCCACCCCTCATATTCGCATCAAATCAACTCCACATCTCCTACCTCAACCCACCGCCTGACCGCACTCCACCGTATTACCCAAACATCCCCTCTCATCATAGGAATCACCTTCTCCGTTCCCTCAACCGCCACGTCACCCACATCCCTAAGACACCTCGCAAAAACAGCTCGATCCTCGTCTGGCCTGTCTACCATGCTGATTCCTCCCGTCGTATCGTCCATGCGTTGCAAGCTCGTCGGGAATTGGCCGAGGAAAGAGGACGAGTAGTGCGTGGAGAGGAGCGATTGGTGGGAGGTGAGGTATTGGTGTTCGGATGGGGAGAGGAGGGGGTTCAGTGTGGTAGGATCGTCGTTGTAGGCCGTGTGTTGGGAGAGGATGTGGAGGGGGTGTGCGTCGATCTGTGTGCGTGTTAGAGAAACGTGGGTGAGTGGGGAAGGGACGGGGGGGGGACTACCTTTGCTATTCGCGCGCGTAGAAAGCTTCGCACAAGGAACTTGAAGCGCTCCAGTTCCGTTTGTATGACGATCAATTTGAAGTTCGTCCTAGGATCCATATTCCCCGTCTGGTCCTCGACGAGCTCAATCTAGTACAAATCGTCAGTTCAATCCCTCAAGAGTCACCAGCTTACCACTTCGACACCAGCAACTCAAGGCATAGACCAAACATCAGCACATACCTGTCTCCTCAACCTATCCAGCACTCTCTCCATCAATTCCTCCGGCCAAGCCAAAATCTCCGGCGCCACGCGCTCCGCAACCCAACAACGCGTCAATTCCTGCAGGTCACGCGTCTCCTGCGGCGTGGCATCGACTGCGATATCCGCGAGGATGTCGTCGATGTTCATCGCGTTGGCGCAATAGGCGCGTATTGAACGTGGGTGGGACGGAGTAAAAGCAAGTCGTCAGAGGCGTTGACAGACGAATGAACCGGTGGCGCTGAGTGGGGATCGATCACGAAATCATTCGGCGGCGCTTCATCGAAGGCTTGAATCCGTTCATGCAGATTGAGTTTGCTACTTTTGAGTTTTGACGTGCGGCGCATGCAAGACAATGGCGGGGCAGGGATGTGGGGTCGAGTCCGCGGGATCGACGCGCTAGCGGGACGCGTGGTGATTGGTTGGCGTGTTTAATGTTTACCATGGTTACGGGCAAAGTGACACATGTAGACCTGCAGTCATCGAGACAAGGTTCAAACCTAAAGCATCTGTTCCGAGGATGCTTCCATCGGTGTAAGTGGGTGTATGGACCGTATACTGGAGCTTAACTCAACCATCACGCAGAGAAGTAAAATATCGGTAAACTGTTGAATTCCTGATAGACACAAACATACGCTTCAATCCACCTTCGTCCGCCTCTACATTAAGACGAGGTACCAATCAACTTTACTCCTTCTCTCGGTGCGGCTAGAACTTGCAGAATCCACATATGTACAGTCGATGTGCGCTCATCTACCCGCCTCGATTCTGGCCCGCAGAGAAATGAAAGTGACAAGCAGATGTGTACAATCGAGCGTGGAATTCCATGAGAAGACAAGAATGTCGTGAGCTTCTTTTGGATGGGTTCAGAAGATAAGAAATGAGATGCTGTTGATGGGACTGGGGAACCGAAGAGTGCGACCGATTGAGGGATGTGGAACCTCGGTCGGCGAAGAGGTGATTTTGCTCGCGGGCTGTGGGTCCCCAGACGAGAGGTAGCTCAGAGTGGGATGACGTGTCCGATGCGCGCGTAGTGATGAGGTAGTAGGCACGTAGGCCATCGTGGTATTTGTTTCGTGATGACTTTAGATAGTTCTTTGAACATGTGAGAGCAGTGTTGGCTCTGCAGGGGGCATAGAAAGATCCGTATGAGGATGGGCATGGATAAAACAAAGGAAATTAAAGCTTGAGAGACAGCCATGTGATGCTGCTCAGCAAGCTTGCCGGGAAACAAAAAGGGTATCCAGCAGCTTCTCGAGAGAATAGTGAACTGTAACGAAGCCAGCAAGGCATGCGCATAAAATGCGACACGGGTAGGAACGGGCTGATAGGCCAAGCGCAAACACGAGACCGGGAACTCGTCTGCCATCCCATCGATGGGATTTGTGCAGCAGGGTTGGAAGGGAATCGCTCGAACGCCACAGGGCCTGAGATATGACCGGAACGCCAGGCTACAAATGCCGATGTCGATCAATAACGCCATGAATCCGATTCGCCGTGAACGTGGTAGAGTATCATAAGGAGATCATTGGCCGCGCCCCACGGGCTTAGTAGGAAACCAGTCGACGAGTGGTAGTCTTGTCAAGGTTTGTGAAGAGGTCATCGCCAAAGGTGAGACCGCCACCACTTCTTGATCGGCCGACGGCGGTCGGACTGTCCTCCATCTGGCAGGCTTGCATCCCGTATGCGAAGGTTTGAGCACGGTTGAGCTTCGAACGCTGGCGAAGCTTGTTCATGCCCTTTTCGCATGAGGCCTCGTGGTTTGGGGCATCCATCTGGAGATAGTTCTGGGGCTCACAACGACTACGGTACGAAGCGTAGAAAGCGCTGTAACCTCCGTCAAGAATGTACACTTCGGGATAGGTGAGCCGCGGGTACAGGTGGCAATTCACTTGTCGGTCCTGTTGACGAACGAACTTGGCCCTACACTACATTAGCACATGCCTAACTCTAGGGGAAGGAGCAGCTTACATGAGAGGGGCCCGATGCGCAGAATATTCACAGTGGAGGATGATGAGCTGGTTGGCGGAGGGCGATTTGAAAAGAGCCTCCGCGAGTCTCTCCTTGTCACAATAGTTTTCTGCGCCCTTGACGTGGCCGCCTTCGTACTCGTACTCGAAACGGCAGTCGACGACCATCTTGTTGTTGAACTGATGGTCGTACACACCGTTCAGAACGTCGACCAGAGTCGCACTAGTGATCCGCGGCAGACTGTCGGGCTCAGAGGCCGGGACAAAGTGAGGAAGCTTCAGCGTGGGAGCATCGTCGACATCCATGACAGATTGCAAGCCGCTGGGGGTGTAGCTGTCGGTCTCCTGCTTCGCGTTCATGACTTCGCACGGGTTCTCGTACATACTGAGGGACCTCCGCACTTTGGAGGGTCGTCGCATGGGGCCGGTGGATCTCCTGACGAGAGGACCGAGAGGCGAACCATTGGCACGAGCGGAGTTGTGGTTGAGGATGAACGACTTGGGTTTTGAAACGCCCTGCAAAGGATTTGATGCTGGCCTGCGGTCCTGTTGAGGTGATGTATTGAAGCAATCATCCAACGATAAGCATGTATCGACACCGGATCCGAATTGGAACGGGGGGCAGGCAGGAACTTCTCGCGACTTGAAAGATACTGTGTTAGTCGAATTGTTCTTGGTACGAAGAAGAGATGGCCGGCTGAAGAGAGATTTCCTGCGTCTAGAAGCCATTAGCTGAATGCAGTGACGACAGGGCAAGCGAATACTCACCCAGCAGCAGACACGGGCCGTGGCCCTAGGATCTGAGATGGCATGGGCGCAGGGAACTGCGGCGGAGGGGGCACCTCGCACGGGGAGATCATGTCTTCGTCGCAGGACGCCGGGGTGATGGCAGGACTCGGCGAGGGCAACGTGAGCTCGGAGATGAAGCTGTAGGGGGCTTTGTGTGGCAGCGGCGAAATGTCCATCGAGTCGTCTGGGACGTAGGGCGAGGACGAGGGAATAGGCGGCGTCGTGACTCCTTCCCAACGGACGGGTGGGGTCCTTGTTCCTGCTGCTAGGCGAGGCTATCAGCACCGCAACCTTGCCCAGAAAGAACGTACACCTGCTTACCACGGTTGTCCACCTGTTGGAAGATGTTGGTAGTGAAGAGCGACCGACGAGGGGTTGCAAGCTGTGGACTGGAAGCGTGTTAGACAATGAAGCAAGCGGGCACGCAAGGGGGATTTGTACCTCTGGTCCATGTGCAGGTTCGAGGACATGTCAGCCGCCAGGCTTGCGGTCGGGGAGGAGCCTCGCATGGGCGGCATGTTGAAATAGTCGATGCTCGGGTTCTTCATGCTCATGTCGCGGAAGTTGAAGGTCTTTGTCCCAGGATAGTGGGCAAACAAAGACGTCTGCAGGTCCCGACGAAGGCCCCAATTGCTGCCAGGCAGCTGCGGCGGATGCATTGCGGCTAGGGGCGACGACATCTCCATTGTGGCGGTGGTCCGTGAATAGACGGTTCGGATTGTCGTGGGCGTTTGCTCGTGCGGGCGTTGCTACGAGGAACGAGGGTGCGGTGGCTCACTCAGGGCGGCGGCAGGACGGGACTGGGCGACGGTGCCGTCGATAAGCATACAGCGACGAGAAAACTAATTCGTATCTGAAGATGCTTGCAGGAAAAGCCCCAGGCGTGCCGCGGGTCGAGGAGTGCCGGTGGTGGGTTATCGTCTTGCAACGGACATGGACGCCGAAGTCGAGGGTCGGGATGGAAGCGTTCGAGAGCGGGTAGCAACTGCCCAACGGAGTATCCAACTGACGACCGACGACCTGTCCGGAACCTCTTTAAGGGAGGGAGGAAGCCTTCTTGGGGACGGAGAAGGGTAGGAGAGGAAGACGGGACAGGTCGTGGAGGGAAAAGTGAGGATGCCGAGCTGCTGCTGTGGTAACAGACATGCATCTGAGGTTAGGGCCTAGGGCCTGAGCTCGGGGCGCTTGCACTACGGCCAATTGCGCCCGCGCTGGGGCTCTGCGGCGGGCCAGGGAGGGACAGGGAGGGCCAGGAAGGGCCAGGGAATCAAGGCACCGGACCAAGCTTGCGAGCAGTTTGCTCGCTGCGTTGCTGCTTGCGGCCTGCCGCTGGCGATCTGCAGCACTCGTTTGCGCATCGCCGTGGGCGGCTGCACTTCTGATTGCTGCGGCGCCTGGTACCTACAGCGGCTGTCTGCCGCCCACAGCAATCACCGTGGGTGCGCGCTGCGATGTGCTGCAGCTCCCGCGCTAGACTGCCCCGCGTGCGTCGAGTAAACACAGGTTCGCAGCTTGCTCGCCCGCCGCCCACCATTGGCACATCACTCTCGATCTAACACGCTGCGTCACAGCCGGCGGAGCTGCTCATGCGCGCGAGCATGCCTCCATGCCCCGTTCGTCACCACAGCCCATGTCGGCACGGAGCCTCCCTCTGATGCGGCCATGGGCCTGCACTGAAACGGTGAATTTCCCGCTTAAATCCATCAGCGCCGGCCACAGCGCCCGCCAGCGCCAGCTGTGATGCGTGCTTCGAGCGACCGTCGCCCTGCGTGATACCGTTTCCTAGGGATACCGACATCCCGAGCATGCCACCTCTCTGCCGCGCCTAGCACGGCGAGGCCCGGGTCCAAAATGCCTCTCCAACACGCCCATTTGCCCTTCATGCATCTCGATTCTAGCGTCAGCTCGCCATTCCGTCGTCATCGTCGCTTGGCGCCCTCTGCCAGGGAACGCTCTGGTAGCGGTTGGCCAGGGCTCCGGATCCTGAGGCACAGGGCAGAGGGAAAAAGCGCCGCTGCCGGTCCTGATTGGGCATCTAGGCGTGCTCGTGGTCTGAATTCGTGCAGCACAACCGACCTTGCAGCGCTTCAAGGGCTGAGAAGGGTGCCGCCCCCGGCCCGTGAACTCCTCCATCTTACAGATTAATCCGCATCCGGCTCGCAGGAAACCGGATGGGCCAGCCTCTAACGAGTCCGTCGCTTCGTGTGGATCACGCTTGCTGCTGCGACGCAATCGTCCATGTCGACATCTCCAGCGTCATAGGCAATCAGGCTGGCGAGAGAGCTTCCCGGTTTGCACACGCATGAAATGTTGTTTGCTCTGCCAGCTGGCCACATCAGATCTCGAGGTGCGGGTTTGCGCAATGGGTGGCTGTTGCGAGCCGTCGCCACGGGACATGATAAGACGTGCTATACTGCGTAGAGCTGGAGGCCTTCGGACCTTCCGCACGTGGAGAGCGAAGCACTCAGGCACCGGCGTGCACAAAGCCTTCACAAACCCGCTGTTCAGCCCGCCTCAGACCCCGCCAACTCTCTGCCGACCCCTCCTCTGCGACGCTGACAGGCTGCTGCGGCTGCCGGCCAGGCGCTTGCAGGGTTGTGTAGCTGAAGAAACTGCAGTCGCGTGTGGCTTCCAGGACAACGCGACTGTAAACAGAGCGACGGGGGCGGAAATATACGTCGTCTCGTGACTCTCAAGCACCCCATTCGCGGGCCTGCCGAGCCAGCCAGGGGTCTCGAATCCTTCCCCAGACCCGCTTCAGCGAGCTCGCGTTTCAACACCCTTGGTCTTGCGGGTGCCAGAAATTAGGCACAAAGCAGAACTCATGTCAGCAATGGGGAGTTCGCCCCCGAGTCTAGAGCTGTTCATGACAACCTGCTCGGCCGTGCGCAGCTCTGCCGTCGGGCGATGTCCATGGTCGACACAGCCGCTGTACGAGGCTCTCGGGAGCAACCAATCGCACCCAACCATGTAAAGAGATCAGAGATAAAGCGCTCTGCTAGCCACCAACCAAACCGAACCCACGTCTCCGACTTTCTTTCAACTCGTCATCCGTGCTGTCAGATCTAGTCAGGCTCACCAACTTCATTGATCGCCAGCTGCCTCGAGTTTCAGTTGTCGGATGGTGGGTCGTTTCTTGGACGAGCAAAGCAAAGCTGATCTGCGAACGGGACCACGAGCGGGACAAGAATAGCACCCAAACCAAAGCTTAGCTTGAAGTTACTCATCGAGCCTCCAGTCTTTGTATCGCTCGCATAAATAGCCGATGGGCCGTGAAGCATGGCTGCTGGCTACCAGTAATATATCACTGTATCCATCGGGGACTTCAGCATCCTTCAACCCATCCTAGATTGGCCTTCCCGCTTTTGAAGGTCGCAGGTGGGGTACGGACCAAAACTCGCGGGTTCTGCCCGATGTGGATTACTGCTGTCGGACATGTATCGTGCAGGTCTGCTGTACTTGTATAGACCACCACCCTAAGTGCGTCCCGGTAGATCAAATGTCTCTGTAGGAAGTCTTTATGCATGAGCAAGTAATTATATGTGCTAGAATGGTTCAGCGAGGTTCAAGATCGCCGCCACGGCCCTGTGCGCTGCGGAACATCGTTTTTCCGACTATCGATAAGGGAGCGTTCTTGAACTTTTTTTTGCTCTTCGCGACTTGGGTAAAAACAACAGCACCGCGCCATACCGAACGATATGGGCAAGAAAGGCAAGAAGAGAAGCCGGGATGAGTCCCATGATGGGGCTGGCTCCGAAATCCCTGCCAAGCGCAAGCGTCAAATCCCCGACGACAAGCGGCAGTTATACAAGCTCTACGAAGATTTAGCAGCAGAGTCGAATGAGATACGGCTGGAAGCCGCCGAGCAAATCATCACAATGTTCTCCCCAGAAAATCACCCATCCTCAACCGATGTGCAAGAGGTGTTAAATCGGCTCATACGAGGCTTGTGTACTCAGCGCAAAGCCGCCCGGCTTGGATTCTGCGTTACTCTGACTGAGATGTTACTTCTGCTTCTCGGGAAACAGAAAACTACCATTGAAGATCTGGACCTCAACGCGGACTTGCTCTTCAAAAGAATTGACAAGCAGACCAAGGTGGAAGGCAATGCTGCAGGCATGGTAAGATTAGTAAATCGTGAGATCGCCGCAAGCTGATCTCGATTCTCAGGAACGAAGGGATCACCTCATTGGAAGGTTGTTCGCCTACAAGGCAATCATGCAATCAAGGGTCTTTCTCGAAGACCAGTCCTTAGATGGTTGGAATGAGCTCTTGGACCGCATCTATGGAATGGCACGCGATGTCCCATGGCTACGTGAGGAATGTGGCTTGATCCTCGTCGACGCCGTGTCGAGCCTAGGCGGCAAGGACCAGCTCGAATCACACGCGCAAGAGCTGGTTCAGCGTTTGGTGTCGACGAACCTCGTCAACACGCCAGAGGGTGTTGCAATATGGCTCGCGTTACGGGCTGACCACGAGAAGAATCTACCATCCAAGATTTGGCACGACAATGATCCTCTGGCCAAAGTGGAACGGACACGGCTAGCCAAAATTCTTAAAGAAGATTTTCGCACCCCCGCGAAGGATGGCAAGAACGAGGACATCAAGTCAGCTACGGCTAGCCACAATCCCTCGTTCGCGTGGGATCTTCTCATGGCCAAGGTCCTGGAAGTGGACCAGGCAAAAGGAGATCGTACCGACGCAGACAAGTCCGAGTTTGCTCAATTTTGGCTAGATACTGTCGATGGTATGTCGAATCGAATGGTGTTGAGACTTTCAGCTTACGTCTCACAGCACACTTATTTGGGGCGTCGTCTTCCCATGAACGCAAGTCTTGGGGCTTCAAACTTTTCGCCAGAATGATACCCCAGCCACTCCAGGTCCCGGATTGGGCCGTTCCTGCACTGTTCAGCCCGAACCTCATGCGGACCCTACTCAACCAGACGAAGAAGAAGGATCGCTTCCTCCACGCTGCAGCATTAAATGCCTGGAAAGCGATACCTCTGCGAGCGCAAACATCACCCAGGTCCGCTCTTGGTCTCGTTGTAGGAATTACTTCGAAGAACGGAACCGCAGATTTCGACAGTTTCGTAAAGTCAAAAACACTGGAGCAGGTTCTTCTTCTGGCAGACGACAAGTCGCTGAGGAAGATAGTCCGACATTTTAATTCGCTTATCAACCGTCCGGAGACCACAGAGGAAAGTGTTGCTCACCACCGGCGTCAAACACTCGCAGATTTACTTCTGAATCTTGTCGGTCAGTATGAGCGATATGATCAGATGCTGTCCGAAAGTCTTGAGAAAGACAGCTGGCTCCAAAACGCTCTGGACCTTTTGGTGGAGTATGCGTACTTCGTCCCTAGCCCAAGTGCAAAAACGCGCAAAGTACCCTTACCTCTTGTTAGCGAGAGTAGTCGGAAGATGTTCCAAGAGCGATTATCGTCCTGTCTCACTCGGCTGCTGAATGTTAAGAGCGACTCGCAGACACCATTCGGCCTCGTGGTTGTAGAGATGATTAGGGCAAAGGCCCAATCTTCCAAAACTCTGGAGCCTTTATTCAATGCCGAACCAGCCGTAATGGAAATCGTTGAGAGAGCGTTTCAAACTCTTGACGTATTCTCCACAGAGGTATGCAACACTAATCCCGCCCCATATCATTCTCTCGCTCACCTAATTCTCTCCAGGACTCAGATCCAAGTCAGACGTCGGCGATTCGTGGTTTTGTTCTCTTGTACACCTTCACTCTCCTGCAAATTTACAACGGTGACACGGATGCCGTCATGATGCTCGAGGATCTGGAGGCTTCCTCGAAGGCGATGTTCGAAACGGCAGATAGCTCGGCAACAGAGACACCAGATGGCTTCGTGGAGATTCTCCTCTCCTTTCTAGGCAACTCTCGCACATTGTTCCACAAGATTGCTGTCGAAGCTTTTACCACATTCGCGTCCGAGCTGAGTGATGCGGGTTTGAACTCGCTTACAGAGGTCCTCGACACCGAGGAAAGCTTGGAGGGACAGAAGCGACTCTTCGCACAAGATGTCGACGAGATCGCAGATGATGAAGATGAGGTTGATGATGAAGAAGATGCATCGGACGTCGAAATGGTTGACGGCCCAGCTTCAGGATCCGACGCAGAGGGAGCCGGTGATTCGGAAGAAGATTCAACATCGGACAATAGTAGCGCCGAGGACGAATCGGACGACGAGGAGCTCATACAATTCAACAACTTGCTGGCCATGACCCTGCAAACATCGAAGCCTTCTGCGGACGGCGAAGAGCCGGACGATACCTCGGACGAGTCGGACATGGACGACGAGCAAATGGAGGCGCTAGATCCACATATTTCGAAGATTTTCAAGCAAAGGAGTCAGATCACTGGGAAAAAGCAGCGCGAGCATGCAAAGCAGAACATGGTTCAGTTCAAATCGCGCGTGCTCGACCTTATTGCCGTCTTTCTTGACAAGCAATATTCGAATCCGCTTTCCTTGGAGGCTGTTCTCTCGGTGGTGCGTCTCACCAGAGCTTCAGCGAACAAGCAGTTGTCGGATAAAAGTTCACAAATGCTCAAGTCGACTTTTGACTCGCACACGAAACACAAGACTGTTCTTCCAGTCCCGGACGACGTCGACGTAGTTTGGGAAATTTTGAAGAATATTCACGAGGAAGCTAAGCTGGGTGGTGGAGCGAGCACTCACGCAAACGCGTGTAGCTCAGCGAGTCTACATCTCGTCAAAGTCTTGGTCGGTCTGGATGGTGAGAACTACGCCAAGGCGGTGGATGTGTATGCGGAGACACAGAAGCAGTGGTTCGCGGACAAGAAGTCGGGTTTGCAGTCGGTTCTCTTCACACAGTTCTTGAACTGGTCTGTTCAGTTCCGCTCCGGGAAGTAGTACCTGCATGTCATCGAGTTCGGAGGTGCAGACTCACACGCTGTAATGTAAGAGTATGTTGGCAGGCTATGTAGAGGAGCGGAATATTTCTATAAAAGAGGCCAAATTACCGTCGATACCACGCCAGCATATCATTCAAAAACGTTTTCCTTTCACCGTTCATACAAGTTGTGCAGCTTTCCCTGCCAGTAGTAGTGAGCTGCAAGGACGTTCAACCAGAGAGCGCACGTGGGCTTGTGAATCTCGGACCGGTAAGGGAAGCTGTCGGATACTTGACGAGATCACGGTATGGAAGAACTACATTCCATGGACGTATACAGCCTTGGCATGAGCCTGGATGCACTTTGCGAACGATGTTCGTTGATAGACATGCAGCATCGGTACCCTGTGTATACCGTCGATTGGTCGGACATGCCTCCCACTCGTTGTTTGATGAATGCTTACTTTCTTGCTTTCTCGGATCAATGCAGGATCCAGCCGACTTGTCGATCGTAAAAATCTCCACAACCGTACATTCGTCTTCCTTGTCTTCATGCCCGTGCCGTCCTTGGTAATTGTGTGCTAGCCGTTTGCTGCGATGGAGGGGGATGTGCCTGCCGTGCCTGCCTAGAATTTGCCCCGCCATAAGCTTCGGCCTAGCTCCGTCATTTGCGCGTTTGGGGGCCTTTTCAACCCACTTCAACCCCACAGCTGTCAACTGCCTCCCAAACTTTCTTTACCCTCCAGATCTGTCTCTCCCAGACTTGTCCAACCGACACCTGCGACAGCTCAGCATGGCTTGCACACACGTCAATGCGCCGGGTGCGTACCCCGCCTTGCCTTCTCATCCTACTACCAGCTATTAACATGTCGTAGAGCTTCGTCCGCCGGGACCAACGCAGTCCGTATACCGCGAAGACTGCACGCAATGCTTCGATTCGATTGTGAGAATGTCACTTTGAGCTTGAGTGGGCGCCCCAGGACGCGAGATTGACTGGAGTCTAGGACGACCCCAGTGGTCTCGATGTTTGCCTCTTCTGCTTCAACGGGGGTTGCACGAGCGACCGTGGCCACTCAACCCTCCACGCCTCGTCGACCAACCACCCCCTCGTTCTCAACATCAAGCGCACGCGTAAGAGGGTCAAACGCGACGAGCCCCCGCAGAAAGTCACCAAGCTCGCCATCGCCGCCGAGACCGAATCCGACCACTACGACACGTCCACGCAGGTCAACTGCCTCGCGTGCGGCATCAACGATGTGGACAGAAGCTCTGGGAGGCTTTCCGAGGTAGTGGACGCGGTCCTCAAAGCAAATACGTTCGCGCGGGACCAGGAGGTCAAGGCCTGGGAGCAGGAGCTGACAGCCTGCGAGCACACTCTGTGCCTCGAGCAGGAGGCGACGAGACAGATCGAATCGCAGAGCCTGGGTCACTGTGCCTCGTGCGATCTCAACGAGAACCTATGGCTCTGTTTGAGCTGTGGCAACCTTGGCTGTGGGCGCGCTCAGTTCGGTGGCGTCGGCGGCAACTCCCATGGTGTGGCCCATACGCAATCCTCGGGCCATCCTGTCGCGGTCAAGCTAGGATCCCTAACGGCCGACGGAACCGCCGACATTTACTGCTACTCGTGCGACGAGGAACGCATCGATCCTGAACTGCCAAACCATCTCATGCACTGGGGTATCAACATCAAGGACAGGATCAAGACGGAGAAGAGCTTGACGGAGATGCAGGTTGAGCAAAATCTCCTTTGGGAGTTTTCCATGACAACAGAGGACGGCAAGGAGCTGAAACCGCTGTTTGGCCCCGGCTTCACTGGCCTGAAGAACCTGGGAAACAGCTGCTATCTCGCCAGCACCGTACAAGCTTTATTCTCAATGCCAGAGTTTGCGGAGCGATACTACCTACCCGACCAGCACCTTCCGCAGACTCCTCAGCCAGCGGAAGATTTGGAGACGCAGCTTCGTAAGGTGGCTGATGGTCTGCTTTCAGGACGCTATTCAAAGCCTGATAGCGATGTCATCACATCAGAAGATACGCCTGAGAACCCACATCAGAAGGGCCTTGCGCCTGCCATGCTGAAGCATCTGATTGGACGAGGTCACGCCGAATTCTCTACCATGCGACAGCAGGATGCATTCGAGCTATTGCTACACCTTCTCAAGCTCATGTCCCGGTCCCAGCACATTGCACCTTTCAAAGATCCCGTTGATGCCTTCCGATTTGTCATGGAGCAGCGGTTACAGTGCATGAGTTGCAAGAAAGTCCGGTATCGCGAGGACGAGCAGGAAAACATCTCGGTCCCCGTCCCAATTCGCAGGATAGCCAAGGACGACAAGATGGAAGTGACAGATAGCGAGGGAAAGGAGAAGGAGAAGGAGGAGTTCGAGCCAGTCACGCTAAAGGAGTGCCTCGACATCTTCACTGCTGACGAGCTGGTGGAGCTGACCTGCGGTAGCTGCGGAAGCAAGGATGGATTCATGAAGAAGAGCCTTTTCAAGACGTTCCCTTCGATCTTAGCTGTCAATGCTCGTCGCTTCGAGGTCGTCAACTGGGTCCCTACCAAGCAGGATGTGCCCGTCATTGTCGGTGACGAGCCTTTCCCCTTCGATGAGTACAAGTCGAAGGGTCTCCAAGACGGCGAAGAGCTACTTCCAGAAGATGCGGATAGCGGGAGCACAGCTAACAAATGGGTTCCGAACGAAGCTGGCTTGTCTATGTTGGAAGCCATGGGCTTCCCTCGGGTGCGGTGCGAGAAGGCTCTGCATGCGACCGGCAACTCCGACCCTGAAGCTGCGTCAAACTGGTTGTTCGGACATATGGAGGATCCCGATATTGATGATCCTGTGGACTTCAATGCAGGCAGCAGCTCTGGCGCAGCCCCAGTGGCCAATGTAGCCGATCCGGAGAAGATTGAGAGCTTGGGAGCAATGGGCTTCAATGCTCCGCAAGCCCGACAAGCTCTGAAGGAGACTGGAGGCGACATGGAGCGAGCTGTGGATTGGTTGTTCAGCCATCCCGATGCAGCAGGCGACTTTGATGAGGGCGGAAGCTCGGAGGTACGTTCTGAGGCCGAATTCACCGAGGTCGGACATGAGCTAACACCGACGGCACAGACACCCGCCGACACGCAGAAGACGCTGCCTGGCAGTGATAGTTTGCCAGCGAGCTTCCAGCTGCAGTCCATTGTCTGTCATAAGGGCAGCTCTATCCATGCTGGGTTTGTATTCCTAATCGGGACATCACACGAGATGTGCTAACACCGCAACAGTCACTATGTTGCATTCATTCGTAAAGAGATTCCCGACGAGCAGTCCACTTCTTGGGTCCTCTTCAACGACGAGAAGGTAGCCAAGGCCGGAGATGTGGAGGAGATGAAGAAGTTTGCGTACGTGTATTTCTTCAGGCGTTTGTAAGACAACGGGGTCTGGGTCTTGCATCTTCCCGGGACTAGCATTGCGGATGGCGCTTGTGATGGCGGATTGCCTCGGATAATCTGGCTCGTGTCGCATTTTATACTGCAGCGGCGCAGAGGATGCATATGGATAGCGCACGCATGAAGCAAGTACAGCATGCTCTACGATGAGGATAATGAATGATACATTCGATCTGATAAGATGCGATGCCGTGGCTGCGCAGTAAAAGTATCGGCCGTCGGAGATATGGGCCGCCAAGCCTGATGTAATGGGGCAAAACCCCACGCGCGGAAGCTCGGGCCAGAACGCCTTTTCACTGGCCTCTATCGCCGTCACCACTCGCCTTCCCTATCAACGCTCTACACACCACCACCACACCCATTGACAACCATCAATCAACGTTCGCAAACACCGAAAACTCCCACATATACTCTTTCGCAATGTTCAGGAGAGTCGCAGCAGCAGTACCGGCGCAGGCAGGCAGGATCCTGGCGACAGCGGCCCGTCCGAACATCGCTTCGCCAGTGCGCGCATCAGTATCTGCCACAGTAAACGTTACCGGCCGGCGGCAGTACCACGAGAAAGATAAGTCGCTCCCTTCGCAGTCGTTAATGCCATTCACGGTGGCGATTCGTCATCTACTCTCCCTTATTTCCGCCCACATTTCCGCCCACACCACCTTCTGAACACTCAGCTAACATCTCCTCACTGCTCGATCACTACAGCAAGCCGCGAAATGTGGGCTCCATGTCCAAAGCCGATACTGACGTCGGCACCGGCCTCGTTGGCGCTCCCGCTTGCGGCGACGTTATGAAACTCCAGATCCGCGTTGACCCGTCCAACAACACCATCAGTGATGTCAAGTTCAAGACCTTCGGATGCGGAAGTGCAATTGCGAGCTCCAGCTATCTGACCGAGCTCGTGAGGGGCATGACATTGGAGGATGCGTCAAAGATCCGGAATACGGAGATTGCTAAGGAGCTTTGTTTGCCGCCTGTCAAGCGTGAGTACAGTCCATTCTTTGGTGGAAGGAGAAAGGGAGAGGGGACGTTTAAGTGATGGGGGAACGTTGCGACAGGGTGTAGAACGCTTACTGACTGAGCGTAGTGCACTGCTCCATGCTCGCTGAAGACGCCATCAAATCTGCCATCTCGAACTACTACACCAAGAACCCCAACGCACGAAGCACCGATCTCGGCGGAAAGTCGGCGCCGCTCCCCAAGATTGAAATTGAGACTGTGACGGAGAAGGCTACCGCTTCGGCATAGAGAGGGGAGGGAGACAAAATTGATACCAAGGAAACAAATGAAAAGCTTGAAAACAAATAGGAAACATTGGGAGGCAAATACGTTACAGGAAATCTGATTTGAGGTCCTTGCGCATCAGGTCAGTCGCTTCAACATGCCTGATTGAGCTTGAGCTGGAGCTTGAGAAGCGGAGTTCTGATCGTTCGGGTTGGAGTTTGTGCACTGAGATTGAAACGGATGTACGACGCCTTTTGTGTCTACACTGTCTTGTCATCCTAAGAATCACCTAAAACTTATTTATGTTCCTTGACGAGTGATATGTGAAGACCTCATCGAAGTGTAGAATCGTGAGTAACTGCGTCGACTGCGGAAGCCATGTAATAATGATGTACGATCAAAGATTGGTGTATTTGGTATAATGCTGGTTTGACACCAGATGATAAACCTAAGACCCGGCGTCCCGGAGCGCTTACTGTGAAGATTTCTGGGCTGGGGTGAGGCTCACGCCACATTTGGGGAAATGTGGGTTATGGTGGTTTGCAAGGTGGGAAGGGTCGTGAGTCGAATCAGGCTTAGCTTCTTATGCTTTCCAACTTTACGAGCAGCAAGGACTCTTCGACGTTATCTCTTCTTTGACTATACTCCCTCACTCTTCCTTTACATTTCCCGCTGGCTGCCTCAATTCCCCGCTCTGCATTGGAAAGTTTTTCCGACAAACTCTTGCTACGCGTCCTAGACTACGCCTCGCAGCATCGTCGTGAAGACCGACCGCAGCGCCCCCACGTCTGAGACACAGCCTTAAGTCTCTGTGAAACAACTCAATTCTTCCACTGTCTTGCTGTTCCCTACATATATCGTCGATTTTCCTTCGACCTCGTCGCGAATCCCGAACTTTTCACCAACATCATTGCGAGCACCCCGCGATGAGCAAGCTAAGTCAAGCGTATTGGATGGAAGATCTATTCTTCCGAAAATATCACACGCGTCTACAAGGGCATAATTGTCCATTAGCTTAGAGAACCGGAAGCTCCATATGCGATCGAATTGGCGAGTGTGCTGGAGGCTGGGTTGGTTAGCTCGATTGGTACCATGAGCATTATTTAGCCGCTTTTCTCGTATTCACTCCCAACAATGCATTTCTCTTCGTCGAAGACACGTTTTCTGGAATGGCGGCCCGCGAAGCTGGACGAATACAATCCGCTTTGGCGTGCCCCATTCGTACCGTCATTTGCAATCTGCTGCGACTGTACATGCACATTAGGTCTGCCGAGTCTTCTGCCGTTGTTTCTGCTTCCGTCGATTAGCGTGCTGTGTATCACCGGTGTGACTGAGGCCGAGAATAGCGAGTTTGGGCAAACAAGAACTTCCGTGAGGGAGGATTCGCGTGGAGGAGAGAGCTTGTCCGTCGATAAGTCGACGGTCGCAAGCTTGACATTGAGGTAGTGTCGCATCGATCCCATGCTTTTGGGATTGCTACTCGAAATATGTGGTGAATAGCGAGTTTTCAAGCATGACTTTGATAGAGACGGCCTACGACGGGTGTACAACTGAGCTACCCAGATCTTGCACATTGTCTTGTACGCCATGCAACATCGCTCGAGCACCTCATACTCGACCACCGGGACCGCAAAGATGGCATCCGCCTCGAAGTTTTAACCACTTCGTCACTTTACCAAGTTCAATATCCTGGGTGTAGGCTACACAGTCTTATTCGATTTTCGGCAGCCAGTAATTGCGAACGCGTTTGTCTTGCTCCCTGAATCTCTTGAGAAGCTGCAAGTTCTAGCATCGAAATGCAGGGTATCGATAAGAACTGCTGGTCATATCATGGAGTTCATGAAGCTTCTGGCACACAAGGGGAAGAAGAGGATGCCGGGGCTAAGGCAAGTGCGGTTTGCGAAACAGATTTTACACAAGGGATGCGTGCCGAATTGGGAGGAGTTGATCGGGCTATATGGGGAGATGGGGGTGGAGTTCACACATTTAAGTGATCTTAGGTCTTGAGCTGTGTATGTTCAATGTTGCACGCCCTGAAGTCAGCGTGGTGTAATCGGCGCTGGTCGTTCACTCTTTGCTTTGATTGCCATAAATGTACGTCAAAGGAAGAGAAAGGAAGACTTGGGGCACGGATTGGGTGATGGATGGCAGTTCCTATGGTATTCAGGTGCACTGGTACGTTATGAGGGTGGTTTGTGAAGGGTTGCTGAGTGGATAGGTAGAGAACGCGAGTAGGGTGCTTGAGCCGACTACTGCGGTAGAGCTGTTTCAAAGGGGATGTGGTGCAAGAAGATAACTCACCGTGGTACTACATATCAGTGGTGTTGGGGTGCTCGTATGGGCTCGATTCGCCGGTCCTCTGATAAACGACTATGATTGGGCTGGATGATGGCGAGCTGTCTTTAACGATCTGACGACTCCCCACTCTTGCTACAAACTGCGGCTATCCCACACGAATTCTATGGAGCAGAGCTTTCGACGTTACGCAGTGGCTTTTGGTTCGGGCATCTCAAGCCACAGAGTGCAAGCACCCACATGCATATATGAATCGTTATTTTCCATCCGCAATGACTGGCAACAAAGACTTTTCGGCGTTTCTTCACCTTTCGTGCTGGTCTATCTAATAGATCTTGTATGTATCCGCGTCCTTTTTTATCATTCTCTTGCAGTGCTAATTCCGAGCTGGAAAAGCGGCCATAAGTACAGTGTTAGAATCTTGTAATACTCAAGAACATACGGGGCAGTAAGAAAGAACATGAAGCAAAATCCAGTCGGCTTTAGTTTGTAGACGGCGGACGCGATGGAGCTGATGTAACAAAAAATTAGAGCTTCTGAGAAGAATTAGGAAGACGTTGCTTTGGGCTTGTACTCGATGTGTCGATGGCTGTGTGGAACTGCCGTAGTGAAACCTCTATGAGAAGACGAAGCGCCACTTTCTGCTGACTATGAGGCGGTGCCGACACAAAATGCTGTCGGGCGCCGTTTTGATATTACGGCAATTCAAGTCAAGAGTTGCAAACCCGAAGGAACCTCGACGGCCCGCGCAGTCTATCAGGTTTGAGTCGTTGGTCCGCGGGCTAAGGAAGCGATACATAACGCGAGATTCGGGGGGTTTTTGATTACACATTCTCTCGTTGTGGAAGGCTGTGGTTCTGGGACCCGAAGACATAGACCTGCAAAGACCGCTTTTTCGTCATGGCATGGGACACAGGGTGCAAATAATGAGTCATTCGGTGCAGCCATAAAGGTTCTAGGAAGCAAGTCCAGCTATGAGACCAGTCGCTACAAGTGTTTCGAGGAGAACAGAACGTGCTGCATCGGCTTGTTCGAAATGTCTTTGTCACCATGGGGGTAGGTGACGACTTTACGCAGAGGGGGCCTTCGAGCATAGGTTTGGCGCACACGGCTTTTGATCGGAGAATGCCTTTGCTCGGGAACGCCGTACCGAGCATGCACTTGGGCTCTAAACGGTTTGGATATTAGTAGGTGGCCTGGAAGACGGAACAGACACAAATCAAAGTGATCAGACATATATTAAAGTCATCATAATTTGACAAAGGGACAGAGACGATTTCTCACTCGGCCTGGCGTTGAGCATGAAGGCAAAGCTCCATAGCTGAATCGAAAACCCGATTTCCTTGCGATGAAGTCCGGCGAGCTTACAGAGACAGTGCTCAAAGGAAGCGATGGAGATTTCCACAGATGATACCTGTAACGAAACTGCCGCACTATTTAAGATGGGGCAGCAAAAGAGGCCAGAACATATGATGTATGTATGTCGCTTTGAAGATGTAGGATAAGCCTTGGACGAATTGCAGGGCTACTTGAACGAGAGCGATATACAAAGGTCGTCTTGTACTTTTGTGCCTCTGGTGAGGTAGTGGAAGTGAGGAGCCGAGAAGCTCGATATGGTCAACTGTCCATTCCGAAAAAACCCCGATTCGTAAAAGTCCAATCCCACTCTATTTGTCATTGGACCCGAAAAAAAAGATAAAAAACAAGCGACATGTAATCGCGTGCTGTGTGTTTTGGGACTGCGATTCCAGACACGTACTGAAGCGAGGCTACAAAAAACAAGGTGGGAGTACAGACTAAGTCCCAGCAAAGCGGTAGGCCTTTCATATACCACAGCCGCATTCCGGCCATCAATTCCCCGCTGGGGAACCCCTCCGAAGAACAACAGGGCACAGCGCGTAAGCGCAGGTCTAGACGCACTCATGCACGTTGCGTCCACGTGTTTGCTGCTTCAAGGGTGTGGTCCATCCCAGTCGAGCGCCGCACCCAATTACAAGTCGATTGCCCTGCGGCTCTGAACTCACTTAGATATTGGAGAGTGCATGTCAAGTGTGGCTTTGGTGTGGAGGCAATGTGTGGCTTACAGTAGCCGTTTGAGTAGCGGAGCCATGTATGAAGCGAACCATTGCAAGTTCATGCATCCCTAAGTATGTCTTATACCGTACTGACGAGGGAAGTGCTGGACTGGAAAAATGCTCAATGCATTGGAACGGTTCCTGAATTCGCTATCGTTATAATGATCTTGGAGGACTACAATACTGTGACCACTGGTAGGATTTCCGCACATATAATACAAACCCAGGAACAGCCGCTAGACGGCTTGACCCTCCTCTGGGGTGACTGAACCCTTTCACTACTTCAGCAACTTGCCAAGCACCTCATCCGCAGTAGACACTATCGAATGTTAGGAAGATGTCGAAACGCTGTTGAATGACGTCCATGATACTCACCCTTCAAGCCAGTGTTGTCAGATTCTACATGGGCTTCCTTGATAGCGCCGTCTTCAGTAACCAATGCATATCGCTTGGAGCGGTCGCCACCGAAGACTGCAGCGCCGTCGAAGGAGAGATCGAGGGCCTTGGTGAACTTGAGGTCTGGATCGGCGAGGAAGCGGATCTAGCAAGCTGTTAGCTAGGTTGTGGTAAAGGCTGCAGTCGACGCATACCCCGGATGAGCTAGAGGGATCTAGCGACTTTCCCCAAGCCTTCATGCTGCACGTCGTTAGCTGTGGGGCAAAATGTTGCATGACGCAAAGTGCCGGCGCGACGAGCCCCTGGGTTCGAAAGCACAGCAGATACGAGATGTTGGTTCACTCCAAGGCCTGATGAGTAAGACCAAAGTCAAAATGCAGACTCACACGAATGCGTCGTTGACTAAAGGTGGAAGAGTCAGCACTCATACGACCCAGGTTGGTCTCCTTGGCGGACGAGATGGCACCTACCGCTAACGACGAAGACTCGACCCGCGGACTTGAGCTGGGCCGAATTGATGTAGCCCGGGATGTGGCTCTCAGAGCACGACGGCGAAAAAGCGGCCGGCACACCTGCAAGCGTCTACGTGTCAGGTGATGTCTCGTGCTGACTTGTTTGTTGATTGCTTTGGGCGTACCGATGATCAGGCCCTTCCCGGTCTTGAGCTCGTCCGCAATGTTGACCTTGTTGCCGGGAGAGCCCTCCATCAACGCCACTTCGGGGATTTTGTCCCCAGCTTGCACGTAGGCGCGCGTGGATGCGTGGAAGAGGCGGGCAGTGGGCAGCGCAAGAGGGCGCGCGAGGGGCAGGCGGCGAGCGGCAAACATGGCGAACGGCAGTTGTGCGGTGGCTGAGCTGAAGGGGATGTTTGTTCGGGCGTGTCAAGACAATGCTGCTGCAGGAGATGCAAAGGCTAGCGCGATGCTGGGGAGATGTGCTTTGCTGGCCAGCAGTGGTGGTGGAGCGCGGAGGCGGCGGCAGACGGCAGCGATTGGCTCGGCGGAGACGGTCCCAGCTGACTGGTTAGTCTGTTCCGGCGCAGATCTACGCGAACGGCGCCACCTTGGGCAGGATTGGCGGGGGAGGACGCTGCCGGCGGCGTGCAAAGCAAAGGCGTGGGTGGCATCCATGAAGCTGGACTGTACGCAGGCACATGCTGGCAGAGACGGCCGTGTTGTCCTGGTCCTGGTCCTGGTCTTGGTCTTGGTCCTCGTCCTGCCTGTCCTCGTCCTGCACCACCCCGTACACCCCGTACACCCCATAATGCCTCCTAGCACTTCGGCAACGTGGAGGCGGCGGAGTGACGGCGAGTGCGTATCGCTGGCCTCTCCAGATTGCACGGTAAATAGGCTGCACGGCCGCGTTCCGGCGGCGATTGATTGCAACTCTCTTTCTGCAGCCAGAATTAGGAGCACTATGGCGCGCCGCTTGACCCATTCCGTCATTGATGGCGCCGCCCCATGGCCTCGTCAAAGTCAGAAGCCCACGGGCAGGCCGGGCATCCCGCGCTGTGGCATTGTGGACAAGCCTTGGGTCTGGCGTTGTCCGTTCGGTGCGCGGATGACGCTGCCACTGACATGCAGCATCCGTCCGGTCTCTGATGTAATGGAAGGGGCGGCGGGGCTGGGGACGGGACGAGACGAGACGAGACGAGACGAGGGATTGCTTGCGCGCTGGCTAATACGGTAAGTCCGGTAATGTAATGAAATGGGCGCTGCATCGCGTTCTTTCAGGCCCCCGATCCCTACCCTGCCGACGCCCTTGCCCTCGGCAAGCTCCTAGCACCCTGTAGTTTATTCGCGCCATCGAGCCACTAGAGTGACGGCGGCCTCGCGCATTCCTCAACCTGCTCGAGATACCCACCCGCAAACCTAAACCGCACCTCTTCCTCATTCCCGGCTATCCTCCCTCTGCCCTCTGGAAGTCTCGGGACCCCGACACCACCGGCGCCTATCCGCCCGTCCATGTGCGACTATCCCGTCGTCCTACCTCGCCCTCCTCACCTCACCAGCCGACGACCGTTGCGGCCGTCGCTTGAAGCCGGGTGAAGACCATCCAGCGCTCCATCACCGCCCGGACGCCTAGGCGCTGCTCCGGACCTCTGCGCATCGCATCGCATCGTGATTCCGCCTATCGCCCAAGGCACTTCGACGCTGCGAGAACCACCAGGCATCTTGGAGGGGCCAGCCACCGAGGCTGCGGGCCGAGTTCAGCATGGACTCCAACCAGTCGCAGGGTTCGGCTTCGAACAGTTCGAGCGACTTTGTGAGTTCCGTGCCGTCTTCTTTCGCGGGTTCCGCTAATCGGTGGCTAGGTTCGCAAGTTGTACAAGTACGTCGAGTCGTAGATATCCCGCCATGCGAGCCAATTTGCTGATGCGCCAAACAGAATGCTGGAAAACCAGACGGATGAGAACGTTGTGCGGTGGGGGAACGACGGAGACAGTTTTGTGGTGCTCGAAGTACGTTGTCGGAAGGACCATGGTTCGCGTTCGCATTCGCATTGCGCAGGCACTGACCAGCGGCCAGAACGAGAAATTCACCAAGCACATCCTGCCCAAGCACTTTAAGCACAGCAACTTCGCCAGCTTCGTGCGCCAGCTCAACAAATATGACTTCCACAAAGTGCGCCATAACAACGAGGAAAACGGCCAGTCGCCGTATGGGTCCGGGGTAAGTCTGGTCTGCCGCACGGCTGCCTCACCTTTCTAGATGACGAGATGAAAGGGCAATCACTGACGTTCGCAGGCGTGGGAGTTCAAGCACCCAGACTTCAAGATGAACAACAAGGATGCGCTAGACAATATTCGGCGAAAGGCCCCCGCGCCGCGAAAGGCCAACCAGACGAGCGACGAGATGATCATCCCTGCGCAGCAGATGGACATGATGAGCAACCAGTTGGTGGCCACGCAGACCCAACTACACGCCCTCGAAAATCGCTACAACGAGCTCAGCATCCATCATTCCATGCTCCTGCAAGAAGTCATCGGCCTACAAAAGACCGTAGTCAACCATGAGCACGTAATGCAGAACGTGATGACCTTTTTACACAACGTAGACGCTCAACGGCGGCGCGACAGCAGGATTGGCGTTCCTTTCGGCCAAAACGGTACCCAACCCCAAAACGGGAACATGGAAGCTCCGAGCCAGCCTGCCGATGACGACATCCCTGCCTCGCCGCTCCAGCATGCCTCGAAGCTCCTGAGCGAAACCAACGCCGACGTGATGCTCAACCCTAGGAATCTAGAGCACATGAACGAGATTACAATGAGAATGAATGGCACCCTCACAACCCCTCCGCCAGACTTTGTACGAGGGGTCCGACCAGCAAGCCGAACTGGCGGGCCACCATCTGCAGGAAGCTCTGTGAACTCAATGCGGATCGGTGATATCGACAATCTCGTGTACCCCGTTGGGCAAACGAACGGTATCGATCCCATGTACAGCGAGCATATCAACAATATTCCATACGCTATGCCCCCCAAGCCAGCCGAACCGGCCGAAGCCCCAACTCGGCCCTCGGAAATCTCGCGAAAGAAAAGCACACAGGTCGACCCTGGATGGGTCCGAGCTCCTCAGATTCTTCTTGTCGAGGACGACCCAACTTGTCGCCGTATCGGCAGCAAGTTCCTGTATGCCTTTCACTGCGCCGTGGAAAACGCGGTAAGTATTCCTCTTTCATTGAGATTCTACGCTGATTGCGTATCTAGCTCGATGGCCTGGAAGCTGTCAATAAGATGAATGCTGGGTCCAAGTACGACCTGGTACTCATGGATATCATCATGCCCAATCTGGACGGAGTCTCAGCTTGCCATCTGATCCGTCAGTTCGACAACACTCCCATCATCGCCATGACGTCAAACATCCGTAGCGATGACATTTCCATGTACTTTCAGCATGGTGAGTTGCTTTGCGCCTCCGGGACTTGTCGCATATCGAATACTAATCCGCGTAGGCATGAACGACGTTCTTCCAAAACCGTTCACCAAGGAAGGCCTTCTACAAATGCTCGAGAAGCATCTCGCTCATCTGAAAAAGCCTGTAGCCCATATGGACGGCATAGTTGCGCCTCAGCCGTTGTCAAGCGCTAGGCAGATTTTGAAGGAGGAGGAGTCGCCCGCAAAGTCCCCCATCACAGCAAATTGGAACTCCCCAAACCAGATGACCGGCGTATCACCGGTGGGCACGGTGGGCAGCAGCGTCACCGATGAATACATGCAAGCTGTGCACAGCAACGCTGCCACCTACGCAGTAAACCAAGTGGCGCCCAACATGGCGGCGTACAACACTTCTCCGCAATTGGCCATGCAAGCACGGCAACAAGCCGGACATCGCAGGCAGATCTCGGAAATCTCGGGAGGAGACGATCCGAACAACCACGCGAAGCGACAACAGCAGATGTACGCAAACCCACCCTTGCAATCACAACCTATGCATCCGATGCAGCGACCGCGTTGAAGGAGGACGGCTGTGCCCGAGGATTGAACTAATTGGTAATGATGACCTCCACTCTCGCTTGGGGCCCTATTGAAAGGGCCGTCTCGACAGATGCTCGAAGGGCAGGACGCGTGGAGGGGGAGGGGGAGGCATTAGGAGAACAGAACCAAGAGTTCCTAATGCCATTATGATTCCATTTCCTCTAGACGGCCCGCACATCTTCTCCACGGCGGGTGATGTAAAAACCCTGATTGGCGATATGTCTGTTATGGAAAGAGGCATCTATGGCGCACTAGTGGAACTGGATATAGGGGACCAAGGTACCCGGCTAGATAGATACCCGTATCAACCAAGAATCAACAATACCAATTATGCCCTCATGTGGTGTGCTCAAAACCGATTTGCTCAACACGAAAACTGTGATTCAGTAGTCGCTCTCATTTCTCATCACACATGCTAGGGAGGACTATGGTATGTCGATATTGTTGCAACCAGGTTCACGAGCTATCACATGTAAGTGGTCTTTGTACAACGCTATGCAGACGACGACGAGCAAGTTCTGGCCAGGACGATCTCAACACTCAATCTTGAAGCCAACATCACCAAATTCAAGAGAGTTGAGTACCGTGCGTATGCAAATGTCTTTGAGAGCCTTATGGCAGGGTTCAGCAAGGATTGTCGTTGCATTAAGGTGTGGTGAGTCTAGACCTCGATGGCCACGCGTGCAAGCCAGGGAATCGACCGCAGGGCCACCCAGAAAGCTTCCCAGCACATTTTGGCTGCACGGCCTGCCGCAGGCCGCAAGCCCCACTTGTGAACCTGTCCATTGGGATCCCAAGCTTCGGTGACGCATGCTGTCGTTGTGCCGTTGGTTTTTGCTGTTCCTGCGCCTGAGTCATCGCCGTATCCGAACTCACGATACACCTCCGCGCGCGAACAGGCGCCCCGCCATAAATAATCCACCCACGCACAACGATCATGCCGCCCAAAGGCAAGAAAGGCCAGGCGACCGATAAGGCGAAGGAGGAGGAGCGCGATGAGCCCCTCCAGGCGGTGGTACAGGCGGCATTCAGGCAACTCTGGGGAACGCTGCTAAAATCCTATAGATACTTGCAGATCCCTTCGAGACGCGCTTCAATCCCTTCACACTCGAGCGCCCGCGGGTGTGTATACAGTTCTGTGCTGCACGCCTCTGCCGTCGCTGATAATTGCTAGTGTCTGCTACCCCTCGCGAATACCCCGCTCATCGAGTACACGTTCGAGTTCCTAGCCAACGCCGGCGTCGAAGAGATCTTTGTATACTGCGGCGGGCACAGGGAGCAGGTGCAGAACTACATCACGCGCTCGAAATGGGCGTCCAAGTCCTCGCCCTTCTCCAAGCTGGAGCTCATACAGTCGACGGCGAGTTCCATCGGCGATGCCATGCGCGACCTAGACACGCGCAGTCTGCTCGTCGGCGATTTCCTGCTGGTATACGGAGATGTGGTCAGTAACCTACCGCTGGAGTCTGCGCTGGCGGCGCATCGGGCGCGGCGCGCGAAGGACAAGAATGCGATCATGACTATGGTGTTGCGGGAAGCGGGGCGCACGCACAGGACGAAAGCGCAGGGAACCAGCCCGATCTTCGTCATAGATCCTACCAAGGAGAGATGTCTGCACTTTGAACAGATGCCGAACAAGGAGCAGTCGCACTTCCTCTCCATCGACCCCGAGCTTCTTTCAGACAACCAGGAACTCGACGTGCGACAGGATTTGATTGACTGCGGCATCGACATCTGCACGCCCGACGTCCTTGCACTCTGGAGCGACAACTTCGACTTCCAAGCACCTCGCAAGGGCTTCCTACACAGCGTCTTGAAGGACTACGAGCTCAACGGCAAGACCATACATACCCACATCGTCTCGGACCACTATGCGGCGCGAGTTAGGAACCTCCACGCGTACGACTCCGTGAGCAGAGACATTGTTTCGCGGTGGGCGTATCCGCTGTGTCCCGATAGCAATCTCGTCCAGGGCCAGTCGTATCGGTTACAGAAGGGCAACATCTACAAGGAAGAGGGCGTTATATTGGCGCGGGACTGTGTTGTCAACTCAAAGACTGTCATTGGCCGGGGCACGAGCGTCGGAGACGGCAGCATCATCTCTAACAGCATAATAGGGCGCAATGTCTATATCGGCAAGGGTGTCAAGATTGACGGTGCATACATTTGGGATCATGCCAGCATCGGCGATGGGGCCACTATCAGCAAGGCCATAATAGCGAACGAAGCGTCGATCGGGAAGAGATGCTCCATCGAAGCCGGTGCCCTCATCTCATACGGCGTCAGTGTTAGCGAAGGTCAAACGATACGCGGTGAAAGTAGGATAACGAGGGCGAAGCGGAAGAGCGAAGGCGAGCAACTGTTCAAAGGGGATGCAGACGCTGCCGTAGTTGGTAAGGGCGGGGATGGCTTTGAGTTTCAAGACTCGGATGAGGAAGACGAAGACGAGATTGTAGATGGTCTGGTTGCCGCAGGGCCGCGTAAGTGACGCAAACGGTGCGATAAGGCCACAGTAACTAACCCTGTGCAGTGTACAACCTCGCCCACCTCTCCATCTCCTCCGAATCGATATCCACACTCAACTCTGAGTCTGAAGAAGAAGAGGATTACTTCCACCACGATCGGTCCGCTATGAGCAGCTTCCTCTCCGTTGGATCACAAGACAGCCAACATGCTGCCAACTTTGACCACGACGCATCTGCCAGCATCTACGACTCTCTTGTGGTCGGCCATGCCTCGGATAACATACAGCTTGAGCTCACGGCTCTTCGCATGAGCACCAACGCCTCAGAACATCAACTGCGCCATGCAATCGTGGCAGCCTTTGTCAAGTATATCGTGCAACAGGTCAAATCCGGCACTAGCATTCGGGAAGCCGTCGCGCAGGTCTTTGTCAAGCATGTGGATCTAGTCAACAAGTCTATATTCGACAAGAACCAGGCAAGCAAAGCGGATCAGATAGACTTTATGTTCTCGCTGCAGAAGGAGCTTTCGCAAAAGGACGGTGGAGATCAGATTCTGCTCAGTGCAGCTACGAAATTGGTGGAGTTGGAGAGCGTAGAGGATGACGGCATTTTGCAATGGTGGGACGACGCGAAGTCCTCGGAGAGCGAGGAGCTGGTGAAAGTGAAGGCGAAGACGCAGCAGCTGATTGATTTCTTGAATCAATCGTCGGAAGAGGAGAGCGACGAGGAGGAAGATGAGGACGAGGACGATTCAGAGTAGAGCTACTGGAAAATAGCAGTCTGACAGTATCGCTGCCTGCACGTATGAAGTGACCAGCTCCAACAGCAAAGACCTGGTTGACTGCGCCACACGTAATGAACGGGCGGGTAGTTGCTGCGGGCGGGTAGTTGCCGCGGGCGAGTCTGGCAAGTGTGGCGAAGGATTCAGGCACCCGCCAGAGTCTCATTCCCAGCCCACCCTATAAGGGATTGCTCCTGGCTCGAGTACTCCACAGAACGAGCCATGTCGCGAGGCGCAGTTGACACGGTCCAGCTGGATGGGTGGTGAGGCAGGCAACTGTCATTCACGGCGGTGCAGGGGCCCGATGGGGGCTAGGCTAGCGCGTCCGACCTTCTGACGCTCGCAACCCTAATCCGAAGCCAACTCCACCTGTGACTCTTCTTCCTGGAGCTGACCAATATCCACGCGCCCTATTCCACTCGTTTCTGCTGCCTGCCGTTCACCAGCCACGTCCGCGTGCCTCAGACCCTTTGCCCGCACCCTTGCCCGCACCCGTAATACGACAGCCTGGTCTCGTCATTGCGGCGAGATCGGCTCCCTCCAACTCACAACGACGTCAACTGCCCTCAAACGAAAGGCAGTAGACTGCGCAGATAAGGTCGACCCGGACGCTCCGCGCAAGAAGAAGAGCCCCGACGCTGCCATCGACCTGCCCGCCACTCCCGTTACAAATACCTCGGCCACTATGGACTCCGAGGACGATTTCAACAGCTCCCAGATGAGCGACGAGGACTTCCTGAACGACCAAGACAGCGATGTCGTTCTCGAGGATGGTAAGGATACCGACTCTGAAGCATCGCCTGACGACGGCTCTGACACCTGGACTTTAGACTCCGACTTTGACATGGACCAGGACGACGTGGGGTTCGAGGCACACGATAAGGACATCATACCCTCCAAGCAGCATTATGAGGTTGAGTTTGAAGTCTACGACCCACAACAAATACAGGCCTCACAGGACAAGCAAATCGGCGACGTGTCGAGCATCCTCGGCCAACCTCCAGAAGCGACCGCAATCTTGCTTCGGCACCTTCGGTGGAATAAGGAACGCCTCATAGACCAATACATGGAGAAGCAGGAGGAGCTTTTGGAGAGCGCGGGACTGGGCGAGACGGCCGCGACCAACCCGCCCAAGGTCATCAGCGTGTCGGGCTTTGTCTGCGACATTTGCTGCGAGGACTCTCCCAAACTGCAGACGTTTGCTATGAAGTGCGGACATCGCTTCTGTGTAACTTGCTATCGGCAGTATTTATACACGAAGATCAAGGATGAGGGGGAGGCCGCTCAAATTCGGTGCCCTGGCGATAAGTGCAACAGGATTGTAGACTCCAAGTCACTAGATCTTTTGGTAGCCGATGAGTTACGAGAACGGTACGTACAATTGAACTCGCAGAGACAACGCCTGCTGACTGAAGTAGATACCATGACCTACTCACACGAACCTACGTCGACGACAAAGAGAACCTCCGGTGGTGCCCCGCGCCCAACTGCAAATTCGCTATCGAATGCGGGGTCAAGGACAAGGAACTTATGCGCTTTGTGCCAACAGTACACTGCGAATGCTCGCACTTTTTCTGCTTCGGCTGCTCGCTCAACGACCATCAGCCCGCTCCTTGTGCGTTAGTCAAGAGGTGGCTGAAGAAGTGCGAGGACGACTCCGAGACGGCCAACTGGATATCGGCCAACACAAAAGAGTGTCCTAAGTGCTACTCGACTATTGAGAAAAACGGCGGCTGCAACCACATGACCTGCCGGAAGTGCCGGCACGAGTTCTGCTGGATGTGCATGGGCGTATGGTCTGAGCACGGAACCAGCTGGTACAACTGCAACAGGTTCGAAGAGAAGAGTGGGTTCGATGCACGAGATGCCCAGGCGAAGTCACGACAGTCGCTCGAGCGATATTTGCACTATTACAACCGCTATGCAAACCACGAACAATCTGCTAAGCTAGACAAAGACATATACCTCAAGACCGAGAAGAAGATGCAACAGCTACAGAACTCAACAGGCATGTCGTGGATCGAAGTGCAATACCTAGATACGGCCTCGCAAGCCCTGCAGCACTGCCGACAGACTCTTAAATGGACCTATGCTTTCGCATACTACCTAGCGCGCAACAATCTCACTGAGATCTTCGAAGACAACCAAAAGGATCTGGAAATGGCGGTCGAAAATCTGAGCGAGATGTTCGAAAAACCCATCGACCAGCTGCAGGGCTTGAAGGTGGATATGATGGACAAGACGGCGTACTGCAACAAGCGGAGGATTATTCTATTGAACGATACGGCGGACAATCTAAAGCAGGGTACGTTAACTAGATACCCCATGACGATCAGCGCACTCGCTAACATGCGATTAGGCAACTGGGAATTCAACGTTTCCTTCCCTTGAACTCTCTACGGAGTTTTCTCTTTGCTAAATATGCCACAGTGGCGCTGCGAAGGGGATGACGCGTTCCCAGCAGTACAATCAGACCCCTCTTCGTCCATTCTAGAGATTCTTCTCTTTCGCTACCACCTCCAACAGCAATTCTGCGAGCTATGCGCCGCCATTGGGCGCAGGTTCGTAGACACCACGATGGCCACGACCTATGAATGCATGATAACGTTTTACCTAGCGCAACACTCTCACACTTATTACTCTCTTTTGTACAGCATGCCTGGTTCTAGCGATGGGAAGGTGGAACATGTGTTTTTCCGGCTAGATGAGCAACCAGGAGAAGGTCGGGTTATTCCTGAGCCTGAGGCGTTTGGGACGGTGCAAGGGAGGGGTGTTGGACGAGGATTGGACTGCTGGCTAGCAGATGGTGTGGTATATAGCATCATCCATGTTCAACACCAGGAATATCGTTATCGACATATTCCGATATAAGTGCTCTGTCGTCTTATCCACATCGTCTTTTGCTGTACCGTCAGGAACAAAACAGTCTGCTGTGGATCGCGACTACCTACTTAGGACTAGCTCCCGCTAAAGTAATTAGCTCCGCTACCGAAAAAGAACATTGGACATCCCACTTCAAGTGCTCTACCCCACCATCACGAGTAACAGCGTAGCACGGCAAAAGATGGCTTTCTTAGAGCGGGACGAAATCGAGCTACCTGCGGCGTTCGACGCGCACGTACATTTGAGGGATGGCGAGATGGCGGAGCTGGTTACACCGACGGTGAGGATGGGTGGTGTTAATCAGGTCTATGTCATGGTATGTTTGGCATAACCTACCTATTCCAATACAAACTCGCCGTTACTTGCTTTCTCTCCCCGTCCTTTTGTCACTCTTTTCTCTCGCGATCAAATCCTGTAGCTTATGAATGATTTTGCTGATCAATTGAACAGCCCAATTTGGTCCCACCCATCACAACCGTGGAACAATGCCTCGCCTACCGCGACCGCCTACAAGCCATCGAACCAAATGTTCAGTTCCTCATGAGCCTGTATCTGCATGAGAGTATCACGCCCGCGGTGATTCGGGAGGCGAAGAAGGCGGGGATCGTGGGGGTGAAGAGTTACCCTGCCGGTGTGACGACGGTACGCCCTCCCTTTGCCAACATCCATGTCCGATGACGGGGACTCAGTATCGTTGCTAACGCATGGAAACCCAGAACTCTTCTTCTGGCGTTGTCGACTACAAAACCTTCTACCCCGTCTTCGCCGAAATGGAGAAGCAAAACATGATTCTGAACTTGCACGGCGAGGTGCCCTCAACACCCTCTCACGCCCATTCTTCCTCGACAAAAGACAGCTCTATCCCCGCTATTACAATCCTAAATGCCGAGCCGGCATTCCTCCCCACCCTGACAACCCTCCACACCACCTTCCCCAATCTCCGCATCATCCTCGAACACTGCAGTACCCGTGCCGCCCTCACTACAGTGGCGTCCCTCGGCCCCACCGTCGCCGGCACCCTAACTGCGCACCATCTCAGTCTAACAATTGACGACTGGGCAGGCGATCCATTCGCCTTTTGCAAACCTGTTGCTAAGACGCCGGAGGATAGGGATGCGTTGCTTGCTGCTGTTGTGTCGCCGAGTAATAACGGCAAATTCTTTCTGGGCACGGACTCGGCGCCGCATAAGAGGGAGAGCAAAAGAGGTGGGGATAAGGTTGCTGCCGGGGTGTTTACCCAGAGTGGAGCGGTCGGGTATGTGCTTGATGCGTTGGTGAAGGGGGTGGAGAGGGGGATCGTGAGGGAGGAGGATGTTTCGCAGGAGAGGCTGGAAGGGTTCTTCGGGAACTGGGGGAGGAAATTTTACGAGGTGGAGGAGCCGGAGCGCGAGGGTAAGAGGGAGAGGATTGTTACGAGGAGGGGAAAGGGTAAGGTTGTGGATCTCTTGAGAAGGGATGGGCTGGATGTTGAGGTTGTGCCGTTTCGGAAAGGAGAGGAAACGTGGAGTGTGGAGTGGAAGTAGACGCTTCCGCTGATCCTAAGTTTAGGGTACGAAGTCACCTTCCTTATCCATAAGGGTACCGGCACGTGTTGTCCCATACCAGACCCCCGGTGTGTCTTACTTCTACGAGGTACCGTTTTACGACGCACTGTGTTATGGTGGATTGGTATCTATGGTCACTACTGAAGAGATCTATTTACATGATGCATCGCCGGAAATGTATATGGTGAAATGGGTTCAATAGCGATGCTGCTACACCCCATCGCGAACTCCTCCTATCACAGACCACCAGCTTCACATTCCCCTTTCACGCATATCCGCTCGCTCTACGCATACGGACGCGAACTCCTCCTAGCCATCTCTTTCGCTCGTCTAATTTCTTTCTCTGGTATCTTGTTCCACGATTTCGGGCCTCGGTCGGCTGATAAGCCCGAGTGACGAGTCTTCCGAGATGGTGAACTTGAGCGCGACGTACCAAGTACCGTAAGTGCTGTGCTGGCGGGCTTTGTATGTCGAGGGAGCTCGACAGACGGGACAAGCTTTGTGGGCGGATCAAGCGACTGAGTGTTATTGGGAATTACTACCCCGTGATGTTGCTCGGAAGACATGAACGGCTTTGGAGCTCCATGCGAACCAGAGGAATCGAGGAGTACCGCAGGTCGATGTAGCTCACCGGCTAAGCGGGCCTTTGGCGGTACCTTGAAATTACCTGTCTGATGGCGTCTCACAGCTTCAAGCTGGTGCTGTTGAGTCGGAACTGAGCGGTCTTGCTTTCCCGAGTGGAGGCGATAGTCGGACTCGACGAACGTTGCAGTCTGTTCGAACTCTGCAGTCCCGTTGATATCTGAGCTACGCTCTCCTAGTTCGACGGGAGGCTCGCCAGATGGCAATACCACTAACGGGCTCCAAGTAGGTTTCGCTCGCTTGCTTTGTGGAGGCCCTAGTTGTATAGAGACAGCCAAATCGTGTTGACGTTTCCCCCGAACAGAGACCACAGAGAAAGGCGAAAAGGAGGGACGCAAGTATTTCGTTCCTTTCGAGAGGGTACTCGAAACGCGGTGAAATGTGGTGCTAGTTGACAATAGGTCCTCAGCTGGAATCTCGGGAACCGCTTCCCCGATCGACTCAGTGGGCTTGGAGGCTGACTCTTGAATAGTCTCATCCTCTAAATGGCTCGCCTCATATGAATCTGTTGTTCGAGTTGAGGATGATGCGCGGCTCTGAGTATGGGCGTGGAGGACCGACTCAAGGCTATTGAAGCTTGTGCTAGAGCTGGAGCTCGGTTCGATCTCCTCATTGGCTTCGCTATTAGGAATAGACGCGTCTTTGGTGAAATCAAGTAAATGCTTGGAGCGCGAGGAAGAGACGGGGACCTTGACGCACACAAGAGACCTCCTTTGGCGTGATCCGTGGTCAGCGTATCCGCTGACTGAAAACTTGTCTGCGTTTAGGGCTTCAAAAGAACAATCCCCAAGAGCGTACCTTAAAGACAACCCCAACTGCTCGGACACTCGTCGGTCGACAGCATTGCCCACCTGCTTGATCTGCTCAGAGATCGAGCCAACGATTACATCCTCAGGCGGTATGCCCTGAGTGATCCTGGCTTCCTCAATAGTTATAGGTCTGTCCTGTGCCCAATGTACGCCTGGCCCAGCTCGTGCATCGTGTGGCGAAGGCCTCGTGATTACTGTGGGGAACAACCCATCCTTTCTCATCCTTTTGTATGCCTTTCCGATCTCTTTTCTCTCAGCGTATAGGTCATGTGGCACTAGACCAAGCTTGCCCGCTTCGAGAAGACCCATGCCTGGCGGACTTTTGGGGATGTGCTTCATGATCGTCCGCTCCTTGAGATTTATCGGTCGACAGAGCCGGTGGTCTGGATATGCGATACAGCCCTGAACAGCCCCAGTGTCAATATTAGGCAGATGTGCAGTCGCCTTCTCAGCAGTTACGAATGGTAGAGGAGTCGGGCCGTCGTCTTGAGCCCCGAATTTTTGGCCATTCAAGAGGTCACCAATGGATCGACTCCTGTAGTCGTTTGGATGAGAATGAGTAACAGGAGGCGGTGTCAGCAGCGCAAGGCCCGGGGCAGCAATGGACAGTATCAACCTAGAACGATGTTGCGGGCTTCCATAGTTCCAGGCGCTCATGATGAACTGGCGGACCTGGTATCCCATGGATACCAAGCAGGCAATGATCTGAGAGAGTACACGCTCTTCTTCGAAGCCAACTCGAGTGCAGGCCATATTGACCACGTTCTCGAGGAAGGCGTACTTTGGGCGGTAAATATCGACGAAGGAGCAAAAGGTGGTGACATGTGAAGCATTGCGAAGGGACTTTGGACTCTTCCAGTCTTGCTGTAGTGTTGAAAATCCAGGACAAGGGCTTCCGGCTGCTATTACAGCAACACTGCCTAGTCGCGCGACCGGGCGTATATCTTTGTTGGTGAGAAGGCACTTCAGATAGTCGTCTACGCTTCCGAGCCACAGTTGGAGCTTCTCTGGCTGGCGTGCATTGGCGTGAAGCGTATGGACGGCCTCTGGACACATCTCAACTGCTGTCTCGAATTCTACAGCGCCGCCTTCCTCAAGTCCCTTGTCCAGATTTCCACAACCACTGAAGAGGCTGAGGCCGATGAGTTTTTCGGCTGGGGATGAGGCGTTAAGGTCGGGACCCTGTTTCAAAAGGGCGGGCGCCTCTTGTAATAATTCAAGGTTTGGCTTGTTGCCGGGCATCGTCATTCGCGACGAGAGCATCCAATAATCACCTGCACCGCCCCTGTTGTAGGGGAATGGTACAGCATGTGCCACCACATCGGTCCGAGAGACGTGACGGACATAACACTTCCGCTTGACTCGCCGGCACGAAACAATGATCAAAATATCAGTCCATATAAGCTCATTGTCAGCGATTTCATCTTTTGGTAGGCTACCAGCGGCTTCTGACCACTCTTGCAACCGTAGCAGTCGGCGCACAGTCACCTCCTGCTGCTCGCGATCGATCCTGTCTATGACCACTGGCTCTAGAGTTTGTTTCTCGCCGCGGGTCGTTGTGATGTACACAGTATCGCCGCGTAGACAATTGTCAATCGCTGAAGTTTTGGGCTTGTGACAGTCACAGCGGAAGTCGCTTTCCTTGAGAGAGACAAAAGAACTGACCTCGGTGACATATTTCTGTCTCACAAGAAAGTCATCGCGAGTGTCCATTGCCTTTGAATACCATTCAACAGTGCATTGACGCACAACCTCTACGGCCAGAAGCTCGGGTTCTTGACAGTTGCAATGATCCGAGATGAACAATTCTTTCGTGACTGGGTAATCCGTGGTGGAGATCGTCGTGTCTTCTGGACGGTAAAGCCAAATGACATAGAGTTGTTGTTCTCCATTGCGTTTGATACCGGTCCTCTGAACGTAGGCATACCATTCTGTATTAGAATCTGTCTTTGCTTGCTTCCGCCAAAGCCGCTCCTCTACCTCGTCCGGGAGGATGGAGACAACATCTCCAACACGGAACAGAGTCTTTTTGGACGGAAGAGCGAGGCTCACGAATGGGCTGGTTATCGTCTGGGGAGGTGTACCATGTGGGAATCCTAGTAACCTTTTACGGGCTTGCTGCGCGTCCCGAATCTCATCGGAGGGATGTGTCTCCTCTAGCCACTCCGCGAAATACCGGTTCTTGAAACACAAGAATGTGTGTGGACTTGTGATTGTCTTCTCGCACAGAATGGGCTGAGGCTTGATGAGCTGATGGTCATCTCGCATGCAGTCAGCCCATAAAGAGTGCTTCAGGAGTGTTTTAGCGTTGCTAAGATTCCAGGCTTCTTGACCTAGGTAGTCGATATGGGCATGGACTGCTTTGCGAAAATCGGTGCCACCGAAGGCCTTCAGCCACTCCTGGAGTTCCTTGTTGTCGGTGAAGCGGCACGTGAGCCACTCATAGAACTCAGACCGGAAGGCCTCCAGACCTGCACGAGCTCCGTTCGGTCTCGTCTCCAGAAAGTCGATCGTGTGTTTCCCGAGGGTCGCTACCCAGTGAAACACGGAGTGAAACCTTCGATAGCGATCACTCGGCTTTTTTAATTGGTACCAGATATCGTACTGTGAGTCTCGGCTGGCCTCTTGCGACTGCACGTAGACCACTGTACTTGGTCTATCATTTTCGCCGTATCCTTCAATTGAGTACACCTTTAAAGGAGCGCCTTGGACATACCGCCGGACCCCTCCGATCGACAGCACGCCGTCGAACAAAAGCACCTTTCCGCGAACATCGAGAAATTCAAGCGACATAAGCTCATGCGAAAAACGTTGCTGCTTTGGCGATGTATAGATCTCGAAGTCGTTCAACTCAGCTGTCAGGAACGCTTTTCTGGTCTTGTATCCCTCATACTCGGGCAGATCGTGATCACTAGCTTCCCATGCAAGCTGTCAGATGTTAGCTATCTTACAATATACGGAAAGAGCATTACATACTTTAAGCGTCGTAAGTGCATTCGTCTCTCGTGTGATAGGCAATGAAGGTTTCCATTGTTTATTGCGAGATCTGGGGAAGTCAACGTCTTCTTTTGGCGCTGTATGAGTGTCCGGCGGCGGTCTCTCAATGACCACCCTTGGACTCTTCGCCCGGGTCCTGCCGTCCTTCGTCGATGTGCTCATAGTGGGTATCGGCCGAATCGATAGATCTGAATGACTGTACAACCGCTCCCCTTCGGTAGTGTCTGTATATGTGTGCGTCGCAGTTGTCGTAGGGCGCGAGGCGCGGTGGACGAGGCTTCTGTCCCCAGCAAACTATTGGTCCTCCTCTTACACTAGACAGTAATAACGGAACAAACTGCGAACTTGTCTCACCAAACGCGCGATTGCGAAACAATTGTGGTCCAATGTCAGGACGGATGACAACTTTGCAAACGGCACACCATGTTTACCATGACCAGCGGCGCGTCTTTGTCTGTCACACGTGTGAAGAGATGGTGCACGGGGCAGCGCGTATAGCGTAAGCGCAGTGAAGGTGAGGAAGCCGAGAAAGGTAGTGGCTGGTAGAGCTGAGGCCATTCCACGGCCCCAGCCACGCCCTTAAAGCTCCGCTGGGACTAGGCAATTGTGCCAACTGCGATACTTTGATGAGACACGGGAGATGTATTGGATTTGATTGCTGAGCATTGAGCGTTGATTGTTGTAATAAGCATGGGAGAAGCGGTGGGTAGGCGCGTCAAACACGCGAACACGTGAATTCGTGACCGAGCTCATCCCGTTTCGGGACGGGTGAGAGGCGCATCAAACAGTCAAGCTTGACCTTCAATGTAGAGGTAGGGGAGATTGGCATGAAGATTATGAGTGAGTGAGTGAGTCTCAACAGATTGGGATAAAAAACGAAAGAGTGGTATGATTAGTAGATGTCGCTCGGGCTGGGACTCAGTAGGAACTTTCGTGACGATTATCATGTATTTCGCTTTCAAGTGGTGGCATTAGCAAAAAGGAAACGAAGCAACCTATACCAATTTTCTCTTTCAAGAAAAGACGACTCCCCTTCTCATTCGATCGAAGCCTTGCCGTTGGAGCTCAGGGCGGGGTACGAAGTGAATGAAGCTCGTCGGAGTCTTACCTGTAATTTGCAAGATGCAATACTGATACAGATCACGACATGGGCTGGAGACAGCGTAGTTCCTAATGTGAGCCAGTAAGTCATGCATTAATGGATTGTGACTCTATAAATTTTGAACGCCTCTCGACGGTCCATGGCCTAAATATAAGATACCCCAAAGTATGCTAACCAAGATATACACGAATAATCCAAACTACATACTTTAACCGTCCAAAAAACCACGGTTGCTTCTCTCAAAACCGCTCGCCCTCTGGCATAAAATCCATGATATGACTAGAATCCCAATCCTCCGTCTCCTTCATCCTCTCTTCCTCGCTCTGCCCCCTCTGGAACGCTTCACCCCTCCTCTCTCCTAACCAAGTATCGGCCTCTTCGATAGCCTTCTTCAAATCCTCAATCCGTATCGCGTCTCTGATAGTCCTCTCGACCACTGTGCCTGCCTCCTTGGCATCTTCGTCCTCTTTGTTGTATTTCTCGAGCTCTTCGAATTCCTTGTCCCTCTTTGCCTGCCTTTCCCAGTATTCGTCATACTTTGCAAGGCCGCCAAAACAGATACCGTAGCCGTCGCAGTAGCACGAGTTTTGCGCTGGACAGTACACCTCGTGGCTGGTGAATATGTAGTGCCAGATGTATTCGAGAACGCGGCCGGAGTATTGGTCTGGGATGGAGGTAGTCATGAGCCAGTTGCGGTAGTGGTGGAAGCGTTCGATGGGAACCTGACGGATGCGGTCGCGGCTTACGGCGAATTGGGCGCAGCATATGCCGGAGATGGAGGGTGGGATAGGTGCGCCCGGGTGAATTTCTTCCCAGATATGCCGCCGCCAGTGTATCTCCTCTGGTTTGCGAAAGAAGTCGAGGTCGCCGCCGGGGCGGTCCATGTGTATCCAATCTGGGCAGCCAGGCTCGTGGTGGCATCGCAGATTCATGTAGCCCAGACGCGCGACTCGTGCGTGGTTCAGCCGCTTCAGCATATCCGAGGAATCCTGGCCTTGCAATAGATTGTTGTGCCATGCGTGCCGATGGGAATGTATGAAGATGGAACTATCGGGGAGGTCGTCGTAGTGATCAATCATGTACGTGAGGTAGACCTAAACGCAGACTCCAATCAGTGTTCTGCTCTTGTCGTATCGCGACTTGGCAACAGGCGTACCATTGCTTCGCGTCCCTTGTTCTGAGGCACTGTGTATCTCGCCTGCGGATTGTCCACCTCATACACCACCATGTGCTCCTCTGTGACGTCCTGGATCAGCCATGACAAGTCCTCCTCGGCAGTCTTTGGAACCACGACCCGGTATGTGTAGTTGGAGCCTGGGGGCTTCGCAACGCCATCTGTGAAGCGCAAGGGGATGCTAAAGTCCAGCGGATGGCCGCGGAGTGCTGAGCCCGCGTCGTTCGGCTTCTTTGGCCGCAGATAGTCGAATCTGAAGTTGGGGTACGAAGGCGAGTGCGCGATGCGCATAGAGCTCCAGCCGACGATGAGGAGGAGCAGGATCGCGAGGATCGGCAGTAAGCGAGGCGGGCCGGCAAGCATTGCGTGTCCTGGGCAAGCAGTCGGATCACGATGGTTCACCGGTGTGTGTCGAAGGCCAGGAGCGAGGGTGACATGATCGTTGTTGGGACGCGCGGACTGGCGGACTGGCGTGCGCGTCGTTGACACTCCAAGGGAGAGGTCTAGCAGCTGTGTGCTGTGGTCCCTTCCGAGGGGGGTCCGGGAGATCTGTCACGAACACAAAAGCGATTGGTGTGCGTCTGCGTTACTACTTTATGCGAAGTTCTGGAAGCAATTTATATAAGAGCAATAGCACCCTTGTAAGAGAACTTGCGGTTGCGTGCGCTTTCCCGTCTTCCGTATGAAAGCACGATTGTGTGCGCTTCCCAGTCTTCCGTACGAAAGATTGCGACTGCGTCGGCTTTCCCGTCTCCCTTCTCAAGGCCTGCATCTGGAGTAGGCAACGTCACGTTCCTCAACAACTACCGAGTGCAACTTCGTGTTGAATTCCAACGCCCATCCCTGCCATGGACTGTTTCGCGCTAAGCATAATTAGATCGAAAAATAGACACAGATTGCTCAGAATTCACATGTCAGGCTTGGCGAAGCTTTGATCGCCGCTCTCGAGAAGTCTTTTCTCAAGCCCGAAGAGGTAATAGGCTTTAGCCTTAAAGGCGTCGTTGTTATACGAAGAGTAACAGGGGTTGAAAGGGTCAGCCAAAAATAGCGTCTTGCAACTTCAAGGCAGTGCATCGCATCCCAGGTCGATTGTACCACGCCTCTCTAGAGACTTTGCTCCCTCACGCTCTTGCAGCCTTTGGCTGAACGTCTCCACACTGTTTCTTAGACTGCCCACCACAGGCTTCCGCTTTCCCGCGTTGTTCACACTGTTCTCGGAACTACTGTCGCTCTCTGACATGAACAATCCGTCGTCATAGTCCGCCTCAGCCAGTTGGTGCTGCTCTCTGGAGCGACTGCTATCATAATCACTCCCTTTTAGTGCTACTGGAATCATAGACTCGAAAAAGTCGCTTGGCGATGTCGTGTTTTCGACCCCGATGAGTTCTGAGGAGTTCAATGGTGACAGTACTTCCATCGGGTCGTATGGGTCGCAGTCAGACGGTAATAGTGGACTCAGCCTTCCCGGATCGAACATTCTCCAAGGAGATCCAGGACAGTGTTTTTGTACAGTAAAGACCTGGCCTCGTACGCAAGTATGTATCGAAGACAAGCTTGCTCCTTCAGCCGTTGACGCCGATATTCGTCTGATTTCTGGTATCTCGTACGGGTAAGAGATCGGGCTGCCAATCGTGGGGGTGGAACTATCGCGTCTTTGGTCCAAGGCTTCTGTGTCGATTGCTTCATGTGGCGGAAGATCCTGAAAATAGGCTTGTGTGCGACGGAGGCGAGGCGAGGATGGAATTGGAATTTTGATGATAGAGTGAGATGTCAGCTTTTGCGTAGAGATAGGACGAGGTTTCTCTGGAAGCGCTTTGGGCTTGTCGCGATGTTTTCCTTTGCCAAAGAAACGATGCAGGAAGAGGAAGTGAGACTTTGGTGACTCCTTCTTGCTAGAGGCCTGGCAGATCAATCTGGAGATGAAACCGGGGTCGGAGGCCGAGCCTCTACTTCTGTTTGAACGCGTTTGCTTGCGATCGGGACGGCTGCTTGCTGGCCCATCACTCCATTGACTGGCACCTGCCGTCCCTTCTGGCTGCTGTCTGGATTTCTGCGTCGAAACTGTTGATATTTCTAGAGGTTGAGGTAGTCAGCTCAATTCAGCCAGAGTGTCATACTCGGTGATTTCGGGAGAGGTTACGTTTGCAAAACATTTTGTACCCCAGAACTACGTACCACTGCACCTCGCGAGCCGACGCCGACGGCAAACTATTTCTGCCAGGTCGTCCTCGAGAGATGTGCCGGAGTATAGACCTGGCCAAGGTAAGGTTTCCTATGATGGCGCAAATGTCAGCGCAAGAGTTTCTCCCAAGGGCGTTTAGGGGAAGGTCTTCATTCTCGGTCGTGATGGCATCAGATCAGGTTCTGGTAAAATACGTACGGATGGTTCGCGTGCATGGTAGCCAGCCGCTGGCGAGAACCGATGATATGAGCACAACCGCAGAGCAGTGACTGACGTGCTCTTTTTTCGTTGATGGAAGAGCGGCACTATACACTGGTCAGCCTGGTTTCTTGAGATGATATGATCATCTTTGCGGCGCAGCGCATGATGAGGTACAGAAGTGTGTGGTCCATGGCGTACGCACCATTAGACGCACTCGTCGCCGGGAGAAGCGTGTAACAATTCGCTAGTAACTGAATCGCAATGATCCGGACGATGCTCTCGAACAGCAGATTCACGGTCATTGCCTCATGGGCTGTGGACGCGAGTTGCGTGACTACCGCGTTAGGTGCTGAGTGAACCTGCGTCCCCATTAGAGTCACTGCACCACGTGGATCTTGCGTTGGGCGACAACACTGACCTTGCGCGGCTGCGTCTCCAGAAATTCTACAATCTCATCCATCATAATTTCTTCCAGTTCTGTCATTGCGACACCATCCTGCGCGTCCTCCAGTACATCACTGCTCACGAGCCGAGAGTAGCACCCAGCTTCGGCAAGGCCCCCGAGAAGTTGGTGGAACCGCGAAAATACTGTTTGCTCCGGAATGGTTTTGATGCTCAGAGTTTCAGCTTGGGTATGTCGTGTCGAAACGTAGGATGATTGCATCCCGGACATGCTCGGTTTCCGTAGGAGTGTTGGCACTAGGAAGAGAGTGATAATGCCATAGATAAAGAAGAACATCGAGCGGAGCGCAACCGGGATTTAGTCGAAGGGTACGTACTGAGACTAGACAAATTTGCCTGCAGGATCGACGATTGCGTGAAGCAGGAGAGATCGGTTGGGGCAAGAGAAATCGCATAGAGCAGGAGAGATATCCGAACAGAAGGTACGATAGAAGCACATGGTTCGTCCTGTGAGACCTCACATCCACGACTATTCCACCGGATGCCAGTCATTAGAGTTGATATCCTGGATGATGTACCAATGGCAGTTGTCTCTAGAACCCGGCCATAGCGACATCTTCCCTTTCTTCTTCCGCGGACTCTTCGACAGTCCGCCCCGGTTCTTGCGCCATCATCTCAGCCGCAAGACGAGGTCCGTCAGCTTGCTTGGAGATAACAAGGCGTGACTGCTCTCCCCTCTTAGCCTTCGCCGCATTTAACTTTGCAAGAAAGCTTGAGGCAGTCGGCTGCGTCTCTCCTTCACCAGTATTTTGAATCGACTCCAAAGTGTCCGCCATCTGTCCCACCTGATCTTCATTGGTCGTCCCATTGAAAAGATCATCCCTCGGCCGCAATCGCGCAACGTTCGCAACCAGCTTGGTTGAGCCCGTGGCGATCAAATCTACACCAGGCAACGATCTGAGCACCTCGACGCTGTTCGATTCCGGGCTCGGCTTCGCAAAGAACATGTCGGTCCCCACAGTCCTTGCCCACTGACAACTAAGTAACTGGTCGTTGTACATGACCAGCGGATTCGCGGTGTGAAGCCCATTGAGTTGGATCTTGCCAAGTGACACCGTATCCTCGGAAATGGAGATACTGGAGATGCTGTGCTCTGCCTCCCTCCGCTCGTTCTGTGCTCTTAGTCTGCTCTTGAGTAGGACGGGGTGTCCAACTTTAGGTACAGCATTGATGGGTTTTTGAGCTTCGGGGACGTGTGCTAGGTCGACGGGAACGTAGAAAATTTCGGTCTCGTTGTCGTCGTACTCGTATTCCCACTCGTCCTCTTCCGTGGTTGCCATCTTGATGATGAAGAAGTTGAGTTGGAGGGATCAACTGGCGAATCAAAGTGGGACACCCGTGGACAAGCCTGGCGTGGGAAGGGTTTGACCTAGCTTCTTTTAGCGTTAGCGCCTTGGTCAAGCGAGCGAGAGATCACTAGGCCATATATAGCGGACGCCTCATCGACGCAGCAACACACAGAAGGGGTTAGTACTTAGATAGACAAGGCCATCATGAGGTGTTCTGAATAAACATTCGGTGGGGTACCGTACGTTTAGTGAGATTAAGGAAAGAGACAGTGACAGCCTTCGCGCCCACAGTCATTCTCAACCAAGCACACCGCAGAGCTTCTGTCCAATTCATCAATCGCTCAGTTGTAACCACTTCCCGACATGAGGACCTTAATCTGGTTTAACTTGGCGGCGCTCGTTCCTTATGCCACTTCTATTGCATATCCTACACTTGAACGGGTTCCGGAGAGCGTTGCAGACTGCGTCAAGTAGTACAATAATAGCAAGAACGAATCTTGTGATGCAATACGCGAAATCTTTAAGATAACTCCCGGGGAGTTCCACAAGTAGAATCCCTCTGTTGGCCTGGATTGAAAGCCATAGATCTAAGAATGGTACTGCATCGTCAACCAGGAATAATTGAGCCAGACCAAACCGACGGAGTCCTCATTTACGACCATCGCGACGACGACGACCAGCAATATAACGCTTAGAAACTCTCCAACGACGTGGACTGCAACGGACTGCTACCTCGAGGACTACAAGCCGTCTATAGTCGAGCAAAGTATGATCCCATCTAGTGACGCGTTCTTGACAATTCCGAAATGCAAAGACAGCTGCTGTTTCTAGGTTTTTAGCTTTGCAGGTATACTGAAGGTCAACTAGTGCTAGTACAATACCTACGTTGACGCTATATTCTCACAAATTCGGAAAAATTGCAATACTCCTTGTACTAGTGACAGAACACGTTCTGTAATAGAACGGGCTTTCTGAACGTCTTCAAGACTAAGGACAATCTAGTCCTTGCCTCCAGTACCAGTACTCTGAGCAGCACTGGCACCTAATGTTTTAGATGCCTCCACGATTCCAAACGGATTGTGTCGCACCCGTGCAGCGGTGCCAATCAGCATTAGCGGTCACACTCCTTATGGCACCCATCACTCACGATCTCGAAATAAACACCGTCGATCGGGAAAAACAGTGGATCGAGATGGAGACAAAGGCGTGAATGATATTTAGGATTACAGTCTGACGATTGTCAACGTCTTCTATCGGGACCGGACCCGGAGGATTCCAGACTATCCAACTTCAGGTCCTACGAGCGGGTGTACAAACAAGTGCTTAGTCGTCGAAAGCATCGAGTACATTTGTAAAGTCGTCTTCTAGAGTAGCCAGTACGAGCTCCCATGGTACTCCTAATGATCTCGGAAGTAATCCTCTTTATACTCCTGATCAAGCATGTCATCCAACTCAGTTGCTTTTGTCATTTCCCCCTCTTCTGGACCGACTAAGAAAACATTTTCGCTGCCACAAGGAAAGTAGTGTTCTTCTGTAGCGCCATGCCATGCAGCGATGCCGTCTGCACAGACTATCTGAATCTCCCTGACATTAACGAAGATACGAAGGTCGCGACTTTCGGAATGGTAAAAATACTCCTCTGAATTACTACGCTCAAACCTGAGCCGCTGTATGACTGATGCAACGGGTTCGAAAGAATTGAAGGGCGTTTCTCCGATGTCAATGACATCGATGTCCAGTGCAAGCCAGACATAGCGTCGTCTGCTGTTGCCCAGACCAGCTAATTCGGAGAAGGCCTGCAGATACAGCCCTTCATTACGTGCTTCTTGACAAGTCTGAAGCACTGCCGGTACAGGCGTGCGCGAAACCAGGTATGGAGTATCATTGTTGCTCCTTGGATAGTATTCGCCGAGCTGGTTGTACCGCATTTCGACATCGACGATGCGAGGCTCGATTGACAATTTCCATATCTCAGATCGGAGCTCAGCAGGCAGACGTATGAATGGATGAAAAGTGGATTGCCCCAAGCGCTTTGCAAGAGGTAAAAATTGCGCCGCACGAGGAACCGAACGCGCCTCAGCTGGATGGAAAATTGATCTCATCCCGAGATACTGCTAAATCCGAGGCATCGTCAGCGCTCGTAAGGCTTTCGCCACGTTGGGGGAGGAAGTGGGAGGTCTCACGGCTTGATCATGCACTTCTAGGCGATGTTCATGATTTTCCGGCTAGATCTGGGGTTTGCAGGAAGATGTCATCGGAATCTCATATCATTATACGTACGCGAGAGGCCCGTTGGACGTCAGCAACAAAGTACAAAGGTAGGGTCGGTCGATGATACTGTGATGTAAGAATTGACAGATCTAGATAGATGTGACTCAGTGCGGGCGGATGCAGGTCCACGGGTGACTCAAGAGATTATCTCACAACTCCGAGAGGAGCCCGACAGTTCTTACAACATATCGTAAGAAACATGGATTTTGGCAAAGGCTGGCTTCGAGCATTGCGGAGTGCTCCGCAATTCAAAACGGATAGTGCCGCGCCGGTGCGGCCGGCTAGTCAATGCACGACGTCAGACGGGGTGCCGCCCCAGGTTCGTAAGCTAGCCCTCCGCTGCCAGCTTGCCGACCCGCGTCGCGTTCGATGCGCTTGTCTTGAAGACAAGTCGTACTGCGAATCGCCTCATCTTTGTGCGCATCTATCCTAGGTGTCGGACCGGAACTCGTCGGACCCGAATTCAGCGATCCGAGTCGTCTATCTGGCATACCCGCATCGCTGGCGTCGCGGGGCCGTCCTCCGTCACCATCACAAGTACGTTCCTCCACTTCTTTCCGACCGAGTGCGGCGAATGAAGTGGTCCCATGTTACTGTACACTGCTCCGTCACTCCCGCGAATCCCATTTCCAGCTGCCTGACGTAGGTCATCCGGGAGCTTCCTCGAGGCGTGACTGCGCAGGGCAATCGGAGCCTCGAACGCATTTTGTCAGCTTCGGGAGCCCCGGAGGGCAGCGTCTCCATTCTCCGCAGTTCTTCATTTGTGGCGTGCATCTAATGTTTGGTCATGAGGCTAACTGTACAGTGCCCGTCGAACGATACGTACAGCATGGAGTCGGCCAAGTGCCTCTCCGGGGGTTCCTTCCCCCAGCGTCTTCGTTGTCGCCCATATCTTCCGCCGCGCTTCCCACGTACCCCACGACAGCGGTATATATCTCCAATACTCCAGGCGAGCACTCGAATGCTGTCGCGCCGGACGCCTCCCACGAACCCTTCCCTCCTATCATCGATATCTCTATAGAACATCCTTCGCATGAGCCATCGTCTGAGCCCTCTTCAACACATTCCCTCGCCCATACCCACGAGTCCTACAACGCCCCAGACACGCAGATGAAGGGTGGAAAACCGGCCGCCGCCGCTGCTGGAACATTCTTTAGTCTGCTTACGTTCTCTCAAGTCTACCAACAGTTGCTATTTCCAACAATAACTCCGGCATCGGAGCGCGCAGAGGAGGCAACGTGGGTTGCATCGTCGCATTCGTGGCTGGATAGGAGAGTCTGCAATTGGTTCGGGTTCTGTGGTCTGTCGCATCTAAACAAAACTCATTGGACGACCGAGAAGAAGCTTGAGAAACAGGAAACAATCGCTACACAAGGTGGAGGGTCCGAAAAAGTAGACCTTGAGGACTTCTGGCACAGTGTAAAACAGCTCCCCAAAGACTGGTCAGAAACGGAGCTCAAGGAACGTGAGATACCCAAATATGTCATAGATCATGCGCCGTTGATCCATCTCTATTCGGGCGAGAACTTCTGGCCTGGCGACATTGCCGACCACATCATCCACACGACTCCACATCTCAACTACACTCCGCTGCAGGCTACGGATGACCATCCCAATCTCGCGCACCTCGATGCCCTCAATAAGTGGGGCACAAACTTTGTGTATCTTCAGAGCGATGACAACGTCGAGGATCGGCCCCAATGGTTAGCGGGCAGGAGCAACATACCTGATGTTCCAGAAGACTCAAACCCAGATGACCCGGATGAAGATGACGATCGCAGCAATGGTCACTACGAGGAAGACACAGAAGGCGAGAACTCGGACTGGTTTAGTTCTGGGATTGGCGATACGAAAGAGAAGGGAGGTATCCGCCCGACAGACTCTGCGCCTATCGGTCCTGTGCCCACTCAAACCCCCGAGGGTGAAGAGCTCGTTGGGGGGAAAAACGAGGTTCGGCAGTCAGAACTCCTCCGTCGTAAGCTTAGAAGTAGAGGCAAGAAGGTTGTTGGGGGCAGAAGCGATGCGCCTGCAGTGCTCATTGTCGTGCCTAAAGACAACGGTGTGGTCGACGCTTTCTGGTTCTTCTTTTACAGCTACAACTTGGGTAACGCGGTCTTCAACGTCCGCTTTGGAAACCATGTCGGCGATTGGGAACATACCGCGGTCCGATTCAAGGACGGCGTACCCAAGGCAGTGTACTTCAGCGAGCATAGCTTTGGAGATGCGTATACTTGGGACGCTGTGGAGAAGAAGGGCAAGAGGGTGGGTTATTTCTGCCAACCAAGACTGAACCGTGCTAATTATTAACAGCCCGTCGGGTTCTCCGCAACCGGGACTCACGCCATGTACGCCTCATCCGGGCTCCATCCCTACGTCTTACCCGGTGGCATCCTTCACGATGTCACAGATCGTGGTCCTCTTTGGGACCCCACGCTAAACTTCCACTCGTTCACTTACGACTACCAACGTGATACCCTCCGAAGCTCGAATCTCACACCACAGGCGCCAACTGGATGGTTCTTTTTCGGTGGCCACTGGGGGGATAAATTCTACCCTCTCAGTGACCCACGACAATACCGTTTTCTTGGACAATACCATTACGTCAACGGTCCTCTTGGTCCACGCTGGAAGAACCTGGGCCGAAAGGAGATATGCGGCGGTGGTGACGAATGCTTGCTCAAAAAATGGATTGGCGACGAGCGATCGAGACCGTATGCGAAACGCTACCCGGATGTCGGTGAAGGCGAGGAGATGAGCGAAGAGGACGCACGCCGATTCTTTGGGTCGGAGGAGAGTGGTACTTGAATGGTAGTATGCGACACATGATGCTCACGTTCATTAGGGAAGGACACAGTCGCTCTTTATTGGGGATTTGTAACGCGCTTTGGCAAAGCGCTTTGAATAGAGGATGGGAGGCGTTCTGGTTTACGCAAGCAAGGCGCGCAAGTTTGAGAGCGATTCGATACCACTTGTACCTGTACCTACTTCCTTCAGATATTGGTCACAACTCGGTTGGGCTGCTTCACAAGACACCTAGATGTATATACGGGCATTAATCTCACAAACTCGTAGTAAGCTGATTCTGGTGTTGCACGACAGATGCCGATTTCCGGGTCGAAGCTTGCGATTTCGTTGCTCGCTAGGATGCGATGTAGGTCACCGCATCCGGCGGCTTTTCGGTACTTCAGCCCGTCTAACCTGCCTGACATGGCGCAATGACGGCAGCAAACAGGCAATGCCGCGTGTGGATCACGCAGTTCGGCACAGGTCCCTGGCCGACATGGAAGATGCGACACATTGGGTAATTACACCACATCGATCAACTCAACTGTATAGAAGAGTAAGCTTGCCGAGAAGAGATGATTTGTGGCAGGATGCCGACCAACGCGGCGAGCCCTGCGATTAGAAAAACGAGCATCGCAACGGCGGTGTCTCGGGTTCGGACTTGCACTCATCACATCATGTAGGCTCGTGGCATCATTAATCAAGGGATGGCGACTCTTCCCGAGCTGGACTGCGGGCCCAGGCGCTGGCAAGGTCAGACGGCTGTGTGACAACGCTACACACCCTATCGAAGCTTATCGGGGCCACCACGGGCAGCATCCCAACGTGCGACACGAATGCAGGCCAGTACTCAGCACAGCGCCACCTTTTCGCATGACTCCCTGCGCAGCGCAACACGTCGCCTTATATCTGACACGGCTGGTGCTGTGCTTCTGAGGTTTCGACATCCTCCCACGTTGCGTCCCACCTTTGTTTCCGCGGCTCGCGCCTTGTGACCCTTGCGTTTGCACCGTCTGATCTACATTCATCCTAGCGCCATATGACATCGACCATCTCCAGCTACGTACACAGATCATCCGCCGAGTATTCAGGCACGCCGCCTCCTTCACCGCCCAACACTACACAGACGCGACGAGATATGAAGTTGTCACAGCAATAAATACGCCTTCTGAACTTCCGGTCGGTCGACACTTGGTCCCTTTGTGTCACCAAGCGCGTGCCTTGATTTAGTCCCGCTCTAGCTTGAGGGGACCCCTCTTGCACTCCACGAACGGAGCATACGATCGCCTCTCATACCGCCGGTTTATCTCCTTGATCCCAATCACAATCATGGCTTTCCGCCAGCAGCACCGCCCTCAGTCGTCGCGACAGCTCTCGTACCTTGAGCCACCAGCTCCCGCCGAAGTCGGAACTGCTTCCTCGACGCAACGGAAGAGGCCCCTGGAGGAGTCAGAGGAATGGGTCCTCTTCTCTCCCGGCGCAGCTTCAACTACCGCTCGTACCCATACTACCTCGACTGAACGAACCCCGCGCACGGCTGGCCTGTCGCGCCTGAGTGACTTTGGGTCACTCGATACGGCAGCGCGCTCGGAACAAGACGACGACGAAGGAACGTGTCAAGGGACTGAAGAGGGAGAGGAGCTGGACAGTCTGGATGACGGGCTGCACGCGTTCCACGAACCCTCCGAGCATGCGGGGCAGACGAGCAGGTTACAACAGAGTGGCGATACCGTACTACCTACACATGACGGGCTGGGCACATTCCAACCCAATGCTGATGTGCAAGAGCACATGTGGCAGTTCGAGCGACCACGCAGGCGGCAAACCCGACGGCGTTCTAGCGTACAGAGGCGATTCGACCTGCTTGGCGAAGCTGAAGATGTGAACCAGGAAGCAGACCGACGGCAACGGATCGAGAAGTGGCGGCTAGAGCAGAGCAAGGCTTTGTTGGAAGAAATTGAAAGAGAGACGAGGCGAAGGCGCAGGATGAGCATGGTCAGCGTAGCGCGGAGCCAGACAGACAGCGCACATGTAGAGACGAGAAGCACAGCATCGCAAGCCGCCAAGTCAGTGTCTGATCGCCAAAGCGAATCGTCCGATGAGAATACGGAAGACCTCTCTTTTTGGCAACGATTAACGAGAAGAGTCATTCGCGACCTCATGGGTATCGACGAAGACACTTTATCCGTCATCTTTGGCGAATCATTAGCCGAGGAAGCAGTTACATCGCTCGCAGAGCCCAAGGATTCTAAATCCTCCGTCGACTCCACACTACAGACCCTGGACGCATCCTCCATACCCGACGACGGATGGCAGCACAGGCTGCTGGAGCGTGTTGCTCGCGAACTCGGCATTCTAGTCCACCAGCTCTCCGAACATCCTGGCGCCTTCTCAACATACCGCTCCATGCAAGAGTCGCCCGCATATGCCGGTCTTACTTCATCACGCCCACTTACACCCCTTACAACCGATCTCCCGTCATCCCGTCCAACAACAATCGCGCAAGCCTCCTCATCACCGACTTCAGCTCACTTTGCACCGACTTTTCCCGCTCACCATCAGTCCGCTGCCTACAGCGAAGCCTCGTTGTGGGGCATCGAAGAAGAACCCGAGTCCGTCGGCCCTTTACATTCCTCCCGTAGCCCCGCGCATTATCCGCCCATGAACTACGCCGAGGAGTCGGCACGAGAGCAGGAATACTGGGAGCGTGAGCTCGATGTAAAGATGGTTTTCAACTTCCTTGTCAAACGCTTCTCGTCCCGTCGGCCCAGCATTTCCTCTCAATCCCTTGCAGCATCAAATTTGCCTCCATCTCTGGATGGAGAAAGCGCGTCGGCAAGGCGAGCAGCGATTATCAGACAGAACCACCCTCTGGTCAATCCCTCGAGGGAGCATCTCCCGACCTCGTCTACCCAAGTTAGGCGAAAGGATCGAGCCGTCAAAACATACTATGTCCACCCACCTAGCCTGAGAAGTCAAGTGTTGAAGAGCAGTTCAAGCTGTGCGAGCCAGAGCACAAAGAAGAGCAAAAGAAGTGGCGGGAGTGGAAGGAATTACTGGGATATGAGTGGTAGCGTGGGGAGTGGAAGTGTCATTGCTGCGGAAGCATAGTAACGCGATGGACACTTACAAGAAGATGGACGACGATTGAGATTTCACGGCTTAGACTTGCATACAGTCTCGCATATAGGAGGGTGTATGGGGAGGATCGGCTTGCGTCACACGCTGCTCACTCGGATTAGGTGTTAATGGGTTCACATTTGGATATACTCTCTCTCACGCTTGGCATTTAGAATGATACCACGCAGCATAACGACATGAATGGACTGATAAGGATGGGGCTCTGGGCATGCATTGTACGATAGGATTTTCTCCATTCAATATACATGTTTCAAAGTATCGAGCTTTGTCGCTGGAGTGATTTTTAACGTAGGATGAGATGGTTGAAGAGCTCCGGGCGCAGTCGGAGAATGGGGTGTGCGTTGCGGGCGCGAAATTCTGGATGCCCGGCGTACAAGAACATCTGCAGGGGCTACTCCGGGCCGTTTGGGAAGATGATTCTACATTGATCTTCTTGGGCTTGATGAATCTCATTGACGAGCTCGAGCGTCTCGTTCAAGGCAAAGTAGAGGTACGCCACTCTGGGGTACGGAAGGCGTCGCGATTTCGAGACAGTGCGACACTGGTTCGGCACGTCACGTACTGAGATCCCTCTGGGTGGGCTTTGCTAACCTCTGAAATTTAGATCACGGCTTGGTTGTGCTGTAAGCGGGAAAGGGTTTAAGCAAACAAGACATGCTAGTGAATCGTTACATTTCCACAGTACAAGACTGATGCGCAATAATTACAAATGAGAAGAGTAGACCACAATGCTGTACAAGACTTAATCTTCAGCATCTCCGTCATCTTCTTCAAAGTGCTCGTCTGCCTCTTCGGCGTCGCTGAGGTCGTCCTCCAGTACAGCAAGGTTCACCACATCTCTCAGTTGTTGGCTGAAAGACTGAACGTGTGCCTTCGTCTCGGGCAAGGGCTTGAAAAGGAGTCCAGCTCGATACGTCTTGTTCAAGGGACATCAGCAGATGTCACCTTCCCCTCACTTCCAATCTCGCCCGCGGCCATACCCTTTGCAAAGGCTCCCATCCCTCGAACCGCTCCGTTCTGAGTCCAACTGCAGCAAGGGCGACTTAGCATCATGCAGTTTCGACAGCAGTCTATGCCCGGGATCTGAATGCATGCAGACCCGAGGGTACGTGACGCCTTCGTGCTCAGCATGGCGCATGTGTCGCACATCTTTTGCTGGCCAAATGTACCGTCCATATTATCAAGACCCAATGCCTGCATAGCCGCGACGATTCTAGCCCTGGGCTTGAGACCTCCGCTGCGCATCGCAAAGAGTTCCTGAAGCTTGACCTCAATGGTCTGGGTGTGGTAGTTGTAGACGGTCTGGAGAACGTGTGCGCAGCCTTTCAAGTGGGGCATCCATGGCTGTGGCTTGTTTGGCTCCGCATTGAACAGCCACCGCACCATAGCGATGGTCTTGATGTAGTTGATGTGCGAGCCCACCTGGTCCTTGTCTTGGAAGGTATATACTTTGCGGGTGAACAAGTAATGGTGCCTCCACTTCCCAGACTTGGGCGGATGTTCCCACTCAATGCGTACCGCCAACGAGCGGCCTTCATCCCAGTTGTGGAGTGGGCCAATAGTGTAAAGTCGCGACCACCCGAAAGGGTGGGCTTGTCCATCTGTCCGGACTTCGAATACGAGTTGGTAGGGCTCGTCCTGACGAGGCCCCATTGGTCCGTCGAGGATGTTCTGAGAATGACGGGGACTGGGGAAGTGCTTTCCGGCTTGATACTTCTGGAAGACGCACATTTTGTCGTAGGCATCGAGGACTGGGCTACTCTTCTCGGACGTGTAATTTGCGATTCTCGATTTGGCTCTCCTGAATTCCGTCATAGGAAGGTGCACCCCGTGCTCTTGGATTTGATGGCTGTGTCTCAGCGAAGGAAGAGTAGTTGCTCCATGGACACGGCCCATTCTTTGAACGGCATGCTGTAGTTCGCGCCATGGGACACACCGAAAGATGATCGGTTGATGGCACCAAAAAAGCGAGTTTCGCTGAACACCTTTTCTGAGACCTTTTTGAAATAGTGGGCGGCTTGCACGGCTTCGACGTGCTCGATACCCTTGGTGGTATCAACAGTGCCAAGTAGACCGACAAGAAGATCCGACCTATACGACTCAAAAAGACAGACGAAGATCTGTTCGACAAGGTATGCAAAGTCACTGAGGTCTGTCTCGCTCATAACCACTCATCATTACCTCGGAGTACAATACTAGTGTTATAGTAGGGTGAGCGAACGGTGACTACCCGGACCTCCAGGTAAAAACAATACACCAACAGAAGCTCCAAACTCTAGTTATTCTCAGTCTTTAGACTATTATCATGACATTTCCATTATTCGACTCTTACATCACAATCCTGGCTACCCAAATATCTCTCATGTTACGACTCTTACTCGACGACGTCTGCTCTACAACACCTGCCCTACAATACATACTCCATGTCGCTCATCATCCAATACTTCAATACTGCACCCTCTACAATGGCCGTCTGCATCCCCACCGACAACACTTAACCAACCAAGTACGCCGCTGCAGCTCTTAAAGCCTAGGTCTTCCTACTTTGGGTGTGGAGAGAAGCGTCCCATTCCATGGCCACGTCCGAGCAAGAAGCTGCCTTACACTACTGCAAGGCGCATTGGAAGGAGATTAGATCGTGTTCATGTATGGGTAGGGCAAAAGGATGTTCATGTGAGGATCAACAGCAGTGGCAACTCGTACGATTATGCGGTCGACCTCGCTTGGTGTTGCAGCAAGCCTGGTCTCGTAGTAAACCCCCCCTCCATATGCTAGAGCATTCACAAACGGAATGGCTACGTCTTCAATAAAGTTATGGCTTCGACTCTACGCCGCACGGAAAAGATGGCGTGGCTTCGAGGCTTTCGGTACGGCGAATGCGGAATCGTGCTCACTACTCAGGGCGGTTCGAGGCATTATTGTCATGGCGGCACTGCTCGGCCCAAAGAGGCAGTGCAGCAAGAGGATGCTGACGACACCCAGACAAATATGCCTCAGTGACAAGAGCTTCACCGGTGAACAAGAACCGGCGAATGGGTAATCAGGGTCTCAATACCGAGACGCTATATGTGCCGCGGGCGCTGCATTATATCGCGCATTCAATGAGGGAAGAGATAGGGAGAGGCGAACACGAGCGCACACGAACGATTGATGGACGTAGTCGTCCAGCGGGCGCTAGGTCGAATCGGGGAATGACAGTACACGCCGTTGAGCTTGTAGTCAACGTTACCGGTATGCCGCCCTGCGCCATGATGATAACCCGAGTGACCGCGAGGTGCCGTGAGGCGTGAAACCCAACGCACACCAGCCTCGTTCCCATCCTTCTCGAAGCCATTCGCCACATCACAGGGCTTAGTCGGCATCTAAAGTGCGCTCGATGTTGACAGCACGTGCACGTCGAAACCTGGGGCGTCCAGTGTCTTGACTCTACGCCACCGAGATTGATCTGCGCCAGTGCCGCTAGCTGGGTGTCTTGACGTCGACAAGTCCGCATTCGATTGTGGTATGGTGCGAGTACCAGTGAGAGGCCAGAGATACGAGCGCAAATTCTGCCTTGGTGATAGTCTATGATGGTGTGCACATCACGAGGAGTGCTGTCAAGAGGCTTGGGTCTCGCTTATGCGGCCGACATATCCGGGTTTAGCGTCTTGGAGGTCGATCGCTCGTGGCGCATGGAACGCTGGAGCTCCGAGAATTGTATTGTAGGAGAGAGGTTTGCGTGGAGCTTTGCGCCAACACTGGGGACATTTTGGTGGGCATCGTGAGTCGCGCCATGCTATCGCACGAGTTGGCCTCTCTGCTGAGCCAAGAGGGCGAGGCTGCAACAGCTCACCGGCGCTCGCACGATCGTTCGGCGCAAACATGCGAGGAGGAGTAAAGCACAGCCCCCCAGGCCCCCCTCTCCCTCAGTAGAGCCATGCACGGAGGACGGCTAAACCTCCCAAGCCCCGGCAAGGCAGGCGCAACAGGGATCAGCGTTCCCCGCTTTTTTTTGTACACAGCGTACGTCAATAGTCTATAAAGATACAAACATCACCTGTCCCAGCAACAATGGACGCATTCCAGCACAACGACTCCCCCGCCAATCCCGCCACTGCATCACTATCATCATCGGCGCGTCCCATCCTCGCAGACGATTCACCCATCGCTCCTACAACAGCCCATTCCATCACTACCGCAACCATGAGCGACAGTGGCAAAGCTCCCGTCAACGGTGCCGGCGCCAGTCGCCTCAACGAGCCTATAGTCAAGGTCCAGCCCCCGAGGAGGGAGGACCTGCAGCCCAGCTATGCGCGCGTCATCAAGCCTGACGATGCCGACGAGGACAACCACGGCTGGTACGGAGCTATGATGAACTCGCTCGGATCCGTCGTGGGAACCCTCGGCGCCATCCCGTGCTGCATCGTCTGTCCGAACCCCTACAAGCCCGTCCAGCAGGGTAACGTCGGCCTCGTCACCAAGTTCGGACGATTCGCAAGGGCTGTGGACCCTGGTCTTGTCAAGATCAACCCGCTGTCCGAAAGCTTGATCCAGGTCGATGTCAAGATCCAGATCGTTGGTAAGGCTGCATTTGTACGACACAATCGATGGCGCATCGCTAACAGTGTCAACAGAGGTCCCTCAACAGGTCTGCATGACCAAGGACAACGTTTCTCTCCACCTCACGTCTGTGATCTACTACCGCATTACTTCCCCCCACAGAGCCGCCTTCGGAATCGCCAACATCCGTCAAGCACTCATCGAGCGCACCCAAACGACCCTTCGCCATGTGATCGGCGCCCGCGTCCTGCAGGAGGTCATCGAGCGTCGCGAGGAAATCGCCCAGTCCATCCGCGAAATCATCGAGGAGACCGCCTCCGGCTGGGGTGTCGAAGTCGAGTCCATGCTCATTAAGGATCTCATCTTCTCCCAGGACCTCCAGGACTCGCTGTCCATGGCTGCCCAGAGCAAGAGGACGGGTGAGGCGAAGGTCATCGCCGCGAGGGCCGAGGTCGAGAGCGCCAAAGTAAGTTTCAATCCACTCTTTTGCTTGTAACAGATTCTAACCAACAATGCAGTTGATGAGACAAGGTATGTATCTCAGGGTTACAAAATTCTTGGTCTGCTGCCACTACGTGTATTGGAGACGCATTTGCACATTCTAAGACATTGTACCCAGTTCCGAAACTATTCGAACATTTGCTAATATTGTCATAGCGGCCGATATATTGTCATCAGCTCCGGCCATGCAAATCCGCTACCTGGAGGCTATGCAGGTTATGGCCAAATCTGCAAACTCGAAGGTCATCTTCATGCCGGGTCCCACTGATTCAGGTAGTGTAGCGAGAGTGATGGATGGGGAAGAGGGACCATCTGGACCATCTACCCGAGGAGATGATCCGGTTCAACAGACGGTCAACGCCCATGTCCTTGAACACATGTAAACGCATGTCTCGAAGACATTCCCTTTACCTCCGTCAGACACGTGAAGAAGGAAGGATATTTCTCCGCGATCACACTTTTACGCTCAACCTCGGATGTTCTACCAAACTGTTATCATGATGGACGAATTTCGGGCTTTGGCTAGGTTGGATTTCTTGTTTCTGCTTCTTTTTGCTCATGGTCATGATACCCTTGGCGTCATTTATCAGGATTCACTCGCTCAGATACCCACGATATTGTAATGGAACGCCACTCTCTATAAGCAAAGTCTCATGTGATTATGGTGATAATGCCGGTGACAAGGGAGTTTCGTGATAACAGAGACACTTTCCCTCCTGACCTTACTCGGAGGCTACGAAGTACATCGCAATCGCAAGAAAGCAATACTGAAGCATGGCACGATACACACCGAGGCCAGCTAGCTGAAGCTAGCTGAGCTTTACAAGCCGCGATTTTGTACCCTGACTCCAATACCTCGCCGATCGATCCTTGGTGTCGAGACTAGCTCCCCGCACCAAAGTTTGTTTGAATCACAGAGGACACATTGCGTTGCCGTGTTTCCGGATAAGCTCCCCGAATTGAAAGTAGGAAGGGATTTGCACATTGTCGCTCTGAGACTATATATCATGTAATGCAATGAACGAGTTGAGCACCATGTCGGACATGTTGCAGCCCGGAACCCAACATGCATCGAAAAAGAACATATACCAAGGCCCCTATGGACTAGCAGCGCTTACAAGCCAACCCGAAATGCACATGTAGTAAGCTTTCAACTTGTTCGATTGCAGCAGAAATGTATCTACATCCCATTCGCCTCCACGCTCACTCGAGAATAAAAATGGAAAAAGGCAGCCCAAAAACGCCGTCGCTCACCGTCTCAAAAGCGCAGACGAAGCAAGATGAAATGCGGGGGGTACTCCCATGCCCATGCCATACTCCTCGCCCATGAAAACCCATCCATCCCATCCCATGATGCAAGAAGGTGTCGTATGAAATAGTGTCGATATACAATACAAAGTGGGTTCCGAAACGTTCGCGCCCATATGCAGGACGAAAAGGGCAGTTCGATCAGGTGCGTGGTATCTATTCTATAAGAAGTTTTGCTTGTTCTTGCCTAGGAGGAAGTCGCGTGTCATCTCGAAAGAGAGCCAGCTAGACGCCATGCTGGGTGCGACCTTGAGGAGGTTGGGAACGATGCCTTTGTACAAGCCCCGGACACCCTCTGTCTTAACGATGCGAACGACGGCGTCGCCAATGCCGGAGTACTGGTATCCCATGCCCGACATGGTGTTGATCTGGAAGCGGCGCCGCAGGACGTCGAACGGATACGTGCAGGTTTGCGCGACGGCTCCAGAAACCGCGCCTGCTCCTAGCTTGCCGATGGCGCCGGGATCCGTTTGGCCCTCGTGTGTGAATTGCGTACGCGCCATCTCGTAGACCATGAAGTTAAGACCGACGTATGGCGCAACGCCAGCGACAGTGGGAACAATCCCGCGGTAGAGCGCGAAAAAGCCACCCTCGTTCTTGTACATGGTTGTCAGGACGCCCCACATGCCTGGGAGCTTCTGGCCCGACTCCCGCTTCAAGGTCTCAAAGGAGGCGGATTGGATTGACAGGCGGGTTCGGACGATATCGAGAGGATAGGTACATGTGACAGAGGTGATACCGGCGAGACCACCGCAAAGAAGGCGCTGGTATGGGCCTAACGCATCACCGGGCTCTGACTCGAAGAACTGCGACAAGTCAGCGTGTGGACGACACAGATTTCAAGTGTCCAATGTCCGTTTCAATCTCCTCTGCTCCCCAGCAACCACCAATTACACGCAAACTCCCTCCCTCTCTTGCTCACACACCATGGCCAGAGTCTCAGCGTTGCACCCACTAACCCAATTTAAATAGTCTTCCCCCGAAAACCCTCTTACCGTTGCTACGAAGGAAGCAAATCGCCAAAAGAGACTTGTGCCCAACAGCCAGCAGGTCGATTGCATGCAGAAATAGCAAAGGAAGATTGCTTACCCGCTTGTAAATATTGTATGCCCCGAATTGCACGGCCGAGTAGGGCACAATCCGGACGCAATTGGTGCCATTGCCAGCCATGAGGCCCCTCCAGCCTTCATCCTTCCACATCTTGGCTAACGCCTTCGGAACCGACATCTTGTACTCGTTACGACCGACGCTCTGAACTTGAAAGAGGATCTTGAGTCGCTCGAGCGGGGAAACGACGGTGCGGGATACGGCGCCGGCTATTCCGCCGGCGACAAAGGATGCGACGAAGGGCTGCTGGAAGAACTCGCGGACGGCGCTGGGGTCGTGGAGTACGGGTTTGATTGCCGCGGGCTGCATAATTGGTCAATTGGCGTCCTGTCCCTCATATCTAACAAGTATACATACTGTCGCATCTGTGGTGGGCTGGGAGCTGAGCACCGGCGCGGCCGCCGGTCTCTCCTCCGGGTCCGGAGAGCTCATTGTGAATGGAGAATCGCCAGAGATGTGTGAAGCCCGTCAGATGCAGGAAACGGCGCGCAGCTGTGCGAATCTGCGCCTATCGAGGGAAAGGAGAGGTCGCCGGGTTCGCTAGCACGATCATCGGAGGTTGCTCTGGCGCAGTGGTTGTAAAAGCAAAGGTGTCGCCGATGGGGAAAAGAAGTCGGGCGCGGCGTCTGCGTGCGCGGTTGCCTCTGCCATCCAATGCGTCGATAAGTATATGGGAGAGCTGGGGCGGGCAGAGCGGCCGTGGCGGCGAATTGGCGAAGAGCGAAGTCGTGGTGAATGCGACCGAGGGACAGCGCGCGTTGATGGTGCCGGCACAGAGGAAGGGCTGGCGAGATTTTTAGGGCAGACGGATGGCCGCTTATGTCCGCATCGAGATGGTGGCGCCGCTGACCTGGCTGTCTGAACCTTTGACCCGCGACTTAGTTCTCGCGCAATCTGGGGCCGCTTGACAAGTCTCGCACTTGGGCATAGCGGCGGCAGACTCGAGCCAGGGGACACTGTGACTTGCCAGATGCCCCCTGGAACTCACGATGGTTTCACCCCAGTGCAAATCACATCTGGTCCCCCAGCCGCTTCGCAGTGCACATGTGCGCCCGCTCATTTGCAAAGGCGCCACTGGAGCACAGCAAGTCCCTTGTCGACATGGCGCGTGTGCACGGGTTCTTGACAGCTGTTGTCATCAACATCAGGCGATGGTGTCTCTCGCCGCCGTCACGAGGTTCAAGTCACAACTTCAGTGGCGCACTCAGCCCATGCACGCAATCGCTCCATGTTCGTGCGATAAGTGTGCTATTTTATCAGGCCTTGTCCAACTGGGGTGGAATTTGATACCCGCCCGGAAAGTTCCCGTGCTGACAATAGGACTCTACGGATGAACCGGCTCGCGCCGACTACTGGTATCTCGACAGTGCTTCTCCTGCCATCATCTTGTCACACTCAGCTCTCCTAGCCTTTGTAGTCTTAGTGCAATGAAGCGGGGTCCATGGCGTCGGCCGTGAAAGAAGCAATGGTGTTGGACAGGCCGAGGCTCTACGATAATAACTCGGAGATGTAGCGACTAGCTACAGATCGCGGAAGTGGTGTCTGTGGAGAAGTCACGACAGCGCGGGTGCGAATTCGAAGCCAACATGGGATTTCGAATAATATCTTGACAAAACTTGTAATTGAACAAGAATAATCTGAGAAAAAGGGCAGTCCAAAGTCGAAAGCCCAATAAATTCACTGACATGGTCATCGGCATACACTTCGTCATATTGGAAGCCTGTATCCTAATTTGAGGTCAAATAGAGTGGTGGACAATAGAGTATGTGTGTATGTCTTGCGCCTATTTTACCTCAGTATGCCATGGCATTTCAATGACTGAAAAGAAAAATGGCTTCAAAAAGTAGTCCATCCACTGACATCCGAGCTGAAAGTGTCAGGTCAGCTTTACGCTGTGGCGCACGCCAATGCACCGCCACACCATCCCAAAAGCTCGGAAACGGCGATGCGCTTGATTCCACCTCACCTCTCAATGCTGTCGCGTCGCATATTTCGACAGCTCACAGACAGCTTCTTGCTTGGTCCCAGCTCTAGGCCTGCTAGCACAATATGCTTTGCCAAACAATGTGCCTCCTCAAGTCGCTCCTCTAAACAATCAATCGCGCCTACCAATCGCTACGCTTCATCGTCATCTTCGACAAGATGGAAGTCGCGCCAAGGTGGTGACTTTTTCGCGAGAGAGGCAAAAGTTCAAGGACTGAAGAGCCGTGCTGCATTCAAGCTTCTCGAGGTGGGTGCAGCGGTTTAGGTTGCAAGGGACGAAAGCTCATGTGCTGCAGTTGAATGAAAAGCACAAGCTCTTCAAGCCCGGTCAAACGGTCGTAGACTTGGTAGATCACCCCTTACAAATGGTCTGGAATCTACTAACGTGCGTAGGGCTTCGCACCTGGCTCATGGTCCCAAGTCGCCGTCAACAGAACCTCCCCCAGCGGCCGCGTCGTCGGAATTGACCTCATCCCTGCCCAGCCCCCGCGAGGCGTCTCCACGATCCAGGGAAACTTCCTTTCACCAAACATCCAAGCCGAAGTACGCGCCTACGTGCAAGATCCCACGCTCGGTCGACCACGGAGACAAGTCGCGTCCGCAAAAGACGAAGGGGTAACGGAGCAGGATCTGGACGAGTTGGAGAAAGGGTACATCGATATTGAGCGGCATGCGCATCTCGATGGTGTAGAAACGGAAACCATCGGACAGGTCGGCGATGCCAAAGATACCCGAAAGGAGGAGACGGAAGCAGCCGATGCGAAATTGCCGCTGAAGCAGAGAGATGCACGGAAAGGAAGGGTCGTGGATGTGGTGTTGAGCGACATGTCAGAACCCTGGGACCAGGTCGCTGGATTTCACAAAAAGAGCCTAAGTGACCCGTATTTTAGGTTGATGAACACGAGCGGGATTGCTTTCAAAGACCAGGCTGGGAGTATGGTAAGTGCATCCCATCTAGGGTTCGTCTCAACCAAGTCGCTTAGCCGCATTTAGGATCTGTGTATGGCCGCTCTTACGTTCTCCTTCGACACCCTTCGGACCGGCGGACACTTCCTTTGCAAGTTTTACCAGGGACCCGAGGACAAGGAATTTGAGACGAAGCTGAAGCGGTTGTTTACGAAAGTTCATCGCGAGAAGCCGGAATCATCGAGAAGCGTGAGTCGTAGTAGAAAATTAACATGTCCTATCAGCGTAACTAATAGACCCAGGGATCGAAAGAGGCGTACTTTGTTGCCTTGCGTCGGAAGGAGGCTTCGATTAGAGAAGATGTCTTCAAGGACTAGTGATGAACAAAACAAATATTATCCATTCCTCTCGAACCATGTCGATTCAACCCAGGCGCTGTCCGTGAAACTCACCCAAAAGAGTCTCAACACCTGTTGCATCGTGGCAGAGGGTACATTATCCGTGAATGCGACGTAGTCGATACCCTTATCATAGGCGACTCTGACCACCTTCCATGCTTTAATTACGTGCAGCAGTTATCAAGGCATTGAACTAGATCCGGTTCATTCATCAACTACGCCGGCCACCGGAAGTTGTCTCAATCTTGAATGTCTCCGACTCCTGTACACAAGGCAGCCAAGCACCGATCGCCTCCCAGTCCAACAAAGCAGCTCTGGCAACCCTCACACACCCCGCTTACACCACTGTCAAGATCTTAGCATGCAGTTCTGCAGTAGGCCGTTGCCCAAAGCAGTTTGTAATTCTCACGTGTATGGCCTACAAGTCTGCTGGCAGCGGCTGTGACAGATCCAGGTTGCCACTGCACGCTACGCATTGCGGTCCAGTCCAGATATGTTGGCACGGCATTCGATCTTCAGCGGTATGTCGCCAGAGACGTTACCATGCGTTAGAGTGATGTTATGTCACTGCATGTTGGCAGCACGGCGTTGAAACCTCAAATGAGGAGCTTGTAGCCGTCTAATTTAAATACTAGGCAGTAAGCATTGGCACGAGGAATTCGTGAACGCATAGGAGTCTTAGCATTACACCATCGCCTACTCTTCATCATCATCTCCAGAGAGATCCTCGCTCTCCTCCTCATTTTCGTCTTCGTCATCATCATCCTCTGGCGGTTGCTCCACCCTCACCACCTTCTTCCCCTTCCCTTTCCCGGTCCTCGCCGGTCCGACACTCGCATTTAACTGATGCACCGACTCCCTCACACTACCCGCCGCCGGATACTGTTTCCTCGCCCGCGGTCTCTCCGGATCAAACTCATCATACCTCAACTCCGATTCCCTCGCATTAACGCTATCACTCCCCCTCAACGTCTCAATATACTGCTCAAACTCCCTCGCCGTCTTCGCAATATTCGCGAAATTTGCCTTCGTCAACCTTGCAGTCCTCCACTTCTTCTTCCCCGTCGCCATGGCTTCGTCAGGCGTCAAACCTGCTTCGCGGATCTTGGCTAGACGCTCGTAGTGGCCCAGTGCGATGGCGGTCTGGAACGCGTTGCGGATTTGGCGCCCGTTCCAGGTGACGCCTTCGCGAGCGCATTTGTCAAAGTGGCGCTGGGCGTAGTCAAGGAGGGCTTCTTTGTCGAAAACAATCTTTATTTCGGCGCTCTTGTTGTCCTGCTCCAAGCGGTTCATAATGTTGGACCACATCTTCTTAGTGGAATCGAGGTCGATGCTAGGGTAGCGGAGGGAGATGTGGACACGTGATTTGAAGGCTTCATCGATGACACCGGGCCGGTTGGTCGTGAGGAAGAGGATACCGGCGTAGTATTCGAGCTGACGCAGGAAGACTGTATACATGAGTTCTGGACACAAGAATCGTTTTGAAGATTTACTTACTGGACGTCAATGCGTTCCGCTGCAAGTTAGACCTGGAGCGGGAGAGTATTAGCAATGGCCTCGGATACTGAAAAATAAATTTCATGGGCTTAGGAATAATCTCCGTCTATGATTGACGGCTTGAAGTGTGCATAGCCGAGATCACTCACCAATCACGTTGTACGAGAAACACGTCCGCTTCGTCCAAAAGCAAAACACATCCCCACTTATCGGCTCGTCGTGTGTGCTCAAGAAGCCTTTGCTCCACGACGGGTGCCTCTGTACCAATGTCGCCGCAGGTTATCGAATAAAGCGGGCGACGCGTGTATGCGGCAATTGTCTCAGCAGTAGATGTCTTTCCAGATCCCGGAGGACCATGCAGTAGGATGATTAGGCCTTGACCTTTACCTCTAACGAGGTCGATCTGTGTAGGCTTTTGATTCATGTTTGCACTCTTTGTTTTCTCTTTTCCACGCTGGAGGCCGGACGCGTGGTTGTCGACAAGGGCAACAAGCAGGTCGCGGTATCTCTGCGGAATCACAAGATCATCGAAACCTGCTGCTCGGGCATTTGCCGATTCGGTATCTATTTCTTTGACCAGATCGATGTCTAGATGGTCTGGTGGGGCTGATTAGCATGTGTTGTTCTCCGGTAAGATCGAGGGGGTTCTACTTACACCATTGACGAACCTGGAAAGCGTATCCGACCACATAATGCGGCATTAGAGCTAGCGTTTCGATACTGACTTCATCTTCCTCTGGCTTGAAGCGCTCCAAGCTTGCGCGGTAGTTGGTCAAGAAGGCGTCCGACAGTTTCGTATCCACCTCGTGCCCACTCAAGCTACGATAAGCGACGCTGCCTGGAGCGACGATTTCTTCTTCCTCGGCTGCATTTTGCTTGCTTCTCAGTAACCGTCCAACAGTGGGTTTCCTCCCAGGATTACTTTGATAGTAGGCGTCAAAATCGACGTATACGTCGCTCTGGATCTCAACCCTGCTCTCTTGTCGTTTCATGGCTAGCGTGCGGCCATCGTAACTCTTGTGACCACCCGCAAATAGAAACTTCTTTCCTCGCGCCTGCATCGTGCGAAGAAATTCGTCCTTATTTGGATGGAAGCGTAGCGGATACATGGGCAGGCCGGTAATTTCTCGGTCTCCCACATACGCTCGGATCTTTTTGCACATGGCGATAGGTCCACAGTGATCACCATCGAACCCCATCAGGTAGCAGTCTACCTTGAATGGGGTCCAAGTTCCAATACCCGAACCCTCCTCTCGAAGCATCTTCTCGATTGACTCTTCATCATCTTCGTCCTGCAGTTCTGGCGGAATGTAGTAGCGCATCGTCACCTTGTCCCGTATGTTACTGATCTCATTGGCTTCTTCTCTTGTGCGAGATCGTTTGAGGGATTGCCCACCAGTGACGAAGAATACTTTGTAGAGCTGGTCGAACCCATTTTCCTTGGAGTAAATAATGTCTCCAGGTTTGAAAAGATGCCACAGGTCTTCGAATCGAATCATTTCCTGAGTTCCGTCGGCAATTCTATTCCTCGTCTTTAGGACATCCGCCAATTCTTCCTTGATGAAGTCGTGGAGGACTTTAAGATGAGTGTATCGCGCGGCTGCTAAGTCCGCACGATCGGCATCAGAGTCAGTGCGCGCCCCTTTGTCATTGGTTTCCGCCTTGTCCAGAGACTCCGTGTCTTTTTCGGACGGCGGTGAGCTTTTCTCGGATGTCTCCTTTGAGGTGTTTGGTTGCTCCTCTGGGGAAGGCTCCGATGTAGTGGCTTGAACATTCGCTTTTGCGTCTTCCATCTCTTGCTTGAGTTTTTCCAGGCGGGTTTGAATCTCCGGGAAAAAGTGAGTGAGAAGCTAATCTAGGTCAGCCGAGGCTCGCTATAGTTCATCTAAAAGTACCTTGTATGGTGGACCGAGGATGATCAGCTCTCGCATTGTCAACACAGAAGTAATGGACAGAAGCTCTTGGTAGAGGTACTCCGAGTTGACTGCAATCCTCTGCAGGTTCTTCATCGTACCAAGATCTTCGGGCAATCCGGTTTGACCCATGCTGGCTTCTGATCTGGGATCCTCATTGCTGCATGCATTTGCCGAGTTCTCAGGCTTCTGTAAGTAAAAGGCTTGAATGACGGGTAACGGCCATCGTAGGTTATGCCATTCGAGCTTTCTCCAATCTTGCATGGACGCTCTCTCAACCTCCGGGATCCACATTCTCTTCCTGTGCGAAATTAATTAGCTTATGTTCTGCAAAAGTGCAGTGAGCGAGATACGATATCTTGATCTGGATAGAAATACCCACAAATAATCAGCAGCTGTCTCTTTTGGGCCTCTCACTGTGCCTGGGACTGGAGACCCGATGATGTCTTCCAATCGCGCCGCACCCGCATCCGTCACCGATTCAGCATTCTCACCCTTCGTTGACCCAGCATCCTCGCCCTTCGTCGACCCAGCATCCTCACGCTTCGTTGACCCAGCATCTTCGCCCTTTGTCGACTCCTCACGCTTCGTCGACGCAGCATCCTCGCCCTTCGTCGACGCAGCATCCTCGCCCTTCGTCGACCCAGCATCCTCACGCTTCGTCGACGCAGCATCCTCGCGCTTCGTCGACGCAGCAGCCTCATCGGACTTTGGGACAGGATCTTCAACTTTTCGGTCTACAGTTTCGGCCAATGCTGGTACTTCTGGATCGTTCGAGACGCCGTCGACGGGTATCTTGCTGCTTGGATCGGTGTCGGCATTTCCATCGTTAGCAGCCGAAGCGTCTCGGCTTGCCGAGGGCGTCACCACCGTGTCCACTGGCAAACGTTCTTCGCTTTCCGCACTCATCATCTACCTTTGGGGAACAGGATCTTCGAATGCGACCACAAGTCGTTTCTGCCACGGAGTTGAGGCAAAAAGGTGTTAAGCCAGGCTGAACTCCAGCCTGACGGAGTAGGCTTTTAAACGCATGCAGCCTTTCCGGCCCCAATACTGGATTGGACCCCGCAGGAGTCCGATGCCGGGCCAATGGTTTGTGCGCTGTCAGCCGCGCCTCAGCCCGTAAACGAGCCGTCCTACGAGTGTCGCTACTCCCTGTCTCAGCCTTGTCGCGGCGCCTTCCTCGAGCGAGTGGCCGACACATTTGGGATATTCTGATCTCTTGAACGACACGTAGACTGTACAGATCACCCCGAGTACCTTGGCCGTCATGACGGACTATGAAGTTGCTGAATACATGGTGGCATCGCTCGCGGGCCAATCCCATCCAGCCTTGCTGGCGCGTCCAGGCTCCGGCATCATCTTCGACGGGGTGCGAAAGCGATGGGTATTGGAGGCAGATGGGACTGACTGTACCATGTATGGCATTTCTATGCTCGTTCAGCGATGATGCCCACCCGCCGCTAACATAAACAGACCGTACGACGAGATCTACCAAGCTGCGTTCGAGGCTCGCGATCAGCTAATGACGACTGCGAACGCCTATCGCAAGAAGACTAAACAGCCGCTACTAGACCTCACCACCAGTCAAAATTGGACGGACGTTGAGGAATCAGTCCAAGACGCATGCAATGGACTAGAAAAGCTGGCAGCCAAAGATAAAGACATGTCAGGCTCTTTGGGCAAGCTCAAGCGGGCATTTCGAAGCTTGTGCCGCAATGCTGGGGCTGGACAAACTGCCGCTACTCTGATCCCAAACGATTCATTCGGGTTCACGTCAGTGCTCTGTGGGAGTCTCAAAGCCGTCTTTACGGGCTTGCGCGCCACTGGAACGTACCGTCAAGAGGTCTACTGGACGTTGGAGGATCTGCCCTCTCGACTGAAAGATCTAGCGGCTGAAGTCAAGTTGCATGATCGAGACGAGGAGGTACATCGTAGAGCTGCTGCTCTGTACGTTGCAGCATTCAACCTTCTGAACCACATCCTGCACTGGTTCTTGAAGAACAATTGGAGTATGTATACATCTAAGGCATCTCCTTGACGAAGGGACGCTGACGGAACAGTCACTGGCGTCAAAATTTTCGCCGACCCCTTAGGCTTCACCGACAGACTCAGAGACTGTCAGGCTGAGCTCAAGATGGCCTCACAAAGCTTCGAAGCACGCCTCAACAAGTTATCTCGGGATACCGAGCAGGAGACTGTGCAGTTGCAGTATTGGGCGACGTACAACCAGGCTAGCATCCACAAGCAACTCCAAACAATCGAACAACGACTCACAGAGGAAAGGCGGACAAGCGAGCAAAGGATCGCAGAGGAAAGATTATCGCGTGTGGAGGTACTGGAAAAGTTGAACCCACTGTTGAATCACATCGTGGATGCGCTGTACGAAAGGGCGGTCTCTGGTCCGAGTCGCAAAGCTTTGGAGCTACTTCCCGATATCGATCCAGAACAAATCCTCTCACGCTTTCTTTACGACCGAGAAATGGTCCGAGAGGACTGTGCAGCGTTGGCTAAGCGAGCAAACCGTTCAGGTCGCACGAGTCACGATGCGAGTCGTCTCGCTGCTCTCCAGACGAACCCACGGCTGCGTGCCTGGCTCACCGTTGATGAGCCATCGTTGCTCCTGCTCAACGGACGGGCCGAAGCGCGGCCGTGTTCCGAAGTTTCGCTTTTTACGGCACAAGTATTCCAACAGCTGCTCGCACATGACGCAAGATACAGCGATCAAGAAGCGGCAGGCGCACGCATCATACCTCTGGGGTTCTTCTGCGGGCAACATCGCGACTGGCAAACGGACGACAATGGCAATCCCGAGGAACTCGCCATGAGTCTGCTGCTGCAACTGATTGATCGTGGGCGGGGGGTTTTGGATCCTGCCGTGCTCTGGCAGTGGTTCGAGCGCTTGAGTCCGGGCGATATCACCTCGATATGCTCCATGTTCGAAGCTCTCATTTGTAGCTTGGGGTCTGGGGTGGTGGTAGTTATGGTGGTCGACGGTTTGCGGTTCTTCGCACAGCCTCGCGAGAGATGCAACGGTACGAAGGATGTTGTCACGCGCATGGTCACTCTCTATCGAGACAGGCCAGCAGCGACGCTCAAATTCCTCTTTGCGAGCCCCACCATGTCTGAGTTTGTCGAAGAGCTCTTCACGGACGAGGAAGTCTTGGAATTGCCGAGGGAGATGTCCAGTTCTCTAACCAACTCACCAGCGAGACAGAGGGACGCACTGGCAGGCGATCGGTGAGGTTCCGCCGGTGTCATCCCATATCAGCTACGGCCCAAATGATAATAGTTACTTTTGTACGCCCAGACAAAATACGAGCCTCGAGCTCACCTGGCCGTGGAACCCTGGCGCGAGGGCGTAGCGAGCAAAGCGACTGCGCATGCATGCTGCAAGCTTTGGTACGGTGACGGAACGCAACCCCGGGTGGGGGGTTTGATAGGATGGAAACATGCAAGAGTAAGCCTATCCGGCGGACAAAGATGCCAGCCATGTCAACGGCGTGGTTCCCACGGAACGAAGCGCTGCGGTACGAATCTGGATGGGTCTCGTCCGCAAATGCTTGACGTTATTCTCCGTAGTGGAGCCAAGCTCGCAGGGGTGGCCACGTTGCGTGCGGGTGGAGGGCCAGCCATAAGGCAGATTGCGGTTTGGAACAAGCGGATTTCTGCTGCTCCAGGGCGAAATGCTCGGTAGACTGCCTCGTTTTTTGTGTGCGCAGACTGTGTCCACGATGCGGTCGCGGTGGGCATGCCGTGTGTAGAGAGGGCAA